>Ga0194123_10000003_pt1 | contig 690389 bp, 629 predicted proteins | sample TA2MahsurfametaG_5_FD_155479 | JGI IMG/M metagenome (GOLD analysis project Ga0194123, IMG submission 155479) | Freshwater microbial communities from Lake Tanganyika, Tanzania - TA2015023 Mahale A surface | ecosystem: Environmental > Aquatic > Freshwater > Lake | place: Tanzania: Lake...
TGGTGCCTTTTTAGATTCTAATAAATTTTCTAAATAAATTTTATCTCTTAACGTGTCCATAGGTTGCCAAAAACCCGAATGTTTGTATGCCATTAATTGATTATCTTTTGCAAGACTCTTTAAAGGCTCTTGTTCCCAAACTGTACTATCATCTTTAATTCTATCGAAAACTTTTGGTGAAAGAACAAAATATCCTCCATTTATTAAAGCACCGTCTCCTCTGGGTTTCTCTTGAAATTGTTTTACAATTGAATCTTCAATTTCAAGTGCACCAAATCGACCTGGAGGAAAAACAGAGGTTAATGTTGCTTCTTTTCCGTGCGCTTTGTGAAATTCAATCAAAGATTTTATATTGACATCAGAAAGTCCATCACCATAAGTAAAACAAAAACATTCCTCATTACACAAAAATGGAGAAACTCTTTTTAGCCTTCCTCCGGTCATTGAATCATCTCCAGTATCTATTAATGTAATTTGCCATGGTTCTGCTCTTTCTTTATGAACAATCATTTTGTTTTCAATCATATTAAAAGTTACATCTGATTGATGTAAATAATAATTTTGAAAATACTCCTTTATCATAAACCCTTTATAACCACAGCAAATGATAAAATCATTTATCCCAAAATGAGAATAGATTTTCATAATATGCCAAAGTATTGGTTTCCCTCCAATTTCAACCATTGGTTTAGGTTTATAAATTGTTTCTTCACTTAATCTTGTTCCTAATCCACCTGCTAAAATTACTGCTTTCATATATTACCTTTGGATTGATTTATATTTCCTTTAGTTTGCTACTATTCTAAGATATTCGCCATAGCCGCTTTTTGCATATTTTTCAGCTAATACAAGCAGTTGTGCTTTGTCGATAAAGCCCATACGATAAGCTACTTCTTCAATACAACCAATCTTTTGGCTTTGACGCTTTTCAATTACACGCACAAATTCACATGCATCTGCTAATGATTCAAATGTACCTGTATCCAACCATGCTGTACCACGATTCATAATACCCACTTGTAATTTTTTGCGCTCTAAATATACTTTGTTGACGTCTGTAATTTCATACTCCCCTCTTGGTGAAGCTGGAATGTTCTTGGCAATTTCGACCACATCGTTATCATAAAAATACAAACCAGGTACCGCGTAATTGGACTTAGGAACTTTTGGCTTTTCTTCCAATGACAATGCATTATTGTGCTCGTCAAATTCAACCACGCCATATCTTTCAGGATCATTTACTTCATAAGCAAATACCGCAGCACCTTCTACATCGTTAAATGATTGCACCAACTTACTAAAGCCTGCACCATAAAAAATATTGTCCCCTAATACCAAAGAAACCTTGTCTTTGCCAATAAAGTCGGCACCAATTACAAATGCCTGCGCTAGACCATTAGGCACAGCTTGCACAGCATAACTAAACTTGCATCCTATCTCTGAACCATCTCCCAATAATCTTTTAAACTGATCATTGTCCTCAGGTGTAGTTATAATTAAGACTTCCTTAATGCCTGCTAACATCAATACTGACAAAGGATAATAAATCATCGGCTTATCATAGATAGGCATTAATTGCTTACTGATCCCCTTGGTAATTGGATACAATCTTGTACCTGATCCGCCTGCTAATATAATTCCCTTTATACTCATTATTTTTTAATGGTGATATGTTTTCGCACTTTATAAGCTCGCAGCATACGCCGCAAAACTTCCTAATACTTTATCTTTATCTGATAATATCAATTCGCTGTCCGCTAACTGCCAATCGATATTTAAATCCTTGTCATTGTACATAATGCCTACTTCATTTCCTGGTTGATAAAATTTATCTACCTTATAAAAAAAAGTGGCACGCTCACTTAACACTACAAAACCATGCGCAAAACCTGCTGGTACAAAAAATTGTTTGTGATTGTCCGCTGTTAATTCAATTGCATGATGCCTACCAAAACTTGGAGAACCTTTTCTTAAATCCACTGCAATATCTAGCACAGCACCTTCTAATACTCTTACCAACTTTGCTTGTGCAGCATCTCCCTTTTGCATATGCAATCCCCTTAATACGCCTTTACTTGACCTAGATTGATTGTCTTGTACAAATAAAATATCCAAACCAGTTGCTGCAGCAAAATCTCTCTGATTAAATGTCTCAATAAAATAACCTCGCTCATCGCCATGCAATTTCTCGTGAATGATAAAACAATCTTTTAGGGGGGTCTGCTCAATTCTCATCTGCCGGGTCTAATTATTAATTTTTATTATTGAATTATCTATTCGTATACATGTCATTATAATAAGCTTGGTACGCTCCACTTGTTACATTTTCTAACCAAGCTGTATTTTGCAAATACCAATCAATGGTCGCTGCTAATCCTTGTTCAAATGTAACCGATGGGCTCCATCCTAATTCCTTATTCAACTTCGTTGCATCAATGGCATAACGGCGATCATGACCAGGACGGTCTTTCACATACGTAATCAAGCCTTCGCTCTCTCCTTTTGCTCTTCCTAACTTTTCATCCATCTGAGCGCATAATAATTTCACCAAATCAATATTGGTCCACTCATTAAAGCCACCAATATTATACGTGTCTCCTTTTTTACCTTCTTGGAATATCGAATCAATCGCACGCGCATGATCAATTACATACAACCAATCACGTGTATACAAACCATCACCATAAACAGGCAATGGTTTTTTGTTGATGATATTATGAATGAATAATGGAATTAATTTTTCTGGGAAATGATTAGGGCCATAGTTATTAGAGCAATTTGAAACGACAATTGGTAAATGATAAGTCTCTCCATAAGCACGCACAAAATGATCACTTGCCGCTTTACTTGCAGAATAAGGTGAGTTTGGATCATACGGTGTTGTTTCAGTAAACAAACCTTCTTTTCCTAAACTTCCATACACCTCATCTGTGGAAACATGGTAAAACAAATGATCTCTTTGTTTGTCCCAAGAACCATCATGCGCTTTCTCGTAACTCAAATCATCCTTCCAATATTCCTTCGCTGTATTTAATAAGTTCACTGTACCAATCACGTTCGTGTACACAAAATCCAATGGTGAAACAATACTTCGATCCACATGTGATTCTGCAGCTAAATGAATCACATCCGTAATTGCATGTTTTTCAAAAATAGTTTTTAATGTATCTGCTTCTAAAATATTGGCTTTTACAAAATGGTAATTAGGCGCTTTTTCAATATCCTTTAGGTTCTCTAAATTACCTGCGTAGGTTAATGCATCTAAATTAAAGATTTGATAATCAGGGTAATTATTGACAAATAAACGCAATACATGCGAACCAATAAACCCTGCCCCTCCTGTAATTAAAATATTTTTTTTCATTAATTTAAAACAAATAATGCACACTAAACTGCGCACTAATACTGTTAATTTTTGCTGATATGCGGTAATTCGAAATTTTAAATAAAACTAATTAAGTCTGTAAATCAATGATTTAATGATTTACATATATCCTTGAATACGAATTGGAGGTCTGGACCACACTAATTCAAATTAGCATAATTAACCTAGAAAACTACCCCCCCCCGATCGAATATTCATCACTTTTCCTGAATCGAGATATTCATAGACACTATTGTTACTGATATACTCAGGAACGATAGATTTCATTCGAGATACTAGCTGTGATTCTTCAATTGAATCTTCTACATCTTTTGAGAGCAAATTCAGATCTGTACTGATGGCATCCATTTCAACCCCCCTTACTTTCGCAATCATAATTTTTTCATGATATGTCTTCACTGTGTTCTCTCCATCTGTCAACAACTCTTCATACAATTTCTCACCTGGCCTTAATCCTGAATAGGTAATGGCCACATCTATATTGGGTACCAGGCCGTATAAGCGAATCATCTTCTTAGCGAGGTCTGCAATTTTCACAGGACTTCCCATGTCAAAAACAAATACCTCTCCACCATTGCCCATACTGCCTGCTTCCAATACCAACTGACAAGCCTCAGGAATGGTCATGAAATAACGAGTGATATTGGGATGGGTAACGGTAACGGGTCCGCCTTTTTCAATCTGATCTTTGAACCTTAGTATCACAGAGCCATTGGAACCCAATACGTTCCCAAATCGGGTGGTAATGAATTTTGTATAATAACGTCCTGTGGATGACAATGCCTGTACATACATCTCCGCCAATCGCTTGGAAGCTCCCATCACATTGGTTGGATTCACAGCCTTATCTGTTGATACCATTACAAATCTTGCTACTTCATACTTGATAGACAAATCAGCCATCAGTTTTGTTCCGAGCACATTGACTTTCACTGCTTCTACTGGGTTGAATTCCATCATGGGGACATGCTTATATGCAGCTGCATGATACACATGGTGCGGTTTGAACTTGGCAAACAACGCTTCCATCCTTGGGGCATGGTTCACACTGGCGAGGTAAGGGATACACTGCACATTCGCATTGGATTCTTTTATCTGCAAATCAAGGTCATGCAAAGACGTCTCTGCCTGATCGCATAGAATAATCATTTCAGGATTGTACGCAATCAACTGCCGCACAATTTCTGAACCGATTGATCCTGCAGCTCCTGTCACCAATATGCGTTTACCCTTCACATTTCTTCTTATCTCCTCATTGTGTATCTCAATCTGATCTCTCTCCAACAATTCCTCAATCTTAATGGTCTTCAACTGTTTTGAAGTAAAGCTGCCGCCAGTCCACTGACTGTAAGGAGGAACACTCAACACCCCAATCTCATGATCCAAACAAAAATCAACTACCTCATTCTTCCGCTTGGTAGACAAAGAAAAAGATGCAATGATCAATTCATCAATGCCCACTGTTTCATGCAATGATTTCAATTGATCAAATCCAATGATAGGAACTCCATCCAGTGACTTGCTGTTTTTCCTACGGTCGTCATCTACAAATGCCAGAATATTGAATCCAGTTCTGGTATCATGAGAAAGCACACGCTTTGTGGCAGTTCCTGTTTCACCTGCGCCATAAATCACTACCGTTTTTCTTGCACGCTTATAATTGCGCAATAATTCAAATCCCTGTTTTACACTAACTCTGTATCCCAGCAAAAATAAAAAGCTGAACACCGCATAAATGATGACTTCAGTTTCACTGATTATAAATCCATTCAGGCGACTTGAATTGAAAAATTGAACCAGAAACAAGGTAAGCGAAGAAATGGCTACTGTGATAAATACCCTCAAGGCATCCTGTAATCCTGTATAGCGAACAATTCCTTTGTAGGTCTTGATAGATGAAAATACAAGTGTGTTGATGATAACTGTTATGAACATCACATTCAACAATTGTCTGGAATCAACCAGCCTGAAACTCAACCTGTTTTCAATAAGTATGGCAATGAAAATAGCGAAGAGTGTACAAGCGAGATCCAAAATAAAAATCAGCCAGCGGGGGACGATTCTTATCTTTTGGAGGAGTTTGACAGTGCGGGGTGTTTGGGAGGGCATAGAGTTAGTTGTAAGTTATAAGTTGTTGCCAGTTGACTGTTAACCGTTAACTGTCAACTGAGTTTTAAGCCATTTTGATGCAATAAGGTACAAAACTGTTAGAAAGCCCGCTAGGAAGCCACCTAATATCAATGATTTAAGTTTACTGGTTTTTTCTTTTTCCAGTGGAAATGTACTTTGATCAACAACCTGTATCACTGGTGTTTCCTGGTTCAACAACGTTTTTGACAACTCCAAGTTTTTAACAACCTCAGCAAAGATGGTTGCTGCCATTGTTTTGTCGCGGGTGCTGATTTCAGAAGAGATGGCGTTTGTTTTCAATGCAGGATTTGCATCAACTAATGCCTGTTGAGAAGCAGCTGCACTGAATGTTTTGTTATTCAAGACTGCAGCAAGACTGTCAGCTTTTCTTTGCAACATGGCTACGTTGGAAGCCTTTGTTTTTATTTTGGATTGCACATATCGTTCTGTTGCAATCTTGACCAATCGATCTAAAAATAATTTTGAAAAGCCTTCGTCCAGGGTGGTTGTTTTTGTTTCTATGAATGAAGCTTTCTTATCCGGACGCGCAATCGCTAATTCATTTTTGATAATACCCGTTTCAATGGCTTGCAATAAACTGTCTTCCTTTCTAGGCAAGTTATGAGCATTGAATTTCGAGAATTGAATATTCCCGATTTTTTCATTCTTGCTCCAATCTTCTTTTAGTTCGTTAACATCAGCATATCGATCTGCCAGTGTGATGCCTGATTTTTCATCAAAGGGTGACAACAAGGTTTCTCTCACCAGACTTTCACTTTTCAAGAAAAGCAGAATATTGTCACCACTGAAAATGCTTCCGCCACCACTTCCTCCAATATCGAATCCAAATTGTCCAGCCAAAGAAGCGAGTCCGCCGCCACCACCTTTTGCGTCCTCCACTACAAAAGTCATTTTTGCTATGTACTTAACAGGCCGTATGTATGCATAAACAAATCCAATTGCCCCGCCAATCATTCCAGCTAATACAATGAAAACCCATTTAGATATCAAGAGCTTCCAAAGTTGCTGAACTTTTTCGATGAGCTCCTTGAGGGAGATTTCGTCGGATTCGGTTGGTGGTTGACTGTTAACTGTTGACAGCTTGTTTTCTGTTGTCATTGGTTTCGTTGTTTAAATGTAGGATTTTTTTATGCTTACGATTTACAACATACCACGAGGAGGAGTGAATACTTTTTGAAGATATTTTTCATTTTATATCAAAAATTAAGAATGTAAAGATAGGTGATTTGAAAGCTTCGCCACCCCGGTCACATAGTGTTTAAACGACGTGCCGGGCAGAATAAGGGTCTCTCGGCAATTTACCCTAAAAAATGGTGCGAAAATATAGTTTTTCCCTCTGGTTATCAACACAGTGCAGAAACTTTTTTATGTATAAATTTTGACCCGAAAATTGCAATACCTATGCCTACGGGTTTAATAAGTTGAAATTCCTATATGAAACATTTTGATATTCGTTAATTTTATGTGTAAAAATCAATAGATTAATCCATCCATGAAAAAAATCGGCTCCCTTTTATTTGCTATCGTTCTAATAATTATTTCTTATTTTCTACTACGTCCTTACTCCTTTTATAAGTCAATTGCAATTCGATACACAGATGAAACAGAAAAGCTGATTCATAAATACTCATTGTTTCTCGACTCATTAACAGTAAACTCAATAAAGGTTTTGCCTAAGCGTCAAGGAACTGTTTTCTCAATAAAAAAGAAAGAAAGAATAAAAAAACAATTACAAGGAAGTGGAAATTGCTCCAATCAATCTGTGGCATCTGGCGCAATCTTGTCAGAATTTGGTAAACATTATCAAGTCATACATCCCATGCCAGTCCCAACATTCCTTGAGGGCTCCGGACATACTGCTCTACAAGCAGAATATAAGGACAGTCTTGCAATTTTTGACATAATCGGAAGATCGTTCATAAAAAAAATAATCATCTAATCAACTATCGCGATCTTGATTCTTAAGTCAATAACAGTTCAAAATTACTTTTTCAGTTAACCGTCTTAAATCAAAAACGAGACTCGGTTGAAAGATACTATTCTGGAAATTTAAAGAATTTTGTGATCGGCATTGTCCCCGATTATGAGTATCAAAAATTTTATGCATTCACAGACTGGCTTCCGATAATCAAAAAAGAATCACGCAAAACGCAATCGTTTTATTACGCAATTGCTGTAATGTTCAACCGACTTCCACATGTCTGTGTTGACACTAAAAATAAAGAAAAGCTAGATCAATAGCTAGCTTTTAAAATAGATCGTTTTTTGAGTTTTGTACTTGTAACCTCAATATGGCTCATTATTGTAATGTTCATATTTGTTATCTTAAGAAAAGTTGCAAAACGATTAAGGGTATCAATGTAGAAACAACCCAATAATTGGGGACTCAATCTTATTCAGATTTTCCTATCTTGCAAAGGCTCTGATGAGAAGGAACAAACAATTTTACACCCTGCTCCGCTACCTGCTCGACGCCATCTCGGTTTCACTGGCGTTTTCCCTGATCCAATGGCAGTTTAAGATCGTCAGTCTCACCACCACGCTGCTCTACCTCTACCCCCTCCTGCTGATCGTCTCCTGGTACTTTACCAGCACCTATTCCAAACTCTACGCCGAACGCCGCTCCAATAAGTTCTCGGAAGAAATCATCTTCATCCTCTACAATACCCTGCTCTTCACCATCCTCACCGCCGCCAGCCTCTCCTTCCTGCAACCCAGGGTGGAAATGGAATTGGTGGTATTCTTGCGACTCATTCTTTTTGTATTTCTCATCGTAACGACCACCAAATACATCCACCGCAAATACATCCACTCGATCCTCTCCCAGGGAAAAATGTACGACAAAATCCTGCTGGTGGGCGGCGATAACGCAGCCCAGTTCTTTTACGAAACTGTCAACCGCTACTATTATTACGGGTATACCTGCATCGGGTTTGTCGACAACTCCATCACCAAACTCAATGGGTGCAGGTACTTCGGACCCATCGCACAACTGGCTAAAGTACTGCAGGAAGAACAAGTCGACGAAGTAGTGATCACCCTCCCGAGCGAACAGTTCGATACCATCCGCTCCTGCGTCAATACATGCGACGTCCACCGCGTGCAAACCCGTATCCTGCCGGACGCCTACCGCTACTCGACCACTGCCGTGGAAGTAGACAACATCGGCATCATGCCGGTGCTGAACATCAGCGGACTGCCCCTGGATAAATCACTGAACCAGGTCATCAAACGTGGCTTCGATATCCTCTTTTCCCTGCTCTTCTTCTGCACCATCGGCATCTTCGTATTGCCGATCATCGCCCTGCTGGTGAAACTTACTTCCAAGGGGCCGATCCTGTTTCTGCAGGAACGCTGGGGACTCAATAACGCCAAAATCACCTGCTATAAATTCCGGACCATGGTCCGCGAAAGTACAGAAACCGACGAAGACGGTCGCTACCTCCCCACCAGCAAAAACGACCCGCGGATCACTCCGGTGGGCAGCTTCCTGCGCAAAACCAACCTCGACGAACTCCCGCAGTTCTGGAACGTGCTGATCGGCAACATGTCGATTGTTGGTCCCCGACCACACCCCACCCCCATGAACCTGAATTCCATGCACACCGTCAACAACTACATGCTCCGGCACGTCGTACTCCCCGGCATCACCGGATGGGCCCAGGTGAACGGCCTCCGCGGAGAAGTCAAAACCATTCAGGACATGCAACGGCGAGTGGATTTTGACCTGTACTATATCCACCGGTGGACCTTCTGGATGGATAGCCAGATCATCCTGCAAACCGTCATCAATTTTCTGCGAGGCGACCAAAATGCTTACTAAGCTATAACTTCAGACCATGAAACGCCTATTTACTCTCTTTTTTACACTGGTCATTTTCTCCTCCACCCAAGCACAAACCGTCTTTGAACCGCATACTTCGCCCATCTACGGTTACCTCTCGCGCATGGCCCAAAAAGGTTTGGTTGAATTCAACGACGTGATCCGGCCGGTATCCCGCACCCATATACTCCAACTCCTGGATACCCTGTCCAACCGACCGCTATTAGTCATCGAAAAAAAAGAACTGGAATTCTACTACCAGGAATTTGCATCCAGTGCTCCATTTTCTGCCTCTTTGTCGGAAGGCTTCACCACCCTGGTGAAAAAAGATCCATATGGGCGTATCCGACTGCTGGGGGTGAATCACCCGGACTTCAAGCTGTTTGTCGATCCGATTGTAGGCGCGCGACTGGTCAACGGTTCTGACCGCTCCTTCAGGGAACTGAGCAATGGAGTCCACCTCTGGGGACAGGCCAAGCGGTTCGGATTTCAGGCCTATTACCGCGACCATGCGCTGACAGGTTCGGGACTGAACCTGCTCAACTCTGAAAACCCGCAAACCTATGTGATCAGCCTGATCAATCGAGACGCCAATAAACGCAACCACAACGAAATCAGAGGCAATATTTCCTACTCCTGGAAAAACGGCTCCGTGAACATCGGCAAAGACCACCTCCTCATGGGCTACGGCGAAACGGGTAAGATCATTCTTTCGGATCGGGCACCGTCGTTTCCCTATTTAAGACTTGATTATCAGCCGCTTAAATGGATTTACTTCAACTATTCTCACACGTTCCTGAATTCCAATATTGTCGACTCCGTCCGCACCTATCCCACAGGCACAACGGGGGTGAGCGGCGACATCCGCATCCGCTACATCCCCAAGTACCTGGTCGCCCACAGCCTGACCTTTCTTCCGCTTAAAGGGCTATCGATCACAGTAGGAGAATCGATGGTCTACAGCGATAAACTCGATATCGGCTTCTTCATTCCCGTGATGTATTTCAAGGGATACGACAATAACCGCAGCAATTACCTGATCAATGCAGGATCCAATGGACAAATCTTTTTACAGGCCAGTTCGCGCAACCACATCAAGAACACCCACCTGTATGCCACCTGGTTCATCGATGAACTGAGCCTGACCAAGATCTTTAACCCTGCGCAGTCGCGCAACCAATTCGGAATACAACTGGGCGGATCGGTAACGGATGTGGGACTTCCCTACCTCACCCTGGGCGCAGAATACACCCGGGTCAACCCCTTTGTGTACCGTAACCTCTTACCCGCTCAGGAATACCTGCATTACCAGACCGAGCTGGGAGATTGGATGGGCAATAATTTCGATCGCCTAGCGCTGATAGCTAAATTTACCCCCCTGCCCAAATTGCGACTCGATCTTCGCTGGTGGCATATCCGCAAAGGCGGTCCTGGCACGCTGGTCGACCAATACCAGGCAATCCCTCAACCTCCCTTCCTGTTCGATCACCAACGAACCCGCAACGACCTCTTTTTCACGGCCCAGTACGAGTGGATCAACAATATGTACTTCACGCTGCAGTACCAACAGAAAACAGAAAAGCCGACGAACTCTGTTCAGCGATCCGACCGGCTTCTTTCGGTGGGGTTCAGTTATGGACTTTGATTAGCTCATGAGCGATAATCTTCTTTTAACAGAATACTTAAAAGCATCCCAGCGAAGGGTGCCTACTTCGTAAATGGCTTTGAGTTCTTCTCGACTGAATTGCACCTGCTCTTTACGTATTGCACGCAGGACTTTTTTTCTGAGCACCTCACCCTCCTGCCGTGCGTCCAACCCATTAGAAAATTTCTTCGACCCATCGGTCACGGGTTTGGTATGGGCGAGTCCAACGGAATGAATCAGATATTTTTTATCCAATCCCATCATGCGTTGGAGATAGGGAAAGAGATAGCGGTCTAGTCCATACGAGGATATATTGTCCCTGAAAAACTGTCGACCCGCCTCGAGAATCTCCTTTCGGATAAAGGGGGCCATGATTTCCACCCAGTGCACCGGCTCAGCAGGATGGTGGGGCTTTTGCAGAAACTGCGGGTGACTGTGGTAACTGTCCGATGTGATGGAGGGCTGAAAAGAGTCGGCGTTCAATGTTGCCGCTTCTGTTAACAATCGGTTCAGATCCGACACACGGATCTGCTGATCATCATCCAATAGACCGATATACCGAAAAGGCCGGTCGTTCAACAGCACGGCCACCTGATGAATCAACGCACCTTTGAACTCCGTGCGAATGGAAACGAATTCATCGATTCGCTTTCGTGTAACTGTGAACGGCGGTTGGAGTCGACCTGAATAATCAAATACCAACACGTGAAAATGGGGAGTCGTGTCAAAATCAATGAGTCGCAACGCCTCATCTTCTCCGTTCCAGGCCACCACTACAATATCGGTATCAGTATGCATGTTGCGAGGAAGAAGAAGAGTGCTTTTGAAATAACCGTTGACGAATTACCAGTCCAATAAACGGAGGCGCTTCTATAAAATAGCGCCGAAAGAGTCGCCTCGGCTCCTGCAAAAACCGGTACAACCATTCAAGTCCTGCCGACTGCATCCATTGAGGTGCACGGCGTATGCGGCCAATTTCGGAGCTGAATGCAGCACCTACTCCCATTGCAATCTTTACATGGAGCCGATCCCAATGCTGTCTGATCCATGCATCCTGCTTGGGTGCGGTCAGGCTGACAAACAACACATCCGGCTGAGCGGCATTGATGAGTTGAATCATGCGCTCATTTTCCTCGTAAGGAAAGGTTGCGGTCATAGGTGGACAATACACGCCCCGCACATCAAGGTCAGGGAATTGCTGTTGGTAAACACGTACCAGCTCATCGGCGATACCTGGAGCAGCACCCAAAAAAAAGACGCTGTATTTTCTATTGGCGCATTGACGGATGAACTGAGGAAAAAAATCAAAACCGGTGATGCGTTCCTTGAGCGGTGTTCCAAGCAGTAGGGAAGCCCAACGCACCGGCACACCGTCGCATATCACAAATTCAGATTGTTGATATGCATGGGCCACTTCAGCTGATTTTCGTGCAGCCATCACGGAGTTGGCAGGAACAAAACAAACCTGTGATTTGCTGCCGGATGCATGCGCATCATCCAACAAGCCGATCAATTCCAAGCGATCTACATTATTAAACCCCACTCCTGCAATGAGCACCCGATTTTTCATCGTCCGATGTGTTTCCAGAGGTAGATGGGATTAAAAATAAAATTCGTCAGGAGCAGTACCGCCGTAGAGGCCATCACCACACCGGAAAGTCCGTACGCTTCAAAAAAGAAAACAGGTGCCAGCACCACCAGGGTTCCCTGAACCAGGGCAACCAGTGTGGTTACCCGATTCAGTTTCAAGGAGCCCAGGAACAAGGCAGATACATTGTCAATGAGGATCAATGTGGTGTAGAGCAGAAAAAGTTGATACAGTGATTTGTCAAACGGGTACCGTTGTTTTGACCACCACATGAATAAATCGAAACCCCACTGATTTAAGATGATAAAAACCACAAGCAATAATAAGCCTACGCGGGTGAGGGCGCTGGTGTAGAGGTGTTTGAGTCGACCCGGATTGTTCACTTCATTATCCACTATAATCGGTTGCAGCACCACGGTGAAATTGGAGACAGCAAAACGGATGATTTCAAAAAACCGGTTAAAGAGCACGAATTGCGCAACAATTTGTGGTCCCGCCATGAGGTCGAGCACAAACAATTGTGAATTGAATACCAGGACAGTCGACAACGCCGCCAAAAAATACCAGAAACTATACCGCAGGTGCCCTTGCAGCAATTTCCAGTCGAAGCTGAAGATCGGTGCATCCTTGCCGACGATCAGGCGTGCTCGTTGGTAAAGTACGAGCGCGTAGAGGGAATTAAAGGCAATCATGCAGATCAGCACCAGATCCAACGAGCCTTTGTCCAAAATGAGTAGGATGGCAATCAGTTCTCCCACAACTTTGAACATGCGGATAATCTTGGCCTGAAAAATGCGCTGCGTCGACTGGATCACAATATCAAACAATGTAGCCAGGACGTATTGCAGCACCAATAAAGAGAGTGCCACTAGCTGAAAGAGGGAAAATCCGTTGAGCGGGCCGGTCGACGAAACATGCAAAATGAACAATACCGGGGCAACAACGACAAAGATCAACATATAGGCAGTAAAAACCAGCGACAGCAATTGAGCTGAATGGTTGCGCTCGTGAATTAGCCGCCTGAGCAACCCTGTACTCATTCCAAAATCCAGAATTCCTCCAAATACTATTACATTGAGAACAATGCCATATGTGGCAAATTGTTGTTCTCCAAGTGAGAGCAATAGTCGAGGCATCAGAATCAGCACCGATAGTGCAGTCAGGAGCTGTGCCCCAAAGGTTGCGGCAACATTGGAAAGGTAGAGCCGATCTGAGAAAAATAGATCAACGAACCGCGTGAACAGTCTTTGCATCGTTGAGATAAAGTATGCCCAGCCACGACCAGAATGGAAGGGCGCCCATGGGTCCCTCCAAATACACATCAAAACTGGCATTCACAATAAAGGCTAGAAAAAAGATCAGAATCAAAGTATTCAGTTCGTTTGGTCCCTGGTCCTTTAATTGCCGCAGGTGTTGCCAGATCCAAACGATCCAACACCCAAAAACAATCACACCAAATCGTGCCAACACATTGAGATGAAAATTATGCGGAGAGCGCAGGTTCTCGTCCTCTACCCGGATATCGCTGGTAAGTGCCAGGTTTTCACCGATGCCTCTGCCCAGGAGTGCATTACGCGGTTTAGTCGCCTCACTCACAATCGAATACCACCACGCGAGTCGCCACACCCGGTTATCCACCAAAGATCCCTCTCCTTCTTCGCTGAAAATACTGGTGATGTTTTGTTGGAGCTGTGCGGCGCCTAAACTGCGTCCCTGAAAATTTTCCTGAACGCGGGTATTCAAATAGATGAACAAAACAGGAGCAATAAGAAGCGGCAGCACTGCCCCATAACTAAGCAGCGTGAATGTGGTGAACCGCTTTCTAAACACCAGTAAAAAAGCAACCATGCCCGTCAGGTAGGCCAGCATCCCTGCTCGGTTATATGAAGCGATCACCAGAAAAAGAAAGGCAATGATACAGGCATTGACCCATTTCCAGTTTCGCGACAGTGGAATAACCCCCGTAACCATCAGCAGGGTTGCAATCAGCAGGTGCACGGCCATGTCGCCATACTTATACAGCAACAACGGAATGCCACCAAATACTGTCAGTTGTTGAAAAAATGGAACAAAAGAGACCAATAAGAAAACCAGTAGTGCGACCAGCGGGTACCAGCGATAGATGGTGAACAGCATTTGTTTGAGCGCTTCAAATCCGCCCTCCAGAAAAAATACCACAAGAATAAACAGTCCATATACAAACATCGATGCGTCCTGGAGTATGGCTTTGAGCGGATAGCGTCCCAATCCAAGAAGGGCGGAGACAGCGGTGAGCCCTACAAATACCAACATCATCTTGACCTGTTTGTTCCAGATGATAACTACGTTGCGAAGATCAAGCACAATGAGTACTAACCCTACCATCAACAACAGCTCTGCCAGAAATGCATAGGCAATTCCCTTGTTGAGGTAGGCATAGAGTGCATAGACCCAAACAAAGGCATGGAGAAAAATACGTTTGGAAAGTGTTAGCGCAGGTTGCAGATCAGGTTATTTTTAAAATCAAGTACGTGTAAAAAGAGTTTTTTCAACAATTTGGATTCGCGTTCACGAATGGTGCTCTCGCTATTGTTTCCCGTGATCACTTCCGGGAGAATACCCCCCATTCGTAATTCGTTTTGCTTGAAAAAACGTTTGAACTGGTCCACCGGATAACTGATGCGAGCAGTACGTTTCAATAATAATCGTGCAGCAGTCTTGTTCAGCGAATAGCCATAAGTACAGTAAGTGGTCTTGATGAAGGGCTCACCAATGGTATATTGACTTTGCAAGCCTGACTTACTAGACAAAAAAAGCTTCATGTGCCCTTCCCATGCACCCCAGAAGAACAGATCTTTTTCTGCGGTTAATTCAGAAAAGTATGTTGACAGTACGGATGGATCATTCAATTCACTGTCGGATTCCAAAATTAAAAAATGCTGCTGTTCATTGCCTTGCTCACGCACAATATTTCTCCAAATCTTTCGGTGGCTCATCAGGCAGCCCAATTCACCGGGCAATAATGCCTTACCGGTGCGTTCTTCAGAGAGCGCAATGAGTTTTTCCTGAAACGGGATTCTGTGGTGAGTGGGATAAACAGCATCAACGGTGTGCACAAAAAAAGGCAGCGTTTTGAACAAGTGACTGACTTGTTCGCGTCGCTGCGTTTCATGAGGAGCCGTGATGAGAAAAGCCTTCAAAAGACCAGTGCTGTTTGGTTGCGTTTAGAATAGGGGGTGACCCACTCGGAGTCGATTGATCGGGGATAGTACACGCGATGCGGTTTCTCCATGAGTTGAGCCAGATGGCCAGGCAGACTATCTGCTGTGACCACCTCGTCGGCTGATTGAATAAGCTCCAACAGATCGCTAAATGAATCATGCAGGTTCACCTCTGCATCAGCCGAATACGGTTGTGTTTTATAGAACGCCAGTTCGGGGGATTTGCCTTCCGACTTAAGTTCACGGATGAGGCAATCGACTGTAGCCGGTCCCAATTGCTTTGTAGGCTTCCTGGATTCCGGAAAAATAATCACTTTGCTCTGTGAACGATTGGATGAAGATGGTGCTTGAAAAATCAATTCATTTTCGTCCACGTTAAAATGATTACTATAAGAGTCATAGATATTTCCGTGAGCATGAATGCACCCCTGAGATGGCATCAGAATACGAATGATCCATTGTCGCCTGCTTTGCTCAAACATGACTTCTGAATCACGCGCAAGTTCATCCACCACATCTTTGAGCCGCCTTAACTCCGATAAACTCTCGGCATTGATTAGGAATTTATTAGTAAATGCGCCCAGTATTTTATTCCTAATCCCAACATCAACGAATTCTACTTTAAGTTGCAGTGTAGGGATGTGTTGAGTCAATGCGTGAAAAAGCGGCTCGAGATGTACAGAGGCGATCAATCGGTATGCCGAAGACGTTGATTTGGATTTGGAGATCACCCCAAGGGCGATGGTGAAATCACCAAAAGACCGTAGGAACAGCAGGGATTTTTTCAAATCAGTTTCTTAACAAAGTAAGAAGGCTGCCCAGTAGAGCGCCGAGCAGGATGCAAAGCAGCACGACGAAAAGGGTGCCAGGCCGGGTGTCGACCAAAGGATCTTGTGGCCTGTCGAGTACTTGAATAACCGGCATTTGGTTGATCAGCATCATACGGCTCACCTCGAGGTTCTTCATGACTTCGGTGTACAATTCAAACAGGACGGATTTATCGCGCTGACTGATCTCAGCAGAGGCGAGATTCGACTTATATGCTTCGTTGGCATCGAGGATTTGAAGAGAGAAAGTTTGTCGCGACTTCGACCCAAACAGTTGACGAAGAGAATCTGCACGCTTTTCCAGTTTAGATATGTTATCCGTGAGGTTTCGGGTTTTGATATCGATGTACATTTTACTGGTCCCCGATACCAGTCGTTCAGTCAACAATTTCGCAAATTCGGGGTCGCGACTTTTTACTTCTACCCCAAAAATGGTTCCTTTTTTATTGGTCTTATCGATGATCAGGTGTTTTTCGCGGATGCGCTCACCAACAACCAACAAGGCGGTGTCGAAGAGGCGCTGCTCCTCGGCAGATCTCGGCACGTGTGCAAATAAAAACGAGGTGAGTCGACCGCCCCAACCCATTGCATCGCGCATGCCGGATGCATCCAGGAAGCGATCAGCAAGAGTAATCGAGTCGTTTGTCCTTGAAAGCAGTGCTTCCTCCATGATGGCAGAAGAAGCAATGATATCGTTGATGTTCTCGCCCGAAAAGAAATTATCGGATCCACCGGAGAGGGCACCCAGATCAAAACCAAACTGGGATGCAAGTCCTGACAACGCCCCTCCTCCGCCACTCTTTTCTTCCAGCACGAAAGTGCACTTTGCAACATAGGCTGGAGCACTCATCATTTTCCAAGCCCACCCACCCGATGCAAAGACAACTACGAGCAACAGGGTGATCCAACGGCCTGTGTAGAGTTTGTACTGCAGTCGACTAACCACTGCTTTCAGTTCGTCTGTATCGATGCGTATGGGTTGTGGATCGAACATTATTTCAATGAATTGATGATGGCCAGCATTACACCGGCGAGAGAAACCAGTGCAGAGGTGATGCCAATAGCTTCGCCCTTGGAAAGGGGTTCGCGGTCCTTTCGTATCGGCACGTATACTTCTGAACCGGCAGAGATGCGCGGGTAGAAATTAAAGAACAGGAAGCGGCGGGTGCTGCGTACTTTTCCGTTGGCTTCCAGAACGTAGGATTGTCGGTGCGAAGCCTTACTGGTAAAACCACCCGATGCGTTGATGAGTCGCCTGAAGTTCATCCCGCTTTCATAGGCCATTTGCTGAGGATAGTTCACTTCACCAAACGATTGAACCGTTTGCTGAATCATGGGAATCTTTAGAATGTCTCCCTCCTGCATGACGATATCAAACGAACTGCCCGGATTGTTCAATGCGTTGATCAGATCCAATGCAACGCGTTTTTGAGCAGAAAACAGTTCCAGTGTTTCTTTGGCGATCATCGCCGTATCTACAGTTCTTTTTGTATCATCTTGCAGCACCTGTTTATTCTTGTTTGAAAGAAGATCGTACTTGATGCTGAAGATGGTAGAATCGCTGGACGTAGTTCCCTGAAACGTTTTCCGGATCAACATAGCTCCTTTTGGAAAGGCAGTTGATTTGAGTCCCCCAGCCCGCAGAATCACCTGCGAAAGTCGCTCATTCGAACCTTTGATGGTGTATTTGCCCGGGAATATAACTTCTCCTTCAATCATCACATTCGTTTGTTCCCGATAGGAAGGTGATCGACGGATGTATACAATATCATATGGCAGCAGGGGCAGGTCGAGCGAGCTGATATCAAAATTTTTCGGATCGATGTCGATTGTTTCGATGATGGAATAGACAGTAGTATCGCGACCGTTGAGTTGCTGACGCAGTCGGCGAGAGACTTCTATACGTTGCAGGATGGCACCGTCCCTCACACCTTTGGCCATGAGGATGAGGTCCTGTACCCGCATTCCTTCCGCATAGGTGAAAAAGCTGGGTTTGTTCACTTCGCCCTCTATAGACACGAATTGAACTTCACGAATCTGTTCTTTTTCGAAAACGTGAATGGAGTCTTCTTTGAGCAGGGGCATATCGCCTTTCCCGGAGAGGACTTCACCCACATTGAAATGTAAAAATGTTGGAGAAAGATCCGGTTTGAGTCGGCGTATAATTGCCCGATCGAAATAGGCATTTTCCTTGGGCTGCACGTGCGTCATTAAGGCACGCAGAGATGCGAATGTAGAAATGCCATAATCGCCCGGATAATGGACTGCTCCGGACACACTCACCCTGTTCACGAATCGTTTGGCAAGGGTGTCGACTTCGAGGGTATCGCCCGACTGCAATGCAAACGATGCTAAATCAGCAGACGTAACAGTGAGGACTTCGCGCGATTGGGATCCCAAACGTTTGATACGAATCAGTTCTTTAAATGCCACATCGGATAGTCCCCCGGCATACCCAATCACCGTCGATGCCCGCTCCGGTTCTTTTACATCAAACAGCGCTTGTTTTTTTACTGCTCCTTTTAATGCAACGCGTTTGCTGAAAGCCGGAATGCGGATTACATCATCATCTTGCAGGAGCAGATTATTGGAGAGATTTCCCTTTAGTAGGAAATCATACAGATCAAAGGTTACAAGTGTTTTGCCTCCGCGAACCAATTGAATATCGCGATAAGAGCCAATCTCATTCGGTCCCCCGCTTGCATACATGGCGTGCATGATGGTAGCCGTTGAGGGAAGGGAATAGTTCCCGGGCTGTTTGATTTCTCCCACCAGGGTAACCTGGATGCTGCGGATTTGACCCAATGTCACGTTGACCTGCGTTTTACCCGATTGAATAGCCGGGTAAATTTTTTTCATTTCGTTCCGGATTTTTGCAGTTGCCTGCTCGATGGTGAGTCCACCTACTTTAACCGGTCCCAGGTTGGCAATGCGCACAAATCCTTCAGGACTGATGCGAAGTTGCTGAGTATTCTCCGAGAGGCCGTATACATCCACCACCAGTTGGTCGTTGGGTCCCAGCACATAATTAGAGGGAGTCGGGATGGAAAGATTTCCTTCAAAATTGAGCCCCTCCATGGAAAACAGTTCAGATCCGAATACGTGCAGCGTGGAGTCGTTTCGGTAAGTGCGTGGACTTTTTGTGGGAATGCGAAGGCGTTGTCCATAGGGGTCATCGCGGTCGTATTCATTCGTTCGGTTGGATCGATTGATGACAGCAGGATCGAGCCGGTCCACCCGTTTGATCAGTGCATTGATCTGATCGGCGCTCATTCCTTTGTCGCGTGCCATTTTTTCCAGCTCCATTGGAGAGCGGCCTGTCAGGTTATACTGCTGCAGCAGTTGCACCAGTTGTTCATCCGAAAGGGATTCGATGCGCAGGGTATTGAGCTGAGCCGATGCCGGGAGGACTGCAATGAGCAGTCCACAGGCAACAATGGCTGTAAGAATAACTCTCATGTTAAGCAATATCGTGAATAATTTGAATACGAAGATCTATAAAGGGTGCTGTTAGAAGAGCATGTTGCGGTTGAAGTACCATACGGCAGAGGCGTAGAACATGGTGTTTCTGCGGTCGGACAGCGTTGACGGTCCTGAAAATCCGCCATCCAGTTTCACCCAGCGGTAGTTGATCATGCTCGTATACGACCATGCACCACTGAGCAGGAGGTTCCGGATGTTCCACTGGAATTGGGCGGTAGCATTGACATCGGCCCATCGTTTATTGTTGTTTTGATATTGGGCCGATATATAACCCGTCAAGTATTGGTAATTATAGAAGTCGTTGTTGTGCTGCACCCGTTCACCGGTAAGCATAATGCGTTTTGAGCCTTTGATCCAGCCCAGTTGAAGGGTTTGGCTGTTGCTGCCGGGACCAATCCAGGCGCCCATCACTTGACCATAGTTCGTATAACCTCTGGTGACCTCACTGCCCATGTACCAACTGTTGGTTAGAGGGACACCATACGGTGCATTATTCACAAAGATCAGTCGCGGATCCGGCAGTTCAAGTCGCGCAACTTCAATTCCAAACAAGAAGTATGATTTACCTCCTTGAATAGGAACTAGTTTTCTAACACCGGCAGTATATCCAAGCGGAATGCTATCGCGGATGATGTTGAGCGGAGTCGCTGTTTTATCGGATCTGCCCAGTTCGATATAGAGTTCGGTATGCTCTTTTGGAAGGTTGTATCGAACGAAGAAGGATCCGAGTTTAATTGGTTTGTAGGTAGTAAACAACGGAAACGCAACAGGTCGTCTCACTTCACCCCCTTTGTAGTAGGTGGTTGCTGTCGATAGGCCTATGTATAAATTCTTGACCCATTTGGGTTCCCAGCTAAACATGAATCCCGCCAGTACCCGGGTTGAACTGTCCTTTGGTGCAATGCCTTCGGCCCAAATTCCTTTCATCCGTTCGTGATCGGGGTGTTCGAATTCAGGGTTTTTTAAGTTGCCAAAAATAGCCTGTCCCTCGAAATACCCAATCTTTGTTTTGATTGGTTGCACAGTATTGATGGTCAGATAAGGAAAGTTGCTGGCGTTGTTGGACATGACCAGGCTATTGCGCAGGGAAGGTCCCCACCAGATGTTTTCATTAGAAATTGCAATTGAGATCTTATCATTTTGATAGCGAAGGCTGGATTGTCCCAGCAACTGCTTTTGGATCTTGGTATTTCCGTATCGCCAGTACATGTCAATTTTATTGACAGTATAGAGGTAATACCGCGCCATATAGTTTTGATCGCCCTGATCCAATTGAAAAGCAGGAAAAGGAAGATTTTCAGTTTGCATAACTTCAGGGCCCAATTGCAAAATGATCCGCTTCCAACGAAGGGCCATGGAAAGATGAGCGCGAGACTGCATCCCAACAGAAGGCAACAGTGATCCGTCATTTGAACTCACTCCTATCGTGCTGTTATGTTGTGCAAGTAAGCCTACATTTCTCAGTTCAAATCCAAGATCTTTTTTCCAAAAATTTCGATGGGGATCGGCGGATTGATAAAAATGGCTGGCAGAGCGAAGAGCAAAAGAAAGATGGCTGGTCGAATCGTTTCCAGTTAGTTGACGAATGCGCAAATCATCCAATTGACCGATTTCGCTGAAGACCGAAACCTGTCCCACCGATTGCAACGCCCACAAAATCGCTACTACCGTTAAAGAGCCAAATCGTTTCATTTGATTTTTACCATTTATAGATTAGGGAAGTTGCAGTAAAGAGATTGAACTGATTCTTATTGATCCAGGCATAGTTGTTGGAATGAACGCATTGCATTTCCCCTCTCAGCAACAAGTTGTTGAAGCGCCATTGAATATTGGGCCCGTATACGATATCGGTCCATGCGAGTGGACTTATCCAAATATTATTAACACCCCCTTGAATGCCTTTAGGGTCATTTTGAATACGCATAAGAGTAAATCCAATACGATTGACTCCACTGACCCGTTCCACCTGTATGGACTGTACATTGTTACCCAAACCACTAGATGCTCCGAGGATTTGGCTCATATGTGTCATCCCCTGCAGAATAGATCCGCTCCCAATGGTGTACCAGTTACCAGCGTTACGGGTTACAAAACTTGCAGACTGTGCCATTTGAACTACTTCTCCGGATACAGTGTAATAGATTCCATTTTTGATTGATGTCAGCTTTTTGAAGCCAACCAGGTAGGCTGCTGAGTGTTGCACATCTTGAATCAGATCACGGGTATTTGCCTTGAAATCGTTGTACCCGTATTCAAAATAAAATTCCATACGTTCTTTTGGGAGAACAAATCGCATGAATACAGAAGCAATTTGATCTTGTCCATCGTTTTCGCTTGGCGCGTCTATTTGTGTATTGATTTTTTTCTTGAAAAATGCGCTGACAGCAGGTGTGTATTTATTGAAGAATCCGACGATAGAAGAATCCTCTTTGTTACCATAAAACTGTAGAGCACGATTGAATCCCAGATAGAGTCCCGGCAAAAATTTTGGCTTTAGCGTGAGTGTAACTACGTTCAAATAACGCCATTGACGGGTAAAGGATGCATTTTGCTGAAAGTTCGATTCGGAATTGAGTAAAGAATCCTGATCCAAACCTCCTCCAAATATTTTCCATTCCAAATCAACAATAGGAGTCTTGATCGGCTCGCGTGAGGCTATATAAATATGCCCAAAACCTGGTGCATTGTTTGTCATGATGAGCGCACTTTTTTGTCCCGGTCCCAACCACATATTCTCATTAGAAAAGCCGATTCCAACTTTACCCAATTTAATCTCAGCATACGACTGACCTAAAAAAGATTTTGTGTATGCCCCTTTTACAGTTCCTCCAAACCGATTGGAGAACGAGTACGGGCGATTCGCAGCGGAGACAAATTCAGGTTGCAGGTTCACTTCAAAAAGTCGAGTACGGTAATGCATCCCAGCGGATACCCGCATTTGTAAGCCTTTAGCTGTTATCATGCTGCCATTGTTCCATCCAAAGGGTCGATATGAATTGAAACTCAAATCAACTTGAGCGGGTTGCACACTCAGTACACCGGGTATCAGATCTTGTTGAACCGTGTCGGGAGATAGGAATCGAACAAGACTATCCCGTTCTCCCCTGTAGATGCCCATGGGTCGAACGGTCATGGAGTAGCGAATGGAAGAAGGGGTCATGAGTTGACGTTCGCGGGTCAATTGCTCCAGCGGTGATCCCACCTGAATATGCTGAGCCGCTGACTGTTCGGAAGCAAGTAGCGTCAAAAGGGTAAAAGCTATAAAAGAAAAGTTCCACATAAATAGTTGATTATAGCCGCGAGTCAACTGCGTTCAAATCAAGAACACCCTTAACATCATACAGTATGCCTTTCGCAGAAAGTTTATTCCGCCAATTTTGATGAATAAATGACGCGTGAGCAACCGCAAGCACAACCGCATCATACGAGGAGGAGTTTACTTGCTCTTGACCACAGAGTGCAATGCCATACTCGTAGTGCACTTCATCAGCATTAGCATGGGGATCAAACACATCCACTTGTACGCCCTGTTGGCTCAGTGATTTTATCACATCAATGACGCGGCTATTTCGGATATCCGGACAATTTTCCTTGAAGGTGATGCCCAGGACCAATGCTTTACTGTCCTTTACAATATTGCCTTTTCGGATCATGTGAAAAATAACCTCTGTAGCCACGTATTCTCCCATACCGTCGTTCAATCGACGGCCCGCCAAAATGATTTCTGGATGGTACCCGGTTTCTTGGGCTTTTTGTGCCAGGTAATAGGGATCCACACCGATGCAATGGCCTCCAATCAAGCCTGGCTTGTATGACAAGAAGTTCCATTTAGTGCAGGCGGCTTCCAAAACAGAGTGTGTATCGATATTGAGTCGGTTAAATATTTTGGCCAGTTCATTCACAAATGCAATGTTGATATCCCGTTGTGCATTTTCAATGACTTTAGCAGCTTCAGCTACTTTGATCGTTGGAGCCTTATGGGTACCGGCAGTGATGACAGACGCGTAGAGCTGATCCACAACATCTGCAGCTTCAGGGGTAGATCCGGAAGTCACTTTTTTGATTTTTTTTACTGTCCGTTCTTTATCCCCCGGATTGATACGCTCAGGTGAGTACCCGGCAGTAAAATCAACGTTGAATTTCAGTCCGGATAGCCGCTCCAGCACCGGTACGCACTCATCCTCCGTTACACCCGGGTATACGGTCGACTCGTAGATGACCAGATCCCCTTTTTTGAGCACAGAAGCGACTGTCTCACTGGCTTTGATCATAGGCGTAAGATCAGGTCGCTTGTATTTGTCAACTGGCGTCGGAACCGTAACAATAAAAACAGTGCAATTTGCGATGTGGGACGTATCTGATGTGCAAAACAATCCAGTCGCATTTTCAGATTCTTTTGTCAAGACTTTTTTTAATTCATCGCTTTCTAATTCAAGAGTGACATCTACTCCACTGATCAATTCGTTGATACGCTTTTGATTGATGTCAAATCCAATGACACGATACTTTTCTGCAAAAGCGGCTGCAAGTGGGAGGCCAACATATCCGAGTCCGATGATAGCGATAGAGGATTGAGAAGGGATTGTTGTCATAGTTGTATGTTCCATGCGTGTCCGCCGTGGTGGGTTGTATATTAGCGAGTAGAATAATGTGAAACGGTTTGCTTAAGGCCCTCTTTCAAATCAATCAAATCTGTGTAGTTGATGAGATTGGCCGCTTTGGTTACATCTGCAAGTGAATGAAGGATATCCCCTGGACGGTTTGGGCCATATAATGCATCTGCGGTTGAACCTGTAATTTCTTTGATCATATTCCAGAGTTCAGTCAGGGAGGTTGTTGCACCGCAGGCAATATTGAAGACCTGATGCCCTTCAAATTTAGCATCGGGCATCATGGCATTGATATTGGCCTTAACCACGTTATCGACAAACGTATAATCCCGGGTGATGTTTCCGTCGCCATTAATGGTAGGCGACGTGTTAGCCAGGGCATGCGATATAAAAAGTGGGATGACTGCAGCATAGGGCCCATTTGGATTTTGTCGCGGTCCAAATACATTAAAATACCGGAATCCTGCAATGCGCATGCCATAACATTTAGCAAATGCCTCAGTAATCGTTTCAATACTGTGTTTGGAGGCAGCATAAGGTGAGAGTACTTTTCCGATCCGATCTTCTGTTTTCGGATGATAATCGGCATCCCCATAAACAGAAGAAGAAGATGCGTATACTACTGTTTTGATATCAGCCTCTCGCGCAGCATTTAAAATATTGATAAAGCCAGTGATATTATTATCAAAAGTATTGAGTGGTTCACGAATACTGCGAGGAACTGAACCCAAAGCAGCCTGGTGATTGAGCGCATCCATTCCTGAAACAGCTTTTTTACAGGTATCCCTATCACGTATATCCCCTTCAATCCACTCCATTTTGGGATGTGACAAGAAACGGCTAATGTTTGAAATAGTAGAAGTAGATAGATTGTCTACTACTCTAACAATAGAAAAATTCTGATTCACTAGCAACGCCTCAAGCAAATGAGATCCTATGAACCCAGAACCTCCTGAAAGAATAACCGCTTGAGCCATTATAAATTGGATTTATTGATAAGAATTAAAATTCAAAATGATCATTTATCTTGTTAGCAAAGCAATTGTGGTCATAATAGCAGAAAAAGCAGAAACAAGAACACCCGCTTCAGCTGCACCAAAGTTATTTTCTTTTACAGGTTCCATCGGAACAAAAATTGTAGAGCCGGGTCGAACAGCGGGATAGCTTCGAATTCCCAAGAATGACTTGGTCCGCTGCGACCTGTTATTGGAATAAACTATAAATACCCTCTTCTTATAGGCATTTCGACTGTAACCACCGGCTGAGGATATGTAGTAATCAAAATTTTTCTTAGATTCATACTGAACAGTAACCGGCCGTAAAACTGCTCCAGAAATGGAAATCGTGTTGACAATCTTTGGCACAATAATTCTATCTCCATTTTGTAAATACGGATCATCTTCGCCTCCCGGATTACGCATAATCTTACTCAGATCAATAGCCACTTCTGTGGTTTGGCTGTTGAGCTGATTCAAATCAAGTATCTGACTACTATCGCTTCGCTCTTTATTTTTTTTCGATCCATCAATATTTGTGCGAGCAAGCAGTTTAATGAATGCGGTATCCTTTAACAATTTAATGCGAATCAAACGCACACCTTGTGGATCCGCGTAGGGCAACAATCCGCCTGCACGATTGATGACAGAACTGAGGCGCTCCTCAGGATTTTCAAGCGTGTAATCCCCAACCAAAAAAACCTCTCCCTCTACGCTGACAGTCAGTTGATTTACTTTAGTCGGATCACGCTTAATGTTCACAACATCAAATGGCTGCAGTATGAATTCTTTTTCCTTGTAGGTTAAGTCCTTTTCAATATCGATATAGAAAATCTCTGAAGTCTTAGCCCCTTTGTCAACAACCTGTACACCCTTTGCTCTTCTGCCGACCTCTATTTTCAATGCGGAAGCATTTTCAGATAGCCCGCCTGCTTTTAATATCAATCCATTTAACGTAAGGGAATCTTCATAGCGAAAAATACCAGGATTTTTGACGGGACCGGTTATGTAAACGGTTACAGAATCCCGCAGGTTCAAAATCGATTCTACATTGACGCTATCCTCTCGCTTCAATTGCACACGAGAATTTCCAGAAATCACATCTCGCAGGTTCAACGTTACATACTCTTTGGTATAATCATCCCTCAAACGAACCATGTTGGCTACATTCAAAAACGCATCCTCCTTTAATCCCTGTGCCTTTGCAATGAGGGATTTCACATCCATCCCCTGATCAAGCGAATATGCTCCAGGTTTAAAAACTGCCCCGGTGATGTAGACACGGTTGCTGAACTTATCAACGACTGTATCGATGTACAGTGAATCGCCATGCAACAATCGGAAATTGGAAAACTGATCTTTTGCTACATCGATCACGCTCTTCTCCACATCTGTATACCGTGTACCTGTGATTCGACCCTTAAAGGCATTGCCGCGAAGCCCACCTGCGTAGTCCAGTGCGTGCTGGATGGTTTCAGTCGACTTCACCTCGAAAACCCCTACGCGGTTCACCCCTCCCTCAAGGGCAATTTGCAACTTGGCATAGGGCACCCGGATAACATCATTATCGCGCAAAGTCACATTGGATGCCTGGTCGCCCTTCAACATAAAATCATACAGATCAGCCAAAGCAACAACTTTGTTAACTCTAACCAATTCAATATTTCTGAATGAACCATTGTCCAGAGGACCTCCAGATGAATACAATGCGTTGAATAATGTAGCTATTGATGGTAGCGTGATCGTACCAGGTCGCTTGACCGCTCCAACAACAGTCACTTGTATACTCCGCACCGAACCCAGTGAAAGTTGCAATTTGGTAGCACCAGTCGCCATTGCAGGATAAAATTTAGTCAACCTGGATTTAATTACTCCCGCCGCCTGTTCTATGGTCATTCCACTCACATTGATCGGACCGGCATAGCGGACTGTGATGAATCCATCCGGGCTCACCGTTAACTTTTGATTGGAAATGTTATTTCCGTAAATATCCAACTGCAGTTCATCGTCGGCACCCAAAACATAGCCTTTGGGTGTAGCAATTTTAAGATTTGGAATGAACAAAGGATCAGCACCACTGAACAAATCCGCACCAAAAACCCGTGACGGTTTGGCTGGAATCTTAAAAGGCCTGCTCTCCCCCTTGTACTTGCGGATTGTCGATTTTCCATCTTTGCTATCCTCCATCGGCTCATCATCAGCACCAATCGACAACGAAACACCAGTCATCAACTTGATCCGGTTCACCAACCCTTCCAACTCCGCATCCGGCAACCCCCTGCGCTTGAACTCCTGGATCAACTGATCCTCTGACATGCCGGTCGACTGCGCCTGCTGCAAGAACTGCATCAGCTGAGCATCGGTAATCTGACTGGACCGAATACTGCTCAAATTGGCGGGGATCTGGGCCGCGGCAACGCCGACAAATAACAATCCCACAACAAATAAGATTCCGACTGCCTTTAGAGATTTACTCATAAAACATTGTTTTACAAATATTAATATAAAAAAAATTCTATCTTGAAAAAGAGTATAGCTTCGCTTGCTGAGTCCCATGAAACGCTCAGAATTTCCCATTTTTTCAGTCTATTTCAAGCCTTTTTTAAGGCCAATCGTATTGGTTCTCAACCCATAACGCACCACACCCCCTGGTAAATTGCTTTACAGGGGTGGTTTCTACAAAAAAATTGCAATGAAATGAACCCAAAACGGGTGACACAACGATGCCAGGGTTTTTCAACATAAGATGTAGATTGTTAGTGGCTAAGACTGAACAAATCTACATATTAAGTGGGCAATAAAACGCAAAAATGAATAAAAAAATAACCATCCCTGACAGATTAGATAGTCCTCGGGATCAAGGGTTTACCCTCACTCAAAAAATACTTTAACAGTCTGGTAGTACTGCCGCCTTCCCTGGGTACCGGGACCGGCTCCATGGTACTCGCCCAAACCAAATAAGGGTGCGGCATGTCCCTTGTTGACCGCTATCTCCAAATACCCGGCCTCATTGAAAAAAGCCAGCTTCTCCCCTTCGGATACATCGGCGTAGTGCCGGCTGATTCGGTCAATAAACACATCCCGCAACAACACAATCTTGAAAGGGCGGTCACGCCGACTTGCTTCAAACTCTTCGCGGGTAATGTTCACAATCACATTGGCGAACCGATCAATCATCAGAATCTGCCCCTCAATATACTGATCCGATTGAAACGTTTTCAAGAACGCTTTCTCCTGGATCTTCACTCCGGCATCGCCTATTTTATCGAACGCCATGCCACTGGCGACTTTATTGAACGCTTCAATCAACACGGAAGCAAACAACCGAACCCCCTTCTTGCTTCCCGGTGGAATGGGGATGGCGACTGCTTCGTCAGGCCGACCGCCCAACATCATGGTGATCAAACCATTGTCAGCCATCCCCAATACCTGTCCCCCATGCCGCACAAGCAACAAATGATCCAAATCATTGTCAAACACATTGATCATGATCAGATGAAACGACTCGGGCGGAAACGCCTTGAAAATATTCTTGCACACATAGGCCGCCTGCATAAAATTATACGGAATGATGTCGTGCGTAATATCAATAATCTGAAACCCCTCATTCAACTTTACAATCTCGCCCTTCACGCCGCCAACCAGATGATCGCCGGAACCAAAGTCGGATGTGAAGGAGAGGAGCATGAGGGTTGTAAGTTGTAGGTTGTAGGTTACTTTATGAGTTTTCCTTCTTTAAAAAAGAACTTTCGTACGAGCTTGTCGGCGAGGGAGGGGAAAAAACGGTTCAAAAAAACAGTTTGTTTACCCTGAAACGTCATCACCACGGTGCGTTTGCGTTTTTCGATCCCATCCAAAATGATGTTCGCGCACTGGTCGGCCGACATCAAACTGGCTTCATCCAACGGTGATTCTCCCTGCGCCCTTCCCTCATGATTCAACGCCACATTGCGGATGTTGGAGGCTGTGAAACCGGGACTCACCCACATCACGTGCACGCCTTTATCAACCAACTCTGTCTTGATCGACTCCAGCCATCCCTGCAACGCAAACTTCGAAGCGGAATACCCGCTCCTACCAGGCAATCCCCGGTATCCGGCAATGGATGAAATGCCAACAATCACTCCCTTCGATTGAATCAAATGCGGCAAGGCATAGGTCGTGCAATACATCGCTCCATTGAAATTCACATCCATCACGCGCTTGATCACGCCTATGATAGAAGTCCCTCCCTCTTCCATCAATCCTCGCATGGAGATGCCGGCATTGTTGATCAACACATCCACCGTTCCAAATTGAGCCACCGCTTGCGAAACAATCCGCTCACAATCCCGCTCACTGGTTACATCCGCCTGCACCACACACAATTTTCCAACAGGCGCCTCGGCTTCCAATGCATGAATCTTTGATTGATCTCGACCACAGGTCACCACCCGCGCACCACGGGCAATGGCGGCTAAGACAAGCGCGCGACCGATGCCGTCGGTTCCTCCGGTTATCACGACTGTTTTGTTGTTCAAGGTTTGCATGATCCGATATTGAATGGGCTCATAAAGTTAAATGAAAAATGGTCGCCATTGAGGCGACCATCCGTGAACCCGCTGGGACTCGAACCCAGGGCCCATACATTAAAAGTGTATTGCTCTACCAACTGAGCTACGAGTTCAATCCACTCCATAGAACGCTTTTCAGCGCCTGAAAGGGAGTGCAAAAATAACGGGTTTTGATATCCGAACAAAATGAAAATGCATCCCTTTTTGTTACTTTTGTCAACTAAACAAGAACTTATGTCGTTCAACAAGATCAACAACATCGTTGGCTGGTTCGTGGCCCTGATCGCCTGCTCGGTTTACATCGTTACAGCAGAAGCAGGAGGCAGTTTGTGGGATTGCGGCGAGTTCATCAGTTCCTGTTTCAAATTACAAATACCTCACCCCCCGGGAGCACCGCTATTTGTCATCCTGGGCAGGGTGTTCATCGTTCTTTTCGGCAACGACCCTGCTACTGCTGCCAAAGCGGTCAACGTGATGAGCGCACTGGCCAGCGGATTCACGATTCTGTTTTTGTTCTGGACCATCACGCACTTTGCACGAAAAATTGTTCAACGCACCGGCGAATCGCTGAACCAACAACAACTGTTCACCATCATGTCCGCCGGCGTTGTCGGTGCACTGGCCTATACGTTCAGTGACTCGTTCTGGTACAGCGCAGTGGAAGGTGAAGTGTACGCCCTCTCCTCTTTCTTCACCGCACTGGTGTTCTGGATGATGCTCAAATGGGAACACGCGGCTGATGAACCGGGCGCTGATCGCTGGATCATTTTGATCTTCTTCATGATGGGACTCTCCATCGGCGTACACTTGTTGAACCTGTTGACCATCCCCGCGATTGTCATGATTTATTATTACAAGCGGTATAAGGTCACCGGCTGGGGCACCTTTTGGGCCTTCCTCATTGGATGCATCATCACCGGCGTGGTTCAGAAAGGAGTGATTCAATACACCATCAAAGCAGCGGGACAATTTGATATTCTGTTTGTCAATTCATTTGGACTTCCTTTCTTCTCCGGATTCATTACCTTTTTTGTACTGCTGGCAGCGCTGGTCTTCCTGGGCATTCGGTATGCGAATTCCGGCAAAAGCAAGGTGGATGCGCATTTCCTGAAATTGGGACTCTGGTCGTTTACCTTCATGCTGTTGGGATACTCTACGTACATCACCACCATGGTGCGCTCTGCAGCCAATCCGGCTATCGATATGTACAATGTCGATAATCCGATGTCGCTGGAAGGCTATCTCGGTCGCGAACAATACGGCGATTTTCCACTGCTGTACGGACAAGTATTTACGGCTCGCCCGATCGATTACGAAGAAGGTTCGATGCGGTACGCAAAAGGAAAAGACAACTACATAGAAGTCGGTCGCGAACAAAAACCAGTCTACGAATCTTCGGATAAAATGTTCCTCCCGCGTGTATGGGATGCAAGCAACGATCAGGGTCACGCGACGTTCTATCAACGCTGGTTGAACCTGGAAGATGGTGAAGCCCCCACTATGGCCGACAACGTGAGCTGGGCCCTGACCTATCAGATCGGGTGGATGTACTTTCGCTACTTTGGATGGAATTTCATCGGAAAGCAAAACGACCTTCAGGGCTTTGGCAACAAACGCGATGGCAACAGCATCACTGGAATAAGCACAGTCGATAACACACTGCTGAGCAATCAGGATAAACTTCCTTCCAGCATCCGCAACAACAAAGCCAACAATAAACTCTATGCATTGCCCTTCATTTTGGGCATCCTTGGAATACTTTATCAATACAAACGCGACAGAAAAGGATCATTCGTCTCGTTTCTGTTGTTTTTCTTTACAGGACTCGCCATTGTATTCTACCTCAACCAGGCCGGCAACCAACCCCGCGAACGGGATTATGCGTATGTCGGATCCTTCTATGCATTTGCAATATGGATTGGATTGGGCGTCATGCAAATCAACCAATGGTTGTCGCGCTTCACCAGTGCTTCCGTGGCCAATGCCTCTGCAGCACTGGTCTGCCTGCTGGCCGTTCCGGTCTTGATGGCAGCTGAAGAATGGGACGATCACGACCGCAGTAAAAAACAAATGGCCCGCGACCTCGCCAAGAATTATCTGGAGAGTTGTGCACCCAATGCTATTCTTTTTTCGTTTGGCGATAACGACACCTATCCGCTGTGGTACGCGCAAGAAGTAGAAGGCATTCGCCGCGATGTGCGCGTCATCAACTATTCATTATTGGGTATTGATTGGTACATCAACCAGATGCGGTACAAGGTGAATGGAAGTGCGCCGATTGATGTGATCTGGGGACCCGAAAAGATAGAAGGCGGAAAGCGCGACTACATCCGCTTCTACGAGCGCGAAGGCATCACCGATCAAAACCGATATGTAGATCTGTATAGCTTGATGAATGATTTTGTAGGAAGCGACGACCAGGCCGCACAATTGCAAATGCAGGACGGTACGTGGATGAATTACCTGCCGGTGAAAAAAGTCAGCGTACCCGTTGATGCAGAGAAAGTCCGCAAGAATGGTACCGTGGAGGCAGGCGACAGCATCCTGTCGGACATCCGATTTGACATTCCAAAAGAGCTGCTGCTCAAAAACGATATGGCGGTGCTCAACATCATCGCTGCAAATAAATGGGATCGTCCCATTTATTTCACCTCTCCCTTCAATGAACTTGGCTTTGGACAATACCTGCGCAGCGATGGGCAGTCGTACCGACTGGTTCCCATCGCGGGACAAAACATGGTCAATTCCCGCGCCGCGTATGAAAACATCAAAAACAAATTTGCATACGGAAGCGCCAACATCCCGGGCGTGTATTTCGACGAAGAAAATCGTCGCCATTTGATCGGCATCCGACAATCCATTGCAGAAGCGGCCAATCAACTAGCTATCGAAGGCGATTCCACCAAAGCCCGAGAACTGTTGAACCTTGCCGACAAAAATCTCTTGGAATCCAACTTCCCCTATAGCATGGTGAGCCGGCAAAATCAGCACAACACCGTCAGCGTGCAGTTCCTGGAAGCCTGCTACCGAGCGGGTGAAAAGAAATTGGCGGCCAAGGTCAGTGCAGCGGTGATGAAAGACATCAACGAACAACTCGCATACTATGCGTTTTTGGGAAGTATGTCGGTCGCAGAACTGCAACAAGCCGTTCAGGATTTACTCGCGAACAAAGCCGATAATTTCAGCAACGATCAACGTCAGATGTTCTTGGAGATAAGACAGGCGGTGATCATACAGGAATACATCAGGAGTTTGCAGGCAGCAGCAAATTAATCATGTTGTAAGTTGTAGGTTGTATGTTGTGGGCGTGCCCGTCGTGGCGGGTTATTGGTCGGAGAACATGGATCCCATGAGGTCGCGAAACTCGACTTTCTCGGAGAAGAGTTTTTTGCTGATCAGAGAGTAAGCACTAAGACCATAGAGCACAAACTCCATCAATAAGACTTTTTGCTTGCCGCTGGCTTTGGGATAATATTTCAAGACGATATCGGACAAACCATCGATGACATTCAGCAGTTTTTGTCGCTCGCTATCCTTCAACTGAAACAACACATTCGCCTGATTACCTGAATCGAACCAGCTGATGATGCGTTTATAGGGACTCTCTTCCTGCACCTCTTTATTCTTTTTCTTTTTGAAATCTTCTGGATCAGGGAAATATTGAACGAATACCGAACGGATGGATCGTTCCAGCAGGTTGACACTGACCTGATAGGGCCCTTCCTGCTCGCCCTCGTATACCAGTTCAATCTTACCGGTAATGGCGGGAATGATGCCCTGCAAGTCGCTCATCCAAATCATTGAACTTTTTTCCTTGTTCAGAATGACCCGACGTTCGGCAGCACTGTAGGCATTTTCAAGCGCAGCAATGGTGAGTCGAGCTGATACTCCACTCTTTTGATCCACAAACTCACTGGAGCGCGCTTCGAATGCGATCTGTTCGATGATGCGGGTCACAAGGTCGCTATGTTCAATGGTGCGCGATTGTGCGTCGTGCACACGCGCTTCCTGGGCGGTGATGCTGAGTGCGGCCTCCATTGATTTCGGGTAGTGCGTAAGGATTTGGCTTTCGATGCGGTCTTTCAACGGCGTTACAATCGATCCGCGATTGGTATAGTCCTCCGGATTGGCCGTAAACACAAACGCAATATCCAACGGCATCCTCAATTTGAATCCTCTTATTTGTATATCGCCTTCCTGTAGAATATTGAAAAGGGAAACCTGAATGCGTGCCTGAAGATCCGGCAATTCATTGATCACAAAAATGCAGCGGTTGCTGCGAGGAATAATTCCATAATGTATCACGCGTTCATCAGAGAAACTGAGTCGCAGGTTCGCCGCCTTCACCGGATCGATGTCGCCGATGAGGTCCGCGACCGATACATCAGGTGTAGCGAGTTTCTCTCCATAGCGTTCGCTGCGGTGCAGCCAGGCAATGGGCGTTTCATCTCCTTTTTCTTCAATCAAATTGCGTGCAAAGGATGAGATGGGATGAAAGGGATCATCGTGGATTTCGCTTCCCTCTACGTAGGGAATGTATTCATCCAGTAAATCGACCATCAATCGCGCCATCCGCGTCTTGGCTTGTCCCCTCAGCCCCAACAACAATATATTGTGACGCGAAAGAATCGCCCGCTCGGTATCGGGTATGACTGAATCTTCATATCCGATGATGCCCGGAAATCGTTCTTCGCCCGACTGCATTTTTCTGATCAGGTTTTCCCGTAACTCTTCTTTGATCGACCGCGACACATACGCCGATGCGCGCAACTCCCCTAACGTCTGTATATCAACCATAACCTACAACTTACAACCTACAACTTACAACATACAACATACAACCTACAACCTACAACCTATAACCTATAACTTTTCCTCCCCTTCTCAAAATCATCAAACACAAAACTTCCCAGCTTATCCAGGCTGGCGTAAAATGCTTTTCCATTATTGGATTCCGTGAAGGCCCGGACAAAACTCTGCAGGTACGGATCGCTGGTGATCATGAATGTCGTGATCTTGATCCGCAGCTTCTTGCATTGCGCCGCCAGGTTCAAGCATTTGGTCGTGATCTTCCGATCCAAACCAAAAGCGTTTTTATAATATTTTTTTCCTTCTTTCAAACAGGTTGGCTTTCCGTCGGTGATCATGAAAATCTGCTTATTCGCATTTTTCCTTCTCCGTAAAATATCCATTGCCAGTTCTAGTCCCGCCACTGTGTTGGTATGGTAGGGACCCACTTGCAGATACGGCAGGTCCTTGATTTCAATGGGCCAGGCATCATTACCGAAGACCACGATATCGAGGGTGTCTTTTGGATATTTTGTCTTGATCAGTTCGCTCAGGGCCATGGCGACTTTCTTCGCAGGGGTGATGCGATCCTCGCCGTAGAGAATCATTGAATGCGAGATGTCGATCATCAACACCGTTGAGGTTTGTGTTTTGTAATCTGTTTCACGAATCTCGAGATCGCCTTCGTTCAATGAGAATTGATCAATTCCGGAAGTGATTTGAGAATTGCGAATCGAGTTGACCATATCGATTTGTTCCAGTCGGTCGCCAAACTGAAATGGTCGCGTTTCTGAATTGGCCTCATCTCCTTGTCCGCTCTTATACGTAGCGTGATTTCCTTTTTTGGATTTGGCCAGTTTTCCAAAAATATCTTCCAGGGAGCGTTTGCGAATGGTTTGCTCAGTTTTGGGCGTGATGTGAATCTCTCCTTTGCGGTTGTCTTCGTCCACATACCCTTTTTGCTTGAGGTCCTCAATAAAATCACCAATCCCGTATTGAGGCGTAGAGAAATCGTATTGCTTATCGAGCTCCGTCATCCAGCTAAGCGCTTCTTCTGCATCGCCGTTGGTGTAGTTCAGGAGCTGCATGAACATGTCCAGCATTTTTTCGAAAGGCGACCCTCCCGCATTCCCCGGCACAAACTTTGAAAACCGAAACCCTTTCATGAAAAAAGTTGAACGATGAAATTACAACTTAATAACGTTTTCTGTTGGCAATGGTTCGCCAAAAAAGGGTAAAGCAGATATGATTGAAAAAGACTTACAGCAGGTTGACTTCTGCTTCCAGCTGCAGTCCAAAGCGGTGTTGAACCGATTGCTGAATCCGTTGCGCAAGTTCCAACAGTTTAGCTCCCGTTGCGCCGCCGTAATTCACCAGGACCAGTGCCTGTTTATCGTAGCAACCGCATGGGCCTTCCCGAAATCCTTTCCAGCCGCATTGCTCGATCAACCAACCGGCGGCGAGCTTGACTCCACCTGCTGATGGATAGGAGGGAATATCGGGATGAGCCGATTTCAATCGTTCGAATGTTGCCTGATCGACTGTTGGGTTTTTAAAAAAACTTCCGGCATTGCCCAATACCTTGGGATCCGGCAACTTGGAAGAACGGATGTCCATGACCGCCTGCGCAACATCCCGTATGGTGGGCTCCTGTATTTCTTTTTTCTTCAGCACCTCACGGATAGCACCGTAATCCAGGTGCAATGCATGAGAAGATGCAGAAAGATTCAACACCACTTCGGTAATGATGTAGCGGTCCTTTGCCGTTGTTTTGAAAATGCTGCTGCGGTAACCAAATGTACAATCATCGCTGAACAACGTGACAAACGCATGTGTCATTCGATCCCACGCTTTCAGAGAATGAAAAACATCTTTTTTTTCAACCCCATAGGCGCCGATGTTTTGGACGGGAGCTGCTCCAATGGTTCCGGGAATCAGTGCTAAATTTTCTATTCCACCCCAGTTGTGTTTGATGCAGTGCATCACACAGTCGTGCCAGTTTTCACCTGCACCAAACGCAACACGAACAACATCCAGTGAAGTTTCCACAACCCGAATCCCTTTGATGGAATTGAGAATGACCAGTCGCTCGACATCTTGTGTAAACAGGATATTGCTGCCCGAACCCAGGACCAAGGGGACTCCCGATTGAAACACGTCCGTTTGTGCAAGTGCTTGCAACTCTTCTTCGGTGGTGATCGCAGCAAACCATTTTGCCTTGACTTCCACCCCGAACGTATTGAACTGCTGTAACGATATATCCCGTTCAATCAACATACAACCCACAACTTACAACTTACAACATACAACTCTCTCACCACTGCATCTCCTCCCTCAAATTCGTGACATGTGCAGCATGGTGCTTGCCGTGCCAGGAATAGATGATTAAGAGCGTCCACAGCGTCATGGTTGTTTTTTGTTCCGGATGAAAGATGGTGCGCTGCCACTGTTCATCGGTGATGGTCTTAAGCAGTTCGTACCAGCGGTGGTGCAGTGCGTGCAACAGGGTTATGGAATAATTGACCGGAACATTTTTCACATCTGCCGTTTCGCCCCACGCATTTTGGATATAGGGTTTGATGGTGGGCTTGTCCTCGGTCAGTCCCAGTTTAAACCGAATGAACGCGTTCATGTGGGAATCGGCCACATGGTGAATCACTTGTGTGAGCGTCCAACCCCCTTCGCGATAAGGGGTATTCAGTTGATCTTCGTTCAGGTTCAATACAGCATATTCCAGCATGCGTGGAAGAAACAGAATGTCGGCCAGTCGCGCCTCTTTTTCTTGTTCAGAAAATTCTACTTGCTGCCATTTACCGATGGGGTAACGAGGGTCTGTTGTCATTGGTTGGTTTTTACAATCTCGATCAATTCCACTTCAAAAATAAGGGTCGATCCTCCGGGAATGTCGGCGCCTGCGCCTTGTTCACCGTAAGCGAGTTGGTAGGGAATGTAGAATTTGTATTTGGAGCCGACCGGCATCAACTGCACGCCTTCAGTCCATCCGCGGATCACTTGATTCAAGGGGAAAGAAGTCGGCTCACCCCTATCCCTCGAACTGTCAAACTTCTTGCCATTGAGCAGAAATCCTTCGTAATGCACTTTCACGTTATCGCTCATCGCAGGTTTGGGTCCCGTGCCTTCTGTTATCACCTCGTACTGAAGTCCGCTGCTGGTTGATTTGACACCCGGCTTCTTGGCATTTTCTTTCAGGAATTTTTCTCCTTCATCAATATTGGGCTGGATTTTTACTTTCACCATGCGCTGCATTTGCGACCGAAGAATAGAATCGGCCTGCTCCGGAGTGCACATCGCTTTGGAGGCCATGGCATCTTCAAATCCTTTCGCCAAAGCAGCGGGATTGATCGCAGAAATTCCTTGTGTCTTGAAAAAATTTCCGTCCAACACCCCAATGGCATAGCTCAATGAATCGGATTCGTTTTTCAACACGACTGCTGCAGGTTTTTGCGGAGCAGTTTTTGATAGAGGCGGTTGGGTAGCAGGCGACTTGGATAATGGAGGCTGTGTAGTCGGCGCCTTGGAAACAGGCGGTTTCGTTGTCGGAGCTTTTGTAGTCGCTGACTTGTTCTGCGCCTGCACCTGGATTCCCATGGCAAACACCATCACACTGATCAGGAGTTTATTCATGTTGTTGAGTTGATTCAGTTAATCGAATGCGTTTTCAAAGCCCTTTCCTTTGAGGGAATGAACTTTTGTTTCTACTTCTTTTTTCATTTTAGTTTTAAAATCGACCAGCTTCTTTTGAAGAGCGGCGCTGTTGGTCGATAAAATGGATGCGGCCAGTATGCCCGCATTTTTTGCTCCGTTTAGCGCGACCGTCGCCACCGGAATGCCATTGGGCATTTGCAATATCGACAGTACGGAATCCCAGCCATCAATGGAGTTGGAGGATTTGATCGGAACGCCGATGACCGGCAAGGTGGTGACAGAGGCCACCATACCAGGAAGATGAGCGGCGCCTCCGGCGCCGGCAACGATGACTTTAATTCCCCGCTTCGCTGCTGAAGTAGCAAACCGCATGAGTCGCTCTGGTGTGCGGTGTGCCGACACGACCGTGAGCTCAAACGCGATGCTAAATTCTTTCAACTGTTCGGCAGCGGCGTTCATCACCGGAAGATCGCTGTCGCTTCCCATGATGATGCTCACCACCGGCTTTTTTTTGAGTTTGGGAGAAGATTTTTTTACGGCCATATTAAATTAGTGTTGTGCCTTGACCAGCAAGGTCGTTTTGATCTGGTGAGCCTGTTGCAGGAGTTGCGGAACATCATCACCCATCAGCGTAACGTGTCCCATTTTCCTGCCGGGTTTGGTCGACTGCTTCCCGTAAAGATGAACAAAAGCATTGGGAATGGCAAGCACCGCTTTCAATCCTTCGTACCGAACGGGTCCCACTTCCCCCTCCGCTCCTAGAATATTCAGCATGACCGACGATTGTATCATTTCGGTATTGCCCAACGGATAACCCAGCAGAATCCTCCACAACATATCGAACTGAGAACTGTAATGGGCTTCGATGGTGTGGTGACCCGAATTGTGCACACGCGGGGCGGTTTCGTTGACCCAGACTTCGCCTTGCTTGTCGACAAACATCTCCACCGCAAATAAACCCGGTGACGCAAATCCGGTGGCGACTTTCACCGCCAGCGCATTTGCTTTTTCCACTACAGCGGCACTGATGCCTGCGGGACAGACCTGTACATCCAATACATTCAAGACGGGATCGAATACCATTTCCACGGCAGGATAAATGGCCGTCGAACCGTCTTGTCCCACCGCCACCGAAACTGCAATTTCTTTATCAATATCCACCAGCTTTTCCAACACGGACGGTGCATCAAAACCTTTAGCGATGTCATCGTTGTGTAAAATCAATTGTACCCCTTTTCCATCGTATCCCCCTTTAGCCAGTTTTTGGGCAGCTGGCAGAAAATCCAAGTGACCATTCAGCTCATCTCGCGTGTGTATAACCCTGTATGCAGGGGATTGTATACCCTGTTGCTGATAGAATTTTTTTTGCCCGATCTTGTCCTTGATCGTCCTTAAGCATGCTGATCGAGGTATGATCTTAACTCCCTGATCTTCAAGATACTGAAGGGCATCCACGTTCACATGTTCGATCTCAGTGGTCAGAACATCCATTTGCATTCCAAAGCTGACCACGTCGTCATATGATGAAAAATTTCCTGTGTATAAATTTTTCCCTACATTGGAAGCCGGACAATTTGGATCGCTTTCCAAAATGTGGACATCCACTGGATAATTCGGTGCCTCCTGCAGAAGCATCCTTCCCAATTGACCCCCTCCCAAAATCCCTATCCTGAGCATAATAAATTGAAATTCACCTCGTTTATTATGTTGACCCTGCAAATATCCTACAAGTTATTTGGATTGAAAAGATTATTAAATTTGATGAAATGTATTGCCCCGGCAATAACATGCGGACCAATATCCTGATACTGTTTTCCACCTTGCTCATCCTGAGCAATGTGCAGGCGCAAAGTGCCTTGAACCCTTATGCACATGCATTTGATCGCGTATCCGACGCCTTCAAGAATAAAGAAGACCTGCTGAAAAAAGAATTTGAATCCAAAGGTCTTGCCTGGCCGGTCAAGCATATCTATATCCGCTCTTTCAAGTACAACAGCGAACTGCAGGTCTGGGTGAAAGAACAGGAAACCGGATCCTACAAGCATTTCAAGAGTTATAGAGTATGCGCTCTGGCGGGCTCCATGGGACCCAAACGCATGGAAGGCGACTACCAGGTACCGGAAGGATTTTACTTCATCAACGAATTCAACCCCAACAGTCAGTACCATCTATCACTGGGACTGAACTATCCGAACGCATCCGATAAAAAACTATCCGATCCAATCAAGCCGGGTGGTGAAATCTATATCCACGGCAGCTGCGTGACCGTCGGGTGCATTCCGCTGACCGATCCCATGATCGAAGAGCTCTATGTGCTGGCTTCACATGCAAAAGGCGGAGGACAAGATTTTATTCCGGTGCACATCTTCTCAGCCAAATTCGATCATCCCAAAAGCGCTGAATACCTCGAAAAACTCTACACCATCGATCCTTCGCTGCGAGCCTTTGAAAACAACATGCGCAAGGCATACGATTATTTCGAAGAGCATCGTAAATTGCCGGTCGTAGCCGTAGCCCCAGACGGGAGATACGTGTTCTACTGATCCACATGATCCAAGTAGAGAATCTCAAAAAGTGTTACGGAACCTTTGAAGCAGTCAAAGGCATCAGCTTTGAAGTAAAAGAAGGTGAAATCTTTGGATTGCTCGGTCCCAATGGCGCGGGCAAATCCACCACCCTGGAAATCATGGAAACCCTGCGGGATAAAACATCCGGCACCGTGACCATTGCGGGATTCGATCTGGATCGTCAACCTGATGAAATCAAAAAAATAATTGGAGTGCAATTGCAGACTTCCGGATTTTATCCGGGACTGCGACTCATCGAGCTGGTGAACCTGTTCAACGGGCTCTACAACAAAGCGGTGGATCCGATACAGTTGTTGTCGGCCGTAAACCTGGAGGACAAAGCAACCGCCCAGTACAAGTCGCTCAGCGGTGGACAAAAACAGCGTTTCTCCATTGCTACTACCCTGATCAACGATCCGCGGATTATTTTTTTGGATGAGCCGACTACGGGACTCGATCCTCAGGCCAGAAGAAACCTGTGGGACCTGATCCGAAACATCCGCAACAAAGGCACGACGGTGATCATCACTACGCACTACATGGATGAGGCAGAATACCTCTGCGATCGTGTAGCGATCATGGATGCAGGTAAAATCATTGCGCTCGATCCACCCGATCGACTCATCGATCAGTTGCTATCGTCTGGTTTTGAAAAACAAAAAGAAAACAAAGGGGCCAACCTGGAGGATGTATTCATCCACCTCACCGGTCACGCATTGAGAGAAGAAAAATGAACGTTGCACAGTTAGCGAAATACATCGATCATTCTCTGTTGCATCCGACCATGACCGATCAGGATCTGGAAAACGGCTGCGCAACGGCCATTGCATATGGAACGGCGACCGTTTGCATCAAGCCCTATGCGGTGAAATGGGCAGCTGAGCGACTCAAAGGCAGCGGTGTGGGCGTGTGCACGGTGATTGGATTTCCGCACGGCAGCAACACCACTGATCTGAAAGTGATTGAAACCATTGAAGCCTGCCGCAACGGCGCCTCCGAAATCGACATGGTGGTCAACATCGGAAAAGCAATCAGCGGCGATTGGGAATATGTTGCCCATGAAATCGATCAGATCCAATCGGCCTGTCTCGAACACAACGCCATCCTCAAGGTCATTTTTGAAAATGATTTTTTGAATACCGCACAGAAAATTGAACTCTGTCGCATCTGCTCCGAACTCCACGTGGCATTTGTAAAAACATCCACCGGATATGGATTTGTGAAGCAAGCCGATGGATCGTTTGTCACCAAAGGAGCGACATTGGACGATCTGAAACTCATGCGGGATGCGTGTCCACCCGCCATCCAACTCAAAGCCGCCGGCGGGATTCGTTCTTTACCTGAACTGCTCGCGGCCATTGATGCCGGCGCCACACGCATTGGCTCAACTGCAACTGCATCAATATTAGAAGAAGCGCGTAAACAGTTTAGCCAGTGAAATCGGAATGCAGATACCTGGATTACCGGTCCACCGCCCTCTTTTCTTCGCTGGTGCTCGACTACCTGGATCAACATTCTGCGCTGGAACCTTTCATTGAACACGCTCCTACGCTTGACGGCATGCGTTCGGCCATGGAAGCCCGGAAAAAATTCCCGACCCATCGCGCATTGATCCGCTCCACTTTTGAACAGGCGTATGCAGGACAGAGCACCGCTGAGCAAGCGCGCAACATTGAATGGCTCAGTGCAGAGACCACGTTCACCGTGTGCACGGCGCACCAGCCCAATATTTTTACCGGTTATTTGTATTTCATTTACAAGACGGCGCATACCATTGCGTTGTGCCGCTCGCTCAAAGCCGCATTTCCGGAGAATGATTTTGTCCCGGTGTTTTACATCGGCAGTGAGGACAACGATCTAGATGAACTTTCTGTTTTTCAGCTGAATGGCAAACCCTTTCGCTGGGAAACCGATCAGACCGGCGCTGTGGGTCGCATGCAATCCGATGCCGGCATTCAGCAACTCATTGAAGAGATCAGAAAAGAGGTATCGCATTTCCCTTATGCGCAGCAACTGATTGATCTGCTCAAAAAGGCCTACGCAAAGGGGAACACGATGGCCGATGCCATTTTCATTTTGTTGAACGAAATGTTTGGAGCAGAAGGATTGCTGGTGTTGCAACCCGATGATGCCGCACTCAAGCAATCGTTTGTCGCGGTCATGAAAGACGACCTCGTGCACTCCAGAGCTGAGCGGATTGTGGGACAAAGCATCGAGGCATTATCCCGCCAGTATAAGGTACAGGTGAATCCGCGTACGGTGAATTTATTTTATTTGCGCGATGGCATTCGCAACCGCATTGATAAGCGGGGCGAGCAGTATTCAGTCGACGGCACCGTGATTCGTTTTCAGCAATCGGAGATCTTGCAAGAGCTCAAGGAACATCCCGAGCGGTTCAGTCCAAACGTCATCCTGCGCGGACTCTATCAGGAAACCATTTTACCCAACATTGCATTCATCGGTGGAGGCTCGGAAGTCGCCTATTGGATGGAACTCCGTTCGCTCTTTGAACATTACGGAGTGCCTTATCCCGTATTGGTATTGCGCAACAGTTTCCTGGTCGTGGATGCAGCACATTGGAGCAAGCTCGAGGCATTGGGCATTCACGAAGCCGATCTGTTCAAGGATGAAACAATCGTGGCCAATGAAGTGATCCAGCGATGGGCAGTGGCAGATATTCATTTGTCCAAGGAGACCGCTGAGAGCCGTGCGCTTTTCGAACACCTCAAGCAGCGGGCGGGGGCAATCGACAGAACCCTCGTTCAGCATGTGCACGCATTGGAGGTAGGTTTCCTGAAACGGATGGAGTCGCTCGAGAAAAAAATGCTCCGTGCCGAGCGAAAAAAACAATCTACGCAATTGCAACGCATCTGGAAACTCAAATCAGCGCTGTTTCCGCAAGGGAGTTTACAGGAACGCAAGTGGAATGTGCTGCCGTATTACGCGCAGTATGGTCCCGCATTCATCCACACCATCCTCCGCCATTCGCTCGCTCTCGAACAGCAGTTCGGTATTGTAATTATTGAAGAGTGATTCGGCTCAGAGCAATTCGCCTTCGAGGTCGTAATCGTAAGCGGTAGTGATGCGAACCTGCACAAAATCGCCCGGATGCAATGTTCGGGTGGTGCGGATGATGACTTCGTTATCGACTTCTACGCTGTCGAATTCCGTGCGACCGATGTAGCGGCCGGCTTCTTTTTTATCGACGATCACGTTCAGCACTTCGCCCACGCGGCGCTGATTTTTTTCATAGCTGATCTCCTGTTGAAATTCAATGATTTCCTGGGCGCGGGATTCTTTTTCCTCAGCTGAAAGTGTGTCTTCCAATGCGTACGCTCCGGTATCTTCCTCATGCGAGTACGTAAAGATGCCCACGCGATCGAATTGCATATCGCTTAAAAATTGCTTGAGTTCTTCCACGTCTTCGCGCGTTTCACCGGGAAAGCCTGCAATCAGCGTGGTGCGCAGGCAGATGCTGGGAATGCGGTTTCGGATGTCCGCGATGAGATCGCGCATTTGCTGTTGGGTGATTTGCCGCTTCATGGCGTTCAGCATCCGATCGCTTGCATGCTGCAGCGGCATGTCGAGATAATTACAAATTTTCGGTTCCTCCTTCATCACATCTATGATGTCGATCGGAAATTTAGAAGGATAGGCATAGTGCAGGCGGATCCATTCGATTCCTTCTACCCGTGCCAATTGGCGCAATAAATCGGGGAGTCGACGTTCTTTGTACAAATCCAAACCATAGTAGGTCAGCTCTTGGGCGATCAGCATGATTTCTTTCACGCCCGATTGAACGAGGCGCTTGGCTTCCGTCACCAGTTCTTCAATGGGTTTGCTGCGGTGTTGTCCGCGCATCAGCGGGATGGCACAGAACGAGCAGGTGCGGTTGCACCCTTCGCTGATTTTCATGTAGGCGTAGTGCGAAGGAGTGCTGAGGAGTCGCTCGCCCACCAGTTCCGTTTTGTAATCGGCGTTCAGCGTAGCCAGCAAGGCTGGCAATTCCATGGTGCCAAAGAAGGCATCCACTTCAGGAATTTCAGCTTCGAGGTTGTTTTTGTAGCGTTCGCTCAGGCAACCGGTGACGTAGACCTTATCCAGTTTGCCTTTCTTTTTGAGTTCAACCTGATCGAGGATCGTGTTGATGCTTTCTTCTTTTGCTTTATCGATGAAGCCGCAGGTGTTGACGATGACGATGTTGTGATCGAGTCGTGTGTTCTCGTGCACAACATCCATGTGGTTGGCATGCAGTTGTCCGCTCAGCAATTCGCTGTCGACCATATTCTTACTGCATCCCAGCGTGATGATGTTGATCTTATCTTTTTTACGTGTGCGCGATTTCATGAGGCGAAGAGTCCCTCCACAAACGCTTTAGGTTCAAACACAATGAGGTCCTCTGCTTTCTCGCCCACACCGATGAACTTGACCGGGATCTTGAATTGATTAGCGATGGCCAGAACGATGCCGCCTTTGGCAGTGCCATCCAGTTTGGTGATGGCCAGTGCAGAGACGTTGGTCGCCGCAGAAAAATGCTTTGCCTGTTCCATCGCGTTTTGTCCGGTTGTCCCATCCAACACCAGCAGGGTTTCGTGGGGTGCATCGGGGATGACTTTTTGGATCACGCGCCGGATCTTGCTCAGTTCTTCCATCAGGTGAGCTTTGTTGTGGAGGCGACCTGCTGTATCGATGATCAGAATATCGGAGCCGCGTGCGACGGCACTGTTGACCGCGTCGAATGCAACGGATGCGGGATCGCTGCCCATTTCTTTTTTGACGATGGGAACACCGGCGCGTTCGCTCCAGATGGTGAGTTGATCGACTGCCGCAGCACGGAAGGTATCGGCAGCGCCGAGCAGCACGGATTTGCCGGCCGACTTGAAATTGGTCGCCAGCTTCCCAATGGTTGTCGTCTTCCCTACTCCATTTACCCCTACCACCAGCATCACAAAGGGCTTTTTGCCTTCCGGCAGGTTGAATTGCTTGAGTGTATCCGATTCGTCTTCCACCAGAATGGATCGGATCTCCTCTTTGAGAATTCCATTCAGCTCGTCGGTCCCCAGGTACTTATCCCGTGCCACCCGCGCCTGAATACGTTCGATGAGGGAAATAGTCGTGTCTACGCCTACATCCGCTGAAATGAGTGCTTCCTCCAGTTGATCCAGCACTTCATCGTCGACCTGACTTTTTCCGGCAATGGCTTTGGTGATGCGGGAAAAGAATCCTTCCCGGGTTTTCTCCAACCCCTTCTGCAGTTGCTCCTTCTCTTTCTTGCCGAACAATGTATCAAACAATCCCATGGATCTCCGTTAAAAAACAAAAGCTGTCCCGATCAATTCAACGGAACAGCTTTGGTCATTGGAATGAATGCGTTTACTGTGCGAGGTATTCCTTGATGTTGTCCTTGTGCACGATACCTTCTTTGAAGGTGTAGGCCCCTGACTTCGAGCTTTTCACGGCCCGGATCACTTTGGTCCAGTTCTTTGCTTCTGCTGAAGCCTTGAGGTCTTTTACTTTCGCGTTCTTGGAAGTTGCCTTTGCCATAACTGTTCAATTATTTGATTTCCTTGTGAAGGGTATACTTTTTCAGAAGTGGATTGTACTTCTTAAGCTCCAGGCGCTCTGGGGTGTTCTTTTTGTTCTTGGTGGTGATGTAGCGACTGGTGCCGGCTACTCCGGTAGTCTTGTGCTCTGTGCACTCCAAAATCACCTGAACCCTATTTCCTTTCTTAGCCATTTCGGTAAGTTTAAAAATTAGATGTTGACCCCGTTGGCCCTCAGTTCTTTCACCACACTGTAGAGTCCGTTTTTGTTGATGGTACGAATCGCCTCAGAAGAAAGCTTGAGGGTGATCCATTTGTCCTCTTCCGCCAGGAAGAAGCGCTTGGTCTGAAGGTTGGGCAGAAAACGACGCTTGGTCTTGATGTTCGAATGCGACACCTTGTGACCGGTGATGGGGCGCTTACCTGTGACCTGACATACACGTGCCATAAACTCTTTTTTTGGGAGAGCAAAACTAACTCAAATTCCCGTCAAAAACAAAAATCTTCTGGATTGGGGTTTCCCCGTAACCAGGACCTGATAACCAATGCCTTAAATATCGATCGCCTCACCATAGGCCGCGGCTACCGCCTCCTTGACCGCCTCACTCATCGTGGGGTGCGGATGAACGGCATTGAGGATTTCGTGGTGGGTGGTTTCCAGTTTGCGGGCAACGACCACTTCCGCGATCATTTCCGTCACCCCGGCCCCAATCATGTGGGCACCCAGGAATTCACCGTATTTGGCATCGAAGATCACCTTTACAAATCCGTCGGTATTGCCCGCTGCGCTGGCTTTGCCGCTGGCCATGAAGGGAAACTTGCCCACCTTGACCTCATATCCGGCATCTTTTGCAGCTTTCTCGGTATAGCCCACAGAGGCAATTTCGGGACTGCAATAGGTACAGCCGGGGATGTTGTTATAATCCATGGGTTGTGGGAGGTGATTGTATTTTTTCTCCAGGTATCCGATGGCTTCTGCTGCGTTGATGCCTTCTTTGGCTGCAACGTGCGCCAGTGCTTGTCCCGGTGAGCAATCGCCAATCGCATAAATCCCCGGCACGGAAGTCTGTTGGGTTTTATCGACCACGATGCGGCCTTTATCGACACGGATACCGGTCTCTTCCAATCCGGTGTTCTCAATGTTGGGTTGAATGCCCACGGCACTCAGCAGGATATCGGCTTCCAGGACCGATTCACCCGAAGCATTCTTCACACTGGCTTTCACGCCGTTTCCGGCGGTATCCACCTTGGTGACTTCGCTGGAGGTGAGCACCGTGATGCCTTTTTTCTTGAGTTGTTTTTCCAATTCCTTGCTCACGTCTTCATCTTCAACTGGGACAATGCGGGGCATGAATTCCACGATGGTCACTTTGGTTCCCATCGCATTGTAAAAATCGGCGAACTCGACGCCGATCGCTCCGCTGCCGACTACAATCATGGAGGCAGGCTGACCCGGCAGGACCATGGCTTCTCGGTAACCGATGATTTTTTTACCGTCCTGGGGGAGGTTGGGAAGTTGTCGGCTTCTGGCCCCTGTGGCGATAATGATGTATTTGCCTTCTACCACTTGCTTTTTGCCGGCGGCAGAAGTGACTTCAATGCGACCCTTGCCAGCGATTTTGCCGTAGCCCATGATCACATCGATCTTGTTTTTTTTCATCAGGAACTGTACTCCCTTGCTCATTTTATCCGCCACACCCCTGCTGCGTTTTACCACCGCGCCGAAATCGTGTTCCACACTGCCGGCCTTGATGCCGTAATCGCTGCTGTGTTTGAGGTACTCGTATACTTGCGCGCTTTTCAGCAACGCTTTGGTGGGGATGCAACCCCAGTTCAGGCAGACGCCGCCCAGGCTTTCTTTTTCAATGATTGCCACCTTGAAACCGAGTTGAGAAGCACGGATCGCGGCGGGATAGCCACCGGGACCACTGCCCAGAACGAGTACGTCGTATGCCATGTGATGGAAGTTATTTGAGCCGCAAAATTAGAGAATTATTTCCTTTTGATCAGGACAACAGATGGAACCGATCGTTCTACACCATTGTCACCTGGACGAACGGTCGCACGGTTATTGATAATCATGCTGGTAGAACCTCCTCCATCTAAGTTAATCGCATTGGTGCAACCGAGTTCTTTGAGGAAAAGCGCCAGGTTAGCGAGATTGATCCCAGGATACCCGTTTGCGGTGTTATCGCCCTCCACTGTCAGCAGAATGACTATACCTCCTGCAGTATACCCAATGGCAGATCGGGGTCGTGAAGTCGTATTATTAATGTCGATCAGCTCTTCTTTATCGGTTATGCGCACCTCCCCTCCTTTCAACAGCATCGGCGATCCACCTACCGCATAGGGCGGGCTCCACTCCGTTCCGCCCGCAGGAAAAGCTTCATCCGGAATGGGCTGAGGGGCTGCTCCAATGAGATTGGCAGCGGGTGCGGGATATTGATAGACCCGATCGTTTCCTGTGCCTATGTTATACATCCATACCGTAGAGGGATCACCCGTCGATGAAATTCCAAATGCAGCGCGGGTTGGATAATACGGTGTACTGGAACCATTGTAGGTGCGGTTGACTGATTTGATATTGGGAGAAAGGACGGTATTGTATTTGATCAAGCTATACGATTGGTTGCCTCCAAAATATCCTCCATTCATGCAGGCATAAACAATTCCAGTTTCTTGCGCATAAAATTCGCTTGGTTTTTTAGACGTAGTCGACAACGTCGGTTTGAATTCCAGGTAACTGATCTTGGGATTGAAGGCCACTGCAAATGCCTTGATCTTAGCATCGCGAAACAAGGTATCGAATGTGTACGCTTCAATTCCCTCTGGAAATCCATTGGATAAGTTGATGTCGAATTTCCAACCGGCTGGAAGTGTGATGAGTTTTGCAACAGCTGGTGGTGTAGGAGGCGGAGCGGGATTAGGACCGGGACCAGCATTGGGAGATTTATTGCAGGCGACTGCAATTACAATCAATACCATCCATTTCAAAGCATGTACTCGTTTCATTGGTATATCTGTTTTTTATACCGGTTCAATGTTTCATAATAAAAAAACACCTCCCCATTGAACCCGTATTTTCGATTCAACTGAATCATCCCTGACAGCATCTCTTCACTCGCCTGATATCCATCGCCGAGTGAGACCAGAATACCAGGAAAAACTTTTTGTTTTAAAGATGGCGGGACTTGTGATTGCAACTCGCCCAGAATTTTTTCATATGCATCCAACTTATACCGATAGAGTTGTGGAAAAACATAGTCGGCATAACCTCCCTTCAACCACTCTGGCCAATCCTGCAAGTATTGCTCTTTGGACCAAGGATAAATACTGGGAGCCCATGAAACAATACAAGATGGTTTTGCATTTTTGACAGCGCCATAGAGCTCTTTTCCAAACTCACTAAGACGATCAGCTTTCCATTGCAAAAACGAAAGATCGTTGGGAGTATCCATTGGAAGATCACGGCCAACAGATGTTTGATAGAGTTTGCGGGTATATGAATCCCAACCTCCTTCAGCAGGCATGGCAGGCAAACGATCATCACCCTGCACGCCATCTACGCTATACCTCTTCACTACTTCCAGTACCAATTCTTTTAAGAGTTGTTGAGGTCCAGTATGCAACGCGTTCCACCAATAGAATCCATTTTTCTGCAACAGTTTTCCGGACCGGTCCCTTCCTACCCACTCGGGATAACGACTGAACCAAGGAGAGGTGGTGTCGCGATAACCATAGGAAAATCCAAATTCAAACCACGCATGCACTTGAATGGAGCGAGCATGTGCAACATCGATCAATTCTTGAATTGGATCTCTGCCCGCAAACAATGGATCTTGTTCAATGCCGATGTAGCGCTTCACAACTGCGCTGGGATACATCGTGAGTCCTTTATTCCACACGACTACAAAAATGGTATTGATGCCTTGATCTTTGCATTGATCGACTGCACGCACGATACTGTCACGTGAATAGAGCACGCGACTTCCTACGTTGGTCATCCATATACCCCGAATGGGTTGCACTTGTGCAAAGGAAGACCATCCCGATAACAACAATAGAACAGCAAGCATGTATTTCATATCATGCGTGATTGGTGTATTCTTTATAACGATTATAAAGATGATGGGCTTGGATGTAGGCCGACTGTGGGCTCATAAAATGCGAGAATTCAAATGTGATTGCTTCTTGGTAACCAGCGCGAGCGGCTACCTCCAATTTGAGTCGCATTTTTTCAAATTTGATCGGCAGGAATTTAATCGGCATGTCGCGGTCGAACGACTCGGTATTGGTCCATGCATGCATTCCATGTGCATCCGCCAATTGTTTGTTCACCACCAGGTATTCTTCCAATTCGTGTATGTCCACATGGCCATCCTGAAAGGCAACGACATCTACAGTTCCCTGGATGCCATCAAAAATTTCTTTCCATTCCCGCTCATGCTCCTGGATCGTTACGACTGCATCTTTGCGAAGCGCTGCATCGTGCGCCATGACTGCCTTGGGACCATCAATCCACGGAGAGATCAATGTTTGCAGGTGTTGGTCTTTTTCTTTACCGGCGAGTCCTAACGTGCGAAACGCCTCAATGGCGCCTTTGGTTTTGCGACTGATTTCCATACTCAAGTACCAACCCTTGAATGAAGCGTGATGGCCGTAACGCGACCACACCTCATCGATCACATAGCGGTTGGCATCGATTTCGTGTTGCATATCCCCTGTATCCCAATATTTTCCTGAATCGTACAGTCCAAAATAAAAATCCATTCCATAGTGATCGGATAGCTCAAGAAACATATTCACCAGGTCTTCAGAAGGACGATGGCAATTGTATTGCTTGATTAAATATTCCGATGGGTAGGTGAGAAATTTGCGATATCCCGATCGGATGAGGATCACTTTTCCAATACCAGTTGCTTTCATGTATTGAAAATCCTGCTCCCACTCTTTCCTACTCCAATTCTGATGTGGGATATCGTGGCTGATTTCGTCTAAAAAAGTACCTGTGATCTTCACCTGTTTAATCATTTAATCGATCCCACCAAAACTTTTTGAGCAGATACGAACTGACAAAAAAGATGATGGTCCATATGGCCAACTGTGTATTGTTTTTAATCATGAAGTACATCGGAATCACCACCTGCGCCATCTGCCAAATCATTCCAATCACGACATTGAAAGCGTCACGTTTGAATGAAGTAGTTGATTTCCAGTCCGGTTCTTGTTGCAACAGCTTTTTGCGGATCGGTCCCCACCATCCCCACGGCTGGGTATCGCGATAAAATCGGATCACCTGTTCTTCATTTTCCAATGGTGCAATATACGTTCCGATCACGCATCCTATCAGGGAAACCCCCAAGACTAAAGGAAACAAAAAGATGTCGGGCAAGTTGGGTGCTAACGCAAAAAGATCGAGCACCTGTGGTTTGAAAAAAAGAATGATGGTGCTGATGACAAGTCCTGCTACCATTCCCCCAAAATATCCATACCCATTGAATCGCCACCAAACCCACTTGAGCATGTTGCCAGCAGCATATCCACCATAAAGAGCAGAAGTGATCCAGAGAGTCAGTCGATTCAAAGATTCGGCATTGAAACCAAAACCTATGCCTAAAATCACTAAGATCAAAGAGGCATATAAACTATAGCGAATTAGGACTTCCGCAGGGGCATCCGGACGAATGTATTTCTTATAGATGTCGTTGACGATGTATGCCGGTGCCGCATTGATGATCGCAGAGAAGGTCCCCATGAATGCCGCCAACAGACCGGCGATCAGCAGTCCCTTGAATCCGATGGGCACAAACTTATTGATTGCCAACGGCAAGACCTTTTCAAAATCGATGTTGGCACCCATTGCGGCCATCTCCGGCTGAAGGTAAACCAATCCCAACACCGCGAACCCCGCCACCATCAGGTAACGCGGGATGTACATCACCAGAATGGTACTCATGCTCATCTTGGCAGCATCTGATGGCGTTCGTGTACTGAGGATGCGCTGCATATCGTAACTCGGAACGGGACCCGCAATGGAAGCAAATATTCCTTTGAAAACCATCATCATCAGCAGCGCACCAAACCATCCAAAACCATCTGAAGCAATTTTATCATTGACCAACGGATAGGGTGTGGCGGTCCAATCGAGATCAAGTTGCCAACCCGACCAAAGATTATCCCATCCAGCTGGAACAACTGCCGCAATCTGTTCAGCTGTCACCTGTGTATACCCAATATAGGCTACCAATAAAGCACTGAGCGTCATCAACACAAACTGCAACACCTCCGTTGCCACAACACTGTACATCCCCCCTTTCACGGTATATACCGTGGTGATGCCACAAATCAACAGCGCATAGGCGCGTTCGTTGGGAATGACCCAATTGCCAATGCGAAACGAAAGATCATAGGGAAGAATAGAAGTGCAGAACTTTCCGATGCCTTCAAAAAAATAGGCCATGAAGCCCATCACACTCACCAGCGCGAACACTACTATAATTATGTAGGAAAGCGTTGCACCCCTTCCTTCTCCAAATCGAAAGCTGATCCACTGAGCACCCGTCATGGCATTGCTGCGCCGCATCCATACTGCCAGGAAAACAAATACAAAGACCTGATTCCATACCGGCCAGAGCCAAGGAATCCAGGCACTTTTTAATCCATAAACAAATAAAATCATGACCGTCCACATGCTTCCACTGATGTCCCACATACCTGAAGCGTTGGAAAGTCCCAACGTATACCATTTCATAGAATTCCCACCGAGAAAATACGACTGTAAATCACGCGACGCCAACCGGGATAAGTAAAAGCCCGCCACAAGCGTAAGACCCAAATATGCCAGGATGATCAGTAAATCAAGCAGATGAAGTGACACAACGGATCTTTAATAATTTTTATAAAGCTAATTATAAATAATAATTATTTTTAAAAATAATTTCCCCTTCAATCATGCTTCAGCGTTGCTTAAAAATAGTGCGCGCAATCGGTATTCTTCTGCTGTTTGCCATGTTAATAAGTGGATGTAAAAAAAACGCAGGTGAAGATCCCCCTGTTCGACCTCCCGGTCCGGTGGAACCGGTATGGGATCCGAATGCCATGCGCGGAGTGTGGATCACTACCACAGCGAGTACGGCGCTGGACAATCTGGATAACATTCAGGCAACGGTAACGGCCTGCAAAAAAGCAGGGATCAACCATTTATTTGTAGTCGTTTACAACAACGCCCGCACGATTTATCCCAGCGAAGTCATGAACCGGTTGATTGGTGTTCGTCAGTTGGAAAAATTTTCTGGTCGCGATCCCCTCAAAGAAATCATCACTGCCGGAAAGGCTGCAGGATTGAAAGTCCATGCCTGGTTCGAATATGGTTTTTCATCATCCTACAGTGCACAAGGTGGGTCGATCATTCGCGCAAAGCCCAATTGGGCGGCCCTGGATCAGAACAGAAGTTTGGTGGTGAAAAACGGGTTCGATTGGCTCAATGCGTTCGACCCCGAAGTGCAGCAGTTCATGATTGATCTGTTCAAAGAAGTTGCAACCAATTATGATGTAGATGGCGTGCAGGGCGATGACCGTCTCCCTGCTGTCCCTTCTTCTGCAGGTTACGATGATTATACCGTTGCAGAGTATAAAAAAGAGCACAGCAATGCATTTCCAACAACCAACATCAAAGATCCGGCTTGGCTAAAGTGGCGAGCTAATCGTTTGAATGGATACATGAAACGATTGTATACAGAAATGAAATCCATTCGATCAACGTTGCAAGTCACCATGTCACCTTCTCCCTATCCGTTTTCGTTGGAGGAATACTTGCAGGATTGGCCAACGTGGGTGGACAGCGGATGGGTAGATGCCGTTATACCACAATGTTACCGATATGAAATTGGCCCCTATTCCACCACCCTTCAACAGCAAAAATCATATTACCGCAGCTCGACGATTCCCTTGTATCCGGGAGTGCTGGTAAAATCAGGAACCTATGTAGCCAGTGCAGGGTTTTTAACGCAAATGATTCAGGCAAATCGCAATGCAGGATTTAGAGGTGAGGTGTTCTTTTTTTACGAGGGACTCAAAGATGCATTGCCGTGGTTTGAAGGACAATATCCATTCATTAAATAATCCAGTCATGAAAAAAATTGGGACGGGTCTTCTGCTGATGTGGGTGGTGGCCTGCCAACAACCAGCTGTTGATCCATTGAAACAGGTAGATCTATTTTTAGGAACAGGTGGACACGGTCACGTGCATCCTGCAGCCACAGTGCCTTTTGGAATGGTGCAGGTGGGTCCCGATAATGGAGTAGATGGATGGGATTGGTGCAGTGGATATCATTACAGCAGCACAACCATCGCCGGTTTCAGTCATACGCATCTCAGCGGAACAGGCATTGGAGATGGGTATGATATTTCGGTATTGCCATTGACCAATACCGATAGCATGCAAGAGGAGCGGATTCACCTTCCATTTTCACACGAGAATGAAACTGCCTTTCCGGGATACTACCGAGTGCAATTGGACAATGGAGTGAATTGTGAAATGACTGCAACAGACCGATCGGCCTTACACCGGTATCAGTTTCCAACCGATACCGGCTGGTTGCGTTGGGATCCGAGCTATCATCAGAACTGGGATGCAGTCGATTCAGCAGAGGTTTGGGCAGTGAACGATACCACCATTGCTGGATACAAGCATTCAACCGGTTGGGCAAAGAATCAGCGCGTCTACTTTCAAGCAGTTTTCAATCAACCCATCAAACAAGTTGCATTCATTGGCGACAGCACGTGGGAAGTGGGCAATGAATTGAACGGAACAGGTAAAAAAGGAAGAAGCCTGAAACTCTTGCTGCAATTCGCATCAGCAACATTGCTTGAAGTGCGTGTAGGAATCAGCAATGTGTCGTATGCGTCTGCTCAATTATCAAACACAGAAAATGCCGGTCGCAATTTTGAATCGGTTCAAACAGCAGCAGCGAGCAAATGGACAACTGCGCTATCCTTCATCCGAATCAAAACAAAGGATGAGCAGATGATGAAACGATTTTATACTGCCGCCTATCGCACCTGTATGGCACCCTCCTTGTATTCGGACGGTGAAGGAAGGTATCGAAATGCGGATGGACGTCTGCTGCAAATGAAAAAAAATACTTCCAAGTACACGATTTTTTCAACCTGGGATACATTTCGAGCACTGCACCCATTGTTTACCTTAACCCAACCCGATCGCGTTGCCGAATGGATGAACAGTTTACTGCAATTTTATCGCGATAATGGTCGATTGCCCGTGTGGGACATCAGCAGTTGGGATGCCAACACCATGACAGGATTTCATTCTGTTCCCATTTTGGCCGATGCCATCTTAAAGAACATCAAGGGATTTGATCATGCAGAAGCTTATGCGGCCTTGAAAGCTTCAGCAGAACAACCCATACGGGGAACGCCCTACTTTAATCAGTTTGGGTACTTGCCACATGATTTACATGGGTGGAGTGTAACCTATACCCTGGAATATGCATTCGATAATTGGTGCATTGCACAGGTGGCACGCAAATTGGGATTTACAGAAGAAGCAGTGCGTTATGAACAACGGGCAGAAAATTACAAAAACCTGTTCGATCCTGCTACTGGGTTCATGCGTGGAAAATTGAGTAATGGAAAATGGGTAGAGCCATTCGATCCCTATGTTTCAGAGCATGGGTTTGAGGGACAATACATTGAAGGAACCGCTTGGCAGCACAGCTTTTTTGTCCCCCACAACATAAACGGATTAGCCGCATTATATGGCGGAAAGGAACGATTGATTTCAAAATTGGATACGCTTTTCACAACAGCATCTGTTTTAAAAGGTGATAATGTTTCCATTGATGTAACAGGATTGATTGGCCAGTATGCACACGGCAATGAACCCTCGCACCACATTGCGTATATGTATACTGCGTTGGGTAGGCCAGATAAAGCGGCAAAATGGATTCGTGTCATTGCCGACAGCATGTACAAAACCGGTCCCGATGGATTATCCGGCAACGACGATTGCGGTCAGATGAGCGCGTGGTTTTTGTTCAGCACCATGGGTATGTATCCGATGAATCCGGCATCTGGAGAATACGTAGTTGGATATCCTTTATTGGAAGAGGCCACGATTCAAGTATCCGGGGGGAAATCAGTTACCATTCAGCGCAAGGGAAATGGCAAGAGCGTAATCAAGATCATCATCAACGGGAAACAACAGGACAAGTGGGTGATTCAGCACCAGCAGTTGATGCAAGGAGGAACCATTGAATTGCATACAGAGTAAGTCCTCATTGAATGGATAAAAATACGGGCCGCGCTTCGCGCGGCCCGTATGGCTTTGTATCCTTAGAAGCTATTTTACCATCCCGGATTCTGCGTGATGCCTTTGTTGGCATCGATCTCGAATTGAGGTATAGGCCAACGCTTGTATTTTGAGTTGGCGTTATTTCTAATCTGATTGCGGAAACGGATCCGTTGATTGATGCTGGAAGTATAGTTGGGTACTTCGTTTGCATCAAAAGTAGGACGAGCGGGAGCCACGAGAGGATTTGTGGCGTAGCCAACAATGGGGCCACTATTCGCACTCTCATAGATGTCCCAGCGACGCAGATCAAACAGACGCTGTCCTTCACCTGCAAACTCTACAACACGCTCGCGACGAATGATCTGGCGGAGTTCAGCCTGGCCGGTGGCAGTGACTGCAGGTTGACCAACACGGGTACGCACCTGATTGACGGCCGCGAGAACCGTTGCATCAATTTCATTCAACTCGGTCTTTGCTTCCGCATACATCAACAGTATATCTGCATAACGCATCAAGATATATCCCGTTTTAGTTTCCCAGATGTATTGGGTAGAGTCAATGTATTTTCTCCAAACATACCCCACACCGCCAATATTACCGGTTGCACTTACCTGCCATTGAATACCAGCTGCCTGAGCACCGATCCAGTCGTTGTTACCGGTTACGTTATCAAATGCATTGGTATTCCAATTGAACCTTCTGCGAATATTGCTATGAATATTGAAGATGGTTTTTTCTTTGGGTTGCACATATGGGAGCGATGGCGTCTTGAGGGTGTTGTATACCATGGTATCACCAGGCATATAAATGGTCCAACGCAGACGGCTATCGCGGTTCGCGCGAGGGTTCAGCGGATCGTAAACAGTTGACTGATCGATGCGCTTTCCATCATTTCCTTCATAACGATCAACGAGCGCTTGGGTAGGAAAGTGGCTGCTCTGTGAGTTGGTTACCTGACGGGGAACACCGAGAATCGGGCCCCAGTTTTGCGGATCCAACAAATCGGTTGGATACGCCTGATTGAACATGATCTCTCTGTTCGCATTTGCGTTTTGTCCTGCTAAGAGAAACAGATTGGGATAGCTGGGGTTGAGACCATACTGTCCAAGATCCATTACAGCTTTTGTAGCTGTGGCAGCTGTACGATAATCTTTGATGAGCAGGGCAAGTTTGGCTTTGAGTCCCAATGCCACCCCCCTGTTTACGCGGCCTTGCGCGATAACGGGCTGTGAGTTGGCTGCAGCAAATGCAGCAGATGCTTCATCCAGATCTTTGTAGAGCTCTGCAACTATGGTTGCAACGGGTGTGCGGGTAGCCGACAGTACTTCTGTAACGGAAGGAGTTTTGTTGTACCAAGGCACATCACCGAACATGTACATCAAATGAAAATAGGCCCATGCGCGAAGCACCAGCGCTTCAGCGCGAATCCGTCCATAGGTTGTTGCAGGTACAAAAGTCTTACCCGTTTCCATTCCACCTAGGTGTTGGTTGGAACGCTGGATCAACCGGAAGGCCTGACTCCAGCAGGTGTTGACCAGTGTGTTATTGATCAGGAAGGGTCCACCATCCCCCATCGCCACAGCATCTTCGGCATTGCCGCCGCGTTTGATGGCCAGATCGGTTGAGGCTTCTACTGCAAATAAAAGGGGCGTGTTGTTGGGAAAAGCCCAGAAGGCCGCACCGTACACACCGTTGAGGCTAAGTTGCATTTCTTCCTGATTGGCAAGAAAGTTGGTGGATGAAGAAGCATCCAATGGCTTCCTATCCAAAAACTTACTGCACCCTGCGGCACCCAGCAGGAGTGTGAGGAAGGAGAAGTATATTAACTTTTTCATATCTCGAGTTTTTCTTGTTTAGAAATTAACGTTCAACCCTGCTGTATAGGTCCGCATCACCGGATAGAATTCCGCATTGGCGTTATTGATCTCCGGATCAAATCCATTCCATGCCTTGGTTGATGTGAAGAGATTTTGTCCACTGACAAACACCCTTACTGAGCTGATTTTGGCTTTCTTCAACACGGATGTTGGAATGGTATATCCCAGGTTCACGTTTTTGAGACGGAAATAGGCTGCACTTCTGATCCACCAATCGGAAACCAGAAAATTGTTTCCACCAAAACCAGAAGGAAGCAATCGTGGGAAAAGTGCAGCTGTATTATCAGGTCTCCAGGAGTCCTTTTGAATATCCAACAAGGAGGCAATGAAATCAGAGCTGGCAAAAGGAACTGCACCCGTACCGCTGAGGTAATTGTTGCGCTTTCCAACGCCCTGACCAAAAATGTTCAAATCAAAATTGCCGTACGAAAGATTCAGGTTAATGCTGTACTCATAACGAGGGAATGCGTTACCCAAGAACGTACGGTCATTGGCATCGATCTTTCCATCGGGCTTGCCATCGGGACCGCTGAGATCTGCGTATTTCATATCACCGGGCTTAGGTCCTGTTGTGGGGACTGAGCTCCAAGGAATTCCAAACTGAACAGCAGAGTTTTTGATATCGTTGCTGTCGGCAAAAAATCCAAGTGATTGATATCCATAGAATGAACCCAACGCATATCCAACTGCACTGCGGGTAGAACCTCCATCAAGGAAAGGAAGTCCCTCAATCAACCCATTCACGGTATTGCGCACATCAGAAAGCATGGCTGTAACATCCACATTGAGTTTCTTGAACGATTTCTTGTAGTTCACTGAAACCTCCCAGCCTTTGTTTTCCATATTGCCAGCATTCACAAAAGGATTAGAGAGTCCACCAGCCGATGCAGGAAGAACACGCGGAAGAATCATGTCCTTCAGCGTCTTCACATAGTAATCAGCAGTGAACGTCAGTCCATTTTTCAAACTCAAATCCAATCCTACATTGAACTGTTTTGAAGTCTCCCAACCAATCAATGGATTAGGGAACTGCAAAATAGCAACACCGACGGTTGTTGCATTATTAAAGTATGCATTGGTTCCGTTGGTGGGATTGGAATAGTTGGATTGACCATAGAATGCATCAAACGCATAGAAGGAACTGAAGTTCTGGTTACCGTTCCCACCGATCGATGCTCTTAATTTACCAAATGTGAATACATCAGAGAGACCACTCAGGAATTCTTCTTTGGTGAAGATCCATCCGGCGGATGCAGAACCAAAATTACCCCACTGCTTATCATTCGCTTGAGAAAAACGTGAAGAACCATCTCTTCTACCGTTCAACTCCAACAAGTACTTGTCTTTGAACGCATAGTTCACGCGACCAAAGAAACCCGCCAATGCCAATTCAGAAACACCTGCATTGTTATCGCGTGCGCCAGTACCCAAATTCAAATAAGGTTGATTGGGATTGATGAAGCCTTGGCGACTCGCACCGAAGAAATAGTTGCTGTACAATTCACTTTGTCCACCTGCCATAAATTTCAACGAATGATCTTCACCGAGTTTTACATTATAGGTAGCCTGTGCAGTATAGTTTTGGTAGGTGTCGTTTCTCCAGGCTTCTGACAACGAAGTGTTACCGGGCCATACTGCGATGCGGTCGTATCCTTGCGTTGTCAAATTGGGTTGGAAGATATCCGCATTCTTCACAAATGTCTTGGTATACGGATTACGCTTTTCACGCCCCCAATACGCCTCGATTTCCAATCCCTGAATTGGGCGGAGACTGAATCCGAATCGCGTCAACAACGTGTTGCCTTGTGTAACGGAATTACCGGTGGCTTCAGCCATGGCAATCGGATTGCGGTTGTTGGTCTGTGCAGCAGTACCGTACTGACCGGGACCGTATTTTCCACCCCCTAAGGCAGGGAGACCAATTGCCTGGCGAATGATAAACTCGGGACTTCCTGTTGAAGGATTGATGGTCTTATTGGAATTATAAGCCAGCACCCCGTTGAAGGTCAACCACTTGTTCAATTTGAATTCAGGATTGAAGCGGATATCAAATTTCTCAAAGCTGTTGTTGGGTATGAGCCCTTGCTGGTTCATGTAGCTAAACGAAGTGAATACATTTACTTTTTCACCACCGGACGCCAATTGAACGTTGTGGTTTTGCAGCAACCCGCTATTGGTCAATACTTCCTTCAGCCAATCGGTATTGATGACGTCCAGGTTGTTGCCTGCAGGATTGAAAACGTACTTGTCAATCAAGGTCTGGGGATACACAACTGCACTGGGATTGCCCGTACGGTTTTTTTCAGCTTCATTGCTGTACACCATGTGATCCACTGCATTTACGCGCTTGGGCAATGCAGTGAAGGATTGTTGGGTAAAGAAATTATTGTAGCTGACTTTCATTCCCTGCTGGGTAGCCCGCTTCGTTTTCACTACAATGACCCCACTGGAAGCACGGTTACCATAAATCGCAGTCGATGCCGCATCTTTCAAGATCGTCACATTCTCAATGGCATTGGGATCAATTTGGTTTAAGGCGTCCAAACCTGAGCCGGTTGGCATGAGCAATCCATCGATCACTACGAGTGGGGTACTGTTGCCTTGAATGGAACTCTCACCGCGAATGCGGATGAAAGCACCATCAGCTCCGGGTCGGCCCGATTGTTGTTGCACCGTTACGCCAGGCGCCAATCCTTGCAGTACCTGGCTGGCACTGGATACTTGACGTTTGGTGATCGTTGCATTGTTCAATGAAACAACCGATCCAGTTAAATTGGTACGGCGCTGCGTACCATATCCCACTACGACCACCTCACTGAGGTTGGAGGCAGTAGATTGAAGCGCGATTTCCATGGATGCACCAGCGGCCTGCACTTCTTTGGTGCCAAAACCAATGGCGGTCACCACAAGCGTCTGACCAGCAGATGCTTCAATGACGAAGTTTCCATCCACATTGGTGCGGGTGGCCTTGGTAGTACCCTTGACCAGCACCGTTGCTCCTTCAACAGGAGTGGAGTTTTCTGCGTTGATGACTCTTCCACCGACCTTGGTTTGGGCATATGCCAAGTGAAGGGTCGCAGCAAAGAGCATCAACAGAAGCGTTAGTTTTTTCATGTGACTGTTTGTGTTGATTAATTGCTATAATGATTGAATTTCTCCTTGGTGATCAATGGAAACGCGCATGAATGGATCGATCAACCGATCGATCAATACAGCAAATTGTCCCCTTGTTATAAACTTCGTCGGCTCCATACCCATGATTCCAGCTGCTTCAGATGCCGACCATACGACAGAATCTTCTTCCTTTAATTGCAGTCCGTATCGTAGACTTGCAGTTTGTACTACTAGTTGCTTGGCTTCCGCAATCGACAACCACAATCCCTTTGCATTGAAGTCGCTCAGCCACTCCTTTCCATTGCTTCGCAGGGTATCTACATTTACGTGCTGATCAGGATAGAACCAGGTTTGATTGGCCCATTTATACGGTATTCCTTTACCTCTGAGCAATCCGGTAGCTCCAACTCGATGGATACTTGAGAACTGTGGATGCGTAGGTGCAACATCTATATAAGGAAGGATCATGGCCTTTTGCTCAAGGAGTAAAGTTTGTACTGCTCTTATTGGGACTGCTCGAGGAGCAACTCCTTTTTTAACAGCTAAAGCTGCCAACGCACCAGCAGCCTGACCAATCAGCATCACACAGGGTTGCAATCGGGTTGCACCATTGATGATGTTACTGACACTGATATTTTTTTCAGCAGAAATGACTCCATCCATTGTTGCAGGAATGAGTGCGCCCAATGGAATAGTGAAAGAGGGAACCGGATAAAAATCCAATTGCTGGGGAGCTAGTGGATTTTTTTTATGGTGATGATCCACCGGATAATCGCCTACTGCAATTCCAGTGCGGTAAAGATCTGTTGCCTGCTCAAAGGGTTGAGCAAGATGCAACATATTGAATCGTACGACTCCTTTTATTCTGCGGGACTCACGGTGGTATGGAATCAATGCAAGTTTGTCACTTGTTGGAAATTCATCATCTGCCAATCCTAAATGACGGTAACCCAATTGGTGTTGAATGAAATAAACGAATCGAAGCGTTTGTTCTTTAGCCAAAGCATATCCGCTGTCTTGTGCAGCACGATCTAGACCAATGGGATTAAAATAAAAATCATTCCCATAGTTGGGCCAGTTCAACATGAATTTTCCATTGGGGAGTCGACCGTAATTGAGCAGGGTTTGCGCATTTACTGTCGGTTTCTTGCGCGAGGAATCAGTATGATAATCGCTACAAGCTCCGTCGAATTCTGCCGGTGAATAGTTTCGCGGTTTTACGATCGTGCAGTCCGCATCTTTTCCATAATCCTTGAGAATTGCAACGTAGGTGAGGTCCTGAATGATTCCGGCTCCGTTTCCTACTTCAATCTGTTCAGTTCGTGCCACCTCAGGTTCCAATCCCACGTCAAACACAACACCTGCGGCAGCAATGGCATCCCCTAATTCCGTTGCATCAATCACAACATTTGCACGTACTTCGAGTTTATCTCCAGTAACGCTATGGATAAACTGTGCACCCTGAACCTTGTTGCTATCCTTCATCACATTGGACAATGTCCATCCGAATTCGGTAACCAATGCCGCCTCTTTAGCAACCATGGTCTTAAAAATACGGTCTGCCACATGCGGCTCAAATAAGGTATTGCTCACCCATCCAGTTTCAACTTTGGTTGGCCCTCCATAATGGGTATAGATCATTTCCCTGAACTCATTCCAAATTCCTGATGGAATAGTGTGGTTACCATCAAATGCAGAAACTCCTGCAGCACTGATCATTCCTCCCAACCAGGACGTTTCTTCCACAAGCAGCGTCTTAACACCTGATCGCGCACTTTGAAGAGCGGCAGTAACGCCCGATGCTCCTCCACCGATAACCAATACATCCGTCTGTACCTGCTTGATTTCTGAACAGGAGTTCAGCAGCAGTGCAACAACAATGATGATGTGGTTAAGACTTTTCATTCTATGGATTCCTTAATTAGTTGTTGTGGATGATAATGAATTAAATGATTGCGCAACCATGAGGAGTCCGCGCGGAATATGAAAACAGCCCTTCCATTTACCCCCTTTTGCAGTGTGCAAGGGCTCACCGTTGCGGTGGAGGTATCCAAACCACTCTCCATAGATTGGGTCTCGGAATTTTTCCCAGGTATATTCATGAACTTTTTCAAACCAACTTAAACAACGTGTATCTCCGGTAAAAGCATAACCTTTTGCTAATGCGACCAATGTTTCGATGTGTACCCACCACAGTTTCTGATCCCACTCTAACTGCTGCATGGGTTTTTGAAATAAATCCAAAAAGTAAAAAATTCCACCCTGCTCATTGTCCCAGGCATGATTAACTGTATGGAGCATGATGTCTTTTGCCTTAGTAATCAGGGCCGGATCGTTGATGCGCTTGCCAATATCCATGATGAACCACATGGCTTCGATGGCATGGCCATGATTAAGGATTCTTCCTTCAAATGAATCGACGATTGAATGGTCGGTGCTGACATTTTCAACCACGAGTCCGTGTTCGGGTCGATAAAATACATTCATCACCTGGTCCACTACTTCTGGAATGATCGCATCCACGCGATCTTTTCCCAAGATGTGTTCCATCTCAAGAGCCAGGTTGCACAAGATCATGGGGAGGGTGAAATTCTTCATCGGTCGCGTCCCAGTTATCGTTTTATTGAACTGACCTTTCCAGTTGTGCTGTCGCTTCCAAATACTTTCAAACGTTTCAGCTGCAATCTGCTGATAGGTTGCACTTGGCGCTATGGCATGCAATGCAGAGAAACCCATCGCCGCAAAACAATCGCTAAAAATATTGTGCGCATGGGTAAGTGGCTTACCATCTGCTTGCAATGAAAAATGCCAATGTCCTTGTTCGTTTCTACCATGCTGCTGCAAGAATCGGGCTCCATGCAAAGCAAATTCCCGCCACTCATCACGCTGCTGAACTACTCGGAACATGGTTGAGAAGGTCCATACTTGTCGGCCCTGCAACCAAACAAACTTATCGGTATCGTATACCTCTCCCTCACGCGTCAGGCAAGTAAAATACCCCCCATGTTGAGCATCCTTGCTATACCGCAACCAAAACGGAAGAATGTTATTGCACAATTCATCGACATAAAGTCGTCCGTAATTCATCCCGCCTACTGCAGTTTGAAGGGAGGGCCAAGTCGTTGCCTGTTCCATTAACAAAATTTATTTTCAAAGAACGTAATTTATAAATATTTTACTTAAAGAGTCAACTTTATTAATTTTTTTATTAATTAATGTCCCTTCGAACTGAACAAAAAAGCCAGTCGTTTCGGGAAAAGAGAATAAATTAGTCCGATGGCAAGCAAGCGCAAGAAGGTCAATTTTGAATTGTTCAGCCTGGGTTCATCGTCGGGTGTGGCCTACAAGAATAAGGCCCTGAAGAAGCAGATCATCCAGTTCATCGATAACCGGGGCAGTAGTTCCATAACCGAATTGAGCAAAGAACTCACCACCAGCGTACCCAAAACAACGGCATTGGTGGGCGAATTGATCACGGAGTGGTTACTACAGGATGAGGGTAAAATCGATTCTACTGGAGGGAGAAGAGCAAGTGTCTTTGGACTGGTGTCGGATGCTTGCTTTTTTTTAGGTGTGGATGTAAAGAAGTACCATATTAATGTTGGGTTGATGGATTTTCAAAAAAGGATGGTGACCCACAAGGACAAGTTGCCCTTCAAGATGGAGAACACAGCAGAGTCTCTTAAAAAACTCATACAACTCATCAAGGATTTTATCTCCCATTCACAAATTGAGCGTGCACGAATTTTAGGCTGCGGAATCAATCTAACCGGAAGAATCAATCAGCATACCGGTCACAGCTATAGTTTTTACCATTTCAAGGAAGAGCCTTTGGCTGAGGTGATTCAGCAGGAAATCGGAATTCCTGCGTATTTGGAAAACGATTCCCGCTCCATGGCCTTTGGAGAATTCTATTCAGGTGAATTGAGCAGTGAACGCAATGTGTTATTCGTAAACCTCGACTATGGCATCGGATTGGGCATTGTGGTGGATGGAAAAATCTATTATGGTCGTTCAGGATTCAGCGGCGAGTTCGGGCATATTCCGTTGTTCGACAATGAAATCATCTGCCACTGCGGAAAGAAAGGATGCCTGGAGACGGAAGCCTCCGGTTGGGCCCTTATTCGAAAATTCAAGGAACGGCTGGAAAAAGGCTCTTCTTCATCGGCAGTGAAAAAAAATACATCTGCCAGCGAGATTACCCTGGAGGACATCATCACGGCTGCCAAAAACGAAGACACCCTCTGCATTGAATTATTGAGCGAGATCGGGGAACAGCTGGGAAAGGGATTGGCCGTGCTGATCAATGTTTTCAATCCGGAGCTGATCATCCTCGGCGGAACACTTTCAGAGACCGGCGATTACATTCGGCTTCCGGCACGAAGCGTATTGAATAAATTTTCATTGAGCCTGATGAACAACGATACTTCGCTTCGGATATCGCGATTGGGCGAGCGTGCAGGTGTAATAGGAGCCTGCCTCATCGCCCGCTTAAAAGTCATCAACAACACTTAACCTACAACCCGCCTAGGCGGGCACACCTACAACCTACAACGTACAACCCTAATACGCTACAGCAAACAACACCCGCTGCTTACTCGGCTTACCCGAATACACGCATGCGCCTTCTTCTGTTGAGTTGTTGAGCGGGATGCAGCGGATGGTGGCCTTGGTCTCGTCTTTGATTTTCTCTTCGGTCTCACCGGTTCCATCCCAATGCGCAGAAATGAATCCGCCTTTTTGTTCCAGGACTTCTTTGAACTCCGACCAGCTGTTCACGGAGGTGATGTGGGAGTCGCGGTACTGCAAGGCGCGTTGATACAAGTTGTGTTGAATTTCGTCCAGGAGCTGGACGATATAGTGGTCCAGGCCCGCCGCGGGCACGGACGATTTTTCTTTGGTGTCGCGGCGGGCCACTTCTACCACGCCGTTTTCAATGTCTTTAGGACCAATCGCGATGCGCACAGGCACTCCTTTGAGTTCGTATTCCGCAAATTTCCAACCCGGCCGCGAATTGTCGTTGTCGTCGTACTTGACAGAAATTCCTTTTTGTTTGAGCTGCGCCATGATGGCATGGACGTTTTGGTCGACCAGCATCTTTTGTTCCGGTCCCTTGTAAATCGGCACAATCACCACTTGCAAGGGAGCAATGCGAGGAGGCAACACCAACCCTTCATCATCGCTGTGCGCCATCACCAGTGCACCAATCAAGCGCGTTGACACTCCCCAGGAAGTGGCCCACACGAATTCCTGCTTGTTTTCTTTGGTGAGGTATTTTACGTCAAATGCTTTTGCAAAATTTTGTCCCAGGAAATGTGAAGTCCCCGCCTGCAGCGCTTTCCCATCCTGCATCAAGGCTTCGATGCAATAGGTCTCCAATGCACCCGCAAAGCGCTCGTTGGGCGACTTAACCCCTTTCATGACGGGCAACGCCATGTAGTTTTCAACGAAATCGGCATATACATGCAACATTTTTTCTGCTTCCTCAATGGCCTCTTGGGCAGTCGCATGTGCAGTGTGTCCTTCCTGCCACAAAAACTCTGCTGTACGTAAAAAGAGTCGGGTCCTCATTTCCCAGCGAACCACATTGGCCCATTGGTTGATGAGCAGCGGGAGGTCGCGGTACGACTGTATCCAGTCCTTGTATGCATTCCAAATGATGGCTTCGCTGGTGGGCCGCACGATGAGCTCTTCTTCCAACTGGGCCTCAGGATCCACCATCAACTTTCCTTTCTGATTGGGGTCCCCTTTCAACCGGTAGTGGGTGACCACTGCACATTCTTTGGCAAAGCCTTCAGCGTGACCTTCTTCTTTTTCCAGAAACGACTTAGGAACGAAGAGTGGAAAATAGGCATTGGTGTGACCGGTGTCTTTGAACATCTTATCCAAGACATCGCGCATGTTTTCCCACAGGGTGTATCCATACGGCTTGATCACCATGCATCCGCGTACTGCGGAATAGTCGGCCAGTCCCCCCTTTAGTACCAAATCATTGTACCACTGGGAATAATCGCTTGCCCGTTTGGTCACCTCATTGCCCATAACTCAAATAATTTAACAATTTTTAACCGTGAAACAGCAACTTTTGACGCTTTGAAACGTCTAATTTTAAAGTTGCGTTAGCGCAAAAGTAGTAACTTCGAACCAATGATAAATCGCATCATATGAAGAGGACCTTACTTGTCGTGTTGCTGGGTTCCATGGTAATGGGATGCAGCACTGCTTACCGAAGCGGACAAACCCCTGATGATGTTTATTATTCGCCAACTCCATCGAACAGCGGATATGTAAACGTGGATGATTATGACCAACGCGAAGGATACGACGCATCCCGCACTCCGCTGAACGAGCGTTACCTGCGGATGAAGACCTTCGGTGGTTCACGCTGGAGAGCATTTGACGATGATTTTGCTTACTGGAACAATCCGTATTGGAACAACAGTTTATACTTCGACGGATTCAATCGCGGCTGGGGCTGGGGAACCGGCATCGGGTTTGGAAGTCCCTTCATCGGAGGAATGTTCGGTCCATCGTACATCGGTTCTTCCTTATTTTACAGTCCCTTCTCTCCTTATTTCTATGGAGCTCCCGTAGTCGTGATCAACAACCCCAAGTTCATCACCCCGCGCTCAACCGGTCCGCGCACCTACAACCTCGGCAATTACAATCCACCTTCCCAACAAAATTTCAATTCGAAATACGGAAGTGGCGTGTACCGTTCCGGAGGTGGACAATACTATAACAATAATTCCGGTAGTCCACGCGGCGGTTACAACCCAAGAAGCAGCAACAGCGGCTACAATGGATCGCCCATGCGGACCTTCTCCAACAGCAACAGCGGAGGCTCCAGCAATTACAGCAACAGCTCGAGCGGAAGTTCTTCCGGAAGCAGCGGTTCTGCTCCTGTTCGTTCGTTTGGTCGCGGCGGCAATTGAGATCTGACACCATCATGAGACTACTTCTTTCCCTCCTCGGGATACTCTTCTTACACCCCGTTCTCGCACAGGAACCGGTCGACGCCCTGCGGTATTCCATGACCGGTATCGGCGGAACAGCCCGCGCACGTGCGATCGGCGGTGCCGTAACTTCACTGGGAGGCGATATTTCTACGGCCATGGTGAATCCAGCGGGACTCGCATTTTTTAAAACGAGTGAGTTTGTGTTTACGCCTTCGCTGGGACTCAATTCAACCCGTACGAATTATTTAAATGGGGATGCGCGCAGCAAAAAAACAGCATTCGATATCAGCAACCTGGGCGTGGCCATGCCGCGCGATGGCTCAATGAACGGACAATGGAGAAATTTTACCTTTGGCGTGGGCATCAACCGCACCGTAAATTTCAATAACCAGACTCGATTACAAGGCACGAACAACGAAAGTTCCTATTCTGAAAAATACCTGGAAGAACTGATCAACAACAATGTGACGGATCCCAATCGTGCGGCCACTCAATTTCCATTTGGATCCAGCCTCGCGCTCAACACCTATTTGATCGATACGGTATCGGGACCCGGCGGCACCGTGCGCGGTTACAGAAGCCTGGCTACTCCACAAACCGGAGTCACACAAAATCAACGCGTAGACACCAAAGGAAGCTTAAATGATTATTTCATTGCGGCCAGTGGGAATTTTCAAGACCGCTTGTACATCGGAGGTGCGTTGACCTTTAATCGATTGGAATATGAGCGTACCATCACCTACCGCGAATCGGATGCAACCAACAACAAGAACAACAACTTCAATTATTTTGAAACCGTTGAGAACCTGGTCACCGAAGGATTGGGCGTGGGATTGAAAGTGGGACTCATTGTCAGACCTGTGCAGCAATTGCGCATCGGATTCTCGTATCACTCCCCTGTCTTTTACAACCTGGATGATTTCTACTCAACCAGTATGACGACCGATGTGGAAGGATATCAGGGACAAACCGTGCTGAAACAAAGTTCGTTTGATCTCAACAACGGAGATCCCGGCGAATTTCAATATGATTTCAGAACACCCTCCCGCATGAACGTGGGCATCTCCTATGTGTTTCAAGAAGTGGAAGATGTAACCAAGCAACGTGGATTCATCAGCGCCGATGCAGAGTTCATCAATTATGGAAAGTCGCGATTCTCAACTGCCAGCCTCGCCAGCGGCGTCAACTACCTGGATGAACTCAACAAGGCAGTGGGCGAACAATTCCGATCGGCCATCAATTTCCGCGTGGGAGGTGAATTGAAATTCAACACCATCATGGTACGTGCCGGCTACAATGCACTCAGCAATGCCTACAGCAACGGAGAGCTGAAAGCAGCACAAAGCAACATCAGCGGAGGACTGGGATGGCGCAATAAAGGATTGATTGTCGATCTGACCTATGTGCACCAAATGATCAAGGATGTAAATTTCCCCTATACACTCGGCAACGGATTTTACGCTCCCGGAATGGTCAAAGGAAATAACGGAAACATCATCCTCACCTTCGGAATGAAATTCTGAGCCATCCGCTTTTTTCACTAATTTGCTCACATGGCCGTCCTCAAGTTTCGTGTCTTTTACGAAGAAGATGATACCGTGTACCGGGATCTTGCCATCCTGCACGAACAGTCCTTCTTTGAACTGCACCAATGCATTCTCGCGGCATTTGAATTCGACAGCATCCATTCGGCCAGTTTTTACCGAAGCAACGACAACTGGCAGCGCGGAAGGGCCATCAGCCTCGAAAAATACGAAGGTGTAGCGTATAAGGTTGATCCACTCGACATGTTTGATACCACCATCGGTTCGGAGATTCGCGATACGGGGCAAAAATTTGTGTACGTATACGACTTTGTGAAGAACTGGACCTTCCTGGTTCAACTGATCGGCGTTTCAAAAGACGTCAACGCTAAACTCACTTATCCTTCGGTCATCCGCAAAGAAGGAATCGGTCCCAGCCAATATGGCATCAAAAGCATTTTGGGTGATCGCTTCGCGGATGTGGAAGAGAAATACGATCTCACCTCCCTGGGTGAAGGATTTTCAGACGAAGGAGGAGAAGGCACAGATGGTGAAGACGACGGACTCACCGATGAGGGACAAGACGAAGACACCTCTATTTAGTTTTTACTGCTCATACAACAACTATGGATCAGCACATCATCAACCTGTATGACGAGTACACCCACAAGCCGCTATCACGGAACGAATTCATGAAACGATTGGTTGCGCTGACCGGCAGTGTGGCTGCGGCAAACGCCATACTTCCCTTAATAGAAGTCAACCCGGTACACGCAGCAATGACCTCCGATGAACACCTCTTTACCGAAACCATCCATTACCCGGGTGTTCAGGGAGAAATGCAGGCCTACGTGGCACGCCCCCTTGCAGTAAAAAAATATCCGGTCGTGATTGTCATACACGAAAACAGGGGACTCAATAAACACATCGAAGACGTTACGCGAAGGGCTGCTCAGGCAGGATTCCTGGCCATCGCCCCCAATGCACTGGCCCCCTTGGGCGGAACACCAGAGAATGAAGATGAGGCGCGACAAAAATTCACGCAACTCAAACAGGAAGACAGCATTCAAAATTTTATTCGTGTAGTGGACTACATCTCTACCCGAAAAGATGCGACGGATAAGATTGGATGCGTTGGCTTCTGCTGGGGAGGCGCAATGGCCAACACCCTTGCTGTTTCTATTCCTTCACTGAAAGCAGCAGTTGCGTTTTACGGTCGACCGCCTGAAACCAAAGATGTACCCAACATCAAAGCTGCTGTTCAATTGCATTATGCTTCACTGGACGAACGCGTGAATGCTGGTATCGCCGTCTATGAAGCCGCCCTCAAGGAAAACAAGGTGCGCTTCGAACTGTACATGTACGAACAGGTGAACCATGCCTTTCATAATGATACGGCTCCCACGCGCTACAATGAAGCAGCTGCCAAGTTGGCCTGGAAACGGACCATCGAATTTTTCAACACGCACCTCAACTGATCGCACTGAATAAAAAATGCATCATCATAGCCGGTCCAACAGCCTCGGGAAAAACCGCAGCTGCCATCGAGCTGGCCCTTGGGTTGTCGACTGAAATCGTTTCAGCAGATTCACGGCAATGCTACCGTGAATTGCGCATCGGTGTTGCGCGTCCGACCGAAAGCGAGCTCGCACGCGTACCCCATCACTTCATCGCCAATCATTCCATCCACGAAACCATCACCGCTGCAGGTTTTGCCCGGGAAGCCGCAGGCTACATCAACACCATTCTTTCCGTTGCAGATCACGTGGTGGTCTGCGGAGGAACGGGACTCTACATCAAAGCCCTGGTTGAAGGATTGGACCAGATTCCGGAGACGCCATCAACGGTGCGGGACTCGGTCATCCAACTGTATCATGAAAAAGGGATCGAAGGCTTGAAAAATGAATTGCTTTTTCGCGACCCTGCATCTGCGGAACAAATCGATCTTCAAAATCCCCAGCGCATGATGCGGGCATTGGAAGTCATCCTGCACACTGGAATTTCTATTGCTTCGTTTCAGCAACAAAAATCCTCTCGCCTTTCGTTCAACGGAGAACCCATTGAAATAGAATACCGCATGCTTCAGCTCGACCGCGAAGTATTGTATCACCGCATCAACGAGCGCGTGGACAAGATGATGGAAGCAGGACTGGAAGAAGAGGTTCGGAATCTGCATCCGCATCGCGCATTGGGTCCGCTGCAAACCGTCGGTTACCAGGAATTATTCGACTACATCGAAGGGAAGTGTTCGCGGGATGAGGCGGTAGAAAAAATCAAGCAACACACCCGGAATTATGCCAAGCGGCAAATCACCTGGTTCAAGAAGGTGTAACCGGGGATAGTCCCAATTTCGCTGCTTCTTCAATCATGAGTGCATGAGCCGAATCATACGAGTTGTCAATCACACCATCCAGAATCGCTTCTCGGATAGCAGTCTTTATCAATCCGACTTCTCTGCATGGCAATAAATTGAACGTACGCATGATGATCTCGCCGGTGATGGGCGGTTGCCAGTTTCGGATTTTATCTTTTTCTTCAACCGCTTTGAGTCGCTCCCGCACCATTTCAAAATTGGCACGGTAACGCCTTAATTTCGATTCATTTTTTGAAGTGATATCGGCTTCGCAGAGCGTCATCAGGTCCTCCAAATCTTCTCCGGCATCGAAGAGGAGTCGGCGGATTGCAGAGTCCGTGATATTTTCTTTGGTTAGGCTGATCGGACGCAGGTGCAATTCCACCAGCTTGCGGACATACCGCATGGGTTCGTTCAGCGGGAGCTTCCATTTGGTGAAGATCTTGGGGACCATGCGACCGCCAATGACTTCATGTCCGTGAAACGTCCATCCTGTTCCCTTCTCAAATTTTTTTGTCGCCGGTTTTGCTATATCGTGCAACAACGCCGCCCAACGCAACCAGAGGTTATTGGTGAACGGTGCAATGTTATCGACCACCTGAAGGGTATGGTAAAAATTATCCTTGTGCCCTTTTCCGTCCACATATTCAGCTCCTGCCAGTTCAATCAGCTGAGGAAAAATTTCCTTGAGCAGTCCCGTTTTATACAACAGATCCAATCCAATGGAAGGTTTGTCCGACAGCAGTATTTTATTGAACTCATCGCTGATGCGTTCCTGGCTGATGATGGCGATGCGGTGCGCGGTATCGGTGATGCCCAACAGGGTTGCAGAGTGAATGGTAAAATTCAACTGCGATGCAAACCGAATGGCCCGCAGCATGCGCAAGGGATCATCGCTGAATGTGGCGTTTGGCGACAGCGGCGTACGGATGATGCGCTGTTCCAAATCCTTCAATCCATTGAAGGGATCTATCACCGAAGGGTGTTCATCGCGTGAACTTTTGGCATGCAATTCAAATGCAAGCGCATTGATGGTGAAATCACGACGCTCCTGATCATCTTGCAAGGAACCCGCTTCCACAACAGGATTACGGGAATCCCGCTGATAGCTCTCTTTGCGGGCACCCACAAATTCTACATCAAAGCCATCCGCAAAAAAATGAGCCGTGCCAAAATTTTTGAACCAGGAAACTTTTGGGGAAGGATGAAACCGAGCGGCACAGGCATTGGCCAATTCAATGGCATCACCCAAACAGACAATATCAATATCATTGCACGAGCGACCCAGCAACTTATCGCGCACAAATCCACCTACCACAAACGAACGCAGGTTCGATTGCGTCGATGCATCAGCAATTTTGCCGATGAGCGACAATTCCTGTGGATTCAACTGGAGTTGCATGGTTATACCGATACGTTAAAATCGCGCAAGGCATCGTTGAGACTGGTCTTCAAATCCGTACTGGGTTTGCGCTGACCAATGATCAGTGCACATCCTACCTGATACGTACCCGCGGGAAATGCTTTGGCATAGGATCCTGGAATCACCACGGACCGAGCGGGCACACGTCCTTTGTATTCCACCGGTTCTGCACCGCTGACGTCAATGATTTTGGTTGATTTGGTGAGCACCACATTTGCACCCAACACGGCCTCCTTTTCTACGATGACTCCTTCGACCACAATGCAGCGACTGCCAATGAAGCATCCATCTTCGATGATCACCGGCGAAGCTTGCAAGGGTTCGAGTACACCGCCGATACCGACGCCGCCACTGAGGTGCACTCCTTTGCCGATTTGTGCGCAGCTTCCTACGGTTGCCCAGGTATCGACCATTGTGCCCTCATCCACATAGGCACCGATGTTTACATACGAAGGCATCAGCACCACATTTTTTGCCAGGTAAGCGCCGTAGCGGGCAACGGCATGGGGCACGGCGCGAACGCCGAGGGATTTATAATCTTTTTTCAGCAGCATTTTATCATAGAACTCAAACGGAGCCAGTTCCCAGGTTTGCATTTGCTGAATACCAAAATACATGAGGATGGCTTGTTTCACCCACTCGTTTACGATCCACTCCTCTCCTTCTTTGTGTGCAATGCGCAAGCGACCCTTATCTACTTCTTCAATGACCTGTCGAACGGCATCCGCGTATCCGTTTTCTTTTAAGCGTTCACGGTTCTCCCATGCTGCAGCGATTTGTTCCCTCAATTGCATATCTTCAATTTGCGCAAATATACAACCATGGTCCCCATTTCAACCTGCGTAGTCAGTTACGGTATTTCATCCAAGACCTTTCACTTGCCCTTTCTCACCACGCAGTCGGGCTATAGCCTAGACATGATTCTGGAGCGCAGCGGCAGCACTGCACTCGAAAAATTTCCCTCCATTAAGCTGGCACATGCGTTTGAAGATGTGTTGAGCGACGCATCGATTGAATTGGTGGTCATTACCAGTCCCAACACCACCCACTTTACGTATGCTAAATCTGCGCTGCTGGCCGGAAAGCACGTGGTCGTGGAGAAGCCATTTACCACCACGCATGCTGAAGCACTGGAGCTGGTAGCTCTTGCCGAGCAAACCGGAAAAATCTGTTCAGTGTTTCACAATCGCCGCTACGTAGCCGATTTTCTCACGATGAAGCAGGTCATTGAAACAGGATTACTCGGCGAGGTAAAAGAATTTTTTGCACACTATGATCGGTTTCGACCCGATCCTCGCACCTATGGTGTTTGGCGCGAACACGAATTGCCCGGAAGCGGAGTGTTTTTTGATTTGGGTCCCCACTTGATCGATCAGGCACTTGTGCTGTTTGGAATGCCTTCTGCCATTACTGCCGACATTCGGAGGATGAAAGACTACTCCAAAGTGGATGATTATTTTGACGTGCGTCTCCACTATGATTCGCTCATCGTGACCCTGCATTCCAGCATGTTGGTGCGGGAGATGGGACCGCGGTACATGATCCATGGCACCAAAGGATCGTTCATCAAGCATGGGGAAGATCCGCAGGAAGAATTATTGAAAGCAGGACATCTTCCTGTCGGTCCCGATTGGGGAAAAGAGGATCCTCAGTCGTATGGCTTGTTGCACACCGAGATCAACGGAGAGTTGGTCAGGCAGATCTATCCATCGGTGCAGGGTGGTTTTGGCAAGTACTACGAACATCTTCATGCCAGTATTCGCAACGGGGCACCCTTGCAGGAGACACCCGAACACGGTCGACGTGTCATTCAACTGATTGAATGTGCATTCGAAAGCAGTCGACAGCGCCGCACTATAGATATTGGTTGATGATGTTTTCCAGCCATTCTTGACGACCGCTAATTTGCCTGGGTTCTCCACTTTTGAACGCGTAGTCGCGCAGGTCTTCCAGCGTCAGTTTTCCATCTTCAAATTGTTTTCCTGCTCCGCTGTCGAATGACGCATAGCGTTCTTTTCGGAACCAAGTATACGGTGATTCTTTTAGGATACGATCGGCCGTCACAAGCGCTCGTGCAAAAGCATCCATTCCTCCGATGTGGGCATAGAAGAGGTCTTCACCATCGGTAGAATTGCGCCGTGTTTTGGCATCAAAGTTTACTCCGCCGCCTGCAAAACCTTTTGCTTCCAGGATGATGAGCATCGATTCCACCAGTTCGTTGAGGTGCGTGGGAAATTGATCGGTATCCCATCCGTTTTGTGCATCTCCGCGGTTGGCATCGATGCTGCCCAGCATGCCTGCATCGGCTGCGGTTTGCAATTCATGCTGGAAGGTATGTCCCGCCAGCGTTGCATGATTGACTTCGATGTTGAGTTTAAAATCCTTGTCAAGTCCGTGCTGCCTCAAAAACCCAATTACCGTCGCCGCATCATAATCATACTGGTGCTTGGTGGGTTCGCAGGGCTTGGGTTCAATGAAGAAAGTTCCCTTGAATCCTTTTTTGTGCGCATAATCTTTTGCCATGTGCAGAAAGCGCGCCAGGTGATCCTGTTCGCGTTTCATGTTGGTGTTGAGCAGCGACATGTAGCCTTCTCTTCCGCCCCAGAACACATAATTCTCTCCACCCAATTGGATGGTGGCATCCAGTGCATTTTTCACTTGTGTCGCCGCATGGGCCACCACGTTGAAGTCGGGATTGGTACTGGCTCCGTTCATGTAGCGGGGATTGGAGAACACATTGGCCGTGCCCCACAATAGTTTCACACCGCTTGCTTTTTGTTTCATGCCGGCGTAGTCGACAATCGCCGCAAGGTTGCTTTCGTACGCAGCAAGGCTGTTGCCTTCGTCGACCAGATCCACGTCGTGAAAACAATAATACGGAACACCCAGTTTGGTAATGAATTCAAACGCGGCATCCATTTTATCCTTTGCGCGATCCAGGGCACTGGCGGAAGATTCCCATGGCAGGAATTTTGTTCCGGGACCAAACGGGTCGGCGCCGGTATTGCAGAAGCTGTGCCAATAGGCAATGGCGAAACGAAAATGTTCTTTCATCGTCTTTCCCGCAACCAGCTGGTCTTCGTTGTACCATTTAAAAGCCAGTGGATTGTCGGATGCATTCCCTTCGAATGGAATCTTACCAATGCCTGGGAAGAATTCTTTGTTGCCGAGTGTGAGGGACATAATGTGAGTGTTGTAGGTTGTACGTTGTAGGTTGTACGTTGTATGTTATGGGTGATGACCCTTGTTTAGAAGGGTGCGCCAATTGAAATACGCTTCCCGGTAGCGGGATTGAAGGTGCGGGTCCGGTTCGAAACACGCAATGCCTTGCAACCCGTTGAAAGTCTCGGTTCTGTTGGCGAAGACCATAGCGCCCGCGCCTGCGGCGCGGGCAGCACCTTGGGCTCCGTCGGTATTGAATAATTCTACACAGGCGCCCGTGGTATTGACAAACGCTTCCGTGAAGACTTCACTCAGGAACATGTTGGCCTTTCCCGCGCGGACCGTTGACACACTCAATCCCATCTCCATCATGATTTCTATCCCATAGAACAACGAGAACACAATTCCCTCCTGTGCTGCACGCGCCAGATGGGAACGGTTGTGCCGATTGAAATGGAGTCCGCGGATGGTCGACCCGGGATCACTGTTCTCGAGCACCCGCTCGGCCCCGTTTCCGAACGGAAAGCAGAGGAGTCCCTCTGCCCCAATCGGCGACTTACTGGCCAGCTGATTGATCTCGGGATAGGACAATCCCGCAAATGCATTTTTCTGCAACCAGCTGTTGAGAATACCGGTGCCGTTGATGCAGAGCAGGACGCCATAGCGAGGATCCTGTGGCTGATGATTGACGTGAATAAATGTATTGACCCGAGAACGCTCATCATACGATGGGGTATCGATCACTCCGTAAACCACTCCGGAGGTACCGGCCGTTGCAGCGACCTCACCCGGCTCGAGCACATTGAGGGAATAGGCATTATTGGGTTGATCACCGGCGCGATAAGTGATCGGAATTTCCGGGGCAAGTCCCAACGCTTCTGCCGCGGCAGCAGTGAGTCGACCTTGTTCCCCAAATTGGGGAACGCTTGCGCAGATCAACGACTCATTGATGCCATAATAATCAAACAACGCGTGCGCGATGCAATGCGATTGCACATCCCACATCACCCCTTCGGATAAACCGGACAAGGTGGTGCGCATTTCACCGGTAAGCCGATATGCGATGTAATCACCCGGCAACATGACTTTGTGGATGCGCGCATACACATCCGGTTCATTGTCCTTGACCCATTTGAGCTTGGATGCCGTAAGGTTACCCGGCGAATTGAGGTAATGCGATAAGCAATGGTGTTGCCCCAAGGATTGAAAAGCGGTGCGACCCAAATCTACTGCACGGCCATCGCACCAAATGATGGCAGGGCGAACCGGCTCACCGTTTTTGTCGACTGCTACCAATCCATGCATCTGATAGGAAATTCCAATGGCTGCGACATCGTCTTTTTTACATGCGACTTCTTCCTTTAATTGGGCGACTGCAATGCAGAGTTCTTTCCACCAGGTTGAAGGATCCTGTTCCGCACATCCCTGTCGGGGCGATTCAATGATCATTTCCGTTGAGGGCGAATGAGCGGTAGCGACTGCTCGACCCGTTTCAATGTCCAACAACGCACATTTCACAGAAGATGATCCAATATCCAATCCCAACAAATACCTCATCCGATCAACGTTGAATTGAAAAGCGATAAATGGTTTGTCCCTTCCACTGCTCCCGGGCTTTCAGCACCGCAGATGGAAAATTCGGTTGATTGGGAGCATCCGGAAACTGTTGCGTTTCCAGGCAGAACCCCGTACGGAACTGATACGCCGTTCCTCTTCCTTTTTCGGTTCCGTTCAAAAAATTTCCCGTGTAAAACTGAACGCCCGGCTGCGTGGTAAAAACTTCCATTTTGCGGCCCGAACGCGGTTCTACGACTTCGACAGCCGCTTCTTCATTCGATGCATTCAAAACAAAATTGTGATCGTATCCTTTACCGCGAAGGAGTTGTTCGTCGGGTTGTTGTATGTCGGTGCCGATGGATTTTGCGTTCATGAAATCAAACGGTGTACCCTTTACATCGCGCAGCTCCCCTGAGGGAATCAGTGAGCTATCGACCGGCGTAAACTGCTTAGCCCGCATCTTGACTACATGATCCAAAATCTGTTTCGATGGATCACCACTCAAATTGAAATAGGCATGATTGGTGAGGTTCACCACGGTTGTTTTATCGGTTGTTGCGGTATAATCGATCACGAGGCTGTTATCGATGCGCAGGGAATAGAGCACCGTGACGTTCATTTTTCCGGGATAACCGTTCGCCCCGTCGGGTATCTCGATGGTGAAACGAACAGCATCATTCATTTTTCGTGCCTTCCAAACCTGCTTATCGATGCTGTTGATGCCGCCGTGCAGGGCATTGTCGCCATCATTTTTAGGAACAGTGTATTCCTGACCATCGAGGGTAAACTGCGCACCCCCGATGCGGTTGGCAAAGCGTCCCACCACGCATCCGAAATAAGATTTCCCCGCACGCAGATTCGTGAGGTTGTCATAGGACAAGGTAACATCTTCGATTTTTCCGTTTTTATCCGGTGTGCGGATTGCAACGATTGTCGCACCGTAATTGCTCAATTCCACTTCCATTCCGTTTTCATTGCGCAGGAGGAAGAGGTCGACTGATTTGCCATCGATGGTATCGGAAAATGCGTGCATGCGTTCTGGTTCTGGTGAAGGATGAAGTTCCGGTTCAACCACACAAGCCGCAAACGCTGTTATCAACAAGGGAAAGAAAAAAAACAGCGGTTTCATGCGGTTGGTTTAAATCGCACAGGCACCATCGCCTGTATGTGCAATATATGATTTTGGCAGGATTCCATACTTTGATTGATAGACCGTATTCACTGTTTCGAGCAGGTGATCCACGTGGGATTGTTCAACGATGTTGATGGTGCATCCGCCAAAGCCTCCGCCCATCATGCGCGCGCCCATCACACCGTTTATGGGTTGCACCGTTTCAACTAAAACGTCGAGCTCCGGGCAACTCACGGAATAGTCGTTGCGAAGGCTCTGATGTGAAGCATACATCAATTGTCCCGCTGATTTCCAGTCGGCATGCCTCACCAACCGCTTCAGATCCAACACACGTTGGTTTTCTCCCACAACATGCCGGGCACGCGCGAACAGAATGGGGTCAAGGACCGGGCGTTGCGTTTTCAGAAGGGGTAAAGTCAGGTCGCGAAGCGAAACAAGCGAATGACCGAGGCGATTGAAATGTTCCACCACGGCCTCGCATTCTTGTCGCCTGACATTGTATTCCGACGAAGCCAATTCGTGTTTGATGCCCGTATCCAGCAACAGGATGACATACTGCTGCATGTTCAAGGGAACATAGTGGAAGTCAAGCGAGCGACAATCCAGCAGCAGGGCCTGATCTTTTTTTGCGTGGATGCTGGCAAACATATCCATGATTCCGCATTGGAGTCCCACGTACTCATTCTCCGCCTGCTGTGCGATGCGGGTCAGCTCCATATTGGAAAAATGAAATTGAAACAGCTCATTGAACGCACAGGCAAACACCGATTCCAGCGCAGCAGAAGAAGAGAGTCCCGCCCCTATTGGAATGTCCGCAGTGAAAACAGCGTTGAAGTTGCCGACCGACTTCCCGCGATGGGCCATGGAATGAATGACGCCAAGGATGTAGGCGGCCCAGGGGGGGCAGGCATCCGGCAAAGCAGTCGCCTCAAATTCAAACGTTTCCCCCAGATCATGGGCGATCAGTGAGGATCGCGCCTCCTTCGTCGGCGCGATCCTCACCCTACAACACAAATCGATTCCCGCGGGCAATACATATCCCCCGTTATAATCCGTATGCTCACCAATCACGTTGATGCGACCGGGCGATTGAAACAGCCTCGGTTCACCGCCAAAGCGCTCTTGAAAAACTGTTCGTATAGAGGAAAATCCGGAATGGGTCATGCTGAATTAAAAATACTGATTTGCCAATAAACAACTTGTTCACAAGGGTTTACCCTCGAATCGAACCTTCAGGCTCCGAATCTGTTACGAATTACGGAAAAAAGCCGCTCCAACAGGTCAGATCAACCGCTTTGGCTTTTTACAAAGGGGTAAAATGATGAAATTTGCGCTTCAAATCGAGGAGGGTATATGCCGGAGGAACATGAAGATATTTTAGAACAGGTTACGACCTCGGAATACAAGTACGGGTTCGTTACGGCCATCGAGGCCGATGAGGCCCCCAGGGGATTGTCGGAAGACACGGTTCGGTTCATTTCTGCAAAGAAAAATGAGCCGGAATGGCTATTGGAGCACCGGTTAAAATCCTTTCGTCAGTGGTTGAATATGGAAGAGCCTCAATGGCCCAATGTCACCTACCCGAAAATTGATTTTCAGGACATCATCTATTATTCAGCCCCGAAACAGAAAATTGCTCCCAAAAGTCTGGATGAAATCGACCCTGAACTGAGAAAAACATTTGAGAAGCTGGGCATCTCGCTGGACGAACAAAAAAGAATTTCAGGAGTGGCGGTGGATGCGGTGATGGACAGCATTTCGGTGGCGACCACCTTCAAAGACGAATTGTCGAAAGTCGGCGTCATCTTCTGTTCCATGAGCGAAGCCGTTCAGGAGCATCCGGAACTAGTGAAAAAATATTTGGGATCGGTAGTGCCGGCAACCGACAACTATTTCTCTGCACTGAATGCAGCGGTCTTCAGCGATGGTTCATTTTGCTACATTCCAAAAGGAGTGCGATGCCCCATGGAATTATCGACCTACTTCCGCATCAATGCCGCGAACACCGGACAGTTTGAGCGCACCCTCATCGTAGCCGAAGAAGGAAGTTACGTGAGCTATTTAGAAGGATGCACCGCTCCTCAGCGCGACGAAAACCAGTTGCACGCTGCGGTAGTGGAACTGGTGGCCATGGAGAAAGCAGAGATCAAATACTCAACCGTACAAAACTGGTATCCTGGTGATAAAGAAGGCAAAGGCGGTATTTATAATTTCGTGACCAAGCGCGGCATTTGTGCCGGTTCGCATGCAAAGATTTCCTGGACTCAAGTAGAAACAGGATCCAGTGTCACCTGGAAATATCCTTCCGTGATTTTGAAAGGCGACTACAGCATTGGAGAATTTTATTCCGTTGCCGTCACCAATAATTATCAACAGGCTGATACCGGAACCAAGATGGTCCACTTGGGCAAAAACACCCGGAGCCGCATTGTATCTAAAGGCATCTCAGCTGGAAAAAGTCAGAATTCCTATCGAGGATTAGTGAGCGTTTCAAAAAATGCAGATAATGCGCGCAACTTTTCACAGTGCGATTCCATGTTGCTGGGCGACAAATGCGGGGCACATACGTTTCCGTACATCGAAGTGAAAAACAACACAGCGATTGTGGAGCACGAAGCCACCACATCCAAGATCGGCGAAGACCAGATTTTCTATTGCAACCAACGGGGCATGGATACTGAAACGGCAGTCGCACTGATCATCAACGGATTTGCAAAAGAAGTCATGAACCAGCTCCCCATGGAGTTTGCCGTAGAGGCACAAAAACTCCTGGCCATTAGTTTGGAGGGAAGCGTAGGATAACAACAAATACAGTATCAATAGCACATTATGCTCAAGATTGAAAACTTACAGGCACGGATAGAAGAGAAAGAAATTTTAAAGGGAATCAACTTGGACATCAAGCCAGGTGAGGTACATGCGATCATGGGTCCCAACGGCTCCGGTAAAAGCACACTGGCTTCTGTACTGGCTGGCCGCGAAGCGTATGAAGTAACTGGCGGATCGGCTGATTTCCTTGGAAAAGATTTATTGGAAATGGCTCCTGAGGACCGGGCCAAGGAAGGGTTGTTTCTGGCATTTCAGTATCCGGTTGAAATACCCGGAGTCAGCACCACAAATTTCATCAAGACAGCCGTAAATGAAAAACGCAAGTACCAAGGATTGGAACCCTTGGATGCTGCGCAGTTTTTAAAAACGATGAAAGAGAAAATGCAATTGGTTCAAATCAACCAGTCGCTTCTCTCCCGCTCGCTGAACGAAGGATTTTCCGGTGGCGAGAAAAAAAGAAATGAAATCTTTCAAATGGCCATGCTCGAACCCAAGTTGGCGATCTTGGATGAAACCGATTCTGGATTGGATATCGATGCGCTGCGCATCGTGGCCAATGGCGTGAACCAGTTGCGGAGCAAGGACAATGCATTCCTGGTGGTCACGCACTACCAGCGTTTGCTGGATTACATCGTGCCCGATTTCGTGCACGTATTGTACAACGGTAAGATTGTACGTTCCGGAACCAAAGAACTGGCACTGGAACTGGAAGAAAAAGGATATGATTTCATCAAGGCTGAACTGGAAGCCGCAACCGTTTAATTGATCATGGAGAATAACATGCTGAATTCGGCATTTCAAACCATACAGGCTGAAGCGGGTCATTTGTCCTCGTTTCAGCAACAGAACTGGTCGAGTTTTGATCAGTGGGGACTCCCTGCGCTCAAGCACGAAGAGTGGAAATATACCCGCATCCGCACGGTGTTTCGCGACGACATGCAGGTAGTCGCTGAAGGCACCGGTCTCACTCCAGCTATCATCCAACAGCATTTCCTTCCGGGAGAGCTCTCCAAGAATGCAATTGTATTTGTCAACGGCATGTATCAACCCAGCCTCTCCCGCGTTTCTGCTCCTTCAACCGAACTTGTTGTAAAAGCGTTGTCGGCTGCTGCAGGCGACGAAGATGCTGCGTTTGTAAAACAACACCTTGGTCACTCCCAGCAATACCACCGCGATGGCATCAATGCTCTCAACGGAGCCTTTGCAGCGGGTGGAGTTTTTATTCGAGCAAAAAAAGGAAAGCAGGTACAGGACCCCGTTGTCATCTACCATTTTTCCGATGCGCAATCGGGCTTTCGTTTTTCGCAACCCCGCATCCTTGTGCATGCTGAAGCCGCTTCTGAAATGCAGGTGCTCGAGACCTATATCAAAATCGGAAACGAGGAGAGCCTCACCAATGAAGTAATCGAACTGTGCGCAGAAACAGACGCGCATGTTCATTATGTGAAACTACAGAATGAAGGGACGCGCTCCAACCATACCGGCACCACACATATTCGGCAGTTGGGTAGATGCAATACGCATGCAGTCACGATTACCCTCAGCGGCAATGTGGTCCGAAACAATCTGAACATGATCATGGAGGCAGCCAACAGTGAAAGCCACATGTACGGGTTGTATTTGCTGAATGGGAAAACACTGGCCGACAACCACACCATTGTAGACAACCAGATGCCCAATTGCCTGAGCAATGAGTTGTACAAGGGCATCGTGGATGATCAATCGACCGGTGTATTCAACGGAAAGATTTTCGTGCGTCAAGACGCTCAAAAAACGAACGCCTATCAGTCCAATAAAAATATATTAATCGGCGAACAGGCATCCGCCAATACCAAACCCCAGTTGGAAATTTTCGCAGACGATGTAAAATGTTCACACGGGTGCACAGTTGGAAAACTCGACGAGAATGCGCTGTTCTATCTCAAGGCACGGGGCATCCCCGACGACAAAGCAAAGGCCCTGTTGTTGCATGCATTTGCGGTGGATATCCTGGACCAGATCAAAAACGAATCGATTCGCGCATATGCCGATCAGTTGATTTCAGCGCGACTCTCATACAGCGAGTAAATGTCGACCGGCACACCATATGATGTCCATTCTATTCGCCAGCGGTTCCCAATTCTGAACAGGAAAGTCAAAGGAAAGGATCTCATTTATTTCGATAACGCCGCTACCGCTCAAAAGCCGGTTGAAGTCATAGATGCACTCACCCAGTATTACTCGTATTACAATGCCAATATTCACCGTGGCCTTCACACCCTTGCAGATGAAGCCACAGCTGCATTTGAAGCAACCCGGGAAGCCGTAAAAGAATTCATTGGTGCTGCTCATTCGGAAGAAATTATTTTCACAAAAGGAACAACCGAGAGCATCAACCTCATCGCAGCAGCATGGGGAGAAGCATGTTTATCCGCTGGTGATGAAATCATCCTCTCCTCGTTGGAGCACCATGCCAACATTGTTCCCTGGCAGATGGTTGCCCAGAAAAAAGGAGCCACCATTCGGGTCATTCCTATGAATGACCAGGGCGAAATGGATATGGCTGGATTTCATGCGCTCCTGAATGATAAAACAAAAATGGTTGCCGTCGTTCACGCTTCCAATGCACTCGGCATCATTCAACCGGTTGAAGAGATCATTCGTTCTGCGCATCAACACGGTGCGGTTGTGTTGATCGACGGCGCGCAATCCAGTGTTCACCTGGACATCAACGTACGGGAAATGGATTGCGATTTTTACGTTTTCTCGGGGCATAAGGTATACGGTCCTACCGGCACCGGCGTACTCTACGGAAAAAAACATATTCTCAACAGCATGTCTCCTTTTTTAGGTGGAGGGGAGATGATCAAAGAAGTGAGTTTTGAACAAACTACCTATAACGAATTGCCGTTTAAGTTTGAAGCAGGAACGCCCAATATTGCAGATGTGATTGCCTTGCGTTCCGCATTAGCATTCATAACTGAGCTGGGAAAATCAGCGATCCGAATGCACGAAGACGTGTTACTGAAATATGCAACTGCGCAACTGCAAAAGATTGAAGGAGTACAGATCATTGGGGAGGTCGAGAACAAAGTTCCGGTCGTTTCATTTGTTGCAGCGGGGGCACATCCTCAGGATCTGGCGTACCTGCTCGACAACAACGGTATTGCTGTCCGCACCGGACACCACTGTGCGCAGCCGCTGATGAAGCGATTGGGTATCGTCGGCACGACCCGTGTTTCGTTTGGTGCTTACAACACTCAAGAGGAAGTTGATGTCTTTATAACGGCATTGGAAAAATCGCTCAAGATGCTCAGGTAATGGAAAATCAAAGAACCATAGAAGAAATTGAGCAGCAGCTGGTGGATGATTTTGCATTGTTTGAAACCTGGGAAGAGAAGTACGAATACATCATCGATCTGGGAAAGAAACTCATACCCCTCAGCGATGCATTTAAAATAGATGCGTATAAAATCAAAGGATGTCAGTCCAGCGTATGGATTCATTCCCACTATGAAAACGGACGCGTTTTTTTTGAAGGCGACAGTGATGCGGTGATTGTCAGGGGACTGGTTGCAATAGTCATCACTGTTTTAAATGGTCAATCACCGACTGCCATTGCAGAAGCGCCCCTATCCTTTATTGATGCCATTGGGTTGCGGTCGCATCTGGCCCAAACGCGCGCTAACGGACTCAGTGCCATGCTCAAGCAAATGAAACTGGAGGCAAGCATTTTAGGTGGACAATCTTCTTCTCACCCATAAAGAATCCTAAGGATGAAAACAACCGAACAACTCAAAGAAGAAGTAATTGAAAAAATCAAAACCGTTTTTGATCCCGAATTACCGGTCAACATCTGGGAATTGGGATTGATTTACGAAGTGAATATTGTTCCGATCAACAATGTACAGGTCATCATGACCCTGACCGCACCAAGTTGTCCGGCCGCCCAAACCCTCCCCCACGACGTGGATCAAAAAATCAGAGAAGTCGAGGGCATCAACGATGTGTTTGTGGAAATCACCTGGACGCCGGCATGGAACAAAGACATGATGAGCGAAGAAGCAAAACTAGAATTAGGTTTTCTTTAGTTGCTCGCCAATTTCCCCTTAGATTTAGGATATGAAATGCAGGCTTCGACTCCAACTGCTTTTGTTCTCTTGCGCACTCTGTCTTTCTGCAGTTGCGCAAATCAAAATTCCGCAGGAATGGAAGGGGAAAATCAAAGAGGGAAAAAATACCTATGCGTATACCTTGGCAATTGAGCGCAGGGTGGGTGACAGTATTTTTGGGATTTCTACCAGCGCTTCACAAGGTTTTTTCTGTGAAACCGCCTTTCGGGGGATGGTCAGTGGCACGATGTACCGCATTCGCGAAACCCGCATCATTCGCATGAACTATAAGGGAACAGAAGAGGTCTGCTTGATGGAATTGCAGTTGAATGCGACCGATAAAAAAATGAACGGCACGTTTTCGTCCAGCAACAGCAAACGCAAAGACTGTGGATCGGGATCCGTCGCCTTAACCAGAACAGAGCAACAGGAAAAAGAAGCAATCGCTGCGGCTGCACCCTCTCAAGCAGAAAAAATAGTACGATCGCCCTCATCACCACTGCCTCTTCCGCAAAGCAGTATTTCAGTAAAAAGAGAATTGGACAAGAGGGAGCTGCAGGTCATAGACCGGCTTCAATTTTTGGAAGACAGTGCGGTGGTAACCATCTACGATAACGGAGTCATAGACGATGATTTTATTTCACTGGTCATCAATGATCGCATAGTGTTTGATAAGGTGAAATTGGGAACCACTCCGTTGTCGTATACCCTGAAGCGAAAAGAAGGCGAGCGCTTTTCCATCGCCTTTCATGCCGAAACCCTGGGAACCATCCCGCCGAATACGGGACTCATCATCATCACGGCAGGTCCGAAGCGAAAAGAGCTGCTGTTCTCATCAGACCTTCAAAAAACAGCTGCAGTTCTGATTGAACTTATAGAAAAAGTTCCTTAAATTAGTTAAACAAACTGCCATGAAAAGAATACTCGTTTTACTACCGGCACTTGTCATTTTTTTGACATCCGCAATCCCACCCAGCGTGGAGCCAGCAAAACCTCTTCCTCAAGTAATTGGGGTTGACTACCAAACAGCCAAAGTAAATTTGGAAGCGTACAAAGGCGGCAAACTGAGCCTCAAAGAAAAAATAGGCTTGAAAGTCGCCACTTCCAAAAACATGCAAGCCGAAGGTGCAGGCAAAAGCCAGCTGGCTGCGTTCTTACTTGCGCTCCTGATTGGAGCTTTGGGCATCCACCGTTTCTACCTGGGATATACCACAATTGGCATCATTCAACTGTTAACCCTTGGCGGTCTGGGCATTTGGGCACTGATTGATATGATCCTGATCCTTACCGGTGATCTGAAGCCGAAGGACGGCGACTATGCGAAGAAACTGTAATTGCTCTTTAAGAAAAAGCAATCTCATTTGGTGGGTGAACGTTTATAACGCTTCACCCACCAATCGTTTAGTGAATTAGTTCGCAATGATTTTAGTTGTTTGCAAAGATAGATACCGAGCGCACACTGGTTCCGCTTGTAGCGCGATGTGAACCGCGGTATGCAACCGTATAGCTTCGTTTACGGGTCAAGCTGATGTTTGACAATGTTGCCAAAACAGTGGTTGTTCCTGCCAATCTCACTTGAAATCCTTCACCCGCTAGTTCAGAAGGATAAGGAGTGAAATCGGTCACGGCCGTATATCCAACATTTGCTGCAACCACTTCGTTGCGCACAACAGAGAAAAAATCGACTGCCGGGGTGGACGCTAACCCGTTGTATGCAAAATTCGCAAACCGAAGACGAACGCTCGTGTCTACAGGCTCAATGACCTGAAGTGGCAATAACTTGTATTTCATTGCATTGATTGTATCATATAGAAACAGTGTGTAGCGTTGTCCAGCGGACATTTCTTCAGCAAATCCAAGCGGCAACTGTGTTGTAGTGCGTAGAGTATCCCTGATCAAAAACTGGCGAAGCCCCGGTTGCAGTTGAAAGCCTACACCTGTCGCCGGAAATAATCCTCCGGATGTCAATAAAGCGCCGGTCACGGGTTTAGTGTCTACATAAATGAAGTTTCGGGAAGCGCCAACGGTAGCCAGGAAAACCTGCATGACTCCCTTGTTGGAGAATTCATTATTCAATTCAATTTTTTCATCAAACGACTTTTCACATGAAAGCAGTCCCAGCATGAATAATGCGGCTCCCGTTGAGATGATTTGAATATACTTGTTCATTGACATACGTTTAATGTGGATAATCAGGGTTTAGAGAACCATTGTTCTTTGGTGTGGTAATCAAGTGCTCTTCCTCCAACTGCGTCAAGAGCAACGATGTTGTAGAGGAATTCTGAATTGAATCGAGGCCGACACCGATACGCCCATGCACCTTTGTTGTCTGGCCACAAATCAGTACCAACAGGGGGTTCAAAGTTTCGGTAAACTTGTTGACCGGTTACAGCGTCAAGATCCGTATAATGATATCGACGCATATCTGTCCACGTTTCAATCAATCCATGGCCATACATGGCGATGTATTTTTGAAGCATGATATGAGACAAGGTTATCGTGGCTGGTGCTACAGCGGCATTGGCAATGAACCCGGATTTCGAGGCAGGAGTAATCTGCCTGCTGGTGGGAATATTGCTTTGGAACGATCCTGTTAAATAATCAATACTGAGGTTGATCCCATCCAAATAGGATTGTCGAGCTGCAGCAAAATTCTTTTTCCGGTAATGTGCTTCTGCCTTGATGAACTGAATTTCGGCAGCTGTAATGATTGGGAATTCTGCACCATTTCTAAAGATATAACGGGCGCCGAGGTCATCGCCAGGCGCGGTAGTACTGGCAAATGCGCCTCCCCAAAAGTTTTGGGGCTGATCAGCTGTCACCAAACCATCTGTTCCTTTATTCGGACGTACTCCAATGTAGGTTCCATTGGTGTTTTCGCGAATCAGGTAAGGCGCTCGAGGGTCAACAACACCTTGAAACATCGGGTTTCTTCCGGCTAAGAGATCAGCAATGAATTTTGTTTGACGCAATGCACCAGTATTGACGCGGAATGGTCCGTAAAAATTATAGGTGCCGGAAAGTCCCTGTGCAAGAAATTTGGCACTTGCATTGTCTGCATTTGCATTGATCCCAAGGTTAGCATAAAAGAGAACCGAATCAGCGTTGTAAGATGACTTATTGGTCAAATGATTGAACGAGCGGGCCAAGACCGAATAAACGAACTTCTTCCACTTGTTGACATCCCCATTATAAAAGAATGCATCACCCTTTGCCAGATTAGCCTGACTTGCTCCGTCACCTGTTTTATTGAGGTAGCTGATGGCTAAATGGGCCAATCGACGCGACTCTGCATACATTTCCTCCTGAGAATCATAATTGAAAACAAGAAGTGTAGGGTCCAGGGCTTGTTTGAGAATTGCTTCACCATAGGTATTGGTCAATGTTAACCAGCTCCAAGCCCGAATGGCATGGCCTACTCCTACATAATCCCATTTTTTTTCTTCTTCGGCCCATTCAATCATCCTGGAAAGATTAAGTCCCATACCATAATAATGCATGGCCCAGACCGATCCCAGGATGTCGCTGCCTCCGGTTGCCCCGCCCATGCGGTCATATTGGTTGCCCGCTGTGTTGGTCGCCCAAAATTGAACATACCTACCTATGTACAGACCGTCGTTTGCAGTTCCATACGCACTGCCCTGCGCGGAAGAACTACCAACAAAGTTTCCAATGATACCAGGAAGCAGTGTTTCTACCGGAACCCGCACATTTGCATTGGGATTCCGATAGGCGTCATCGATTTCCTTGCTGCAGGATCCAAGACCAAAGAGGATGGCCATTAACAGCAGAATGGAAAGGTGTGTCGTGAATATCTTTTTCATGGTGCAAAAATTTGTGGTTTAGAATGAAGCACGGATTCCAAAATTGAGTTGCAATGGAGAAGGAAGTGTAGCATAGTCAAAGCCAAAAGCACCAACACCTAAGCTACCAGCCGTATTTCCATTTACAGCAGGATCTGCCCCACTGTAATTCGTCAATAGAATTAAATCATTTCCAGTGACAAATGCACTGAGTGCTTTAAATGCTTTAGAATTTCCCATCGGGAAAGAGTAGCTCAGTGTTATATCCCTCAACCGGAACCAATTAACATCCCGCTGTATGAATGCCTCTTCAGGCATGAATGCATTGTAGTAATCGTTTTGATAGGCCGGCACAACCACAATTGAATTTTCTGTTGGATTGGTATTTTGTTGTCCATCGTTGAGCACGCCGCTGATCACCCGTGGCGTGTAACGATCCGCAGTAAGTTTACTGCGACCAATACGGGTTAAAAACATATTGGTTCCGTTGAAAATATCGCCACCCATTTTAAGATCCCACAGCATGCTCAGTCGCCAGTTTCTATACCGGAAAGAGTTGTTCCATCCCAGGGTAAATGCAGGATTTCGATCTCCACGGACCTTGAACAATCCGTCCAAGACTGGCAAACCGTTTGAAGGATTAATCAGTATTCTGCCGCTGTTGTTTCGTGCATAACCAACTGCAGTAATAGAGGTTGTGGGTCCACCCCTCACCAGTCCACCTCTTGCATTTCCATATAACCAGGTATCCGATATGTAATACTCTGAAACGTTTTTAGGCATATCCACGACTTCATTCCACATGCGGTTAAAATTGAGTCGCATATTCCAATTCAACCCTTTGTTTCCACCCCGTAACAAATCATAATCTACTGAAATTTCAACCCCCTGGTTTCTTGTGCTTGCTGCGTTTTGGGTATTCAGTACAAATCCGGTTCCATAACTCAATCTAAAATTTTGAATGATTTGTCCCTTGTTGAGCGTGTTGTAATAAGTGACATCAAAATTGAGTCGACTATTGAACAGGCGCATCTCAGTTCCTAACTCATAGGTGCTTTGACGCTCTGGACGCAAGTCAGGACTATTATTAAAGAATCCATACGAAAATCCACCACCACTGGCAAAATTGTCAACAAAAACAGATTGAGTAGAATAGGGAGTGTTCAGGCGTGCCGTTCCGGCTAGTGAGGTCCGAACCTTCCAATAACTGACCAGGTTGTTCAATTTTACTTCCGGGAAAATATCGCTCAGGATCACACTCAAACTACCCCCGGGATAATTGTACCGGCGATTGAGTTTTGGCAATGGAGATGCTTCTTCAAAACGATGCGTGTAGCTGAAGAATGCATAATTTTTATAACTCAGGGATACTTCTCCAAAGAATGCCTGCTGCCGAAGAACATTCAAATTGTATTCGCCAATTTTATTGCGAAGCAGCCGGAGGCGGGTATTGGGCCGGGTCACATTACTGTCCATGAAATTCCCCATGATTCCATTCAGATCACGATCGGTGACCGTAGCCCCATTTTTAACCATTGCACCGGTTGCACTTACGTTGTCTACGATGTTGGTTCCATACACGGAGAACATACGTGTTTCGTAATTCTGCCACATCGTTCCCGCCATGACCCTCAAACTGAAATCTTTTCCAAGCTGCTTTTTGGCAGTGGCCGTAATGGTATGATTGTACCCCGAGTACTTACGCCAATAATTATCCAATGAGCCACCCTGACCAGCTGAAAGAAAATAGGATTGCGGGTGGTAGAACATGTAACCAAACATGTCATAGGTATCATATCCAAACCGACCAGAAACAGTCAACCACTTAAAAGGATTGATGTTGATCCCCATGCTATAGGTCTTCCTTTCCGTTTCATCATACGCCCTGTTCTTCTTTACATTGAATAACGGGTTGTCGTATTCCCCATTGGCGGTAGTGTTGGAGAAAATGTCAAGTTTGTCGCCGGTGGTTGGATCCTCAAAATTGGTGATATCAATGTCACTTGGCCATATCATTAAACTCAGCAGATAACTTCCAAAACTACGGAGCACCTTGTTGTTATCGCTTTTGATGTAGGCCACAGAAGGCATCAACTCAATTTTATCTTTCCAAAGCTTTGTGCTGTTGGAAATTCTAAAGTTATATCGGCGAAAACTATTGTTGGGCACAACACCTTGTTGGTCAAAATAACTTCCAGATAGTCTAAACTTGGATTTTCCTACACCAAAATCGACACCGATATTGTGTGTTTGTGCTTTTCCGGTTCTAAAAAATGTTTCCCGATTGTTGTAGCGTTTAGTGGTGGCATCGTATGCGGGACCAAAATATTGAAATGTATTGGCAGATGCTCCATTGATTCCGTTACGATAATCATCGATGATTTCTGGCCAACGAACGACCTCTTGTATTCGATAGCTGTTATCGTATTGAACTGCAAGTTTGTTGGTCTTAGCTTTTCGAGTGGAAATGACGATTGCTCCTGAGCTGGCCTGGCTGCCATACAATGCGGTGGCTTCCGGTCCCTTTAGCACGGTAATGGTCTCAATATCACTTGGATTGATATCCGCTATTCTGTTTTGGTAATCACTGGCCCGGTTAGGACGATCAGATGCCAGTCCAATACCCTGTCCGCCACTGGACGTTTCATTGATGGTTTGATTATCAATGATCACGCCATCCACTACATAAAGAGGCTGGTTGCTCAAAGACAGAGAATTGAATCCCCGAAGGACAACCGAAGATGAAGCACCTGCAACTCCCGAAGTCTGATCCAGCGTCAAACCTGCAACCCTTCCAGCCAATCCATTGAGAAAATTTTCCCGTTGTGTTTGTTGCAATTCTTGTCCGTCAACTTTCTGAACAGAATAACCCAATTCACGAGGATTGCGTTTAATGTCCATTGCCGTCACCACAACCTCGCCCAGCATGGCATCAGAAATCTTCAGTCCGATTTTTAAATTTTGGTTGGAACGGATGGGAACGTCTGTGGTTTCATACCCTACCGAGGAAAATTGAAGCACCTCGCCCTCAGCAACTAAAATTTTAAAATTACCATTGTTATCTGTTTGTGTGGCACGGCGTGTTCCTTTCACTCGGATACTGACTCCTATGAGCGGAGTCTTCCCGTCTTCACCAATTACTGTACCGGTGATGACCTTTTCTTGGGCGAAAGAATGTCCAACAAACGATAGCATCAAAAAAGTGACAGCCAAAGCGGCATTAATCAATTTTTTCATAACAGTTAGTTTTTAATCTCAACAGGCGGATTTTCATCCAGCAACGCTGACGATAAATCAAGAGATATAACAGTAATTTAAGAAGGATAGGTGAGTCAGCAAAAAAAAAGATAGGAACATCATTATTAATAAAAATTCATGTTTATAATTCTCTTTTTTTCAACTGACTTACCGCATGGTTTACAGCACGAGCGGTCAAGGCCATAAATGTGAGGGATGGATGTTGCGTACTGGTAGACAACATGCTAGCAACTGCTCACCACTGAATGTTCATGGGGCGCAACCCTATCCTTCATCATGGAATCAAGTTACACATAAGATGCATAAAAAAAACCTCAGCAATACAAATTGCTGAGGTTGGTGGAGAATATCGGAGTCGAACCGACGACCTCTTGCATGCCATGCAAGCGCTCTAGCCAGCTGAGCTAATTCCCCAATGGGATGCAAATTTACGCAAACAATTGAAAAGAAGGAATTGAATTGGTTTTCCTAATGAAAGGAAGCGTGAATCAAAACCGGCTCGGGCCACGATTGAATCCACCGCCAGGAGGACGGCCACCGGGTCCACCGCTACCACCAGGACGACCGCCAGAGGGACGATCTTCTGCGGCTTTCACCACAAGTGGCTTCTTGCCTAAGGATATGTCGTTCAGATTTTCTATGGCATCTTTAGCCTCATCGGCATTGGGCATATCTACAAAACCGAAACCGCGACTTTTTCCTGTCTCGCGATCCATGGCAACTTTTGCTGATTTTACTGCACCAAACTTTTCAAAAATTTCCAAGAGTTCGGCATCATCCAGGTCATAGGGCAGACCGGCAACGAAGATATTCATAGTGGATTTTTTACTGAATAAAGATAGATATTATAAGTGGTATGAACACAAAATCATAATTTAAACATGCGAAACCATCTTTATTGACGCCAAAACCATAAAATTCCTTCGCAATGATCCACTTCATCATCAAAGATAAACCTACGCGACTCTTTCTCATACTGGGTGGTTTTTTCATTGCCAACGCACTGATCGCTGAAGTAGTAGGCGTAAAATTATTTTCACTGGAACGCACCCTGGGAGCGGAACCCACCAACCACACCTTATTTGGAGAGTCGGGACTAGGCTTTACCCTATCCGCCGGTACCCTCACCTGGCCACTGGTCTTCATCATGACGGACATCATCAATGAATACTATGGCGTAAAAGGGGTTCGTTTTTTATCGCTTCTCACCGCCTGCATCATCGCATTTGCGTTTCTGGTTTTCTATGGAGCCATTCACATTGCCCCGGATAATTTTTGGGTTACCTCACAAGCTACAAATGGAGTTCCCAATATGCAGTTGGCCTATAGCCAGATCCTGGGACAGGGAATGAACATCATATTCGCATCGCTCACCGCATTTCTAGTGGGACAATTGGCAGATGCTACCGTTTTCAAAAAGATCAAACTGATTACCGGCGATAAAGGCATCTGGATGCGCGCTACCCTCTCCACCCTGATTTCCCAATTGATCGACACGTTCTGTGTGGCGTATATCTATTTGTATTTTTCACTGGGGTTCTCGTTTGCCCGTGTAACGGCCATTGGCATTACAGGATATGTATACAAGTTTGTCATTGCAATACTGTGTACACCCCTGATTTATCTGGTCCATAACCTGATCGAAGAATTTCTGGGCAAAACCAAAGCCAGTGAAATGAAAAGAGCTGCACTGGCAGATCAATGATCAGGCAGAATTTCTTCCGGCATTGATGATTCCAAACGAACAACGCATAACCAATTTCTCGTAACTGCTCCGCATGGGAGAAGGAATATTTTTTTCTTCAATCTCCCGGACCTTGGTTAGTGCATACTGCTGAATGGTGGTCAAGGGAAGAACAATCCTTTCACGGGTTTGTATCGATATGTTTTCAATGGGATAATCCTCCATCAGCTCTGTTTTTCCGGAGAGCATGAGGATATATTGTCGGGTGAGCTCATACTCCGATTGAATATCGCGCCAGATTTCTCCGTAAGTGGGGTGATCCGATAAGTAAGCAGTGAGCGGGAAAAAACATTTTTTCATGGCCATCTCACAATTGTCCATCAACGTTCTGAAAAAAGAGGAGCGCTGATAAATAGCCTTCAACGCTTTCATGTGCCCTTTGCGCTCCATGTTGCGCAATGCAGTACCCACACCATAGTAGCCGGTGACATTTTGTTTCATCTGACTCCAGGAACCCACATACGGTATCGCACGTAAATCCTGTAATGATAATCGGGCAGAAGCTCCGCGTTTGGCAGGCCTGCTCCCAATATTTGTTTCAGCATAGAAACGCAATGGACTCGCATGCGTCAGGTACTCCATGAAATAAGGATGATTTCGAAGACGCACGTACGCATCAAAACTTTCCCAAGCAAGCTGATCAAGTAATTCCTGTTCCTGATCGCTGAATGTACTAGCGCCACTGGAAAACAATTGGCTGGAAATTCCTGCGTTGATCAATTGTTCCATATTGAACTGCGCAGACTCCACCGTACCAAAATTCGAACTCACGGTTTGCCCTTGTACTGTCAACTCAATTTCTTTTTGGGAGATATCACTTCCCATGGATGCATAAAACTTATGCGTCTTGCCTCCTCCTCGAGCAGGGGGACCACCCCTGCCATCAAAAAACACCACATCAATATTGTATTTAGCAGAAACAGCCGATACTTCTTTTTTGGCTTTGTAAATACTGTAATTGGCCATCAGATACCCACCGTCTTTAGTGCCATCGCTAAAACCGAGCATCACCGTTTGCTTTCTTCTCCTGCGTTTCAGATGATCCATGTATGGCGCAAATGCATACAGATCCTGCATCACGCTCGCAGCATTTTTCAAATCATCAATGGTCTCAAATAAAGGAATGATGTCAACGTCGATGGCGTTGCGCTTCCATCCTCCGGCAACAAATAAGGCAAAGACTTCTAAAATGTGTTCAGGGTATTTGCATTGACTGATGATGTACCGATCACAACCGGGTTTGCCATTCTGATCCTGGATCTTTTTGATCATACCTACGGTGGACAACGTATCCTGCGCAATGGCAGATGCACCGGATGGAAGTTCGAAGGGTCCTTCAAACGCAGCGAGCCATTTCAATTTCTCCTCCCGTTCCATGGTTACATAATCCTGCCCATTCAAAGCACTGCACACTTCCGCAATCACTTTATGATGTACGCCGCTGTCCTGACGAATATCCAGCGTTGCAAAATGAAGTCCGAACACATGAACCCGATGCAGCAAGGCATCCACCATACCCAAGAACAAGCCATTGTGCTGGTGCACGATCGTCTCACGAATCTGATAAAGGGTTTCCTCCACTTCTTGCTGCGTAAGATCGGCCTGGTATCCAGGGATGAAAATATTATCATACAACCGCTTTTCCAGTTTTTGCAATGGCCCTTCCACTCCCTCAAAAGTGAGTCGCCTCCTCATCTTCCGCACATCCATGTAATAACATTTGATGATGGCCCCCCGCAGTGCGTCCGCAACTTTTAGGGTAATGTCGCTGGTGACAAACGGATTACCATCCCGATCACCGCCGGGCCAAAATCCCATGCGGATCAGGGAGTGCGCGGGATCATGCTCATCAGAAAACTGTTGAGCCATGGTTGTGGTAATCTTTCCACTTGCCGGATAGAACACATTCTCCAGGTACCAGATCAGGCTGACTGCTTCATCGTAGGGTGTTGGCTTTTGCTTTTTGAAAAAAGCGGTTTTACCCAACTGCTGTAAATAGGTGTTGATCTGATTCAGATTATTTTCTGCAATGGCTTTGGACAAATCATTGATAATACCCAGCACCGATCCCGGATAAAACTGCGTGGGATGAGCCGTCAGCACCAGTCGCACAGAAAAATCTCGAAGCCGCTTTTGCAATTGGGATTGCTTGCTTTCCTGAATAACATCGGCCTGCAACTGTTTGAGTGTTCCCAGCCCCTTCATATCGTTCAACTTGGAAAATGCTGCGTCTTCCAGCGCATCGAAGAGAACAACTTGTCGCTCTACATACTGCACAAACCGAAAGAGCAGATCGAGCTGCTGCTGCTCGGTGGTGTAGGAGGTGTGCCGACTGAAAAAATCTTCTAAAATAGCAACGGGTCCCCATTTCTTCTTATACCCCTCCTCGCATAGCGACTGCAGCAGGGATAACATGATGCCGGTTTTTTCAATCCGATGAAACGGCAACGACGTGAATAAACTGTTGTACAGCTGATAACGAATGCCCACTTCATTATTGAACCGCGAAATCTCGGTAGAAGAATTACTGTTCATTTGCTTATTTATTGAGGAAAATGGGGCAATCGGACTGTAAATTTAAATAAAAATCAAGTTTTAATGAATTTTACTTAATTTTGTAATCCAAGATCAGCAATGCAATCCAACTACACATTCAGCACCACTTCTTTTCGTCAGCTTACTGACGGTGCGGTTGCATTGACTACCACCTTCACGACCACAACCCGTTAGGGTTGTACTTTATCATATCACCTCTGGGCGTCCGCCATTTTCTGAAGTACATCTTCTTTATTCAACAATTATGTCATCATGCACCAACCATCATCATACTCTTCCTCCGTTCAACACGCACTCCAGTTGAAAGAGCTCGCCAATAATTGTCTTTCACCGGTCTTCGATTTCAATGAACCCCTTTATGCAATTGAAAAATTGTTTCTGGATCTGGCACGAAATGAAATTCCAGTCATGCACCAAAGCAGTGTATTGAGTCAGATTCGATGCGAGTTCAATCAGCTGGAAAATTTCTGTAAAGGAATTCAACTGCTGGGTGTACTTCCACATGCCATTGCATTGCACTTTGTTCACGTACCCGATCAACTCGTGCACTACATCGTTTCACAGGCAGAAGCATTTGCTGCTCCATCGGAAATTAACCACTCATGAAATCGGTAACGCTTCACTCACCTGCCACCATCGCAAATCTGGTTTGCGGATTTGATATCATCGGACTTTGTTTGAAGGAGCCCTATGATATTATGACATTGGAATGGTCGGATCAACCAGGACTCACCATTGAACACATAGACGGATACGGACTTCCGATTCTACCGGAAGAAAATGTTGCAGGAGGTGCACTGTTGGCGCTCATGCGAGAACTGGAGCCCGAAATAGGCATGCGGTTGATCATCGATAAAAAAATAATGCCCGGAAGCGGATTGGGCTCAAGTGCAGCCAGTGCAACGGGTGCTGTTCTTGCTGCAAACCGACTTCTTCAGCATCGGTTCACCAATGAAGAGCTGCTCCAGTTTGCAATGTGTGGTGAAAAAATAGCAAGCGGAGTAAAACATGCCGACAACCTGGCGCCCTGCCTGATGGGAGGAGTTACGCTGATTCGATCCATCCACCCCTTGGATGTAATCGATATCCCTTCACCTGAATTATTTATTTCCGTGGTGCATCCGCAGATAGAAGTGAAGACATCAGATGCGCGACGCATATTGAAAAAAGAAGTTCCGCTTCGGTCTGCCATCAAACAATGGGGAAATATCGGTGGGCTCATCGCCGGGTTGATGAAAGGCGACCATGACTTGATTGGCCGCTCACTGGAAGACGTCATCATTGAACCCATTCGGAATATTTTGATTCCAGGATTTGAAGAAGTGAAATCCCGATCACTCGCAGCCGGTGCACTGGGAGGAGGTATTGCCGGAAGCGGCCCCTCTGTGTTCATGCTCAGCAAAAACCATGACACTGCCGTTGCGGTAGAATCGGAAATGAAAGCGATTTATTCCCGGATGGGACTGGACGCAAAGACTTATGTAACATCGCTGAATTCAGAAGGCATTCACATCACACATGAAGCTGCATGACGTACTATAGCCTAAACCATCGTTCAGCACCAGTTGATTTTCGGTCGGCCGTGCTGCAGGGACAAGCTCCGGATGGCGGATTGTATTTCCCTTCCGATATCCCAATCTGGGACCAGCACTTCATTGATTCGCTTGCCAACTTGAATAAGATAGAAATCGGATTTCGGATCATGGAACCCTATGTTGGAGAAAGCATGCGCAAGGAGGATCTTTATGCGGCCATCGCATCAACACTTTCGTTTGATTTTCCATTGAAGCAAATCAGCGAACGGATCTGGGGATTGGAACTCTTTCATGGTCCAACCTTAGCATTCAAAGATCTGGGTGCACGGTTTTTCAGCAAGTGCCTGGAGTTGTTTGTACAAGCTGAAGACAAAAAAACAATTGTGCTGGTCGCAACCAGCGGAGATACCGGCGGTGCAGTAGCAGATGCATTTTATAGAATGAAAGGGATCGAGGTGGTGATTTTATATCCAGCCGGACGTGTCAGCTCTATTCAAGAAATGCAGTTAACCGGATACCAAGGCAATATCCATGCACTTGAAATAAAAGGCAGCTTTGACGAATGCCAGCAGCTGGTGAAACAGGCGTTTGTCGATCGGGAGCTCAGTGAATCCGTTCGACTCACCTCCTCCAATTCCATCAACATCGCGCGATGGCTTTCACAACAAGTGTATTACGGCATTGCACGCTCACAGTGGATGGAAACTGTGGATCCTGTTATAGCAGTACCCAGTGGCAATCTGGGAAACATATGTGCGGGAATGATGGCACACCATTCAGGCTTACCCATCGATCATTTCATCATGTCGTGCAACGTTAATAATGTGTTTGTGAAATACCTGAGCAACCTTCAATATCATCCCCAACCTTCCCTGCACACCCTATCCAATGCCATGGATGTTGGAAACCCCAGCAATGCGGTACGCATTATGGAACTGCTCAAGCAAAAAAAAGATGGGATGGTATCCAATGCCGTCGTTGGTTATTCGGTCAGCGATGATCAAACAAGCCAAACCATTAAAGAAGTATTCAATGCCTACAACTATTTGCTGGATCCACACAGTGCAGTCGCCTATTCCAGCATGAACCACTACCTCAACCTGCACCCCCGAAAAAAAGGAATAGTGCTGTGCACCGCACACCCGGTAAAATTTCCGGAAAGCATTGAAGATTTGATAGATCAATCGATACCGATTCCACCCGCCGCAGCATCGCTGTTCAACAGAAAGAAAGAATTTGACGCACTGGATGCAGATTTCGCTGCATTGAAAGAAAAAATTTTTGAGTTAGTGTAGCATATACACAAAAACAGGTCAATCGTATATAAATCAATCGAATACACGGTCGGTCTCGTTAGCTGGACACAGACTTGAAACCCACTTGAATAAAAACCCACATATTTTATCAACTCAATGAACTTTTTGTTTTATCTTCAGTTAGTAAAAGTTATACGATTGTTGAACCGATGTGCAGGAACGAAAAGCTGTCATTTATTAACCAAAACTATACACGATGAGCCCCTTCTTTCTTGAGGCAGCGATTGCTGCCGACAATTATGTGGCGTTTACGTTCTTCGTAGGCACCATGGCCATGATGGCCGCTTCGGTTTTCTTCTTTTTTGAAGTTGGCAACACTGACAAAGCATGGAGGACTTCTGTGCTGGTATCAGGATTGATCACCTTCATCGCTGCAGTACACTACTACTACATGCGGGGGTACAACCTGGAGAACAACACTTCTCCTACCTTCTTCCGTTATGTAGACTGGCTGTTGACTGTACCGCTGATGTGTGTTGAGTTCTACCTCATCACCAAGAAAGCAGGTGCAACAACTGGTTTGCTGTGGAAACTCATCTTTGCTTCTGTGGTGATGCTGGTTACCGGTTACTTCGGTGAAACCATTGACATGGCACACAGCTGGCAGTGGGGTCTTGCTTCTGGTATTGCTTATTTCTACATTGTTTACCTGGTATGGTTCGGCGACGTAGCCAAACTTGCAGGTGCAACATCTCCAGCCGTTGCTAGCGCAGTGAAAACACTTGCATGGTTTGTACTGGTCGGTTGGGCAATTTACCCAATTGGTTACATCCAGGGTACTCCCGGTGGTCTGTTCGGTATGCAGCTCGATTTCGGTCTGCCTATGGACGTGATCTACAACATCGGTGATGCGGTGAACAAGATCGGTTTCGGTCTCGTCATCTATGCATTGAGCCGTTCTGAATCCAAGTAAGAAGGAAGTCACGCATATTCGTTGAAGGGCTCGTGCGTTTGCATGAGCCCTTCTCTTTTCTAAACCCAATCAATGACCTTTCCACTGCAACATAGCCGACCTTTTCACCTGCTCACATGGATCAATGCAGCCATTGGCGCCGCCATGCTGGTCTGGAGTAAATGGGCGGGACCCCTTCCCATCGCATTTCAGATCGGGTATTTTGCAACTATGATTGCCATCACCGGCATTCCCCACGGGGCGCTGGATCACGTGATTGCTCGGGTGAACGACGAGCATCAGAACAAACGATTCAGCATGGTCCAGTTCCTGGTGAAGTACCTCCTGGCCATGGCCGGATATGCACTTTGCTGGGTGTTCTTCCCTTCGATTAGTTTACTCCTCTTTTTAATCATCTCGGCATGGCATTTTGGTGAAACGGATATTGCCAACGTAGGCAATAACCTGATCTGGAACCTGAGCCGCATGCTCTGGGGCAGCTTTGTGCTGCTGCTGATTTTACTCACCCACCAGCAAGAATCCATCGATATCATTTCCCGCATCACCCATTTTGAGAGGGGAACGCAGTTAGTGATTGAAGCATGTGCAACTCATGCCACATCGATTCTGGTTGGCCTGGGAATAGCCAGCAGCATGCTAACCGCATATTGTTTCCTCACCCACGAAAACACCTATTCACTGAATGCACTGCTCAACCTGATGGTCATCCTGGTGCTCTGCATTAAACTTCCCTTGCTCCCCTCTTTTGCGTTGTATTTTGCCGGATGGCATTCCATCCGTTCGTTTGAACTTATTTTCCGGTATTTGCAAAACGATAAGGCACATGCACATTTGCAGCCTGCATCGCTCTGGATGCGTTCTATCCCCATGACCATCATGGCCGCATTATTTTTTTTAGCCTCAGCGTACGTTTGGTCATTCAGTGAATTGAACAGCGATCCACTGCCCGTTGTATTTATTTTTCTTTCGGTCATTACCCTTCCTCACCTGGATGTGATGGATAAAATGATCAAGCGGTCGACTGCCTCCTGAGCCAACCATTTGAATTATTTTTGCGGCATGAGCATCACCATCTCCCCCATAACTCCGGAAGACAATCCTATCATTGCAACCATCATTCGCAAGACATTGGAAGAATTCAATGCCAATAAATGCGGAACGGTTTATTACGATGCCTCAACCGATCACCTCTTTGAACTGTTTTCAAAAGAACGTTCAGGATATTTTACTGCACGATCCGGCAACACCATTGTGGGAGGTGGAGGATTTTTCCCGAGCTATGGATTGCCTGAGGACACCTGTGAATTGGTCAAAATGTATTTGTTGCCCGAAGCGAGGGGTACCGGCACCGGGGCACAATTGATCTTAAAAGCAATGGAGGGCGCACGTGCAGCAGGGTTCAAGCGCATGTACATCGAAACAATGCCTGAGTTACAAAAAGCGATGTCGGTTTACGAAAAATTTGGCTTTGCCTATTTAGATGGACCCATGGGCAACACCGGCCACCATGGCTGTTCGATCTGGATGTGCGGGAATCTTTAAGGATGTTTTTTTACTTCGTAGACGGGACTGAATACATACACCTTGCCTGTAGACACCTCAGTCGCCTTGATCCGCTTTCTGACTTTTTCATTCCGCTTAAATGTTCGTCCGCCCTTGATGATGAATTGTTCACCTTCGGCTAACTCTTCAATGAGGCAATACCCTTCTTTTTGAAAATCATACCGATGCAGGACGCGCATGAGATCGGCATCAGCACAAGAACTGGCAGCTGGACGCGCCGCTGTCATTTTCAATTGCTCGGTGATGTCGATCGGAAAAATTCGCGTTTGTAGAAATTGCTGCAGCAAATCAGCGTAATGTTGCTGCCATTCTTTGCCATGCGACTCCACACGGTGGCCGAATCGAATAAAGGTGATCAGATGAGCCAGCTCATGCAGCAGGGTAATCAAAAAGGCAAATGGATTTAGATTTCCGTTTATACTGATGCGGTGGTGTTTGTCGGCATGCGCATTGCGGTAATCACCCAAAACAGTTGCACGGGAGCGGGTAATCGTGAGGTGTACCCGATACTGATGCAGATACGGCGTGATGAGTTCAAATGTACCAACCGGCAGGTAATCCGACAACGAACGTATGGGCGCTTCCTGTTGAGGCATCAGCGTTTCTTTTGTATGGCAGCCAATACCCCTTTTACTTCAAAAAAAGTGTAGACCAGATACAGGAACATGCATACGAGGAGTCCCGGTACATTTTTTTGTTCTCCTTTGATCAATGCGTAGGCCACGACAGCTGTAGCCGAAAACACCAGTTTGGAGATGAACGACCCATAGACCGATGAAGTAAATCCGAGCGTAGAAGCTGCACGCATACCCTTGTTCAGGATCCAGAACGAAAAAACAGTGAGTACGAACAGAAAGAGATTCCCAAAAAATACCACTTCGGGATCGACCCCGATGTCGTTCAGCATATCGACCAAAAGCCCCGACAGCAGGGCAACGATAAAAAATACACTTATGATCGGCCGCAATGATTTTCGAATAGTCATTGTTTCTTTTTTTGGGTATCGATTACAATGCGAATAAGATTAAAGAGTACCGCCAGCAAGGGTAAAATCCAAATCAGGAGTGCACCGGAAAAATGAAAATAGTCGTCGGCCATAGACCCTACCCACAAGGCCAGTAAAATGGATGCAAAAAATTGCATGCCCATACCCATGTACTTGGTCCACGAACTATTGTGCCTTGGTTCAGTGCCAGACTGCATCACTCAAAACTCTGTTCAAGGTCTGGAATGGAAATGACAGCAGTGTCCAACAAGCGCTCCGACTCACCAGACAATACTTTTTGTAGGTTGTCCAAATACGCTTCCCGGTAACGGACTTGTTTTTCCAGTGAATCGGTTCTCATTTTTAGTCGGGTCAACTCACGTCGTTCCGATTGAGAGCCGTATCCTGGAATATAAAATTTCAGGGGGGTGAAACTGATGAGCGCAGTGGTCAGTCCCACGAGCAGCACAAAAATAAAACAGGAAACAATATATACACCCAGTCGCGTGATTTTGAACGTCACCACCTCTTCATAGGAGTGATCGTTCATGATCACCAGTCGGTACCGATTGGTCAACCGCTTGAATCTGCTTTGCTTGAATTCTTCTGCCATTTCAGGTTGGATAACGCAATAAAGTTACTGTTAATTCTGGATTAGGTGTAGTTTTACACACCATGAACAACCCGTTCTATCGCCCGCGCACCTATTTGAGCTGGACGATGATGGTCGCCTTCCTCGCCATCTCCGTTGGGGCGGCAATGGCTCAGTCCGATATCACCTACGACCTGCAAAAGCCGAAAGCGTTCGAGAACAGAAAACTGCGTTCTGAACTGACTCCAGATAAGAAAATGAATCCGGTCAAGCGACTCAAAGAAAACATCGTCGCGCAATACAATTTTTACTTCAACGCCAATAACAAACTAGAGGAATCGATTCGTGCTGTTCGCTCCTCGTACAAAGACAACTTCAATGCATTGCTTCCGTATTATGACATGCCGCTGGAAAGCTTCAAAGGTCAGCAGCAGAACCTCGACTCCGTTGTCATCAAATGCAACAACGGCATTCTCCTGCACGATCTTCGAAACGACTGGGTAGATGACCTCTACCTGCTGATGGGAAAATCCTATTTCTATCAGCAAAAATTTGATTCGGCCTTTGATGTGTTTCAGTATATCAATTATACGTTTCAGCCCAAATCAAAAAATGAAAAAGGATTTGAAAAACAAATAGGCTCAAACCTGAGTGAAACCGGGACTCCCTTCAACATTGCAACCCGCGAAAAAGGAGAAGGTGCGCGGCTGTCTTCGCGCAACGATGCACTTCTGTGGATCATTCGTACACAGTTTGCCGTAGGCTCAGATGATGTTGCACGCAGCCTGATTGCGGTCCTGCGGCGTGATACCTATTTCCCAAAACGGCTGAAGGACGAACTGGCCGATCTAACTGCATATGGATTTTACCGATCAGGGCAATATGATTCTGCGGCTCATATGATGGAATCTTCAATGAACGTGTGCAGAGACAACAGAGAACAGTCGCGCCGCCTCTTTTTAATCGCCCAACTCTATGCGTCCGTTAACAAGAAAAAAGAAGCAGAGGAATTTTTTGATAAATCGATTACCCTGACCACAGACCCCATCATGGAGGCATATGCGAGGATCTATCAGGTGGGACTGAGTTCGGATGAAGCCGACCTGAACAAACGCATTGATGAGAATGTGGAGCTGCTGCTTCAAATGATCAAAAAAGAAAAATACCGCTCCTATCGGTCGATCATCTACGAAGCAGCGGCTACGATGGAACTCGAACGCAAACAAACAGCAAAAGCGATCGAACTGCTCATTGCATCCACTCAATTTGACGGCATCGAACCCACTGTCAAAACCAAAACCCAAATGCGCATCGCAGAATTGGCCTTTGACTCCAAAAATTACAAGATTGCAAAAAACTATTTTGATAGTGTTGGGAACGGACAGCTCTCTGAAGCGGTAACCTCCAAGAAAACCATTGCAGCAGAACTGATGCTGTATTTTGACCTATTGGATAAAGAAGACAGCCTTCAACGCATAGCGCGCCTGCCAGAAAAAGAACGTGAAGAGTTTCTGCGGCAATTGCTCAGGAAATTAAAAAAAGAACAGGGCATACAGGAAGAAGAGGTTCAATCGACCGGGAGAGGTGCCGTCCAGCAACGCACCAGCATCCTGGATCCCAACTCGGGAAATATTTTTTCCAATGATCCCAAAAAGGGAGAATGGTATTTCAATAATCCCACTCTGGTAGCGCAAGGAAAATTAATGTTTACAAATAAGTGGGGCAATCGGCCGAATGTTGACAACTGGAGGCGACTCTCCGCGATTTCTGGAAATGCCCGTGCGGGTGCTGTAAGAGGCGATGGAAGAAGAGGAGGCGCCGCGCCGCCACCCACTGATGCAGGTACACCTGAACTATCCATAGAAGGTCTTTCCAAAAATCTTCCCTTAAGCGAGTCGCAAATGGCCATCTCACAGCGCAAAAAGGGAGAGGCATATGTAAAATTGGCTGCAATCTATCGGGACAAGCTCGGAGATGAAGCAACGGCGAAAGATTGGATCGCACGTTTCATACGGGAAGGAAACGACACTGCATTACTGGCTGTAGCAGCACCCAAAAAAGATTCGGAAGAAAAACGAACTGCCATCAACAATACGTATCAACAGATTTATGCTCTTTTCTTATCCGGAAGATTCGAGCAGGCCTTACAGGAAAAGAAGAAGGCCGACGAGCAATACGGCACTACCCAATGGAGTCCGCAACTGCTATATATAGAATCGGTATACTACATCAAATCGCGTAAAGATGAGCAGGCCATTGCGGCATTGAAGACGATTGTCGCCCAGCACCCTGAATCCCCACTTGCTGCAAGGGCATCGGTATTAGCCGAAGTTGTGGCAAAACGGGATTCTATTGAGTCGGCATTGACCGCCATGGAAGTGGTCCGACAACAAGAGGACAGTTTAGTGTGGGTCGATGATCGTCCACTTCCCAAACCCAAAGAGGCCATTGCTAAACAAGAGCCCGCCAACCGAATTGTTTCGCAGCAAAAGGAAATCAAGAAAGTGGCCGTTGATTCAGCTGCATTCAAGGTGCCAGTCAATACCATTAAAGCTGAACGATTTGCGTTCAATGCCAATGACCCCTATGCGGTACTGTTGTTGATGAAGGATGTGGACATTGTATACATCAATGAAGCCAAACGCGCACTTGCACGCTACAATGAAGAGCGCTATCCGGGCAATACATTTTCCATCCGAAACGACGTGATCGGTACAACAGCGTATATCCTCATGAGCTTTTTCAACAATGCCGCAGATGCCTTAGTCTATATAGAACGTGCTGCACCTCTCGCTCCCCGTGAAATTTTCCCCTGGTTGCAAGCCGATAAATACGCATTCTACATTGTGTCTCCAGATAACCTGAAAAAAATGATGGAAGACAAAGAGACGGCCGGCTATATTAAATTCCTGCAGCAGCAACTACCGGGAAAATTTTAAGGAATCCTTTCCATCAAAGCCCCTCCTTTTGTTTAGTTTTACTCCATGAGGATGCCGTCAAAAAAAGACCCGGGAGTGAGTCGACCTGTTCACATTTTTTGGAAGATCTTTTTCTATTGCTGGGGGGTTGCACTGCTGATGATCCTGGTGATTTACCTGGGACTATTTGGCAAACTTCCCTCAATCGAGGAATTGGAAAATCCTTCCATGATGTCCTCTTCGGAAATTTATGCAGATGACGGCACCCTCATGGGCAAGTTTTATTTGAAGGACAGGATCAACGTCAAGTACCAAGACATCTCTCCCAATGTAATCAAAGCACTGATCGCCACAGAAGATGAACGGTTTTACGAACATTCCGGCATTGATGTGCGCAGTCTGCTGCGGGCAGTTGTTTTTTTAGGTAGTGAGGGGGGCGCCAGCACCATCACTCAACAATTGGCAAAGGCTTTGCTCGGTCAACAAAGCCGCATGTCGGTCGGCCGCGTCATCGAAAAACTGAAAGAATGGATTGTAGCCATTCGACTGGAACGCAATTTTACAAAAGAAGAAATCATCACCCTGTACTTGAACATGGTGAACTACGGCGATGAAACCTATGGAATTCGCAATGCAGCAAAGACCTATTTTCAAAAAGAGCCCGGTGAATTGCGGGTAGATGAAGCAGCCGTGCTGGTGGGATTGCTGAAAGGAAGCACCCGTTACAATCCCAGACGAAATCCAAAAGCGGCGATGAACCGCAGGAACACGGTGCTCGATCAGATGGCGCGAAACGACTACCTCAGCAAAGAGGAGGCCAGGGCATTGAAGATTGAACCCATTCGCTTGAATTACCTAAAGCTGGATGAGAATTCAGGGATTGCTCCCTATTTCAGGGAAGTTCTCCGCGAAGAGATCAAAACCTGGTGCAAGGAAAATGAAAATCCCAAGACCGGTGAGCCCTACGATATATATAAAGACGGGCTCAAGATTTTCACGACCATCAATGCACGCATGCAGGAATATGCAGAATTATCCGTGTACCGTCACATGCAGAACCTGCAAAAAGTATTCAGCAGTCAGCAAAACATCAAAACAGGTACTGTCTGGAATACCCCGGATGCAAAAGCGATTTTGGAAACTGCCATGCGTCAAAGCGATCGCTGGAGAAATCTGAAAGAGGATGGCGTGGAAGAAGATGAGATCCGGAAATCATTTCTTCAGCCAGTGCGCATGAAAATATTTGCCTGGAATGAAAAGCGGGAAAGCGATACCCTGATGACGCCTCTCGATTCCATCCGGTACCATAAGCAGGTCATGCAAATCGGACTGCTGGCCATGGATCCGCTAACGGGTGATGTAAAGGCCTGGGTAGGTGGAAGCAATTTCAAACGGTTCAAATTCGATCACGTCAATATAAAGACCAAGCGACAAGTAGGGTCCACCTTTAAACCGCTCCTTTATACATTGGGTGTCATGAATGGGTACACCCCTGAAACCATTATGCCCGGCGGACCCATCAACATGGGGGGTAAAATGATAGATGGAACCGGTGGACCCATGGCCATTTGTCTCGCGTTCTCAAAGAATCCGGCAGCAGTCCACCTGATCAATACCCTCGGGGTTGAGCGCACCATCGAGTTTGCTAAACAATGCGGCATCACCAGTACCATTCCGCCATACCCTTCCATTGCATTGGGATCTGCGGATATCTCGTTAGTTGAAATGGTACAGGCATTCAGCATGTTTCCCGCCAGAGGATACAACGTAAAACCAAATTTCATCAGTCGCATTGAAGACCGCAACGGCAACGTGCTGGCCTCTTTCCGGGCAGAAACCAAAGAAGTCATAGGAGAATCAGAAGCCTATGTCATGACCAAAATGCTGCAGGGGGTTGTGGACAGAGGAACTGCAGGTTCACTGCGTTGGGCCTATGGAGTGCAGGGACAAATCGCAGGAAAAACAGGCACCACGAATGATAACGCTGACGGTTGGTTCATTGGATTCAATCCGCAGTTGCTCACCGGAGTGTGGGTGGGGTGCGATGATCCGTTTTTGCGCATGCTGTATACCGCAGGAGGATCACAAATGGCCATGCCCGCTTGGGCCTATTTTTATCAGCAAGTGTTTAACGACAATTCGCTGAACATCGATCCCGAGTCTGCATTTATTCCCCCCTCCAACATGCAGAACGAAATCATATTCGATTATGATCCGTTTGAAAAAGAAGCAGCCCAACTTCCAGCAGAAGGTGAAGAAGGGAATAAGTCGAGTGAATACATCGATATTCCTATTGCTCCATTGCCACCGAAACAAGAAAATACTGCTGGTGATACTGCTTCAAAAAAGAAGTCGGTACCAAAACGCGTCTTCAGTAAAGAAGATGGAAATTGAACGAATTACTTTTTCCCAATCGTTCCAAATACGCCCAGCGAATAAAACAGGGTGTGCGCAGCATTTGGAGTAACAGGAAGGCGGTACTGCCCTTGCAAAACGACGAATGTTTGATCATACAAGTTCAGTTGCAAACCAGCTCCAGCGGGTAGGTACGCAGCGTAATATCCTCTCCAAGTAGATGCACCTGCTCCCATAGATAGAAAAGGAGAAACCCAGTAGGAATCATCCGTCAACTTCATAAACAGGTTGGCGTCCAGTTCAAAATAGGGCTTGGGACCAACACCTGCAGCAAAGGGCTGATTGGTGAGCGAGTATTCCAAGTTAGAGAACCCAAAACGAGCGTTGAAATCAAATGTTTTGTCAAGACCCACAGTATAATTCACAGCTAGACCAGGCCTCATCCTGCTCAACTTGTTCCATTGTTGTTTTGCCAATACACCGGAGAGACCATTCTGTCTCATCTCAGAAGCCGTTTTATAATCATGCAGCGTAAACTGAACGCCGAGATTTTTGCCTTTTACATTTGACGATTTGTCCTGAGCCGAAACACCGACCAAAGAAAGCGTAGCAATAGCAAGGAGGAGTATCCTATTCATAAACAGTTGGATTTTGAGTATAACAAAAATACTCCCCAGAGGTTGAATCGTAAAATATTTATTGGATTTTGGAGGCAACAGCTCCCGAATCGGAACGAACCACTTCAACCCTGACGCGTATGATTCCTGATCGATTGAATCCCAAGCGTTTAGCAGCAGCTCTGGAAACATCTACCAGTCTTGGGTTTCGGTGATGCAGCCGGTCATTCACCCGAAGGACCACCGATTGGCCGTTTTTGATGTTGGTGACCCGTACCATCGTTCCAAATGGCAGGGTATTATGGGCACAGGTCAGCTTGCTCTGACTGAACACCTCGCCATTGGCTGTGGTCCTTCCCACGAATTTGTCGGCATAAAAACTGGCAACACCCTCCGCTGAATCCACAACAGCTACTTTTCGGTAGTTGGGCTTCTGCTGACCCCTACTGGAATTGAATCCCAGTACCAGCAGCAAAATTAGAAGCAATAACCGGAGATTATGGTGGTGAAGCAATGCCATGCAACCCTAAAATTAACCCCTTGGCCCAAAAAAGAGAAGCAAACGGGCTCGCTTTAACGGTTTTTTATTTTATACGATTGATTTTCAGTACTTTAAGGTCTAAAACCCACACGGAAAACGGGAATTTTCTTTCACGGAAAAGAGGGAAAAGCGGTAAATTGAATGCAAATGAGGGCAGTGCTAAAGATGTACATGGTTCGGTTAATCCTGGTTATGCTGGCCATTGGAATAGAGGCTTCGGTCAACGGGCAGTCGCTGGTCGTCCTCCACTCCCCGGCCGAGTTGACTAAGAAGACCCAACAGGATCCCTCCCAAGGGTTGGTAGATCTTGCTACTGCAGTACCACACCTTAAGCTGGACCTCAGGTACGCATCGACCCATAATTTTACGGGTGTTCGGCTTTATCCAAAAGGGCAACACCGATCCTACCTCCGCCGGGATCCGGCAGCTGCGCTCGCCCAGGCGGCAAAGGAGTTGGAGGCAGAGGGATTGGGAATCTGGGTTTGGGATGCTTACCGCCCCTATTCCGTCACGGTCCGGTTTTGGGAAATGATTGGAGATGAACGCTACGTTGCACATCCCTCCAAAGGAAGTGGACATAACCGGGGGATTGCTGTTGATCTCACCCTCTACGACATGAAAACGGGAAAGGTGCTGGATATGCCGACTGAATTCGATGATTTCAGCGAGAGCGCTCATCATGGATATGCCGCCTTGACTGAAAAAAAGATATCCAACAGAGAATTGCTTCGGGTCGTGATGGAACGAAATGGTTTCATTAAATTTCAAACAGAATGGTGGCACTACTACTGGCCCAATGCAGATCGATACGATGTTTTGGACATACCATTCAACGAACTAAAAAAAGAATTGCGTGCAGTTGAACAATAAACATATTCTTGTTGCAGGAGGCACTTCCGGTATTGGACTGGCCGCTGCTCGCTATTGCGCGGAAAAAGGTGCAAAAGTGATGGCGGTTGGGAAACCCAACCCTGAACTGCAGTCGGTTGAAGGTCGACTTGAATTCGAGTTCCTGGATCTCACAGAAGAAAGCAATTGTTCAGCTGCTATCGAAACGTGTGTGGATCGATTGGGCGATTTAGATGGGTTGTTTCATGTAGCAGGCGGAAGCGGTCGTTCATTTGGCGATGGTCCCTTGCATTCCTTGACTCTTGATGCGTGGAGAGCAACCTTTCAACTGAATCTGGAAACCATGATGATGACCAATCGAGCTGCCATCCGCTTTTTTTTAAACCAACACAAAGGCGGCAGCATCGTGAACCTGTCCTCTGTTTTAGCCGCACACCCTTCTCCTGCTTTCTTTTCAACCCATGCCTATGCTGCTGCAAAAGCTGCAGCCATTGGACTATCCACTGCTGCTGCAGCTCATTATGCCCAGCACAATATCCGGGTCAATGTCATTGCCCCGGGACTCGTTGAAACGCCCATGTCGGCTCGGGCCAGCAGCGACCCAGCCATTCAGTCGTTTATCACGACCAAACAACCCCTGGACGGAGGACGAATAGGAAGGCCGGAAGACATATCTGCAATGGCAGCGTTGTTGCTTTCGAATGAGGCTTCTTTCATCACTGGTCAGACCATCCACATCGACGGAGGTTGGTCGGTTTCTGAAGGACAACATGCGTAAATAAATATTACATGAACGAGATCAATCAATACATCGAAAAGAGTCGCACCATCTGCGAAAAAATTGCCGCACAACACGATCAGATTGAAACCGCCGCAGTGTGGTTTGCAGATACTATAGTAAAAGGAAGAATGGTACACGTATTCGGATCCGGACACAGCCGCATCATGGTCGAAGAAATGTGGCCACGCTACGGCTCATTCCCGGGATTCAATCCCATCGTTGAACTATCTCTCACCTTTCACAACCTGGTGGTGGGCGCCAATGGTCAGCGACAAGCCATGTTCCTTGAGAACGTGAGCGGACTGTCAGAGCGAATCCTGCGCAACTTCAAATTAGAAGCAAATGACTCCGCCTTGATCATCTCATCCGGAGGCACCAACATCGTTCCCATTGAAATGGCAGAAGCATTTCAACAACAAGGAATTAAAGTGGTCAGCATCCTTTCAAAAGATCATTCAACTGCTAGTGCAAGCAAACGCAGCGATGGAAAAAAACTGGGAGATTGTTCGGATCTGGTATTGGATACGGGCGCGCCGGTGGGAGATGCGATGATCCATATCGATGGATTGAACACGCCCGTGGCTCCAGGTTCCAGCCTCGGTGGCATTCTACTCATCAACGCCATCAAAGCACGTGTTGCCGCACTGCTCACAGCAGCAGGACAGCCTCCGACCGTTTTATCGGCGGCCAATGTTGTAGGAGCAGAAGAAGCCGTTCGACTCTTTGAGGCAGCGTATGATGAGCATGCCGTTCGACTCGCACAACTTTATCAATTCTAATACATGCAACCCATTCCCATTCGCACAACCGTCGTCGGCAGCTATCCCTTTCCGGGATGGCTCGAACATGCCACTCAACACTTATCTGATTTTGGAGCAGCCGATATGGAAGAAATGGCAGAAGATGCCGTCATCGCCGCCATTCACGATCAACTCAGAGCGGGCCTCGATGTGATCACCGATGGAGAACAAACCCGGTTTGATTTCAATCTCTCGTTTTACGGTTTTATCGAAGGCATTGAACCCAACCATACCGAAACCCGAAAATTCGGTCCACCGGCTCACGACCAACGCGGCAAGCACAGCATAGTTGGAGCGCTCAAAGCGCCCAGGGGACTAGGATCGGTAAAGGAGTATCAGCGATTGAAACGGCTGGCACCATCAGGACCAACTTTGAAATGCAGCCTGCCCGGTCCCTATACATTGAGCGGAAGATTGCTCCCCAATGCAACATACAAAGACCGTTGGGAAATCACCCAGGCATTGATTCCCATCATACAACATGAATTGAACACGCTGATTCAGGAGGGATGCACGGAAATCACGGTGGATGAGCCATCCATGAGTTGCTACGCCTACAAAGAAGACACCAAGCGATTCGTGTCTATCTTTAATGAAACCGTTGCGCCTGCAAAAGGGAAATGCCGACTCTCCACCCACTTGTGTTTTGGAAATTTTAAAGGTCGACCTGTTGGCTACCGCAGTCTTCGTCCGATGCTGCCCGACTTCCTCGACTTAAACGTGGATGAAGTGCACGTTGAAATGGCCAACCGCGAGTTTGCTGAGATAGAATTACTCGCTGCATTTGCAGAAAAAATGGATGTCTCGGTTGGCATCATCGACGTAAAAAATTATTACATCGAAACAGTGGAAGATGTCAAGGATCGCATTGCACGATGCTTGAAGTTTGTTCCAGCCGAAAAACTATCGGTAGCACCTGACTGCGGATTGAGTCAGACTGCCCGATGGGCCGCAAAACAAAAACTGATCCACATGGTGGAAGGCGCGCGACAAATGAGGGCATCATGATTCGCGCACTTCGAAAAGATCAGGCATTCTTAGAAGACGTTACCACCCTTTCTGCACAGGAGGATCTGCACCTTTGGTGGTTGGGACAAAGCGGATACCTCATTCAATACAAAGGCAAGCGCATTTTGATCGATCCATATCTATCCGATTCGCTGACCAAAAAATATGCGCAAACCGATAAGCCGCATGTGCGCATCAGTGAACGGGTAATCGACCCTGCCATACTTCCCCGCATCGACCTCATCACTTCCAGTCATCTGCATACCGATCACATGGATGCTGCAACAATACTACCGATCCTGTCCCATTCCCCGGAATGCCGCCTGCTGGTCCCTACCGCCAACCGAAAAGCGGTGGCTGAGCGACTCTCCATCGATGCTCAGGCAATTCATTGCATCAACGAAGGAGAAGAATTTACCTGGAATGAATTTCATGTTCGCGCCCTACCGGCAGCACACAATACCATTGAGCGGGACGAACACGGAAATTGTTTATGTCTGGGATATGCAATCACGATCGGTCCCTATCGACTCTATCACAGCGGAGACACTCTTGATTATGCGGGATTGGACGATCACCTCCGGAGATTTCAACCGCATCTGGCCATTCTTCCGATCAACGGAAACGACCCCGCCAGAAAAGTAGCGGGTAATCTCAATGCAACAGAAGCAGTTGACCTCTGCAAACGTTCCAACCTACCCCTGATGCTTCCCTGTCATTACGATCTTTTTGCTTTCAATACTGCAGACATCAGGGAATTTATGCGAACCGCAACTGATTCGCAGCAACGTTTCATCGTGCTGGAACTGGGAGGTCGAATCTGCGGACGTGAACTGGCAGATTAAAACGGCTTTACCGTTACCACCGCATCCAAATTAATTGGACCGTAGATATGGGGAAAGGTATCCTGAATGGAAGGCGCCCATTCAAAGATGTATTGCTCTGTCAGCTTTGTTGTATCAATCTCCAAAAGGATCAATTCGCCTGCATTTTTATAAAATCGTTCCCGAACTCCTTCCAATTGTGAATGCTGGCTGCAATGAATGAACCCTTCATCTTTCAACGACGGTGCAGTATATTCTCCAGACTGTTGAGCAGTTGCCCATGCAGCAGGAGTTGTAATATGATAAATCAGTGGCATTTAGAGTGAAGATACCCTTTTTATCCGTTGTTCGCGTAACAAGAGATCTGCGAGTACCATAGCCGTAACGCCCTCAAGTACAGGTGGAACACGCAATGCAATGCACAAATCGTGGCGACCTCGAACAGCGAAGGATTCCATTTGATCGGTTTCCCAGTTGTAGGTAAACTGATCCTGTGGAGTAGAAGAAGTCGGTTTAATGGCAATGCGGAACACCAGCTCATTGCCGTTGGTGAGTCCCCCTAGAATTCCTCCCGCATGATTGGTAGCGGTTTTCCCTGATGCATTTTCAAGCGCATCGTTGTGCTGGCTCCCAAACAATTCAGTCGATTTGAATCCAGTACCAAATTCAACACCCCTGACTGCGGGTATGGCAAATACAGCATGTGCCAGCAAGGATTCAACCGAATCGAAAAAGGGTTCCCCCAATCCTATCGGCAACCCGGAAACACGGCATTCCACAATTCCGCCCACGGAATCTTTTGCGTCGATTCCTTTTTGCAATCCTTTTTCAGTATCGGTTTCGCCGGCGATGGATGCGATGTGTGCGTCAACAGCAAGTGGAGCAATCATTTTTTTTGCCACTACCCCAGCGGCTACCAGACAGAGGGTAAGCCTTCCGCTGAAATGCCCACTGCCTCGATAATCTTCAAATCCTCCGAATTTTTTACTGGCCACAAAATCAGCATGTCCGGGTCGGGGCACCGCGCGCTGCTTTTCGTAATCACCGGAACGGATGTTCTTGTTTTCAAATAAGAGTGTCAACGGAGCTCCTGTAGTCCTGCCGTTGAATACCCCACTCTTGAAAAGCGGAAGGTCCTCTTCCTGCCGAGGCGTTGTCCCCTTTTGCATTCCACCTTTTCTGCGTTCGGTGTCTTTGATAAAATCATCGACCGACAGCAGCATTCCCGCAGGGACACCATCGATCACCACTCCCACACTCTCGCCGTGCGACTCTCCAAAAATGGTGACCTGAAAAAGTTTTCCGAATTGATTCATATATCAAAATTAGTGGGTTTCCTCTACAGCAGCTCCCAGTTGATTCAAGTGACGATAAAAATCAGGATACGATTTTCCTACGGCTTCAGCAACATCAATGCGGATGGTGCCATTTGCACGGAGTGCTGCAACAGCGCAGGCCATCGCAATGCGGTGATCGTGATGCGAATGTACATCCGCACCGTTCAACTGACCACCTCCATGTACGCTCATGATATCTCCGTGCAATTCAATGTTCACTCCCATCTTTCCAAATTCCTGTTGCAGGGTGAGCGCCCGATTGCTTTCTTTGTGGGTCAGTCGATTAGCACCGGTGATGCGACTGACTCCGTTGCAATAGGCAGCCAGTGCTACCAATGGAGGAAACAAGTCCGGGCATTCCGTAGCGTCAAACTCAAACGGCTGCAAGGTTGCTGGACCTACCCTATACGTTCCCTGCTCAAGATCAAGAGCTGCTCCGGCATCACGAATGGCATCCAAAATTTTCTTATCCGCCTGAACAGAATCGGGCTGCATGCCCTGAATCTGAATGGGACCGGCTATTGCTCCGGCTACACATAAAAAGGCTGCTCCGCTCCAATCGCCTTCCACCGAATAATTGATCTGAGCCGGTGATTCCGGAACCGAATGATCGTCAAAAAAGAAACGCTTGTATCCTTCGACCAGTGGAACCTTCATGCCAAATGATTGCATGACCCGGAGAGTGAGATCGATATACGGCTTGCTTTTTAAACCGATGACATCAATGTATACATTGTGAGCACCGGATGCCGCGTAGGCCATAAGCAGTCCGGTGAGGAACTGTGAACTCAGGCTACCATCCACCTGGATATTTTTAGGAACCAGTGGTCCCGCTATCTCCAATGGAAGCTTTCCATCATGGCTGCGGATCGATATTCCCAATTGCGGAAAAATTTCATCAAAAAAATTCATGGGACGATTCACCAATGAACCCGAACCGCTGATTACCAATGTGTGATTCGACAAAGCAGCGATGGGAGTAAACATGCGGATACCCAAGCCACTTTCTCCGCAATGCACCTCATGGGTGAGCGGGACAACACCCTTGCTTTGCACCCGGATCACATCGTGTTCGTTCAGAACAGTTGCTCCCAGTTTCTGGATCACATCCAGTGCTGCACGGTCGTCGTTGCTTCTGCCCGGATGATGAATGAGGGTCTCCCCTTTGTGCAACAACGCTGCCGCACAGGCCCGTTGCATATCACTCTTGGAGCGAGGAGCGCGAATGGAACCGCTAAGCGCTGAAGGATGAACGGTTGCAATCATGCGCGTGTTCGATTGAGTGAAGTAAATGCTTTCAAATAGCCGTTGATGGCCGCTAGGTCTATTTCAACCACTGTTCCTTTTCCGAGTTTTTTCAATGAAACAAAACGGATTTTTTTACGCTCCCGTTTTTTATCCATCTGAAGAATCTTAAACACGCGGGATACATCAAATTGCGCACGCGTGGGTAATCCGTATTGCACCAGAACCGATTCGAGGGATGTTACGCATATTGTTCCATTCATGTGTTCCGATAGCCATCCTGCAAAAACCATTCCCAATGCCACCGCTTGTCCGTGCATGAGCTCGTACTGGGTTTCCAAAGCATGTCCCAACGTATGCCCGAAGTTTAAGAGTCGCCTATCTCCTCTCTCGTGCACATCTTTCCCAACAATAGACGATTTTATTTCAACGTTGCGGCGAATGATTTTTTTGAGCAGCGTTGAAGTGCGTCGCAATGATGCTAGATCATGTTGCTGCAGGAGCTTGAATAAGCGGGCATCGTTGATGCAGGCATGCTTGATGATTTCAGCACAGCCGTTCGACCACTCTGAATCGGGCAAGGTGGACAAAAGGGAGGTGTCGTATAGAATGAATTCCGGTTGACGAATTACGCCCACCATGTTTTTATACTCTCCTACATCAATACCGTTCTTTCCTCCAATGCTTGCATCCACCATCCCCAATAAAGAAGTAGGCACAAAACCAAAACGCAGTCCCCGCATATACACCGATGCAATGTATCCAGTTAAATCAGTGATGACGCCACCGCCCACGCCCACCAAGGTGGTAGAGCGATCGGCCTGCATAGTGATCAGCTGACCGATTACAGCATCAACCGTGGGTTGGATCTTGTATTCCTCTCCCGGCTTCAGCACAATGCAGCTCCAGCCCTTGAATTTTTTAAGATGCGCACGATAGACATTCTCATCCGTGATGATGATGGTGTAGCGGCGATCCACTAGCTGTGATAACCGTGAGAACGAAGTATCGAAATGCATCGACACCTTTTCTCCCGCGAACGTATAGTGTTTTGTCGCCATGATTAATCGTTCATCACTTTATTCTGACGGTTGATGCTTTCCATGTGAATGGCGTCCATATACCGGCTAATGAACTCTTCGCTCAGTCCCAATTTGGAAGATTTCTTGACTGCCTTTTCCAGGATTTCGCTCCAGCGGTTTTGCTGGAAAATTGTTACGTTGTTGTCTTTCTTGTACTGACCAATTTTTTCAGCCACATGCATGCGCTGGGAAATCAACTGCATGAGTTCATCATCAATATGATTAATCTGTTCCCGAAGTTTATCCAGAGCCGCATGAAAAGAGGGCGATGCCACGTCTTCGTTTCGCCAGTTGATGGCCTCCAGCATTTCCGCCAGGCGTTCGGGCGTAACCTGTTGCTTGGCATCGCTCCAGGCATTATCCGGATCAATGTGGCTCTCGATCATGAGTCCGTCAAAATCAAGGTCCACCGCTTTCTGCGCGGTACTTTGAAGAATATCGCGTCGACCGCAAATGTGCGAAGGATCATTGATCATCATCATTTCAGGCAATCTTCGCTTCATTTCGAGTGCCAAGTGCCACATCGGCGCATTTCTGAATTCGGTGTTGCCATAAGAAGAAAACCCGCGGTGAATCAGTCCGATTTCTTTCACGCCTGCGCGGCTTATCCGTTCTACAGCACCTTGCCATAATTCAAGATCCGGGTTGATTGGATTTTTTATCAGCACCGGCACATTGGCCCCTCTCAGGGCATCAGCTACCTCTTGCACACTGAATGGATTGACCGTTGTGCGGGCGCCTACCCACAACACGTCTACCTCAAAGGTGAGTGCGTCTTCCACCTGCTTGCCTGTTGCTACCTCCACGGTAGTAGGCAACCCGGTTGCCTTTTTTGCCTGCTGCAACCAGGGCAAGCCCTTGGTACCAATGCCTTCGAACATTCCAGGCTTGGTGCGCGGTTTCCAAATTCCGGCACGGAGCATGTTGACCATTCCGGTTTTTGCCAATCGCAGGGCGGTCTCCATAACCTGCTCTTCTGTTTCTGCGCTGCACGGGCCTGAAATGATCAGTGGACGTTTGCTCCACGCCGACTGAACGGGTGCTGGGGAGGTGGCGACTGTCTGTTCCATTGTGTAAATTTAGTTTTTTTAAAAGGGTTATTAGTGTATGATTCGCTTGATCTGATTTGCATTCACGATCAATTCATTTAGGTATTCCCAATTTTCTTTTTCCAAACAGGATTTGAATTTTCGCAATTGCGAAATATGTTCATTCAAAACATCCAATACATTTTCTTTATTCTGCATGAGAATGGGTGTCCACATAGCGGGACTGCTTTTGGCCAACCGAACCGTGCTTTCAAAGCCCGCACTGGCCATTTCAAATATGGCCTCCCCCTCTTTTTCTTTTTCCAACACCGTGTTGGCAAGAGCAAAAGAAGTGATGTGTGAAATGTGGCTCACGTAAGCAGCGTGCAAGTCGTGTTCGACTGCTCCCATTTCAATAATGCGCATCCCGAGATCCGAGAACAGTGATGCAGCATGGGCACGAGCATCGGCATCGGTTTTTTCGGCATCGCAAAAAATAACCGCTTTCCCCTGAAAGGCGTTATCCACTGCGGCGGATGGACCACTGTATTCTGTCCCCCACATCGGATGAGATGCCAAGAACCTTCCCCGTTTAGGATGATGTTCAACAGCGGAAATGATCTGCGATTTAGTCGACCCCATATCCATCACCACCTGATCCTCAATCGCATCCAACACGGATTGCAGTACGGTTGGAACAGCATTCACCGGAATAGCGAGAACAATCAAGTCGGCCTTCGGTATGGCTTCTTCAAGCGTGGCCATGGTATCAACTAGACCCAGCTCGATGGCTTGTTGCGCATGATGAGGGTTGTTGTCCACACCAATCAAAGTCTGTGCCCATCCGAGTGAGCGGCAGCGCAGTGCAAACGAACCGCCGATGAGTCCCACGCCAACAATTACAATATTCTTCTTTGCTTTCATATGATCAACCCTTATGCGTCAACAGTAGTGTTGTGTTGTTGAATGCGTTTCAATGCTTCAGACAAGATTGCTTTGGTGCTGCACAAACTGATGCGTACAAACGCATCACCCTGATCGCCAAAAATTCCCCCCGGGGTAATGAATACTTTTGCGTGCGACAAAATACTGTCGCTCAACGCAAATCCAGATGCAACATTCGAGGGTATCCGGGCCCACACAAACATTCCCACCTGATCCCTTGCATAGCTGCATCCCAATTCATCTAAAATTGCACAGGCGATTTCCTTTCTCTCGGCATAGACGGCATTCACTTCATCGAACCAATCTGCGCCCAACTCCAGTGCTTTTGCTGCCGCCAGCTGAACCGGTAAAAACATTCCTGAATCCATATTGCTTTTGAACCGAAGAATGGCATTGATGTGATTAGCAGCTGCTACAATCATCCCAACGCGCCAGCCCGCCATGTTGTGTGATTTGCTGAGGGAGTTCAATTCAATGGTCACCTCTTTTTCCGGATCGTACGCCAACAGACTGCCGGGTTGTTCATTGAGGATGAAACTATAGGGATTGTCGTGCACAATGAGGATGCGCTCTTTTTTTGCAAATGCGATGATGGACTGCATGAGATCCCCATCCGCCAGTTGTCCCGTTGGCATATGCGGATAATTCAGAAACAGCAGTTTGATTCGTCCTGCACCCGAAGCAGCGTAGGCATCAATTTTGTGTTTCCATTGTTGCAGATCCGGTTGCCAGTTGTGTTGTTCTTGAAGGGTGTAGGAGATGACATTTCCGCCAGATAGTCGGACTGCACTCGAATAGGTTGGATAACCGGGATTGGGCACCAGTGCTCCATCTCCCTGGTTCAAATAGGTCATGCAAATATGCATGATGCCTTCTTTGCTTCCGATCAACGGCAATATTTCCGATGAAGGATCTACATCGATGCGGTACCACTTCGCATACCATGAGGCGATCGCTTCGCGAAGTACGGGAGAACCTTTGTACGATTGATAGGCGTGAGTAGAGGGTTTGGCCGACTCTGCATGGAGAACTTCAACGACTGAAGGGTGTGGAGGAAGATCAGGACTACCAATACCGAGATTGATCACGCGGTGGCCTGCTTTATTGAGCTCATCGATCTCTCCGAGTTTGGTGCTGAAATAATATTCACCAATGCCTTCCAGTCGTGACGAAACAGGGATCATAATCAACTGTTGAATTTTCCTTTTTTATACACACCCAGTATCCGCAGGTACTCGGTATTTTTCTTCAATTCCTGAGTGACGGCTTCATATTGATCCAAGGCCTCAAATTCCAGATCGGCGTGAAAGCCGTAGCGGAACCGGCTTCCTGCGATAGGGAAAGATTGCAGCTTACTCAGGTTGATGCCGTGAACCGCAATCAGGGTAAGCACCTGAGCCAGTCGTCCTTTTGAATGATCGGTATGGAAACTTATGGATGCTTTGTTGGCTCCTGTGATCTCCGATGCATGCCGCTGCAGGATCAAAAAACGCGTATAGTTATTTTTTACATCGTGAATATTGGGCGCAATGATGTTCATGCCGAACAGTTCTGCGGCAAGTGCTCCTGCAATGGCAGCGATGTGTTTGCTTTTTCGCTGATGAACATGTTTGGCACTGAGGGCCGTATCCTCTGTCTCGATGAGCTTCCAGGGATGGCGCTTAAGGTACTCTGTGCATTGCAACAGGGCCATGGGATGGGAATGCACTTCTCGGATATCAACGAGTTTGACTCCTGGGTTGACCATCAGGTGCTGATCGATTTGTAGATAAACCTCACCCGTGACAATCAGGTTGGATTTTTGCAACAGGTTGTAGTTGGCCAGGATGCTTCCGGCAATGGAATTTTCAATGGCCATTACCCCACCCTGTGTTTTCTTCGAGTTGCCCGCTTCCCGGATCACATCCGTAAACGTAGCGCAGGGTAAAATATCGACCTGTTTTCCAAAAAATTGACGAGCCGCTACCTGATGAAAGCTCCCTTCGTAGCCCTGGATGGCCAGCGGCTTAGGGGGTACAGGTACTGCATCTTTTTTTGTCTTGCTCATTCGGGTCCATTAAAAAAAATCCCGGTCTTGACCGGGATCCTTATGTTGATTTGTTTGAGTGTAGTTTTTTTCAACAAAAAGCTCCCGTTCCTCCGGTAAAGAAGTAATAGAAATAAAAGAAGTAGCGGGTTCTATTCGTTTTCATCTATGCAAAGATAGGTTAGTTTGAAGATTATTCAAAAAAATATCAAAATCTTTTTCTGAATGTATTCCCATCGGCCTCATTCATTCGAATTTTTCTGCCTTTGAACTTTTTTCCGTCAATGGCGCGGATCATCTGTTGAGCGGAGCGGGATTCGATCTCCACCCAGCTGTTCATTTCCCGCATATCGATTTTACCCAGCACGTCTTTTCGAAGATCGCTCATGTCCAGGATGAACTGCAGGAAGCTGGCCTTATAGAAACCGTCTTTGGTACCCAGGTTGATGAATAACTTTTTAAAATCGCCACTTCCGCTGCGTGGTTCCCGTGAATCCTGCCTGCTGAACTCTGCACCTTTTTTCGGACGTTCTTTGCGGTCGTCGCGCATGTTGAGATCAGCTGCATTCTCATAGTACTGCAAGAAGCGGTCAAATTCCAATGCCGCCACGCGTTGTAGAATTTCTTCTTTTTCGGTGTGCGCAAATTTCTCGCGCAACACAGGAAGATAGGTTTCGTATTCTCCGTGGCTGATGTCGGCCTTGAGCATACGATCGATGAAATGAAAAAACTGTTTGCGGCAAACGTCTTTTCCGGAAGGAATATCCAATCGGTGAAACCGGTTGTTGATGAGTTTTTCAATTTGTCGCAAGCGATAGGTTTCCCGTTGGGTGAGCAATGAAATACAGATACCGCTGTTTCCTGCTCTACCGGTTCGACCGCTGCGATGGGTATAGACTTCCAGATCGTCGGGAAGTTCGTAGTTGATGACATGTGTGATGCCCTGGACATCGATGCCGCGTGCTGCAACGTCGGTTGCAATGAGCAGCTGCAAAGAGCGTTCCCGAAAGCGGGCCATCACTTTATCGCGTTGCGCCTGTGTGAGGTCGCCGTGCAGCGCCTCAATATCGTACCCTTCCCGAATCAGGGATTCGGTGATGGATTGAGCGTCGGCCTTGGTTCGGGTGAATATGATGCCGTAGATGCCGGGATTAAAATCGATGATGCGCTTCAGGGTTTGGTAGCGGTTCACACCGGAAGTCACATAGTATTGATGATCGATGTTGGTATTGGCGGCGTTTACTTTTCCAATGGTGACTTCAGCGGGAGTGTCCATGTATTTTCGGCTCACCTGTCGCACTTCATTGGGCATGGTTGCGCTGAACAACCAGATGCTGTTCCGGTTGGGGGTATTACTGAGGATGAATTCGATATCTTCTCTGAATCCCATGTTCAGCATTTCGTCGGCCTCATCCAACACGATGTATTCGATTTGAAACAGATCAATGGCTTTGCGCTCGATCAGATCAATCAGTCGGCCAGGAGTAGCCACCACCACCTGCACTCCTTTTTTAATGTCGCGGATCTGATCTCCCATGGAGGCGCCACCGTACACGGCAACGGTTCGAAAACCGGGTTTGGCCGATGAAAAATTGGTGAGGTCGCGGTTGATCTGCATACAGAGCTCCCGGGTTGGACAAACGATGAGTCCCTTGGGTTTCTGAGCAGGTCCTTCAATGAGTTGGATAAGGGGAAGTCCAAATGCAGCCGTTTTTCCGGTTCCGGTCTGTGCCAGTCCGATAAAATCTTTGGTACCGCTGAGCAAAGTGGGAATGGCTTTTTCTTGTATAGGGGTCGGGGTCTGAAAACCCAGGATTCGGATGCTATCCAACATGTTCGCCGCAAGACCTAACGCTTCAAAATTCATGGTATTATTTTTGATGAGAATGATAGCAACGCCTTGAATATCAATAAGATAAAAAAAGTCACCCCGTGGAAACGGGGCGACTTCAACGATTGCTTGCCATATGAAAAAAAGCTTACTTAGCTTCTGCAGGGGCAGCAGCAGTGTCAACAGCAGCAGCAGCAGTATCAGCAGCAGCAGTATCAACAGCAGGAGCTTCTACAGCTGTAGTGTCAGCAGCAGGAGCTTCTTCAGCACCACCACAAGAAGCGAGGGCTACGATAGCCAGGATAGCGAAAAACTTTTTCATTCTTTTGTTTTTTTGAATGTTAAAATTGAAGTAACTGGAAATTGATTCGCAAAGTAAAACAAAGTAACCCGGATTTTGAAAGTTTTTTTTTGTTGTTTTGCGGGTTACCATCCCTGCTACAGGGAATAAATGCATGTAAAGTGGCGATTTCAGAACAGGAATTAGCGATTTTTAGGGCCATTGGAAAGAACGAGAAGCGTGCGATCGAATCGGTGTACAGTGAAAATTATGGTCTGATTCAGCATTTTGTCATTGCCAACAATGGCAATGAAGATGATGCGAGGGATGTGTTTCAAGAGGCCATGATCGTGCTCTATGAAAAGTCAAGGTCCCCTGAATTTGAGCTCACCTGTCAGATCAGAACCTATCTCTATTCGGTTTGTCGCCGGTTGTGGTTGAAAAAACTGCAGCAGGCACGCAGGATGGAGACACCGGTTGAGGGATTGGAAAAGCTGATTCCGGTAGAAGAAGACTTGGAGGACCACGACAAACTCAATGCCCAGTACTTGACCATGCGTACGGCTATGGGAAAAATCGGGGAACCCTGTAAAAGTCTGATCGAGGCCTTTTACGTACACCGAAAAAACATGCACGAGATTGCCAGTTTTTTTGGGTATACCAACGCAGACAATGCAAAGAACCAGAAGTACAAGTGCCTGATGCGATTGAAAAAATTATTCTTTGCTCAATATAAAAATAACTGATCATGGATCAAGCCCATTTAGCAGAAGCGGTAGAACGCTACCTCAAAGGAGAAATGGATCCTCAAGAACGGCATGCGTTTGAAGAAGCCCGAAAAAATAATCCGGAGCTGGATCAGACCGTTGTGGAATATCAGTTTTTCTTCGATGAGATGGAGCGATATGGTACAATTCGTCGGTTCAAATCCAATCTATACGACACGCACCACACGTTACAAGAAAACGGACAGATCAAAGACCTTCACCTTCCTGCCAGCACCCGCATCCTGAACATGTGGACCAAGTACAGGAGGGTTGTTGCTGTGGCCGCTTCGATTGCAGGGATCACGGCTTTGCTGATCAGCGGAATGATCAGTATTTTTTCACCGAACCGACCCATTCGGGATTTGGAGGAACTGAGAAGAAAGGTGAGCAACCTCGAGCGCCAATCCAGCAACCAGCGCGCAGAAATCAACAACGTAAAATCCAAAATTGCTCCCGGCACTGACGTGCGGTTTGGCGGTACAAGTTTCCTGATCGATCCAAAAGGAATACTATTGACCAGTGCTCACGTGTTAAATGGTGCTAAAAAAGTATATGTCCAGAGCAATGACGGAGTGGATTACCTGGCGGAGATTGTTCACCAGGATGAAGCATCTGATTTAGCCATATTGAAAATCAACGACGAAGAATATACGGCCCCCCGATCGCTCCCCTACGGCATCAGCCGCAATCGTTCTGAACTGGCCGAACCGGTGTTCACCCTCGGATATCCCAAAGACGAAATTGTATACAACGAAGGGTGCCTGAGTTCAAAATCAGGATTACAGGGAGACACAATGGCCTATCAAATCAGCATCGCAGCCAATCCAGGAAACAGCGGTGGACCCGTATTCAACCGCAATGGAGAAGTAATTGGGATTATCAGTACACGACAAGCATCCGCAAATGGTGTGGTGTTTGCGACAAAGTCCAATAATATCTATGGGTTGTTGGAAGCAATTAAAAAAGATGCTTCGGATGTGAACATCAAGCTTCGCCCATACAGTTCATTGCGTGGCACCTCTCGCTCCGAGCAGGTCAAGAAAGTACAGGATCACATTTACATGGTAAAAGTAGTACTGAGCTAATCCAATTGTACTATTTCCAGAGCCCCATCGGATATTCTCCGCTGCCTAGTAGTTTTTCAATTCCGGAACGGACGGCAGGAGCATCTTCTTTATAAGTAACGCCAAACCAAATGGCAGAAGTGGGAATGACTTCTACTTTTCCTTCACCTTGATGAATGAATTGATCGGCTACAAGCGGTATAAAAAATTCCGATTTCTCTTCTTTTCCTCTTGCTTGTAAAAACTCCTGAAACAACCGGTGGGTATAGGCAAATACCGAAGGATGGAAGCACCAAAAATTCATGGAAACGATAGTAGAGAGTTGCAAGTGAGCCGGTTCTAGTCCATCATCGCACACTACCCCTTCAGCATGCCGTGAAATATTCAACCGCTCCGTTACGCCTACCAGATTGCCGAGTTCGTCCATGGAACACACTCCGCGGTTGACGGTTCCGTGGTCAGACAACGTCTGCTCCAGCTGATAGCCTATGATGAAATAATTTTGGGCCGAACATTGTTGACTTAAAAAAGCATACGCCTTCTGAAAAGCATCTCTTCCGTAAAAATCGTCGGCATTGATGACCGCAAACGGCTCTTGAATAACATCGCGGGCGCACAAAACGGCATGAGCAGTCCCCCAGGGGTTTGACCGGGTAGACAACCGGTCGTATCCATCCAAATGTGCATCTAGATGCTGATACACGTACTCCGTTTGAATCCTTCCTTTGAGCTTGGGTTCAAATATTGACTTGAACTGTTCGGCAAAATCTTCCCGAATGACAAAGACGACTTTCCCAAATCCGGCCCGTATGGCATCGTAAATCGAATAATCCATGATGGTTTCACCATCGGGACCAAACGATTCAATCTGCTTCATGCCGCCGTATCGCGAGGCCATTCCGGCTGCCAAGATCAATAAGGATGGCTTCATTGATTATTAATTGGAGAGCAAAGTTATTCTTAAAATTCTAGGTGTCAAAATGCGAACTTTACCTAGTACATGTTAAATAAAATACTCATACAGTCCATTTCAACAGCAGTTACGAAAGCGCATCAAATGCACGCCGATTGTGCGCGGTTTGATCTTGTTCACCCAATTGTTTCCGGCAACAAGTACTATAAACTTCGCTACTATATCGCCGAAGCCCAGGCAACGGGTAAATCGACATTGGTCACCATGGGCGGATACTATTCCAACCACCTCCTTGCACTGGCTTTCAGTGCGCAACAAGCTGGACTCGCATCCATCGGATGGGTTCGGGGAGAACAACCCAAGACACTTTCACCCACCTTGAACGATTGCATTTCCCTTGGAATGGAGTTGCAATTTTTTTCGCGTTCCACATTTGATGAACTTCATGCAGATCATGCATTTATTAACCAATCAAACCATCTCTTCATCCCCCAAGGAGGATTTGGACGTTTAGGCATGATGGGCGCTGCAACCATGTTGGATGATCTGGATGCAAGCCGCTACGATATTCTGGTTGCTGCTGCTGGAACCGGCACCATGGCAGCAGGATTGATCAGTCGATTGCACCCATACCAACAACTGGAAATTATTTCAGTACTAAAAGGAAGTAATACACTTGAAGAAGACATCCTCAGCCTATTACCTGAAGAAGAACAAAAGCATAAGAAATACCAGATTCACTATCGTTTTCATGAAGGAGGATATGCGCGGCACACTGCCGCATTATTAAAAACGATGAACGAATTTTATCAGGAAACTGAAATCCCAACTGATTTTGTTTACACCGGAAAAATGATCAAAGCATTTCTCACACTTGCTTCTGAAGAGGCATCATGGCGCGGTAAACAAATACTGCTGCTGCATTCTGGCGGACTACAAGGCAATCGTTCATTAAAACTAGGTGAATTGATGTATTAAAGATTTCTTTTTTTAACTTTGATTGAATGATGTTCTCCAGCAAGTATTATCAATTATCCATCATCCTCTGCCTGAGTATACTTGCTCCTGAATTGCGCGCACAAGATAGCCTTCCATCCTTTTATGCGAGAGAACGAAATGGGTACGCTATCATTGGATGGTTTAATCCCTATACAGATATCAGTGAACTGATTGTGCAGCGATCGACCGACTCCCTGAGCGGATTCCGATCCATCATGAGTATGCCGGATCCCAGCTCCATTTACAACGGATTTGTATACAAAAAAGAAAATGCCGCCTCCTTCTATTACCGCATTTTCTACGTCCGTTCAGGAAGCCGTTATACGTTTACCCCATCCTTAAAACCCAAACCTGCCGATCCAGAACCTTTACCAGCAGGCCCCGATCTAGAAAAAACAAAACCGGTTAACGCCACGCCCCTCCCCCCTGTACAAGTTGACAGCATTCTCAAAAGTAATCCCAAAATCGATAGCATATATAAAGTGAATCCTGAACAAGCAATGAAAATCATCCGATCCATGGACGCATCATTGCAGCCCACAGGCAAAATCTTTACGCCATCAACCGATGGTATTTTTGATCCTTCCGCTTTTATTTTCATCGATAATGATGGCAATCTTGTCATTGCACTTCCGGATGTACAGAAAAAAAAATACAGCCTTCATGTCTATACGGAAGATGGCAACCATTTGTTTGAAATGAAAAATATTCGTGAACCGCATTTGCTTATTGATAAATCCAACTTCTACAAAAGCGGGTGGTTCAGGTACGATCTATTTGAAAGCGGAAAACTGAAAAGCAAGAACAAGTTTTTTATCCCGACAGAAGTCAAATAAGCCTGCATTCAAATACCTGCTCAAAATGGCGTTTCACCTGAAGTTTAACTTCATTCATATCTACAGTCCTACCCAATTCTTTTTCAAGTGACGTGACCTGTTTATCGGGTATACCGCAGGGAACAATCATGTTAAAATAGTTCAGATCGGGATTCACGTTCAGCGCAAAGCCGTGCATGGTAACCCAACGACTGCACCGCACTCCCATCGCACAGATCTTGCGGGCTTTCATGGGATGGGCCGAATCAAGCCATACTCCGGTCTCCCCTTTGCTTCGCTCCCCGTTCAATCCATAGTCCGCCAACACCAATATGATGACCTCTTCCAATGAGCGCAAATAGCGTCCAATGTCAGTATAAAATTTTTCCAGGTCTACAATCGGATACCCTACAAGTTGTTCAGGTCCGTGAAACGTAATATCGCCCCCTCGGTTGGTGGGGTAATAGGCTATGTTGCGCTGACTGAGTTCTTCTTGAGTGACCAGCACATGCGACTCTTTGCCACTCTTTCCCAATGTATACACCGGAGGATGCTCACAGAAAATGAGATGATGCCGGGTTTCCTCATCGGAGATTCCCTTTGCTCGATTGGACTTGATCTCGGTATTGGCTTTTAACAACGCCTCTTGCTGTTGCCAGGCCAATCCGTATTCAATGCGGCCCCAATCGGTAAAAATCACTTCTTGCATCAATTCAATATTGGTTCATGGCCTTGTGCTACCTTTGCAAAAATAATCATTATGCCGCTCAAGGGCATGGAAGAATCTCCAGAAGAACAGATTGAACAATCCTCGGACGAGCTGTATGAGCGACTGACATTGGTGGTGGACAAGGGACAAGAACCGCTCCGCATTGATAAATTTCTACTCAGCCGTGTTGTAAATACTTCCCGAAATAAAATCCAGCAATACATCGATAACGAGATGGTATTGGTCAACGAGCGACCAGTAAAGTCAAATTACAAAGTCAAACCGGGAGATGGAATTATTTTCTATTCCGATAATGATCCTCAAACCTATGAGATCATCCCGGAAAACCTACCCCTGAATATTGTTTTCGAAGACGAACACATACTGGTCATTCATAAACCAGCGGGACTGGTGGTTCACCCTGGAGCAGGGAATTTTTCCGGTACCCTGCTCAACGGAGTTGCAGGATACCTCAAGCAACAACAACCGGATCTGGACGAATCCACACTTCCTCGGTTTGGAATGGTACACCGCATCGATAAAAATACGAGCGGATTGATGGTCCTGGCCAAATCAGAACTTGCCGCATTCAAATTGGCTAAACAATTTTTTGATCACACCGTTGAACGAAAATACCTCGCCCTGGTCTGGGGAAATTTTGAATCCACAACCGGAACTGTTGTGGGACATATCGGTAGGCATGCACGGTTCAGAAAATTAATGGATGTTTACCCGGAAGGCGACTATGGCAAAGAAGCCATCACCCACTATACCGTTTTGGAAGATTTAAAGTATGTGAGCCTGGTTGAATGCAGATTGGAAACCGGGAGAACGCATCAGATCCGTGTCCACATGCAACACATTGGCCACCCGCTGTTCAATGATGAAGTATATGGGGGAGATAAAATTGTAAAGGGAACGGTGTTCACCAAGTACAAACAATTCGTGGAAAACTGTTTCGCACTTTGCAATCGACAGGCCCTGCATGCCAAAACCCTTGGGTTCATCCACCCTAAAACCGAAGAACCACTCTTATTTGAAAGTGAAATCCCTGCAGACATGCAAGCCGTTATCCAAAAATGGAAAGCATATGCGGGCGGTGTTCAATTCACGGATAAATCATAAACCGTTGCCGTAAACAATCCCCGTTCGCTTCCCTTCACCACTACCCCCCAGCTTCCATCATAGCGAATGAGTTTTGGATAGAGATAACCGTTTTTCTTATCGATTTCCACATGCATCGCAACATTGAAGCGATACACACCGGCATTGTAACTCATGGTATAATCGCGCTCGATTACTTCAAAGCTGTCGTAATCAAACCAGGTGGTCATTTCATCAATTACTACCTCATCTTTTTTAAAGAAGGAAAGTCCTTCCTTCATTTTCAATCGAAATACATATGCGGTTTTCCCTTTGTACTCCTGGAGGTCAATGCTGAAATCGTAAAGATCAGAATGCTGCTGATCAAATACCTGCACTTTTCTTCCCATCAGTGGTATACCCGGAATGTCTTTCCCCGGATTAAAGAACAGCATTTTGAGCTGTTCCTTGCGTTTTTCCATTCCTTTCTTATCACGTATGTTGAGCTTCAGATCACCGACGGTATTGGTTTGTCCGCACACGGTATCTTTTGAAAAAAACAACGATGCATACAGCTGTGCGGTGTAATAGTTAGGATCACCTTGTGCATCATAATAATCACCGGTTATATTTTCCTGTTCGGTGATGGTAACGCGGCATGTTCCGGAAGACCACTGCCGGGTTTTGCTGTTCAGGCTGGCGGCTACCTTTCCTTTTCGATCGAACATGCGCACATCATTCAACGTCCGGTAATTCAAAACACGCAAGTTCTTAAACGCCTTGTAGAACGTTGTATCATCTCCTACACGCTTGATGAAGCCGGGAACGTTGGTTCCGCTTCGGATAATCACAGGAGTCAACGTAACCAGTCGCCCCCCCGACTGCACCACAGAGTCTTTCTCCTGTCCATAAAGTGACAGCGCCATCAGTACCGAGAAGAGGAACGCATAGCATTTCATGGCTGCAAAATTACAGCGTTAACCCCAATGCTATCGTTTATTTCCCGTTTGCTGAACATCTCTGTTCATCTCCATGATGTCCACCCCTTGTGAAAAATCACCCAGTAACCACTTGCTGAAATAATCGCCCATCAACCAGAAATGATATTCGGTCATATCCCCGTACCCGTGTCGCTGACCCGGCAAGACGACCAAGTCAAATCGCTTATTGGCCTTGATGAGGGCATTGGCCATGCGGATGGTGTTGCCCGGATGCACATTGTTGTCAATATCCCCGGTAGAAAGCATGAGTCGTCCTTTCAAATTCTTTGCCAACTCGGAATTTTTTTCAATCCGGTATAAAAAGGACGTATCGCCCTTATCGGTGATCTGTTCACGAACACCGTGGTGCTTTTCGCTCCACCAACGGTTATAAATATTGTTTTCATGGTTTCCAGCGGATGAAACGGCTACTTTGAAAAAGTCAGGGTACACCAGCATGGCGGCAGTGGACATGAAACCTCCGCCTGAATGGCCATGGATGCCTACTTTTTGTATATCGATATAGGAATGCCGCTGGGCAAGCTGTTCCAATACTGTTTTTTTATCGGCCAACCCATAATCACGGAGATTCCCGTAGCCATAATTATGGTACCACTTGGAACGGGAAGGATGCCCGCCTCTGTTTCCCAGTGTCACCACTATAAATCCAAACTGTGCAAGTCGGTCTATACGGTCCATGCTTCTTCCAAATGCTTTGTTCACCGATTCGGTTTGTGGACCCGGATAGACATAAGCAATGACTGGATATTTTTTGGTTGAATCAAAATCAAAGGGTTTATAAACAACACCATACAGATCGGTGATGCCATCATCGGCCTTTGCTGTGAATGGTTCTGGAAATGCATACCCTGCATGGAACAGAGCACTGAGGTCTGTTTTTTCAAGGTCCATTATTTTCTTTCCATTGGCGTCATACAAAACAGAAACAGGAGCAGTGTTCACGCGAGAGAAATTATCAATAAAAAACCGTTTGCTGTCGTCCAGACTCACCGCATGATCAAAATTACCTGCATTCAATAATCGCACAGGACTTCCATCCAATCCCACTTTATACAAATGCAGATAGTAGGGATCTTCATCCTGTTCTTTTCCGTTTGCAGTGAAATAGACCGTGCGGGTTTTTTCATCGACGGCTTCTATTTCTTCCACATGCCAGGGGCCAGAAGTGATGTGGCCCTTTAGTTTACCCGTTGCTTCATAATGATACAAATGTGCCCATCCATCTCGCTCGCTCCAATGGATGAATTCTTTTCCGCCGTTAAAGAAGACAGGTTTTCTCAATTCAACATAGGTGTTCAACCGCTCTTCTACAAGTACTTCCACTTTTTGAGAAAGAATATCCACCGCACAAACATCGATGCGTTTTAAATCCCGACTTGTTCTTGAAAAATAAAACCGTTTCTCATCCCCCAACCAGATGAATGGACGGTGTTCTTCGTCCCGCATCTTTTTTTCCATGTCTGCGGGCCAAATAGCCAACTCCTGATCCTTGAACATTTCTGCAGCGATTGGCTTGAGTTGCTTGTCGGCCATAGAATAGATCAACATCTCCCGAACTGGGGCCTCTTTTTCGCCCGGCATGTGGTACTTGTAAGTCTCCAGGGTTGGTCGCGGCTCTGCAACACTGTTGATCACCCATAAATCCTTGACCTTTCTGCTATCCGTTCTGAGCATTGCAAAATGGCGGGAGTCAGGCGACCATAGTGCTTGAACCGGTTTACGCTTTTTTGCATTGGCAACCCGCTCCACGTTGGTTTCATTGTAGCTGTCGCCATACGCGTAATACTCCATTCCGTCGGTCGTCAATTTTTCTTCGCGGATGGTGCTGTCCTCTTCATTGGCCAACGCCTTCCGGTAATTCGCTGAATCCATTCGGTACAAATTGAACTGACGCGCAAAAATCACCCATTGCTGATCCGGCGATACATTGGCCCAATTGGGCTTGGACTTGGGTTTTTTATGGTCTTTTAATTCGACCAGAGAATCGGTCATCACGTTGTACTCAAAATGAAAAACTTTTTTTTCGGAAGTGGAGACAGTCGACTTTTTCGCAGAATCCTTTTTCTCCTCGTCCAATGTGCTCTTTACTTCAAACCGAACCCAATTCTCGTCGCGGACAAACTTCAGATTATCCAGCTGCAAATGTTTCCCATCGATGGGGTCCTTGATGATGCGGGTCAACGCAGCGGCAAGCTTATCGTTATCGAACAAGGGCGATTTGGTCAACTTAACCGGATCAACCATTATCCATTTCTTCCCCTGCGTTGTTTCATACGCATACCAGAAACGCGAACCGTTTTTCATCCAATGCGGATCGACAGCCGTCGAAAAAATCATCTTCTCCAGTTTTTTGGGAGAGAAACGGGAAGGAAGCTCGTAGTTGGCTTTTTGATGAACGACGGGTTGAGCATGAACAGAAATAAACAGACCCAACAACGCTATGAAAAATAATGAAGGTTTCATTTTTGATTGACTTTCGTCCAATTTAATGCATTAAATCAAAAAACCATAACTTGTAAACCAAGCATTGTTCACATGAATTATCTGGCATTGGGCGACTCCTACACCATTGGTGAAGGAGTGCCGATATTCGATTCCTTTCCCTATCAAACGGTTCAGCGATTGCGATCCGCCGGACACGCAATAGAGGCTCCGGAAATTGTCGCAAAAACAGGATGGACGACTGATGAATTGATGAACGGCATCAAGAACCAACAGCTCTTGAATACCTATAGTTTTGTGAGCGTGTTGATTGGCGTAAACAATCAGTACCGAGGAAGAGACCCGCAAGAGTACAGCAAACAGTTTCAATCGATTCTTGAACTATCCATTAACAAAGCGGGAAATCGGCCAGAGCGGGTAGTTGTATTGTCCATCCCGGATTGGGGATGCACACCATTTGCAGAAGGAAGAGACCGAAATAAAATTTCCGCGGAAATTGATTTATTCAACTCCATCAATCAATTAGGAGCCATACAATACGGGGTTCATTACATTGAAATCACCAAAGAATGCAGAGCCTGTCTGAATGACCGCACACTGGTGGCAGCCGATGGACTGCATCCTTCAGGGAAGGAGTACGCAAAGTGGGCCGATCAACTTTCAGGAGCAGTCGTACGTCATTTCAAATAATCTGCCATTTCAACGGCATACGATTGTGCTTTTTCCCCCGCAGCTATTGAAAAATCTGTTCCGGAAGAAGCAAAAATGATATCACGACTGGAATTGACGAGTATGCCGACATGTTCGTTGATAGCTTTTTCTGAGATGTCTTTCAAACTGCCTCCTTGCGCACCTACTCCCGGGACAAGAAAAAAATGATGCGGTACAATACGACGCAGGTTGGTGAATTCTTCGGCACGCGTAGCTCCCACAACAAACATGGTATTGTGAATGGTTCCCCACCCTGTAACGGTCCGAATGACTTTTTCATATAGCCTTCCATTTCCATCAGCGAGTTCATTCAATTCAAAGTCCCGTGCTCCAGGATTGGAAGTGAGTCCCAATACAATTGCCCATTTCCCTTCAAATTGCAAAAAGGGTTTCACGCTGTCCTCTCCCATGTACGGCGCCACAGTAATTGCATCGAAGGGAAGGTGTTGTAAAAAAGCTATGGCATATTGCGAAGAGGTGTTTCCAATATCCCCACGCTTTGCGTCGGCGATGCGAAAATGGGTAGCCGGAATGTAGCGGATGGTTTTTTCCAAGGAAGCCCAACCGTTCAGTCCGCGCGACTCATAAAAAGCAGTATTGATTTTATACGCTACACAATAAGGCAGTGTTGCATCAATAATGGCTTTGTTAAACGCGAAAACTGGATCCTCGTCATCCATTAAATGTTTTGGTATTTTCTGAATATCCGAATCCAATCCTACGCAGAGATAGGTCCGTTTGCTTTTGATCTGTTCAACGAGTTGCTCAAGCGTCATGGCAAAGAATTATTCAAGTTCGTGCAGAATTTCCTTCATTGCTTCCCGGAACATCCACACTTCCGTAAATGTATTGTAGAGAGGAACTGGGGCCAGTCGAATAACATTTGGCTCACGCCAATCGACCATGAATCCTTTTTCAAAGAGCCGATCGTAAACCATTCGCCCTTTTTCATGGAACAGCAAGGAAACCTGGCAACCTCTGGAATCCGGTGTGATGCAGGTAAACAACGGGGAGCGAAGGTCACTGATCACAGCTTTTATCCACTCTACCAGTTGGTATTGTTTGGAAAGTATACTGCTCCATCCTGCTTCTTCAACCAGTATGAGGGATGATTTTAAACAGGCATAGAGCAACATAGAAGGTGTACTGACCTGCCATGCGGTTGCATCCGGCTCCGGCTGGAAACGGTCGTGCATTTTGAATCGCTCTTCCCGTTTATACCCCCACCATCCGGTTAGCTTTTTACAGGCTGGATCATGCAGGTGATTGGAATGAACAAAAATGCCTGCAACTGCACCGGGACCACCATTCATGTATTTGTAAGAGCACCAACAGGCAAAGTCCACTTGCCAATCATGAAGCCTCAGCTCTACATTTCCTGCAGCATGTGCCAGATCCCATCCCACCATCGCACCTGCTTTTTTTGCAGCAGCACTGATGGTTTTTATATCAAATAATTGTCCACTGTAGTAATTGACCCCTCCTAAAAAAACCAACGCCAATTCATCGCGGTGTTGTTCTATGACATCCAGCAAGTGAGTTTCATCGATGTGTGAAGTTCCGGGGGCTGGATGAACAAGCAGAATATCTTCATCCGGGTTCAGTCCCATATGCGACACAAAAGAATGAACAGCATATTGATCGCTTGGAAACGCTTTTGCTTCCATCAGAATTTTTCTGCGTTTGCCATTGGGTCGATAAAAACTGACCATCATGAGATGAATGTTCACTGTCAATTGTCCCATGATGCTCACCTCCTGTTTATGCGCACCAACAATTGTACTCACCGGTTGCACCAGTTGATCGTGCAGGTTCAACCAAGGCCGCTCTCCTTTATGGAACGACTCCACTCCTTCATTGGCCCATTGCTGAAGCACAAAGTCGATTGCCGTTTGGGTGGACTTTGGCTGCAATCCCAGCGAGTTACCCAGAAAATAGATCCGCTGTCCATTTTCATTTTCCGGAATTAAAAATTTGCTGCGGAAAGCACCCAGTGGATCCCGCTTATCCAATTGCTCTGCATGACTCCGCGACAATTCCATTTATGCTTCGTCGTTTAATTCTTCGCGAATTTTATCGGAGATTGTTACCTGCACCTTATCGATTCTTCGGCCATCCATATCTAAAATCTCAAATGAGAATCCTTTCCACTCGAATTGATCTCCTGTTACTGGAATGCGTTCCAGTTGTTGCAGGATGAAACCGGCAAGGGTATCAAATTCCTGATCTCCTTCTCCCATCCAGTCAGCTTTTTCAAAATGCGACAAGAAATCATAAAAAGGAATTTGAGCATCGACAAGATAGCTACCGTCTTCCCTCATTTTAATTTCATAATCTTGCAAATCCAGCTCAGGAAGATCGCCCACAATGGCTTCCAGTATATCGTTCAGCGTAACGAGCCCCAATAACGACCCGTATTCATCGACCACAAAACTGGTATGGATCTTTGACTGTTTGAACTTTTCCAATAACTGGTAGGGACTGATCGTCTCCGGAACAAAAAGCGGGTTGTTCATCACATCTTTGAACGGAATATCATCCGGAGTGGTGTACATGTCTTTGATGGAAACAATGCCTTTTATATTATCGATGGATTTGTCGCACACCGGATAGACCGAATGCGGTTCTTTGAGTATTTTCTCCCGGATGCTGTTTTCACTGTCGTTCAAATCAAACCAGATGATATCGCTGCGGTGCGTCATCAAGGAGGTTACGTTCCGATCGCCCAGATGAAAAACGCGTTGGATGATCTCCTGTTCGGTTTCTTCGATGGCACCGTGCTCCGTGCCTTCGTTGATGATGGCTTTGATTTCTTCTTCGGTGACTTGCGACTCATCCGTTTTGACCATAAATACTTTTAAAATAACATTTGAGGTACGGGAGAGCAACCACACAAATGGGTGCATGAATTTGGAGACCAGTAGCATGGGTCCCGCTACTGATTTGGCAATGCCTTCGGGATTGGACAATCCCAACCGTTTTGGAACCAGCTCTCCAAACACCAGTGAAAAAAATGTAACGGCGATGACAACGACTGCTGTGGCCAATTCATTCGCAAAAGCAGAGATAGGTTGTTGCTTCATCAAAAAAGCTTCCACATCATCCACGATTCGTTCACCCGAAAAAATACCGGTAAAGATGCCGATGATGGTGATGCCGATTTGAACCGTTGATAGGAATGAGTCCGGCTTTTGCGCCAACTGCAGTGCCAGCTTGGCCCGAAGATCGCCTTTATTGGCTTGCGCTTCCAGTCGGGGCTTGCGGGAAGAAACCAACGCAATCTCGGCCATGGAGAAGAACCCGTTGATTAAAATCAACAGAAAAAGAATGAATAAATCACTCATATGTGTGGGGCAAAGATAAGGCCCTGTTGCTTATCTTGGCTGCCATCCACCCCAATAAGGCTCCGAGGAGACCGCCAGCCAGGACATCGGTGGGGAAATGCACCCCTACATAGACCTGGGAATAGGCGATAACAGCTGCCCACAGGAACAATAAAAGGTACCCTTTGCCAAAACGCCCTAAAGTGGCCACTGCATAGGTTGCGAATGCAAAGTGGTTCACTGCATGAGAGGAGGTGAAGCTGCCGTTTGCTCCGCAGTAGCTGGCCAATAGGCGCACCTGATCGGCAAGTTCAAGGTCGCGACAGGGTCGGTGTCGACCCACCCATGCTTTGATGACCTGACTGCTCAACATGTCGGAACAGGCTACGAGCAGGAGCGCACCCAGGAACCATTTCCAGGCTATTTTGCCATAGGTGCGGTACGACAAATACAAAAGAAATAAATATAAAGGGATGTGAAAAACAGCTTCTCGCAACCGAATAGCAGCTTGATCCATCAAGGGATGAATAGCTGTTCGGTTGATGAAAAAGAACAGTTGCCGATCCCAGTTCAAAAGGGTTTCAAGGAGCTGAAAATGTTCAGATTGAAGAAAATGCATGGAGTACAAAAATAAGCAGGAATCCAAACTTGTGTGCCGAATCCATATGCATTAAATTTGCACTCTTAAAACGTGAAGTGTGGCATTGATCAAAAGCATATCTGGAATTAGAGGCACCATTGGAGGACATCCCGGAGATTCGCTCTCCCCGTTGGATGTGGTGAAATATACAGCAGCTTTTGGTCAGTGGGCGCTCGAACAAGGCAATAAAAAAATTGTGATGGGTCGGGACGGAAGAATCAGCGGTCCTTCTATTTCCCAGCTCGTCGCCCACACGCTGGTTGCAGTCGGCGCCGATGTCATCGACCTTGGACTTTCTACTACGCCTACCGTGGAAGTGGAAGTGGTTGCAGAACAAGCCGCAGGGGGCATCATCATTACCGCCAGCCATAATCCAAAAGAGTGGAATGCACTCAAACTGCTCAATGAAAAAGGAGAATTCATCAGTGCAGAAGTAGGAACATCGATCCTGAATCGGGCTGAAAACAACACCCTATCGTTTTGTTCTATTGATCGCTTTGGATCGTATACGGCCAAACCAGACCACATGGATCGTCATTTGCAGGCGATACTGGACTATCCTTTAGTGGACGCGGCATCGATCGAAAAAAAGAAGTTTAAAATCGTGGTGGATGCAATCAACAGCAGCGGAGCGGTGTTTGTTCCGGCACTGTTAACGCGACTGGGGTTAAAGGATACCGATATCATTGTATTGAATGCAGAAGTAAACGGAAAATTTGCCCACAATCCCGAGCCACTTCCCCAGCACCTCAGCGAACTATCTGCGGCAGTCATTGCCCATAAAGCTCATCTTGGTATTGCCGTGGATCCGGATGTTGACCGACTGGTGCTGGTCTGTGAGGACGGTAGCATGTTCGGGGAAGAATATACCCTGGTGGCTGTTGCCGACTATCTACTGAGCAAACGAACAGGAAATACCGTCAGCAATCTTTCTTCAACACGTGCCCTTAAGGATATAACTGAAAAAAGAGGCGGAACCTATTACCCTGCTGCCGTTGGAGAAGTAAATGTGGTGGCAAAAATGAAAGAAGTTGATGCAGTCATCGGTGGAGAAGGCAATGGCGGCATCATTGTTCCTGATTTCCACTATGGGAGGGATGCACTGATTGGCATCGTCTTATTCCTGACACACTTGGCTCAATCGGGAAAGTCGGTTAAGCAATTGAGAAATAGCTACCCCGACTATTTCATCAGCAAGAATAAAATTGAATTATCGGCCGGCATCAATCTTCAAGAAGTATTCACCAAAATTCAGGAAAAATACCGGGCGCATCCAGCAAATACAATAGATGGCTTGCGCATCGACTTTGATAATGATTGGGTTCACCTGAGGGCCAGCAATACTGAACCCATCATTCGCATCATTGCGGAAAGCAGTCTCGAAACAACGGCAAACAACATTGCCATCAAGCTCATCAAAGACATTCAAGAAGCACTCTAAATTGCTTTTTCGTATTTTCGTCATCTACCCTTTTCGTGAATGGTAAAGAGAATTTATTTTGATAATGCGGCGACTACGCCTTTGGACCCTAAGGTATTTGAGGCAATGGTCCCCTATTTCATTGAACATTTTGGAAATCCCTCTTCCATCTACTCCTATGGCAGGGAAAACCGACTGGTGATAGAAAAATGCAGAAAAACAGTCGCACAACTCTTGGGGGCACACCCTTCGGAGATTTTTTTTACCAGTGGGGGAACGGAAAGCACCAATGCAGCCTTGCATGGGGCGGTCGAACAACTCGGTTGCACCCGCATCATTACATCTCCCATAGAACACCATGCAACCCTGCACACCTGTGAACACCTGCATCAATCCGGTCGGATTTCACTCGCTTATGTGAATGTATTCAGCAACGGCCATGTTGATCTTGCCCATCTGGAGCAACTGCTTTCGGAATCAACTGAGAAAACCCTGGTTTCCCTAATGCATGCCAACAATGAAATTGGGAATATAACGGATATTCAAAAAGTTGGTGAACTCTGTAAACGCTTCAACGCCTTGTTCCATACCGATACGGTGCAGACGGTAGGTCATTTCCCATTTGACTTGTCCACGATTCATGTGCATTTTATTTCTGCCTCTGCACACAAGTTTCATGGACCCAAAGGAGTGGGAATTTTATACGTAAGGTCGGGCACCGGCATCGGACCTTATATCCACGGAGGCGGACAGGAAAGAAACATGCGTGCGGGTACCGAAAATATTTACGGCATTGTAGGGTTCACCAAAGCGTTGGAGCTGGCCTGTGAAACAATGCAGGCTGAAGCTGCTCAAATTGCCTCAATCAAATCCTACGCGTGCGAACAACTCATCCATCGCATACCAGGAATTTGCTTCAACGGCGATATTTCCGGCAATAGCTTGTACACCGTGTTGAGTGCAGGACTTCCAGTGAACGACAAAACAGAAATGATTTTACTCAACCTGGATATCCATCATATCTGTGCATCAGGAGGAAGTGCCTGTACCAGTGGAGCAGATCAAGGCTCTCATGTGATTCGTGCTTTACACATTCCCGCTCAGGTCACCATCCGATTTTCCTTCAGCAAGTACAACAGCAAAGAGGAAATCGATGAAATGATCCAAACGCTTCGACAGCTCCTCTGATAAAATCAACTGTATATGCATACATCCATTCTTTCACTTGCCCGATTGGTAAGTGTTGTGTTTATTTTGTTGCTCTCTCGTGCACAGGCGCAAGAAACTACTTGGGCAGAGCGACTGGGATATCCAAAAGGTGCAAAAGTAGTAGTGTTTCACGTTGATGATGTTGGGATGAGTTGGGAATCCAACCGAGGGGCCATTGAAAGCATGACACAGGGAGTAGCCACTTCCTGTTCCATGATGATGCCTTGTCCCTGGATTCCGGGAATCTTTCGCTACCTCAAGGAGCATCCGGAAATGGATGCAGGTCTTCACCTGACCTTGACCTCCGAGTGGCGCGATTACCGGTGGAAGCCGGTTAGTGATCGGCAAGATGTACCGGGTTTGGTCGACCCCTCCGGTATGATGTGGAAGAGTGTGGAGGATGTGGTGAGGCATGCAACCGCTGATGAGGTCGAAAAAGAAATACGTGCGCAAGTGGACTTCGCACTGAAGCTTGGGTTTCGTCCTACCCACTTGGACTCACACATGGGAACCTTGTTTGCCACGCCTGCCTTCATCCAACGGTACATCAAAGTTGGCATTGAACACAAAATCCCCGTGATGTTTCCGGGTGGACACAACACCCTGATCGCTGATCAAATGCGGTCTACCGCAGCCGATAAACAAATGGCAAAAGGGATTGGTAAGATGTTATGGGATGCAGGATTACCGGTGATTGACGATTTGCACAACACAAGTTATGATGTTCCCCTGCCGAAAGACGTCTCTCCTACTGCTGAACATATCCGGAAACACAAGACCGCATTTTACAAGCAGGCCATTCGCGATATTCGTCCCGGCATCACCTATGTCATCATGCATTGCAATAAACCTTCGGAGCACTTTGAAAACATATCCGATTCCAAACTGATCCGAGAAGGGGATTTTTTAGCCATGACAGATCCTGAATTGCGCGCATTCGTTGAAAAAGAAGGAGTTATTCTCACCACCATGCGGGAGCTGATGAGCAGAAGGCAATCGGTTAAATAAACCCTATCCCAACCGCTTCTTGATTTCGCTGAGCATCACCAATGCCTCAACGGGTGTCAGTGCATTGATATCAGTTTTTTCCAGTAAGTTCCGAATGGTTTCAAATGCTTCGGTGTGTGCATCAAAAATGGACAATTGAACATTGGCTGCAGGAGCAGGAAGTGTATTGCCCGGCTGTGTTGATTTAGCTTCCAACTGCTGGAGCAACTGCGTAGCACGGTGAACCAAAGCATTCGGCATACCGGCCATTCGGGCAACGTGAATGCCAAAGCTGTGCATACTTCCTCCCGGTGCTAGTTTACGGAGAAATAAAATTTGATTATCGACTTCGCGGTGCGTAATATGAAAATTCCGAACCCGCGACAGTCGCCCTTCTAACTCATTGAGCTCATGGTAGTGGGTTGCAAACAAGGTCTTGGGTCGTTCAGCAGCATCATGCAGGTATTCTGCAATACTGGCTGCAATCGAAATACCATCGTAAGTAGAAGTGCCGCGACCAATCTCATCAAGAATCACCAAAGACCGCTGGGAAATATTGTTGATGATACTGGCAGTCTCATTCATTTCCACCATGAACGTGGATTCACCACCGCTTAAGTTATCCGAAGCCCCAACCCGTGTAAATATTTTGTCGGTTAGAGGGATACGTGAGGCAGAAGCAGGAACATAGCTTCCCATATGGGCCATCAATACAATGAGCGCAGTCTGTCGCAATACCGCACTTTTACCACTCATATTGGGTCCGGTCAAAATGATGATCTGGCAACGTTCCTGGTCGACCTGCACATCGTTTGCCACATATTCCTCTCCGGGTGAGAGCAGTTGTTCGATGACCGGATGGCGGCCTTGGGTAATCTGCAGGTCCTCCCCTTCGTGCAGCACTGGCTTCGTATAGTTGTATTTTTTCGCGGTATGCGCAAAGGAGAAAAGACAATCGATGATGGCCAGTGTGTGTGCGTTTTGTTGAAGGACCAACAGGTGATTTCGCAGATGCGTGAGCAATTCTTCGTACACGGCCGACTCCAACTCGTGGATCTTATCTTCCGCTCCCATTATCTTTTCTTCGTACTCCTTTAATTCAGGAGTGATGTAGCGCTCTGCATTGGTTAACGTTTGCTTTCGAATCCATGAAGCAGGAACCTTTGAACGGTGTGCATGACTGACTTCCAGGTAATAGCCAAAAACATTATTGAATCCAATTTTAAGCGAGCCGATTCCCGTTTCCTGTGCTTCGCGCTGCTGGATGTCCACAAGTACCTGCTTACCTCCGGAGGCCAGCGAGCGGTATTGATCCAGTTCTTCATTCACCCCCGTTGCAATCACTCCTCCTTTTTGCACCTGCAAGGGCGCATTTTCGGAGATGACGCGCTGGATCTGCTGCACCAGTTCATGTAAAGGGTCGAGTTGATTGGCCAGGTGATGGGCATGCGACTGATTCAGCTGGCCAACAATTTCTTTTACACGGCCTATCAGTTGAAGAGACCGTGCCAGTTGGAGGACTTCACGGGGATTGATTTTACCGGATGGAAGTTTGCCGGCAAGTCGTTCAAGGTCGCCACACTGACTCATTGCTTCTCGGCACTGCGTCATGGCTGCTTCGTTGAGCATGACGTATTCAACAACGTCCAATCGTTGATTGATGGCGGTTAAATTGACCAAAGGCATCAGCAACCACCGCTTGAAAAGTCGACTTCCCATAGGAGTGACCGTGGCATCGATTGATTTGGCCAAACTTCTTCCTGGTTCGTTGGATGTGGAGACCAGTTCCAGGTTCCGGATGGTAAACTGATCCATCCACATGTAGTCGGTGCGATCGATGCGCTGCATGGACCGAATGTGCCCGCAGTGCGGATGAACGGTATCGGCTACATAGTGAAGTGATGCTCCGGCTGCAACAATAGCCGCGGGAAGTCCCTCTACACCAAACCCCTTGAGCGATGCAGTTTGGAAATGCTTGAGCAGGGCTTCTTCAGCATATCGGTAGTCAAATACCCACGGATCCATCCATTGGGTATGTATTTTTTTTCCGAATGCGGCAACAAACCGCTGTTGATTTCCTTTTTGGCAGAGCACTTCAGCGGGCTGAAAGGACTGCAGCAGCTGTTGAGCATATTCCTCATTGCCTTGTGCGATAAAAAATTCTCCCGTTGATATATCCAAGAAACTTATGCCGCAGGTCGCATCCCCAAAATGGATGCACCCAAGAAAATTATTGGAAGATCCCTCTAGCAATTTATCGTTGGTGGTCAACCCCGGAGTCACCATTTCGGTCACTCCCCGCTTGACGATTCCTTTTGCCAGCTTGGGATCTTCCAGCTGATCGCAAATGGCCACTCGAAAGCCGGCCTTGACGAGTTTATGCAGATAATTGTCCAAGGCGTGATGCGGAAATCCGGCCAGTTCAAGCGATGAAGCAGCGCCATTGTTGCGTTTGGTCAGGGTAATGCCCAATACAGCAGCGGCTTTCACAGCGTCCTCTCCAAAAGTTTCATAAAAATCCCCTACCCGGAAGAGCAATATGGCGTCGGGGTACCGTTGCTTGATTTCCGCGTGTTGTCGCATCAGAGGTGTATCGTGCACGTGTTTCATAATCATCTGGAGAATCCGTCAAAAATACGAAAGCGATGATTCCGAATAAAGGCATTATTTTTAGGATTCTCCGGTTTTTTTACCCATGAAGAACCTTTTGATCATACTCCTCCTCCTCCTCTTACCCGGAACCCATTGGGCCCAGGTTAATTTTACCGATTCTGATCTGCCCATCATCGCGATCAATACCGGAGGCCAATCCATTCCCAATGATCCTAAGATTACTGCGGACATGAAGGTGTTTTTCAACGGATCGGGCAAAAGAAACAAAACCACTGATCCTCCCACTGCATACAATAATAAAATTGGAATTGAATTAAGGGGACAATCCTCTCAGGGGCAACCCCTTCGATCGTATGACATTGAATTGCGTGATCCTGCGGGCGTTGAGCTCAATGCTCCCTTGCTGGGAATGGCCCCCGAAAGCGATTGGGTGCTCTATGCTCCGTATATGGACAAAACACTCATGCGCAATTTTCTTGCTTATACCCTTTCGAGAAGGATGGGCCGCTGGGCATCGGACGTACGCTACGTGGAATTGGTACTGAATAACGAATACCAGGGAATCTATCTTTTAGTAGAAAAAATAAAACGCGATTCCAGTCGCGTCAATATTGCAGACCTGTTGCCCACTGATAATGCAGGGATCGAACTCACGGGCGGTTACATTTTCAGCTTGGATAAACAACCCAATGGTTGGTTCTCCAGTTATCCCTCACCGAGCACTACAACAAATGCAACCCGGCAGTTTTCATATGTGTATCCCAGACTGAGTGTGATTACTCCACAACAAAAAGAATACTTAAAAAATACGGTCGATGAATTTGAGCGAGCGCTGGCAGGGCCTCAGTTCCAGGATCCGGGGCAAGGGGTTCGCAAGCATGCCAATCTTTCATCTTTTATTGATTTTTTTATCATCAATGAAATCAGTAAGAATATCGACGGTTATCGGTTGAGCACTTACTTGTACAAAGACAAAAATGTCAAGGATGGTCGCATTCATGCCGGTCCCGTTTGGGATTTTGATCTGGGATTCAAGAATGCGGATTACTGTGCCGGGAATCAAATCTTTGGCTGGGGATACCGATTCAATTTTGTTTGCCCCAGCGATGGCGCAGGTGCTGTCCCTTTTTGGTGGGAGCGGCTAACCATTGATACTGGATTTCTATCCTCGTTACGCTGCAGGTGGGTAAGCCTGAGAACAGGTATATTGTCCGATGATGCCGTTGATCGGCTGATTGATTCTGCGGATCGCGTAACCACAGAGGCAAGAGCTCGGCATTTTAGCAAATGGGATCTTAGAGGCACCACCTGGTGGAGAGGTCAATTTCCAATTCAAGGATATGAAGCAGAACGGGAGACCATGCGTGCGTGGATCAAAGCCCGGATGAACTGGCTGGATCAAAACATTCAGAATACCGGAGCCTGTGGTGATTGGCCTTCAAACAATGCAGAGAATATTATTATTTCGACTTTTCCCAACCCATTTAAAGGCTCAGGATTTTTATTCATCAAATCTCGAGAATCACAAGGCGTTACCGTTGAAGTAGTGAATTCCGTTGGAAGGACCATCATGCGGACCACAAAAAATGTTTTTAAAGGGGATAATAAAATTTCAATGAATGGCGACTATTGGCCTGCAGGTGTTTACCAAATCATGGTCACTGCTGCCACCGGAGAAAAATCGGTATTTCGACTAATCAAGCAATAAATGCCTTTTAACGCAATGCTGTATGTGGTCGGCAGGTAAAATAAAATCAGCCTGTACGAGCCTGAACAGTTTACGGGTATAGGGTCTTTTTACCTGAATTTTGAACAATTGACTGATAATCAAGTGATTCAAGCACTAGGGGCCATAGCCACTCATTAATATTAGGTACTCATACGTAATCTAATTACGTATATTCACGTAATAATTATTTCATTCCAAAAATCCAGTGATAATAATTATTTATCAATCAGCACATTAATGCAGTTCAAGCGACTTCATAATATAACCGGAAATGATCCTGCGCTGAACCGCAGGATTGCTTCTATTTTCTTGAGCGAGTTGGAATTGTTTAGAAAAAACCTGGATGCATATATCAAGGATGGCAATAAAGAGGAGCTGAAATCGATGATATTCAAATTGAGTCCAAGTTTTATCATTTTTGAAAAAGATCTGTTGGTTAAACAATTAGAATCCATTGCTGATATCAACAACCATGAACAACTTGAAGGCATTCAAAAAGAGTTGGATGCGCTGCATGAGGCGTTGGCGCAATTTTTAGCATCCCTTTAGCCCATGCATTCATAACTATACTGGTACGTAGACCATGTATTTTTCTAAGAAAAAATCTCGTGGAAACAAATCATGTATAGAAGTCAGGTGGGGACGAACACCCGATTCTGAAATTTCCTGGTGCAAATCACCTCCCTTTAAACAAATAAGACCGTTTTTAAGTTGCTCACTGTTCCGCTTGTTGCGCAAAAGCGGTCGGCTCCATCTCCAAAGATCGTTCAGCGGCGCAACTGCTCTAGAAACGGCAAAATCAAAGCTCTTTCCGCGAAGATCTTCAATCCGTGAATGCTCTACACTGAGATTGTCCAGGCCTAACTCTTCTTTCACAGCTTCTACCACTTTTAGTTTTTTCCCAATTGAATCCACCAGATGGAACTGAACTTCTGGAAAGAAAATGGACAGTGGAACGCCTGGAAATCCCCCGCCAGTCCCAATATCCACGACCAGTGAACCCGGTTCAAATGAATAGCATGCCGCTATGGCCAAAGAGTGCAAGACGTGGTGTTCGTACATGGAAGCAATATCTTTTCGGGAAATCACATTTATTTTTTGATTCCAGTCGGAGTAAATAGGAAGCAGTTGCTCAAACTGCTTCAACTGACGATCAGAAAAATCAGAAAAATAACCGGTGATCAGCTCCATTGAGCTTTGGGAGTTTTCCATAATGTGGAAACAAATAAAATATAATAAATCATCATCCAAAAATCCCAAAAGGGGAAGAACAGGAAAAGATCTCCTTCGCCAAGCCGTTTCATGGCTCGATAGTAGATAATCCCTTGCAACAGTATTTTAAAAGAAAAAATTCCAATCACCCATTGCCATTTTAACATCAATAATGCCAGCACAAACAAAGGATAAAATAAAAACTGGCTGATCATGTACCAGCCCAACATCCATCGGTGAAATGGCTTATAGTATTTTCCAGTAGAATTATGCCGTTCTTTTTGAGCCAGCCAACTCGACCAGCTCATGGGAGCAGAAGAGAAGGTAAAAGCATCCGGGTCAATGGCCACCCGTGTATTTTCTTTGGTGGAACAGGCATTGATGAACAGGTCGTCATCCCCACCGGGTAAATGATGGTGGGCAGCAAATCCTTTTTGACGCATGAACAACTCGCGCCGGTAGGATAAATTTCTTCCTACCCCCATGTAGGGCTTCCCCCCCAGTGCAAAAGACAGGTACTGAAGGGCGGTATGGAACGCGTCAAACCGAACGAATTTATTTAGGATGCCCTTTGATTGCTTATAACCACCATACCCCAACACAATCTCTACGCCCGGGTCATATGCCTCCTGCATTTTCCGAATCCAATGCTCGGATGATGGAATACAATCCGCATCGGTCATCAGCAGCACTTCGTGTTTAGCCGACTTTATCCCTATCGATAACGGAAATTTCTTTCCTGGAATATGCATGGCCTCTTGTTTGAGCTCAATCACATGCAACTGGCGGTAGGTCCGGTGCAATCCCTCCAATAGAAATTTAGTGTCGTCCTGTGAGTTATCGTTTACCACAATGATCTCATGGGTACTGCGATAGGCCTGCGCAAGCACACCTAGCAGGTTTTTTTCAATTTCATCTGCTTCGTCACGGGCACAAATGATCACACTCACTGGCTGTTCAGCAATATAAGACCGGGAGGGTGGGCGGTAAAATGCAAGTAACCTGAAATAACGGAGATAATAATAGACCTGAAGCAAGACGACAAAACAAAATGCCATGAAAGGCAGCCACACCAGCATGTTCATGGCACCGAAGATACAATATCTTTGCAGCATGAATTACCAGGAGTGCATCGAATACTTATACGAAAAGCTTCCAATGTTCAGCAGGACCGGTGACGCTGCACTCAAGTTGAACCTGGATAACACATGGGCATTGTGTCGATACCTGGATATGCCACAAGAAAAATTTCCTTCGGTGCACATTGCCGGAACCAACGGAAAAGGATCAGTCAGCCATCTTCTGGCCTCTGTTTTTCAGGAAGCAGGTTACACAACGGGACTCTACACCTCCCCTCATCTAAAAGACTTCAGGGAACGCATCAAAGTAAATGGGAAAATGATCCAACCTGAGCAGGTTGTTCATATCGTAAAACGACTGCAACCGATCATTGAAGAAATTGAACCTTCGTTTTTCGAAGTAACCGTTGCAATGGCATTTCATCAGTTTGCCGAAGAAGAGGTGGACATCGCAATCATCGAGACTGGATTGGGTGGTCGGCTGGATAGCACCAACGTAATCACCCCGATTCTTTCCATCATCACCAATATCGGACTTGACCATGTGTCTATTCTGGGGGACACACACGAAAGCATTGCAAGAGAAAAAGCAGGAATTATTAAACCCGGTATCCCGGTCATCATTGGAAGCACCCAGGAAACAACTCGTCCAGTTTTCTTAGCAACTGCACAGCACAATGAATCATCCATACTCTTCGCAGACCAGGTCGTTTCGTCTACCATCACGGAACGATTGCCGGATCGGATTACTGTTGCCCTACTGGGCTCCAATGAAGAACAGTCGCAGGTATTTCAAACACCACTGAGCGGCGCATACCAGCAAGAAAACATCTGTACAGCAGTGGCCGCTTGTAAGCAACTCGTGAGGGACGGATGGAAATTGACCGATACTGCGATGAAAAAAGGGATGCTTCACGTAATCAAGAATACCGGCTTACACGGACGTTGGGAAGTCATTGAAAAAAATCCGTTGATTGTGCTGGATGTAGCACACAACAAAGAAGGAATGGAAAAAGTCGTTGCTCAAATCAATGAATTTTCATTCAAGCATGTATACCTGATCATGGGCACATCCGCAGATAAAGATGTAGATGGAATATTGAAACTACTACCCAAATCGTTTACATATGGATTTACAGAAGCAGCAATACCAAGAGCCATGAAAAAAGAGCAGCTGCTTCAAAAGGCCACTGCTGCAGGACATACAGGAAAAGTTTTTGAAAATGTAAATAAGGCCCTCGATGAATTTAAGCGACTGGCAGAACCGGATGATCTGATCATCGTCTGTGGAAGTATTTTTGTAGTGGGAGAGGTCGACCGCACATGAATTCAAAGCCTCAATTCACCCAAGTGTTCCAATGCATAAAACAGCGCAGTGGCATGCATGCTTTGCAGAATTGATTTTTCTTTTAAGAGCTGCTTTACTTCTTCTAGTGTCATCAAACGAAGTTCAATCTCCTCGTTTTCATCCAGTTCTTGTCCACTGATTTTCACTCCCCCTTGAGCAAGAAACATGTGCATCCAATTCGAGTGGGTAGACGGATTGGCCGAAGTCTTTCCCAGGTATGTATACGAGTCAAATACATACCCTGTTTCTTCTTTTAGTTCCCTGGCAATTGCAGCTTCAAAGGATACATCATCTGCATCTACACAACCACCGGGTATCTCCAACATGGTCAAACCGGCGGCATGGCGGTATTGACGCTCCATGATGAATGATCCTTCCCGGGTGATGGCTACTGCAGTTACCCATTCCGGAAATTCATACACATAATATGGATCAACGATGCGACCATCTGGCTTTTCACAACGGTCTTTTCTAACCGTGAACCAGAGGTCCTTAAAAAGGTATTCAGATTGGATTTGTTTCCAGTTCATGGTTAACGTTTGTGTGCGCGAATCAATGCGCGGCGGAGATAGGGCGCTCGAATGGACTTATCGTAGTGGAAAATCATAAATCCTTTTGAAGGCTCCACTCGAAAACCGTATGAATGTAGCAGATCAGTAAACGCTTGTTCGTCGTCATGTTTGTGATAGGTACACAATGCAAGTCGTAATGGTTGTCTGTGTTGAAGAATATGCTGAAATCCTTTGAGGAGTCGCTGCTCTCCCCCATCAACATCAATTTTCAAGAAATTGATCTCCCTTTCTTTAAAGAACGCATCTCCTGTGCATTGCATGCCTTCATTCGAGTCGGATACCATCCGTTCAATGATTTCTACTTTGTGGCTCCAGGGGGCAAATGTATGTCGCAGTGCTTCCACCCATTGCGGGTCGCACTCAAACAAATAAATTTTTTTAACCTTTTCCACCACCGATAGGGCAAAATTTCCTTCAGCAGCTCCAAAATCTGCCAAAACGGTTTCCCCATCTACCTGAAAGCTTTCACTCAAATACCGGTGTGGACTTTCCACATCCTGCTCCATGCACAAGTCCCGGTATGCTCGTTGAATGCGATCGCAGCTCCAGTTTTTCCGAAAAAAAAGGCGCTTTCCTTCATGGACCACATACTTAAACCCATTGTTATCATCTACCCATACCTCTACCTCTTCTTTTTTATACCCATCAATGAATGAATAAGGGAAGGTATGCACACCCCTTGTTTGCACAAACGGAATGACGCGATTCCACTCTTTATTGTCCTTTAATTCAGGGTGAGTCGTCCAATAGCATACGAGACCTTGTTTTATTTGCTTATGCAGGATCGCTCTGCGAATCGGCTTGGGAACGAAGATTCGATATAATTGTGAAGGAATGGACATGCAATAGGCTCAGTGGCCACGCAAATGTATTGAATGGACGTCAAACCTTAATTACAGTCTTGACCTGTTGGATGATTTCATTTTGTAGACGGATGTAATACACTCCGGCTGGAAGGTGTTGTCCATTATATTGCGTTTCAAACGTTCCGGGGTCCATCACCTGATCGATCAAAATTTTCACAAGTCGACCAGCACCATCCAGCACTTGGATCAAGGTATGCCCTCCTGCTGTTTTGAATTGTACCTTAATTGTAGAGAAGAAAGGATTGGGGTACGGCACCAGCAATTGATCGGGATCTCCTACTGGTGAGAGTACCGAACAGGTTCCGGTTTTCGTCAGGGGTAGATTCTGAAATTGTTTAAGCATGACCGTGTTCAACATTCCCGCATCCACGCATAACCAATTGGAAAGTATGCTTGCATAAACACTTCTGAAATCATATTGATAGGGTACATTATCAGAAACCGTTGCGTTCAGGGGAATATCGGGGTTGTTTCCTGAAATACCCGGCTGTACGCTATCGCCAAAAACAAATAAGGGAGCAGCGGCCCCATGATCGGTACCATTAGAGCCATTGCTCTTGATACGTCGACCAAATTCTGAATATGTCATACCCACTACCCGTTTCTCAATTTCCAAAAAGCGCAAATCATCTTGAAAAGCCTTAATGGCGCTGCTCACATTTCCCAATAGGCGGGCATGGATTCCTCCAGTGGTGTCTCCCGTATTGACTTGATTGGCGTGTGTATCAAATCCTCCGTAACTGACCAGGTAAATTTTTGTTTTAAGTCCCCCTTTAATCAAACGGGCCACAATCTTTAACTGGTCCGCCAGTGTGTTACCCGTGGGGTAAGGCATTTGGGAAGTCACCTTCGAATTGGCCGTTTTAATAACATCTCCATATCGCTGTGTTTGCCGGTATGTTTCCCGCACAAAGGTGAGTTCCTTGCCCGCGTAACTATTGGGGGCAGGGTCGGATTGATTGTTTACAAAGCTATAGAAGGAACTGGGATTGGAAATGCTCATACCCATCGGTTGTGCGGGACCTTGCAGGGTCAGGGAAGTAACAGAACCGATTTGGATGGCAAGGGGATCAGGCATCGTAGTATTGGGATAATTACTGGGAAAGCCCGGGTAGAGTTCATCCAACAATCGTCCCAGCCAACCGGTATTCACTACCTGGTTACTTTCTGAAGCACTCATCCAGATATCCGTTGCCCGAAAGTGAGAGAAATTTGGACGCGGATATCCTACAGATTGCACGATATGCATTTTGCCTTCATTGAAAAGCTGCTGCATGCCGGTCATTGCAGGATGCAACCCTGTATTGGGATGCCGATCGAGCCGAAGGACCTTTTCCTGAGCGATATATACATTGTTTCGTGCATTGTAATACTGTCCAAACTTATCGATGGGAATAACCGTATTCAATCCATCATTGCCACCATTGAGCTGAATCACTACCAACACACGGTCGTTGTCACCAGCCGGCAACAAATAATTATCCAATAACTGATGACCAGAAGCATACGCACGAAATCCCACACCGGACATAAATGAAGGCACCATCAGTCCCGCAGGCAAGTAATTATTTATGAATCGTCTTCTATCCATGTTGCGGGTTTACATGAGTTGATACTCCGGCAGGTTCATTAAGTATTTAACCAAGGACGTGATAGCCGTGGTTACGTGTTTGGTATTGGCTGCATTGCTGGGCGTAGCAACATAGGTTTCCCACGCGTTGGTCCAATAATAATCTTCCGACTGTCCTGCAAGGAGAATATCCCGTTTGAGTTGTGTTTTATGTGCTGGGGTTATTCCAATCCCGAGCAGATGATTAACCAAATCATCGATCAGGAAGTTCGGGTTTTCAGGTCGACTGAATTTACGAACCAGGTTGACGCCATTGACGGCTACCTTGAATCCGTTCATCGTATAGCCCGTTGTGGCCAAAATATCCAGGTACTGGATACGCTTTGGCAATGTATCGGTATTGATCCAATATTCATAAAAACCAGGTTCCTGGTAAAAAGCTTTCCACCCACTCACGTCAGGAGGATCTCCTAAATTTTGTTGCATGTTAGTGAGGTAGGCAACCAATTGATTCCACAAAGGATAATTGATAGCGTAAGCGTCGGCCGACGCAAACTGTACGTCGGTCTCGCGCAACATCCCAATGAGCATGTCAGCGGGACTTTTAATCTGTGCCCCTATATAGGTTGTTTCGTAGAAATGAGAACTTGATAATAACGCTCTGAGCACCGGTTTAACCTCAAAATTATTGTCCCGCATGATTTTTGCAAGGGGGGCAATCACGCTTGCTTCCACCTCAGATGTGATTTCATAATACAAGAACCAGCGGTATAACTTTCTGCATAGAAAAAGGGATGCTTCTTCCACCGAAAACAGCATAGTGATGAGATTATCCAATTCTTGATCACCGGCTGTAGGACCGGTTCTACCAGCTATGATTTTACCCCCATAAAAGGAAGAAAATTCTTTATTTGTTGTATCGTGACGCGTTGAATCAAAGAATGACTCGATTTTTGTAGCATTGTTTCTCCAGCCGGTCAATACACGAGCAGCAGCTTTTACATCCGCCTCTGTAAAGCCTGCACCGGGTCCTTTTCCAATGACAAACAATTCTTGTATTTCTCTTGAATAGTTTTCATCAGGAGCGGTGCGATTATTGTTTTGTCCATTTAAATAAACAAGCATGGCGGGGTCTACACTAACAGAACGGGTCAAGGCTTTGATATTTCCCAAAGCATGCGATCGAAGAAGCTGATGGTGCTTGTATACATATTGGGCATTGCCTACGTCCGCAGATTCGGTTGCAAAATGATTGTGCCAAAACAATGTCATCTTTTCGCGCAGCGTTGCTTCTTGAAAAATCAACCTTCCTACCCACCATTTTTTAAATGAGGCACGTCGAAGAGCTGCTACCGTACCATCATTATTGGGATCGTTGACCCACGTTTGTCCCGCAGCGATCAAGGTATCCGGGCTGGCGGCTGCAGAAGAATTGTACTCTTTTACCGGTGGAGAGGGTTGCGGTGCTGAATCGTCCAACAGTTGATCAAGACAAGCTGAAATCCCTTTTGCCGCAAACGCATCCACCTGCTCTTTGGTTGCACCAAATACCGTTCGCTTGAGCAAATGGCGAGCAGTCGACTGATCCCAGGATCCTTGATATGGTGTTAGAGTAGCTATCACTTAAACATTAAGAATTCTTTCAATTGTACCACACTACGCCAATCGCACCGTCATTTTCAACTCCCAATATGGACGCAGCAGCATTGCTGATGCGAAGCACGAGACCTTCACTTTCTTTGCCCTGAGGAACCGCCCCCAGCACTTTTGCATATATGGTCTTGTCCGTTTTATTGGACGATAATTTGATAACTGTCCCGGGTACTACACCATTCATCAACACATAATACTTTCCATCCTGCCAACCGCTTGAGCTTTTAAAAACTCCAAATGCTGGTTGCTCCATTAGCTGTTCTTTTCCTTGTGCCGCTTGCTGTTGGAAAACATTTAAGAAGTAGCCCGTAGGCGACCGATACGAATATTGTGAACGGGCATCGTTGGTCTTGGCGGGCTGCTGGGGGGTAGCAGCAATTGCAGGGACAACAACTGCAGGGGCTGAAACAGCAGTAGAAGTTGAAACAGCAGAAGCAAGTGAAGAAGAATTGGATACCAAATGCCCCAATACAAGCATTGATCCAACTTTTAGATTATCAGACGATAATTGATTTAATTTCCGCAACTGTCCAATATCCACTCCAAAGTCCGCTGCAATTTTTATGAGTCCTTCCTTTTGTTTTACCTTATATACAACCGGAGTTCCCGATGCCCCCAATGAGGTAAAATTTGCAGCCGTCAATGGAATATTCAACAATTGGGATATGCCAAGGCCCTTCTCCATGGATAGGTCATTGTAAGAAGCAATCTCCTTCGGACTGATGAAATAGACACGTCCAACACTGTACCAATTTTCTTTGGGTGCTACCTTGTGCTGAACATAGACCCCCTTAGCACTTTTCTGAATCTCTAAGGGTGATACTTGTCCAAAACCAAAGTGAGTGGTCAGAATAATTAAACTTAAGAATATTGGTCGCATGTTCTGTTCCTTGAGTACAAATTAACCCATAAATGACAAAAAACACAAATGATAGAGAATGGGGATAGCCCAGATTCTTAAAATTTTAACATAATCAGCTGCGCATCAGGATCCTTGACGACATGGGATAATAATTTTTACATCGGCCCTGGACAATTTTTACCCACCCCAGAGGAAGGTGCGCAAAGGTAACACAGGCCCATCCGTCTTGCTGATCCGCCAGTTCAATTGTTTCTTTTTTCAGGTAGTGAACTGCGGTTGGCAGATCCAGCTCCAACCGCCTAACCCTTTCCCCCAGTTGGAGCGATAGTGCCAGTTCGTGATCCGGAATAAAATCATCCCGCTTGAAACCACCTAGGCTGATCCCGGATCGTTTCAAACGCAACTGCTGCCGAAAGTGTTGTAGGTCGGATAGGTTTTCTTCTGCTTGCAGATAAAGCCGGTCTTGCCATTGAAAAACAACACGACCCTCTTTTTCAGTGACCCAGGGAGATAGGCTCGACTTGTTTTTAATAATGGAGAGGCTGTTAGATGAACCAGTACTCATTTCAACACCCGGCGCAGTTCGTTGAAATGCTGCACAAAAGAAGCCCTCTCCCATGATATGATGAGGGTAGAATCGGTATCCGATGGCGTTGTGCCTTGGAGACGCAGCAACGACAATTTCCCAAGCTGGATCAGGGTGTACATCTATGGATTGAAACTCTCCTGAATCAAGAATAAAATCGACATTCTCCTCGTTCTCGCATTGGGAATACGAACAAGTGGAGTAAATCAAGTACCCCCCTTCTTTAACTATTTTCATGGCACTGGCGAGAATCCGTTGTTGCCGCGCAGAACAAAATCCCGGTAGTTCTGTATTCCACTCTTCGATGGCAGCAGGATCTTTTCTGAAGAGTCCACTCCCACTGCAAGGCGCATCCACCAGGACCAAATCAAAATATGCGCCTAGGCGCTCGAGGGACTGAGGATCATTATTGGAGATGAGTAGTTTTTCTGTCCCCCACCTCACTGCATTTTCTGCTAATGCGGGAATACGCGACTGAATGATTTCGTTGGCAAGCACATACCGCAACTGAGGCAGGGTCGAGAGCAAGGTTGCTTTCCCCCCTGGGGACGCACACAGATCTAGGGCTATTGCACCACGGGTTGTTCCCAAAACAGTTTGTGCAGCATGATGGATGAACATGCTGGAAGCTTCTTGCACATAATACGCTCCGGCATGAAACATGGGATCAAGTGTAAACGATGGTCGCTCATTCAAATAATATCCATGTGGACACCAATCCACAACTGCCGTTTGGCGACTGGATAGTTCAGGCAAATCTGCACAATTTTTGACTTTTAGGGGATGAATGCGGATACTGATGGGAGCGGGATGGGCATGAGCCCCCAAAAAAGCTTCGCGGTCCATGCCCGGACAGGCCGCTAATGAATCCAAAAATGATTCTGGGAGCACAAGTATTAAATGCTTCTTATCTCAGCAAGCAACTCCTGCAACGCTTTTTTGGCATCGCCGAACAACATGGATGTTTTGGGCTGGAAAAATAACTGGTTCTCTATGCCAGCATAGCCCGGTTTCATGCTTCGCTTGTTTACAATCACGTGTTTGGCATCTTCCACCTCTAGAATGGGCATGCCATAAATGGGAGAAGCAGGATCGGACTTTGCTGCGGGATTGACCACATCATTGGCGCCCAATATCAGGACCACATCGGTATTTTTGAATTCCTCATTGGCTTGCTCCATCTCCAAAAGCTTATCATAGCTGACATCGGCTTCAGCAAGCAATACATTCATATGACCGGGCATTCTTCCCGCTACGGGATGAATGGCATATTTTACCTCGACACCTTTGGCCTCCAATGTCTTTTCCAGTTCATGGCAAACGTGTTGCGCCTGTGCCACGGCTAAACCATAACCAGGAACAATCATTACTTTACTGGCGTAACTCATCACAACTGCTGCATCGCTCAACGATACTTCTTTATAGGTTCCACCAAATGAAGCACTTGAACCTGCAGTAGCTCCCGCTCCAAACGATCCAATCAATACATTTTTGAGTGAACGATTCATGGCATTGCACATGAGAATCGTCAACAGGGTTCCGGCGGCACCGACCAAAATTCCACCCGTCAGCATGACCTTGTTTTCGTACAAGAAACCTCCGCACGCTGCAGCAACACCTGTGAATGAATTCAACAACGAGATCACTACAGGCATATCGGCTCCACCAATGGGGAGGACAAAGAAAACACCATAGAGAATGGATAGTGCAACCACGCCATAAAACAACAGCGTCATGTTTTCAGGTATTGCCGCAACAAGATAGGTAGCGATACCCAGGATGAAAAAGAGCAGCGCCAGGTTGAAAATGTGTTGACCTCCAAATGAAAAATCCTTGATCTTTCCATTCAATTTGCCCCATGCAATCATACTACCGGCAAATGAAATCGAACCAATGATGAGTCCCAGCAAAATGATCAGCAATGTACCAGGATCTTTTTCCTGAAGATGCCCGAATTCAATCACTGAAATCAATGCAGCACATGCCCCACCCATTCCATTGAACAGGCTGACCATTTCAGGCATTGCCGTCATTTGAACACGCTTTGCCATTGAGGTTCCGGCTACACTGCCTATGGCCAACGCTGCGAATATCCACAGGTAGTTTCCAAGTGGATTACCGTTTTTATCTGTGTACAGAAATATAGTTGCGAATATTGCAGCCGTCATACCAGCTGCTGCCACCAGATTGCCTTTCCGTGCACTGGCGGGATTGGAAAGCATTTTGAGTCCCACAATGAATGTAACGGAACCGAACAAATAGGCGAGCACAAGTAGATTCATTTCCATGCGATCCCTTTTGGGTGTTTATTTTTTCTTTTTAAACATTTCCAGCATGCGGTCCGTCACGACAAACCCTCCTACCACATTGAGTGTTCCAAGAAGTACTGCTAAGAATCCCAACACCAATGCCGGGATGTTGCTTTCTTCTGCCTGGCCCATCACGATGATGGCACCAATGATGACGACGCCGTGAATCGCATTGGCACCGCTCATGAGCGGAGTGTGCAAAACGCTGGGCACCCTACCAATCACTTCAATTCCTACAAAAATCATCAGGACAACGATGTAGATCATTTCCTGGTGAGCGGCTATCCAATTGAGTGGTTCCATCTGGATAAAATTTATTGATTAAGCTTTTGCGCGTGAACCGATGACCAGCTCATCCTGAGAATCGGTAATCAATTGTCCTTCTTTACTGGTAATGAGTTGTAAAAAATTCAAAATGTTTTTACCGTATAATTTGCTGGCATCGGATGGTAACGTTGCCGGAAGATTGCTATCGCCCACAATCCTGACACCAAATACTTCCACTACTTCACGGTCTTTGGTGAATGGGGTGTTACCGCCGGTAGAGGCAGCCAGGTCGACCACCACACTTCCTTTTCGCATGGCCTTGAGCATTTCTTCCGTCACCAGTATAGGTGCCTTTTTCCCAGGGATCTGCGCCGTAGTAATGACGATGTCTGCTTTTGCTATACTCTCTGCAATCTTTTGCTGCTGGTTACGCTTGTATTCGTCGGATTGTTCAACCGCATATCCCCCAGCAGATGATGCATCTGCTGCACCAGGAATTTCAATGAATTTCGCACCCAAACTTTGTACTTCCTCTTTCACAGCAGGTCGCGTATCGAAGACCTCTACCACTGAACCCAACCGTTTTGCCGTAGCGATGCCTTGAAGTCCAGCCACTCCTGCTCCAAGAATCAACACTTTGGCTGGAGCAATGCTGCCCGCTGCAGTCATGAACATGGGAAAATACCTGCCATAGTGATTAGCAGCAACCAACACGGCTTTGTATCCGGCTATATTGGCCTGGCTGGACAAAATATCCATGCTCTGCGCACGGGTGGTTCTGGGAAGCAGGTCCATGCTGTAGACCACCACCCCCTGACTGCACCACTGCTGGATGCGTTCGGTTTGAAAGCGAGCTTGATACATGCCAATCAAGACCATTTCTTTTCTCAATGAAATAGAGGGAGCATGGATAGAAAGAACAACATCGGCGTGTTTTGCTATCTCTTCAGCAGATTTAATTTCTGCACCAACCGATGCATAATCATCGTCAGAGCAATATGCTGATTCACCCGCTCCTTTTTCAATCCAAACCGTGATATTCTTTTTCGTGAGTTGCGCGGCACCTTCTGCAATCAGGGAAACCCGGGTTTCAGGAAAAGATTCTTTTAAAACACCAACGATCATGTGTTTTGTTTGAGGCCACAAATCTAATCAAAATCCCTATCCGAAAGGTCGCTGAATCTTAGAAACGAATGGCAAAACACTGCTTTTCCTTGAAATCTTTTCGGAAAAAAACTATACCCATGAAAAAAAGGTCGACAAAACAGGTTGCCCGTTCATTTTTTTTCAAATCTTCCCAAGCCTTTTCCATTTCTGCACTCCAGTGGATGTCGTCTACCACCAAAATATCTTCTTCGTTTATATAGCGGACAATTGTGTGGAAATATTCCATAGTGGGTTGATATTGATGATTTCCATCCATGAAGATCAGCTTTGATCCGTGCATCGACGATAAAGCGCGTTCGAGGTGTTCCGAGAAATCACCGGTTAGCACGGTTACCTGATCATATCCTTCTTTCTGCAAACGTTCTGCGGTGAACGCTGCTAATGCAGGTGCACCTTCGATAGAGGTGACACCGTTTTTTGGCTGGGCGGCCGACAAATACCGTGTGGTTATGCCAAGAGAAGTCCCCAATTCCAACACACCATCTATGGTATAGTAACGAATCATGCGATACAGGAGCTGTGCGTATTGAGGAGACTTGAGGGCTGTGCGAGCAATACTGGAAACAGAGCGTACCGAAGAAGTGGAGATGCGTGAGCCTGCCCCCCGGTCTTCGATGGGAAGGGTCGTGCTGTGATCCTGCAAAAAATGCGAACGTACTGCTTCGATTGTGTTGAAACGGGGATCACGCGATGGTTGCATGAGCACGTTACGGACAAATTCATATACAAACGGAGAATGAACTCCATGCCCCTTTCCACTGGAGGCAGTTATCCAATGCATCAAATAGCGATATGCCAAGGTAAAGGTGGAATACATGGACACCGCTTAGTTTAAATCCGCTTCCATGTTTCAAAAGTAAACGCATGTGCATGTCGCTCATCAGCAGGAACAGACCTTGTTGCATCACAGCTAAAAACACGTTGATCAATGTCGGGAAAAAAAGTATCGGCATGAGGAAATACACCATGCACACGGGTCATGTAAATGCAATCGGCCCGGTCAAGAACATCGGCATATATCTGTCCACCGCCAATGACAAACACTTCTTTGCAATCGGTATCTGCTGCAACGCTCAAAGCGTGTTCCATATTGCTGGCCAAATGAACCCCCGGATGCATTTCCAGTGTAGTGGAAATGACAATGTTGGTTCTGCCGGGGAGCGGCTTTGACCCCATGGATTCAAATGTTTTTCGTCCCATGACGACCGGCATTCCCCAGGTCAGGTTCTTGAAGAACCGCATGTCCTGTGGCAGTTTCCAAAGCAGGTCATTGTTGGCCCCAATGGCATTGTCTTCGCCAGCTGCTACCACAATCGAAATGATCATATGCGAATCTAAAGAAATTAAACCGCAACAGGAGCCTTGATCGCCGGGTGCGACTGGTATCCTTCCAATACAAAATCTTCAAAGGTGAATGAAAAGATATCCCTTACTTCCGGGTTGATCTTCATCGTAGGAAGCGGAAACGGTTCACGGGAAAGCTGAAGGGCAGCCTGCTCAAAATGATTGGTGTACAAATGAACATCTCCAAACGTATGCACAAAATCTCCGACGCCGAGATCACATACCTGAGCCACCATCATGGTCAGCAGTGCATACGAAGCAATATTGAAGGGTACCCCCAGAAAGACATCGGCTGATCGCTGATAGAGCTGGCAAGAAAGTTTTTTATCGGCAACATAAAACTGAAACAAGGTATGACAGGGCATCAAGGCCATTTTGGATAGATCGGCAACATTCCAGGCACTGACGATAAGTCGCCGGCTATCCGGATTGGATTTGATTTGTGCAATCAGATCGGTGATCTGATCATGGGTGGAGCCATCGGCGCCCGACCATAAACGCCATTGTTTTCCATAGACCGGGCCCAACTCCCCTTCTTCATTGGCCCACTCATTCCAAATGCTGACACCATTCTCCTTGAGATAGGCAACATTCGTTGATCCTTTTAAGAACCAGAGTAACTCATGGATAATGCTTTTCAAGTGCAGCTTCTTGGTGGTCACCATTGGAAATCCCTTTGCCAGATCAAACCGCATCTGATAGCCAAACACACTGCGTGTACCGGTACCGGTGCGATCATTTTTATCGGTACCCTTTTCTATGATGTGCTTCAGTAAATCCAAATATGCCTGCATGGTCTTATTTGATCAGTTCATGAATGATGGTTCCCACATTTCCGCTTGGTGCCTGGATTCTCAGTAAAGCCGCAACGGTAGGTGCAATGTCACTCATGTACACCTTTCTGTACCCTGCACCTTGCTTGACCCCCCAGCCCATCCATAACAAGGGAATATGGCTATCGTACGGATACATGGATCCGTGGGTCGTTCCAGCAGGATTGCTGCTGTAGATGTACCCCGGACGATAAACGACTTGTATGTCCCCTGCTAGTTCTCTGTTGTACCCTTTCTGAAACATTTCTTTGTATTCGGCTGGTAAGTTCACCATTGCAATGGAGGCATTGTCAAAGGCCAATAGCACATCGGGTTCTTCATTCAACCGTTCTATAAAATAGTGTTTGACCGCCTCCCGGGGAGCCTTCATAGAATCCAAATAATGATGATTGAGATAAACCTGATGATTGGCCGTGGCTTCAACCAACCGGGAGAGTCCAAATTTCTTCAGCGTTGCCATCTCTGCATTTTTATTGGAACGCATGGCTTTGGCGGGAAGGTTGTGCGACTGCATAAATGCCGGAACATGCGCTACGCCATGATCTGCTGTCAGGAAAAAAAGATAGTTGCCCTTGCCCACTTTTTTATCGAGATAGGAAAAGAAAGCTGCAAGCTCACGATCCAGCTTAATGTATACATCTTCAATTTCAACGGAATTGGGACCTACTGCATGCCCGATGTAATCCGGAGTGGACAAGCTGATGGCCAATAAATCGGTGATGCTGTCGGCACCCAGTTGTTCTCCTTCTATGGCTGCAATTGAAAAAGCCATGGTCAAGGTATTGCCCCAGGGAGTAGAAGCAATGGCTCCATATGTTTTCCCTTTATTGGCTGAAAAATCACGAGGAAAGGGATTCTTCACGTAACTCGGATTCAGTTGATCACTTTGTGTATAGGATCCAAAAGGATAGGACAATGCCCATGGCAACCCGTACAACGAATCCACTACTTTGCGTGCATTGAAATAAGCCGCCCATTCGGGTAATGATTTCATGTACCAGGAGCTGCTGATGAAATTGCCAGAGCTGGTCTCATACCAATAAGCCGCATCACCGGATCGGCCCACCGGAAGAATGCTGCCCCGGTCTTTGAGGGCAACGCCTACAATTTTAGACCTGAAATTGGTTGCAAGTTCGAGCTCATCAGAAATCGTGGTGGACTGAAGATTGCGTGGCGACATGGGGCCAAAATTTCCCTTCCCTCCTATCACGCTCACCGAGTCGTCTTCCACACAATACATGGATCGTTTCAATGACCGATCGTACCATTCATTTCCCATGATACCATTGAATGCAGGAACTGAGCCGGTATACACACAGGCATGTCCAATTGCTGTCACGGTTTGTACAAAAGGGATGTGCGCATCTTCATTGGTAAACCCTTCCCTCAAGATCCGCTTAAATCCACCTTCCCCGTACCGATGCTGATACCGGTAGATGAAATCCCATCGCATTTGATCGACCATCATTCCTACCACCAACTTGGGCGATTTGACGGAAGTTTTACTGGGCTGCGCAGTCAATCCGTACACACTCATCATCCATGCAATAACAACTATTCCTCTCTTCATAGACGGGGATTTAGATGTGCAAATTTAGTGGGAAGTAGCGGGTTTCAGGGCGGGATTTTATGAACAGTCCTGCGGGACAAATAAGCCAAAAAACTATCTTTGCAGCTGAACCACACAACCTGTTTACAATGGCTGACATTTTCGAACGTCTGATTAAGAATTACGGTCCCCTCGGTCAACACCGCGAGCGGGCCCACGGCTACTTTGCTTTCCCAAAACTCGAAGGGGAAATAGGAAGCAGAATGCTGTTCCGCGGAAAAGAAAAGATTGTGTGGAGTTTGAACAACTACCTGGGACTGGCCAACCACCCTGAAGTGAGAAAAAGCGACGCAGATGCTTCCCGGGAATTCGGTCTCGCCTATCCAATGGGGGCGCGCATGATGAGTGGAAATTCCAACTTCCATGAACAACTGGAACGAGAACTGGCGGCATTTGAAGGAAAAGAAGATGCCATTTTACTCAATTTTGGCTACCAGGGCATCATGAGCCTGATCGATGCTTTATGCAACCGGCACGATGTCATTGTATACGACGCTGAAAGCCATGCCTGCATCATTGATGGACTGCGTCTGCACCAGGGTCATCGTTTTGTATTCAAGCACAACGATATTGCCGACTGCGAGAAACAATTGCAGCGCGCCACAGCCTTGATTGAAAAACAATCTTCAGGCGGCATTCTGCTGATCACTGAGGGCGTATTTGGAATGGCCGGAGACCAAGGCAAACTGAAGGAACTTGCAGCCCTTCGACCAACCTACCAGTTTCGGATGCTGGTTGATGACGCGCACGGGTTTGGAACCTTAGGCAAAACAGGTGCCGGAGCGGGTGAAGAACAGGGTGTGCAGGATGAAATTGATCTCTATTTTTCCACGTTTGCAAAATCCATGGCCTCAATAGGTGCCTTCATCGCAGGACCCAAACAGATCATCGATTATATCCGGTACAACATCCGAAGTCAGATATTTGCAAAGTCCCTCCCCATGACACTGGTCATTGGCAACCTCAAGCGACTGGAACTGTTGAGAACACAACCCGAAATCAAAGACAAATTGTGGTCCAATGCCCTGAAACTGCAACGGGGTTTAAAAGAAAAGGGCTTTGATATTGGAAAAACAGACTCAGTGGTGACACCCGTCTACATGAAGGGAGGGGTTGAAGAAGCAACTTCCATGGTGACCGACCTGCGCGAGAATTACAACATTTTCTGTTCAATCGTTGTTTATCCAGTTATACCGAAAGGACACATCATTTACCGACTGATCCCGACAGCCGTTCACACCGACGAAGACATAGCGCTAACACTGAAAGCGTTTGAGGAAACAAAGAAGAAATTGGATGAGGGTGCCTACAAGAGTGAGTTCATTCCCCAAATGGCTGAGTAGGTATAAAAAAAAGGGCCCGGATAGAAATCCAGCCCGTTTAAATCCAATATCCTATGAAAAACCGCAGTAATAACGTGTATCTACGTAGTTCTATTGCGTAGGTTTTGATATTTTTTTAACATTTCCCTTTATGAAAAGAGTTGTCGTAGCGATTACAGGGGCAAGTGGGTCGATTTACGCACAACGACTCATCACTAAACTACTGAAGATCAACGATCAGTGGAGCAACCTGGCACTGGTACTCTCCGACAACGCCCATCAGGTGTGGACGGAAGAGATTGGGCCCGTCAATTTTAATGATTGGGGAATTCCCATTTTTGATAAACGCGATTTCAACGCTCCGTTTGCATCCGGTTCGGGAAAATACGATACCATGGTCATCATCCCCTGTTCAATGGGAACATTGGCACGGGTGGCTACCGGCGTGTCCAACGACCTGATCACACGGGCAGCCGATGTGATATTGAAAGAAAGAAGAAAACTGATTTGTGTAGTCAGGGAGGCCCCTTATAACCTGGTCCACATCAAGAACATGGAAACATTGACCTTAGCGGGCGGGGTAATTTGCCCTGCTACACCCTCGTTTTACAGCAAACCGACATCGATTGAACAGGTAGTGGATACGGTAGTAGACCGTGTTCTGGACTTGGCAGGATTTGATGTTGCATCCTTTCGGTGGGGATCCAACGCTTAACGCAGATCAATTACTTCCACTCCCGGATATTTTTTTGAATTGAAGACAAAACTGTCGTCGGGTATAACCGAACTAGTAGAAATGGTGTTGATCGCGTAAAAATACCGGTTCCCATTTTTTTCAAATACACGGGTGGACATGATCACCTTTGTCGATTTATCCACTTCCAAAATCACTTTAAAGAATGGCTTCGTTTTATCAATGGGAGTCAGTTCCACAACCTGATAGGTTTTTCCCGCACGCTTCACTTCAGGGTTCAATACAAATAAAAAATCCTTGTCGTAGAAATTGGTAAACAACTTCTGTGGAGTGATTGAGCCACTGCTGTTGTCGAGTTCGGTGATTTGAACCTCTTTCGCTCCTACGTCGTAGGTCCAAATCGTTGTTCCATCACAAAAAATTTCCTGACCGGTGATCGAAACCTTGTACTTCACTCCTTTCATCAAGACATTTCCGGTCTTGGTACCCTGCACTTTTCCGGCAGCATTTTCAATCTTCAGCGTGAAAGCTGCCTTTACACTTTTGAACGTTTTGAATTTTATGCTCACGGCATCCAGGACTTTCTTTGCTTCGGGATCACTTTTCCCCATTCCTTTTGGAGCCTGTGCACCGACAGTTCCCACAAACAAGAGTTGGATGAGGATACAATAAACCGCTGGAAAGATGGTGCTACGTTTCATGGGCGAAATGGTCTGCAAAGAAAGGACTATTCCATTGATTTTAGAAACTGATCCAATTCGTATTCGGTTTTAAACAATACCTCCCTCACCTTGCTTCCCTTGCTGGGTCCCACAATTCCAGCTGCTTCGAGTTGATCCATGAGTCGGCCAGCCCGATTATAGCCCAATTTGAGACGCCTCTGAATCAGCGAAGTAGACCCCATTTGCGTTTGAACAATCAACTGGGCTGCATCATTGAACAGAGGATCCTTGCTCAAGAGATCAATCTCCCGGTCCTCCATATCTTTCTCATCGATCACCTCTGGCAATTCAAAAGCAGAACTATACCCTTGTTGAGCACCCACAAACTCACCAACATGCTCTACTTCTGGGGTATCGACAAATACACACTGTACCCGTGTAATCTCTCCCTGATAGGAAACCAGCATGTCCCCACGACCAATCAATTGTTCAGCACCGCCAATATCCAAGATGGTTCGACTGTCCACTTTAGAAGAAACCTTAAATGCTATCCGAGCAGGAAAGTTTGCTTTGATGGTACCGGTAATGATGTTGACGGAAGGGCGCTGGGTGGCGACAATCAAATGAATGCCAATTGCTCTGGCCAGCTGTGCCAAGCGCGCAATGGGCGTTTCAATTTCCTTTCCGGCGGTCATGATCAAATCAGCAAACTCATCAATGACCAAAACAATAAAGGGCAAAAATTTATGCCCCTTTTGAGGATTGAGTTTGCGGGCGACAAACTTTTCATTGTATTCCCGGATATTTCTGCAACTGGCATCCTTCAGCAAATCATACCGCTCATCCATTTCGATGCACAGTGCATTGAGTGTGTTCACCACTTTGCGCGTATCCGTGATGATGGCATCGTCCTCCCCGGGCAATTTTGCCAAAAAATGTTTTTCAATGATACGGTATAAACTGAGCTCTACCTTTTTAGGGTCGACGAGTACAAACTTCAATTGCGAGGGATGCTTCTTATACAACAAAGAAACAAGAATGGCATTCAATCCGACCGATTTGCCCTGTCCGGTTGCACCCGCCATCAGCAAGTGAGGCATGGTAGCCAAATCGACTATGAAATTTTCATTGTCAATTTTCTTCCCCAATGCAATCGGCAATGCATAATCGTTTTTCTGAAACTTATCCGATGCCAGCAATGAACGCATCCCCACTACACTCTTTTTTACATTGGGAACTTCAATGCCAATGGTTCCCTTTCCGGGAATAGGTGCAATAATTCGAATACCCAATGCAGAAAGGCTGAGGGCAATATCATCTTCCAGATTCTTGATCCGGGAAATGCGAACCCCTGCTGCAGGAACTATTTCATAGAGCGTGACGGTTGGACCAATCGTTGCAAATACCTTCTGAATATCGATGTCGTAATTCTTCAGGGTGTTGATGATCTGATTCTTATTCGCTTCCAACTCAGCCTGATCCATTACAATTTTTTCTCCGGAATGCTGAGCCAGTAAATCCAGGGGAGGATATTTGTACCCTTTTAAATCGGCAATTGGATCATAATGCGGAGAAGCAAATACAGAAGCTTTGGTTGGAGCCACGCCTTCTTCCTTTGCAACCGGTTTGATTTCCAATGCTAGATCCTCCTGCGGAACAATCACTTTTACAGGTTCAGGGGGTGGAGGAGCTTCCACTCTAGGCTGAACAGGCTCCGGCACTGGATCAGGTGCAGGAGCAGGAGCAGGAGGAGCAGGAGCAGCAGGAGCAGCAACCACCGTTTCTTTTAAGCTGTTCCCTGAAGTGAGATCAACCCGTGGCTGTACTTCTTCAGGAACAATTTCAACCGTTTCAGTATCTGCTTGATTAGGCATGAGCGCGTCAGCAGCCTTCTTCTCGAAGGGCCATTTCAGCACAGGATTGAATCTCCAAATTGCATAGGAGCTGAGCGAAAAAATAATGACCGCAAGAGTGCCGGACCAACCCATTACGCCGATCATCCATTGTGAAATGAAATCACCAAATGCTCCTCCCCAATGAAACGGAGAACGGGGAAAAAAGAAAGACGTACTGACACTGATGACCAGTAATCCCAACAACAGATACCGAACATTGCGAACAACAGAAAATACTGTCCGGCCCATCAAAACGTTAATGCCCACTACGAAGAAAAGCGAGCAAAACAAATACGACGCAATTCCAAAACCGTATTCAAAAAAAACAAATGCAATATAGGCGCCTAAACTACCCAGCTGGTTACTGATTTCAAGATCATTAGGCATCAATACCCCGATGCCTATATTTCTGATTTTATCTTGGTCTTCGGTCCACGTAAATAAGTAAGAAGAGAATGCGATAAAGAGAAAAAGCGCGATAAACAGAAGGGTCAGACCCAGGATCTTATGGGTTCGTTCATCACGAATGAGGGACCTGACTTCAACAGATTCCTCTTTGTCTTCCATCAATACCTCCTCATCAATCTGATGCTTGGAAGGTTTCAATCGGTTGGCCATGGACAATGTAAGTCGACAGTACGCTGCCGTTTCCCAAATGTAAAGATTATTGCCGTGATTCCGGCTGTTCGCCTTCTTTTTCAGATGGCACACCAAAGAACAACGCAATCCATCCGATAATGAACAAGACTCCTCCAAGCGGTGTAATTAGGTTAAAAAAAGTTGGGAACGAGAACCCGATGACTTTCCCAATTGCAATCGCATAAAGTGAGCCCGAAAAACAAATCAATCCGGCAAGAAAAAAATAAAGTGCCCAACGAGTGGATGGAGTTTGATATCGCTTATAGATCAACGATGCGATGATCATCCCCACTGCATGAACCATATGGTACAGTACCGCCGTGTGATAGGCTTGCATGGACGACTCATCAAGCAGGGTCTTCAAGGAATGTGCACCAAATGCCCCCAATAAAACAGAAAACGCCATCAACAATGAACCTATGCGCAAAAATCTTTTGTGCATTACAAACAATTTAAAAGTTCCTGAAGATTACGCGCAGGCGAAATGATGTGTGCTGCACGTTCATAACATGAAATTCTTTGTTGGAGCTTATCTAAAACAAATTGCTTCAGTTCGGACGAATGCACGCCAGCTAGAACCGGCCTATGCGACCGTTCATGTTCCAATCGCTCAACCAGAACTTCAACTGGAGGATTCAGCCAGATGGTCCTGCCCTGCTCATTCATGTACTCCACATTATCATAAAAACAAGGTGTGCCCCCTCCACACGAAATCACACCTGCATATGGGGTAGGTTGATTGCCTTTGACACTCATTTGCTTCAACTCTTCTGTGCAGGCGTGGAGGGCTTGCAGTTCGAACTCCCGAAATGTGCCTTCCCCTTTTTCTTTAAATATTGCTGCGATGGAGCTCGCCTGTTGCGATTCAATTCGTGCATCCAAATCAACAAACGTTATGCCCAATGTTTCGGCCAACTGCTTCCCCAAGAAGGACTTACCGGATCCCATGAATCCCCAGAGATAAATGATGATCGGCGGAGCAGGCATCAGGCAAAAGCATTGAATCCGGTAATGTCCATTCCGGTGATCAACAAATGGATGTCGTGAGTTCCTTCGTAGGTGATGACACTTTCCAGGTTCATCATGTGGCGCATTACAGCATACTCATCGGTGATCCCCATGCCACCCAGGATCTGGCGAGCATCTCGACAAATATCCTGTGCAATGGAACATGAATTGCGTTTGGCCATGCTGACTTGTGCAGGAGTTGCTTTACCCGCATCCATCAATACAGAGAGCCGCCAATTCAATAACTGTGCCTTGGTAATTTCAGTTAGCATTTCAGCTAGTTTTTTTTGTTGCAACTGAAATGCTCCAATGGGCTTTCCAAATTGAGATCGCTCTTTGGCGTAGCGCAACGCCGTATCGTAGCAATCCATGGCAAGTCCAAGCGCTCCCCACGCAATGCCAAGGCGCGCTTTGGTCAAACAGGACAGAGGACCTTTCAGTCCCTTCACGCCCGGCAATATATTTTCCTTTGGAATTTTTACATCTTCAAAAACCAACTCTCCGGTTGCAGAGGCGCGAAGGCTCCACTTCCCGTGAATTTCAGGAGCTGAAAAACCCGTCATGTGCTTTTCAACAAGTACACCAACAATCTCCTGATCGTCGTTCTTTGCCCACACCACGGCCACATCGGCAAATGGTGCATTGCTGATCCACATCTTGCTTCCATTGAGCAGGTAATGGTCTCCTTTATCGGAAATGCGGGTGAGCATTCCTGCAGGATTGCTGCCGTGATCGGCTTCGGTCAATCCAAAACAACCCAACCATTCCCCACTGGCCAGTTTGGGCAGATAGCGATTGCGTTGTTCTTCACTTCCATACTTATAAATAGGGTACATCACCAGTGACCCTTGTACACTGGCCGTGGAGCGTACACCACTGTCTCCACGCTCGAGTTCTTGCATCATCAGTCCATAACTGATGTGATCGAGTCCACCCCCTCCGTATTGAACCGGAATGGTGGGACCAAAGCAACCGAGTGCGCCCATCTCCTTCACAATCTGTCGCGGAAATGCTGCTTGCTGCGCCGCATCCTCAATGATGGGAGAAATCGACTGCTTCACATAATCACGCACTGCCTTGCGGATCATCAAGTGCTCTTCCGTCAATAGTTCGTCCAGAGCAAAGTAATCGGGAGATTCAAAAAGGTCTTGCCGCGACATACATTCTAGTTTCTGCAAAGCTACATGGAAGCGGCTTAAGTTAATATTGCGGGCTTGGAAACTATGGCTATTTTTGCGAAAATTGGTCCTTATGACCCAGGTAATCGATCACATCTCCATCTTGGAAAAATTCCTAGCCCTGCGCCAGGAAGGCGACCAGTTGGCATTGCATCAGTACCTGGATGATCAAAACATCAGCGACGTTGCCCACCTGATCGAAGAACATGAAACCCTGGCAACCGAAATCATCGGTGTCCTCTCCGTTCACCGTGCCGCCAGCGCCTTTAAGATTCTTGAACTCGGAACCCAAAAGACAATCATTCAGGAATTACAGCCCCTGAAAACAGCTGCCTTGCTCAATGAATTGCCGGCAGACGACCGTACCTCATTTTTGGAAGAACTGCCGACCAAAGTGGTGCGGGAATTGATCAAATTGCTCAACCCGGAAGAACGAAAAGTCACCCTCTCGTTGTTGGGGTATCCGGAAGACAGTGTAGGGCGACTGATGACGCCCGACTACATAGCAGTTCAAGCCGATTGGACCATCGCTGAAGTACTGGAATACATCCGGGAGGTGGGAAAAGATTCTGAAACCATCGATGTGATCTATGTGATCAACGACCAGGGTCAATTGATTGACGACGTTCGAATCCGGGAGTTTTTGCTATCGCCTCCTGAACGCTTGGTAAGCGAGCTCACCGATGGCCGCTATATTGAACTTAACGTTTACGATGACCAGGAAAAAGCCAACCAGGTATTCAGAATGAATAACCGGGTGGCGCTTCCGGTAGTAGACAACAATACTATCTTGCTGGGAATTGTTACCATCGACGACATACTTTGGGTAGCCAACGAAGAGTTCAGTGAAGACATGCAGAAAATGGGAGGTACAGAAGCACTCGAAGAACCCTATCTGGAAATTTCCATCTTCAAACTTTTTAAAAAACGCGTCGGCTGGCTGATCGTACTCTTCTTGGGAGAAATGCTGACGGCTACTGCAATGGCCAATTATGAACTCGCTTTGGATAAGGCGCTGGTACTCTCTTTGTTCATCCCGCTGATCATTTCCAGTGGAGGAAACACCGGATCCCAGGCATCTTCGTTGATCATACAAGCTCTTACCGTGGGCGAAGTCACCCTCACCGATTGGTGGAATGTGATGCGCCGAGAATTAATATCAGGATTATTGCTGGGTGCTGTACTGGGACTCATTGGATTCTTGCGCGTTGTGCTCTGGTCACAAATTTTCCCCGAAGTATACGGCGCACATTATTTTTTAATCGCAACCGTAGTGGGCGTCTCCCTCATTGGAGTGGTCATGTTCGGAACACTTTCCGGATCCATGTTACCCATTGCATTAAAAAAATTAGGAGCAGACCCAGCTGTTTCCTCAGCACCGTTTGTCGCCACCCTGGTGGATGTAACCGGAGTGATCATCTATTTCAATTGCGCTTACCTGTTCCTGAAAGGAACCATGCTCTGATTAAATTGCCTGATGATTGAATGGCTGCAACACCATTTCACTGACCACCCCACTGGCCGGTTGCTGACACAAGAACCAGATTGAGCGTGCCGCTTCCTCTTCCCGAATCATTTTTTCTTTCTGCACTTTCAAATCAATGGTATCCCAGAAAGGAGAGTCTACTCCTCCTAAAAAAAGATTGGTGATGCGGATCTCTGTGCGCTTCAGTTCTTCCCGCAAACTCTGCATCATGCCTACAATACCATACTTGCTGGCGGAGTATGCAGCTGCACCGGCCATGGGTACTTTTCCCAATACTCCCGGAACATTGATAATGAGTCCCTTTTTGACCTCTTTCATGGCGGGGATGAATGCCCGGACGAACAAAAAGGTTCCAAAGAGGTTGGTCGATAAAGAACGATGAAATTCTTCTGCAGATAACAGCTCAAAGGGCTTGATGATGCCTATCCCTGCTAAATTGACCAGGATGTCAGGCGTTCCCAATTCTGCAGCGACGGCCTGCTGCAAGGCCGCTACATCGGATTCCAAACTGAGATCCACAGCCAGCGATTGTGAAGGAGGTATCCCCAACGATTGCACCAATGCCTCTAGCTTTTGCGCATTGCGCCCCGTGATGAATACATGAGCACCTCCCTGGAGCAACAGCTTGACCAGTTGTTGACCAATTCCGCCGGTAGCACCGGCCACCACCACCTTTTTACCACTTAATTTTTCCATGGATCCTGTTTAGAAATGAAAACATTTGGAATTGAATTTTGTTGAACTACACGTGAATTCCGCTTCACTCATATTTCCCCACCAGCTTTTCCACGAACACCCTGTGCTGGAAAAAAAACGCCCGGTCTACTTGATTGAAGAAGCACTATTTTTCACTCAATACGCATTTCACAAACAAAAAATTTTACTGCACAGGGCATCGATGAAGCGATACGAGCATGCGTTGGTCGATCAAGGCTATACGGTCTACTACATTGCGTCTATCGAACACCGCGCATCTGTTCAACTCCTCATTGCTGAGCTCGCAAAACAAGGCATCCAAACACTTCATGTATCCGATCCATGTGATTACCTGCTGGAAAAAAGAATACGAACATCCACTCGTTCAAACAATATCGACGTGCAGTGGTACAACGGTCCTGATTTCATCACTCCACCCGAATGGATCGATGAGTGGTCCAAGGACCGCACCCATTTCCACCAAACCGACTTTTACATCCTTCAACGAAAGCGATTGAACATACTGATGGATCAGCACCAGCGACCCGTTGGGGGAAAGTGGACCTTCGATGCCGATAATCGAAAAAAAGTCCCCAAAGGATTCCTTCCCCCCTCTCTTCCGTCCCCAGCTGAAGACCCGTGGATCACAGAAGCGCGTCAGTACGTTGAACAACATTACCAAAGCAATCCCGGTGAACTCCCCAACAATGAACATCCCATCTATTGGGGATGGACGCGTGAGCAAGGCCTCCTGCTGCTGAGAGATTTTTTAGCAAAAAGATTTGATCGGTTTGGAGATTATGAGGATGCTATGCTGAAAGAGCATCGATTCATATGTCACAGTGTCTTATCACCGATGATCAATATCGGACTCATCACGCCCAACGAACTGATCCGGGAAGTTCTTCACTATGCAGCGCAGACATCCCTCCCCATCAATGCTCTGGAAGGATACCTGCGGCAGGTCATCGGATGGCGTGAATTCATTGCGCTGGTCTACAGAAAAAAAGGCAGTCAACAACGTACACTGAATTACTGGGAATTTCACCGAAAGATTCCTGCGTCCTTTTATTCCGGAACAACCGGAATTGTTCCCATCGATCATGTGATCAAGAACCTGCTGCAAACCGGGTACGCGCATCATATTGAGCGACTCATGGTGCTGGGTAATTTTTTTCTCTTGTGTGAGTTCGATCCCGATGAAGTATACCAATGGTTCATGGAGCTGTTTATTGATGCCTACGATTGGGTCATGGTACCAAACGTTTACGGCATGACCCAATTTGCAGATGGGGGAATCATGACAACCAAGCCGTATATCTGCGGTAGCAACTATATTTTGAAAATGAGCGATTACAAAAAGGGAGAATCCATCCAGGGAAAGCCTTCGTGGAACGACATCTGGGATGGATTGTTTTGGCGATTCATGGACAAACAACGTAGCTTTTTTTCATCCAATCCCCGAATGGGCATGTTGATCAAGACCTTTGACAAAATGGACGAACAGAGAAAAAACGTTCTCTTGACTGCTGCAAATGGATTTCTTCACGCAATCGATACTGCCAATGAAACGACCGTGGAACAGGACTGATTTACCCGTATACAGCATCAGCTCAAAACACAATGGCACGTACAACATGCACATCTGCACGTATGTTACCGGCGCAAGCATGGAACCAAAGCGCATGGCCGTTGCAGTTTATAAGGGCACAAAAACTCTGGAACTGGTCGAAAAAGAAAAAGAATTTGTCCTTCAATTGTTATCAAAGGATCAGTTTTCACTGATCAAACTCTTAGGTCAAACCAGCGGCCGCACGGTCGATAAACTTGCACGCTTGCAAAAAAAACGCTTACTGGCAGAATGGAAAACCTATCCGGTATTGAACACCGCATTGGCATACATGGAATTATCGATCATCCAGACAATGGATGCTGGAGATCACGTGCTCTTTTTGTGCGACGTAAAAAGTTTCCGAAATAACCTAGATGGGGAAGCATTAACTTTGAATATCCTGCGGAAGAAAAAAATTATTCGAGGATAATTTCTGTCATGAAAATTACCCGTATTGAGATCAAGCGGTTGACCATCCCCATGGAACCCTTTGTGATTGCAACCGAAATCTGCGAAGCAGCAGAAAATATTTACCTAAAGGTACACACCGATGACGGGATCCATGGCGTTGGAGAATGCAGTCCCTTTCCCATGTTGGTGGGAGAAACACAAGACACCTGTTTCCATGTAGGAAAAGACCTGGCGCGCGTAATCAAGGGACTGAATCCACTGGATGTAGAAGAGGTGCACGCTGCCATGAATGCTTACATTACATTCAACTCCACCATCAAAAGCGCATTCGATATGGCGCTGTATGATATTGCAGCAAAAGCAAAAGGAGTTCCGTTGTATACATTTTTGGGAGGCACAAAAAAAACTATCCAAACGGATCTCACCATTGGCATCAGTACGCCAGAAGATATGGCCGCTACCGCCACTCGATTTGTGGAAGACGGAGTGAAGATTATCAAAGTTAAAGTGGGTAAACATGCCAGAGAAGATGTAGAACGCATTCGACTCATTCGGGAAGCAGTGGGACCAACAATCGGACTGCGGATAGATGCCAACCAGGGATGGCATTATGACGATGCGGTGTATGCCCTGCATGCAATGGAACCCTATGGCATTCAGTACTGCGAGCAACCCATGCATCACCGCTTGGATCATCTCCTCCCAGTACTGAGAAAACAAGTATCCATTCCAATCATGGCCGACGAAAGCGTATTCGATCATGTTGATGCGGAACGGCTGATTCAAGCAGGTGCGTGCGATTACATCAATATTAAACTGGCAAAATCAGGCGGGATTTACGAAGCCATCAAGATTGCAGATACTGCAGCTCACTATGGAATACCCTGCATGCTCGGTGGAATGGTGGAGAGCCGAATGGCATTGACTGCAAAAGTCCATCTGGCTCGCTCCCATGATAACATTCACTTCTATGACCTGGATACTTGTTTGCTCGGGCATCTCGAAGATCCCGTCATCGGCGGAGCACGCTATAACAACTACTTTTTAGAAATGGATGAAACCCCCGGCATTGGAGCCGATATTGATCCTGAATACTTCAAGAACGCTGAATCACTCCTTATCTAAGCAATTATGGAACAAAAAAAATCTTCTGAATCCAAAGTAACCATGACCGAGCTGGTGCTTCCCAACGATACCAATTTCTTTGGAAATCTCATGGGAGGTCGACTGATGTACTGGATGGACATTGCCGCTGGTGTGGCCGCTTCGCGCCATAGTAATTTTACCTGCGTTACCGCATCCGTAGACAATATCTCTTTTCAGGCAGCGATAAAACTCGGACATGTATTGCACATCGAAGCCCAGGTTTCCCGTGCATTCCATACGTCCATGGAAATTTACATCAAGGTGTGGGGAGAAGATACCATCCAACACCACCGGTACAAAAGCAATGAGGCATACCTGACGTTTGTTGCCATTGACGCAAACGGAAAACCCCGGCCAGTCCCTGAACTGATTCCCGAAACAGAGGAAGAGAAAAAAGTCTATGATGGAGCGTTGAGGAGAAGGCAATTGCGACTCATCCTGGGTAAAAAAATGAAACCGGAAGACGCGAACGAATTGAAAGCCTTGTTCACAACCTGATGATCAAGTTGGCTGTATGGCTGCATGATGCTTGCCCCTGAGCATGTACGTGGAGCTTTGCTCAATTGCGTCCATGACGCGTTCAAGAATCTGATCCAGCGACTCATCATAGTTCAATTCCAGCGGTGCCTTGAAGCGAACCGCCAACGCTGTTCCTCTTTTTTTGAACTTGAGTCCCTTGCGGTTAAACGCACGCCAAAAACCACTGATCACCACCGGTATCACAATTGGTTTCATCTCTTTAATGATATGTGCCGTTCCTTTTCTTCCCGGTGCAAAGGGCTTGGTGGTTCCTTGAGGAAATGTGATGACCCATCGCTTCGATAGGGCTTCCGTTATTTTGCTGAAATCTTTTGAATCGACCTCTCGCTTGATATGCTTTCCTGCTGCCCGCCAAGTCCTCTTAATGGTAATCGCTCCGGCAAGTGTAAAAATCTTGGTCAGCAGGTTGTCTTTCATGGTTTCTTCGGCTGCGACAAAATTGACGTTCACAAAAGGGTTCAGCAGATAGAACGGCAATCCCAGTTTATTTTTTTTTCGCCAACGGATCGCGCAGAAAATATGGAGAAAGGCCATTACATCCGCAAAATAGGTTTGGTGATTGCTCACAAACAACACATTGCGGCGCGGCAGGGTTGTGATGTGCTCCGCACCACTGATCGAGAGTCGGTTAACGATGGCCAGTCCCGGATAGGTCAAAGCCCCCACAACGGCGTAGACTAGCTTACGGACCAGTTTCACATTTTTTAGCCAATCCATCATGTTATCCAAGATAAGCCTATTTTAGCACTTCAGCATATGCCCATCACAACTGCTATTTACGACATGGACGGACTCATCATTGATTCCGAACCCCTGTGGTACGAAGCTGCACTGGAAAGCCTCAATCCTTTTGGCATTCATATCGGTCACGAGGAGTATTATCAGTCCACCGGTTTACGCACCAAAGAATTTTTGCAGTATTGGTTCAACCGGTTTGATGTAGATCTTCAGCATGCTGATGCCGTGGAACAAGACATCACTCATCGGGTGATTGAAAAAGTCAGCACAAAAGGCAACCCCTTACCCGGTGTGGAGTCGTCTATCCGGTTGGCGCAACAAATGGGACTAAAAATTGGGCTGGCCAGTTCTTCCCCCTTGAGCCTGATTCAGGCCGTCTTGGAAAAAACGAAACTAGGTAGGTATTTTTCGGCAACTGCATCTGCAGAGCACCTTCCCTTGGGGAAGCCGCATCCGGAAGTTTTTCTCAACTGCGCAACCGCCCTATCGTCTCTCCCGGGCGAATGCATCTGCCTGGAAGATTCACTCAATGGGCTTATTGCTGCAAAATCTGCGCGCATGAAATGCATCGTGGTTCCACATCCCGATCAACGCAACAATCCGAAATGGGCACTGGCAGATCTGCAGTTGAACAGCCTGGAAGAATTGAATACAGCCCAACTCCATGCGTTGATCACATAAACAAAACGTCCCGGTGATGTACCGAGACGTTTATCCATTGAAGACAAAGAGGTTTATTTGGCCTCTTCGCCGCCTTCCATTTTTTTCTTGAGTTCGGCCAATACACCGAGGTCACCGAGGGTAGATTTCTCTACTTTATTTTGAATGTCCTTTACTACTTTCTTGGTCTTTGCAGCATCGGCCTTCTTTTCTTTCATTACGGCTTCTTTTTCATCGGCGACTACTTGCTCCCAAATACGGGCATGGCTGAGTACAATGCGCTTTTCATTGCGATCGAATTCAATGACCATTAATGGAGTGGTTTCATCAGCACCAACCGACTTTCCGTCTTCCTTTGCAAGGTGGCGACCAGGAACAAATCCTTCCAGACCATACGGCAGCTGAACAACAGCACCCTTATCGTCTTTCTTGATTACAGTACCCTCATGGATAGAACCAATGGTGAAGGTTTCCTGCAATGCATTCCAAGGATCTTCTTCCAGTTGTTTGTGGCCCAACTGCAACTTCCTGTTTTCTTTGTCGATGTTCAAGATCATAATATCAATCTTGCTTCCAGACTTGGTGAATTCAGAAGGATGGTTGTAGCGCTTCAGCCAGCTCAGATCGCTGATGTGGATCATACCGCCGATACCCGGCTGGAGTTCCACAAAAACACCGTAAGGCGTAATGTTCTTCACCAGTCCGCTGTGTCGACTTCCAACAGGGAATTTCTCCTCAATACTGCTCCAAGGATCGGAAGAAAGCTGCTTGATTGACAAACTCATCTTTCTGCTGTCCTTATCCAGTGTTATCACTTTTGCTTGGTACTCATCTCCCAACTTGAAGAATTCTTTGGCATTGACAGGAGTGTTTGCCCACGTGATTTCACTCACGTGCACGAGACCTTCAACACCGGGCTGGATTTCCAGAAATGCCCCGTAGTCTTCAATATTGACAACTTTACCCTTGATGGTAGCGCCTTCCACAATGTCTGTAGCCAGCGTATCCCACGGATGTGGAGTGAGCTGCTTGAGACCCAAACTGATCCGCTTCTTCTCGTCATCAAAATCCAATACCACCACGTTGAGTTTCTGATCAAGCTTGAGTACTTCAAAAGGATGGTTGATGCGGCCCCAGCTGATATCGGTGATATACAGCAAACCGTCCACTCCACCCAGATCCAAGAACGCACCAAAGTCGGTAATGTTCTTGATCGTTCCTTCCAACACTTGACCTTTTTCCAATTTGCCTATGATCTCCGCACGCTGTGCTTCGATATCGCTCTCGATGAGCGCCTTGTGCGAAACAACGGCATTCTTGATGGCTTCGTTGATCTTCACCACTTTGAATTCCATGGTCTTGCCGACAAACTGATCGTAATCGTTAACGGGCTTCACGTCGATCTGAGAACCAGGCAGGAAGGTCTCCATGCCCAATACATCAACAATGAGACCACCTTTGGTTTTGCTGGTTACATAACCGGTAACCACTTCACCTGTTTTGTGCATTTCAACAATGCGTTCCCACGCACGTGTGATGCGGGCTTGCTTGCGACTCAGGTGCAGGTGACCTTCCCGGTCTTCTTTCTCTACCACTATCACCTCAACTTCATCGCCGGACTTCAATCCTGGAATGTCCCTGAATTCGTTCAAGGGAACCAGACCATCGCTCTTGAAGCCGATGTTGATCACCACGTCGGTTTTGGTCATGCCGACTACTGTCCCATTGACCATTTCACCGTCGGTGATCTGCTTGAATGTGCCTTCGTAAACGGCATCAAATTTTTGCTGCTCCTCGCTGTTGTAGCGGGATACATTGCGTTTGTCTACGCTCCAATCGAAATCGTCGTGAGCGGACACGCTTGGATTGTTCAGTGTGTTGTTTTCTTCCACTTGTTGATGTCCTCCTTTTGTTTGAATTTCAAGCTGTTTTGTCAGCCTGATTTGGGGAGGGCAAAATTAGGAGAAAAAGGGCTCAACGCCTATAAAATCGGGGAGATTTTAGGGCAAAAAGGGATAAAAATGGAGCGGAAGGCCCCAAAATACCAGGCGGGGTTATGATTGAGCCATTTTTCGAATGGCCCCGGCCAGTTTATCGAGCTCTTGCAGTGAGGTATAGACATTGGGAGTGATCCGAACCCCGTGAATGTTTTCCCAGTTGATGGCAACTGAATGGATCTTGTAGCGGGTAAACAATTCCCCTGCCACCTCTTCCGGTTTCTTGCCCTCAACGGCCACACTTCCGATGGCACAGGATAAATGAGGAGCCATGGGTTGATTGAAGGTTACACGGCGAAGATCCTTGACCTGATTCACCCAATGGTCTTTTAATTTTCGCAGTCGCGCCTCCTTTCGAGCAGCACCAATGACTTCATGAAAATCAATCGCTGTGCCAATGGCCATTTCGGATGCAAAGGACCGTGTTCCCAGTGATTCAAATTTTCGAATATCGGTTCCGTCCGGTTCTGTACTGGAAAGCAACGCCCATACGTCGCGAATACGTTCCTTTTTGATGTACAGGAGTCCGCTTCCAAAAGGAGCACTCAACCATTTATGCAAGGATGACGCAAAATAATCACACCCCAGATCGGGGATCTTAAAATCAAGATGCGCAAACGTATGCGCACCATCGGCAATCACCTGAATTCCCCTGGCGTGAGCAACATCGGCTACTTTACGCACCGGCATGATTTGTCCGCACCAATTGATCAGGTGCGTCACCATCACCACCTTGGTGCGTGGAGTAAAAACCTGAATATAACGGGCAGCAATCTCATCCTCCTGCTCCATGGGCAGTGAAAGATCCAGCCACACCAGTTTAATTCCATCACGCTTCTCGCGTTGCTTCCAGGCATTGATCATGTTTGGGTAATCCTGTTTGGTCAGCACCACCTCGTCGCCTGCCTTAAGATTCAAGCCAAATATTACGGTATTCAATCCTTCCGTTGCATTGCGGTTGATGGCGACTTCCTCTTTATCGCATCCGCACAGTGAGGCCAATCGCTCGCGCAAGGGCTCGCGACCCTGGTCGAGCAGCTGCCACATGTAATACGAAGGCGCCTCATTGCAGTATTGATAATAGCGAATATGCGCATCCTGTACCACCTTTGGTTGTGGAGCCACTCCGCCGTTGTTCAAATTGATGATATTGGGACTCACCGTGTAGGATGATCGCACCCATCCCCAAAAATCTTCATCGCTTGCCATGGCCAACGGATCCAATGCATTGGCAAATTTCAATCGCTCACGTGCTTCACCGGCATACACCGGGTCACTCCAGGCCATGAATGGAAGCGCGGTGATGCCACCTGAAAAAAGTCGAATGAATTGTCTGCGAGAAGAAGGAGTCATGGCATTCAGGTTGATGATGGTTCTAAGGTATGGAATTCGCAACAATCCAGGCACTCGACCAGGCATGCTGAAAATTATACCCGCCGGTGATTCCATCCACATCCATGACTTCTCCTGCAAAAAAAATACCCGGACACACCCTGCTTTCCATGGTTAGCGGATTGATTTCATTCAACGCTACTCCTCCTGCTGTTACAAACTCTTCTTTGAATGCAGTCTTTCCTTCTGCACGATACGCGTCTGCCGTCAACACCTTCGACATTTTTACCAGGTCAGCATTGGGCACATCCGACCAACTGCGTTGCAGGGAGACAGCTGCCTTCTGCATGAGGTACTCCCACAAACGCGACACCAATCCCAACGGATTTTTCAAACACGACACCGACCCATTGAGCTCCCGGTGTTGTTTTAAAAAGGCAAGCAAACTGCTTTCATGATAGGGGTGTGCCCAGTTGACCACCACTTCGAATTGATAATTCAATGCTGAAAGTTCGCGGGCACACACTGCTGAAAGTTTCAGTACCGCCGGCCCACTCAGTCCCCAGTGGGTTATCAACACCGGACCTACAGCATCTTTACCCAAAGATGGAAGCCGAACCAATACGCCAGCAGCAGCTACCCCCATCAATGCATGCAGCTGCTTGTCGTGAATATTGAATGTAAACAGCGATGGCACCGGTTCCACAATGGTATGCCCCAGCGCGGCGATCCATTCAAATCCACTGCGCTTGGGCTGACCTCCCGTTGCAATGCACACCCAATCCGCGCTCAATGGAGCAGATCGTCCGCTCTGAATCACGCGCAATTCAAATCCTTCTTTGACTCTGAGAATTTCCTGCACATCCGTGTGCAATTGAATATTGACCGTGTACTGATTGGCTTCGTGCAGCAAACAATCAATGATGGTTTGTGAAGCATTGGATGCAGGAAACATTCTTCCATCCTCCTCTGTTTTGAGCTGTACCCCTCGCTCCTGAAACCAAGCAACAGTGTGCAAGGGTGAGAAGTGATGAAGGGTTCGTTTGAGCAACCGATGACCACTGGGGTAGGCTGCCGACATCTCCTCTACTCCCTCAAATGCATGCGTGACATTGCAACGCCCCCCTCCACTGACTTTTACTTTGGAAAGCAATTTGGCAGATTTTTCCAGCACGATCACTTCAATACCGGGATGCATTCGCGCAGCATTGACCGCACAAAAGATTCCGGAGGCTCCTCCTCCTATGACGACCAATCGCGGTTGATGATTCATCGCTGCAGCAGCATGATGGAGGCAAATACTTCTATGCCGCTCCAAAAATTTGAAAGGCGGATGTTCTCATTTTCAGCATGCTGGTTGTTGTCGTGATTGGCGATGGGAACAGTGATGGGTCGTGCTTTCAACTCCTGCTCAAACACAAACAATGGTAGGCTTCCGCCCAGGGTGGGAAGCAACAGTGGATCTTCGCCTGTTCCTTTTTTGACGGATTGCACAACGCGTTGTGCAAATGCATCATCCAGCGGCGTTTTCTGTGCATTGTATCCGCTGGAGCGCTTCACCATGCAGATTTTTTCATGCGTGGATCGTTCTGCGTCGGTGGGTTCTTGTTCCGTTACATAAAATCCTTGGTTACGGATGTGATCAATGACTTTTTGTTGTTGACGTTTCCAGTCGTTTCCGATGACTAGTCGCAAGTCCAGCGACGCAATCGCTTTTGTGGGAATCACGTTGGCCGATTGTTTCCCCACTCCTGCACTCTGAATGCCGTTGATGTTCAACGACGGAAGATTCAGGGCTTCATTCAACGGCGTGGGTCGCTCCACCGCTCGAATACCCAATTCTTTTTTCAACTGTTCTTCTACGGGGGGGATTTTCGACAAGGCCTCTTTTTCAGATGCACTGAGCGGAACTACATCGTCATAGAATCCCTGGACGGTGACCTGACCGTTGGCATCCTTCATGCTGGACAGCAAGCGCGACAATTCCATTGCCGGATTGAGCACCCAATTTCCGTAATGGCCGGAATGCAGCGGGCGTTTTGGACCAAAGACAGTGAGCTCCAGGTGGGTATCGCCCCGCACCCCAAATACAATTTGCCTACGCCCCGATTGGTGCACAGGTCCATCGCAGATGACCCAAAGATCGCCTTTGAGCAACGAGCGGTATTGGTTAAAAATTTCATGCAGGTGCGGTGAGCCCGCTTCCTCTTCGCCTTCAAAAAAGAATTTGATGTTGACCTTGGGTTGCTGCCCCGTAGATAATAATGCAGCATATGCTGTGATGATGGAAAAAACACCTGCCTTGTCATCAGAAGTACCTCGACCATATATCCGCCATTCAGGATCCACACGCGTTCCATCCTGTGGCCAGTCCATGATGCGCGCGCCGTTCACCATGGAACCGTTGGCCATTTGAGGGCGAAACGGATGAAGTCCTTCCAACCACTGAGTTGGATCAACCGGTTGCCCGTCATAGTGCGCGTAGAGCACGATGGTCTCTGTTGCGCCCGGCACGATGACTTCTCCGTAAACCGCAGGTGGAACATCCGAAGCTGCGGCACGGAGGAGTTGGGTATTGCGGATGCCATTGCTGCGCATGTACGAAAGAATCCATTCAGCGTTGCGTAAAATATTGGGCATGTCGGCTGCCACGTTGGGGATGGATAAAAAATCACGGTACTGTTGCAGCAAACGATGTTCATGTTGCACTCGGAAATTTCTTACCGATAACACTTCGGAAGATTGGGAGTATGCGATAACTGGATAAAGTAAACCAAATAAAAAACGCTTCATCCGTTTGATTTTAGGATGAAGGTAAGCAGTACAATCAATAGTCGCTAAAAAGCTGAGCATTCCCTTTTTCCTGTGCGATGATGGAGTCGAAGCTCGAGAGAATATCGGGCTTTCCTTTTTTTACACAGACATTGTGTTCGTAGTGTGCAGAGTATTTTCCGTCTTTGGTGCGAACGGTCCACCCATCCGCATCATAAATAACATCTTTTGTACCCAAGTTGATCATGGGTTCAATCGCCAGCACCATGTTCTCGCGCAATTTTGCCCCGGTTCCTTTTTTACCATAGTTGGGAACCTGTGGATCTTCATGGAGCTGCTTTCCCAATCCGTGTCCCACCAACTCCCTAACCACTCCAAAATGGTGCTTGCGCTCGGTGTATTCCTGAATGGCATTGGAGATGTCGCCAATTCGATTGCCGGCTATGGCCTTTTCAACTCCCAGCTCGAGGGATGCACGCGTAACGCGCATCAGGAGTTGATGTGCTTCGGCAACCGGCTGCAATCCAAACGTATAGGCGCTGTCGCCATGAAACCCATTTTTAAAAACGCCCACATCGATGGAAACCAGGTCACCTTCGTTGAGTTCTTTGCGCATAGGAAATCCATGCACCACTGCATCGTTTACTGAAATGCAGGTGGCATACGGATAGCCTCTGTAGTTTTTGAACGATGGAACGGCTTGATTGTCGCGAATGAATTCTTCCGCGCGTTGATCGAGTTGATGCGTGGTGATGCCGGGACGAAGCAGCGCTGCAAGTTCTGCAATGGTGCGGTTTACCAGCAATGCACTTTCACGGATCAGTTCAACCTCGGCGTTGGTCTTGATCCTGATCATACGTTAGAAGGTAGCGGCTGGAGTTGACTGTCTTCCCTGAATGCGGCCTCCACTCATCAATCCGTCGTATTGACGCATGAGCAAATGGGTTTCGATCTGTTGCAGGGTATCCAGGATGACGCCCACCATGATCAACAGGGATGTTCCCCCAAAAAATGAAGCGAAGGATTGTGTCACACCCAATTGTTGTGCTATGCCGGGAAGGATTCCAATGATGGCCAAAAAGATGGCACCGGGCAGCGTGATCCGATCCATCACCATACCGATGTAATCTGCGGTCGGTTGACCAGGTTTTACGCCGGGGATGAACCCGTTGTTCTGCTTCAGGCTATCGGCCATCTGCTTGGGATTAAAGATCAGTGCTGTATAGAGGAAGGTGAAGGCGATGACCATCACGACATAGATCAGCATGTACCAGAAGTTGCTGGGATCGTTGAAGATCCTGGCAATGCCCTGACCCGATTCCAGATTGGTGAAGGAGAACAAGGTCGGAAGGAACATGATGGCCTGCGCAAAGATGATGGGCATAACACCCGAAGCGTTCACTTTCAAAGGCAAAAACTGACGAGCACCACCCAGGGCGCGGTTGCCGACCAATTGTTTTGCATAACTGATGGGCACTTTGCGTACACCTTGCACCAGTAAGATGAGGCCAAGAATGATGGCAATGAGGAATGCGATTTCAATGAGGAACATCAGAAGTCCACCGCCGCCCCGGGTCTGCTTTGCAGCAAACTCACCCAGGAACGATTGGGGAAGCCGGGCCAGGATACCGACCATGATGATGATGGAGGTACCATTACCCAATCCTTTGTCTTGAATTTTTTCACCCAGCCACATCACAAACAATGTTCCAGAGGTCAACACGATGATCGTGGACAACCAGAAGTAGGGCTGATACGCTTCGATCAGCGCATCACGACTCACATTGCGCAGGTAGGCCACATAAGCAGCCGCTTGGAACAATGTGACCAGAGCAGTCAGGTAGCGAGTCCATTGGTTGATTTTCTTTCTGCCGCTATCGCCTTCTTTCTGGATCTTCTGCATCTGAGGAACCAAAATGGTCATCAACTGCATGAAGATGGAAGCAGAGATATAGGGCATGATACCCAATGCAAAAATGGAGGCATTGGAAAATGACCCGCCCGCAAACGTATCGAACAAACCAAGCAAGCCCGACTTTGCGCTTTGCAAATCCAGTTTGTTGGGATCAATACCCGGCAGGGCCACGTGTGCACCGAAACGGTAAACCAGGATCAGTAACAAGGTTACGGTGATCTTGGACCTGAGGTCGTCGATGCTCCAGATATTTTTGAGTGTTTGAATGAACTTCTTCACTGCTCTAAATTTAGTTGATGATGTCCACTGAACCGCCGGCGGCTTCAATGATCGATTTGGCTTTTTCGCTTACCGCATTCACTTTGAAGGCGATTTTCTTGCTGACCGCTCCGTTGCCCAAAATCTTCACCTTATCGGTACGGTTCACCAATCCATTGATGTAGAGGTTCTCCATGCTGAAGTCGTTCAGTCCGTATTTTTCAACGAGTGCTTCTACCTGACCCAGGTTGAAGACTTTGTATTCTACGCGACTGATGTTCTTGAATCCAACTTTGGGAATACGACGCTGAATGGGCATCTGACCACCTTCGTGACCTTTTTTGGATTTATAACCGGCCCGGCTTTGTCCGCCTTTATTGCCTTTTGTAGAAGTACCACCGTGTCCGGATGCTTCACCGCGACCGATGCGTTTTTCTTTTTTTGTAGCGCCTTCAGCAGGCTTGAGTGTGTGCAGTTTCATTGTTTCTTTTTTTACTCAGCGCGGTCCCCCTCAGACCGCTCGCATTGTTTTCAATAGAACAAACGGGAATTGTTCTAGAGTTCCTCCACCTTGATCAGGTGCTGGACTTTTTTGACCATACCCATGATCTGAGGAGTGGCTTCCACTTCAACAGCAGCATTGAGCTTATTGAGGCCTAATGCTTGCATGGTGCGCTTTTGACGCTCCGGGCGGTCAATGACGCTTTTGATCTTTGTAATTTTTACCTTTTTCATATTATCGACCCTGCGGGTATTGATAGATTTTAAATTATCCGTTGAAGACTTTCTTCAGTCCGATGGTTCTGGTCTTTGAAACATGAATGGGTTCACGCAACAAGGCCAATGCCTTGAATGTTGCTTTTACCACGTTGTGTGGATTGGCTGAACCCAGCGACTTCGCCAGAACGTCTGTCACACCCACACTCTCCAAAACTGCACGCATGCTGCCTCCGGCGATCACACCGGTACCGTGTGCTGCAGGCTTGATCAACACTTTGGATGCCCCTTCCTTCGCGAACTGGTCGTGCGGAATAGTACCTTTCATCACCGGAACCTTGATGAGGTTTTTCTTGGCATCTTCAATGCCTTTGGTGATGGCTTCCTGAACTTCCTTGGCTTTACCAAGACCATGTCCAACTACGCCATGTTCGTTTCCAACAACCACGAGTGCAGAAAAGCTGAACGCCCTTCCCCCTTTCGTTGTCTTCACAACACGGTTGATAGCAACCACTTTCTCCTTCAACTCGAGATCACCGGCCTTGACTTTCGTGTAATTAACTTTTGACATGTATGATGTGTTGATGTTTTGAATTAAAATTTAAGACCTCCTTCGCGTGCACCATCTGCAACCGCTTTTACCCTTCCGTGGTAAAGGAATCCACCGCGATCGAACACACATTCGCTGAGCCCCAGGGCCACTGCTTTTTTAGCGATGGCTTCACCCACCATTTTGGACTTGGAGGTTTTGGTTCCTTTTTGCGCAGCGATGTCTTTGTCGCGCGATGACGCTGAGGCCAGTGTGGCATTGCTCAGATCATCAATCAACTGTGCATAGATATCCGTATTGCTGCGGTATACACAAAGGCGCGGACGCTGTGCCGTTCCCGAAATTTTCTTGCGGACCGTGTACTTGATGCGTTGCCTTCTTAATGCTTTAACGTTCATTTCCTATTTGTTTTTCCTGATGCTGCCAGGAGGTTATCAATTATTTACCAGCTGCTTTACCGGCTTTACGACGGATGTATTCGTCTTTGTATTTCACACCCTTGCCCTTGTATGGTTCAGGTTTGCGCAAGCTTCTAATTTTAGCCGCTACCTGTCCCAACAGTTGCTTGTCGGCACCCTCCAAGAAAATACGGGGGTTGTCTCCCTTCTCCTGTGTGGTGCTCACTTTGATTTCTTTGGGAATTTCCAGCAAAATGTTGTGCGAGTACCCCAATGAAAGATCCAGTAGGTTTCCTTGGTTGGAGGCTTTGAAACCGACACCGACCAATTCCAGTTCCTTCTTGAATCCAGTGGTCACGCCCAGCACCAGGTTGCTGATCAACGCACGGGAAAGTCCATGCAACGCACGATGGCGTATCTGATCCGTTGGGCGTTTGCATTCCACACGGTTTCCGCTGACCTCAACGGTGATGTCGCGGTCAATCACTTGTTTCAACTCTCCTTTGGGACCCTTAACCGTAACCACATTGTCCTTGCCTACTGAAAGGCTCACACCCGCGGGGAGTTCAATTATTTTTTTACCTATACGAGACATAATCGCTTGTTTTAAAGTTTAATAAACATAGCAGAGCACCTCACCCCCTACATTCTGGTTCTTCGCATCTTTGTCCGTCATCACACCTTTTGAGGTAGAGAGAATCGCTACACCCAAGCCATTTTTCACACGCTTGAATTCAGCAGGCTTTGCGTACTGGCGCAGACCAGGACGCGAAATGCGCTCCATGGATTTGATCGCAGGTTCTTTGGTAGACGGGTCGTACTTCAGCGCGATCTTGATCATGCCTTGCTTGCTATCGTCTTCAAATTTGTACTTGAGGATGTAGCCCTGATGGTACAAAATCTCGGTGATGCGCTTCTTCAAATTGGAAGCGGGAACCTCAACGATTCTGTGTCCTGCCATTTGTGCATTCCTGATTCTGGTCAGGAAGTCTGCAATTGGATCTGTTGTCATATTTTTTCCTCCTTTGTCCCGGTAGCTTCCGGGAATTTGGGTTTAATGTTTCGAATTAAGGTTTACCAGCTGGCCTTTTTAACACCGGGGATCTTACCTGAAAGTGCCATTTCACGAAACGCTACCCTGGAGATTCCAAAGAAACACATGTAACCTTTGGGGCGACCGGTGAGCTGACACCTGTTTTTGAGGCGAACCTTCGATGAATTCTTAGGAAGTTGATCCAGCGCTGCCCACTCGCCTGCCGCCTTCAATGCCGCACGCTTTTCTGCAAACTGACTGACCAATTTTTCCCGTTTACGCTGCCTGGCCTTTACTGATTCTTTTGCCATATGTTAATGTTGAATTTGCTGGTTTAATCTTTTTTCATGTTTTTGAACGGCATGCCCAACTCCTTGAGCAATTCGTATGCTTCCTCATTGTTCTTGGCGGTGGTCACAAATGTGATGTCCATGCCGGTGATCTTGTTCACCTTGTCGATATCGATCTCCGGGAAAATGATCTGCTCTGTTACGCCGAGGGTATAATTTCCTCTGCCGTCAAATGCTTTTTCACTCACGCCTTTGAAATCGCGCACGCGGGGAAGAGTGGCCGCAATCAATCGATCCAGGAACTCATACATTTTCACACCGCGCAGCGTAACCCGTGCGCCGATGGGCATGTTTTTTCTCAACTTGAAATTGGAGATATCTTTCTTGGAGCGAGTGGCCACTGCTTTTTGTCCGGTGATCATGGAAAGTTCCTCGAGTGCGATGTCGATGAGTTTCTTGTCAGAAACCGCACCATTCACGCCTCTGTTCAAACAGATCTTGGTCAGTTTGGGAACTTGCATCACAGAAGAAAATGCAAACTTCTTCATCAGCGCCGGTACCACATCCTTGCGGTACTTGGTCTGCAACCTGGGTGTATATGTTGTCGTGCTCATTATTTAATTACCTCCCCTGACTTTTTAGATATTCTGACTAGTTTACCGTTTTCGCGGGAACGCTTCACTTTGGTACCTGCTTCTTGTTTCGCATCCCACAGCATGACGTTGCTGATGTGGATGGATGCTTCTTTCTTGACCAGTCCACCTTGCGTGTTCTGTGCAGAAGGCTTGGTGTGGCGGGTAACAATTGCCGCTCCTTCAACAATCACGCAGGACTTTTCCGGCAGCACTTCCAGCACCTTGCGGGGCTTCTTAGCATCTTTGTCGTCTCCGGCAATGATCACCACCATGTCACCTTTCTTGATGTTGAATTTGGACTTGAATCTGTTGCTCATTTGCTAGTATTTATTCGTTGTTCACGATTTTCTTGATTACAGCACTTCGGGTGCCAAAGAGATGATTTTCATGTATCCCTTGTCGCGCAGCTCGCGGGCAACGGGACCAAAAATGCGGGTTCCACGAGGCTCATCTGCTGCATTCAGCAAAACCACAGCGTTGTCGTCGAAACGGATATACGATCCGTCCTTGCGACGCAGTTTGTTCTTGGTGCGGACGATAACGGCCTTGGCCATCGTTCCCTTCTTGATGCCACCGGCAGGAATAGCGTCCTTAACGGTCACCACGATCTTGTCTCCGATCTTGGCGTAATCCTGTCCGCTGTTTCCCAACACGCGGATGCAGAGCACTTCCTTGGCACCGCTGTTGTCCGCTACATTCAATCTGGATTCTTGCTGAATCATTTTATTTATTTTTTCCGGCTTTCACCGCGTTATACATTCAAATGCTTACTTGGCTTTTTCAACGATCTCCACCAGCAACCAGCGCTTGGTTTTGCTCAACGGCCTTGTTTCCATGATGCGTACTACGTCGCCAGGCTTGGCTTCATTCTTTTCATCATGTGCATGGAACTTGGTCGTTTTTTTAACGAACTTTCCATAGATCTGGTGCTTCACTTTCCTTTCCACTGCAACAGTGATGGTCTTATCCATCTTGTCGCTACGGACAACCCCGGTTTTGGTTTTGCGAATTTTTCTTTCCACCATTGTGTTTATTTTTTTCCCGGCCGATGCCGGAACGTTTTACTAGTTTTTTATGCCAACAACCTTTTCTTCAGTTCTGATTTCATTCGAGCAAGATCACGCCTCAGGTCGCGCAAGCTCATGGGATTCTCCAAAGGAGTGATGGCATGTGCAAACTGCATTTTCTTCAGACGCAATTCATCCTCACTGATCTTTGCCTTAATGTCGGCTTCGCTGAGCGAGGAAATACTTTTCAAAAAATCAATCTTCTTAGACATGTTTCGTTGTTTTTTCAGTTATCACCATTATGCTACGAGGTCCCTGCGCACAACAAATTTTGTTTTGATGGGAAGCTTGGCCGCTGCCAGATCCATGGCTTCTTTGGCCACTTGAACACTGACCCCGTCCACTTCAAACAGGATCCTTCCGGGTTCCACTACAGCTGCCCAGAACTCAGGATTACCTTTACCCTTACCCATCCTCACTTCCAATGGCTTGCGGGTGATGGGCTTATCGGGGAAAATGCGGATCCACACGTTTCCTTCACGCTTCATGGCGCGGGTCATGGCCTGGCGTGCTGCTTCCAGCTGACGGTTGGTCATCCAGACCGGCTCCATCGCCTTGAGACCATATGATCCAAAAGCCAAGGTAGTGCCGCGCTTCGCGACCTGTCTGATCCTGCCCTTCTGTGCTTTCCTGTGTTTGGTTCTTTTTGGTTGTAACATGCTCAACTAGTTTTGAATAGCGATTTGTCAATATTTTAGGACCGGCGATCACGTGGACCCTTGCGGTCGTCACGACCACCGCGGGCTTCCCTTCTTTCAGCGGCTTCTGACTTTCCACCGACAAAATTGGGATTGAGGTCGCGCTTGGCCAACACTTCTCCTTTACAGATCCATACCTTGATTCCAATTTTTCCATAGACCGTCTGCGCAAAAACAGATGCATAGTCGATGTCCATCCGGAATGTGTGCAATGGAACCCTGCCCTGCTTGATCTCTTCGGTACGGGCAATCTCAGCACCGCCAATTCGACCGCTTACTTTTATCTTGATTCCCTCTGCACCCAAACGCAACGTAGAAGCAATGGCCATTTTGATGGCACGCTTGTAGTTGATGCGGTTCTCGATCTGCTTGGCAATGGTCTCGCCCACGATGTTGGCATCCAGTTCAGGACGACGAATTTCCAGGATGTTGATCTGGACGTCTTCCTTACCGGTCAGCTTTTTCAACTCTTCCTTGATGCGGTCAACTTCTCCACCTCCCTTACCAATGATGATGCCAGGCTTGGACGTGTGGATGGTCACGATCAACTTGTTGAGCGTACGCTCGATGACGATCTTGGCGATGCCACCTTTGTTGATACGGGCATTGAGGTAGTTGCGGATTTTGTTGTCCTCTATGAGCTTGGTTGCATAGTCCTTGCTATTGCCGTACCAGTTGCTCTCCCAACCCTTGATGATGCCCAATCGGTTGCCGATCGGATTCGTTTTTTGACCCATTATGATTCAGTTTGAGTGTTCTTAATTTTTTGTGTCTACAATAACGGTTACGTGATTGCTGCGTTTGCGCATCCGATACGCCCTTCCCTGAGGAGCCGGCAGCATGCGCTTGATGGAACGCGCTCCGTCCACCATGATGGTTTTCACCACCAATGCCTCTACATTGCCGCCTTCGTTCTTCTGCTTCCAGTTGCTCACAGCAGACATCACCAGCTTGCGCAACGGAGTAGCACTGTGCTGGGGGTGATGCTCCAGAATCGCAACGGCCTTCTCCACCTTCAACCCACGGATATGGTCCGCCAGCAAGCGCATCTTGCGGGGGGATGCGGGATAGTTTCTCAATTTTGCTACTGCTTCCATACTATGTTGTTTTTACTCGTTCAAGACGAGCACTGATTTAGACTTTTTTGCTTGAGTGTCCTTTGAACTGACGGGTAGGAGCGAACTCGCCGAGCTTGTGTCCCACCATGAACTCAGTTACGTATACCGGGATGAACTTGTTCCCATTGTGAACCGCAAACGTGTGGCCCACAAAGTCAGGGGTGATGGTGCTTCTGCGGCTCCAGGTTTTCACAACTCCCTTCTTGTTCTTGCCATCATTCATCGCCTCCACTTTCTTTTCCAGCTTGGAGGATACATAAGGACCTTTTCTTATTGAACGAGCCATGGTATTGTTTTCGTTTTATCGTTATTTAGCCAGTTTGCTTCCGTTTTTGCGCTGCAGGATCAGCTTGTCGCTTCCCTTGCCCAATGTTCTTGTCTTTTCGCCCTTCGCATACTTTCCGGTACGGCTGCGGGGATGTCCACCAGAGGACCTTCCCTCACCACCACCCATGGGGTGGTCAACCGGGTTCATCGCTACACCGCGGTTGCGGGGACGAATGCCTTTCCAACGGTTACGGCCTGCTTTGCCCATGCTCTCCAGGTTATGATCGGAGTTGGACAATACGCCAACCGTCGCGAAACAATTGATCAATACTTTACGGAGCTCACCGGATGGCATCTTCAATACAGCGTACCGCTCTTCCTTGTTGGTGAGCTGAGCCGAAGAACCTGCACTGCGGGCAATCTTACCGCCCTGACCGGGTTGCATTTCAATGTTGTGGAGGTTGGTACCCAACGGCATGTTCTTCATCATCAATGCATTGCCCACTTCCGGTGCAACTGCATTTCCGCTCACGACCGTCATGCCCACTTCCAATCCCTGGGGAGCCAGGATGTAGCGCTTTTCTCCATCGGCATAGTTCAACAATGCGATGAATGCCGTGCGGTTGGGATCGTATTCAATCGTTGCAACTTTTGCAGGAATATCATGCTTGTTGCGCTTGAAATCAATGACACGGTACATCTGCTTGCTGCCGCCACCAATGTAGCGCATTGCACGACGTCCCTGTGCGTTTCGTCCACCGGTCTTCTTCCCCTTTTCCAGGAGTGATTTCTCTGGACGATCCGTGGTGATCTCAGCGTACGCATTGCCGATTCTCCAACGCGTTCCTGCTGTAATGGGTTTGTACTTTTTTAATGCCATTTTTTATGTTTTATCCGTTGGCTTGTTTCAAATTAAATGGTCGCATACAGGTCGATCGATTCGCCCTCTGCAACCGTTACAAATGCTTTTTTAAAAGCAGGCTTTCTGCCGCTGATCACACCGGCTTTGGTAAAGCGGCTCTTGCTCTTGGCAGGAGAAACGGCCGTACGAACATCCTCTACGGTTACGCCATAGAAATCTTCTACCGCCTTCTTGATCTCCAACTTGTTGGCCAAGCGCGCTACTTTAAATGAATACACCCTTCTTTTCTCAGAAAGCTGATTGGCTTTCTCTGAAAGAATGGGCTTCACCAGAACATCAGCAAGTTTCATATCAATGGTTTGAATGTGTTGTCAAATGATTTATGCTTCTACCGCAGCTTCCAGTTCACTGAACAGCTTGGCAGCTGATTCGGTGATCACAAGTACATCGGCGTTCATCACATCGTAGGTATTCACGTCAGAAAGCACACAGGCCATCACACTGGAGATGTTCCGTGAACTCACAAATACCTGCTCGTTCAATTCAGGAAGCACATAGAGTGCTTTCTTGTTGGCTACGTTCAGCGCTTTGAGCATGGAAGCGAAGGCTGCCGTTTTAGGTGCATCCAATTGGAGGTCTTCTACCACCACCACTGCATTATCCTTGGTTTTCAGGCTCAGCGCACTGACCTTGGCCAGGTCCTTCACCTTGCGGTTCAGTTTGATGTCGTAGGCATGAGGTTTCGGACCAAAAATGGTACCACCGCCTTTGTACAAGGGGTTGCGGATGTTGCCCTTACGAGAACCACCGGTTCCTTTTTGACGGTGCAGCTTGCGGCTCGCACCTTTCACCTCCGCACGGGTCTTTACTTTATGAGTACCCTGACGCTGAGCAGCAAGAAACTGCTTCACCGCCAAGTAAACCGCATGGGTATTGGGTTCGATACCAAATACCTCTTCAGGCAGATCGACTGTCCTGCCGGTTTTGCTTCCTTGAATAGATAGTACGTCTAGTTGCATGATGAATGCGTTGAATTAATTCTGAATGTAAACGATGGAACCATTGTGGCCGGGAACCGATCCGCTGATTAGGATATAGTTCTTCTCCGGGAATATCTTCACCACCTTCAGGCCTTTCACCTTCACGCGATCACCGCCCAAACGGCCGGCCATGCGCATGCCCTTGAATACCCTGGAAGCATCCGATGAGTTACCAATGGAACCGGGAGCGCGCTGACGATCGTGCTGACCGTGCGACTGCTCACCCACACCACTGAAACCGTGACGCTTGACCACACCCTGAAAACCCTTGCCCTTAGATGTGCCGACCACATCCACCTTTTCGCCCTCAGCGAAAATGTCGCAGGTAACCGACTCTCCAATGTTTTTCTCAATGGAATAATCCCTGAACTCCTTCACATGGCGCTTGGGAGCAGTGGATGCTTTAGAAAAATGACCCTTTTCTGATGCGTTGGAACTTTTCTCGGTTTTTTCACCGAAAGACAACTGAAGTGCAGTGTAGCCATCGCTTTCTGCAGATTTAACCTGTGTAATCACACACGGTCCGGCTTCGATGACGGTACAGGGCGTTTGCCTGCCGTCGGGACCGAAGATGCTGGTCATGCCGATTTTCTTTCCGATAATTCCTTTCATGTTCTGTCGTTTGTGCCCTTTTCGGTATGATGGACAGTGAGGCCATGACCTCTCTTCAATCCGAGTTTGCCATCGACCTTTTCCAGGTGGTTCTCACAAAGAACCGGAAGTACCGATGGTAAACAAACCTCGAAGGGCTTGTTCATATTTCAACTCCACAGGGGAGATTAAAATTAAGTTCAGCGCTCCTTTTTATCCTGCCGCCGGCAGTCAATTGGGAGATGAATGATAAAGAACTGTGTGCCGCTGGTGCAGCACGCAAAGCCGTCAGGCCTTGATCTCCACGTCCACACCACTGGGGAGGTCGAGCTTGCTCAACGCATCCACGGTGCGGGATGATGAAGTGTATATGTCAAGTAAACGCTTGTGTGTGCTTAATTGGAACTGCTCACGGGCTTTCTTGTTTACGTGAGGAGATTTCAACACGGTGAAGATGCGCTTTTGCGTAGGCAGAGGAATGGGACCAGTGATGACTGCTCCTGTACTGCGCACGGTTTTGACAATCTTCTCCGCAGATTTGTCGACGAGGTTGTGATCGTACGACTGCAACTTGATCCTGATACGCTGTGACATAGACAATTACCCATTTTTGAATGGGGATGCAAAACTAGTCAATAGTTTGCTTCCAACAAAAGAAATCCTTAAAAAAGTGGGGCCCGGCTTCGCCGGGCCCCATACTACTGTATTTCAATTACTTAAATTACTCCTTGGCCTTCCCTTTTACCCGGGCAATTACTTCCTCGGCGATATTGTTCGGCGCCGGATTGTAGTGAGAGAACTCCATGGTGGAAGAAGCGCGTCCGGAAGAGAGTGAACGGAGCTGGGTCACGTACCCGAACATTTCGCTGAGGGGCACTTTGGCCTTGATGACCTGGGCACCTGCGCGACTGTCCATTCCCTCGAGCATGCCGCGGCGACGGTTCAAGTCACCGGTCACATCTCCCATGTACTGCTCTGGAGTGATCACTTCCACTTTCATGATGGGCTCCAGCAATACCGGCTTCGCTTTGCGTGCCGCCTCGCGGAAACCTTGCTTGGCACAGAGCTCAAACGACATCGAGTCGGAGTCGACCTGGTGGAAGCTTCCGTCGAAAATCCGAACTTTCATGCTTTCAACTGGATAGCTGGCCAATACCCCCGTGGTCATCGCCTGCTCAAATCCCTTTTGGATGGCAGGAATGAATTCACGCGGAATGGATCCACCGAAAATATCGTTGACAAACTGCATGGACTTTCCAGGGTTCTCAGTCAACCACTCTTTATCGGCTGGACCAAATTCAAATACGATGTCGGCGAACTTACCACGACCACCCGTCTGCTTTTTCAGCGTTTCGCGGTGCTCAATAGATGCCAAGAAGGCCTCTTTATACGCCACCTGTGGGGCGCCCTGGTTGACTTCCACCTTGAACTCGCGGCGCATACGGTCGACAATGATCTCCAAGTGCAACTCACCCATTCCACTGAGGATGGTCTGACCCGTTTCCTCATCGGTTTTTACCCTCAAGGTCGGATCTTCTTCCACCAGCTTGGCAATGGCCATACCCATTCTATCTACGTCAGCCTGTGCCTTGGGTTCTACCGCCACAGAAATCACCGGCTCTGGAATAAACATGTTCTCCAATACAATCGGATGATCTTCGCTGCAGAGCGTATCCCCCGTCTTGATTTCCTTGAAACCCACTGCCGCTCCAATATCACCCGCTTCGATGAAATCAATCGGATTCTGCTTGTTGGCAAACATTTTCATGATGCGACTGATCCGCTCTTTCTTTCCGCTCCTCACGTTCAATACATAGGAACCGGCATCGAGTCGACCAGAATACACACGGAAGAACGCCAAACGACCCACAAACGGATCGGTCATGATCTTGAACGCCAACGCCGCAAACGGTTCTGATGCTTCCGGCTTGCGTACGATGGTTTCACCGTTATCGGGATTGGTTCCCTCAATCGCGTCAATGTCCACCGGAGCAGGCAAGTAACGGCAAACCGCATCCAAGGCAGTTTGAACGCCCTTGTTCTTGAATGAAGATCCGCACATCATCGGAACGATGCTCAGATCAATGCACGCCTTGCGTATCGCTTCATGCACTTCATCCTCGGTGATTGAATTGGGATCTTCAAAAAATTTCTCCAATAACTTATCATCGTATTCTGCAACAGCTTCAATCAAATTTTGCCTCCACTCGTTGGCCTCCGCCACCATGTCTTCTGGTACAGAAATTTCATCAAAGGTCATTCCTTCTGTTTCCATGTGCCAGATGATGCCCTTCATTTTGATGAGGTCAACCACCCCCATGAAATTATCTTCAGCACCGATGGGCAATTGAAGCGGAACGGCCTTGGCTCCCAGCATTTCCTTCACCTGACGCACCACCATGAGAAAATCCGCACCACTGCGGTCCATCTTGTTCACAAATCCAATGCGGGGAACACGGTACCGGTTGGCCTGGCGCCAAACGGTTTCCGACTGGGGTTCCACCCCATCCACCGCTGAAAACAACGCAATCAATCCATCCAATACGCGCATGGAACGCTCCACCTCAACAGTAAAGTCCACGTGGCCCGGAGTATCAATGATGTTGAAATAATATTTTTTGGTGTCTGCAGTCGCCTTTCCCAACACGGTTGGAAAATTCCACTGACAGCTTACAGCAGCTGAAGTGATGGTGATGCCGCGCTCTTTTTCCTGCTCCATCCAGTCGGTGGTGGCTGCACCATCGTGTACTTCACCGATTTTGTGGATCATACCTGTATAGCGGAGAATGCGCTCCGTTGTTGTTGTCTTGCCTGCATCGATGTGTGCGGCGATTCCAAAATTGCGTTGAAATTTCAAGTCTGCCATGACGGGTGTAGTTGGTGATTATTTTGCGGGTGCAAAGTTATACAAAGCCCTGCAGATACGGAAATAAAAAAGGGTCGTTCAAAACGACCCTTTCTGCTGAATCAGCTCATTTCTTAAATCCTGAAGTGGGCAAATGCTTTGTTCGCCTCTGCCATTCGGTGTGTATCTTCTTTCTTCTTGAATGCTCCACCCTCACCTTTGCTGGCCGCAACGATTTCGTTAGCGAGTTTGTCAGCCATGCTGCGACCATTGCGCTCGCGAGCAAACCGAATCAACCACTTGATGCTCAGTGAAATTTTTCTGTCGGGACGCACCTCAGAAGGAATCTGAAACGTGGCACCACCGATCCTGCGGCTGCGCACTTCAACAGCAGGTGTTACATTGGAGAGGGCTTTTTTCCACACTTCGTATCCGTCTTCCCCACTCATCTTGCTCACTTTCTCAATGGCATCATAAAATATGGTAAGGGATGCATCCTTCTTTCCTTGCCACATGACGTTGTTCACAAAACGGGTCACCAGTACATCGCTGAACTTGGGATCCGGTGCAAGGGGTAATTTTTTGGCTCTAGTCTTCCTCATCTATGGATAAGTTTCTGTGATTTATTTTTTGGCTTTTTCGCGCTTGGTTCCGTATTTAGAACGGCTCTTTTTGCGGTCTTTCACTCCCGCTGTATCCAGGCTTCCGCGAACAATATGATAACGAACCCCCGGCAGATCCTTCACGCGACCACCCCTGATCAACACGATCGAGTGCTCCTGCAGGTTGTGTCCTTCTCCGGGAATATAGGCAATCACCTCAATTTTATTGGTGAGGCGAACTTTGGCAACTTTACGAAGCGCAGAATTGGGCTTCTTGGGTGTTGTGGTATACACACGGGTGCACACTCCACGACGTTGTGGACATGCATCCAGGGCCCTTGATTTACTCTTGGCCTTGATGATTTCTCTTCCTTTTCTAACAAGCTGCTGTATTGTAGGCATTCTACCCTTTTTTAACGGGACGGCAAAGGTAGGGGTAATTTTCAAAAAACCAAAACCCTCTACTCAAATACGGGAAGCATCCAGTTATGGACGTCCGGCTCAATGCCATCGCGAATTCCAGTCAGTTTTGCCTTTAGGGTATCGGCCAACTTGAATTGAAGGGGTTCAAAGAGCAGGGACCGGTCCTTGTACCGGATCTCTTGCACCTTGGAAATAGTGGCTGCAGTTCCGGTTCCAAATGCTTCGGTGAACAACCCCGCTTGGTGGGCTTCAATGAGTTCCAAAATGGAGATGTTTCGTTCTTCCACCGGAATGCCGATGTCCCGTGCCACCTTGATCACACTGTCGCGTGTCACTCCCTCCAGAATGGTGCCATTTGCAAGGGAAGGGGTAATGAGTCGGCCGTCCACGAGGAAAAAGATATTGATGGTTCCACACTCCTGAACATATTTGTGCTCATGGGCGTCGGTCCACAGTATCTGATCAAATCCATTTTTTTGGGCAATGGCAAAGGGGTGGAGCGAAGCTGCATAGTTGCCAGCTGTTTTCGCACGACCAATTCCGCCTTCCACTGCCCGTACATACTTTTCTTCTACCTGAATGCGCATGGGTGCTGCATAGTAAGGACCCACCGGCGATAAGATGATCATGAACAAATAGGATGATGAAGGCATGACCCCCAACAGTTCGTTTGTGCCAAACATGAACGGGCGGATGTACATGGCATGCTCAACTTCATGGGGAATCCACTTGTCCTCCATCTGCAAAAGTTTTCTCATCCCACCAATAAAGATATCTTCGGAAATCTCCGGCATCTCCATCCGATGGGCAGAACGATTGAACCGCTTTAGATTTTCGTATGGACGAAAAATGGCGGATCGACCATCCTGCATCCGAAATGCTTTTACCCCTTCAAAAATGGATTGACCATAGTGCAAGGTGGCCATGGCTGGATCAAAGCAAATCGGTCCATACGGGAGTATCTCGGGTGCTTGCCATCGACCATCTTGGTATTTGGCCATCAGCATGTGATCGGTAAAATACCTGCCAAACCCTAAATTGTTGAAATCCACTTCGCGCAATTTGGATGTTGCGGCTTTTGTTACCTTTATCGTTTCCATGAACTCCATGATCAACATTTCTGCAAAGAAACGAAAACAATGACACAATGGAATCAGTAAAGTTGAACGCTACTGCACTGGCTCAGGTGTACGGAAAAGATTTTCTCATCGATGGAACAGCCCCTTCGGTTTCGCCAGCCTCCTCTTCGCAACGCAGGGTGGTGGTGGTGACCGCATACCCCCATACTGTTCCAGCAGCAGCTGCCCAATTCTTGCAATCCATTTTGTCTGCCTGTAAATTGTTGCCGGGACAAGTAGAAATCGTCACTGCATCCCCGGATATACCGGACTATACCTCCATTCATTTGCAATGGAACAACAGCATCACCCTCCTATTTGGTGTACAGCCGGATCAAATTGGTTTGCCCATGCACTTTCCGCATTTTCAAGTACAATCCTTTGCTGAAAAAACTTACCTGAGCAGTCCGCCGCTGGAAGAAGTGGAACAGGACCGTTCACTCAAACTCCAGCTCTGGCAATCCCTTCAAAAACTATTTGCCGTATGAGCCAGCTCCTCTTCGCCTCCAACAATGTCCACAAGGCAGATGAATTCAGAGAGATCCTCGCCCCTCCGCTCAACATCCTGACGTTAAAAGAAGCCGGCATCACGATTGAAATTCCAGAACCCCACCCCACCCTAGAAGAAAATGCACTGGAAAAAGCGAGGGTCATTTATGCCCTAACCGGTAAGGATTGTTTCTCAGAAGATACGGGATTGGAAGTCGATTCCCTGAATGGTGCACCGGGAGTTCATACTGCACGCTTTGCGGGTCCGCATGCAAGCGATCACGATAACATTCAACAACTGTTAATGGAATTGAAGCCCCACACCAACCGATCCGCCCGGTTTCTTACCGTGATCTGCTTGATCTGGAAAGGAAAAGAATTTTTATTCAAAGGGGAATGCGAAGGAAGGATTGCTGAAAGGGAAGAGGGACAAACTGGCTTCGGGTATGACCCCGTTTTTATTCCATCAGGCTACCAGGAAACATTTGCTGCATTGGGGATGGATGTAAAAAAAGAAATCAGTCACCGGAAAAAAGCTGCCGTTCAACTGGCCGCATTTTTGAACGAGGCATCGTTCCAAATTTCCCAGGAAGCCTCCGCCTGAATCACGAGCATATCCATCCCATTTTCAACTGCTGCTCCACGCTGTTCTCCTTCTCTCAAAAAAGCAGTGCGTTCAGGATTGTACACCAAATCGTATAGATAATGCTGGGGACCTATTGCGTCATACGGTAGTGCCGGCTTTGATTCGATGTTGGGATGCATTCCCAGCGGAGTGGTATTGATGATCAACCGATGCGACGCAATCAGATCAGCATCGATTTCTTCATAGGTGAGTCCTTCGGAATGGGTGGTTCTGCTTATGGTTAGGAATGGAATGTTCTTTTCTTTTAACACATGCACCACCGCTTTTGCTGCTCCTCCCGTCCCCAGCACCAGCGCACGATCATGATGCGGCTGCCAGTGCCGATGAAGTGTTTGCGAAAATCCAATCACATCGGTATTGTAGCCAATGAGTCGACCTTCCCGAATGGCAATGCAATTGCAGGCTCCTATCTGCTCTACAGCTGCCGTCTGCTCTGTCAAATATGGCAGGACCTGCTCTTTGTAGGGAATGGTGACGTTGAGTCCTGCTAAATCCGGATGTGCGAACAACAATTCCGGCAACTCATCAATAGAGGACAATGGATAAAGTTCATACACATGATCCCGAATGGATTCCTGCTGAAATTTTTGAGCAAAATAATTTCCCGAGAAAGAATGGGAAAGCGGATAGCCAATGAGTCCAAATCGGCGCATGGGATTATGGCTTGAGAAAAAGGCTGAAGGTATCGCCTCTCAATCCAATGCGCATGGCTTCCAGCGCAATGATTTCGGATGGTGCGATGTTGCCCAGGTTCACGTTGGCACCCAAGAGCTCAATAAAATACAACTGCTGTGCCTTTTGAGGTGCTTCCCATAAAATTTTTTCTCCGGGAATTTGCGTCAGGATTTCTTGAACAAGTCCTTCACGGACCTCCCCGCTGCCTCTGTAGATACCTACATTGCCCGCCTCCCGTGCTTCTGCAATCACCCAGGACGCACCTGCGCTCAATTCTGCGCGCATCAGCTCGATCCATTTATAGGGAGGTATGATGTGGGCGGCATCTTTGCTGCCGACTTCACTCAAAACAGTTCCAATTGTACTGAGTTTTTCAATGTAGCCGCATTTTTCTGTATGCGGGATGGCGATGGAACCATCACTGACCTCCATGTACCGGATGTTGTAATCCTTGCAGAGGGAAATATACTCGTTGAATTGATTTCGGATGAGAAAGGCTTCCATCAAGGTTCCTCCAAAATAGACGGGAATGCCGGCATTTTGATAGAGCTCAATTTTCTCCCTCAACTTGGGGGTAACATAGGCTGTTCCAAATCCCAATTTGATGAGGTCAACGTGAGGAACAGCGTTCTCAATAAAATGACGCGCTTCTTCTAGCGATAAGCCCTTGTCCATGACCATGGTGATTCCTTCGATTCGGGGTTTCGCAAAGCGATCAGGCATCTGAGAGAGAGAAAAGTTCATGTGGAATATGCTGGTTCCTGCAAATTTAATAAGCTTAAGCGAAAACGGTTCAACCGATGTCGGATTGGCTAAATTCTTCTACGGCGTTTAAAGCGGAGAATGAGTTCCACCACTTGTGGATGCTTTACGGAAGAAGGGTATAGGTTTAAAAAAGATTTCAATTGTTTGGGGTACCGTTCCAGTGTTGCTTCCAAGGCTTCAAATCCTTCCTTGTTTTTACCCAAGGCCAGCAGGATGGCTGCCCGATAAAATTCCAGGATGGGACGATTGCCAAGTCGGCTACGGGCCAGTTCCACTTGTCGTTCAGCCTCTGCATGTTGCTGACTCAAAAACAATGTACGGATCAATGCTTCCCAGCCCTTGATGCTGCGCGGCTTTGATTGCACGACAGCTAAAAAATGATGCACCGCTTCTTTATGATGGCCCAACTTGACATGGCATTCGCCCATGGTCAAATTGAATTCGGGATCAAGCCGTTTTATGCGCAAGGCCATCTCCAGGTATTTGATGGCTTGGGCATATTTCAATTCTTTCATGTAGGTGCCTGCCACTTTCACATAGAGCCGTGCATTGTCGGGGTTCAGGTGCGAAGCCTTTCTGTAATAGAACCGCGCTTGTGCATGATTTCGAATCTTCTCATAGCAGTATCCAATGGCCTGATAGATCAGGTCTTCTGGTCGCGACAACTCAATCACCTTTTCCAGTTGATCAATGGCTTCCTTGTAGCGGTGCAACCGCATCAACGCATCGGCCATGTTGCGGTAGGCATAATCGAATTTTTCGTTGATCGCAATGGCATATTGATACGCATCAATTGCTTTTTCAAACAACTTCAATCCCTGGTACGCGGCTGCCAAATTGAACCAGGCAAGATCGCTGTAGGGATATTCTTCGATGATTTTTAGATGCAACCGGATGCTTTCTTCGTTGCGACCGGTGAAGTCGGTCCAAAAACAGATTTTATACAAGGCCTCCTCATTGGTTGGATCGTATTCGAGGATCCACTTGAGGCAATCGAAAATTTTCTCAAATGCTTCGTAATCGTCGTACACGTCCGCCAGTTCAAACAACAACTCGATGCGCTCCTCGCCTTCAAACCGGTTGACGGCTTCTTCAAGCAACTCAACCGCCTTCTCTTGTAAATCGAGCGCCAGATAAGCATCCGTTCTCAGGATGTAAATATCGATGTCATTTTTGTCCAGGATTTCCGCCTTATCCAACATCAGCAACGCTTTTTTATAGTGCCGGGATGCAATGAGCAAATCAGCTTTTTTTACCATCAGAGAGGAAGAGAAGGGAAACTGCGCTATGCCCAGCTCAGCAGCTTCCATGGCCTTGGTGATGGCGTCTTGATCGTCAAAATGGTCGATGATGCGCTCAAAGGATTCTTCGCTGAGAAACCCTACCCCTTTCCCATTCTTGATCCGCTCATAGGTATTGAGCAACTCTGTAATGTCTTCATGTTCCGAGAAACGCGACTCGTCCGCCATCAGCTTGTATGTACTTGTAATTTAGGCAATTGTAGGAAAGTTTTTAAGCAGTGCAATAATTTCTTTTGCAATTCGTTATGATTTAGTAAGAAATGTGCGTTTTTGGGTATTTTAACATTTCTTATTAATTTTGTCCTGATGAAAACCACAAACAGATCCACATTATTCTTCTCCAAGGGAGTTGTTGCATTGCTGGGACTGCTATTTTTCACCCATGCTGTAATGGCCGTGGATGGCATCATCGTCAAGTCAAAATCCTCCAAAGCCTCTTATTCCAACATGAAAAAGAACCTCAGCCTTTCGCTGAGCTCGGGTTTTTCCTATCGCGAAAACAAATCCTTTGGCTTCAGGAAAATCGGAAAGGACAATTCGTTCAACTCTGTTATCACCTACCAGAAAGGGAACATCACCTACATGCTTCCGTATCGGAACCGCACGGTGCTGAACCGGTTCAAAACTCCGGTTAAGCCTCAGAACTGATACTTATTTTTTCAGCAGCGCCTTACTGTTTTTGTATTCCATGACTCGGTATCCCGTAGTGGGAACATCAAACTGCTGTATGGCAACAGGATCAAAGTTCAGTCCTACAGCCCTGTACCGCACGGATGCCTCTTTTGAAAACAATTCATATTCCAGGACCATTCCTGGCAAGTCTCCAAACTGAAGATCGGTATCCGTGTTCTCCGCAATGAGCTCACGGGAATAAAACACAGTAGCTCGGGTTCCATCCTTGAGCACCATTTCAGCTTTGGAACAGGTATACCCCAGGATCTCTTTTTGCTCGTCCAGCCAGGTGATGCCCGAATGGGTGTACCAGGAGTTTCGGTCGCGCCAGTCGGCTTCGGTCAGCGCAATGAGGAGTCGCTGCGAACCAAATTCAGTAATCAGCGCTCCGCTGCCTTCCCGCGTGTCATAAAGTGCACGGGAGCGGCCCGCGTCGCTGGTGATTTCCGTGCGCACGTGACCGCCCTTGAGTTTGTGTACCGCACGCATGTGTGTTGTATCGCCGTTTGAAAAAACAACAACTTCAAATTGTGCAGTACCTTCTGAAAATCGCTTCTGTGCCTGCGTCACACACACAAGGAACATGAAAAGAATGAATAGCGCAGAGGATTTCATTTTTTCTTGGACTTATCCTGCAATGCTTTTACTTTTTTTTGCGTTTCCTGCATTTGCTCGAGCCGTTCCTGCCATTTGGATTTTTCGCGCGGCTTTTTCTTGTTGGTTTCTATTTCGACCATAATCTTTTCGTGGTCGATGATATAATTCTGAATCACAAATTGCAACAACAGCGTGATGACGTTGGAAACCGTATAATACCAGGTCAATGCAGACGGTAAGCCGTTGAAGATGCCCAATAACAACACTGGAAAAATATAGGGCATGTACTTGAGCACCGGATTATTTTGGTCCGGCGTCATGCTCATGCTGTACAACGAAATCAGTAAACTGGTAATCACCGAGAGCAATGTGAACAAAGAAAGGTGGCTTCCCACACCGGGGATGTAAAAATCCCAGGTTAGGATTGCATCATACGAAGAAAGGTCTTTGGCCCACCAAAAGGATTGTCCCCTCAATGATATGTTGGAATTAAAGAAACTATACAAGGCAAAGAAGATGGGAATTTGCAAAAGGGCTGGAATACATCCTCCTAAAGGGTTCACTCCTGCACTCCTGAAGAGTTTCATTTGCTCCATGCTGTAGGACTGCTGATCATCGCCGTATTTAGCCTTGAGTACATCCAACTCCGGACGCATCGCTTTCATTTTCGCACCACTGAGGTACGAAGTATAGACCAACGGGGAGGTAAGCAAACGAATGAACAATGTGAGCAATGCAATGGCCAGCCCCAAACTGCTGACATAGCGTTGGAAGAAATCGAATACCGGAAGAACGATCCAGCGATTGATGTATTTCACAAACGCATAAAAACCTTGCCCTAAATTGACCATGTCCTCCAGATCCAACCCATAGGATTTAAGGATTTTGTAATCATTGGGACCCATATACATGCGAAAAGAAACTTCCGCATCCTTGCCTGCAGGCAGGGTTACTTTCAGGTTGGCAACGGTTTGTGCGACAATGCCCAATGAGTCATCCGGGACAGTGCAGTTGATTTCTGCCCGACTGAATCCGGATTCCGAAATGATCGTTGTATTGAAAAACTTCTGCTTCACACCCAGCCACTTCAACCCTTCGTCCCACTTCTCATTCAATCCATCACTCATCGTGAAGTAATCGAATCCATCTGGACCATACAGTCCCAACTGTGTTTCGCGTTTCTCAGTTTGAATATCCATTTCCTGCTGATCGGCCTGCACCTGCCAAAGCATGTTCAACGATGAACCCGTGAATAATTTATCTGCACCCTGAACCTTCACCTTCCAGGAAATCATGTATTCATCAGGAGATAACGAAAACTGGTGTACGATTGAACGACCCGATGAATCCGACAACCGATAGGTCAACTCATTTTTACCGGATGCATCAGCAACAGTGCTCCTAAAAAACAAATCACCGGAAAAGGCGGTTTCGTTTGCAGCAATTTGAATGGGATAGGAAAGTTGATTAAAGGATGCAGCTATCAGTTTAACTTGGCTGCTGTCGCGGGACACATAGTTTTTTAACTCCACGGAAACAGGTCGACCGCCTTTGTTGCTGAACGTTACCCTGACCCGCTCGTTTTCCAACACTGATAATTCTTCCACCGCACTTCCCATTTGGACAAATCCCCCGGCCGATGCAACTGGCTGTAGTGCAGTATCCACAGAAGCCGATGCAGCAACCGCTGTATCCTTCACCTGCGGAACCAGCGCTGCCAACGAATCACGGATGCGCTGTTGCTTCATTTCCAACTCGATCTGACCCTGGCGCGTAAAATAAAAATAGGCAATGAACAAGCCGGCCAACAACACCATGCCGATCACCGAATTCTTTTCGAGTTTCATGAACGTTCAATTGAGGGTCAAATGTACGCAATACCCGCGACGCTATGCCATCTCAGGGGCAAGGGCGCGACTGCCTTCGGAGCGAGTATGCCGATACGCAAGGGCTGCTTTGATAAAGTGTACAAAAATGGGATGAGGATTCTCCACAGTGCTTTTCAGTTCAGGATGGTACTGAACACCGATAAAGAAAGGATGAGCAGGTATCTCAACAATCTCCACCAGATTGGTCTCCGGATTCACACCACTGGCTTTGAGTCCCGCCGCTTCCATTGCAGCCAGGTATTTATTATTGAACTCCCAACGGTGACGGTGGCGTTCAGAGATGAGTTCACTTCCATAAATCCGGTGTGCAAGCGTTCCGGCTTCGATCTTGCAGGGATAGGCGCCCAATCGCATGGTACCTCCCTTGCTGGTAATTGTTTTTTGATCATCCATGAGGTCGATCACCGGATCAGCAGTAGCCGGATTCATTTCGGTTGAGTGTGCGGATGTCAATCCCAATACATGGCGCGAAAACTCAATGACCGACATCTGCATGCCCAAGCAAATTCCAAAGAAGGGCAATCCATTTTCGCGCGCGTACTGCACCGCTAAAATTTTCCCATCGATGCCGCGATGACCAAAGCCCGGAGCAACCAACAATCCATCTAATCCATTGAGCTTTTCTTGTACGTTTTCTTCCGTGATGAACTCACTGTGAATGTTCTGAATTTCAACTTTGCATTCATTGATGGCGCCAGAATGAATAAACGCCTCTAATATGGACTTGTAGGCATCCTGCAGCTCCATGTATTTCCCAATCAAACCGATCGTCACTTTGGAAGTGGGGTGCATCAGCTTATCCAAAAACTTTTTCCATACACTCATGTCGGGTTCCGGAAACCACGTGATGTTGAGCTTCTTCAACACAATCATGTCCAGTTGCTCCTGTTGCATCAGCAACGGTACTTCATAGATGCTTTTGGCGTCTGCTGCTTCAATGACCGAATCCGGTTTCACATTGCAAAACAGCGCAATCTTATTTTTCAATTCTTTGGACAACGGCTGCTCGGTTCTGCAAACAATGATATCGGGATGCACACCATTTTCACTCATCATCTTTACGCTGTGCTGCGTAGGCTTGGTTTTGAGTTCTTTGGCGGCCTTCAAATAAGGAACCAAAGTAAGGTGCACCACTAAACAATCTCCGTCAGGAAGCTCCCACTGCAATTGTCGCACCGCCTCTATGAACGGGAGGCTTTCGATATCGCCCACCGTTCCACCAATTTCGGTGATGATGATATCGTACCCGGACTCCGCCAGCAACTGCATCCTGCGCTTGATTTCATCGGTGATGTGCGGAATAACCTGCACGGTCTTTCCCAAGTAGGCACCCTCGCGTTCTTTGTTGATGACCGATTGATAAATTCTACCGGTGGTTACGTTGTTGGCTTGTGTAGTATAAATGTTGAGGAACCGTTCGTAGTGTCCCAAATCAAGATCCGTCTCTGCACCGTCTTCCGTTACATAACATTCCCCGTGTTCATACGGATTGAGCGTACCGGGGTCCACATTGATGTAGGGGTCAAACTTTTGAATGGTGACTTTGAATCCTCTGGCCTGAAGCAATTTGGCCAACGAAGCAGAAATAATGCCCTTACCCAAAGAAGAAGTAACTCCTCCTGTTACAAATATATACTTGGTCATAGAAAAGGGACCGCCCAAGCAATGTTTGGAACTTCAGGAGGTCATACAAACATACCATTATTTTAAAACATGAAAAAGAAGTTTTTTCACATTTTTGCTCACTGGGAAAAGCACGATGTCTCTTGAAAATGGTATGCCAATGGAAGTGCTTACTGCATGCGAGAACCAATACTGGTGTCATAGTCTGATTTCCAGTCCTGGATGCTTCCCCAATCGCTGTTGTTGATGGTGAGTCTGCCAGCACTGACGGTGCCAATTCGAGAGAACGCAACGGATGTGCTGCGCATCTGGTCTTCAAACGAATTCAGCTGTGCAAGCGAAACCGACACCACTACCCTGCTTTGTCCCTCGCCAAACCAATACGCATCGGAACGAATGGATCTATCTTGTTGTTCTGCTTCAAACCCGAGTTCCTGGATCATGGCCGACTCCAACAAGGTGATGAACAATCCTCCCTCGCTGATGTCATGCGCAGATTGAATGGAGGAGGTTGAAATGAGGCGGGTGACAGCCGACTGTACCGCATACTCTTCTTCCAATTCAAAATGTGGGGCGGGTGAATGTTCTACACCACAAATTTTATGCAGGTATTCAGATGAATGTATGTCGTTCGTGGAAGTACCGATTAGATAGATCACATCACCCGGTGCTTTAAAATCCAATGTCATTTTGTGTTCCAGACTGTCCAGTAATCCCACCATTCCAATAGTAGGCGTTGGATAGACTGCTCCTTCAGGGTGTTGATTGTAGAAGCTTACATTTCCACCGGTGACGGGGGTATCAAATTTTTGGCATGCATCGCCCATGCCTTTGATCGCATGCACGAATTGATAATATACGTGTGAATCATATGGATTTCCAAAATTCAAACAGTTGGTCACTCCAAGAGGTGTTCCTCCACTGCAGACGATGTTGCGGGCGGCTTCGCTGACCGCAATCATGGCACCTTTGTACGGATCGGCATATACATAGCGACTGTTGCAATCGGTGGTCACCGCCAATGCCTTGCCTGTTTCTTTGACCAATACAACGGGGGCGTCTGAGGGACCATTGGTAGCAGTATTGCCAGTGCCCACCATACTGTCGTATTGTGTGTATACCCACCGCTTGCTTGCGATGTTGGGAAGTGTCGTCAATTGTCGAGCTATGGGTTGAAGATCGCCTGGAACAGGAATGCTGTTGGCATCAAATTGTGCGATCGCATCAAGATACGCCGGTCGCGCGTATTCCCGGTGATACACCGGTGCACCTCCACCCAATACCAAACTTTCTGCCGGAAGTTCGGCTTCCAGTTGTCCCCCCATATAAAAACGTAGCATCCCGTCATCGGTTACTTCACCAATCTCGGAACAGGGTAAATCCCATTTTTCAAAAATGCCAAGCACTTCCTGTTCTCTTCCCTTGTGCACGACCATCAACATGCGTTCCTGGCTCTCGCTGAGCAGCAATTCCCAGGCTTTCATGTTCTGCTGGCGCTTGGGCACCTTGTCCAAATCAATGCGCATGCCCACTCCTCCTTTTGCACTTGTTTCGGCCGTGGAGCAAATGATACCAGCTGCTCCCATGTCTTGCATGCCCACCAGTGCGCCGGTCGGAATGACTTCCAAACACGCTTCCAACAATTTCTTTTCCTGAAAAGGATCACCCACTTGCACGGCAGGAAGGTCTTGTGCACTTTCTTCGGTGATGTCGGCCGATGCGAATGAAGCCCCACCGATTCCATCTTTTCCGGTTGCAGATCCTACAATGAAAACAGGATTCTCTTTACCCAGGGCGGTGGCGCTCACTGTTTGTCCCACTTTCACAATGCCAACACTCATCGCATTGACCAGTGGATTGGTATGATAACAATCTTCAAAATATACTTCACCGCCAACCGTCGGCACACCAAAACAATTTCCATAATGACCAATGCCCGCCACTACTCCTTTGAGCAGGTGACGCGTTTTCGCTTCAGCAATGTTTCCAAAACGAAGCGAATTCAACGCTGCAATCGGTCGCGCGCCCATGGTAAAAATATCCCGGTGAATGCCCCCGACTCCTGTGGCAGCTCCTTGAAAAGGCTCAATCGCGGAGGGATGATTGTGGGATTCGATTTTGAACACCACCCCGTATCCGTCGCCAATATCCGCAAGTCCTGCATTCTCCTCTCCCGCTTTTACCAGTAATTTACTTCCCTCCCGGGGCAGGGTTTTCAGCCAGGTAATGGAGTTTTTATAGCTGCAATGCTCGCTCCACATCACGGAATAGGCTGCCAACTCGTTGAAGTTGGGTGTCCTCTTTAAGATCTGGCGAATGCTTTCAAATTCTTCGGGAAGCAGTCCCAATTGCCGGGCGGTCTCTACGGTTGTTTCCATGTTCGTTAAAGGAAAGCGCGAAGTTAATTTAAAAAGAGGGTGTCCGAAAGTCCCGAACCGAAGGGGTTGACAAATGGTTGATAAGCAGAACATCAATCATATTAATGATTTATATATATATCTGAATCCGCGCAGTTATGCATATTTTTTTCACATTCCGGTTTAAAAAAACTGTTTCATGCAAATTTTTGTTGGCATTTACGCCTATTTGACTCAATTTTGTACCTTCTTAAACCACTTCATATGCAATCATTACGTTTCAAAGCAATTGACAACTTGATCTCCGTAAAAGAGGAGGTGAGTGTTGGCGGATCCGAAAAAGTTGCGGCTTCTTACGGTGAAAATGTATTCACCCTGAAAACTGCACGGGAGTACCTCAGTGACGAGGCTTTTAAAAGTTTGTCCAATTCCATTAAAAGCGGACAAAAAATTGATCGGACAGTTGCCAACCAAATTGCAGCCGGAATGCGGCATTGGGCACAAAGCAAAGGAGCAACACACTTTACACACTGGTTTCAGCCTTTGACCGGATCTTCTGCTGAGAAACACGATTCTTTCTTTACCATCAAATCCGATGGAACAGCGATAGAGGAGTTCGACGGAAATGCGTTGACCCAACAGGAACCCGATGCATCTTCTTTCCCAAGTGGCGGCATCCGCGCAACCTTCGAAGCGCGCGGTTACACAGCATGGGACCCTACCTCTCCTGCATTCATCATGAACATTAGTCAGGGCAGCACCCTCTGCATCCCCACCATCTTTGTTTCGTATACCGGTGAGTGCCTGGACTACAAAGCGCCTTTATTAAAATCCATCGAATCGCTGAACAAAGCAGCTGTTGATGTATGCCATTATTTTGACAAGAGTGTAGGAAAGGTAACGGCAACACTGGGATGGGAACAGGAATATTTTGTGATCGATGAGGGATTGGCCAATGCACGTCCGGATCTGATCATGACCGGAAGAACCGTGTTTGGTCACACGCCAGCGAAGGGACAACAATTGGAAGACCATTATTTCGGATCCATCCCCGAGCGCGTGTATGCCTTCATGCGCGATTTTGAAAATGAGGCGTACCGACTTGGCATTCCGCTGCGCACGCGCCACAATGAGGTTGCACCTGCACAATTTGAGTGTGCACCGATTTATGAAGAATTGAACCTGGCTGTGGATCACAATACATTGCTGATGGATGTGATGTCGCGCGTAGCCAAGCGCCACAAACTGCGCGTGCTGTTGCACGAGAAACCATTTGCCGGCATCAACGGAAGCGGCAAGCACAACAACTGGAGCATGGCCACCGATACCGGTGTGAATTTATTGTCGCCCGGAAAAACTCCAAAGACCAATCTCATGTTCCTCGCCTTTTTCGTGAACACCATCAAGGGGGTACATGATAATGCGGATCTGCTGCGTGCCGCCATTGCTTCTGCGGGAAATGATCACCGACTGGGCGCTAACGAAGCACCACCGGCCATCATCTCTGCCTACATTGGAGGTTATCTTTCAAAAGTACTCAACGAGGTGGAAAGCAGAGTGAGCGACAAATTCGACGAGCAGGATGAAGTCATGCTCAAACTCGACATCCACAAGAACATTCCTGAACTGCTGTTGGACAATACCGACCGCAACCGTACATCGCCTTTTGCGTTCACCGGAAATAAATTTGAATTCCGTGCGGTTGGCTCTTCTGCCAACTGCGGGTACAACATGACGGTGCTCAATACCATCATGGCTGAAACCCTGACCAATTTCAAAAACGAAGTAGATGCATTGATGGAGAAAGGCGACAAAAAAGAAGTGGCCATCATGCAGGTGATCAAGTCCTACATCAAAGCATCCAAGAATGTTTTGTTTGAAGGCGATGGATACAGCGATGATTGGCAGAAGGAAGCAGCAAAACGTGGACTCCCCAATCTGAAGACCACGCCTTTGGCACTCGACGCCCTGGTGAGCGACAAGGCCATGCACTTATTTGAAAAACACAAGGTGCTTACCCACAAAGAATTGGAAGCCCGTTACGAGATTGAACTGGAGAAGTACATCAAGTACGTGCAAATCGAAGGCCGCGTAATCGGTGATCTCGCAGGCAACCACATCCTCCCTGCCGCTATTCGCTATCAGAACGTGCTGATCGACAACATCAAGGGATTGAAAGAAATCGGAATAAAAGCGGAAGGATACAAAGCCCAATTGAACGTGCTCAACGAAATCTCCGAGCACATCAACAAGGTACAGGTCCTCACTGAAGAAATGACCGAAGCCAGAAAAGCAGCGAACAACCTCGGTTCATCCAGAGAAAAAGCCATCGCTTACTGTGATAAGGTGAAGCCTTACTTTGATCAGATCCGTTATTCGGTGGACAAGCTGGAACTCTTGGTAGACGACTCTCAATGGGAACTTCCTAAGTACAGAGAAATGTTGTTCCTGAGATAGTGAAATCGAAAATTGAATCCAAAAAAACCTCCTTGTCAACAAGGAGGTTTTTTTATGGGAAGACCGAAAAAGTTTATTGCATTTTAAACGTCTCCAAAAACTTGGTTGTGAAATTACCGTTGATGAACTGTTCGTTCTTCATGAGCTGCTGATGGAAAGGAATGGTGGTCTTTACTCCTTCAATTACATATTCACTCAGGGCCCTGCTCATGGTATCGATGGCTTCTTTGCGGGTGCGGGCAACCGCAATGATTTTTGCAGTCATGGAATCGTAAAAGGGAGGGATCACATAACCGGCATACACGTGTGAATCGACACGAATACCATGTCCACCGGGCTGATGCAATACGGTGATCTTACCGGGACTCGGACGAAAATCGTTGTAGGGATCCTCTGCATTGATGCGGCATTCGATGGCATGCATGTCAGGGAAATAATGCCGACCCGATATGGGCTCACCCGCAGCTATTTTGATTTGCTCCTTGACCAAATCAAAATTGGTCACCTCTTCGGTTACACAGTGCTCGACCTGAATACGGGTATTCATTTCCATGAAATAAAAATTCCGGTGTTTGTCCACCAGAAACTCAATGGTGCCCACGCTCTCATACCCAATGGCCTCTGCCGCTTTTACGGCTGCAGCACCCATGCGCTCACGCAGTTCGTCGGTCATGAACGGAGAGGGAGATTCTTCCACCAATTTTTGATGGCGGCGCTGAATGGAACAATCGCGTTCACTCATGTGGCACACTTTCCCATACCGATCACCCGCTACCTGGATCTCAATGTGCCGGGGCTCTTCCACGAACTTCTCCATATAGAGTCCATCGTTCTTGAACGATGCCAACGCCTCTGCTTTTGCAGTGTTGTATGCTTTTTCCAATTCACTCTCCTCAAAAACAACACGCATTCCTTTTCCACCACCGCCTGCGGTTGCTTTCATCATTACGGGGTATCCGATTTCTTTGGCGAGACGTTTTGCTTCATCTACACTTTGCAACAATCCCTCACTACCCGGAACAACCGGCACTCCGGCTTTGATCATGGTTTCCTTGGCAGTGATTTTATCGCCCATGGAACGAATTTGATCGGGGGTGGGACCGATGAACTTGATGCCGTGTTCACCGCAGATCTCCGCAAATTTTGCGTTCTCTGCAAGGAATCCATACCCGGGATGTACCGCATCGGCATTGGTAATTTCCATGGCCGACATCAAATGGGGAATATTCAAGTACGAATCGGAGCTGGCAGGCTTGCCAATGCACACCGCTTCATCTGCAAATTTTACGTGAAGGCTATCCTTATCGGCTGTGGAGTATACCGCCACCGTTTTGATGCCCATTTCCCGGCAGGTACGTATAACGCGCAGAGCTATCTCACCCCTGTTCGCAATCAATATCTTTTTAAAACTCTTTTTAGAATCTTTTGTCATGTGACCGACTTGCGTGAAAAATTAGTTCGCCTGAAATCAAGCAGGCTCTACCATGAACAAAGGCTGATCGTATTCAACAGGTGAAGAGTCCTCAACCAGAATCTTTACAATTCGTCCGTTGACTTCACTCTCTATTTCATTGAACAATTTCATGGCCTCAATGACACATACAACTTTACCCGAACGCACTTCATCTCCCTCCTCCACGAAATTGGGTTTGCCCGGTGCGGGCTTGCGGTAGAAGGTGCCGATCATGGGACTCTTAATCGTAATCAGGTTGTCCGCTTCCTGCTTTTGAGGTGCCGCAGCAGAAGCAGCCGCTGAAACAGGGGCAGGTGCCTGTACAACAGCAGGTTGCTGATAGACCGGTGCCGGGGCAGCAGCTACTACCCGCTCTTCGTTTTGCTTGATGGTGATCTTGAAGTCTTTCTCCTCGATGGACAACTCCGTAATATTCGACTTGTTGACCATTTTCACGAGGTCCTGAATGTGTTTCAGATCCATGTTTGTCAGTTTGGGTTACGTATGAGCAGGTAAAGGTAGGGGGAAAAGATTCAACCCGCCAAAATAAGAGAATCAATTTTTAAACAAAAAAGCCTCGTTTTTGATCGAAAACGGGGCTTTTTTAGCATTTTTTAGCGATTTTTCGCAAAAATCACTCTTTTACTCTTTCAATGTATTCGCCGGTTTTTGTATTGATTCGGATCACATCCCCCTCGTTGACAAACAACGGCACCATTACGGTAGCACCGGTTGCTACGGTTGCAGGCTTCAATGTCCGGGTTGCCGTATCGCCCTTCAAACCCGGTTCTGAATACGTGATCTTGGAGACCACTTTATCGGGCAACTCTACGCTCATGGGTTGCTCGGTCTCCGTATTGAACAATACAGAAACTTCTTGTCCCTCTGTCAGGAATTGAGGGGCATCGACGAGCGACTCCTGAACAGCCACCTGCTCAAATGTTTCGTTATCCATGAAATTATACCCTGTGTCGTCTTTGTACAAGTACTGATACCCTTTGCGCTCTACGCGAACCGGATAAATGTTGTCACCACTGTTCCAGGTCTTTTCGATGGAACGGCTATTGTCCACCCCCTTCAACTTTGCCCAAACCTTTGCTGCTGCGCGCGCCGTCTTGTTTTCGCCGAACTCCACCACCGTGTATAAGCTGCCGTCAAGTTTGATGATCATGCCCCTGGAAATGTCAGATGTATTGGCCATAAAAAAATGATTAGAGGCCGCAAAGTTAATCCAATTTGTGAAATTACATCCTACCTTTGCGCGTCTGAATACATTCAATCACCTTCAATACACCCGGATATGAAAGTAACGGTCATCGGAGCAGGCGCAGTTGGAGCAACATGCGCAGACAATATTGCCAGAGCAGGCGTTTGTACACATCTGGTTTTACTGGATATCAAAGAGGGACTCGCTGAGGGCAAAGCACAGGATATGCAGCAAACTGCCGCACTCCTGGGTTTCGATACCACCATCACTGGGTCTACCAACGACTATTCCAAGACGGCGGACAGCGACGTGGTCGTGATCACTTCCGGTATTCCCCGCAAACCGGGCATGACCCGAGAAGAATTGATCGGCACCAATGCCGGGATTGTAAAGACCGTGTGTGAGAGCGTGCTCAAGTACTCCCCCAACACCATAATAATTGTGATCAGCAACCCGATGGATACCATGACGTATCTGGCGTTGAAGTCGACCGGACTCCCTAAAAACAGGATCATCGGAATGGGCGGTACACTCGACAGCAGCCGCTTCAAATACCAGCTTTCTCAACACTTGGGATGCAGCGCCAGCGATCTCAATGCCATCGTAATTGGGGGACATGGCGATACCACCATGATTCCCTTGATCAGCAAGGCAACCTGGAACAGCATTCCCGTGACCCAATTCCTGAGCCAGGAACAACAAGATAAAATTGTGGCCGACACCATGGTGGGTGGTGCAACACTGACCAAACTGATTGGAACCTCTGCCTGGTATGCACCGGGTGCAGCAGGGGCTGCATTGGTGAGCAGCATTCTGCGCGATGAGAAAAAATTATTTACCTGTTGCGTAGCACTCGATGGGGAGTACGGTCTGCATGACATTTGCCTGGGCGTTCCGGTTGTGATTGGAAAAGGCGGTTGGGAAAAAATCCTTCCCCTTGAACTGAATGCAGCTGAACAAGAGGCCTTTGCAAAAAGTGCAGCGGCTGTTCGCTCCATGAATGAAGTATTGGGCTGATCCCGCCTTCGACTCCCTTCTATTCTTCTACAAAATCAAGGTCCTTGTGAAAGGTCTCCTCTGTGTAGTACAGTGCAATCACAGAAATGACAGCGACTATGAGCGCTGTATAGATTCCACTTTGCAGCAGGCTGATTCCCAACTCACCCTGAAAATAATCCTTGAACAAGAGGTTCATCAAAGGAAGGGCACCACGGACCATATTGGGAATGGTCGTGGCCGCAGTGGCGCGGATATTCGTCCCGAAATGCTCAGCACCCATGGTCACAAAGATTGCCCAGAATCCGGTTGAAAAACCAAGATAAAATGAGATGGCATACATGCTGGTGTCGGAATGGTTAAGGGGACTGAAGAAAAAGACAATCCCCAAAAACGTCATCCCATAAAAAAGATAGAGGGCTTTCTTTCTACTCTTGAAATACTGACTCACAAATCCAATGGCAATGTCCCCGAGTGCAATTCCTATGTACCCAAACATGATCGACTCCCCTGAATCCACTGCATTCACCCCATATAGTTCCGTGGCAAAGCGATTGCTCAGGTTCAACATGATTCCAATGACAAACCAAGTAGGCAGACCAATCAAAATCGCCAGCAAATATTTGGTAAATCGGTCGCGGTTAGTAAAGAACATCAAAAGGTTCCCTTTGGACACGTGTTTGGCTTCAATACTTTTAAAAATGCTGCTCTCGGAAACACGGATGCGCAAAAACAGCAAAAAGATACCCAGGACTCCGCCAATTTTGTAACAGAGTCGCCAGTCGCCGGTTGTTTTATATACAATGAACGCGACCACCGCTCCAAATAATCCAACACCGGCTACAAAAGAAGTCATGACACCCCGGCTCTTCTTGGGCATGATTTCGCTTACCAATGTAATGCCCGCACCCAGCTCTCCAGCCAACCCAACACCAGCAATGAATCTCAGCCATGCATACTGATCAACTGTTTGCACATATCCCGTTGCAAAATTGGCAACTGAATACAGCAGAATTGAGCCAAACAACACACTCAACCTTCCCCGTCGATCCCCCATGATGCCCCAGACAATTCCACCCATCAACAATCCTATCATTTGATAATTGATGATGTGTGTACTGGCAGCAAGCATATCGGCATCAGAAACGTTGATGCCCCGCAAACTGGGCTCCCGCACAATGGTAAACAACAACAAATCATAGATGTCGACAAAATATCCAAGTGCCGCAACAATTACGGCCACATTCAAAAAGTGATCCTTGGACAAACTCTCTCGGATGCTCATGAAAATCAGTTTAGGGGTTTTGTTTTTTCCGGAACAACCGGATCAGGACCGGCGCAGTGGTGACCAGCACAATTCCCAATACAATCAGTTCAAGTCGGTCTTTCAGATCAAATCCATATTGGCTGAGAAAAAATTTATACAGGTAATGCCCCGCAAACATCATACTCAACACCCATGCAATACAACCGATGATGTTGTAGAGGCTGAAGGTTGATTTTTCCATGCGCACGATGCCGGCCACAATGGGCGCAAATGTTCGAATGATGGGAAGGAAACGAGCGAAAACGATAGCGCCCCCACCGTATTTTTCATAAAACTTACGCGCGGTGAACAGGTGTTTTTTCTTAAAAAAGAAGGTATCCGGCCGGTTAAATAAATACGGGCCACTCGCTGCCCCAAACCAATACCCCACCGAGTTCCCCAAAATACCGGCTCCGATGACAAATAAACAGACCACCAAGAGGTTGAGAAAATCATTGTTGAGCAGAAAGAGCTCTGCCGCTAATTCGTTGCTGTAGATGCCCGCGACAAACAGGAGAGAATCGCCTGGAAGAAAAAACCCGGCAAACAATCCCGTTTCAGCAAATACGATGAATAAAAAAAGCCAAAGTCCTCCGTGTTGAATATAGAACTCCGGATTCACCAAATCTCTCCATTGAAACATCACGTCCAGTATCATACGCTCCATTTGTTTTTACTCATCAAAGATGTTATGCTTCTGCCGGTGCAACTGCTTCGGTTAATTCCCCTTCCCATTTACTGACTGCTGTAGTTGCCAAAGCATTTCCCACCACATTGGTCATGGTGCGGAACATGTCGCAAAAATGGTCGATGGGCAAGATCAATGCAATGCCCTCCGCTGGAATATTGAACATGGCGCAGGTGGCAGTGACAACCACCAGCGAAGCACGGGGCACACCGGCAATGCCTTTGCTGGTGAGCATGAGCACCAACAGCATGGTCAGCTGTGTCCCCAGATCAATTTGAATGCCATATGCCTGTGCAATGGCAAGACTGGCAAACGTCATGTACATCATGCTGCCGTCTAAATTAAAACTATATCCCAGTGGAAGAATGAATGAAACAATCTTATCCTTGCAACCAAACCGTTCCAACTCCGAAGTCAATTTTGGAAACACCGCTTCACTGCTGGTGGTGCTGAAAGCAATGAGCAAGGGTTGTGAAATGATGCGCAACAATTCCCAGAGCCGCTTGCGCAGGATGATGAACCCAACTGTGAGCAGCAGTACCCATAAGGAAGCAATGCCGGCAAGGAACGCCAGCAGGTACTGACCATAAAAAGAAAATACTTCCAATCCCTTGGTGGCAATCACTGCGGCTATGGCACCAAACACGCCCAGTGGTGCAAAATTCATGACATAGCCGACCATTTTTAAGATGATGTGAGCCGCCGCGTCCAGTCCCTTTACAATCACCTTTCCTTTTTCGCCCAATGCCGTAGTGGCTACGCCAAAAAATATACTGAATACCACCAGTTGAAGAATCTCATTATGGGCCATGGCTTCAATCAGACTTTTCGGGAATACATGTTCCACAAATTGCTGCAGCGAAAACTGTTGTGTTTTCCCGATTAAATCCGCCGCACTTTTTGCATCTGCATTGCTCAGGTCGATGGCAGCGCCAGGACGGAAAAAATTAACCAGCAACATCCCCAGCAATAAACTGGCCAGAGAAGCAGAGATGAACCAGAGCATGGCTTTCCCTCCTACTCGTCCTACAGCAGAAAGATCACCCAATTTTGCAATGCCCACGACCAGTGTAGTGAACACCAGCGGTGCGATCACCATCTGGACCAAACGCAAAAAGATGGTCGTCAGCAGCTTGATTTTTTCGGAGAACGAAGCAATCGTTTCCGCATCCGCTTGCAGATGGATAGCATACCCCACCAAGATGCCAATGAACATTGCGATGATGATGTACGTAGTAAGCCGACCGGAGGATCCCTTCATGCAACAGTGATTTATACTGCCTCAAAATACACGATTTGAGCGGATTAACGATGCTCTTTTCAACCCGAAAATAAAAATCTTGAAAACCAAATTATTGGCTATTTTAGAACCTTCCATACGACCAACACAATCATACCATATGAGTTTATTCAGAAGAAAATCCCTGGATGCAATGTTATCACAGGCCGCTGATTCAGAGAAAGGATTGAAGCGAACATTGGGTGCAGGTAACCTGATTGCCCTTGGCATTGGTGCCATCATTGGAGCAGGACTATTTGTGCGTACCGCAGCAGCTGCGGGACAAGCAGCAGGACCGGGAGTAACTCTGTCCTTTGTTGTTGCCGCCATCGGGTGCGCGTTTGCAGGACTCTGTTATGCAGAATTTGCTTCCATGATTCCAATCGCAGGAAGCGCATATGCATATTCCTATGTTACCATGGGTGAACTCATTGCATGGATCATCGGTTGGGCGTTGATCATGGAATATGCACTGGGTGCGGCAACGGTTGCCATTGCGTGGAGCGAATACCTCAATAAACTGTTGGGAGGCGGTATCCCCTATGAATGGAGCCACTCGCCTTTTGAAAGCTACACCGATGCCAGCGGAATTCACCACCAAGGCATCGTCAATGCTCCGGCACTGATCATTTTATTTGCCCTCACCCTGCTGCTCATCAAGGGCACCCAGGAATCGGCATTCATCAATGCCATCATCGTATTCATAAAAGTGGCCATCGTCCTCTTGTTCATTGCGCTGGGATGGCAGTTCATCAATCCGGACAACCATACTCCATACCTCATTCCGGAAGGCACAGCAGCCGTAACCGATCAAGCGGGAAAAGTAATCGCCGATTACAGTGGATGGAACAAACATGGATGGGGCGGTGTACTCGGTGGAGCGGCTATTGTGTTTTTTGCGTTCATTGGATTTGATGCGGTTTCCACAGCAGCGCAGGAAGCTAAGAATCCAAAGCGCGACATGCCCATTGGCATTTTGGGTTCACTGGTTGTCTGCACCATATTGTATATACTCTTCGGGCATGTACTCACCGGAGTGGCCAACTGGCAGGATTTCGTAGATCCTGAAAAAGGAAGAGAGGCTTCGGTGGCCTATGCCATTTCCACGTATATGTCGGGTTACGGCTGGCTGGCCACTGCCGTTACTGTCGCAATCCTGGCCGGCTTCTCGTCGGTCATCTTGGTGATGCTGATGGGACAAAGCCGCATTTTCTATACGATGAGCAACGACGGATTGATTCCAAAAGTGTTTGGCGATCTCCACCCCAAGTTCAAAACACCGTATAAATCGAACATGATTCTATTCGTGTTCGTAGGAGCATTTGCAGCCTTTGTTCCTGGTCATGTAGCAGGCGATCTCACCAGCTTTGGCACGCTCTTCGCTTTTGTTCTGGTCAGCATCGGTGTCTGGATCCTGCGGGTCAAGGCCCCTCAACTGGAGCGTCCTTTCCGGACTCCAATCGCCCCAGTAGTGTCGGTGCTGGGTGCCATCATCTGTACAGCCATGATTGTGGGACTGGATGGCCAGACCCTCAAAGTAGCCTTTGGATGGATGGCCTTGGGACTGGTTGTTTATTTTCTGTACAGCAAAAAGAATAGTCGACTAAATTCTTGATAATGAAATTCAACTCCCCGCTGAAGTATTTTATATTCTCGTGTATCCTGTTCATGCTTGCCTGCGGAAGCAAAGGCGATGTCCACGAAATGGAAGGTTGGTACACCATGGAACAACAAATTTTCATTGCAAATGGAGTAGAAGATGTCCGGGATCACACCAAACAGTACAAGGTGTTTTCCGATGAATACTATTCCTACACCAACATGCGAGAGGATACACTGACCACATTTGGTTTTGGCTACTACACGTACGATCCGGCGACAAAAAAACTGGTGGAACACAACCTATTCAACACTTCGTTATTGGATTCCGCCTCTTCGTTTGATCTACAAATTGAACCACACCCTGCCGGTTACAAACAGGTCATTCCCAAGATCATGATTGCAGGCGTACCCAATCGACTGATTGAGGATTATACCCGCATCAATTTTAACAACACCTCGGAAATGGATGGCGTATGGAAATTGACCGAGCACTATACGATTGAGAATGCAGACACAGTTCGGGATACGCGCATCCAATATAAAATTTTCAAAGGAGGCCGTTTCATGTGGCTGCAGTATTTCACTGACAAAGAAACCGGCGCACCCAAGAAAGGATTTGGATACGGAGAGTTCCAGCTCAACGATGGATCCATCGTTGAGACCAATCAATTCTCCAGCTACCCGTCCATTACAGGTGTTCCTGTAAATCTTCAGCTGGACATCATTGATGAAGACAATTTTACCCAAACCATTACCTCTGATACCGACGGCAGTATTTCGGTTGAAAAATATACCCGAATGCCAAAAAGATCAAATAGCTGATCTCTTTTTACCTTTGCAGCCTGAACCAATCACCTGATTCACTATGGGAAGGATATTCGAAGTCAGAAAGGCGTCCATGTTTGCCCGATGGGACCGAATGGCAAAACAATTCACCCGCATCGGAAAAGAAATAGCCATTGCTGTTAAGGCGGGAGGATCCGATCCCAATACCAATCCGGCACTTCGCCGCTGCATGCAAAACGCCAAAAGCGTGAACATGCCCAAAGACAGAGTAGAGGCCGCTATCAAGCGGGCCATGGGCAAGGAAATGGACAACTATGAAGAGATCCTGTATGAAGGATATGCCCCCCATGGTGTAGCCATCCTGGTGGAAACAGCAACCGATAACCACGTGAGGACGGTCGCCAACGTCAAGTCGCATTTCAATAAGGGCAACGGGGCATTGGGCAACAGCGGAAGCGTGAGCTTCCAGTTCAAGAAAATGGGCGTCTTCAAACTCAAGAATGAAGGAATTTCAGTAGATGAATTGGAACTGGAGCTGATCGATTTTGGATTGGAGGAAATGGGTGAAAGCACCAACGAAGACGGCACCGAAGTCATTGTGATACGCTGCGCCTTCAGTGATTTTGGCAACATGCAAAAAGCACTCGAAGAACGCAAATTCACACCTCTGAGTGCAGAGGTGGAATGGATTCCTGTAACAACGGTTGAATTAGCAGAAGAACAAGCACAGGAAGTGCTGAAGCTGGTCGACCGCATCGAACAAGATGAAGACGTGCAAAAAGTATTCCACAACCTAAAGTGATTATTCGGCCATTATCGCCGCGACATTTGCCATCACATCCTCCACATTGGGCTTGGAGAAATAATCACCATCACTGCCGTATGCAGGGCGGTGTTCTTTTGAACACAGGATTTTAGGGGCCGCATCCAACCAGCGGTATCCGCCTTGTTTATCCATCACTTCTGTGTACATGTATGACGTAGCTCCTCCTGGAACATCTTCATCGACAAATAAAATACGATTGGTCTTTTTGAGGGATTCCACAATGCTGTGGCCAAGATCAAATGGCAACAAGGTCTGCACGTCGATGACCTCACATTGTGTTCCGCCTTTGGCAAGCAGTTCAGCTGCTTCCAGGACAATGCGCAGGGTTGATCCATACGATACAATGGTAATGTCTTCGCCTGCGCGAACCACTTCCGGTATCCCAAATGGTACACGATACCCGAGCAGATCAGCTGGTAATTTTTCTTTCAACCGATATCCGTTCAGGCACTCGATGATCAGTCCCGGATCCTTACCGTTGAGCAGGCTGTTGTAAAACCCAATGGCCTGAACCATGTTGCGGGGAACACAGACCAACATACCCTTCAGGGAATTGACCAGGAGTCCCATGGGAGACCCGCTGTGCCACATGCCTTCGAGTCGGTGACCTCTTGTCCGAACGATGATCGGTGCAATTTGTTTTCCCGCAGAACGAAAATGCAAAGTGGCTACATCATCACTCAGCACCTGCAAACCATATAACAAATAATCCAAGTATTGAATCTCAGCAATGGGCCGCAAGCCGCGCATCGACATGCCCACACCCTGTCCCATGATCGTGAGTTCGCGAATTCCAGTATCGAAAATGCGTTCTGTACCAAACTTCTGCTGCAATCCCGCAAACCCTTGATTCACGTCACCAATTTTTCCAAGATCCTCCCCAAAAGCTACAACACGAGGATCAGATGCAAACAACGCATCGAAATAGCGATTGAGGATTTCATAGCCATTCATTGCCGGTAATTCTTCAATAACCTTAAGCTCCGGAAGTGCCTGGTCAGCTGTATACCGCTCGGCATGTAAAAAAGAATTGTACAGGTCGCGGTTTTCTTCCGACAATTGATCGCAGTAGGATTGCAGGGGCAGCGCTACTTCTTTATTCTTCAACAAGAATATGGAGCGTTTCAATGCAGCAATCACATCTCTTCTGAACGGAATTGCGTTTTTGTGAAGCTCCTGATGAATCTCTTGCAGCGTTCCGCTGGCATCATGCACAAGTGCGGCAGCCATGAGATTGAGGGCCAGTTTTTTTTGCTCCATGATGGGCTCCTCATATAAACGCCAGGTGTGAAGGCGGCTTTCATTGACGTGCGTACGTGCACGTTCTTCCATTGCCTCCAATTCTTCTGAGGAGGCCAGTGCATTTTCCAGAATCCAGGATCTGAATTTTACCAAACAGTCCCACTCGCGCTCCCATTGGAGTCGTTCAGGCGATTTGTACCGTTCGTGGCTTCCGGATGTGGAATGCCCCTGAGGTTGTGTCAATTCTTCCACATGAAACAACACGGGTATATGCTCGGACCGGGCCCGGGATATGCCTTCTTCGAATACTTCGCAAAGCTGCGCATAGTCCCACCCTTTCACACGATAAATCAGGATTCCGGTTCCTGTACTCTCTTTTTCAAAACCCGATAAGGCCTCTGATATGGATGACTTTACCGTTTGAACATGTTTAGGGACCGAAATGCCGTAGCCATCGTCCCAAACACATACCACGAGCGGTACTTGCGATACAGCTGCCGCATTCAGCGTTTCCCAAAAATGCCCTTCACTGGTGGATGCATCTCCAATCGTGCAAAAGCAGACCTCATCCCCTTTATTGGAAAAACCGTTCTGTATCGGGAGTTCCGGCACATTCCGATAGATCCGAGAGGCGTAGGCCAACCCCAATGCCTTGGGCATGTGTCCTGCGGTTGGGGCCATTCCGGATGCAAAATTTTTCTGTGCAGTGTGCTGTATGAATTTCCCCTGTTCATTCACATAGGCTGTACAAAAATGACAATTCATTTGTCGACCTGCACTGTGCGGATCATGATCCGTATTGGGATCAGCATAGAGTTGGGAAAAAAGTTCGGAGATGGTTGCAGCACCGGTTGCGAATGCCAGGGTTTGGTCGCGGTAATACCCGGCATAGTGATCGCCGGGGCGAAAAAACTTGGCCAGTGCCACTTGCGGCACCTCTTTGCCGTCACCGAAAATGCCAAATTTGGCCTTTCCGGTTAAGACCTCTTTTCTGCCCAGGAGACTGGCTTGCCGACTCTCAAACACGATGCGATAATCCTCAATGACTGCATTTCGGAATGCCTCATAGGACAACTCCTCCCTCGACAATTCCCGGGTGTGCGCATGAAGGTCCATGCGACAAAACTAATTGGTTTTTGCCCAATAAAAATGATTGCTCATCCGGTAGGGAGAAAGTGTTAAAAACTTCCTTTTTACTTCTTGCTCAGCTTATCAAATTCGGCAGCCGACACAACCTCTCCCGCAATACGCAACTCCAATGGCGTATCGATTCCCTTGACCTTCACATAGACTGTTTTCTCAAACGGTCCAGGAGCCGCAGCATTGAAACCCGCTTTAATAGACGCCGACTTTTCTTTCATCACAGGAGCCTGAGGCCAGGTTGGAGTGGTGCAGCCGCAAGAGGCCGTTGCTGTTTCAATGATCACGGGCTGACCGGAAACATTGGTGAATTCAAAATCATGGGTAACCGGCACCCCTTGCTTGATCTTACCAAAATTGTGACGCAGTTCCTTGAATTTCACAAGCGCATCTGCTTTTACATTGGCCTGAGAAAATCCAAACAAGGCTGTGCTGATCAGTGCAGCAAATAAAAATATGCGTTTCATAATTGTGTGATATTAAAATTTTATGTTTTTCAATAATGCAATGCTTTTGTTAGCAGGCGCAGGCTGGTCGGGTGTTTTCCACACATCACCCCTGATGGTCAACTGCAATACCTGGCCATTCCCATAAAAAACCTGTATTGTTTTTTCAAATGCACCTTCTGCTGCGGCATTGTACCCCACCCGGATGACAGCACTGGATCCGGGAGCAATGGGCTGCCGGCTCCATTCTGGAGTGGTGCAGCCACAGGATGCCTGCACGTCGCTGATGGAAAGGGTCTCCGCAGATGGGTTGCGGATTTCAAAACCAACATAAACCGGTTTGCCCTGAGCGATGCGACCAAAATCGTGGATCGGCTGCTTAGCATTGAGCTGCACAACCGGGATCGACTGCACCGCTACCTGTGTATCACCTGTCATGGCCATGCACATTCCAATGATAACCAGCGTAAGCTTTTTTATCCTTTTCATCCGATATAAAATTACATCATGTTTACGATGCTTCCAATTTGGCTAATTTTGCCCCATGTTAAAAGCTTCACAAAGAGGGGAAGCGATGCCCCCCTCGCCCATCCGCAAACTGGTCCCTTTTGCCGAAGCCGCGAAGAAAAGAGGAATCAAGGTGCACCATCTCAATATTGGTCAGCCGGATATCGAAACCCCTCCCTCGATTCTGGATGCAGTGCGCCATGCGGATATCCACGTGCTTGCCTATAGCCACAGTGCAGGAAATGAATCCTATCGAAAAAAGTTGGTGCAGTATTACCATAAGAATGGTATCGAACTGGACTATACCGACATCATCATCACCGCCGGAGGAAGCGAGGCGATTGTTTTTGGAATGATGGCCTGCCTGGATCCGGGTGATGAAGTCATCATACCCGAACCCTTTTATGCCAACTACAATGGATTCGCCGTGATGGCGGGCATCCACATCGTGCCTGTGACATCGCACATCGAAGATGGATTTGCGCTACCCCCCATTTCAGCATTTGAAAACTTGATTACGCCGCGTACCAAGGCCATTCTCATTTGCAATCCCAACAATCCGACCGGGTATTTGTACAGCCGGCAAGAAATGGAGCAACTTGAGGACATCTGTCTTCGCAACAACCTGTTTCTTTTTTCGGATGAAGCCTACCGGGAATTCTGCTATGAAGGCACCTATACCAGTGCCATGCACCTGAAAAAAATTCCGGAGCACGTGGTACTGATGGATACGGTTTCAAAACGGTATTCTGCCTGCGGGGCTCGGATCGGCGCATTCATCACCCGTAATAAAGAGGTGTACAGTGCTGCTTTGAAAATTGCACAAGCACGATTGAGTCCGCCAGGACTCGCCCAGATCCTGGGTGAAGCAGCCGTGGATTTGCCGGATGCATACTTTGATGCTCCAAAAGCCGCGTACCTGTCTCGCAGAAATACACTGGTAGCGCGACTCAACGCGATGGAAGGTGTATTCTGCACAACACCCGGTGGCGCGTTCTATGTAATCGCCCGATTGCCCATTGACGACGGCGATCGGTTTTGTCAATGGTTGCTGGAAGATTTTGATTACAACGGAGCAACCCTGATGCTGGCACCCGCAAGCGGTTTTTATGAGACAATAGGTTTGGGAAAAAATGAAGTCCGTTTGGCTTATGTGATCAACGAAACCGATATCCACGCTGCCATGGATTGCCTGGAAGTCGCGCTGAAATCCTACCCGGGTAGAGTCGGCTAAAATCGGTTGATCAGAAACACAACACCGATCACCATTGCTGCGCCATAGAGCATGTAGGCATGCACGGCTTCTCTCAACAGGACTACCGAAAAGACCATCGCAAATAGGGGAATGAGGTTGTTGAATGCGGAGGTTCGGACGGGACCAATTTTCTGAACCCCTTCATAGTACCAGACAAATCCGAGTACCGATCCGCAAATACCCAAGTAGGCCACAGCCAACCAAATAGAGGGATCCACATGAACAGGCAGTGTTTCAAACGGAATGAATACTGAAATCATCATCAATCCCAATAGGATCGCCCACGTAGAGGCCTGCAATGGTGTTGCCCCTTTCAACGCATTTTTTGCGTAGTACGTATAGAAAGCCCAGGAAACCGGACACCCCAGTATAAAGGCATCGCCCCAACTGAATCGGGAAATCAATTCGTCCAGGTCGCCATGCGCAATAACAAGAGCTGTCCCCAACAAGGAAAGCAAGAGTCCCATAATTTTAACTGCACTAATTCTTTCTTTTCCTACGATTGCGGTGATCAACATCACCAAAACCGGATTGAGTGCAACAATCAATGCGCCGTGACTGGCTTTCACCAACCGAAGACCGTTGTAGAAAAAAAAGCTGTACGCAAAAATACCTGTCGCACCGAGCAACGCCATTTGCTTGAATTGTTCTCGCGTGATCTGAAAGGCCTTACGATCGGTAACGAATAATATCGGCAACATGAAAGCCAAGGCCACCAGGTAGCGCAGCGATGCGCCGGTAAACGAACCAAATACATGGGAAACCATTTTGGTGGCGATGAACGTTCCTCCCCACATCAGGGCCACCAGAACCAATTTAAAATACGTCACGCCGCAAAAGTAATCAACGCACGGCTTCAGCCGATAAGCGTTTCAGGATGCGGTTGACCGATTGGCGGACATCTTTTCGTTCGGCATCTTTTTGCACTATAAAGCTGTTGGCCGAAAGTGCACCTACCACTGCCTCCTGCTCTTCTGCTCCATCATACACCATGCTGCAGAAAGGATTTGCCCACTTGGAACCCCATGCAAAAAAATGGCGCATCAGAGGTAATGCACATCGGGGCAACCACACATGCAGAGAAAGAGTCTCATCCCGAACGATATGCACTCATGAATCGCTTGCAATCCATGGTCAATAGATAGCTTCCCAATCTGCGCGAAGCACCAAGTAGTTTTTCTTGCCTTTTTCTACCACTACAGGATGGATGGTGCCGTCCAGGTCGAAAATGGTACTGTAAAAGCCCCCATTCTTTCCCATCAATACTGTGTACCGGCCTGCGGGTAGCTTGACCTTGAATCGTCCATCATCCGAAGATTGAAGGGTGTACAGGGGTTGCACCGATACGCTGGAGTACTCACCAATGGCCGCACCTGGGGTCACTTTTTGTCGATCCAGGGGTTCAAAGAAATAAATGGGGACGGAAATTCCCGAAAAGGAAGGCGATGGAATATCCGGAGAGGGCATTTGATTGCCCACGACTCGCTCAACTTTTCCGGTAACCAGTACTTTGGCAGGCTGGCAAGACACCCATCCTGTTGATAAAACAGTCGCCAGTAAAACAACTCGCTTCAACATAATCAATCGTCTTAAAATGTTTACAGTAGTTTGACGCAGAGAACATTCGGAAGTTACCAATTGTTGTCAATAAGAATTATCTTCATGTGTATGAAAACTCAACTTTTTCGGGGATGGCTGATGACGGGAATCGTCGTTGGTTTTTGCGCTGCCTCTCATGCCCAAACCAGACCAGAAATCATGAAAAGAGAGCTGGATCGCATTGCTGTGGACCAGCGCATCAAAGAAACTGAGAACTACGACCGGGCATTGATGCTGGCTGCTCAGAAGGGCTGGAAAACAACCATAACCAACGATAAAGGAAATGTTGCGCGATTGGTCGGCGTAGACGAAAAAGGGTTTCCCATGTACGTGGAAACACAGAACAATATTGTAGCAGCTCAAACGATTGGCACAAACAGGCTTTGGACGGGAACATTCAATTTAACCGGATCCAACCCATTGTTGACCAACAAAATGGCCATGTGGGATGGAGGCAGGATCAATGCTTCACACGTAGAATACATTGGAAGAACTACGCAACGGGACAACCCTTCAGCCAGCAGTCCCGATGGCCATGCTACACACGTAGCCGGCACGCTGATCGCATCAGGAGTCAATCCCAATGCAAAAGGAATGGCCAATGGACTGAAAGGAATGTTGGTCTATGATTTCAACAATCACATCAGTGAGATCTCCAATGAAGCCGCCAACTTGCTTGTTTCAAACCATTCATATGGTTCCATTTCAGGATGGCGATTCAACAGTGGACAAAGCAGATGGGAATTCTGGGGAGCAGTCGGACAAAATGAAGACTGGAAATTTGGAGCCTATTCATCTGAAACGCAGATGTGGGATTCCATTGCATGGCTTTCACCCAACTACCTTATTGTAAAGTCAGCCGGAAACAATAGAAATGAATCCGGACCGGCTGTTGGTGCATCTTATTTCCGATTCGATGCAACGGGCCAAATGACGGATGCAGGTGGACGGCCATCGGATATCAGCAATCAAACAGGCTATGATCTGCTTCCCACCTATTCCAACGCCAAGAACACACTTACCATCGGAAACGTATTTCCGATTGCAGGCGGTTATACCAATTTCACCGATGTTGCACTCAGCAACAGCAGCAGTGTGGGTCCTACCGATGATGGCCGCATCAAACCGGATGTCGTTTCAAATGGCGTTGGACTGCTTTCGACGGGTGCTGACAACAATACTGCGTATTCCATTCTTTCTGGTACCTCTATGGCCGGGCCGGGCATTGCCGGATCTGCTCTTTTGCTTCAGGAATATTTCATGCGCCTGAATAGTGACCAACCTGCTTGGTCTTCTACCATCAAGGGGTTGATTATTCATACAACCGATCCTGCCGCAGCACTTCCGGGTCCCAATTACCAAACAGGCTGGGGATTGGCAAACTTTCACAGAGCTGCAACTGTCATGAGCAGTGGCGCATCAAAAGAAATCGTTCAGCGTAACTTAAAAAACGATTCCGTTTACACGATTACAGTCGTGGCCTCCGGCTCAGGCAACTTGAAAGCCACGTTGTGCTGGACCGATCCTGCTGCAGAACCGGTTCAAAATGGAACACTGAATTCTAGAACGAAACGCCTCATCAATGATTTAGATCTTCGCATCAAAAGAGGGTCGCGCACCTATTTTCCGTGGAAGTTGGATTTTTCAAAACCTGCAGATGCTGCCACCAAAGGCGATAACGACATTGACAACGTAGAACAAATTGAAATCGATTCCGTACTTCTGGGAGAAACGTATACCATAGAAGTACGGCACAAAGGAAAGCTTACCCGAGGCGACAGCACACAGCGTTATTCGCTTATCATTACCGGTATTGGCGGTACAGCATTCGGCAGTTCTGCACCTGCTCAAGCTGAAGGCAGCTTCATTGATTCGCTTTCATTTGGAGGCATCAATAAAAAACAGTTGGATACCTGCAAAACCTACAGCGATAACCGCGTGCAGACCGCCAGCATAGAATCGGGAGGCAATGCTTCCTTGTATTTGAAAATGAAGAGTTGCGACCAAACCAATGCGACGCGATTTGTGAAGGTGTTTGTCGACCTCAACCGCGACGGTGATTTTCTTGATGCAGGTGAACTGGTGGCCAGCAGCAGTGCGCTTTTAAATGGAGAAACATATTCTCCTTCTGTAGCCTTTCCCAAAACATTGTCAATGGGGGATAAACACATCATGCGGATCATCGTCAGCGAAACGGCATCCGTTGATAATATTCAACCCACTGGTTCATATACCCGTGGTGAAACGCAAGACTATACACTGCTTGTTGTTCGTGCATCAAACGACCTCAGCATTTCCAGTGTAGTCTATCCGCTGGATGGTGAGTGTGCAGATCCAAAACAATACGTTACTGTTTCTCTGAGGAATGCTGGAAGCAAGCAACAAAATAACATTCCATTGACCACTGATGTATTGGAGAACAATGTAAAAATTGCCACGTTGACCGGTGTATTCAATGGAACATTGGCCTCAGGCGCAACCAGTCAGTATACCTTTCAAACGCCATTTGCCATGCAGGCTGGAAAGCAGTACACATTCAATACTCGTACAAATTTGATCAATGATCAGAATTCCGACAATGACCAAATCACTTCATTTGCCAGTTCAACAGCAGCAGGGGGTGTACCCACTAACCTTCAGGCGCTTGTCTGCAACAACACGGCTGTGTTATTCAAGGGAAATGCGGGCATTACGGTTGACGATTATGTTAGCTGGTTCAGCAGTGACACAGCAAAAGTGCCCTTCCTGACTGTGGCGAGCAATAAAGTTGCCAACAGTACACTGATCACTTCTGACAAAAAATATTGGGCAGCAGCTAATGATTTAGTGGGCCCAGTGGGTCCGGCGGATAAGGCTGCGTACGCATCCGGAGGATACAATGAGTTCAACGGCAACTTTGTGCGATTCACCAATAAAGTTCCCATTGTTATTGAGTCGGTAAAAATGTATATCGGCAATCCCGGAAAGGTTCGGATCATTTATGGTGACTTGGCCAGTGAAAATGGCACAGGGGGATACAGCTATTACAATTATGATCAACGGGATTTCGTCGTCAGCAATACTCGTCCCACTGCAACCGCAGGATCCGTTACCGAAAATGACCCCAATGATAAAGGAGCGGTATTCAATTTGAATTTTGGAGTGTTTACACCAGGCAACCATGTTTTGATTATGCAGGCAACGGAGGGAGCAACCATTTATAGAAACAATAACATCGGCGCTTCTCCCTACCCTCAAAAGATTGGTGGCATCAATGATGCTTTCACGATAACGGGCAATAGTGTTGTTCCATCTTCTGCAGATCCTGCCACGTTCTGGTACTTCTTTTACGATATGAAAACAGAAGTTGCAGCGAATACCTGTCCTGGGCCGCGGACACCAGTCACTGCAATCAGTAATGTGATTCCGGTTGTAACAAAAGTGGGAGATAGCCTGGTGAGTTCCATTGCATCCGGTAACCAATGGCAAAAAGATGGGTTTGATATTCCAAATGCAAAAGGACAGTCATACAAACCGACTGAACCCGGCAATTACCGTACAGTAATCGTAGATGCCCTGGGATGCGAGAGCGTTTCTCAAACCATCACGGTTACCGTAACAGCAGTGATCAACATTGACCCTGTAGAAATCGGTTTCACAGCAGCCCCCAACCCGAACAACGGTACGTTCAATGTACGCTTTAGGGTAGACGGAAGGGATGATTTGGGTATTTCGGTACTCAATGCCACCGGAGCAGAAGTGTTCAGACAGCGTCAGAATAACTTCAGTGGTGAATACAATGGAACCATACGGCTGCAGCAACACAAAGCAGGCGTCTACCTCTTGCGCATCAATCACGGCATGAAACAATACCTGAGAAGGGTGATGGTTTTGTAAGGAAAGACCATATAGAAGCTGAATAACAATGTAAATGCAATAGAGTATTTTTGGCTCTAAATCATTGTTGTTGCCTTCTTCGATTTTACTCCTCACCCCACCCTTTACACAGTTGAATACCCCTTATCCGGCAACGGCTTACTTGAAGGGGTTTCTCAATACTAAAAAAATTTCAGCCGTACAGGCTGACCTGGGCATTGAGGTCATTCTTGAAGTTTTTTCGAAAAAGGGGCTTACTCATTTATTTCAAGAAATAGAAAGACAATCGCCATCGTTAGATGAAAACACTGGCAGAATCATAGCCTTGAAAGAGGATTACATCCGCACCATTGATGATGTCATCTTATTCCTTCAAGGAAAAAGAGATACACTGGCACATGCCATTTGTAGTCGGCATTTTCTACCAGAAGCCAATCGCTTTGCCTTATCTGATGATTTGAAATGGGCCTTCGGCAACATGGGCATGCAGGATAAGGCCAAGTATCTAGCGACGATGTACCTGGAAGACTTAAGCGATTTGATCAAATCCACAATCGACGAACATTTTGGATTCAGTCGCTATGCTGAAAAACTAGGAAGATCAGCCAACAGCTTCGATGAATTATATTCGGCCTTACAGCAACCACCTTCCTATCTCGATAGAATTTTACTTCAACTATTTGAAAATAAAATCACTGCCATTCAACCTTCACTGGTTGCCATGTCTGTTCCTTTTCCGGGCAACTTATTTACTGCATTCAGGTGTGCACAATGGTTAAGACAAAACCGACCTGATATCAAAGTAGCCATGGGTGGCGGTTTTCCCAATACTGAATTGCGTTCATTATCAGATACTAGAGTATTTGAATTTTTCGACTTCATCACCCTAGATGATGGTGAAGCACCGATGGAAATGCTGTGGGAACACATCCAGGGCAGAAAAGAAAAACAGGAACTAAAAAGAACTTTCACCTTAGATAATAATGCAGTTGTTTATATCAACAATGCGAATTGCAAAGATTATAAACAAGGACAAGTCGGCACACCAGATTATAGCGATCTCCTACTTGATCAATATATTTCTGTAATTGAAGTTGCGAACCCCATGCACAGTTTATGGAGTGATGGGCGTTGGAACAAGCTCACTATGGCACATGGGTGCTATTGGGGCAAATGCACTTTTTGCGATATTACTTTAGATTATATCAAAAACTATGAGCCCATTGCAGCATCGGTTTTGGTGGATCGAATGGAGGAGATGATTGCACAAACCGGTCAAAACGGATTTCATTTTGTGGATGAGGCTGCTCCACCCTCTTTGATGAAATCATTGGCCATTGAGATTATCAAAAGAAAATTGGTAGTGAGCTGGTGGACGAACGTACGATTTGAAAAAAGCTTTACTCCAGATCTTTGTATTTTATTGAAATCATCAGGCTGCATTGCAGTCAGCGGTGGCCTGGAAGTCGCCTCCGACAGGCTATTGGCGTTGATTGATAAAGGAATTACTGTTGAGCAAGTAGCAAAGGTTTGTCGCAATTTTACTGCATCAGGCATCATGGTACATGCGTATTTGATGTATGGATTTCCCACACAGACCGAACAGGAGACGATTGATTCATTGGAGATGGTAAGGCAGTTGTTTGAGACGGGTGTATTGCAATCAGCGTTCTGGCATTTGTTTACCATGACAGCACATAGTCCCGTTGGTCTTGACCCCGAAAAATACAAAGTAAAAAAGCGTAGTGACGCAGTAGGCAGTTTTGCCAACAATGACATCGAGCACACCGATCCGACTGGAGCAGATCATGAAAGTTTTGGATACGGTTTAAAAAAAGCCCTTTTCAACTATATGCATGGTTTGTGCTTGGATCATCCTTTACAAAAATGGTTTGAGTTTAAAGTCCCCAAACCCTCTGTAGCCAATGATGTCATCAAACGTGTAGTAGAAGAAGCAGAGTTAAATGCAGCTCCGCACAATAAAGTAATCTGGTTGGGCAGGCAGCCAAAAACTGAAATTATTCAGAAGTCGAAAAAAGGTGCTAAATGGGAAACCATGGCGTTGAAATTTCAAACGCTACAAGGTACTTTTACGATACAAGTCGATCCACAAAAAGGCGAATGGCTATTTCAACTATTGTCAAAAATTTACATCCACAACAACACACAACTGACACTTCATCAAGTCAAGCAAGATTATGAAGCAGCAGGGCAAGAGGACTTTGAATTGTTCTGGGACAACAAACCCTTGAACACCATGCGCAAAGCAGGACTTTTAGTAGTATAAACAAAAATATTTTTCATGTCAAATTTTGCAATTGTAGGAGCCAGCGGTTTAATTGGAAGTTGTCTTGTCGACGAACTACTTCAAACCACAACAAGCAAAATAACCTTAATCACCAGGCGTCCTTTAGGATTACATAACTCACGTATTCATGAGTTAATTGTTGATTTTTCTAACCAAGCAGCATTGAATAAAGCAGTAAAAGGAATAGATGCTGTGTTTATTGCCATTGGCACCACACAAAAAAAGATGAAAGGCGATTTGTCGGCTTATCGAAAAATAGATTACGAGATACCCATGGCAATCGCTCAGTCATGCGCAACAAATAATATCCCAAAACTTTTACTGGTTTCATCCATAGGCGCCAATAGCTCAAGTTCTAATTTTTATTTACGCCTTAAAGGCGAAGTGGAAGATGCCATAGAAAGAATGGCTATCCCGTATGTTGGCATATTTCAGCCATCCTTATTACTCGGCAATAGAAAAGAATTTAGACTTGGTGAAAGGATCAGTCAATTCCTCATGCCCTTATTTTCATTTGTCATACCACCAATGTATAAACCCATTGCTGCCAAAAGTGTTGCAAAGGCAATGATACGCGAGGCAATTAGCACTCAAGTCGGGGTAAAACGGTATACGTATACTGTTATGGTTCATTAATTGGTTGAATACCGAGAAAGATTTTATCCAAGCGCATTTCAATGAAATAAAAAATCCCCGGCAAGGTTGCCAGGGATTAGTAGCCCGTAGGGGAATCGAACCCCTCATTCCTCCGTGAAAGGGAGGCGTCTTAACCGATTGACCAACGGGCCTCGCGGACAAGGCCGCAAAGATAAGTTCTTGGGGATTTATGGCAAAAAAAATCGAATAGTTAGTACCTTTGCACGACTTAAAAAAGACGCAAAAGCAATCGATATGAGCACAGTTAAAGTAGCCATCAATGGGTTCGGCCGGATCGGTCGACTGGTTTACCGTCAGATCTTCAATATGGAAGGCATCGATATTGTCGCCATCAACGACCTGACCAGTCCCAAAGTCCTGGCCCACCTCCTCAAATACGATACCGCCCAGGGCCGGTTTGAACAGGATGTTACTGCAACCGATAGTTCCATCATTGTCAACGGACATGAAGTAAAAATATATGCACAGAAAGATCCTGCTCAGATTCCATGGGGATCGCATCAGGTCGACGTAGTACTGGAATGCACCGGCTTTTTCACCGACAAAGACAAAGCTGCCGCTCACCTGACAGCAGGTGCTAAAAAAGTGGTGATCTCTGCCCCGGCTACTGGAGACCTGAAAACAATCGTTTTCAATACCAACCATGAAATCCTGGATGGCAGCGAAACCATCATCAGCTGCGCTTCCTGCACCACCAACTGCCTGGCACCCATGGCCAAAGTACTCGAGGAACAATTTGGCATCGTAGCCGGTCTCATGACCACCGTGCATGCCTATACCAACGATCAAAACACACAAGACGCTCCTCACCCGAAAGGCGACCTCCGCCGGGCAAGAGCCGCCGCTCAGAATATTGTCCCCAACAGCACAGGCGCTGCAAAAGCAATTGGGTTGGTCCTCCCTTCTCTGAAAGGAAAACTTGACGGCACCGCACAACGCGTGCCCACCCTTACCGGCTCGCTCACCGAACTGACCGTTGTACTGGCTAAAAAAACTACGGCCGATGAGATCAATGCAGCCATGAAAGCCGCTGCCAACGAGAGCTATGGCTACACCGAAGATGAAATTGTTTCCGGTGACGTGATCGGCATCCACTACGGTTCTTTGTTCGACGCCACTCAAACCAAAGTACAAACCGTAGGCGATCAACAACTGGTTCGAACCGTAAGCTGGTACGATAACGAAATGAGCTACGTGAGCCAACTGGTGCGCACTGTTCACTACTTTGCTAAACTGATAAAATAGTGAGCCGCTTCAGTTCATTCAATTTTGAAGGAAAGAAAGCAGTGGTGCGGGTGGACTTCAACGTGCCACTCAACGAATCGCTCCAGATTACCGACGATACCCGTATGCGTGCGGCTATGCCGACCATCCACAAAATTCTCAACGACGGAGGTGCAGTGATTTTAATGAGCCATCTGGGTCGACCCAAAGATGGCCCAACAAATAAATACTCCCTCATTCACCTTCTCCCCCATTTACAAGATCTGACTGGCTCCCAACACACGGTCCACTTTGCAACCGATTGCATCGGTGAACCAGCAACAACAGCCGCTACTGCATTAAAAATGGGCGATGTCCTGCTGTTGGAAAATCTTCGTTTCCATAAACAAGAGGAAAAAGGTGATCCTGAATTTGCACAACAGCTGGCATCGCTGGGTGATGTATATGTCAATGACGCGTTTGGCACAGCCCACCGGGCACACGCATCGACCGCCGTAATGGCCGATTGTTTCTCTCCAGAAAACAAGTTCTTCGGTTTGCTGATGGAAAGTGAAGTGAGCAGCGCTGAAAAAGTACTGCACCAATCCCAACCACCTTTTACAGCCATCATCGGGGGAGCAAAAGTTTCCGACAAAATCCTCATCATAGAAAATCTGCTGGAGAAGGCGACCGATATCATCATTGGTGGCGGTATGGCCTACACCTTCTGGAAAGCACAAGGTAAACTCATCGGCAATTCGCTCTGTGAGGACGACCGACTTGCACTGGCCCTTGATCTGCTGGGAAAAGCAAAAGCCAAAGGAGTGAACATCCATTTGCCAATGGACAGCACCATCGCCGACAAGTTTGCAGCGGATGCTACCACTACCAATTGCGAAAGCTTTGCAATCCCCTCCGGATGGATGGGCTTGGACATCGGCATCAAGGCACGAGCAGATTTCAGGCACGTGATCCTGCGCAGCAAAACCATCCTGTGGAACGGTCCCATGGGCGTTTTTGAAATGGAAAAATTTCAAGCCGGTACACGGACCATAGCAGAAGCGGTTGCAGAAGCAACCGCAAAAGGCGCTTTCTCCCTGGTGGGTGGAGGCGACAGCGTAGCCGCTGTGAATCAATTCGGATTTTCCGAAAAAGTCAGCTACGTATCCACTGGCGGAGGCGCCATGCTGGAATATTTCGAGGGAAAAACCCTTCCGGGCATCGCTGCCATCGCCCAATAACCGCTCATCCCATTTTAGGGCATTTTATGAAATCCTTGTATTTCAGCATCCTATATTTACATCCTAATTATTCAAGAACATGAGCACACGTAACATTGTACTGCTATCCATTCTCGCTTTGATCCTCCTGCTGGGAGGCTGCGGATGCAGCGGCTACAACAACCTGGTACAGAAAGACCAGAATGTAAAATCAAAATGGGCCAACGTTGAAAGCGATTACCAACGGAGAACAGATCTCATTCCCAATTTGGTGAACACCGTCAAAGGCGCCGCCAATTTTGAGCAAGAGACCATCACACAGGTAATTGAAGCCCGTGCAAAAGCCACACAGACTACGGTCAACGCAGCCGACTTGTCTCCAGAAAAAATCGCTCAATTTCAAAAAGCACAGGGCGAACTCAGCGGCGCGATCGGTCGGCTCCTGGTCAGCGTAGAACGCTACCCCGAACTCAAAGCCACAGAAGCGTTTCGTGACCTCCAAGCACAACTGGAAGGAACGGAAAATCGCATCAAAGTGTCCCGTAATGATTTCAACGGATCTGTTCAGGATTACAATACCAGCGTCAAGAAATTTCCCATGGTGCTGTTCGCTGGACTGTTTGGATTCAGCGAAAAAGGATACTTCACTGCTGAAGCAGGTGCAGAAAAAGCTCCAACCGTTGATTTCAATAAATAACGCGTGAGCTTTCTGGACCCACTTCTCGGAAAGAAAAAATCATTCTTCAATCAAGATGAGGAAGAACGGATGGTGAAAGCCATCCGTTCTGCTGAACAACAAACCAGCGGTGAGATCCGGGTCTTCATTGAACGCCATTGCCGATTCATCGACCCACTGGATCGCGCAAAAGAAATTTTTCTGGAACTGAACATGCACCAGACCCGTGATCGAAACGGCGTGTTGCTGTATATCGCTACAGAAGATCATCAACTGGCGCTCTTGGGAGATGAAGGCATTCACCAAAGACTGGGACAATCCTTCTGGGAAAACGAGATCCGGACCATCCTATCGGATTTCAAGCACCACCACTTCATCGACGGAGTCTGCCACATCATCAGTGATGTGGGCCAGGCACTGAAACACCATTTCCCTTTTGAAAACGGGGACATCAATGAGTTGGACGACACCATCGTCTACGGCAAATGAAACAACTACTGACCACCGCCTATCTTCTCTTTTTATGTTGCGTTTCTTTAATGGCGCAATCAGAAAAGGACTTGCCTGCCCGGCCACAACCATCTCGATTGGTAGTGGACTATACCGGAACACTGACCGCTGATCAGTCGCAAGCCCTGGAACAAAAACTCGTCACATTCAACGACAGCACCTCTTCACAGATCGCTGTTGTGGTGATGGCCACTACTGGCGACTATGATATTGCTGATTATGCGGTAGCCTTAGGACGCTTCTGGGGCGTAGGTTCCAAAGAATTCAACAACGGCATTATACTCCTGGTGGCCAAAGAGGATCGCAAGATGTGGATCGCGACAGGTTACGGACTGGAAGGGGCACTTCCGGATGCACTGGCCAAACGCATCATTGAAAATGAAATCAAACCCAACTTCAGAGAGAACGACTTTTACCGGGGATTGGACCAAGGTACAGATGCCATCATCGGTGCCATCAAAGGCGAGTATACTTCTCCTGAACACCATACGCGTGGCGATGATGATGATGGACCTGTTGGATTTTTCATCATCCTGATTGTAATCATTTACATCATTTACGTCATCAAAAAAGGCGGAGGAGGTGGAGGAACCTATCATCGTCGCGGTCGACATCACTTTCCCGCCATCTGGTGGCTGCCAAGTGGAGGAAGCTCACTTGGAGGACGGAGCTCCTGGGGCGGAGGCAGCAGCGGCGGGGGTTTTGGCGGATTTGGAGGAGGAAGCTTTGGAGGCGGTGGTGCAGGGGGAAGCTGGTAAACTCAGCCCAACCCCATTTCTTGATGCAATTCCGGAATTTCTACACCGGCAAACCCTTTTCGTTGCAACCGTTCTTTAAAATCGACTTGCACGTCGTATTCCCCATGCACCAGAAATAATTTTTGAATGCCCTTCATGTCCTGACACGAGAGGTATTGAGATAGGTCTTCATAATCACCGTGGGCACTCATGCTTCGGATACTGCCAATTTCAGCATGCACTTCGTGGGCCACTCCAAAAATCTTGACTTCCCTCTTCCCCGATAATAATCGCGCTCCCAAGGAATGAGGCTCACAGTATCCGGTCATCAAGATCGTATTGCGCGAGTGCTCAATGTTATTGCTGATGTGGTGCTTGACCCTACCAGCATCGGCCATACCGCTAGCCGAAATGATCACGCAGGGCTCGTCTCGAAAATTGAGCAACTTGGATTCATCCAGGGATTTCACATACCGCAGTCCCGCAAATCGAAACGGATCCTCATCCTTTTCCAACACTTTACGGATCCGTGAATTGAAATACTGCGGATAACTTTTTACAAGCTCCGTTGCTTCAATGCTCAGTGGGCTATCTACGAAATAATCCAGCTCCGGCAATCTTCTCTCCAACTCCAACTGATTCAATGCATACAACAACTCCTGTGTTCTGCCCACACTGAAGGATGGAATGATGAGCTTCCCTTTTTTTTGTATACAGGTTTTTTCAATCCATTGCAACAAATGATCCGGAGTAGGGGTATGCAAATCATGCAGGGAATTGCCATAGGTCGATTCAAGGATCATTACATCGGACTGCGGGAATGGTGCCGGTGATCGCAGAATGGCATCGCGGTAACGGCCCACATCTCCGCTAAATGTGATCCGTCGCTCTGTACCCTTTTCATTTATTTTCAAATGAACCGATGCACTGCCGATGATGTGCCCTGCATCCGTGAACAAGCACTCGATTCCATCTTCCACCTTGAACCAATCATCGTATTCACGCACATGAAAATGCTGCATGGCTGCCGCTGCATCCTCCTCTGTATACAAGGGTTTCAGCGGTTCCAGTCCTTCCAGTTTTCTGCGCTTGTTCACGTACTTCACTTCATTCTCCTGAATACCTGCCGAATCTTCCAATAATACTCCAGTAAGTTCTCGTGTCGCAGGGGTGCAAAAAATTTTTCCTTGAAACCCATCATTGACCAATCGCGGAATCAATCCGCTGTGGTCAATGTGCGCATGCGAGAGGATCAAATAACTCACTTCACGAGGATCAAACCCCCAGTGGCGATTGAGCGTATCGGTTTGCTTTCCCATTCCCTGGAACATGCCGCAATCCAGCAGAATCTTTTTACCATTGGTAAGACTCAGCAGATGCTTGGAACCGGTTACGCATCGTGCTGCTCCATGAAACGCAATTTTCATATCACTTCTTTTGGATTTGCTTGAACGTCCACCTGATCCAGAATTCAGCAATACAGGTCCCGTTCTCATCCAACCCTTTTGAATAGGCTTCTACCGTTGTGCCCAATCCGGTTTGAACGGCTTCTGCTACAGCAGATTGGATTCGATCGCCTTCGGTGCACACAAACCTGATTTTGCCAACCGCTTTTTTGTGAAACGCAGAACGCATTTCCAGCACCAGCATGGAAACACGGGGCTGTTTATCACCGGTATGAACCAACGCTAAAATGCCGGAGCTCATTTCTGCAGCCATGGCCAGGCAGGCAAAATATATCGAACGAAATGGATTTTTGGAAAACCAATTGTATCGCATGACTACTGTTGCTTCATGCTCATCAACCGACTGTATTCGCAATCCCGAGAAAAACGCAGCAGGTAAAGAAAAAAATAGAAACGTCCTGAACCACAGTGGCTTATTGATCTTGGCAATCAGGCTTTCCTTTTTCATGATACAACAAATCTACTGTATCATGAGCTTGAACATCGACTTATCTGCTAAAAAACCTTCCAATTCATCCCCAACCACACATTCTCCTACCCCTTTGGGTGTACCGGTAAAGATCACATCCCCAATGTTCAGCGAAAAGTAATTGGATAAATGCGCAACAATTGCATCGAATCCATGGATCATATCTCGCGAATTACCCTGCTGCACGAGTTCTCCGTTTTTTTTCATGGAGAAGGCAACATTTTTTTTATCCCAGCCGGCGCCAATTGGCTGCCAGGCTCCTACAATCGCGGAATTGTCCCACGCCTTTGCTTTTTCCCAGGGCAATCCTTTCTTCTTCAGTTCAGATTGAATATCCCGGGCTGTGAAATCAATGCCCACTGTAATGGCATCGTAATAATTTTTGGCGCTTCGCTCCTGGATGTATTTCCCATTTTTACAAATCCGCAACAGGAGTTCACATTCATAGTGCAACTCATTGGTGAACTCTGGATAATAAAAAGGTGTATTGGGCTGCAGCAATGCGCTTTTGGGTTTGATGAACACCACGGGTTCCTCAGGAACTTCATTGCCCAGTTCTTTTACGTGTTCTACATAGTTGCGTCCGATGCACAGAAATTTCATCGTGTTGGGGTTTTCAGATTGCTAAATTAAAACTCTATTGCGTTTACTTCTGCCATTGTTTTTTCCAATCCCATCAGCACAAATTCTTCGATGGCCTGAGCAGAGCGGTCGACTTTCCGCGCAACGATCTCTTTTTCTCCGGGTCGCCATTTTCCCAGCACATACTCCACCTGTCGGCCTCTTGGGAAATCGTTCCCAATTCCAAAACGCAGGCGAGGATAGATTGTAGTGCCCAGCACTTCTTGAATGCTGCGCAGTCCGTTATGCCCCCCATCAGAGCCGGCAGGCTTCATCTTGATCTTATTCAACGGAACGGCGAGTTCGTCCACCAGTACCAAAACATGATCCACCTCCACCTTTTCTTTATCCATCCAGTATTTAACGGCTTTACCGCTCAGGTTCATGTAGGTAGTGGGCTTGATGCAGACCATTTTTTTTCCCTTCACCGTAATTTCCAAGCGCTCTGCCAGTCGGTCCACGACAAAATGAGCGTTGTGCCGAGCCGCCAGTGCATCCACAATATCAAATCCAATGTTGTGCCGGGTGCCGGCATATTCCAGCCCAATATTGCCCAAACCAACAATGAGGAATTTTTCCATAAAAAAAGCCCCATGAGCAACTCATGGGGCTATAAAGATAAAGCTTTGCACTTATTTTTTGGGAGCCGCCGCCGCAGGTGCAGCAGCAGGAGCAGCTGCAGCAGGAGCAGGAGCCGCCGCTTCTTCTTGCTTCAACTGACGGGTCATGGTCACAGAAGCAATTGGAATTCTGGGCGAATTCAGGATCTCGTAATTATCGGATTGGATATCCTGCACACGAATGTTCCCATTGAGCTCCAGGTGAGTGATGTCCACTTCGATATTCTCCCTCAAGTCTTTGGGAAGGCTTTTCACCTTTACAGACTTGAGGCGAATTTCCAGTTTGCCACCGGCTTTTACTCCTTCGGCGCTACCGACAAACTTCAGTGGAATGTTGGCGGTCACTTTTTTGCCTTCTACCAGTTCTAAAAGATCCACATGAGAAAGTGCATCAGACACCTTGTCGAATTGAAGATCCTTCAAAATGCAGGTGTAGGAGGTTCCATCCACGTTCAGTTTCACCAACTGGAAGTCAGGCGTGTAAATAAACGGCTTTAAAGCAAGAGCGTCAGCAGCAAAATTGACCTCTTTCGCACCCCCGTAAATTACACCAGGTACCAAGCCTTGAGAGCGCAACTGACGGGTGGCTGTTTTGCCAGTTCCGGTCCTCAATTGTCCTTCGATTGTAATCGTTTTCATTGTATTGTGTTTTGTTATTCGCTTCGGGACCTACTTGTTCCGCATTTGAGAATGAATGAACAGGTTGGTTATGCTTTGATTCTCATAGGCATTTTTGATGGCCGTGGCGAAGAGGTTGGCAACACTGAGCACTTTTAATTTTGCAGATTCCCCTTTGAGCGGGATGGTGTCGCAAACGACCAGTTCCTCGAGCACACTGTTCTCAATATTGGCATACGCATTGCCGCTGAGAACCGGGTGTGTACAGAGGGCCCGTACACTTCTGGCACCTTTGTCTTTCAATAACTTAGCTGCTTTTGAAAGGGTGCCGGCCGTATCACAAATATCATCTATAAGAACTATGTCCCTGTCCACCACATCACCAATGACCACCATGCTGGCAATCTCATTGGCCCGTTTCCGGTGTTTGTCGCAAATCACCATTTCTACGTTGAAATAACTGGCGACCTCCCGGATCCTGTTGGCACTTCCCACATCAGGGGCCGCAAAGGTAAGGTTTTCGAGCTGAAGATCGCGGATGTACGGGATAAAAATTGCCGAGCTGTCGAGGTGATCCACCGGTATATCAAAGTAGCCCTGGATCTGGGGAGCGTGGAGGTCCATGGTGATCACCCGGTCGGCACCGGCAGCAGTCAGGATGTTGGCGACCATTTTTGAACCGATGGCCACCCGGGGCTTGTCCTTTCGATCCTGGCGGGCATAGCCAAAATACGGCATCACCGCAATGATTTTGTATGCGGAAGCACGCTTGGCCGCATCGATCATCAACAGCAATTCCAGCAGATTATCCCCCGGAGCAAAGGTGCTTTGCACGAGGAAAACATAATCTCCTCGAATACTTTCGAGGAAGATGGGCTGGATCTCTCCGTCGCTGAACTTTTGAATGCTGATTTTACCGAGGGTTCCGCCATAGGCGGTGGCGATCTTTTCGGCCAGGTATTCAGAGCTGGTTCCGGAAAAGATCTTGCAAGAGGGACCTACAAGTTGCATAAAAAATAGTGTGAGAAACGAAGATAATGAAACCGATTAAACATTGGCAGATAAGCGATCGACCAAGAGAAAAAATGAAACGATTGGGATGCCTTCATCTGAGCGATACCGAACTACTGGCTATTTTGATTCAAAACGGGAATTCAAAATCCAGCGCAGTGGACCTCTCCCGGGAACTGCTGGAACACCATCAAAACGATTTACAGCAATTGGCCCGGTGCTCCGCAAAAGAACTCATGAAAGTGGATGGAATTGGTCCCGCCAAAGCCGCCCTTATCCTCTCCGCGCTGGAATTGGGAAAACGAAGAATGGCAAGAGAATACCTGCGATCGGAAACGATCAGCGACAGCAAATCGGTGGCCCATTACCTGCGGGCAAAACTAATGGACCTGCCGCACGAAGTATTTGCTGTTATTTTTTTAAACCGCACCAACCGCATCACCCATTTTGAAATCATCAGTTCAGGAGGCATGACCGGAACGGTGGCCGATCCGCGGATCATCTTGAAAAAAGCGCTGGAAGAGGAAGCGGTCAGCCTGATCCTCTGCCACAACCATCCCTCCGGAAACCTGCGACCGTCCAAAGCAGATGAAGAGATCACCCACAAGATTCGCCATGCGGCTGGATATTTTGACATTCGGGTGCTGGACCACATCATCGTGAGCACCGATGGATATTACAGCTTCGCGGATGAGGGCAATTGGTAAGGGATGCGCATAAATCATTTACCTTAGCTCTCAACAAATACATTCGCTGCATGTACTCCGTTCATACCGATTCCCGCATATTCACCGACAACCGAAAGCGCTTCGCCGCTCGCATGAAACCAAACAGCATGGCCATTTTCAACAGCAATGATGAAATTCCCATGAATGGCGATGCGCTCTACCCCTTCAAACAAAATGCAGATCTATATTGGCTAACCGGTATCCGTCAAGAAGATACCATGCTGATCCTTTACCCCAACCATCCGGATCCCAAGTACAGGGAAGTACTGGTGCTGGTCCGGCCCAATGAGCTCAAAGAAAAATGGGATGGAAAACGTCACCGAACCCATGAAGCCACGGCACTATCGGGCATTGCAACCATCGTATGGCTTGATGTGCTGGATGGACTGCTCCAACCCATGATTCATCTTGCGGATACCATTTACCTGAACACCAATGAAAATGACCGCAAAGCCAATTTGTTGGCTGTGCGCGACTACCGGTTTGCACAAGAAATGAAAGCCCGCTACCCACTGCATCACTATGAACGCTCGGCAAAAATCATGCGCGACTTGCGGGCCATCAAATCGCCGCTTGAAGTGGCTGTTGTACAACAAGCCGTCGATATCACCGAAAAAGCATTCAGAAGATTGCTCAAGTTCATTCGTCCCGGTGTATGGGAAAATGAAATCGAAGCAGAATTGATTCATGAATTCATGATGAACCGGTCTGCCGGTCCGGCTTATACCTCCATCATTGCCGGCGGAGACCGTGCACGCACCCTGCACTATATTGCCAACAATGAACAATGCAAAAACGGAGAACTGGTGTTGATGGACTTTGGAGCAGAATACGGAGGGTACTGTGCAGACATGACCAGAACGGTTCCTGTGAATGGTAAGTTTAGCAAGCGACAAAAAACGGTTTACAACGCCTGCCTTCATTTACACGACTACGCAAAAAGTTTGCTCAAGCCCGGTATCACGTTGAATGCATACACAGAAATGATCGGTGATGAAGCAACGGTAGTCTTCCAAAAAATCGGACTCCTGAAAAAATCAGATGTCAAAAATGAAAGTCCCGATAACCGCGCCTACCGCAAGTACCTCTATCACGGCATCTCCCATCACCTGGGCATTGACGTTCATGATCTGGGAACAAAAACTGAACCGCTGAAAGCCGGAATGCTGCTGACCGTGGAGCCAGGCATTTACATTGAGGAAGAACAATTGGGCGTGCGCGTTGAAAACAATATCTGGATCACCCGAAACGGGAATACGGACCTCTATAAAAATGTACCCATAAAGGCTGATGACATTGAGGCGCTGATGAAAAAGTAACCATGAAACAACTTCCCAATCTGTTTACGCTGCTCAATCTTTGTCTGGGATGTGTGGCCATTCTGTTCACACTGCAAACCGGTGAAACCCTGCTGAACCAAGAGGGACTGGAATGGAAAATCTATCTTCCTGAAAAAATTACCTGGGCTGCCCTGTGCATCGGCGCTGCTGCACTCGTCGATTTTTGTGATGGATTCCTGGCCCGCCTCATGAAAGCCGATTCAGAAATGGGCAAACAACTCGATTCCCTTTCGGATGTGGTTTCCTTTGGAGTGGCCCCGGGCATGATCCTCTTTCAGTTGCTTCGACTGGCGTTTGCGGCAGAACCCAGCGGACTGGAAACGTCGCTGCTCTGGATGAGCCCGGCCATGCTGATTCCCCTGGCGGCAGCGTGGCGACTCGCTCGCTTCAACATCGACACCACTCATCGCGAACATTTCTCAGGATTGCCGGTCCCTGCAGCCAGCTTATTCATCGCCTCCCTCCCACTGATCGCACTCTACCATTCATTTGACATTCAAGTGCTGCTGATCAACCCATGGATTTTGTACGGCATCATCCTTTGCCTGGCAGCACTGATGGTATCGCGGCTTCCATTGATGAGCATGAAATTCAACCACATGGGATTTGCTGAGAACCTGCCCCGCTTCCTGGTACTGATTCCCTCCATCCCCCTCATCCTGCTCTTGAAATGGATGTCCGTGCCCATCCTCTTCATCCTGTATATCTTAGTATCTTTGCTCTTCAAAAACCGGCTGAAATGATCTATACCGTTGCCATTAATGTGATGCCCCTTAAAGACCTTCTTGACCCACAAGGAAAAGCGGTCATGGGCGGACTGCAGAACCTGGGATTATCGGGCGTTCAGGATGTCCGAATCGGCAAGAGAATTACCGTGCAGATCGATGCAGCAAGTGAATCAGCCGCACTGCATGCCGCAGAAGAAGCTGCAAAAAAACTCCTGGCCAATCCGGTCATGGAACATTACGAGATCAGTTTGCTCTAAGGCAACTGCCAATATGCTCTACATCGTACCTACACCCATTGGGAATCTGGCCGACATGACCTACCGGGCTGTCGCAATCCTTCAATCAGTGGATACCATACTTGCTGAAGATACCCGCACCTCCGGTGTATTGCTGAAACATTATGCAATCAGCAAGCCCCTCCTCGCCTATCACCAGCACAACGAACACCAGATTGCGCCTCGACTGATCGGATCACTTCAAACCGGACAGACCATGGCCCTGCTCACCGATGCAGGAACTCCCGGTATTTCCGATCCTGCATTCCTATTGGTACGAGAATGCATTCGGCATGGCATTCGCGTGGAATGCCTTCCGGGTGCGACTGCCTTTGTACCGGCATTGATTTGTAGTGGTTTGCCCACCGACAGCTTTTGTTTTGAAGGATTCCTTCCCCTGAAAAAAGGAAGACATACCCTGCTCACCGCATTGTCACAAGAAAAAAGAACCGTCATCCTCTATGAATCGTCGATGCGACTGGTAAAAACATTGGATCAACTCATGACCTATTTTGGGGAAGACCGCTCGTGTGCTGTATCGCGGGAACTCACTAAAAAATTCGAAGAAACCGTCCGCGGTTCGTTGAAAGAAGTGCACGAACACTTTGCTGCGAAAGGTGTTAAAGGCGAGATCGTCATCGTGATTGCCGGTATTCATCATTGAACGCTACTTCCATCATATCAACTTGGCTAAACAACAAGGGCTGGTCGCCTTTCGCTTTTCAGGAAGAGACCTGGCACCATATGCTCAATGGAAAAAGCGGACTGGTCAACGCACCCACCGGATGCGGAAAGACCTACTCGGTTTTTGTGGGCGCTTTGATCCGATTCATGGAAGAACATCCGGAAGATTGGAATAAAAAGAGGAACAACGGATTGCGCTTGCTGTGGATCACGCCCCTTCGCGCACTGGCAAAAGATATTGGTCGCGCAATGGAAGAAGCCATCGCTGAATTGGGAATGCAGTGGCGGGTGGGCATTCGCAACGGAGATACTTCAACGACTGAGCGACAAAAACAAAAAAAACATGCTCCGGAAATTCTGATCATTACTCCGGAAAGCCTTCACGTTTTGCTTTCTACCTCCCATCACGAACAATTTTTTTCTACACTGGACACGATTGCTGTGGATGAATGGCATGAACTGCTGGGATCAAAAAGAGGTGTTCAGGTAGAACTGGCCATCAGCCGCATCATTCAAGCCCCCAAGCAATTGCCGGTTCTGTGGGGCATTTCAGCGACAATCGGAAATCTGAATGAAGCGCAAGATGTTTTATTGCATCCCGTTACAACACATCCAAACAATAAAAGCAGTGGCGTAACGGTAACGGCTTCGATGGAAAAACAGATAGAACTGGTCCCTATTTTCCCCGATGAAATTGAGCATTATCCCTGGGCCGGACACCTGGGCATTAAACTGGCGCATAAACTGGTCCCCATCATAGAAGCAAGTCGATCCACGTTGATTTTCATCAATACACGGGGAATGAGTGAGATCTGGTACCAAACACTTCTATCATTGGTACCGGATTGGGCCGGCGCAATAGCCTTGCACCACGGCAGCATCGATCGCGCCTTGCGGGTTTGGGTGGAAGAAGCCTTGCATGAAGGTCGACTCAAAGCGGTAGTGTGCACAGCAAGCCTGGATCTGGGAGTTGATTTTCGTCCCGTTGAAACAGTCATCCAGGTCGGATCACCCAAAGGCGTGGCACGCTTCCTTCAGCGAGCAGGCAGAAGCGGTCATGCTCCGGGGGCAGTGAGCCGCATCTATTTCCTTCCCACCCATTCGCTGGAACTGGTGGAGGCCGCTGCGCTGAAAGAAGCAATAGAACTAAAAAATATAGAAGCCAAGCCACCACAGCAACTCTGTTTTGATGTGCTCACCCAATACCTCTGCACCCTCGCAGCAGGAGATGGATTTGATGCAGATAAAATCAAAGCTGAGGTATCCAGCACATTTTGTTTTCGGGAAATGATGCACCAAGAATGGCAAGAAGTAATTGCATTCATCACTACCGGAGGTAATGCATTGCAGCAATACGATGAGTTTCAAAAAATTGTGATGGAGGATGACCAGCACTACCGCATGCAAGGAAGAAGAACGATCATGCGTCACCGCATGCACATCGGGACCATCGTGAGCGATGCCATGCTCAAAGTAAAATGGATGAGTGGCGGATACATAGGCGTCATTGAAGAATGGTTCATATCCAAACTTGAACCCGGTGATGTGTTTTCACTTGCCGGCAGAAACGTTGAATTGGTATCCATTCAAGCAATGACGGTACTGGTTCGAAAAAGCAATGCAAAAAAATCGATTGTTCCCAGCTGGATGGGGGGTCGCATGCCCCTCACGGCCAACATGGGATATTTACTTCGAAAAAAACTTTCCGATGCTGCAGTGCAGACCCCATCGGATCCAATCCTGCAGCGACTGGCCCCTTTAATGGAACAACAGGCCAATCTGTCTCACATTCCCTCCCACAATGAGCTACTGGTAGAAATGATTGAAACCAAAGACGGCCACCATCTGTTTGTGCACACGTTTGAAGGCCGCCTTGTCAACGAGGCCATGGCCGCTATACTCGCCTGGCGCATCTCCAAGATCCAACCCATCAGCTTCACATTTGCCATGAACGATTATAGCTTTGAGCTGCTCAGTGATCAGCCTATACCGGTTGATGAAGCATCCATGCGCCACTTGTTCAGCTCAGAGAATCTGTCCGCTACCATTCAGCAGAGCGTCAATGCGACCGAAATGGCAAAACGAAAATTCAGGGATATCGCAGTGATTGGCGGACTCATTTTTCAGGGCATGCCGGGACAAGAAAAAAAAGCACGACACTTGCAGTCTTCCGCCTCGTTGCTGTTCAACGTGTTTTTGGAATACGATCGGAATAATTTATTGATGCGACAGGCGTTCAATGAAGTCATGCAGGATCAAATGGAAGAATCACGACTCAGAGCAATGCTGCATCGTATTGAACAGTCGACAATCGTACTGACCCGACCAAAAAAATTGACGCCGTTCTCCTTTCCAGTGAAAGTCGATTCCATCCGCGAAAACGTCTCCTCAGAAAAACTGGAAGACCGGGTCAAGAAAATGATTCAGGGGAATTAATGGGGAATAGCCATCAACTGGGCACTTCCCTTATCTTGTAGGATGGCATAAACACGATCCTGTTTCTTCGGCTCAACAATATGCTTGCCTGAAAATGCACTGAATGCCGGTAATGTACAGCAGCGATCCGTAAGGTGAAAGCAGGGTAAAACAGCTTGCTGCTTTCCTTTGCCCGATAACCGAACCCCCGGATGCGTGTGTCCAATAAAATAAAAGCTGTTTTCGTTAAGCTGATGTGGTAACTCATGTGAAAACGTAAATGGCCCTTTCTCAAGGTGCGAGCCTATTACGTGAACTCCGCATCGGGCGTATTCATCATCGTGTAAAATCTCATGATTGCCGCGGACCAATTGAATTTCAATTCCCCCTAGTGCAGTTCGCCATTTTGAAAACCAATCGTGCTCCAAATTAGCTGCACTATGAAACATATCGCCGGAAATCAGAATGGACCTAGGTCGAAAAAAATTCACTTGGTCAAACAAACGAATCAAATCTTCCTGAAACAAAGCCTGAGGAATGGGTATACCCGCCTTTCGGAAATGTGCAGCTTTACCAATGTGTAGATCTGCCAGAACCAACATCTGTTCTTCTTCCCAAAAAAGACAGCGCTGGGGACTGAGTACGATATGTTGTTGAACAAACGCTTTGCTGTGAACTGGAATTGAAATTCGTTTCATCATGAGAGCGGTACTGTATTCTGATTAACCGAAATGGGCTTCTGCAATGGCTATAGACTCTGGCCTTCCTACATCAATCACTGCATCACCGGTATGATCCATTCCTTTGATGAGGTGGTGGGCAGCGAGTTGAATATAGCTATCGGTTATTGAAAAAACACCTCCGGTGGGCAAAGCATCGAATAAGCGAGGCGAAATGATGTTCACGCCTGAAAATGAATAAGCAAGGCTATCATTGAGAGCACGATCACTCCATCGGTACTCAGACGTCGTGTTGTTTTTCCACCCCCACAACCGCATGGTTGAATCAAACAGAAATTGTCGGGTACTGGCGCGGCTGGTGACGGCCAGCGTAGCAACAGCATCGGATTGCTGATGTGCGGCATACAAACGGTTAAGATCAAGATCGGTAAGGATATCGACATTCATCACCACAAAGGGACGACCTCCTTCCATGAGGTGAGGACGCGCATAGACCAATCCGCCCCCCGTCTCCAGTGGCTGTTCCTGTTCGTGGGAAATAATGATAGAGGAAGGATCAGAAAGGGTTGCAATCTCATCAATGATCTGATCGGCAAAATGGTGCACATTGACTACGATGCGAGCAATGCCAAAGCTGCGCAGATAAGAAATATTTCGTTCCAGTAACGTTCGGCCATTGACCCGTGCCAGTGCTTTGGGATGATGATCCGTAAAAGGTTTCAGTCGCGTACCCAACCCTGCAGCAAACAGCAAAGCAGTTGCTCCCTCAATAGGCTTCATTTTTCCAATTTTTTGACTCTTGCTCAATGTGTGAGAGGCACACCTTTACCTTATAGGTTTCCTGCAAATGATGAGCCAACTGATCGGCTGCGAAAACACTGCGGTGCTGACCACCGGTACACCCAAAACTGATGGTGAGTCCCTCAAACCCTCGTTTGAGATACTCTTCTACCGTGATCCCTACCATTCCATATACATGCTGAAGAAATAAGGGCATTTCGGTTTGACGCATCAGGTATTCCTTGACTTCTTTGTCGCGACCGGTCAGTGTTTTATACAGATCGATTCTCCCCGGATTCAAAATTCCCCTGCAATCAAATACATAACCGCCGCCGTTACCGAATCGATCTTCGGGTACCCCTTTCCGGTAGGAGAAACTGTTGATTTGAATCTGCAGAGCTGAATCGGGACCAGCAACAACCGGCTCAAACCGTCGTTGCATCTCTGGAGCAACAATGGCTTCTAATACTTTCTGCAATGCCGGTAGTCGCAACGGGAGTTTTCGATGCTCGAGGAACCAGGCTAAATTTTTTAAAGCAAACGGGATGCTGGCGATGAAATGTTGCTTGCGTTCAAACAATCCTCTGAATCCATATGCACCCAGTGTCTGGAGCATGCGGATCAGCACAAAACCATCGTAATTATCCATGAACGCCTGTTTGGATAATTTTCCGTCCAGCAAACGGTTCACTTCGTCAAAATAATGATCGACCAGTTGCTGTCGCCATACATACGGCATCTGTGCACGAGCCTGCCAAAGCAAGGAAGCAATGTCATACTGAAGTGCGCCCTGCATGCCCCCCTGGTAATCGATGAAATACGGTCGGCCTTCGTGGAGCATGATGTTTCGGCTCTGACAATCACGGTGCATGAAGTATTGATGCTCTTCTTGCATCAGATAATTGCTCAACATCTCAAAATCATTGAGCAACATATTTTTATCGTAGGGAAGATCGAGTGCACGAACAAAATAATAGAGGAAATACAACAGATCCGAATAAATTGCTTGCTTATCAAATGAACGTGTGGCAATGCAATGGGAATAATCAAATTCTTTCCCTCCTACTACTTGCAGTCGCGCCAATGCTGTGCAGGTAGAGCGAAATGCTTCGAATACTTCCTGATTGAATCCTTTTTGTTGCATCAGATCGAACAAGGAATGATCACCCAGATCGGATTGAACATAGAACCGCAACGCTGGATCCTGAAATACAATGTCAGGTACATTCAGTGATTTTCCCCTGAGCTGTTGGGTAAATGCAAGAAAGGCCTTGTTTTCGGGCTGATTGGAGGGGTTATAGGTCAGGATATGCGAATGTCCGTCGGCAAGTAATCGGAAATACTGCCGATTGCTTCCCGCTTGATTTAAGCTGGTCAGTGAAGTTGAGGCGCCCGGCTTCCACTGTTCCAGGGCATCCAGCGTAGATTGAAATGAAGTATGCATGACCCTACAAAGTTATCTTTTATTCAGAAGCGAAAATGCAGGGCATTATCTTTGCACCATGATCAAAAAATCAATGCAGGAATTGGAGCGAATGAGTCCCCAAGCATTTCACGCAATCAAAAAAATGCCATTGATCGTGATCCTGGAAAATGTGAGAAGCATGCACAATGTCGGTTCTGTATTCAGGACAGCCGATGCATTCCGCACAGAAATGATCCTGCTCTGCGGCTACACGCCCCAACCTCCTCACCGGGACATTCAAAAAACAGCATTGGGGGCAACAGAAACGGTAGCGTGGAAAGCATACCCGGAGGCAGCTGAAGCGATTGCTTTTGCAAAAGAAAAAGGATACAGGATACTTGCCGTAGAACAGACGCACACCAGTGTGGACCTGCGGTCGTATGCTGCATCCAAGGACGAACAACTGGCACTTGTTTTTGGCAACGAAGCTGTGGGCATTGAGCAACACACGCTTGCCCTCTGTGATGGGGCGATTGAGATACCCCAGTTTGGAACGAAGCATTCGTTCAACATCAGTGTATCCGTAGGCATCGTGTTATGGGAATTGTTCAATAAAATCAAGATGCATGAAGAAAGTGAATGATTATTTATTACTGATCAAGTTTTCCCATACTGTTTTTGCATTGCCGTTTGCATTAATCGGATTTTTTTGGGGGGTATATTCAAATGGATTTGCTTTTGAATCCGGAGCACCCGCACTGGTTGAATATTTCAGAGAGAACACCCGCATTTTTCTTTTTATTTTATTGTGCATGGTATTTGCGAGAAGTGCTGCCATGGCGTTTAACCGGTACCTCGATAGAGAATTTGATGCACAAAATCCAAGGACCGCGATTCGGGAAATTCCTCGAGGCATCATCAGTCCCGCCAGCGCCCTGCGCTTCACCTTGTTGAATACATTATTATTCGTTGGATCAGCGGGAATGATCAATGCGACCTGTCTATATCTATCTCCTATAGCTTTATTAGTCATCCTCGGATACAGCTATACCAAACGGTTTACCGCACTTTGTCATCTTGTATTGGGCATTGGACTTTCACTCGCTCCACTCGGTACCTACATAGCTGTTACAGAATCGGTAGAACCCTCGATTCTCTTGCTATCCTGTTCGGTCATGTGTTGGGTGAGCGGATTTGATATTCTCTATGCGTTACAGGATCAACAATTTGACAGCGAAAAGGGACTCCTTTCTATTCCGGTAGCACTGGGCGCAACCCGAGCCTTGGCCGTTTCACGCATGTTGCATGTGCTGTGTGCGACAGGCATCCTGGCTGCAGGATGGATACATCAGGCAGAGTTCACATATTATGTTGGGTCGACGTGCTTCATAGGATTGCTTGTCTATCAACAGAGCATTGTTGGTCCCACGGATCTCTCCCGCGTCAATATTGCTTTCATGACAGCAAATGGAATCGGAAGCATTGTGTTTGCCATTTTTGCCATAGCTGATCAAATCATATCGTAATATGGGAAGAGTACTGGCTGTTGATTTTGGTAAAAAAAGAACTGGATTGGCCGTCACCGATCCCTTGCGAATCATTGCCAGTCCGTTAGCAACATTGGATTCTCTCAAAGCATTCGATTGGATTAAGCACTACGTTTCAACCGAGTCCGTCGATTGCGTCATTGTAGGGCTTCCCCTCGCGCTGGATGGCACCAAAACAGATGCAACAGACGCTGCACATCATTTTATTCGGCGGCTCCGCAATGCACTGCCGAGCATACCCGTGGAAGCGGTGGATGAGCAATACACATCAAAAATGGCAGAACAGGCGCTTCGGGAAATGGGGCTAAAAAAGAAGGATCGCGAGAAAAAAGAGAACCTCGATCAACTGGCTGCAGTATTTATTCTCAGGCGTTACCTGGGTATGGACTGAATTTTATTTTTGAAACAGCATTTTGTAACCTGGTTTCACACGCCCAGCGCTGATATCGTCTAATTTTTTCTTGAGCAACTTGCGCTTGAGCAGTGGCAAGCGATCAATGAAGAGTTTTCCTTCAATGTGGTCGTATTCATGCAAAATGACACGAGCGTTTAATCCCTTGAAAGTCTCCATCTGGGTTTCAAACTGTTCATTCTGGTATTCAAGTGTAACGGTGCTGTGCCGACTGACTTCCTCCCTGAACCCGGGCAAACTCAAACAGCCTTCATCACAGGACCACTCTTCTCCTGATAAATCGTGGATATGTGCGTTGATGAAGACTTTCTTGAAACCGGTTTCGCCCTCAAATTCTTTTCGATCTTCTTCATCGTATTTCTCGTACACCTGTTGGGTATCGATGACAAATAACCGGATGGCCCGATTCACTTGAGGAGCAGCCAGTCCCATGCCATTGGATTGGTACATGGTTTCCCACATATCTGCAATGAGCTGCGACAGTCCCTCGTGGTCCGATGGGATGTCGTCGCACACTTTTCGCAACACAGGGTGCCCAAATGCAACTATTGGCAGAATCATATTACAAAGATACTGAATGCCTAGCCGTTGTAGAGCAGGTCGTAATATTCGGATGCCATGCGATTGGAATCGAATCTAAAACGAACATCGCGCATGCCGTTCTGCACGATTTGTCGCCACGTATGTGCACTATCGTAATACAACGGCAATACTTCCTCCAGGAGAATTTTATACATCTGTTCCAGATCGTATTGATCCTGATCCTGAACATGCATACTTTCGTAATCAACGGGAGGCACAACGAAACCATTGTTTCCGTGGCTGATGAATTCTACAATCCATCCATCGTTGGTGGAAACATTCACGGCACCGTTCATGGCTGCAGTCATTCCGCTGGTGCCTGATGCCTCTCGGGGTACACGGGGATTGTTCAACCAAACATCCGCCGATTGTTTGAGCCGTTTGCTCAAGCCAAGTTCGTAGCCCGTGCAAACTGCCATGTTGTTGTATGCCTTGCTGAGGTGCACCAAGTAGTTGAATTCAGAAATCGCGGGGTAGTCGACCGGATACGGCTTACCTGCCCAAATGATCTGCACTGGATATCTTTTATTGGAGAGCAATGCCTCAAATCGTTCTTTGTCGCGGGTCAGCATATCCGCACGCTTGTATCCGGCAAACCTTCTTGCCCAGACAATCGTGAAGATGTCCGGGTCAAACAATTTTCCTGTTTGATCCGCAACAATATCAAATGCCCGCTTCTTCAGGTAGCGCTTGCGATCGATGAATCGTTCGTCGTTTTGTTCATCCATTGCAAAATAGAGTTGCTTATCGGCCCAGTATCTCCAGTTCTGCGAATTGGTGATATGGATGATGGGACATACCCCTGTATGCTTGCCCCACATTTTTCGGCTGACGTGTCCATGCAGCTCTGATACCCCATTGGACAACCGTGCAAAACGAAGCGCAACCAGAGAATGATTGAACTGATCGTCATCTATTCCTGTAATCTTCCTCACTTTCACTAGTGGCATGCCGCAGAAATACGACATTTTATTACAGAGGTAGATGTCGTGTTTTTCATTTCCGGCTTCTTCGGGAGTGTGGGTAGTGAATACCAGCTTCTTTTTGAGATCATCGAGATCTCCTCCGTTTTGATCGAGCAAGTAAAATGCTGATGAAATGGCATGTGCTTCATTGAGGTGATAGACTTCGGGACGAAACCCAAGTTCATCCACCAGTTTTGCTCCACCCACACCCAGCAAAATGAATTGAGCCACCTTTGTGGCAACATTCGCATCGTACAACCGATGGGTGATCGTTTGAGAAACATAATCGTTCTCGGGACAATCAGTGCTGAGCAGAAAAAGCGGTGCTGCGTTGAAGGTACTCGGACTCAAATAAAATACTTTCACCCACACCGGTGCATCATGGATCATGACTTGAAACTTGATGCCTGTGTCTTCCAGAAAATTGTAAATCTTTTCGTTCCACTGAACCTGTAAGGTCTGGTCCTGATTGCGGGCCTGATCATAATAACCGTATTTCCACAGTATTCCAATACCAATCAGGTTCTGCCGAAGTTCATACGCGCTGCGCAAATGTGAACCGGACAAAAATCCAAGTCCCCCGCTATAGATTTTTAATGGTTGATGGATGGCAAATTCCATTGAAAAGTAGGCCACCTTCTTGCTGTATTTGGGATCAATGGGATAAGGCAAGGTGTAGTGACGGAAATCGGTCATGCCGGTTGTTTTTATTGAGTCTGCAAGATACCCCATTAAACAGAAACTTCCATGAACTAATATGTATTCTAGACACAATATTCGCATGGCCAGTGAAATTTCAAGTACTTTGCACAGGATGCGCTCAATCATATCATGGATTTGTTTATTGGGATTGGCGGCTTGCCAAAATGGACCAAAAGATATCAATACGGCAGAAGGTATTGAAGGCACCGATTTTGTTCTTTCGTTTCCAGCACAATCACTTCCCATTCAGTATGCCGATCGCGATTTGGCAAAGCCTTCTTCGGACAGTTTTTTTGTCAAGCCATCTGTGGTAGCACAGTTCATTCCGGATTCTGTTTTTCGATCAGATTTCAAATCATTGAAAAATGTAACATTCTATAGAAAAGCACGCTACACGGCAGAAGAAACAGAGGAAACATATATATTCCTGCTCGCAGCAAGCAAAAGCAAAAACGTGCTATACCTGATTTGCTTTGATCCAGAAAATCGATTCAGCACGGCCATGGAGATGCTGTCGACTGCCACCCAATCAGGAACCAATGCGGAATGCAGCATAGACCGAAAGTTGACCATCTACAAAAACACCAATCGGGTAGGAACGGATAAGAAAATCTACTACAATAAGAATGCCTACGTGTACAATACCGAAGGAATGTTTACGCTCATTCTTACCGACAGCAATGAGCCGATTGAAAAAGAAACAGTATACAATCCAATCGATACAGTAGCGGCTAAAAATCCATTGAGCGGTGATTATAAACAGGACGATTTGAACTTTGTTGCCGTGCGGGATGGCGGGAAAAAAGGTCGACTTCAATTTTTCATTTCGATTTCAAAGTCATCCGGCAAATGCACTGGAACCCTGAGGGGAGATCTGGCACAGGTCCGCAACAAAGTGTATCATTATAACAAAGCCGACGATCACTGCATCCTTGAATTCACGTTCAACGGAAAGCGATTGCAGGTGAAAGAGCTGGAGGCCTGTGGAAATCACAGGGGACTTCGATGCAGCTTTGATGGAAAATTCAATAAGCGGTGATCAGTATAGCTGTCCCGCAAGGATATCTTCAAACGTTTCCCTTTTCCGGATCAATGTGATTTCACCGTGGCTGATCAATACCTCAGCAGGGCGCGCACGAGAATTGAAACGGCTGCTCATTTCAAAGCCATATGCCCCAGCGTTGCGAAACGAGAGGATATCCCCAGGTTGTACTTCCGGAAGTTGGCGATCCCATGCAAACGTATCGGTTTCACAAATGTTTCCTACAACATTATAGACGGTTGGAGGCGCATCGGGATGAGACAAATTATCCATGTGGTGATATGCATCGTAGAACATCGGGCGAATCAAATGATTGAACCCGCTGTCAACGCCTACAAACATCCGTGATGGTCCTTTTTTGATGACATTGGCTTTTACCAAGAGATAACCGCATTCACTCACTAAAAATTTTCCGGGTTCAAACCAAATCCGATAGGAGTTGCCTGTCGACTGCTTATGCTGTTCGAACACATCAGCCATTCGTTCACCCAGCGTGTGCAGATCCGTTCCCTGTTCACCGGGAACGTACGGTACTTTGAAACCACCACCCAGGTCGATGATTTCCAACCCATCAAATTGCTGTGCTGTGGATAGAATCAACTCCAATCCCTTGATGTACACATCAATATCCTTGATCTCACTTCCGGTATGGATGTGGAGTCCCTTCACCACCACCCCAGTCTCCTCCACTATTTGCAGAATTTTATCAGCTTGCGTAACCGATATACCAAACTTTGAATCTTCATGACCGGTGGATATTTTAAGATTCCCTCCGGCCAGAATATGCGGATTGATGCGCACCAACACGGGATAACGGCTTCCATAGTGGCTTCCAAACTCCTGGAGAATAGAAAGGTTGTCAATGTTGATGTTGACCCCCAGTGCTACAGCCTCATGGTATTCATCCATTGCTACGCTGTTGGGCGTAAAAATGATCTGCTGGGAGGAAACTCCGGCCATTTGTGCCAACCGCACTTCATTGATGCTCACACAATCAATTCCTGCGCCCAGTCGGTTCAGGATCCGTAAAATGTTGATGTTGGACAATGCCTTGCAGGCATAAAAAATGGAAGGCTGAAAGGCTGAGAAAGCAGTCTGGAGTTTAGCATACTGCGATTCAATGGAGTGTTGATCGTATGCATACAGGGGCGTTCCGTGAACTGCAGCCGCCTTCAATAAAAGCTCAGGTGAAAGGCCGGTTTCCATTTATGAATTGCTTGGAGCTTCAGGTTCCGGTGAAGATTCGGGTGAAGGCTCTACCTCGAAGTGCTCAGCATTCACAAGTGTAGACTCCACAACTTGATCGGCAAGTACTTCACTAATTTTTGGCAGTTCTTCTGAAGAATTGATTCCGAAATAATCCATGAACTGGCGTGATGTTCCATAAATCAAGGGCTTACCCACCATGTGCTCGTTGCGACCGGAAATTACAATCAGTTCTTTTTCCAATAATTTTTGAACAGAATAATCGCAGTTCACTCCACGAATGGCTTCTACTTCTGATTTGGTGATGGGTTGCTTGTACGCAATGATGGCCAAGGTTTCCAATGCGGCAGTCGACAATCGTTTCAGGAACTTATCGCCGTTCAATTGTGCAATCGTAGCATGAAACTCTTTCTTGGTCAGAAACTGCAAGCCCCCGCCACTCTCTCTTAATTCGAAGGGATAGAAGTCAGCATTGTATTTTTCGCGGATGCCATCTACGCAGGTTTCCACTTGTTCCAGCGTTACCTTGTCCTCCAAAAACCCAAAAGCACTGTTGATCAGCTCGGTGAGCTCCAGTTGGGTCAACGGCTTTTCGCTGGCAAAAATCAGTGCCTCAACGTGCGTTATCAGATTGGATATTTCCATGAATAAAATAAATTAATTCAATTTCATTATCCCTGAAGTGCTGCTGCACCACTTACAATTTCAGTCAGTTCTGTGGTGATCGCTGCCTGACGGGCCCTGTTGTAAGAAATCTTCAAGTTTTTCAATAACTCATTGGCATTTTCAGAAGCTTTATCCATCGCCGTCATCCGGGCACCGTGCTCAGAAGCATTGCAATCCAACACAGCCTTATAGAGTTGGGTGTTCAAGATTTTCGGCATCAGCTCAGCAATGAGTTGATCTTTTTCCGGTTCAAAAATGAAATCGGATTTTTTGACGCTGGAACCGTTGGATGATGCGTTTTTGGGTATGGGAAGAAAAGGTTCGGAGGCAAACCGCTGCGTTGCCGCATTGCGGAATTCACTGTAGACCACTTCCACTGCATCGAACTCTTTTTCTTCAAATGCCTTGATTGCGGCCTGCGCACATTGCTGCACCGCTTCAAAAGAGAGCGCCAAGAAAATATCCTTGAACCGAACGTCTACCTTGTATCCGCGCTTTTGAAAAAACTCTGCTCCTTTCTTTCCAATTGCCCAGATGTTCAATCCTCCGTTCTCCTGTTGCCGAACATATTTTTCGCGAATAATGGTAAGTGCTGTTTTTTGAATATTAGCATTGTACGCTCCGCACAGTCCTCGATCACTGGTGATCACAATCAGTAGAACATTTTTGATGGGACGCTCTTCCGCCAGTTTCATTCCCGCACTGCTGTCGGCATTGCTGACAATATTGCTGAGCATTTCCTGCAATTTGGACGCATACGGACGCATTTGGATGATCGCATCCTGTGCCCTGCGAAGTTTCGCGGCACTGACCATCTTCATTGCCTTGGTAATTTGCTGGGTGGATTGGACCGATTTTATCCTGTTCCGAACCTCTTTGAGTTGACCGGCCATTGTATCGATGAATTAGGCTGCAAAAGTATGAAAAAACCGATGATTCAGATGTCCAAAATGACATTGACCCACTCCGGATCAAAGCTGGCGCCATACTTTCGGTAAAAATGAATGGCGGGCTCGTTCCACTCCAGTACCTGCCATACGATGCGGCCAAACGATCGCTCTTTGGCTTCCTCGATGAGGCGATCCATCAGCATGGACCCAATGCCGTTTCTGCGATGGGATTCGGTAACAAGAATATCTTCCAGGTACATGACCTGACCTTTCCAGGTGGAATAACGAATATAATAAAGGGCAAACGCTACGATGCCGTCGCTGCTCTCTACTACAAAGGCCCACCAGACGGGATTTGGACCAAATCCGCTTGCTTCAAAATGGAGTGGATCAACGGTCACTTCCTGAGGAGCCTTTTCGTAAAGAGCGAGTTCCCGGATCAGTTCCAAAATGGCGGGACAATCCTCTCGCGTAGCGTTGCGAATGCTGTAGGGGGACTTCATGAAAGTGCCTGATCGAGATCTTCCAAAATATCTTCAATGTTTTCAATGCCAATGCTCATTCGGATCAATCCATCGGTAATTCCGTATTGGAGCCGGTTCTCTCGCGGCACTGAATAATGGGTCATCGAAGCCGGATGGGAAAGCAGGGTATCGCAGGTTCCCAGCGATACTGTGCGCGTACACATCTGCAAGCGGTTCATGAATGCAACTCCGGCATCAAATCCCCCCTTCAGTTCAACACTCATCATAGCACCGGGATGCTTCATTTGTTTTGCAGCCACAGCATGATCGGGATGCGAAGGAAGACCATTGTAATTCACGCGACCCACCGCAGGATGTTTGTCCAGAAACCCGGCAACCTCTTGCGCATTCGCACAATGCCTGTCCATGCGCACTTCCAGGGTGCGCATTCCAGTGATGAGCAGGAAAGCGTCGAAAGGGTTGCTGCTGCCGCCCAAGACCCGAAAGGTTTTGGTCGCCCGCGTGTGCATGAATTCCAGATCAGTTCCCAGTAATGCTCCGCCTATCGCTGTTCCATGTCCATTCAAAAACTTGGTGGTGGAATGCACAATGAAATCAATTCCATATCGAAACGGCTGTTGCAAATACGGCGTGGAAAAGGTATTATCGCAGGCTGTTATTTTCCCGTATTGTTTTGCCAGTGTTGATAGCGCCTGAAGGTCCACACACTGAATGGTAGGATTGGCCGGGGTTTCTAAATACACCATGCGGATGGAGGGATCGGCTTTCAAACATTTTTCCGCAAGTTCCAGATCGCGCAAATCAGCGATCACCGGTTCAATGCCAAGAGGCTCCAGAATGGAACGTAAATAATCATGCGTTCCTCCGTACAGCGAAAAATGACTCAGAATTTTATCGCCACGTTTTAATGTAGAAATGAACAACGTACTGATTGCGGCCATTCCTGACGCATGCAGAATAGCTTTTGCTTCAAGCGGACGACCATCTTTTTCAATGCCGAATGTTTCCAGAGCGGCAATTTTCATTTCTGCTTCGTTCGAAGTGGGATTTCCCCATCTGGAATAAATATACCCGTCTTCTTTACCCGAAAAACGGCGCATGCCTTGCTCCGCTTCATCGTACACAAACGTTGAACTGGCATAGATGGGCGTCAGGTGAGCATACAGCGGGTCTTGTTGGTGACCACCATGAATGGCCAGCGAAGAAAATCCTTTGATGATTTTTTTTGTCATATCCACCATTTAACCCAGGTAGCGCCCCAGGTGAATCCGCCGCCAAAGGCAGCGAGTACGATGTTGTCTCCTTTATTCAGTTTATCCCGATAATCCCACAGGCACAATGGAATGGTTGCAGCGGTTGTGTTTCCGTAGCGATGGATATTCATCATGACCTTTTCGTCTGAAAGTCCCATCCGACGGGCAGTTGCATCGATGATGCGTTTATTGGCCTGATGCGGAACCAGCCACGCGATATCGTCTGCCGTGAGATGGTTTCGCTCTATCAGTTCATAGCTCACATCGGCCATTCCGGTGACGGCAAACTTGAACACAGGCTGGCCATCTTGAAAAATATAATGCTCCTTGTTATCAACGGTCTCGTGGCTCGGAGGATGATAGGAGCCGCCCCCTTTCATGTTCAAATATTTCCCTCCACTGCCATCGCTTTTTAAAATACTATCGAGCACTCCGTATCCTTCGTAATTGGGTTCGAGCAGCACTGCCCCGGCGCCATCACCAAACAGGATACAGGTAGTACGATCGGTATAATCCACAATCGAACTCATCTTATCCGCTCCTACAACAACTACTTTTTTATATCGACCGCTTTCAATGATTGAAGCGCCTGTCGTCAGTGCATACAAAAACCCTGAACATGCCGCCAGAATGTCAAATCCCCATGCATTTTTAATTCCTACTTTATCGGAAACAAAGTTTGCGGTATTGGGAAAGAACATATCCGGGGTGACCGTTGCGACAATCAAACAATCGATTTCATTGGGATCTATACCCCGATTCCGACACAGATCCAGCACTGCGGGAGCAGCCAAATCAGAAGTAGCTTTCCCTTCTCCCCTGAGAATGTGCCGTTCTGTAATTCCCGTGCGTGTTTTGATCCACTCATCGGTGGTATCGACCATCTTTTCGAGATCAGCATTGGTCAGTAAATCTTCCGGAACATATCCTCCCACAGCAGTGATTGCAGCTCTGATTTTTTCCATGCTACCGTTTTGGATGCCAAAGGTACTAAATAGATCTCCTCATGCGTAACTGCCTTGAATTCATTACATTCGCAATTGCAACATGTCCTTATGATCGCCAGCCTCACCGGTAAATTCCTTGTAAAAACTCCGTCGTTCGTCCACCTGGACGTAAACGGTGTCGGCTATGAAGTGCAGATCAGCCTCCATACCTTTTCCAGCATTCAGGATAAAAAAGAAGGGACCCTCTTCACCCATCTTCAAATCAAGGAGGATGCACATGTCTTGTTCGGATTTTCAGAACTTGCTGAAAAAGAACTGTTTATACAACTCATCGGCGTAAACGGCGTGGGGGCTTCTACTGCCCGGATGATGCTCTCCTCCATGCAGCCGGCTGAACTCCGATCCGCCATTGCCTCCGGAAATACCAGCGCGCTGGAACGCATCAAAGGGATCGGCAGAAAGTCCGCCGAGCGGATCGTGCTGGAACTCCGGGAAAAAATTGTAAAATCTGTGCCAGAAAGTACTTCTTCGGGCTTCAAATACAATACTTTAGACCAAGATGCGTTAAATGCTTTAGTGGCATTGGGTATACCCCGAAACGTGGGCGAAACAGCAATCAAAAAAGTGAAATCGTCCACCACCGGTGAACCCGATCTTGAAACACTCATTAAAAAATCCCTGCAGCTTATTTGAGAAGAACTCTACTCAAACAAACGACATCCTGAAGTTGCGAGCGTTATCCAGTACGATAACCGGTTATTTTTTGTGTGTGGGACTGCTGACGGCAGTATCCACCCTGCACACGTTTGCCCAGTCCTCCACGTCGACGGATACACTACCCAAAACCGATACCCTGCGGTTTCCCTTGAATGATCGGCATGCAGATAAACTGAGTGCAGGCAAACGCAACCCCTTCGATCTGCGTGATCCTTCCAATGTGGCCGATTCCGTGGTCTACGATGCCAAGACCAAAGAGTACTACATCGTTGAAAAGATCGGAAACAGCTATTTCCGAAAACCGACTCCACTGAGCTTTGAAGAATACCTGCGGATACAAAGCAGAAAGTTGGAAGTGGATTATTTTCAGAAAAAAGCAAACACCTATAGTCTGCTCAACCGAAAGCTCGTCAAACCCAAGCTCAAGATGGGGGAAGATTTATTCAACCGCTTATTCGGCAATGGGAAAATCGATATTCGTCCACAAGGGGAAGTAAACGTCACAGCAGGGTATCAGGGGCAAAACATCAAAAACCCTACACTCCCTGAGCGGGCCAGAAGAAACGGAGGACTTGATTTTGATATGTCGGCCAACCTCAACGTGGTGGGTAACATCGGCGACAAAATGCGGTTCCCGATCAGTTACAATACGTTGTCGACATTTGATTTCGAAAATCAACTCAAACTCGATTACACCGGCGATGCCGATGATATCTTCAAGAAAATTGAAATCGGCAATACGTCTTTTGCTTCCAAAGGCACACTGATCCCTGGTGCGCAGCAACTTTTTGGCATCAAAACACAAATGCAATTTGGAAAACTCTGGGTATCGACCGTCTTTGCCAGTCAGCGTTCTCAACGTCAATCCGTATCCGTCAAAGGCGGCACCAACGCAGCTCCGTTTGAAATAAAAGCAGACGATTACGAAGAGAACCGGCACTTCCTGTTGGCTCAACATTTCAGAAGAGAATACAACAAGGCCATGAAAAATTTACCCATCATCAATTCACAGGTGCAGATCCTTCGCCTGGATGTATGGGTGACCAATCGAACCGGAGCCACCACCAATGCACGGGATGTGGTGGGACTCATGGACCTGGGTGAAGACAAACCCTATCAGCAACCCCCCATCATCACTCCCAATGGAAGTATTTTTCCTTCCAATGGAACCAACGACCTCTACAGCAAAATTGTACGCAACTCCATCAGCCGCGATCCTGCACAAATCGTGAACTACCTCAACGGTTTAGGATTGCAACCGGTCAGGGATTTTGAAAAAACATTTGCCAGAAAACTCGACAGCACGCAGTACTACTTCAATCGCCAACTCGGATTCATCTCCCTCAACATCAGTCTTCAACCCGACGAAGTGCTCGCCGTGGCGTTCCAATACACCATCAATGGAAAAGTCTACCAAGTGGGTGAATTCGCACAAGACATTCCAGTAGATGCAAACAACGGCGTCCAAAAAGTACTGTTCCTCAAACTGCTGAAAGGTACCTCACAACGGACTGCACTTCCAATGTGGGACCTGATGATGAAAAATATTTATCCCGTCGGATCCGGACAATTGGAACGTCAGGATTTTCAATTCAATGTGCTCTATCAAGAACCCGGAGGTGGTGAAAAAAGATTTTTACCGGAAGGCGATCAGGCAGGTGTTCCATTGATTACCCTGCTAAACCTGGATCGACTCAACAACCAAAACGACCCACAGCCCGATGGCATGTTCGACTATGTGGAGGGCTATACCGTCAACTCCTATCAAAGCCGCGTCATCTTCCCGGTGCTTGAACCATTCGGACATGATCTTGATTTCGCGTTCAATTCAAATCCGTCACTGCGCAACCAATATTTATTTTATCCGCTCTACGACACGATTAAAGCCATAGCACAAACCTATGCCAACCTGAATCGCTTTATCATGCGCGGCAGCTCAAAATCATCGGGAGGTGCCAGCGGTGAAATCTCTCTCAATGCCTTCAACATTCCTCAGGGATCGGTGACGGTTACGGCAGGTGGACAAGTATTGCAGGAAAATGTGGACTACACCATCGATTATATTTCCGGTACTCTTCGCATCATCAACAGCTCCATCACGCAATCCGGTTTACCAGTCGACGTAAAATTTGAAAACAACGCAACCTTTGGTGTGCAACAGCGCACCTACATGGGAATGCGCTGGGATTACCTCTTCAACGACAAACTATCGGTAGGCGGTACACTCGTTCGCCTCAGCGAACGTCCCTTTTTCACAAAAATGGAATACGGATCTGATCCCATCCGCAACACCATGAGCGGAGTGGACATCGCGTACAACAGTGAATTACCTCGACTCAATAAATGGTTGAGCAAACTTCCGTTCTATGAAGCATCCGGTACTTCCCGGATCAATTTCGCAGCAGAGGCTGCACGGATGACACCTGGACATGCCCCGCAAATTGGAAGAGGTTCAGGTGGACTCATCTATTTAGATGATTTTGAAGGAACACGGGCCAGCATAGACCTAAGGTTTCCAATTGTTGGATGGACACTTGCATCTACCCCCAAAGGCGCAACAGATCGCTTCGGAAATGTTCTGTTCCCGGAAGCAACTGCATTCGATAACCTGGATTATGGAAAGAACCGCGCCAAACTTGCCTGGTACAACATTGAACCAATTCTGCAAGAACGCCGCAACCCCAACAATCCCATCCGCAACGATCTTGAACAATTATCCGATCCCCGGGTCCGCAGCATTGGTCAGCAAGAAATTTTTCCACGTCGAACACCCGACTACGGTCAGAGCCAATTGGTGACATTTGACCTCGCCTACTACCCGCGTGAGCGAGGTCCGTACAACTACGATGCAGCAACCGTTGATGCCAACGGACGACTGCAAAACCCAAACAAACGTTGGGGAGGCATCATGCGTGGTATTGATCAAACCGACTTCGAAACAGCCAATATTGAATTTGTTGAATTCTGGGTCCTGGATCCGTTCATCAAGAATACCAATCCTGCCGGAGGTTCATTGTACCTGAACCTGGGTAATATTTCAGAAGATATCCTGAAGGACTCGCGCAGATTTTATGAAAATGGTCTTGCCACTCCTACCATCCCTTCTGCCACAACACGCTCCATTTGGGGCAATGCTCCGCTCAATCCTATCCAGATCACGCAAGGATTCAGCAACAACCCGGCAGATCGTCCGTTTCAAGATGTGGGACTGGATGGCTTGAGCGACTCAGCAGAAACAATTGCACGCAGGCAGTATTTGAATGACCTGGCTGGTCGACTTGGAACCACTTCACGACCTTATCAGGATGCAGCAGCGGACCCATCCTCGGATAATTTCAGATACTACCGCGATGAAAGCTTTGATCGCAGTAATTCAGGTATTCTTGCACGCTACAAAAATTTCAATAACCCTCAAGGCAACTCCCCCATCGCTCGAGCAGGCGATGCCTTCGCATCCGCATTTACGCTGTATCCGGATGGAGAAGATTTGAATCGCGACAATACCCTCAACGAAGCAGAAGAATATTTCCAGTACCGCATTGATCTGCGACCCGCAAACGATCCTGGAATGCAGGTGGGACAGAACTACATCGCAGATCGAAAAGTTGTCGGTGTTATCCTCGCAGATGGCTCCAAACAAGATCAACTCTGGTACCAATTCCGCGTACCGGTAATGGCCTACAACAGTAAAGTGGGAGATATTCCTGACTTTAAATCCATTCGCTTCTTCAGAATGTTCCTGACCGACTTTGCCGATTCCATTGTATTGCGTTTTGCAAAGCTGGAATTGGTGCGCAACAACTGGCGCCGCTTTGCCTATGAGCTGGATTCGACCGGCCTGTATAAACCCATAGACCTCACCAACAACCTCACCCGCTTCAATGTATCCGCAGTAAATATTGAGGAGAACGATAAACGAGACCCTATACCCTATCGCACCCCGCCAGGAATTGAACGTGTTCAAACGCTGAGCAATGGAGGAATCAACATTTTGCAAAACGAACAGGCTCTGAGCATGAATGTGGTCAACCTCAAAGAGGGAGATGGCAGAGCAGTGTTCAAATCATTCAGCAACGACCTTCGGCAGTATTCCCGCCTGCTGATGTTTTATCACGCTGAAAGCCTAAAGGGATACAGTGCAATACGGGATGGCGAAGTGTATGCAGTGGTGCGATTGGGAAATGATTATGTCAACAACTATTATGAAATCCGTTTCCCGCTGAAAGTGACACCATTTGGCACCAGCGATGAGACGGTCATATGGCCATTGGAAAATGAACTCGATATTGACTTGCTGGATCTGGTGAAACTTAAAAATGAGCGCAATCTCAACACCAGTAACGCAAATGCGATTTATAGAAAAACAATTGGAAACAAAACGTTTTCCATCATCGGCAACCCCAATCTCGGTGAGATTCGCGGCATATTGGCCGGCCTGGAAAATCCAAAAGATCCTGCCGGAGGCAGACCTGTCAATGTGGAAGTCTGGATCAACGAGCTGCGCTTGTCGGGACTGAATGAAGATGGCGGTTGGGCTGCAGTGGGACAAATGAATCTTCAACTTGCCGACCTGGGATCCGTTTCCATGTCGGCCAACGTACACACCATTGGCTTCGGTCAGCTGGAACAACGCGTCAATGAACGGTTTCGAGACGACTTCCAGCAATTTGATATCTCAACCAATCTGCAACTGGGCAAACTCCTTCCACAACAAATGCGGTTGGAAATCCCATTCTTTGCGAACCTTTCTCAAACCATGAGCTCTCCGGAATATGATCCATACGACAGAGACGTAAAGCTCAGGGATAAACTTAAAATCTATCGAAACAGCAGGGATTCCATACGGAACAATGCTGTAGATTTCACAGGATTGCGCACAATCAATTTCACCAATGTCCGCTTCACTCCACGTCCGGATAAAAAAATCAAATTATGGAGCATATCCAATTTTGATTTCAGTTACTCACTGACTGAAACACGGCAACGCAATCCATTGATCGAAGGAAATGAGGTCAATAAAACACAAGGGGGTATTGGATACAACTACTCATCTGAATCCAAGTACATCGAGCCGTTTAAAAAATGGGTGAAAACGCCAACACCCTGGCTCGACTTCATCCGGAACATCAACTTCAATCCGATGCCTTCACTAATCGGTGTCCGATTTGACACGCGTCGTCAATTTGGAGCAATTCGTCCTCGAAATGTAGGCGGTGGAAAATACCTGATCCCTGAAACCTATGATAAGTACTTTGTGATTGACCGGAATTATAACCTGCGCTGGGACCTCACCCGTTCCTTTAATTTTGATTTCAAGGCCACCAATAATTCTCGGGTAGACGAACCATATGGACGAATCGATACCAAAGAGAAACGCGACTCGCTTATGCGGAACTTTTTCAAAGGTGGAAGAAATACAGTTTACAATCAAAGCGCAGACTTCAGCTACAATCTGCCCACAACCAGCTTCCCATTCCTGGATTGGACCACCATGAATATCGCCTACCGCAGCACTTACAGCTGGATTGGGGCCTCGCGACTGGCCATCAACCTGGGAAACACCATTCAGAACAGCGGACAATCGGGCGCAACTGCCGAACTGAATTTCACCCAGCTCTATTCAAAATTCAAGGTCTTCCGTGCTATCGATGAAAGCAGCATCGATCCAAGTGATACCGATGTACCTGCCAGTTCTGGTCCAAAACCAAAACAGAAAAAGAAAAAAGATTCGCTCACAGCAAAACAACAATCCAAGGAAGAAATCAAGCTGGCTAAAAAAGAAGAAAAGAAATTGATCAAAGAAGAGCGCAAGCAGAAACCGGTACAATTGAATGCCACCGAAAAAATGATCCTCCGACTCATTACCTCTTTGAAGCGAGTGGGCATGACCTATAACGAGGGTGGCACCACTTTCCTTCCGGGGTATGTGGATAGCACCAGTTTCTTTGGACAGAATTGGAAAAGCATGGCGCCGGGATTGGATTTTGTAATGGGTCGACAACCCAATCAAAATTGGCTGGAACAAGTGGGTAAAAAGGGACTGATTACCAAAGATCCTATCCTCAATAACCTGTTCATGCAGAATTACGAACAGCGGATGAACATCACTGCTCAGGTAGAACCCATTCGCGACCTGGTGATTGATCTGAACCTCGATAAAAGTCTTACCAAAAATTATACCACGCTGTTCAAGGATACCGTAGGGACTGGAAATTTCAATCAGCTCAATCCTTATTCAGGCGGTGGATTCAGCATCAGTTACATTTCTTTCCAAACCTTGTTTGGAAAATTTGATCCAAACAATACAAGTGAAACGTTTAAAACGTTTGAAAATAACCGATCCATTCTTTCAAAACGGTTGGGCGAGAAAAATCCATACAGCCAGCAAGCCGGTGCCGACGGATTCTATAAAGGATACGGTCGCTATGCACAGGATGTACTGGTACCCTCATTCATAGCCGCCTACACCAAAAAAGATCCGAATACGGTTGCACTCTTGAAAAATGGAGGCACCGGAGGCTCGGTGAGATCCAATCCATTCAGCGGATATTTACCCAAACCCAACTGGCGGCTCACCTATACCGGCCTCAGTCGCATGGAAAGCCTCCAACAATACTTTACTAATTTCACGGTATCGCATGGCTATAGTTCCACACTGAGCATGAACAGTTTCAATTCAGCACTCTTGTTCCAGGATACATTGCTGTATGGATTCCCCTCGTTCGTGGACACCATCTCTGGAAATTTTGTCCCCTACTTCCTGCTGCCGAACATTTTGATTTCTGAACAATTTGCACCATTGATCGGAGTGGATTTTTCAACAACGGGACAATTCTCGGGACGGTTTGAATACAGAAAATCACGACAGCTGAGCATGAGCTTGGTGGATTTCCAGCTCAGCGAAGTGCGCTCTACTGAAATCACTTTTGGCATGCGGTGGAGAAAACGCGGATTCCCACTGCCCTTCAGGATCAAGCTGGGTAAAAAAGATGCAACCAATAAATTGGAAAATGATATCACGTTCTCACTGGACTTCAGCATCCGAGACGACATCAACTCCAATTCACGACTCGATCAGGCAAATGCATTTGCAACCGGTGGACAAAAAGTAGTAAGCATACGACCCACCATTGATTATGTCATCAGTAATCGGGTGAATATTCAGCTGTTCTTTGATCAGCGGCGACTCAATCCGTATGTTTCCAATGCGGCCCCTTCGGTGAATACACGGGCCGGATTGCAGGTCAGGATTTCCCTTGCACAGTAGGCTTGCTCAGATAAAAGCTGTTGGCCTGCGACGTACAGGTCATCTCAATACTGTTTAAGCAAACATGTTCCGGAACTCCCACGGCATAAGCAACTACTTCTGCAATGTCCTTGGCATATAAAGGAGTATACCCTTCATATACAGTTGCCGCTTTTTGTGGGTCGCCTTTAAACCTCACCAAGGAGAATTCAGTATCCGCAGCGCCCGGATGAATGGACGTCACTTTAATGCGATGCCGCAGCAAATCAATCCGCATGGATTTGCTCAGCGCATCCAAGGCATGCTTGGACGCACAATAGCCATTTCCTTTTTCATATACCTCCAAGCCTGCAATAGATCCAATATTGATGATGTGTCCCTTCCCACGTTTAATCAGCGAAGGCAAAACAGCACGGGTAACATACATGACCCCTTTCACATTCGTATCCAGCATGGTTTCCCAATCGTCCAATTGTGTTTCTTCAAAATAATCACGGCCCAGTGCCAATCCCGCATTATTGATCAACACATCCAACTCCGATACAAATTTATCGTGTTCCAATGCCTGAAAAACTGCACTGCGGTCCTGCACGTCCAATACTTTCGAAAGCACCTTCACGCCATATTGCTCGGATAATTTATTGGCAAGCGCCTGAATGCGATCCGCTCTTCTGGCAGTGATCATGATGGCATGACCCATTGAGGCAAATTGGATGGCCATGGCTTTCCCAAAACCTGAACTGGCCCCGGTAATCAATATATTCATAGATGTCCGTTTATTGGCCAGGATTTTGCGATCAACCATGACCGAAGCGATAGAACAGCGATAATAGGATACAATGTCGGATTCACCAAACCGGGGAAAATGATTCCCAAGGCAATGAACAGAAGTAACATAACTGCATATATCGTCAACCAGTAACGATACCCTGAAAATTTACGGATGAACGAAAATCCCAGTAAAAGATGAAATGGACAGGCCCATACCAAGCTGAGGTTCTTGCCTGTACTTTGATGATCCGTACCCAACCACATGAACACTAAAAAAAAACCCAATACACCTGTTGTGATGAACAAGACCTGATCAGCGATGCGTGCCAAGCGGTTCCAGTTTTTTTCGTTGATGCTGACCCATACATACAACACACTTATGACAATGAATACAAACAAAGGAGTCAAGAAAATGGGCAATGCCGTCGGGGTGGGTTGCTGATCAGGAAGCAATTCAATCGTTGCTTCTACCAGCGGATCGTTTGCGGAGCGCGCTTTGGCTACTCCCAATTCCAAAAAATCCGGCAAGAACATGGATTCTCTCACATCCATGATATGATCCGCTTCCAGTCCCAAAATAATATCGATCCCCAAACGTGTCCATGTCATCTGACCTCTATCAAGGTACACATGCAAATGATCCCGAAATGTAGTTCCTTCTGGAACCAGCGCAGGCGATGCAAAGGGAGGACTGGAACGAGCGCCCCAGACTATATCCCGCAATCGAGTAGAACAATTGTCGTAGAAAAAATCGTAACGATAATTTTTATTTTCGGGGCGAACGTTGACAAACAAAAACTGCTGCAATCGTCTTTTCTCATCGCCCGTGAGGCGTAACACTTGTTCAGAAACCCCTCTCCCAAAATAAGCATAGGCATAAAGAAAATCGTTCAGGGTTTCCTGACTGAGAAAATAGTTAAGCTTTCCTCTGACAAACTTGGTATAAAAATCAGGATCGCTGAAATCAAACGTACCATAATTATATACGATATCGGTTCCAGCTGCAGAGTCGACTATGCGCAATGCGTTGTGTCCAAAAATAGAATACAGTTCTGCACCAGGGGTACAGGTGAGCAAAGAAATGCGGAGTCGACTGCTGTCGGCACCATCTGCACGTGCAGTTTGACATGCCAGAATCAGAAACCAGAAAAGCAGTTGTTTCATCCTGCTGGTTGATTAGCGACTGTAATTGGGTGCCTCTTTGGTAATGGCAACATCGTGTGCATGGCTCTCACGAATTCCTGCGTGCGTGATCTTGATGAACTGCGCCTGTTGCAGCTCTTCTATGTTTTTAGCTCCACAGTACCCCATGCCGGCACGGAGTCCCCCAACAAATTGGGTAACAATCTCACTCAGGTTTCCTTTGAACGGCACACGGCCTTCAATGCCTTCAGGCACCAGCTTCTTGATCCCTTCTTCAACATCCTGAAAATATCTATCCCCGCTGCCTTGCTGCATTGCTCCGATGGAACCCATGCCACGGTATTGTTTGAATTTTCTTCCTTCATAGATGATGGTTTCGCCAGGACTCTCTTCTACTCCCGCAAACACGCCGCCCATCATAACAGTAGATGCACCAGCCGCCAATGCTTTCACAAAATCACCGGTATACCGAATGCCTCCATCTGCAATGATGGGAACATTCATCTTTTTCAATGCTGAAGCCGCTTCCAGTATGGCCGTGATCTGCGGAACGCCTGCACCGGCAACGATTCGGGTGGTGCAAATGGAACCGGGACCAATTCCCACTTTCACGCAATCGGCTCCTGCTGAAGCCAATGCCTTTGCACCGGAAGCAGTTGCAACATTTCCTGCAATGACCCGCAGCTTTTTAAAATTCTTTTTCAATTGCTTGAGTGCGTCCACCACCCCTTTGGTATGACCGTGGGCACTATCAAGACAAACCACATCCACACCAATTTGCTGCAAGGCTGCTGTTCGGTCTAGCATATCCCGGGTGATGCCCAATGCCGCTCCAACACGGAGTCGACCAAACTCATCTTTTACGGCCCTTGGAAAACTGTGCAACTGGAGAATGTCGCGGTACGTAATCAATCCCAATAACTGTCCGTTCTTTTTTACAACGGGCAATTTTTCAATCTTATAGTTCTGTAATATTTTTTCAGCCTTGATCAGGTCCGTTCCCTCCGGTGCTGTGACCAAATTCTCCTTGGTCATGACTTGGCTTACCTTTTTTTTCTTATCGGTCTGAAAGCGCAGATCGCGGTTGGTGAGGATGCCGACAAGTTTATTTTGCGCATTGACAATGGGAATCCCGCCGATCTTATTCTCCTTCATCAGCTTCAGCGCATCTCCAATTACTGCATCTTCATGCAAGGTTACCGGATCAATGATGAGTCCGCTTTCGCTTCGTTTCACGCGACGCACTTGTTCGGCCTGCTGATCAATCGACATGTTTTTGTGCAGAATGCCTATTCCTCCCTCCCGTGCCAGTGCAATGGCTAAGGTTGCTTCCGTAACGGTATCCATAGCTGCAGAAAGCAGTGGAACATTGAGTCGAATGTCTTTGGTCAGTTGGGTTCCAATGTTCACATCCCGGGGCAAAACATCAGAATATGCCGGGACCAGCAGGACATCATCGAAGGTGAGGCCTTCGCCAAAAAATTTGGGGGAGTTTGAACGTGTTGCCATATGCAAAGATAGGGAAAATTGAATTTTCGCATCACCGGCAGACGGCCCCATACATTTTACCGGGACGTGCCGCAACGAGTCCCTGCAGCTCCAACGACAACAATACCGCTGCCGTTTGATGAACGCTGAGTTCCGAAAGTAAGCTGATGGCATCGATCGACACAGGCTCGTGTTCTACCACTGCATCGTAGACTTTTTTTTCTGGTCCCTCCAGTTCTACAAATAATCCACGCAGCACAACGGTTTGTCGCGCGTCTTTTTCCTCCCACCCCATTGCCGTAAGCAGATCAAGGCCGGATGTAATCAAGCTGGCTCGGTGTTCGCGAATCAAGACGTTGCAACCCTGACTTTTTGAATCATTGACACGACCCGGAATTGCAAATACATCTTTATTATAAGAGTTAGCAATGGAGGCTGTAATCATGCTTCCACCTTTATCGCCGCTTTCCACTACCACCAGTGCGTCGCACATGGCCGCGACAATTCTGTTTCGCTTTGGAAAATTTTGTCGATCCGGTTTTGTACCGCTTGTAAATTCTGTGAGCAACCCTCCTTGCTCCAGCATGCGAGCGGCGAGTTGTCGGTTGCTATACGGATACATCCGATCCAATCCATGTCCCAATACACCAATGGTCTGCACACCGTGATCGATGCTTGCCTGATGTGCTGCAGTATCGATTCCGTAAGCCAGTCCGCTCACCACTATGCAATCCGCATGGGAAATGGATCGAACCAGCTCAGCAGTCCGTTGCAAACCATAGGGAGTCGGCGATCGGGTTCCTACTATACCCACGATTCGTTTTGCGTTCACCGATCCTATCCCTTTGTAAAACAAAACATGAGGAGCATCAATGCAGTGTTCCAGTCGTGAAGGATATGTTTGGTGTCCGCGCACCAGCACGTGAATGTCCGAGCTTCGGATGTAATCGAGTTCCTGAACAACGGCATTCATTTTGCTGAAGTTCTTTATTGCGCGAGCGCGGTGTTCGCCGATTCCGGGGATGGATCGCAGGGTGGATAGTGAAGCGTTGAAAATCTGCTGTGGATCCACAAAGCGCTGGATGAGAAGGTGGGCTTGAACACTTCCTACATGTGGAATCATGGTCAGTGCCAGATGATGGATGAGTTCCTGTTCTGTCATGGTGCAACGATGAAAAATACCATCAGCCATGCATGCAACCATGTGGATATCCACCTGAGATCACGTGAGTAAGAACAGAAACAATCAGAATAATTACAGGGAAAGAATGTATAAAACGGTTCTTCTATTTTTGGAACGTCCTTCTGCTGAAGCATTATCGGCAATGGGTTGGGTATCCCCAAACCCGCGGGTGACGAGTCGATTCGCGGCAACGCCCAGTTTGAGCAGGTACTCTTTTACCGCAGCAGAGCGCTGCTCGGAAAGCAGTTGATTGGCAGCAGGGTTTCCGGTATTATCGGTATGGCCATCGATTTGCATGCGCATGCCAGGATATTCAAGTAAAAGCTGGTAGACTTTCTTTAACTCAAGTGTATCGGATTGATGCAGTTCCGCTTTCCCCGTTTCAAAAAGTACATCTTGCAATACGATGGTAGATCCTGTTTCCAGTTTGTCCAGGGCAATATCATTGCGAAATGATTGACGCGCGTTTTCTGTATCCATGGTATAGCGCTTTGCATAAAACGCATATCCCTTTTTATGGACAGAAAACGAGTAGGAACCCGTGCGGGGTAAGATAGCAAGGTAATTCCCCTGTTCATCCGCCTGCACAGCAGCCGTAAGCAGTCCGGTTTGAAGATTCACCACTTCCACAACTGCCGTCACGGGATTACCTGATTTTTTTTCTACGATTGTTCCTTCCACCCAGGTTGTCGCCAAGGGTCGTATGGAAGGCGGAAGTTCCAAAGAATAAATATCTAATCCCCCTCGTGCATCTTCCCGATCACTCGCAAAAAATCCTTTTGCACCATCGGCAGTAACAAACAAACTTCCTTCATCGCTGATGCTGTTGATTGGGTAGCCCAGATTCTGAGGTGCAGAAAAACCCTGGTTGGTGCGCGTACTCTTGAACAAGTCGGTTCCGCCAATACCGGGATGACCATTTGAGTTAAAGAAGAGTGTTTGGCCATCGGCGTGCAGGAAGGGACTGCTTTCATCGCCTGCAGAATTGATGACCGGTCCGAGATTTTGGGCGGTTGACCACTTGTCGTTTTGAAGCCGATGAGCAACATAAATATCCGTACCGCCATACCCACCCGGTCGATCGGATGCGAAGTACAATGATTGTTTGTCGGGCGACAAACAAGGAGCAGACTCCCAGAATTCAGTATTGATGGATGCTCCGGGGTTTTGAGCAGTCGACCATCCTCCATGTTGATAATACGAGACATAGATATCAAAGCTTCCAAATCCAGCAGGAAGATCCTTGGCTGCAAATACCATCCATTTTCCATCCTGTGAAATCTGCTGTGCTCCTTCCCGGGCGAGGGTATTGATGGCTCCGCTCAAAGGTGCTGCTTGATTCCATCCCGAATCGGTTCGATGCGAACCAAAAAAATCTTCATCCATCCCGTTGCGGGTCCTGCGTGTAAAAATAAGCTGGCCCTGATCGATGGTGAGGGAAGGATAGTACTCAGATGCAGTAGTATTGATGCTGTCGCCGGCGTTGACGACCTTCCAACCGAATGCAGCAACTGGATCGGAGTAATCCAGCGCAAACCGGTAACAATTTTTTCTGTAAAGCGCCGCTTTTCTTGATCCATCATTGATTGCATGCAGCATCAGAAAGCGATTGACCGCATCGAGAGCATGGTTAAAATCCCCCGTACCGGCAAGGGCAATGGAATAGGGCAGTAAAAATTCCTGTGTATACTCGGCATCCAACCCCAATACTTTTTCATACGCCTGAGCAGAAGATTCATAACGGCGCATTTCCAGATATATACCCGCCTTGGTAAGCCAGGCATCAACATACCGCGGATAGAGGGCAAGTGCGGCATCCAGGTGAAGGACGGCGTCTTGCGTGCGACCATCATCGATGGCCATTAGCGCTTTTTCATGCAACTGCACTGCTTTCTTGGGGATCCTCTCTTGTGCGACATCTTGCGCACGCATACTATTGAACTGAAGCAACAACAAGAGCAACATCCAATAGGCTCTCATGGGATGTTGATGTACTTATGTGATTGGATAGAGAGGATCCATTGCGGATGTTGGCGTATATAATCAATGATGAGTGGAGTCATGGTGTCCCGTTTATCCCACTCGGGCTGAAGGTAGAGTAAACAGGAAGGTCCCACTTGCTTTTCATAGGTTTCCGCCCACTGAAGATCAGACAAGTGAAAAACCACTACTTTAAGTTCGTGCGCCCTGGCAATAACATCAGGGAGTGGGGCTTTGAATTTTTTAGGCGACAAACAAATCCAGTCAAACGTTCCACTCAACGGATGCGCTCCAGAAGTTTCAATGTGCACGCGCAACCCATTCGCTTGCAGTTCGCGCGTCAATAGAGTGAGGTCATGCATCAGGGGTTCACCACCGGTAATGACGGCCATCCGAGCTCCGGAATGATAGGCCTGATCAACAATTTCCTGAATAGGAACAAGCGGATGTGCCTTCACATCCCAACTCTCTTTCACATCGCACCATACACAACCCACATCGCATCCGGCCAGCCGAATGAAATAGGATAGTTGTCCTGCAAACCGACCTTCCCCTTGCAGGGTCAAGAACTGTTCCATCAATGGAAGTGAAGTAGGCGATGTTTGCATACTAATCTTTTGCCTCGCAGGCCTTGAACGTATTCATCATCAGTGCAGCAATCGTCATGGGTCCCACTCCTCCCGGCACAGGAGTAATGTAGCTGCATTTCGGAGCCACAGCATCAAAATCCACATCCCCTTTTATAGAGAAGCCCGATTTCTTTGAAGGATCTTCAACCCGGGTAATGCCTACATCCACCACCACGGCTCCTTCTTTTACCATGTCGGCCTTCAAAAACAAGGGCTTTCCCAGGGCTGCAACAATGATATCGGCTTGCAAGCACACAGCGGCTAAATCCGGAGTGTGGGAGTGACAGACGGTTACTGTACAATTACCCGGATAATCGTTGCGGTTGAGCAAGATGCTGATGGGTCGGCCTACAATATTGCTTCGTCCAATTACCACCGCATGCTTTCCCTTGGTTTCGATCTTATAATGTTCCAGCAGCAATAAAATTCCATATGGAGTAGCAGGAAAATACGTAGGCAATCCCTGGACCATGCGACCTACACTTTCGGGATGAAACCCATCCACATCTTTTGTCGGGAAAATCGTCTCAATTACTTTTTGTTCTGATATATGGCGCGGAAGGGGAAGCTGAACCAGTATACCGTCTACGTCAAAATCTTCATTGAGTTCATTCAATTTGAAGATGAGTTCGTTTTCGGTAATGGATTCCTCCAGACGAATCAGGGTGGAGGTGAACCCAACCTCTTCGCATGACTTTACTTTGGATGCAACATAGGTCTCACTGGCTCCATTGTTGCCAATGAGAATTGCAGCAAGATGAGGTCGCTTCTTATTTTGGCTCACCCGATCGGCGGTCTTGACCTTGAGCTGCTCTTTCACCGCTTGCGCTACTAATTTTCCATCCAATAACTGCATGAGACAAAGGTACACCCGTGAAAAATGACTCCCAAAACAGATGTTTTGATCCTTGTACTTGATCTGCGAAACAGCATCTTTAAACCATGCTATTCAGAATGATTTGTGCGATGCTTCCGCTGTGCATAACGGCACAGAATCCTTTGAAACCCCAGCCCTTCCCTTCCAACTGTTGGCTTATGTACACGCAAACACGAATGCCTTACATGCTGCAGACGCATTGTATTCCCCCGCACACGTTCAGAAAACAAGATGGGCGGTTGCAACTGATTTGTCCACTTGGATAAAGCAACTCCGGTACAAGCCGTATATTTGTCCCTCAACTCCACACCATGAGCGAACAACAGCAGAATCAACTCAATATTGAAATTTCGGAAGAAGTTGCAGAAGGACAATATGCCAACCTGGCCATCATCACCCATAGCCATGCAGAGTTTGTAGTCGACTTTGTCAATGTCATGCCGGGAACACCCAAAAGCAAGGTCAAATCACGAATCATACTGACCCCTCAGCATGCGAAACGCTTGCTCAATGCGCTGGCAGACAATATTCAAAAGTTTGAAGAAGCAAACGGACCCATAAAAGACATCGAAGAAGTACAGATCCCATTTCATTTCGGTGGGCCCCAAGCCCAAGCCTAATCAGTTGATCGATTCAACGGGAATGGACTTATTGATTTTCGCAATCAATCCCTGCAATACTTTCCCAGGACCTACTTCAGTAAAACTATTTGCCCCATCATTGATCATGTTCTCAATGGTCTGGGTCCATTTTACAGGACCTGTCAACTGATCAATCAGATTCTGTTGAATTTCTTCCGGATCCTTCACTGGTCGCGCTACCACATTTTGATAGACCGGACAAGAAGGCTTATGGAAAGTGGTGGACCGAATGGCTTTAGCAAGTTCCTCTTTTGCGGGTTCCATGAAAGGTGAATGAAAAGCCCCTCCTACAGGGAGTTTGATTGCGCGCTTCGCTCCGGCAGCTTTCATGCGCTCACAGGCCAGATCAATGCCGGCAATTGAACCGCTGATGACCAACTGACCGGGACAATTAAAATTCGCCGGTACGACAATCTCTCCGGTCTCCTGTTGGATGGATGCACAAATGTTTTCCGACTCTTGATCAGCAAGGGCCAACACAGCAGCCATGGTCGTGGGCTGCACTTCACATGCTTTTTGCATGGCCGTTGCCCGGACCCGCACCAATGCTAACCCATCTTCAAACGTAAGGGTTCCGTTTACCACAAGCGCCGTGAATTCACCCAGTGAATGACCTGCCACCATGTGTGGATTGGCTCCATCAATCATTTTATAGGCAATGACAGAATGCAGAAATATAGCCGGCTGTGTTACGTTGGTTTGCTTTAAGTCCTCCTCGCTGCCATTGAACATCACATCCGAAATCTTGAATCCAAGAATATCATTGGCGTGTTCAAAAAACCTTCTGGCAAATGCGTTTTCATCATAATGTTCTTTTCCCATCCCTGGAAACTGAGAGCCCTGACCGGGAAAAACATAGGCCTTGATCATAGAGAAAATTGAGTCGCAAAATTAATACAAATGCCCGAAAAAATTGCAGGCATCATTGCATGATGAACCAATGAACAAATCAATGCAATTTTGATCCGATGAGTCGTATGAATTCACTGCGTGATTCATTTTTTTCAAATTCACCCCAGAACGCAGAAGTGGTGGTAACAGAATTTTGTTTTTGTACGCCGCGCATCATCATGCAGAGGTGAGATGCTTCAATTACAACAGCCACACCCAATGGGTCCAAAGTTTCCTTTATTGCATTGAGGATTTGTGTGGTCAGCCGTTCTTGCACTTGCAACCTGCGGCTGTAGGTATCCACCACGCGTGCAATTTTACTCAGTCCGGTAATCCATCCGTTGGGGATATAGGCCACATGTGCCTTCCCAAAAAACGGCAACATATGGTGCTCACACAGACTGAACAATTCAATATCTTTCACGATGATCATCTCGCTCACCTCTTCGTGAAATTTTGCAGAATTCAAAATGGCCTTGGGATCGATCTGATATCCTTGGGTGAGGTACTGCATGGACTTGGCCACACGCTCGGGTGTTTTCAACAGTCCTTCTCGCGTAGGATCTTCTCCCAAAAGTCCAATGCTTTCCCGATAGTTTTCGATCAACCCGGAAGTAATCTTGTCTTCAAACTGTTCGACTTTTGTATAGGCCATGGTGATTCATTTAAATGTGAGAGGGGTACTCCACGAAGTTTCGAGGAGTTTCATATAAACGTATCTGAAGCGATAAAGTTTTATCCAGCAAGGGACGAAGAATGGAAAAGATCACGATCGCAATATTCTCAGCAGTAGGATTCAGGTGTGTGAATGCCGCCACGTCCTGGTTCAGGTTTTTATGGTCAAAAACATTCACCACGTGCTCCTGGATCAGGTCAGACAAAACCTTCATGTCAATGACATAGCCCGTTTCAGGATTCACTTCGCCGATGACTTTGACAATCAACTCATAATTATGGCCGTGGTAGTTGGGAAGGTTGCATTTGCCAAACACCTCGGAATTCTGCTGGTCCGACCATGCAGGGTTGTGCAGCCGGTGCGCCGCATTGAAATGCTCCTTTCTGAAAACCGCTATCCGTTCGCCCATGGGGTGTTTTAACAATAGAGAAACAATAAAGGTAGGAGATTGTTTAAGGAAATAAGGACTTACTTTCCGAAATATTCGACAAAAATACGGGGTGTTTCCACCAATTTGATGCAATGCAAAGCCACTTCCTTTGGTATATGAGGCTCCAGTTGATGCCAGATCGCATGGACAAGATTTTCAATTGAACACAGTTTTCCCTGCATAAACGGAACGTCCATGTTGAGGTTACGATGATCCAGCACATCCACAATGTGCTCCTTGATGATGGAACTCAACAACTTTGCATCAACAATGAACCCGGTATCGGGATGGGGCGATCCTTTTACCGTGACAAATAACTCAAAATTGTGCCCATGCCAGTTTTCATTGGCACATTTCCCGAACACTGCATCGTTTTTCTCCTTCGACCATGATGGGTTGAAGAGTCGGTGGGCAGCATTGAAGTGCTCTTTTCGCGTAAGGTAGAAAGTGGGCATAAAGGAGTGCAAATTTAATGGGATGTGTTCAATTGCCGAAAAGAAGTCAATCCCGTGGTTTTGAATCGAATTACCGAATTTTGATCCATGGAAATTCTGGTTGTAGCTGCAATGGAAATGGAACTGGGTCCGTTAATGGAAGAAAAACGCAGAAATTCATCCATTGGGTATGAAGTCCTCCCACTGGGTATTGGGATCTTGTCCACTGCAGTGCAACTGATGCAACGCATTCATGAAAAAAAACCGGACCTGATCATTCAAACAGGAATTGCCGGTGGTTTTCATGAGGACATCCACCTGGGGAAGGCCTATTGCATACAATCCGAGTGCCTACCAGAAATGGGAGTTCAGGAATCCAGCGGTTACAGGGATATTTTCGATATGGGGTTTCAGGATCCGAACGGATTTCCATTCTCTGCAAAACGATTGATCAATCCTTATGCTTCTCTCATGGATCAAACAGGGCTAAAACGGGTGAACGGTATAACTGTCAATCAAATCACAACCGACCCGCACCAGATCTCTATCTACAGCGCGCACTACCAGGCCGATGTGGAATCCATGGAAGGTGCAGCTGTTCATTATATCGCTCTTCTCCATCAGATTCCATTCATTCAAATAAGGGGGATTTCCAATCGGGTTGGAGAGCGGGGAACGGCAAATTGGAAATTCAACGAAGCCATTGCTTCCTCAACTGAGGCGTGCACTCGACTCATCCATAAACTGCACGAATCATGAACCTGACACTTGGATTATCGCCCTGCCCTAACGATACTTTCATCTTTGATGCCTTGCTTCACCATAAAATTGATACGGAAGGCTTGAGTTTTTCCTATCAATTGGAAGATGTGGAAACCTTGAATCAGATGGCCCGGTCTGCACAGCTGGATGTTTCCAAAGTCAGTTACGGTGCAGTTTCGCAACTGGTTCCCCGTTACCGGGTGTTGGATGCAGGAGGAGCGCTTGGCAAGGGAGTTGGCCCGCTGCTGGTCGCCCACCACCCTATTGCATCAGATGAGCTGATCAGATCGACCATCGCACTGCCCGGAAATTTCACCACGGCACACCTGCTTTTTGCAATGGCCTATCCTGAAGTTGAGCAAAAAGTTTTCATGCCGTTTCACCTCATTGAAGAGGCGGTGTTGAGTGGAGACGTTGATGCAGGGGTCATCATCCACGAGAACAGGTTTACCTTCGCAGATAAAGGACTGATCGCGTTAGCAGATTTGGGTGATGTATGGGAAACTGCAACGGAACTTCCCATTCCACTGGGAGGAATTGTGGCGAGAAGAAGTTACGATGGCGCACTATTGAGCAAAATTAACCGCTGCATTGAACGCAGTGTTCGGTATGCGTTGGAGCACCGGAATCAACTCCCGGAATTTGTCACCCAACATGCGCAAGAAATGAGTACCGACGTCATGAATCAGCACATCGATTTGTATGTGAACGAGTATTCTATAGCACTGGGAACACAAGGCAGAGCAGCAGTATGGAAATTGCTGGAAGCTTCATTGGGACTGCATAGGGAGCCCGTAGGCAGTCATTACGAAGTGTTTATGGATTAGAATAAGCCGTAGAGTTCGGCATCGACCTTTGCAATGATGGCGCCAAGGTCTTCCTCATTTTCAGCAAACTTGTTGTTGTCTACGTTGATCACCAGCAACGGCCCTTCTTTGTACCCTTCTATCCATTTGCCGTAATACTCATTCAGTCGTTTGAGGTAATCCAATCGTATATTTTCTTCGTACTCCCTTCCCCTCTTTTGGATTTGTCCCACCAGCGTAGGCACGGAAGCCTGCAAATAGATGAGCAGATCCGGTGGCTTGATCATTTGTCGGAGGTTCTGAAAGAAATCAAAATAATTGTTGAAATCCCGCTTGCTCATCAGTCCCATCTCATGCAAGTTGGGTGCAAAAATGTAGGCATCTTCATAGATGGTTCGGTCCTGTATCACCGTTTCCGTTCCTTTTGAGATTTCAATCAGTTGGGTGAGGCGACTATTCAGAAAATAGATCTGCAGGTTAAAGGACCAGCGGGGCATGTCCTCATAAAAATCAAACAGGTAGGGATTTTGGTCCACGTCTTCGAACTGAGGAATCCACTTATAATGCTTACTCAACAATTCCGTCAGCGTGGTCTTTCCTGCACCGATGTTTCCGGCAATTGCTACGTGTTTTGGTTTTTTTGGTTTGGCCATATGCTCAAGGGTTCACACCGGTTTGGTGCGGGCGGACAAAGTACATATTCATTTTGAAAATGATGCGAAGGGCCAATATTTTTTTTCCGATTGTGGAAAGATTCGCCCTCAATACTCCAATCCCATAGCGGTTCGCACCTGATCCATCGTAGACCGGGCACTGGCTCTTGCCTTTTCTGCACCCATTTCCATGACCCGTGCGAGATACGCCTGATCGTTGCGGATCTGTTCAGCTTTTTCTCGAATGGGTGCAATGAACCGGACCATGTCTTCAGCCAATTGTTTCTTCAAATCGCCATAGCGAATGGAACATGCATTGTATGCCCGATCATATTCGGCAATCACTTCTTTATCGGATACAAGCGATAACAGTTGAAATATATTTTCGATATAGTCGGGCTTGGGGGCATGTGGAGTGGTAGGGCCCGCATCGGTTTTTGCCTTCATGACCTTCTTGCGAATCTGATCATCGCTGTCGGCCAGATAAAGCGTTGCCAGCTGATTCTCACTCTTGCTCATCTTCCCGGTACCGTCCAGGCTAGGGACCTTCACCAAATCATCTCCAAAATTATAGGCCAACGGCTCGGGAAATACCTCGCCGTATCGGTGATTGAACCGCTTCACGAAATTACGCGCCATCTCCAGGTGCTGCTCCTGGTCTTTTCCAACAGGTACCCAGGTGGCTCGGTGCAGGATGATATCAGCCGTTTGCAACACAGGATAGGTCAACAATCCCGCATTTACATTGTCGGGTTGCAATCGCGCTTTTTCCTTGAAGGTGGTCGTCTTCTCCAATTCTCCCAGGTAAGCAAGCATGTTGAGGTAGAGATAGAGCTCGGAAGTTTCTCGAACGTGACTCTGACAGTAGAGGGCTGCTTTTTCTGGATCGATGCCGCAGGCAATGTTTTCAGCCAAAACCCGGTGCACATTTTCTTTTAAAGCAGAAGTATCCGGATGGGTGGTCAGCGCATGCAGATCGGCAACCATAAAAAAACAGGTATAGGTCTCCTGCAGGCGAACGTAGTTGCGCAGTGCACCAAAGTAGTTCCCCAGGTGCAGGAATCCTGTGGGACGGATTCCACTCATGACAATTGCTTTTTCTCTCATGTTGCTGCAAATATAGAGGGAATGAAGGGATTCACTGCGGCTTCGCTTATACGCACAGTTTTCCATTCATCAAGAAAAAATAAGAAGAGATTGGAGATTGGCTAATTTTACAGCGTGAATGCTATGCAATTGAACAAAGAAATGACTGAAAAGATCGCCCGGTTATCAAAGTTGGATTTCAACGAAGAAGAACTGGAGGCCATCCAACAGGATCTTCAGCACATGATCGGCTTTGTTGAAAAACTCAATGAGCTGGATACCACGGGAGTTCCTCCGCTGACCCATATCGCCGAAGAGCCTGCTCCGCTGCGTGAAGATGAAATCCTAGGTTCTATAGCAATTGAAGAAGCACTGCACAATGCCCCTTCATCCACAGATCGATATTTTACAGTCCCAAAAGTGATAAACAACCATCCATGAACCCATCGGTGATCCATTTGGAGGAAATCAACAAAAGTTATTACATGGGGAAGCAGGAGCTGCAGGTGCTCAAATGCGTTTCATTGGACATATTGAAAAATGAATATGTGGCATTGATGGGACCTTCTGGCTCTGGCAAAAGCACCCTGATGAATATCCTAGGGTGCCTGGACTCTCCCACAGAAGGGACCTACATTTTGAATGGACATGATGTCAGTACCATGCCCGACAATGAACTGGCAGACATCCGGAACAAAGAGATCGGATTTGTATTCCAGCAATTTAATCTGTTGCCCCGATTGAGTGCGTTGGAAAATGTTGCACTCCCCTTGGTGTATGCAGGGATTCCGAAAAAAGTGCGACTCGAAATGGCTCACGAAGTGCTGAGGAAAGTCGACCTCCTCGACCGAAGCCATCATAAGCCCAACGAACTTTCAGGTGGACAATGTCAGCGGGTGGCCATCGCCCGGGCACTGGTCAACAACCCCTCCATTATCCTCGCCGATGAACCCACCGGCAACCTCGATACCAAGACCTCTTACGAAATCATGAACATCTTCGGCAAGATTCACAGCGACGGCAATACCGTTGTACTGGTGACCCACGAAGAGGATATTTCCAACTATGCCAAGCGGGTGATCCGCCTGCGGGATGGTATAATCGAAAGCGATAAGCGCAAAGAAGCGGCAAGCGCTGTGTAAAAAAAGCGAAGATTCAATCGAACAAAACCGTTTCCAACGCATTATCATGGAAAGGAATGTGTCATGGCCATGAGAATCTATACCAAAACGGGAGACAAGGGAACAACTTCACTGATTGGAGGCACCAAAGTGCTGAAATCCCATGAGCGCATCGAGGCCTATGGCACTGTAGATGAACTCAACTCACACATCGGACTTTGCCGCGACTTGATTACGGATGCAGCCATTCAAGAAGAACTCCGTGAGATCCAAGATCGCCTCTTTACAATTGGTTCCGCTTTGGCCTGTGATCCTGAAAAAGAATCCCAGTTGAAGATACCAGACTTGAAGGAACAGGATATTCTTCACCTGGAAAAAAGAATGGATGCCATGGATGAAACCCTTGAACCGCTGCAGGCATTTATTCTGCCAGGTGGACATCCCACCGTTTCGACCATCCATATTGCTCGATGCGTCTGCAGAAGAAGCGAGCGCTTGATTGTTCACCTGCTGGGAAACGCTGAAGGAAGTGAAAACCTGATCTTTAAATACATCAACCGATTGAGTGATTATTTATTTGTCCTTGCGCGGTTTGTGGGACACCAATTGCAGGTCGATGAAATCAAATGGCGACCACGAGTCGATTGATCAGGCGTCCACCCAGTTCCCATCTTTTAAATGCAGCACCCGGTCGCTGAGCAGCGCCAGTTCACTGTTGTGCGTAACAATGATGAATGTTCGATTGAATTGTGCACGCAGCTCCCGAAATAGTTCATGAAGCGACTGCGCATTGGAAGAATCCAGATTACCGGTCGGTTCATCGGCCAAAATCAGCTCTGCCCCATTGATCAATGCACGGGCGACTGCAACCCGTTGCTGCTCCCCACCTGAAAGAGCATTGGGCTTATGATCCGCTCTTCCAGCAATCGACAACCGCTCCATCAACTCCATCGCTTGCTTTTCTATGCGCTTGCCTGAATTGCCCGCAATCCATGTGGGTATGCAGATATTTTCCAGCGCTGTAAACTCCGGCAACAAATGATGAAACTGAAACACAAATCCAATGTGCTGATTCCTGAACTGTGCCATTTCAGCGGGCCGCAAACGGTCTATTCTTCGTCCGTGAAATGCAACTTCACCCTTATCCGGCTGATCCAATGCTCCAAGAATATGCAATAATGTAGTTTTACCGGCTCCGGAGGAACCCACAATGCTCAACATCTCTCCCGATTGAACGGAAAGATCTAACCCACGTAGAACCCTCAGTTCGCCAAAAGATTTTTCTACCCCCGTTGCGGTCAACATGCATTGAATTTTGCTGAAGTTACCATTTCTTCACATTTGGTATTATCGAATTAACCATTACTTTTGCCGAAAATTCAAAGGACCTATGTTCTGGACACTTGAATTAGCATCGTATCTCGAGGACGCACCATGGCCAGCCACCAAGGATGAACTGATTGATTATTCCATCCGCAGTGGAGCCCCCATTGAGGTGATTGAAAATTTACAGGAACTGGAAGACGAAGGCGACATCTATGAAGGAATCGATGACATTTGGCCGGATTATCCGAGTCAGGAAGATTTCTTCTTCAACGAAGACGAATACTAAATGAGTGCCACCGATTGGTGGCATTTTTTTAAAACGTGAGCTTGAAGTACAGCATCATCAGGGAGAGAATCATGATGATAGAATTGGCAAGAATCATAGCTTTATCTTTTCCGGTGATGCCATAGATCAGCCAGATGGTCACATTCAGCAAGAGGATAAGAATCATCCAGATGGAAAGATCGCCAACCGAATGAGTTTCCCAAGCTTTGTAAACTTGCGGGATAAATGTGAGGGATCCTGTGACCACGCCAACATATCCTAAGTATTCTCTCCACTTCATCGTAATTATTTTTCCATTTGATCAATGACAGCGTTGGTTACACCGGTGAATGAAAATCCTCCATCGTGGAACAGGTTTTGCATCGTCACCATTCGGGTCAGGTCCGAGAACAGGCTTACACAATAATTGGCACAATCGTCGCCAGAAGCGTTTCCAAGTGGACTCATTTTCTCTGCATAAGTGATGAAGCCGTCGAACCCTTTTACCCCGCTTCCTGCCGTAGTGCGCGTGGGGGATTGTGAAACCGTATTGATCCTTACTTTTTTCTTCACCCCATAATGATATCCAAAACTTCTGGCTACACTTTCCAGCAACGCCTTGGCATCTGCCATTTCGTTGTAGTCAGGGAACACCCGCTGTGCGGCAATGTAGGTGAGGGCAACTACACTTCCCCATTCATTGATGGCGTCCATTTCCCAGGCCGTCTTCAACACCCGGTGCAACGACATGGCTGAAATATCCAAGGTTTTTTGATTGAAGCCGTAGTCCATTTCCGTATACTGCTTGCCTTTTCTGACATTGAGGCTCATCCCGATAGAATGCAGGATAAAATCAACTCCTCCCCCAAAATGTTGCTTGCTTTGCTCAAACAGGTTCTTGAGATCATCCATGTTGACCACATCGGCTCCGATTACCGGCGCTCCGGTTTGTTCGGCCAGTTTGTTGATTTCTCCCATGCGCAATGCGACTGGAGCATTGGTGAGCACGAGTTGTGCACCCTGTGCGTGACAAGCCAATGCGGTTTTCCATGCAATGGACTTCTCATCAAGGGCACCGAAAATGATTCCTTTTTTTCCGTGGAGCAGTTGTTGGGACATGGTCAGAGATTTGATGCAAATATAGGGATTAAAAAAAGCGGGTTACTTGCGCATCATCTCTTCTGCAGATGACCGAACTGCTTTACTGGGTGCATCTCCCGCCATCATTTTTGCAATGGCCTCTACCCGTTCTTCTTTCGATAAATCCCGAATACCGGTAAGAATCTCCCCGCCTTGTTCAGTTTTGAAAACAAATACATGCTGATCGGCACGGGCAGCAATTTGGGGTTGGTGGGTGATGGCAATCAATTGATGGGATGCCGATAATTCCTCCATTACACGTCCCACTTGCTTTGCCGCCTCTCCACTGATTCCACTGTCAATTTCATCAAAGATGAGCGTGGGCATGGACAGCGAGGAGGCCACTAGCGATTTGAGTATGAGCATGAGCCGACTGAGTTCGCCTCCACTGGCCACTTTGCTCAACTGTTCAAATTTGCCGCTTTTATTTGCATCAAATAAGAAAGCAATGGCATCTGCACCGCCAGCATACAACTCCACAGCGTTGAGTTCAACAGCACAAACCGCATTGGGCATGCCCACACGTTTGAGCAAGTCTCCAACCGCTTTCTCCAGTTTTGGAATACCCGCTTTCCTTTTTTTCGAGATGGCCATTGCCAACTCATTCGCCTGAGCACGAGTTTTACTTTCCTTGTTCAACAACACCTGAAGCTGTTCTTCCGAAGATTCCAATGCACGGCAATCACGCGCTACCTGTTCCCGGACCCTCACCAATTCGTCCAAATCCGACACACCGTGTTTTTTTGCAAGGCGTTGTGCAAGCGATAGACGTTCGTTGATCGCATCGATGGGCCGTTCATCCACTACAAGCTCATGCAACACTGTCCCCAATTCCTGCGCTACATCTTTGATTTCGATGTATGCCGATTGAAGTCGGTCCGACAACTCACTCAAACGGGAATGGTAATTGCTCAATCCCTGTAATTGACCAACCATGCTTCGGAGCCGGCCTACCACCGGTTGATCTCCTTCTTCCAGGGCCGTCACCATATTGCCCAATCCACTTCGGATCTGTTCAGCATGGGTCAGGGTATTCAACTCTTCATTCAATTGTTTTGCCTCGCCCTCTTGCCAGTTCAGCGACACCAACTCTTCCAACAGAAAATCCCAGTATTCTTTTTCCAATTGGGCCTTTTGCATGGATGCCTGAAGTGTTGCGACTTCTTTTCTGAGCTGCGTCAGTTCATTGTATACCATTCGGTACTTTTCTACTGCCTCCAATCCACCTACCCAAGCATCCAGCAGTTGTCGCTGAAATTCCCGACTCGCTAATTCCATCGTTTCAAACTGCTGATGCAGGTCGACCAACGCCCCGGTCATCTTCTGCAGTGCCTGCACCGATACCGGTGTATCGTTGATGAATGCACGCGACTTGCCTGCCGCATTGAGTTCGCGACGAATGATGATGGAGGTGTCGGGATCGATATCCAACTCCTCCAGGATTGTACGAATGCGCTCCACGTCATTGACTTCACACTCAACTTCTATGATTGTTTTTTTTGCGCGGTCCCGAACCAACGCACTATCCGCCCGTTCTCCCAATGCCAGTCCCAACGCCCCCATCAAAATACTTTTTCCTGCACCCGTCTCTCCGGTGATGATGACCATGCCTTTCTGGAAAACAACTTCCAATTCATGGATGATGGCATAATTCCGAATCGACAACTTCTTGAGCATGCTTCAAAAGTATATTTTTTTTAAATGCACTACCTTGTGATAACAACCGTTAAAACATGTCTCCGCTGCTGCTTTTTTCTTTTGTTTTGGGGTATTTTATACTGTTGCTATCGGTGGCTCTGTATACTTCCCGAAACGCCACCAACGAATCTTTCTTCATTGGCAACCGGGATTCAAACTGGATCCTGGTGGCATTTGGGATGATCGGGACCTCTCTTTCTGGGGTAACTTTCGTTTCGGTCCCCGGAACCGTGGGAAATTTGTCGGGCGACACCTACAATGGGTTTGGATATTTTCAGGTAGTGCTCGGCTACATATTCGGCTATGCTGTCATCGCCTTAGTTTTGATTCCTCTCTACTACCGCCTCAACCTGACTTCAATTTACCACTACCTGGAGCAACGCCTGGGAATGGAAAGCTATAAAACCGGAGCCTTATTCTTCATCATATCCAGAACATTTGGCGCAACGGCACGCCTCTTTTTAGTCATCAACGTTCTCCAGATTTTCATCCTGGATGAAATGGGAATTCGATTTGAATGGACAACCGCCATCATCCTCGGTATGATTCTGTTGTATACCTTCAAAGGTGGAGTGAAAACAATAGTGTATACCGACACCCTTCAAACCAGTTTCATGCTGCTGGGATTGTTGATCTGCATGGGATACATCTTAAGCCAGATGAACCTGGGTCTCACAGATGCAATGAGTCGCATCGCCGATCAAGGATATGCCCGCATGATCGATACCGATTGGAAGAGCCGCTCGTTCATCTTAAAAAATCTGGTAGGTGGCGCAGTCATTGCAATTGCCATGACTGGATTGGACCAGGAGATGATGCAGAAAAACATCAGCGTGCGCACCGTACGGGATTCGCAAAAAAACATCTTTACGTTTACCACCATCATGGTCATCGTGAACCTGCTTTTTTTATTCCTCGGAGCACTGCTCTACATTTACATGATCGACCAGGGGGCACATTATGAAGGAAAACAATTCTTGCTGAACGGAAAAAATATCATCGGCGACGATCTGTTTCCGGATGTGGCGCTGAATTTTTTACCTCCGGCCATGGGAATCATTTTCATCATCGCATTGATTTCGGCATTGTTCCCAAGTGCAGACGGTGCACTCACGGCGCTGACTTCCTCGTTCTGCATCGATATCCTCGGTATTCGCAGGAACAACAACTTATCAGAAGCACAGCAACAACGAACCCGCATTACGGTGCACCTGAGTTTTGCCGTCGTATTCCTTCTCTGCATCATGGTGTTCAAGTGGATTGATAACAAGTCGATCATCGGCATCATCCTGGATCTTGCCGGGTATACCTACGGCCCTTTGTTGGGTCTTTTCGGATTTGGCATACTCACGCGACGCACACTGCCAAAAGGATATGGCGTAACGGCCATCTGTTTATTGGCTCCTGCAGCATGTTATGCACTCGGAAAATTCAGCGCTGAATTATTCAACGGGTACGTGATTGGTTTTGAAATGCTGCTCATCAACGGGATGGTGACCTTCGCCGGATTGTATGCTTTATCCAAAAAAAGATTGGGTTAATTTTTTATCATTTTTACAACAGGATCCCCCTTCTGCATCGATGAATTGGTTGTAAATTTGTTGCGCATGGAAATCCTACATCCTCTGGCTGAACAATATGCCCTGGCACACAGCTCTGCACTGCATGAGCCATTGGATCAACTCCACGCCCATACCCTTGCCACACATCCGGAATCGCACATGATCAGCGGTCCCCTTCAAGGCCATCTCCTGAGCATGATCAGCAGGCTGATTCGTCCACTACGAATCCTGGAGATAGGAACCTTTACAGGTTACAGTGCCATTTGCTTGGCAGCCGGACTTCAACAAGATGGGGTGCTGCATACGCTGGAGCGAAGAGAAGAAGATGCCCGTACCGCAAAAGCATTTATCGGAAAGAGCATATATGCCTCAAAGATTCAGGTGCACATAGGAGATGCTCACCAGCTCATTGAAGACATTCAGGAAGAGTGGGACCTGGTATTTGTGGATGCGGATAAAACAGGGTATATGGACTACTATGAGCAGCTCATGAAAAAAGTACGATCCGGAACCTGGCTGTTGTTCGACAATATGTTTTTTCATGGTGAGGTGCTCCAAGATGAAATCAAAGGGAAAAATGCACGCGCCATCCATGCATTCAATGAACATGTGCGCGGCGATGAACGAACAGAAAATACTTTACTTACGATACGGGACGGCCTCATGCTGATCCGCAAACGATGAACAATGAGAAGAACGGTAATGATTGGTTGGTTAGTTGTTGGAACACTCCTTGGGGCTGCAACCTATGCGCAAGATTCAAACAGGGAGTTCATCATTCGCTACATTGAGCAATATGCTGATCTGGCCATCAAAGAAATGGCCAGGACCGGATTGCCGGCTTCCATCAAACTAGCACAGGGAATTCATGAATCGGGTGCCGGACAAGGACACCTTACCGGTCGATCCAACAATCATTTTGGAATCAAATGCAAATCAAACTGGGAAGGCGATAAGGTCTATCACGACGACGATGCTGAGGATGAATGTTTTCGCAAATACGACAGTGCGGAAGAGTCGTATATCGATCATTCCAATTATTTGCGTTCACAATCACGCTATGCATTTCTGTTTGAATACGAACCCAATGATCATGAATCATGGGCGTGGGGATTGAAACGCGCGGGATATGCTACCAGTCCCGTTTACGCCCAAACCATCATCCGCTACATTGAAACCTACCAACTCAATGAATTGAACGCGTATGGAGATGTGGAAGAAGATGAAACGTTGGACCTTTCCGATTATTTTACTGCACTGCGCTCTGCTGCACCCATCGCATACAAACCGGCTTCTTCCAGACCATCGGTATCGGCAACCGAAGCAACAAAATCAGCGCCGGTTCGAACATCCGCCACTACCTTTCCCAAAGGGATGTTCAAGATCAATGGATTGAAGGTGGTCTATGCTTCTGAGGGAACATCGTTGCTATCACTGGCTAAAAAACACAAAGTTCAACTTTCTTCCCTATTGGCCTTCAACGAGCTTCCTCCCCGAACCACACTGCTCAAAGAGGATCAACTGGTCTTCCTCCAGCGAAAGAAAAAAACCGGAAAGAGCAAGTACCACCGGGTTAAAAAAGGAGAAGACATGTACGCGATCAGCCAGGCAGAAGGCATACGTCTCTCTCAATTACTGCACTTGAATAAAATGAAAACGGGACAGGTGCCGAAAGCGGGACAAAAAATTGCCCTCCAACATACAATCAGTAAACGTCCTCAATTGGTAAAAACCGCTGAGCGCGTCACTCCCTCTTCTGTACATGTTGTCAGAAAAGGAGAATCATTGTACACCATTGCCAAAAAATACAGTGTTACAATCGACTCGATCAAGGAAGTGAATAATTTAAGGAGTTCGGAATTGCAAATTGGTCAAACCTTGAAAATTCAAAAATAAGCCGATGGCCATACACATTCTGGATAAATCATTCAAATCTTATCTGAGCAAGGAAGAAATTGCAGCGCGCATAGATGCACTAGCTGAGCGGATCAACCACGATTATGCGGGAAAGAACCCCTTGTTGATTCCCATCTTGAATGGTTCATTCATGTTTGCGTCCGACTTATTCAAGAAACTTACCATCCCGGCAGAAATCAGCTTTATCAAGCTGGCGTCCTATAAAGGGACGCAGTCGACCGGCAACGTGATCACCGCCATTGGACTGGAGACCGATATTTTTCAGCGACACGTCATTGTAGTAGAAGACATTGTGGATACGGGAAAGACCTTATCGATTTTTTTACCACAACTTGCCCATCAGCAACCCCACTCATTGAACGTTTGCGCATTGCTACACAAAAAAGAGGCAACGGTTCATCCGATCGACATTACGTACCTCGGATTTGAAATTCCCAATCTGTTCGTGGTGGGGTACGGTCTCGATTACAATGGACAGGGCAGGAACCTGGATTGCATCATGCAGGTGGCCGACTAATCTTACTGCCCAAACATTTCTCGCACCTTGGTGAAGAAACTCTTATCGCCTTTTTCCGGTTGCGGCTGAAAATTCTTGGCTTCTTTTAATTTCTCCATCATTTGTTTTTCCTCATTGGTCAACTCCTGAGGAGTCCATACATTGACATGAACCAGCTGATCGCCGCGTTCATAGGAATTCAGGGCCGGAAATCCTTTGCCTTTTAACCGAAATATTTTTCCGCTCTGCGTGCCGGCAGGAATTTTGAGTTTAGCGCGACCCTCGATGGTGGGCACTTCAGGATTGGCACCAAATACTGCATCCGTGAAGCTGATGTACATGTCGTAAATCACATTCAGGTTATCACGCTGAAGCTCAGCATGTGGCTCTTCTTCAATCAACACAATGAGATCGCCGTATGCTCCTCCTCGTTCTCCCGCATTTCCTTTTCCGCTCAGGCTCAGCTGCATGCCATCGGCAACACCTGCAGGAATATCGATGGAGATGGTTTCTTCCGTATATACCCTGCCCTCACCTTTACACCCGGTGCATTTGCTGGTGATCGTTGAGCCTTCGCCATTGCAAGAAGGGCAGGTGCCGACGGTTTGCATTTGCCCCAAAAACGTATTGGTCACTTTGCGAACTTGTCCACTGCCATTGCAGGTGGAGCAGTTTTGAACCGAACTCTTATCTTTTGCTCCAGACCCACTGCAGGTTGCGCAGGTGGTGTATTTTTTAACTTTGACTGTTTTATTCGCGCCCTTTGCGATCTCTTCAAAGTTCATTTTGAGTTTGATCCTGAGGTTGCTGCCCCGTGTGCCACGTGCGCGGCCACCGCTTCTTTGCCGACCGCCGCCTCCAAAAAAACTTCCAAAAATATCGTCACCGAAAATATCTCCAAAGTTGCTGAAGATATCGTCCATGTTCATTCCGTGTGCACCTCCCCCTCCGCGATTGTTCACTCCTGCATGACCATACCGATCATACTGCGCGCGCTTATCGGCATCACTCAATACTTCATAGGCCTCCGCTGCTTCTTTGAATTTTTCTTCCGCTGCTTTGTCGCCAGGATTTCGATCGGGATGGAACTGCATGGCCACTTTTCGGTATGCCTTTTTGATCTCATCGACCGAAGACGTCTTCGTCACACCCAATATCTCGTAATAATCTCGTTTCGCCATATCTGATTTTTGCGTAGGGTTACTTGCCGACCACTACTTTTGAAAAGCGAATGATTTTATCATTCAGCATGTACCCTTTCTCCACTTCGTCAACCACTTTGCCTTTCATTTTCTCATCGTTTACCGGAATCTCGGTAATGGCTTCGTGCAAATCAGGATTGAAATCCTCTCCCACGGTTTTCATTTCCTTTACCCCTTTTGATTGCAACGTGGTGCGGAGCTTGGAAAACACCAACTGTATTCCTTCTTTGATGTGCTGCACATCGTCGCTTTTCGCTATTTGCTTTTCTGCCCGGTCGCAATCATCGGCTACTTCCAGCATGGATTGAATCACTTCCCGACCTGCCGTTTGGATCAGATCGATGCGCTCCTTTGCCGTTCGGCGTTTGAAATTGTCGAATTCCGCATACAAACGGATGAATTTTTCCTTTTGCTCCTGAAGATCGGCTTTCAGTTGATCCAATTCGCTGACGGGTTCGGCACCTGATTCCACCGCATCTGTAGCCGTTTCGCCTGTCACAGATTCCTCTTTGGGGAGCATTTCGTTCTCTTCCATAGCACGTTAATTTACTCCCTTACCTGCTCAAATGGCTTGCCATATTAAGCGTGCAAGCCAAATTGTCCGTTTTAAAAGGGAAATGCGAATTTCAGTCATTTCAGCGAAAAACTACCTTTGTGCAATGCGGAAAGTAGTTTTAAAACGAAAGATCAGTCCCCGGGTCGTTAACGGTCACCCCTGGATCTTTGCCAACGAGATCGATTTGATGGACGATGAGCTGGAGGCCGGTGATACAGCGTTGGTGGAAACGCATGATGGCCAGTTTGTCGGATACGGCTATGTCAATCCGATTTCACGCATTCCGGTTCGCATCCTTTCCCGAAAAAAAGGAGAAACCATCGATAATCAATTTTTTTACAACAGGATTTCGGATGCCTGGAAGTACCGGCAACAATTGGGCTATACCGAAAACTGCAGACTGGTATTTGGTGAAGCCGACTTCCTTCCGCAATTGATCATTGATAAGTTCAATGATTATTTTGTTGTGCAGACCCTTTCGTTTGGCATGGACAAATGGAAAGAGGCAATTGTAGCTGCACTGGAACAGTTGTTTGCTCCTAAAGGGATATATGAACGCAACGATGTGCCGGTGCGGGAGCTTGAAGGATTGGAACAAAAGAAAGGATTCCTCTCGCAACCGTTTTCAACCCGCATTCCCATTGTCGAGAATGGCTTACACTTTATGGTAGATGTTGAACACGGACAAAAGACCGGTTATTTTTTAGATCAACAGGACAACCGAAGAGCCATTCAGCACATCGTGAAAGGCGCCGATGTACTGGGTGCCTTTTGCTACACCGGAACATTTGAAATACACGCAGCAGCCTATGGAGCCAAGCAGGTACTGGGGTTGGATATTTCCGAAAAAGCAGTGGAGCAGGCCCGGGAAAATGCATCGCTCAACCAGCTTCGCAATATTGAGTTTAAAGCAGTGAACGCATTCGATGCACTCAAAGAGTGGAGCAAAGAAGGAAAGAAATGGGATGTGGTGATGCTTGATCCTCCATCCTTTACTAAAACTCGCGAGAACATTCAAAAAGCCATCAGCGGATACAAGGAAATCAACCTGCGGGGCATGAAGCTGGTTCGACCCGGAGGCTTCTTGGTCACTTCCTCCTGTACCAATCTGGTACAGCCGGATGTGTTTTATCAAACAATAGAATTGGCTGCAAAAGATGCACGCAGGACCTTGCGACAAGTCGCCTACCAGGCTCAGTCGCCAGATCATCCCACCATGCGACAATTGGAGAACACCAATTACTTAAAATTTTTGATTGTCCAGGTCTTGTAATTATTTCTCTACCTGAAACTTACCTGAGTCGACGATCTGACCGTTTTTGTCCCGGAATTGAAATATGTAGATCCCTCTTTTGAACTCAGCAAGATCGATGTACACGTTTGTGCCCGGTTGAAACATTTCCATTTGCTTTTGCCCCAGAAAGTTGAACACCGCAAGAGCGGAGGGCTGGGGACTGGAATACTTATACTGAATGCGAACAAAGGAGCGGGCAGGATTGGGGTAAATGCTTGTCCTGCGCACATGGTCATCCATCACCACGCGCTTCACCTGGGCAGAACCTTCAAAAAAGGCTGCCAGGAAGAAAAGTCCGATGAGGATTCGTTTCAATAGCATGTGGTTAAAATTACCGGATTTCAATGAAAAAAGCCAGGTTGCCCTGGCTTTTGACGGATATTATGCGTTTCAGTTTAAACCACTCAGGGTTTCTTTGATCGCCGCAAAATTTGGCAGATCTCCGGCGCTCTCCAGTACTTCGGCATACTGCACAGTGCCATTTCCATCCACTACAAATGCAGCTCTTCTCGACACCCCCTTCATTTCAAAAACAAATTCATCATAAAAAGCACCATATGCCTGAGAAACAGATTTGTTGAAATCAGACAGCAATGGAAAATTATACTGCTGCTCTTCTTTGAACTTGGCCAATGTGAAAATTGAATCTACGGAAATGCCCACCACATCCGTATGGAGTCCGGCATACATGCTGAGTTCGTCCCTCACCGAGCAGAGTTCGGTGGTGCATACTCCAGTGAATGCTTGAGGAAAAAACAGAATCAATAGATTTTTCCCTTTATAATCAGCAAGGCTGACTTTTTGTTTCTCGGAGTTGAAGAGCGAGAAATCAGGAGCGGATTGACCTTTTTGGATTGCCATATGCGTGTGGTTTTAGTTGTGCGAGAGCAAAACTATGCAAAAATTACTTCTGCTTGACCAGCTTTAGGTAGGCCGTTCCGCTAGCAGTGGTTGCGCTCGCTACGATATAGTCCTGAGCGGCGTCCGTAACATGCCAGGTGTTGTTCAGCTTTTGCAGTGCCGGAGTTCCGGTTGCAAAAGAGGAATAAATGGTCCGGGCAACAAGGTCTTCTTTCCAATTACCCGTCACGGTTCCTGTTGTTGAAGCCGCGTTCACGGTTCCGTTTTTGTTGAATTGAAAAGTGTAGGCTGCAAATTCAGTCTTCAACTCGGTGCCTGCTTCACTGTAGCTGTCGACTACCCACGTGCTGGACGTAATGAGCTGATTGAGGATGATTTTTTGGAGCAGGAGTTCGGCTTTTTCACAAGAAGTAAAGCCAGTGGCCATGATCAATGCGGCCAAAAAAAGAGTGATTTTGGTTTTCATACGATAGGATTTGGATGGGCGACCAAGGCGGTCGCTACCCATAAAAACGTTGAAAAAGCCTATTTTATTGCCTGATCAACGGCCAAACTCCTGTAATTTCAGGCTTTATTTATCTCCCAATGCCCAGCTTACACGACATCATTGGAGCGCTTGAACGATGGGCTCCTGTCCAATGGCAGGAATCATATGATAATTCCGGTTGGGTCTGTGGCGACCCCTCAGCATCCTGTACCGGTGTATTGACGGCGCTCGACCTGACCCCTGCTGTGCTCAAGGAAGCAGCTGAAAAAAAACTCAACCTGGTCGTAGTGCACCACCCCCCGTTATTCAAACCATTGAAGCGACTGGTCTATAGCGATCCTACCGCGCAGCTGCTGGTCACCGCCATTCAATCCGGCATTGCCGTTTATGCCATCCATACCAACCTCGACAACGTGATTTGGGGGGTCAATGGAGAAATTGCACGCCGACTGGAACTGGAACATGTTTCCGTCCTCTCTCCCATGGCCCAAACGCACCGTAAACTGGTGACGTTTGTCCCCACGCAACATGCTGAATCTGTCAAAAATGTCCTCTTTGCAGCAGGTGCCGGATCCATTGGCACCTATGCAGAATGCAGCTTTTCATCGACTGGAACCGGAACATTCACGGCAAAAGAAGGGTCCAACCCATTTGTAGGCCAAATTGGAAACCGGCACCATGAACCGGAAGAGAAAATTGAAGTGATCTATCCCATCCATGGACAATCGGAAATGCTGAACGCGCTTCATGCTGCTCATCCGTATGAAACGGTTGCGTATGACCTGGTGCCGTTGGAAAATCATTTCAATGAAATTGGAGCGGGCGCCATTGGAGATTTGCCCCACCCACTTTCGGAAACCGACTTCCTCCAAAAACTCGCTACTGTTTTTGGGAGCACCTGCATCCGGCACAGTCCCCTAACTGGCCAACCCCTGAAACGGATTGCACTCTGCGGGGGATCTGGTAAAGCATTGATAAATAGTGCGTTAGCACATAAAGCGGATGCATTTTTTACCGCCGATCTGGGATACCACGATTTTTTTACGCCAAATGGTCGCCTCTTACTGGCCGATATAGGGCATTTTGAAAGCGAGCAGTTCACATCCGACCTGCTACAGTCCTTCATTCAACAAAATTTCCCTAACTTTGCCGTCCTTAAAACCGGTGCCAACACCAATCCCGTTCATTACTTTTTTTAACGCACTATGGCTACTGTAAAAGAATACTCCGTTGAGGAAAAATTGGCCTCACTTTATAACCTCCAGAAGATTGAAAGCAAACTGGATGAGATATCCGTTTTGAAAGGTGAACTTCCCATTGAGGTTCGCGACCTGGAAGATGAAATCCAAGGACTCCATGCACGGGAAACCCGTTTTGAAGAAGAGATCAATGGCATCAACGAGTTCATTGAACAAAAAAAGCAGACCATTACCCAATCGCAGGATTTGGTCAAAAAATACGAAAAGCAAAGCGATAACGTAAAGAACAACCGCGAGTACGAAGCCATCAACAAAGAAATCGAAATGCAAACACTTGAAGTGAAGCTTGCAGAGCGTCACATCAAGGATGCAAACGAAGAAATACAAGAAAAAGCCAGAGCACTTGAAGGCATCAAAAAGACAATTGGTGCAAAAGACGCCAACCTGAAAGTGAAAAAGGCAGAGCTCGATAAGATCATTGCAGAAACCGAAAAAGAGGAGAATGAGCTTCAGGCTCTTTCCTGCAAAGCGCGTGCAGCAGTAGATTCACGTTTGCTCACTTCCTATGATCGGATTCGGAAGAATTTCCGCAATGGACTGGCAGTTGTTTCCGTTCTGCGCGATGCGTGTGGCGGATGTTTCAATGCCATTCCTCCACAACGGCAGAGTGAAATTCGTCAGCACAAGAAGATCATCGTTTGTGAAAACTGTGGTCGTATATTGGTAGACGAAGAAATGGCCACTGCTAAGTAAGCATTTTTTTCACCACAAGCCCCGCAATGGAGCCCAGCTCCCCCATCACCTGCTGTTCATGCAGTAGTGGAACGTTTACTGTATAGTGGCAAAATAACTGCATCGCCTGGTTCTCAATGATGCAATCATAGGCACGCAAGGTTTTCAGGAGTTCATTGATAACGGTGTAGTCGCACTCCAACACATACTTTACCAGTACTGGCTTTTTCATCACGGGGGTGAGCTGCAATGCAAGTGAGGCCGTTGTTTTATAGGCATGGATCAGTCCTGGTATGCCCAACAATGTTCCACCAAAATAGCGGACCACAATCACCGCAGTGTTGGTCAATCCCCGGCTATCGATCTGCCCCAGAATGGGTCGACCTGCAGATCCGGAAGGCTCGCCTGCATCGGTTGCACGAAACGTCATGCCATCCGATCCTATTCGGTAGGCGAAACAATAATGCGAAGATTTGGGATGAAGGGCTTTGACTTCGGTCAGTCGTTTTTTGAATGCATCAATTGAATCAACAGCATAAGCGAAAGCAATAAACCGACTGCCTCGGTCTGTGAACGAGGCACTGGTGGATTTTTCTATCGTATGGTAATAATTTCCTTCCGTCATTGCAGTTCCTTCCCTCCTGCAAATCTAAATATTTACTTTTGGGCATGCTGATCAAAGAAGCCCATCGCCGCATGCAGGAAGAATTATCCTTTCTGTATTCCTCGCGTGAGTCATCTACGGTATCCGATTGGGTCATGGAAGAGCTTACAGGATGGACGCGATCACAGCGGATTGTTCATCACGACACCTTCTTGTCTTCCGATCAGCTTGCCACTTGGAGCACTGCACTGCAAGAACTCAAACAAGGCAGACCGGTTCAATATGTGCTGGGGCATTCCTGGTTCTGTGGGATGCGCTTCAAGGTGGATGAACGGGTACTGATTCCGCGACCCGAGACGGAAGAATTAGTGGAATGCATAGTGAAGGAGTCTGCGGGACTCGCGTGGGAAAATACCTATACCCCTAAAGCACTGGATATTGGTACCGGTTCCGGATGCATAGCCATTGCACTCAAAAAAAGATTGCCCAATTGGGAAATTCATGGCATGGATAAAAGTGAATCGGCCTTGCAACTCGCACGTGAAAATGCAATGCTGCTGGAAGCCCCCATACTCTGGCACGAAGCGGATATCTTAACAGAAGCAAGAAATGATCATTTTACAGGCTTTGATCTGATTGTCAGCAACCCTCCTTACATCCCGCCACGGGAACGCCATGAACTCTCCCAACAAGTAGTGCAGCACGAGCCGCACATGGCTTTGTTTACCACTCAAGAAGATCCGTTGGAGTTTTATAGAGCGATCGTGACATTCAGTCACCACCACCTATTGCGGGGAGGGCAGCTCTGGTTTGAAACGCACATGGACTATGCGCAGGAAGTCGCAACCCTTTTATCTAAACAGGAATTTGAAGCTGTAGAAGTGATGCAGGATATGCAAAAGAAAGACCGTATTGTAAGGGGAAAACGTGTGGGCACCTCCCTTTGATTCTATTGTTTTTCAACCGAGAGAACCGTGCGGGCGCCCAATTCGCGGGAGATGCGCATGACGGCGACTACCGCATCGATTTCTACCGACTTATCGGCATTGATGACCACGGTAGGGATTTCAGTTTTTTCCTTTTGAAGTGCAGGCGCAAGCATTGATTTCAGTGAATCCAACACAATTGGTGTAGTGCCAACATAATAACGGCGCTCTGCATCTATGGAAACAACAACATTTTGCTTTGCTTTGGTATCCCCCGAAGATTTGGGTTGCGATAATTTAATGACGTTGGGATTGGCCAGCGTAGAAACAATCAGAAAGAACATCAGCAAAATGAACAGGATATCGTTCAATGCCTCGGTGAACACCTCTGATTCTCCCCTATATGATTTTCTAATCTGCATGTCAATCGATCACTTGGGTTCTTGAAGGATATCCAGAAAATCTGTAGCAGCAACTTCCATTTTGTTTGCTGTCTTATCGATTTGGGTATGGAGATAACTGTACCCTAAAAAGGATAGCAATCCAATCACCAGTCCGGTTATGGAGGTAACCAATTTTACATAGAGTCCGCCAGCTATCGTATTCAGCACAAATTCGCCTGTGGTATTGATATCAAAAAACAATTGCATCAATCCAGCCAGCGTTCCAACGAAACCAAAAATGGGAGCGGCACGAGAGATAACACTCAGCACGTTCAGGTTCCGCTCCAGGTTATACATTTCCAGACGCGCAATACTTTCCATGCTGCGTTCTACCGCTTCAATGGGCTTTCCGATGCGCTGAATGCCTTTGTCAATGATGCGTGCAACCGGATGATCGGTATTTTTTGTCATGGAGCGTGCTGCAGTTACATTTCCGTTGGCCAGGTGATCCCGGATAATGGGCATGAAATTTTCTGCAAGCATTCCCGCTTTTCGTATGGCAAAATACCGCTCAAAAAAGAAGAATACAGCAAGTACCAACAGTAATCCGAGCGGGATCATCAATGCTCCACCCGATTGAAGAATATCCCAGAGGTTCATCGAGCGGTTTACGATTGGAGCAGGAGAAGTTGACAGGCTATCCTGAACAACTTGCAAGAAAGTAAGCATCATGGTCGACGATTGTACTTTGAAGATGCAACATTATTTATTAATAAGTTGATAAAGTTATGCAGGTGCGCCGGCTTCCCAGATGCGCAGCAGTTCTATCAGCACCAGATGCGATTTTTCCATATCCTGTATGCTGACAAATTCATGCTTGGAGTGCAAGGCCATCTCACCTGTAAAAAGATTGGGACACGGCAATCCCATGAAAGAAAGTCGTGAACCGTCTGTTCCTCCGCGCACCGGGTGCACGTGCGGAACAAATCCCAGTGATGCCACTGCTTCAATGGCCTTTTGATGTATTTCGGAATGTTGATCAAGCACCTCGCGCATGTTCCGGTATTGCTCCACAACCGCTACTGAATACCGGGCAGTGGGAAATGGACTGACCACTTCTGCTGCAATAGATGCCAACTGCTCCTCGTATTTCGCAAGTTGCGCCGTTTCAAAGTCGCGAATCAACAGTTTAACGGTTGCTGTTTCAGCGTTCCCCTTGATGTCGGTTGGATGCACAAATCCATCTCGACCGGATGTGGTTTCTGGCGACAAATGATCCGTGGGCAGCGCATGCACAAATCCCGCAGCCAACTTGAGCGCATTGACCATGATGCCTTTTGCGGATCCTGGATGCGCCATCACGCCATGAAATGTTACTTCCATTCCATCTGCCGAAAACGTTTCATACTCCACTACGCCCAGTTCTCCTCCATCCAACGTGTACCCAAAATCTGCCCCTAGTTTTTTCATATCCACGTGCTCCACTCCTCTACCCACTTCTTCATCAGGTGTAAAAAGAATCCTGACAACACCATGGGGGATTTGAGGATTGTTCATGAGTGTCGTTGCCAGTTCCATGATGATGGCTACACCGGCTTTATCATCGGCACCCAACAAGGTGCATCCGCTTGCGGTAATGATATCGTCTCCAATTTTTTCATGGAGATAGGGATGTTGCTCAACTGTGATGATTTGCGAAGGGTCGTCGGGGAGTACAATGGGACTCCCATCGTATCGAAGATGAACAATGGGTTGCACATTGGTCCCACTGCAATCAGGTGCAGTGTCAATATGTGAACAAAAGCAAATCACCGGGACTTTCTTGGTAGATGTGGCGGGAATCGTTGCGTACACATACCCCCACTCATCCATGTGCGCATCTTCAATCCCAATAGACTTCAGTTCCTCTGCCAACACTGCAGCCAGTTGTTTTTGTTTTTGAGTAGAAGGAAATGTTGAACTATCCGGATCGCTCTGGGTATCGATTTTGGCATACCGGATGAATCGCTCAGCGATGGAAGGAAGAGAGGTAGGCATATTATTCAGATGAAGTGAAACGATATCCGCGTAAAAAATCCAAGATGCTCATGCGTTTTTTTCCTTCCAACTGGACTTCCTTGCAATTTACCCATCCATCCTGTGCAGCAAATTTCAGATAGTGCTTTCCATCGGACATTACCGTTTCAGGAGCAGGTACTCCATCACTGTATTCAATACTGGCTTGAAAAATTTTAAATGTCTTTCCGTTGAGTTCCGTAAATGCCGCGGGATACGGTGAAAGTCCGCGAATGAGATTGAAAATCTGTTCTGCTGAACATCTCCAATCGATCCGACAGGTTTCAGTGTACAGTTTCGGCGCACTAGGAAGATCGGTATAGTCCTGGATGGCCGATTGAGGAACCGGCTGGAGTCGGCCTTCGCAGTATTCACGAAGCGTTTCCACTACCAACTCTGCACCTAAATCTTTCATACGGTCGTGCAACTCACCAGCAGTCTCTTGATCGCCTATGGATATCCTCATGCACTTGAGAACATCTCCAGTATCAATGGCGTGCTGGAGCCGGAACGTCGTGATGCCTGTCTCCCGTTCTCCATTGATGATGGCCCAATTGATGGGAGCTGCACCACGGTAATGCGGAAGCAAGGAAGCATGCAGGTTGATGGTACCCAGAGGAGGCATATTCCACACTTGCTCAGGAAGCATGCGAAATGCAACCACTACCTGAACATCGGCCTTCAAGGCCCGCAAATCGGAAAGAAACGATTCATCTTTTAGTTTGACAGGCTGCAATACAGGGAGGTCGTGGGCGACTGCAAACTGTTTGACAGCACTTTGCGAAAGCTGCATGCCCCGGCCCGCAGGTTTATCGGGAGCCGTAACAACACCTACTACCTTCTGCTTTTCTTCTACCATTTTTTTTAAAACGGCTACTGCAAAATCAGATGTACCCAAAAAAACTATTCTACATTCCCTAAACTTCATGGTTGTACCACGCTTCATTCATTATAGATAAATCAGATAGTTGGAACGAATCTTCAAAAACGCATCAATACCGTTTTTCCAGCTCGCTCGTATTGCTTCTTCGCTCCACCCATTTTTGATCTGCTGCATCAGGCTTGCATTTCCGGCAAGCTTGTTGAAAAAAGATGCAGCAGCATCGCCCGACTTTGGAAGAATAAAGAATTTCTCTTTTTCAGGAAACAGGCGATATGCTTCCAGCAGAAACGACAATTGAATCTTCCCTGCTGTTCGCACAAACGATTCATCGCTACTGCCTGAGACATTCCAGCCGTAACACACCTGATCCTTGAGCTTGGGTTGTGTGGCACCGGGCATGGATACGGGAGTAAAGGAAAAGAGTGTATGGGGAAGATCCGGATGGCCCACAACCTGAAAAGGCTTGGGCGTTCCTCGTCCCTCACTCAGAACCGTACCCTCGAAAAAGCACATCGAAGGATACCAATAGATAGCTGAATTATCCGGCAAATTCGGAGAAGGCTTTACAGACAACTCATAGCGCATGGAGCGATTGTAATTGCTGCAGGGTATGACCGTGAAAGGAGTTGAACCGGAGGATTTCATCTGCTGATACGCGTTCATTGCCTCGGGCTTTAGCCAGCGCTCTCCAAGAAGCATCGTGGCGTACTCTCCTATGGTCATGCCGTAAACGACTGGCACGGGTTGCATGCCGACAAATGATTTAAACCCACGATCCAATACGGGACCATCCACATAGTGAATATTGGGATTGGGACGATCGAGCAACACAAATGGAATGGCATGCTGAAAAGCAACCTCCATGATTTCTTCGAGAGAAGAGATGAACGTATAAAATCGAACGCCTACATCCTGAATATCGAATACAATGACATCAATCCCCTTCATGTCATCATCGCTGGGCAATCGTTTGGCACCATATAGCGAAATCACAGGAATACCGGTTTTTGGATCTACATCATTGGCTACTTTTTGTCCCGCATCGGCAGTTCCTCTGAATCCGTGTTCAGGACCGAAAATTGTCTTGACGGCAACTCCGTTTTTAAGCAACACGTCCACCAAATGTTCATTTCCAACGGTAGACGTTTGATTGGCATATACTGCAACCTGTTTTCCTTTTAGCAGCGGCAAATAGGAATCGATCCGTGCGGCTCCGGGCTGGATTGACTGAGCGGCTGAAGTGAAAAAAAATGCCTGCAGCAACAAGAACAGTGAAAATCGATTCGTTAGAATTCGGAACATAATTGATCCAATATTAATTTTTAAGGCTAGATTCGTGCCTCATTCTTCAGCAAGTTAATTCATAAACAAAAGAAATATGCAAGTAAAAAGTGGCGACGTCATCCGGGTGCACTATACAGGGAAACTATTGGATGGATCACAGTTTGATAGTTCTGTAGGGAGAGCCCCGTTGGAGTTTACAGTTGGTGCAGGTCAAATGATCGCTGGCTTTGATGCAGGAGTGGTGGGCATGACAATAGGAGAAAAAAAGACCATTCAAATCGATCCCGAACACGGATATGGTCACAAAGATCCCAATGCACTGGTTGAATTCCCTTCTTCCAATGTACCAGAAGGCATGAAAGTGGAAGTCGGCATGAAGCTGAACTTACAAAACCAATACGGTCAGCCTGTTCCCGTAGTCGTTACAGAGGTTCGGGAGGACGTGATCATCATGGATGCCAATCATTTTTTGGCGGGTCAGGATTTGGTATTTGAAGTTGAATTGGTCGAGATCCTATAGCACCAGCGCAGCAATTTCCCCTTAAAATCAAATGGCGTAGTGGCGGCGGTTATATCTTCAATAATGCCATTGATTGCAGTTGTATCCATTTTAAATGTACGGGCATTGGTACTAAAATAAAGGACACCTCCCGGACGTAACGTTCTCGTGCATGCATTGATCAGGTCCACATGCATTTCCTGCACGTCGAAAATTGCTTTCATCATTTTACTGTTGCTGAACGTGGGAGGATCTAAGACGATTAGATCAACCACAGCATTGGGCAGTTCATGGAGCCATTGTAAAACATCCGCTCGCACAAAAGAATACTGTGCACCGGTAAACCCATTGAGTGCCATGTTTTCTTTTGCCCAGTTGAGATAGGTATTGGAGAGGTCGACGGTCATGACCTGATCGGCTCCACCAGCTGCAGCATAAAGAGAAAACGATCCTGTATATGCGAAGAGGTTGAGGACTTTTTTGCCTTTCGATTCTTTTTTTACGCGTTCCCGTGTTAACCGATGATCCAGGAAAAGTCCTGTATCCAGGTAATCGTTGAGGTTGACCAGCAACTGCAGTCCGCCTTCCTGAACCTGGATGAATTCCTTTTGTGCGTCCAAGCGCTGGTACTGATCTTTTCGTCCCTCTTTTCTTTTGCGTTCTTTCACATGCAAATACTCCTCTGCAACATGCAGTTCTTGCTGTATAACAAGCAAACTTTCCTCGAGCCATTGCTGGTAGGCTTCTTCTGTAAGCCGGTGATTGCTTCGGTATTCGGTCACTAAAACATGCTCATGGTACCGATCGATGATCAGCGGAAATTCCGGCAGATCCCGGTCGTACAGACGAAAGCAGCTCACTCCTTCCCGCTTGGCCTGTTTCCCCAAAATGCGATCCACCTTCTTAAGGCGATTGGCAAACATGAGCAATTTTGAATCCAGCATGCAGCAAAATAAACGAAACCGCCATCAATCGCCATGTGTCATTCATCAAATCCGGTAAATTTGTAAAAAAAAGGATGCGCGTTATAGTATTGGCTATTGGATTCGCACTGGTAAGTGCTTCGCTTTTTTCACAGCCATTGACAGCAGATGTAGAGCAGTTCAGCAAGGTAGTGGCATCAGGAAAAGTACAAGTATTGGATGCTCGAACCGCTGACGAATACAAAAGCGGGCACATTGATAAATCGCTTCAGGCCAACTGGCTGGATAAAAAAGAGTTTTTGGACAGGACCAGTCACCTCGACAAATCCATTCCCGTTTACATCTATTGCCTCAGTGGAGGAAGAAGTGACGCAGCAGCTGAGGTCTTGCGTGCCAATGGATATACCGTGACGAATCTGGAAGGTGGCATCACAGCGTGGAAAGCCAAAAACAAACCGTTGGTCGGGGTCAGTGCGGATGCAAAGCAGACCAGCCTGAATGCATACAATGGGCAGATCAGGAGCACACGAATGGTGCTGGTGGATTTTGGAGCAGAATGGTGCCCACCCTGTAAAAAAATGGAACCGGTCTTGAATCAGTTCATGAAAGAAAACGGCAAGTTGGTAACGCTGGTGAAAATGGATGGTGGTTTGGAAACAGAGCTCATGAAGACATTAAAGGTAGATGCCTTGCCAACGTTTATTCTTTACAAAGACGGAAAAGAATACAAACGTAAACAAGGCATCGTGTCCAAAGAGGAATTTACCTCCTGGATCAAATGAGATTATTGCTTCGCTGCTTTTTGCATGGCATTGGCTGCACCCGTTGAATTGCGAGGCGCTCCTGGCCCACTCAAGCCTGCAGCACCTTTAAACAGTTGAAATTTACTGGGCATTTCCTTTACGGGCCACATGCCGTTGGATTCATTGATATCAGCTGTTTCCCGCATGGGATCCAGCCGAATTCCCACTACTTCTTTGTTTTTCATAAAGAGCTTGCTCACTTTCTGTTCATTGAGCCGCCAGATCGTAACGGGTATCCGATCCACTTCAGTCGTTCCATCTTTAAATGTCCATTCAACAATGATGGGCATGATCATGCCGCCTTTGTTGCTGAAATGCAATTCATAAAAATGCTTATCCTGCCATTGCGCATAATTGGCTTTGTCTTTTTGAGCATCCAATTGCTGCTGCGCCATTTCCTGATACATTTTCATATCCGCATTGCGGTTATAATAATAGAAATCCCGCAAGGTTGTATCCGCATCGGTATAGAATACAATGTTTTTGTCGTCGCGGTTTCGGGATTTATTGATAGGGTCAAATTCCTTGGTGGCGAGTCGAGCAGTATTTTTTTCTGCATCCAGCATGAACCACTTAACAGAATCGATGGCGATGTCTACCGGATCGGTTCCATAATACCATCCTCGCCAGAACCAGTCCAAGTCAACTGCACTGGCATCTTCCATGGTTCGGAACAGGTCATACGGAGTGGGATGCTTGAATGCCCAGCGCCGTGCATACTCTTTGAATGCGTAGTCAAATAACTCGCGACCCATAATGGTTTCTCTCAGGATATTCAGGCCTGTAGCAGCTTTTGCATAGGCATTGGAACCCACGCTGATGACGTTGTCGCCTTTTGTCATGATCGGCTCCAGCATATCTTTTTGAAGCCGCATGTAATCGGCAATAAGATGTGCCGGTCCGCGGCGAGAGGGATAATTATTATCAAATTCCTGTTCAGTCAAAAACTGTACAAACGTATTCAACCCCTCGTCCATCCACCAGTATTGGCGTTCATCGGAATTGATGATCATGGGGAAGAAATTATGTCCCACTTCATGAATGATTACGCCAATGGCTCCGTATTTGACGGCTTCGCTGTAGGTGCCGTCTTTCTCAGCGCGACCAAAATTCATGGCCAGCATAGGGTACTCCATTCCAATTGCAGCTTCTACCGATATCGCTACAGGATAAGGATAGGGAATCGTAAACTTGGAATACACCTTGATGGTATGTGCAGTTGCTTTGGTGGAGTACTTTCTATAAATCGGATAGGCTTCCTTGCCGTAATAACTCATGCACATGACCTTTTTACCTTCCACGTTCACTGCCATGGCATCCCAAACGAGTCGGCGTGAACTATTGAACGCAAAATCACGCACATTTTGAGCTTCAAAGATCCAGGTTTTTTTACCCGTGGATTTTTCTTTTGCATTATCGAGCGCTTCGGGAAGCGTAACAATTTCCAGTGGTTCATTGCTTGTTTGGGCTTGTTGCCAGCGAGCAAGTTGTGCAGGCGTTAAAACGGATGCCAGGTTTTTGCACTCACCGGTAGCCGCCACGATGTGGTCTTCGGGAACGGTGATATTGACTTTATAATTGCCAAAGGCCAATGCAAACTCGGAACCACCGGTGAATTGCAGGTTCTGCCAGCCTTGGAAGTCGCTGTACACGGCCAGACGGGGAAACCATTGGGTAATGGAATATAGGTTGTTGTCATCGTCAGCAAAATATTCATAGCCTCCGCGACCATATCGGGTGAGTTTATCGGGAATGCGGTAGTTCCAGCTGACTTTAAACATGAATTTTTGTCCCGGTTTCAACGGAATCGGCAATTCCACCCGCATCATGGTTTGATTAACGGTATAGGAAAGTGATTGGCCGGCAGCATCCGTGAGCGATTTAATGTTTACCCCATATCCATTCAAATATTCTTTGGGATTCATCTGCTGCAACTGAAGATGGGTCATGCGGTTGCCCATGGTGGAAGGCTTATCGTAATTGTTGTCGCTATTGGGATGGTGGAAATTCTCATCGATCTGCAACCAGATGTAGGTCAGGATATCCGGTGAATTATTGAAATATGTCACCGTCTCACTGCCGGTCAGCAGGTTCTCTTTTTCGTTGATTTCAACATTGATGTCATAATCGGCCCGCTGTTGCCAGTACTTCGGACCCGGAGCACCGCTGGCAGTTCTGTACTCATTGGGATCCTGCAAAAGATAATCCAACTGCTCAAACCTATTACCGTGATTGGAGCCGGCGTTTCTTAGGGGTTGCCCCACAGCACATCCAACTACCAAGAGCGCAACCGAAAGGAAAAGAATATGTTTCATGTTTTACAAGATTTTGGGGTACAGCAATATAGTTTTTTTTGCCTGTTTTCAGGCCAGCGGCCGCAATAAATTAACGAGAAATGATCAGAAAAATGGACACAACCGCAATGAAGCCTGAAACCAAAACAATGCTGATTCTTTGCGAAATCCATGCCTGAGTACTCCATAGCCAATTGAACAACAAAACTCCAGAAACAATTACCAGCTGGCCAATTTCCAAACCCAAATTGAAACTGAATAAACTCCAAACGAGTTGTTGATCAGACGACAGTAAAAACCGTATATAGTTCGCATACCCCATGCCATGAATCAAACCAAAAAAAAGGGCAATGGCATAGTGCAATTGCATGCCTTTTCTGTGACTCGTTGAGAAAAAAATATTTGAAAGAGCAGTGAGAAGAATAGTACAGGGTATCAGCATTTCAACAAGCGCAACATTAAAGCGCAAATAATCAAATGCGGTCAGATAGAGGGTAGCAGCATGTCCGATGGTGAAGGCGGTAACAAGAATCAAGATTTTTTTTATATCCCGATGTGTATAAACAATGGAGAGTGCTGCGATGAATAGAATATGGTCAGTCGCATCCCAGCTCAAGATGTGCTTCCATCCGATATCGAAATAAAATAGAAAGTCGTGCAGCATCATGATATACTTGAAAAATAATGATGATTTTTGTATTCATGAAATTGAAAATTACAGTTATACTGATTATTGGCTTCATATTGATTGCGGGGCATCCTTTTTACGTATCGGTAATGGAGGTAGAATACGACGCGAAAAGCAGAGAAGTGGGAATTTCCATTAAAACATTTCCCGATGATATGGAAGAAACCCTTCGAATGTCTACAGGTAAAAAAGTAGACATCGGCACAAACGACAAAGTAACGATTGGAAAACTGATGGATCAGTACATTCAACAACACGTTTCAATTGCAATCGACAATCAACAAAAAGCGATGTACTATCTGGGCTACGAGATCGATAAAGAAGGGCTATGGATGTATTTCAGCATCCCATCGCAGAAACGTTTCCGAAACTTGGAAATCACTTCCGATCTGATGTATGAATACAGGCCTGAACAGACCAATATCATTCACATGCGCATTGCCGGTAAAGAAAAAAGTTATCGGCTGACTCCACCCACTAAAAAAATTATATTCAACTATTCAGCCGACTGAGTGCCTGATGCGTTTGCAACGGCAATTGCGCGGATGGTAGCGGCGGCAAAATCTGCAAATGCCGTCTTGGTAATGGCATCATTTCCCATCATGGCTGGGGTTCCTTTATCGCCTCCTTCCCGGATGCCCTGCACCAGCGGTATTTGTCCAAGGAAATTCAAATCCAGCTGATCGGCAAGGTTCTTCCCTCCTTCTTTTCCAAACAGGTAATACCGGTTTTCGGGTAGTTCAGCGGGCGTGAACCACGACATGTTTTCGACGAGTCCAATAACAGGAACGCGAATTTGCGCCTGGCCGAACATGGCGATTGCTTTTTTGGCATCGGCCAGGGCGACTTCCTGGGGAGTGGTGACGACCACCGCACCGGTTACGGGTATGGTTTGCACCAAGGTCAGGTGGATATCTCCAGTCCCAGGGGGCATGTCGATGACCAGATAATCCAGCTCGCCCCAGTGCACATCCGTTACAAATTGACGGATCGCAGAACTGGCCATGGGGCCTCGCCAAACGACTGCACTTTTTTCATCCACCAGTAACCCGATGCTGATCAACTTGATGCCATACTGTTCCAAGGGGATGATTTTGTCTTTGCCATCGATGTGTTGCATGAGGGGTCGCTGGCCACGGACCCCAAACATGATCGGAACACTGGGACCATAGATGTCCGCATCCAGGAGTCCTACCGATGCCCCCTGCTGGGCAAGTGCCAGGGCGAGGTTTGCCGAAACTGTCGATTTGCCCACACCCCCTTTGCCGCTGACAACTGCAATGATGTTTTTGACTCCTGGAAGAACAGAGGTAAGATCTACCCGCATCGAACTGGTATTGGAGGTAAAATTGACCACCACTTCCAGTTCATCCGAAACCCATTCATGGATGGCGGCTTCGCAATCGCGCCTCATCTTTTCTTTCAGTGGACAGGCAGGGGTAGTCAGGACGATGGTGAAGGTTACGGATCTGTCGGTTAGTTCAATTTCCCGCACCATGTTCAAGGTCACCAGGTCCTTTTTCAAGTCTGGCTCCTGCACTGTTCCCAAGGCCTTCAATACCGCTTCAGTAGTCATACGTAGAGAATTATTTCGCGTAAACGAACTGCAAAAATAACCATTTGGGGGCGACTTTGTTTATCCGAGCAAAGGGCTTAATTTGTGAAAGAATATTGTAGATGAAACAGATCCTGCGTGCCTTCATTGTTGTTTGCTGCCTGATGCCTTTTGCCGCAAAAGCGCAATTTGAAAACTTCAAAGATTCCGTGGTTCAGCTCTACGGAGTGGTCATGACAGCGGATAGTCTGCGCGGTCTTCCTGCGGTGAGCATAATTGTAAAAGGAACCGGAAGGGGAACATTGACCAACGGACAAGGGGTATTTTCCATCGTCGTGCTAAAAGGTGACGATATAGAGTTCAGCTGCATTGGTTTCAAGGATAAAGTCACCCGCATCCCGACCACCCTGGAGGGCAATCAATACAGCATCATACAGCTGATGATCAACGATACAGCCTATTTGCCCGCAGCCATCATCAAGCCTAGGCCTACGCGAGAGCAGTTCGAACGTGATTTTGTGTCAACAGATGTTCCGGATGACAACATAGAAGTCGCCCGCAAAAACACCGACATGGCCACACGCAGGATCCTGATGAGGACCTTGCCCAGCGATGGCAGAGAGGCCGTGAACCTGAACTTGGCACGCAGTGCACAGAAGTATTATTATACGGGGCAGGTTCCACCGATGAACATCATGAATCCATTTGCCTGGGGAGAATTCATTCGCTCCTGGAAGCGTGGCGATTACAAAAAGAAATAGGCAAATGCCTGCCGATACATCTTACATCGCTGTTTTTTGCGGCTCCCGCGCCGGTAATCTTCCTATTTACGAAGAACATGCTGCTGCATTGGGCGCACTGATCGGTCAAGAAGCATTTAGTCTTGTCTACGGGGGTGCATCGGTGGGCATCATGGGGACTTTAGCCAATCACGCCATGACACATGGAGCGAAGGTGGTGGGTGTCATCCCCAAATTATTGCTGCAGCGGGAACGGTATCATTCCGGCTTGACGGAATTGATTGTCACTGAGGACATGCACGAGCGAAAAAAAATGATGTATGAAATGTGCAATGCCGCAGTGATTTTACCCGGTGGCTTTGGGACCCTCGATGAATTATTTGAAATGCTCACCTGGAACCAACTGAGCATACACGATAAGAAAATCTATATCCTGAATTCGGGAGGTTTTTACGATCACCTTCTTCGGCACCTGCAGTCGCTGCAGGAACATGCATTTCTCTATGATTCACTCTGGACACGATTAGCATCCTTTGACGAACCGATTGCACTGATGAAGGCGATCAAATTAGAAGTAGGAAGTTGAGTGCACAAAAAACTCAGTTTTTGAAAGAAGGACAAAAACTCTGTTTATTCGCATACATGAGCGTATACATCCCATCGTATTGCAAATAGAACTCTGTTGCTCCCCTTGAAGTGTTGAAGTTGCGAAGTCCGGAAGTAGTAGCATCGTAACTGAACGTAAACTTAAAATTACGCCATTGATACCCCAATGATGGAATGATGGCGTCTCCGGGTCGCATATAAATTCCTGCGATCAATTGCTGATCGCCATCTCCCGAGAGATTATAATTCAGATGCAATCCTGTAACAAGTTCAGCAGATTTTGCCTGTCGGGTATAATATACTCCTGGAGAAAGAATAACCTGATCATTCATCTTGATCATGGCATCTGCGAAGAAGATACTGCGGGGTTTGAGCCGTGTATCAACAGTAGAAGTGCGTTGGAAAAATTGTTCATTCGGACGATTCAAATGATGCAGACTGGCTCCGAGATATACATAAACTTTATCCGTTGGGAAATAGGCATAATTGAGTCCCACCTGCACATCAAAATATCCAAATGAAGGATTCAGCTGTGCAAGATTTTCGCCGGTAGGAAGATTGAAATCTTTTGATAAAGCATTCCACTGATCCCCAAAACGAAGATTTTCAGGATTGAGTCGTTTATTGGCAAAACCCAAATTGAACCCCAGTGAAAGAAGTCCCTCCTCACCAAGCATCTGATGATACGCAACAGATGCGTAGGCTTTATTGGAGACCAGGGTATTTCCACCTGCAGCATCCTGCAAAATTACACCTCCTACTCCCATCCAACCGCTTTTGAACCAATTGCGTAAAAACTGAAAGTCGCCATACACACTTGCAGTCCTGTATGCAGAAGGGAGTGCAGCATACTGTTCACGGTAGTGCGCTCCAATTCGATAATCAGAATTAGGTAAAAACCCTGTATTTGCAGGATTGGTAGTTAACGGGGTATTGTAAAATTGCGAGAAATGCAGATCCTGTGCACTGGCAAAGACCAGTGAACATTGCATCAGTATAAAGAGGATCTGTTTTCTCATCGTATCAAGGTTATCTTACCCGAACGCGGAGGTTCAGGAGTGAGTGCGTTTGATAATTGTATCACCAAAGTATAGGTGTATACGTCCATTGGCTGCGGAACACCTTTGAGCGTACCGTCCCATCCTTCCATAGGATCTGAAGTTTGGAAAACCAGTTGACCGTATCGATTGTAAATGCGAAGATCCATATTGTCCACACCAAATGCCGTAATGCGAAATACATCGTTTACGCCATCTCCATTCGGAGTAAATGCATTGGGGGCGTTGACAAGAGGATCCACCAGTACCTGAACCGGCTCGCTGTACTTGTCTTTACAGCCATATTTTGATTCAACAAACAATGTGGCCACATAGTTACCAGAACGATTGTACATATGTGATAGAGAATCTTTAGCGGTAGAAGTATAGCCATCTCCCAGGGTCCAGAAATAAGAATCGCCCCCAACACTTGTATTTTTGAATTTGTATAAAGCATTGACCACACTGCCCTGGGGGGTATACTCAAATCGAGCAACCGGGTTAGGAACGATTTCCACATAAATGGTGGTATCATCTTGTTTGGGACATGGAGCACCTTCTGAATAGGTCAACTTGATGGGTTTGCGACCGATAGTAGTGTATTCATATGGTGGAGGATTGGGGCCCGTGAATTGTGCACCCGGCTCTCCAAAATCCCATACATAATTGATGCCTCCGGTACTGAAATCATTGAGCACAATTTTTTCTCCAAGACAAACGGTATCGTCGACCGCTGCAAAGCGTGCATTGATTCCCGGATCAAGGGGGATGATGAGTTTAATGGAGTCGTCCACATTACAAAATGAAGGGTCCAATAGCTTCAACCAAACCACATTATTTGAGCTGGTGAATGACTTCGTAATGCTTTGTCCAAAACCAATATCCTGTGTTGTGCCATCGCTGAATCGGAAAATAAATCGAGAGGTTGGGTAGGTTCCCCCCAATTTAGGTATTGATGAATTGGTCAACGTGAATACATTACCCGTACAGGGCAATTCGCGTTTTGCATCGATTTTCAGATCCACGGCATTGATGCCAAGGGTAATATCCGTGTACGAGCTGTCTTTTACATTACACGTTGTATTGTCAATCACTACCAGCTTGACAGTATAGGTCTGATCAACTATAGTAGTATACAAATGCTTGATTACCGGCGATGTGGTCGTATCGGGTGAAGTCCCATCTCCAAAATCCCAAATATATACCTGTCCTTGCTCCAACGAGTCCCGAAATTCAACTTCAATTGGGGCACAACCTTTTCTGAATACACGACCCTGCACAAAACTTTGAACGCGTGCTTTTAAGGAAATTCCAAAATTGATTTTCACTACGCCGAGGTTGCACTCATTGCTGCCAATTACTGGGGCAACGCTACCGGGAGTCGTCAGCATCCTTCTGGTTACACGAAAATTATTCGTTCTTCCCCGGGTTGCACAAGGATCTCGTAGGCTGTAGCAGCCAGCACAGATCGCCTGGTAGATGGTGCCAGTTTCATCAAATCGGGATGTTCCGCCATCTACGTGATCACCAAAACCTCCCGATTGTCCGAAGAACGAACCAAATAAAAGTCGTTCAGAATTCTTTCCCAGCACCGTAAAATAGAAATCCCGGTTATCGGTATCCACTTGGAAGGGACTGTAAAATCCATTCGTTGGCAATCCATACGTACCAGAAACTTGGGCATCAAAAAACGACTGAGAACAAGGCACCACTTTGCCTCCCCATCCGGATATGTAGAGGTTTTCGCAATTATCGACCAAAAAAGCTATTGGTGAAATGTTGGGAACATTTCCTGCAGCACCAAAGCGGGAAGAAAAAACATATCCGGATAAATCAGGATTTAGTTTGCTGACAAATTGGTGCGCCCCAGGAACATCGTATTGGGGATTGCCGACCCGAGGCCAATCGCCAAGCGAAATCCCCATGATGAAGGGATGGAATATTGTTTTACCCGGCTCAGGTTTATCAAATTGTATTCCATATATGAAGTCATCACGACCGGTACCAAAATAGGAGCCATTGATGATACTACCGAATGCATCTAGCACGACGATGTATCCATCCACACCTCCTTGTGCTGAAGATGCATAAGATGATGAAGCAGGTACTGCATTCAATAAATCGCCGCTCAACGTGGCACCAGCTACATAGACCTGGTTAAGTGTGGGATGCTTTGCCAAAACAAATGCTGCATCATCGCGGGAACCACCAATGAATGTTGTGTACAGTATGGATCCAAGATCGGGTGTAAATTTTATGACGACTCCGTCCTGTGCGCCCTGGAATGAATTGGTGGCATTGATCAAAGGAAAATCATTGGATGATGTACTCGCAGCTATATATATATTTCCAGCAGCATCTAATATAACCTCACTTCGCGAATTATCGCCGTAGTTATACAACAGTGATAAAGGCCGTTCAGCCGCATACTTAGTATCCAAATTAACACCATCGTTACCTGTACCCCCAATGACAGCACTTGAAACCAATTCACCTGTGGGAGATAATCTGAACACTGCAATATCAGTTCCTGGGCCTCCGCCTCCGCCTAAATATCCAAGAGGCCCCTTTACTGGAAAATTTCCGGAAGAAGTTCGCCCCAATACAACTGCATTCCCCGAACCATCTACATAAATACTATGAGGAACTTCATCCCCAAAGCCTCCCACATAGGTTGAAAAAACGAAACGGTCTCCTGCGGAACTGAATCGTGAAATAACCATATCAATTTTCCCTCCACTGAATCCTGTTCCTATGGTACGTGGATAATCGGAGCCAAAAACAATGCCCCCTCCATATAGACTTCCATCAGGACCAGGCGCTGCTGTAGAACCCCAATTGCCGCTTCGGCTTCCGGAATAGGTAGAAAAAATGATGACTGCAGGGTCGATTGTAAGCGCAATATTTTTATTGTATTGCCCTAACTTGTATCGAACTTTTGTACCCATAATCTCATAAGCACAATCCACTAACTTTTTTTGTCCATTAATAATTTGATAGGCAATAGGTTCTAACTCTTTGCTTTCCCCCACGGAAGTCACGACCAGCAACTGTTTGTCCTTCACTGAAATTTTTGAAACGCCGTCGTACTGAAGTTGGATTCTACCAGGGTCTGATCCGGGCTGAAGAATCAAATCATATTTGATATTATCTCCATTGGAATAATAGCGGATATCGACACCAGGATACAAACTCCTGCCCACCACACCTGCGTACGAAGCAATATTACTTTGCCACTTGGATGCGTCGTTGCCTAAATAGTAATTGGCAAAAGACAGGGGTGAACGATCTCCTTCAAACCGAACATTTGGGTTCCCTCCCAGGAAACGGACTTTATATACATGTGAACGCAACTCAACCGCAGATGATGAAGTTGAACGTTTAGGAACAAAGTAAGTGTCTCCAGTAGATCGATCCTTTACCCGTTCTTTTTCAATTCCAGGATGATACGTTGAAAGTGCCTTAATGAATGCATCCGGATCCATTTTCAATACTGTGTAACCGTCCTTGTTGATAAAGAAAGAAGCATCGCCTACATCTGAACGAAAATAAAAATCTCCTTCCCATTGCCCTTTATTCTCAGTGTACTGCAGCCCATAATACCCCTGTCCTATTGAAGGATATGCAAATAGCACCATCAACAATGTGATAACACAACCGGTCAAAGGAGATTGCCACCTCATAGATCGGACATTTTACAGTTTGACAACCTGTAAATTAATTGGTTTAACCCTTAATGATAGGTTAATTATGCAGGATTATTAAACCGTAGTTTAATCTTACAATCCAATGACAAAGAAAGAATTTGGAAAAGAATTTCAGTCATTACCCAATTTTAGGTTCATTTTTTCGTTTAAATTCATATTGAATCCCCACCCCAGAGTTGAAAATATGCCTTCCGAGTCGACTATGAAAACAACGCATCATTTAATGCCATGGGCAATGGTACTGCATATTTGTATGCTCATGTGCCATCAAGTAAGCTTCAGTCAGGAACGATTTGAAACTGGGTTTTCTTTGGGTAGCATGCAGTACTAGGGAGAGGTGGGTGGACGATTCTACAGCCAATTGGGAGATCTAGCCAATAGAACGTCCCGACCAAGAATGGCATTTGGCGGAAATATTGGATTTCACTTCAATCAATATTTTACGTTCAGAAGCAGTTTGACTTTGGGGTCGGTTCAGGGAGCTGATCGATTGCTTGAACCTGGACTAAGCGCTAAGCTTGATTATAAGATTCTCCGTAATTTATCTTTTCGATCTACAATATCTGAATTTAGCCTGGTATCGGAATTTTACCCTATGCCACTGATTTCTAGAGGCTACGAAAAAGTTCAGGGTAAATTCAATCCATTTCTAGTTTTGGGAGTTTCTGGTTTTTTGTTCAATCCTAAAAGCATTTATACTGCTTCCTCCGGGGAGCAATATTGGGTAGCACTCAAGCCACTCAGGACAGAAGGACAAGGAATGGGCTTACCCGAAAGCTCACCGGAATACAAGCTCAGCTCAACGGCAATACTATGGGGATTAGGTCTGCGGTACGATATCAATCGATCTTCTGCTATATCCATCGAATGGGTCAATCGAAGAACCAATACAGATTTCATTGATGATGCAAGCGGTAAATACATTGTTAACGACGAATTTGAACGCTTTTTTGGTGTAGGAAGCATTAAAGCTGATCAAGCAAAGCAAAAAGCAAACTATCCTGCTTACATCAATGGTGTTCATATACCCGGATTCTTGCCCGGGCAACAACGAGGTTCCATCAATAGTTTCAATGATTACTATTATACCATATTTTTTAAGTACCACTACTATTTTGATGCACAAAAATTACTAGGAAATATTTCTCACGGTACACGAAGCGCGCTGGATTGTTACAACAAATTTTAAATACCCCCTTAAGAAATTTTAGCCCAGGGGTGAATGCGAAGAGAATCTCTTAAAAACTGGGAAAGGGGACTATGTTCTGGAAGGATCAAATCCGGATCTACAGATAACAAGCGATCTGCTTCCCTTTTTACTTTTTCAAGCACTGCTTTGTCGGCTACAATATCTGCCAGCCTGAATTCCAATGCACCACTTTGACGCGTGCCTTGTATGTCGCCAGGACCCCTTATCTCCAAATCTTTTTCAGCAATCCTGAAGCCGTCATTGGTTGTACACATCACCGATAACCGCTCTTTTGCTTCTTTGCCTACCCCATTGGCAGATAGCAAAATACAATAACTCTTTTCACTTCCTCTCCCAACACGACCTCGAAGCTGGTGCAACTGGCTCAATCCAAATTTCTCAGCGCTTTCTATCACCATTACTGTTGCATTGGGTACATTCACGCCTACTTCGATGACCGTTGTGCTGACCATGATCTGTGTATCGCGCTCTACAAACCTGCGCATGTTAATGTCTTTTTGCTCGGTATTCATGCGACCATGCACCATGCTGATCCAATACTTGGGTTCTGGAAACCAGGCCTTCACATTTTCATACCCTCGCATCAGGTCTTCGTACTGAAGTTTTTCACTTTCTTCAATCAGGGGAAAAATAAAATAGGCTTGTCGACCTGCCTCTATTTCTGCGCGAATGAATTCCATCACCTGCGGACGAGCATCATCGAGTCGGTGCACGGTATGAACCGGGGTTCTTCCGGGAGGTAATTCATCAATTACACTGTAATCCAAATCGCCATAAGCCGTCATGGCCAGTGTCCGGGGTATTGGCGTGGCCGTCATCACCAACATATGAGGCGGAACAGCACTCTTTTCCCAGAGCTTGGCTCGTTGGGCTACCCCAAATTTGTGCTGCTCATCCACGACTGCAAATCCTAAACGATGAAATTTAACAGCATCCTCTATAAGGGCGTGGGTACCTACTACGATTCCGAGTGAACCGTCTTCAATTTTTTCCAGTATTTTTTTTCGCTCCTGCGAACGAGTAGATCCCGCGAGGAGTCCAACTTCAATTTCCAAAGGGGACACCAACTCCCGAAAATTATCGGCATGCTGCTTAGCCAGAATTTCAGTTGGCGCCATGATGCAGGATTGAAACCCATTGTCCAATGCGATCAACATGGACATTAAGGCCACAATGGTCTTTCCACTGCCCACATCACCCTGCAGCAATCGATTCATTTGCCGACCACTTCCAAGGTCTGTCCTGATTTCTTTTAACACCCGTTTTTGTGCCCCTGTCAGTTCATATGGAAGCCGCTCGTGATAAAACCGATTGAAAGCACCCCCTACTTTAGAAAATACTGAACCCTTTGAAAAGCGACTTCTTGCAGATCGCAATTGCCCTAATCGCAATTGTGAAACAAATAACTCTTCAAATTTGATGCGTTGAACAGCCTGATCAAATTGCACAGATTGTTCAGGGAAATGTATCCAGCGCAGGGACTGCCATCGGGAAATTAACGAATGGCGTTTTATCGTATCCGCTGGTAGGCATTCAGGTATATCTTTTTGTTCGATAACCAAGAACAGCTGCTGTACCAACTTGGCCAATGCTTTAGCATTGAGGCCTCGCGCTTTTAGTTTTTCCGTTACCGGATAAATGGGTTCTAAAAATGACTTCCCGGTAGCATTGGATTCACGCAGTGACTCTACTTCCGGATGATTGAGTTGTGGGCGACCTAGAAAAAATCCGAGACGACCAAACACCAAGTACTCATTGCCCAACGCAAGTGTTTTCTGCATCCAATTAATGCCCTGGAACCAGGTCATTTCAACAATACCGGTGGTATCGCGCAGGTGAACCACCAGTCGTTTTGCACGTCGCTCTCCCACTACCTCCATCGATACAATGATTCCACGCACCTGTGCATAGTCCATGGATGCATCCAATGAAGCAATCGATTGAATTTTTGTGCGATCCAAATGCCGATACGGAAAATGCATGAGCAGATCCTCAAAGGTGAAGATCTCTAACTCCTTCTTCAAAAGATCTGCCCTGAGCGGACCTACGCCCTTGAGGTACTCAATTGGATTATTCAATATCGTGGAAAGCGTCGCTATATTTTTTTGTCAAATTTAATCCTTTGAACTTTCACTTACATTTGTGGCCAAATTCAATAAAGATGGACATTCAATGGTCCCTAAAACCTTTTCAGGAACTTGCATTGGTTGAGTTGTACGAGATCCTTCAACTGCGCAACGATGTTTTTGTAGTGGAACAGCACTGCAATTACCAGGACATTGATGGAAAAGATCAATTGTCTATGCACCTCCAAGGCAGGGTAAACGGAGTGCTGGTCGCCTATGTCCGTATTCTTCCCCCGGGAGTATCCTATGACGAGCCTTCAATTGGAAGAGTACTCAATGCTCGATCTGTGAGAGGAAAAGGCGTTGGTCAGTCCCTCATGCGCAAAGCCATAGCCGAAACAATTGCACTTCATGGAAAGACTCCTATCAAAATCGGAGCACAGCTATACCTGAAACGGTTTTATGAAAGTTTTGGTTTCATTCAATGCAGTGAACCGTATCTGGAAGATGAAATTCCTCACGTCAAAATGATCCTGACACCGTAAAAATACGGACAGTCCAGCCGGTTTTTACTCAATTATGACAGTTCCGGCGATTTAACATACTATTCAAGATTCGGGGTGCGTTAAGTATACGTCTAACGACATTAATCCGTCCAACCCCATGAAAAACGGTCTCAAACGACTGCTTAAGGCAACGTGTGCCCTATTGATGCTGTCTTCTTTACACCTGAAAACCCAGGCACAGTATTCCCGATTTGAATTGGGATTTGAATTGGGATTCTCAAATTTCTTAGGTGACCTCGGAGGCAACGCCGGAAAGGGTCAAACCTTTTTGAAAGACAATATGATGTCGCTTGCCCACTCTATCAAAGGCATGCACATCGCCTACCGCCCAACTGAATTCCTGAACCTTCGCCTCTCACTCAATGTCGGTCGCATCGGCGGAGCAGATAGTCTAATCAAAGGCAATGGAGGATACGAAGAAGCCAGAAAAGTTCGGAACCAACACTTTCAATCTCCTATCAAAGAAGCGTTGTTCCTCACTGAATTTTATCCGACCGCTTTATTTGTATACGACCCGGAAGATGTTTACCACCGACTCAGACCCTATTTTGTTATAGGCGTTGGGGTGTTCCACTTTAATCCATTGGGACAATACGTGGATGAACAAGGGTACAAACACTGGGTGGATTTGAAACCGCTCAGAACCGAAGGACAGGGAATGCCGCAGTATCCAGACCGCAAAGAATACAAACTCACTCAAATGAACTTCCCGTATGGCTTTGGAGTAAAGTACTATGTGAATGACAAAGTATCTCTGGCACTAGAGATAGTCAATCGTAAAACTTTCACGGATTACGTTGATGATGTGAGTACAGCCTATATCAGCAACGAAGATTTTTACAACTATTTTGGAGAAGCCAGTGGACGAGCTAAAGTTGCCGTTCAAATGGCCAATAAAACCGCATTTGCAAATGGCGGCGTCTACCGCCCCAACTACGGAGTTGGCAGCAAACGTGGCACCGCCACCAACAATGATGCATACTATGCAACTTCTATCAAAGTAAACATTCGCTTGGGCAAAGGAAAAAACAGTGATGGGTATTACTACAATCGTTCCAGCAAAAGCGAAGTCGATTGTCCGATAGTACGTTTTTAATTCCGTACTCTGTGTTTGGCAATACAGGGGGAGCAATCTCCCGGTTTTTTTATACCTCGTTACGAAGGTACTGAGCAGTATGACTCTCTTTGACCTTCAACAGTCCTTGGATATTACCCTGGTACAAGAGCCTGCCTCCCCCCTCACCTCCTTCGGGTCCCAAGTCAATGATGTGATCCGCAACTTTGATCACATCCGTGTTGTGCTCAATGACCAACACTGTATTGCCTCTGTTCACCAGCTTATTGAGCACATTCAGCAAAAGAGAGATGTCCTGAAAATGCAATCCGGTAGTCGGTTCGTCCAGTATATAAAACGTACTCCCCGTATCACGCTTCGATAATTCAGTCGCCAACTTCACCCGCTGCGCCTCCCCTCCACTGAGCGTTACAGCAGATTGTCCCAATGTGACATATCCCAATCCAACCTCCTGCAGCACTTTTATTTTGCGGTAGAGTGAAGGGATGTGCTGAAAGAAACCGACTGCCTCTTCTACGGTCATATCCAGTACATCGCTGATGGATTTGCCTTTGTACCGGATCTCCAATGTTTCACGGTTGTACCTTCGGCCATTGCACTTTTCGCAATGCACATATACGTCGGGTAGAAAATTCATTTCAATGACCCGGAGCCCACCGCCTTCGCACACATCGCATCTCCCTGCTTTTACATTGAAAGAGAATCTTCCGGCATTATAGCCACGGATCTTCGCCTCAGGAACTGCTGCAAAAAGTTGACGGATATCGGTAAAAAAATTACAATACGTTGCTGGATTGCTGCGAGGTGTTCTTCCAATGGGCGATTGATCGATCTCAATGACTTTGTCGATGTGCTCCAATCCTGTGATTCGCTTATAGGGCAGCGGCTCAGCAGAGGCATCATAACAGTGTTTATTGAGGATCGGATAAAGCGTTTCGTTGATCAAGGTGGATTTTCCGCTGCCGCTCACTCCTGTCACCAGAATGAACGTGCCGAGTGGAAATTCAACATCTACTCCCTTTAAATTATTTCCGCATGCACCTGTAAGCCGAATGAATCCCCCATTTCCCTTTCGCTGCTCCGCGGGCACCTTTATTCTTTTTTCTCCTTTCAAGTAGCGGGCCGTCTCGGATGCGGAGCGGCAAACCTCTTGAGGAGTGCCTGCTGCGACGATTGTTCCTCCGTGAATGCCGGCGAGTGGACCCACATCAATCAAGTGATCAGAGGCGAGCATGATATCCTTATCGTGCTCGACTACCAAGACGCTGTTTCCAATGTCCCGTAAATGCTGCAGTGCTTTGATCAATTGCTGGTTGTCGCGCTGATGCAACCCAATGGATGGCTCGTCAAGGATATACGTAATGCCTTGCAGTTGCGAACCAATCTGGGTGGCCAGTCGGATGCGCTGCGATTCCCCGCCACTCAAGGTTCGGGTTGGACGGTTCAGGGAAAGGTAGCCTAAACCGACATCCATCAAGAATCCCAAGCGGCTCCTTATTTCTTTGAGAACGTCCTTTGCAATTTGCTGCTGTTTGCTATTCAACCGTTTTTCCAGATCCTTGAACCAAGCAGTGAGCTGCGACAAATTCATTTCAGAAAGCGCATGAATATTCTTGGCATCGATTGTAAACCAAAGACTGGAAGGCTTTAACCGCGCTCCATTGCATGCAGAACAGGGCTTGAGCATCATGTATTTTTCTGCCCACTCTCGGATCGCATCGCTTGAGCTGTCGGTAAACCACCGAATGATCATGTTCACCACCCCTGGATAATCTGCGGTGTTATCGGGCGCTTCATGCGGACCCTCCTCGTTGCCATAAAGTACCAGATTCAATGCAGATGCACTGAGTTGCTGTATGGGAGATTTGATGCTGAACCGATGGCGCTTGGCCAACTGCTCAACCATGTTGTAATAATAAGAATCCCTCGCCTCGCCTAAAGGGAGAACCGCACCTTCTGCAATGGACAGGGTTCTGTCCGGTATCACCGCATCAATGTTGATGGTATACTCTTGACCAATCCCCTTGCAAGTAGGACACGCTCCATATGGAGAATTGAAAGAAAAAGTATTGGGCGATGGTTCTTCATACGCAATGCCGGTATCGGCACACATGAGTTGTCGACTGTACTGGCGTATGCGATCCGTATCGTGCACCAATACAAACATCAGTCCTTTACCGATTTGCATCGACCGCTGAATGCTCTGTGAAAGACGAACCTTCATGTCGGGTGTAACAGACAGGCGATCGACCACCACTTCAATATCATGGACCTTATACCGATCCACCTGCATCTTCGGTACCAAATCACGCAATTCGCCATCCACCCGCACTTTTACAAATCCTTTCTTCCGGGTCTCTTCAAACAACTCACGGTAATGTCCCTTTCTTCCGCGCACCAATGGAGCCAACAATGCAATTTTTTGTCCTTTCAATCGCTCAAACAAATCAGCCACAATCTCTTCATCGCTGAACTTGACCATGGGCTTACCGGTATGCATGGAAAATGCTTCCGAAGCACGAGCATAGAGCAGCCTCAAAAAATCATACACCTCGGTAACCGTCCCCACGGTAGAACGCGGATTTCGGTTTGTCGTTTTTTGCTCGATGGATATGACCGGCGATAAACCGGTAATGCGATCCACATCCGGCCGCTCCATCTCCCCCATGAACTGCCGGGCATACGTGCCAAAAGTTTCCATGTAACGGCGGTGCCCTTCAGCATAAATGGTATCAAAGGCCAAAGAAGATTTTCCACTTCCGCTGATGCCGGTGATAACCACCAAACTGTTCTTCGGAATGGACACATCAATGTTCTTCAGGTTATGAGCCCGGGCACCGATCACTTCGATGAATTCATCTTTCACGTTTTTGTAGGTGGGTTTGGGCAACTCAATTTCGTTTGGTGGGAACAGCAAAAATAATTAGCTTTGCATCAGTTCTTTAATTTTCTTATCCAGAAAGGCTGAGGGAATGGCCCGATGAAGCCTTGACAACCTGTCGATTTAAAACCGATAAGGTGTCAAATCCAACCCCGAACTCCGGGGGTAGATAAGTCAGATCCTTCTCTAGACAAGATCTTTGATCAACGATAGCGAACCCATCTGACTCCAGATGGGTTTTTTTTTGCCCTTTTTGGATAGAAATAACAACATGAACAAGCAAACACACATATATCAATTCAGCGGTCCGCTTCAATTGGAGTCGGGAAAGATCATCCGTGATTTCCCGTTGACCTATACCACACTGGGCACCCTCAATCCAAAAAAGGACAATACAGTTTGGGTCTTTCATGCCATGACAGCCAACAGCGACCCAAGCGATTGGTGGCCGGGTATGGTGGGCGAAGGAAAATTTTTTGATCCCCATTACTTCTTTATCATTTGCGTGAACATTCCGGGAAGCTGCTATGGCAGTGTGGGTCCTGCACATCCCCATCATGCCTCCGGGACACCCTATGGCAAAGACTTTCCCTTTTTCACACCGCGCGATATGGTCAAGGGATTCGACGCGCTGAGAACATCGCTGGGAATCGATTCCATTTACCTGGGTATTGGCGGATCCATGGGAGGTCAACAACTCCTGGCCTGGGCATCACTGAAGCCCCAATTGTTTCAATACATCGTTCCCATTGCTACCAACGCATTTCACTCTCCCTGGGGCAAGGCGTTCAACGCTTCACAACGATTCTGCATGGAATACGATCCAACCTGGAATTCGGACACCGAAGATGCAGGAATGGAAGGCATGAAAATTGCACGATCGATTGCGTTGATCAGCTATCGTCACTATGAAACATACAGAAAAACGCAAAGCGATAATGACCACGCATTGGAATATCCCCGAAGTGAGTCCTATCAACGTTACCAGGGAGAAAAATTAGCAAACCGCTTTCATCCTATCAGTTACTATATATTGACAAAGTCAATGGACGCACATGATTTGGGAAGAGGGAGAGAAAGCGCAGAACAGGCACTGAGCATCATTCAATCAAAATGCCTGGTAATTGGCATCAGCACCGATATCCTTTATCCGGTCTCAGAACAAGAATTTATCAAACAACATATTCCTCAAGCTAAACTGGAGGTGATCGACTCGCTGTATGGACACGATGGTTTTCTTTTGGAAAACGAAAGCATTACTGATTTACTGAAACAATTCACCTTATCATAATCATTAAAAAAACAAAAAATGGGTTCAGAGAAAAAACTAGTGATTGGAATGTTTGGATTTGGAGTAGTTGGCGAAGGCCTGTACAAAGTGCTGAAACAAACTCCCTCGCTGAAAGCATCCATCAAGAGAGTGTGCATCAAAAATGTGGACAAAAAAAGAAATGCACCGAGCGCACTTTTTACATCCGACAAAAACGATATTCTGCTCGATCCGGAAATCAATGTGGTGGTAGAAGTGATCAACGACAGCATAGCAGGCTATGAAATTGTGACCACAGCGCTGCGCAATGGAAAAGATGTGGTGAGCGCCAGTAAAAAAATGTTGGCTGAACACCTGCCGGAGCTGATCGACTTGCAGGAGACTACCGGTCGTTCGCTGTTATACGAAGCATCCGCCTGTGCTTCTATACCCGTGATCCGCAATTTGGAAGAATACTACGACAACGATTTGTTGCACGCCATCAAGGCAATTGTGAATGGATCGACTAACTTCATTCTGACCAAAATGTTTGAGGAAAAACTGAATTTCAAAGAAGCCCTTTTGCTTGCTCAACAGCTGGGATTTGCAGAATCGGATCCCATACTGGATATTGAAGGATTTGACGCCGCCAATAAATGGGTGCTGCTGCTCACACACAGTTACGGCATCAACATCACCATCGATGAGCTGCTCTTTAACGGCATTACTCAAATTGATGCATCCGATGCAAAAGTGGCAGAATCCAAAAACCAATCCATCAAGCTGGTAGCGCAAGCCAAGAAATTACACAACGGAAAAGTAGCCACCTTCCTGCTTCCTCAGTTCGTTGATCAAAATGACCAACTTTATTTTGTGAAAAATGAATATAATGGTGTTGTGATTGAGAGCGGATTTGCCGATAAGCAATTTTTTTACGGAAAAGGTGCAGGCAGCTTTCCAACAGCATCTGCGGTGCTGAGTGACATTGCAGCACTTCGTTATGGATACAAATACGAGTACAAAAAACTTTACCAGCACGCCCCGGCTGAACTGAGTGATGATTTTCACCTGCGCGTATACATCAGCTTTGAAGATCTTGCCACCATTCCCAAAGAAGCATTCACCAGCATTGAAGAATGGCATTCGGGTAACGAAAGAAGCTACCTCATCGGTACACTCCCTTATTCCAATTTGAAAGCTTCCGATTGGTGGAAAAACAATCGCACTTCACTCATCCTCATGCCCAACAGCATAGTGGAAGACAACGAGATCAATGAGCTCAAGCGATTGAGTCTGTCGCTGGCGGGACTTGAACTTTAGTGCAGCGTACCGGTGATGCGATACGTTCCCGAACCCACCCGAAAAATCTGATAGGCGGCTTCATCAGGAAGTTGTTTAACCCCTGGTGAAGCTTCCGCGGTTGTTCCATTGATCTGAACGGTCCCTTTCACCGGAACATACAGCAATGCGGTAGTATTGGGGGGTATGATCGACTCCATGGTGAATGCGTTGCCCTCAATTTTCCATCCATTGGAAATGCTGCCGTAATAGGTATCCTGTTTTGCCTTTGCTTCTGTAAAGCCTTCGCCCAAATGGGGGCGTATCCGAATTTTCTTATACCCAACGGCATCTCCTTGATTATCGATACCAACAATTCGCCTGTACATCCAATCACCGATGGCACCATAGGCATAGTGATTGAATGAATTCATGCTTGCGGGCTCAAAGGTGCTATCGGGGCGAATTCCACTCCAGCGTTCCCAAATCGTAGTGGCTCCCATCTTGACCGGATAGAGCCAGGAAGGAAATGTTTCCTGCAGCAGCAACTTGTACGCAACATCTGTTTTACCGAATCGGGTCAGGACTTCGCAGAGGTAGGGAGTTCCCAGAAATCCAGTCGATAAATGATTGCCGTATGAAGCAATATTTTCTGTCAGTCGTTCTGCAGCCTGTGACCGCAATTGCTCCGGCAGCATATCAAAATTCAATACCAATACCAATGCGGTTTGTGTTCCGGAGACGAGTCGACCAGAAGGAGTGACATACTCCCGCATGAATGCTTCCTTGATTTTTTGCAAGCGAGCCGTATAATAGTTTACATCCGAGCCTTTACCCAACACGGCAGCAGCATTGATGAGCAATTGGGTAGAATGCGCCCAAAAGCATTGAGCAATCAAATACTTATCTGTCACCGCCGCTCTCCCATCGTTGTCGTCAAACGGTCGATAAAACAGCCAGTCGCCAAAATGAAATCCGGTATTCCACAAATCGTTTTTGCTTTTACTTTCCATGAAATCAACCCATCGCTTCATCGATGCGTATTGATTTTCAAGTATGCGTTTATCACCGTAAACCAAATACAAATTCCAGGGAAGGATGGTCGCAACATCGGCCCAACCGGTAGATCCAGTTGCTCCTGCTCCCAAGACATTGGGAATAACAAAAGGTACGCTGCCATTGGGCAGCTGATCAGCCTCCACATCCCTCAACCATTTTGCCATGAAGGCATGGGTATTGAAATTGAAACTGGCGGTGCGGGAAAATGCTTGTGCATCTCCGGTCCAACCCAATCGCTCATCGCGCTGTGGACAATCCGTTGGTACATCCAAAAAATTACCCCGCTGTCCCCACTGAATGTTATGCTGCAACTGATTGATCAATGGATGAGAGGTTGAAAAATCTCCCGTTCGCTGCATATCCGAATACAAGACAATGGCTTCGAATTGGGAAGGATCAATCTGCTTCAGATCTCCTTCAATCTTGATGTACCGAAACCCGTAAAAGGTAAAATGCGGTTCAAATACGTCCACCGCATTTCCGCTGAGTACATACGAGGCTGTTGTACGAGCAGCCCGCATGTTATCCGTATAAAAATTTCCCCACTTGTCCAGCACTTCAGCATGCTTGATGATAATCCGATCACCGGCTTTTCCAGAAGCGGTTACCTTCACCCATCCCACGAGGTTCTGGCCAAAATCCAAGACCTTCTCCCCTTTTGGCGTGGTGATCACTCGAGGCGCTTTGAATGTTTCATGCTTACGAATGGGTTCATTGTAGGTACCAATCAAATGCGCAACGCCTGCATCCAGTATACGGACCGGATTCCACTGCGCATCCTTGAATCCAACTCCATTCCACCCTTTTTGCTCCATTCGAGCATCGATCTCTTCTCCGTGATAGATTTCTGAACTACCGATGGCTCCATATGCACTTTTCCATTTTTCATTTGAAGCAACAATGTCCTTGCTTCCATCGGCATACGTGATGTGCAGTTGGAACAGAAGGGCCAACTCGCTCCCATAAATATTCACATTATTGGTCCACCCAAGTGTACCGCGGAACCATCCATTTCCCACCAATGCTCCAATTGCGTTCTCACCCTGCATGAGCTGTGAAGTGACGTCATACGCCTGATACTGCAATCGTTTTTTATAACTGGTCCATCCCGGAGTGAGGTAATCGTTTCCGATGCGTTGTCCATTCAAATATCCCTCGTACATTCCTTGTGAGGTGACAAACGCAGTAGCATGTAAAATCTTTTTTCGAACCGAAAAGGTGGTGCGATAATATTGGACAGGCCGACGAATACTGTCTTCCTTGAATCCAATGGTGATCCATTTTGCCTTCCATTGGTCAGCTGAAAAAAATCCAGTATGAAACCGTGCAGGCTCACTCCATGCTGAAACCCGACCATGGTTATCCCAAACGCGCACCTGCCACCCGTACCGGGTATCGGATGCCAAAGATGGTCCTGCATATTCTACCAGTAGCGACTGATCGGACTGAACCTTTCCGGTACTCCACACTTTTTGTTTACCGGATGTTACATTGATTTCATAGGCCGATTGCAGCGTGGAAGGGAGATCTGAATTGAGCATCCAGGTAAAGCGGGGACGAGCAACATCCATACCCATTGGCGAACGCTGATTCTCTGTGAGCATTCCGCTTACACCAAGTTGCGCCTGTGCGATACGTCCACACAACACAATGAACAATAATAAACTCATTTTTTTCATGGCAAAAAGTTTTATTGATCAATTTGATTTTTTTCCTGAAGGACGAACATGTTTTCCAATCCGATGGGTGAGCTCATCTCCCAAATCCTCTCTGGCTGCTTCAGCAAGTTGTACCAATTCCTGAACGATCTCTGGATAGACTGATTTAACATCATGCACTTCTGAAGGGTCGCGACGCAAATCATAAAGAGCTGTATAGAAAAACACATTTTCAGGCGCCTTACCCGGATAGCCATCTTTACCAGGTGTTTGTCCTACATAAGATCGACCCCGATGCTCTAACACTAGCTTCCAGTTATCCCTTCGCACTGCCTCTAGTGCATTGGTACGATAATAATAAAGGAAAGTCGATCGGGGATGTGCATCACGATTTCCTTTGATAATTGCAGATATATCCACTCCATCTATTTTTTTTTCAGGCAATTGTGCCTGACAGATGCTGGCAAGAGTGGGTAAAATATCCAGAGTTGAAGAAAGTTGGTTGGCGACCATCCCCTCGGGCACGTGTCCTGGCCAGCGCACAATACACGGAACGCGATGTCCACCCTCAAATGATGTACCCTTTCCTTCCCGGAATCCTCCGGAAGATCCCGCATGATTGCCGTAATTGAACCAGGGACCATTATCACTGGTCAGAATTACAATAGTATTCTTTTCCAATCCTTCTTTACGAAGGGTCTCCAACACGCGACCAATATGATGATCCAATTCCTGAATCACATCGCCGTATAATCCTTGCCGACTCTTTCCTCTAAATTCAGGAGAGGCATTGATTGGAACATGCGGCATTGGATGTGGGATATAAGCAAAAAAAGGATTTTTCTTATTGCGTTGAATAAAATCAATGGCAGCATCAGTCAAACGAGTGGTCAGCATCGCCTGATCATTGAGATCGGCAATAGTGTCTATAGTACGATTTCCTTCGATCAACGGCAGAGGAGGATACCATGCTTTGAAATGACCTTTTTTTACTGGAACACCATCGTAATCGATAGGCCACATGTCGTTTGAATATGGAATCCCCAAGTACTCATCAAAGCCATGCGACAAAGGCAGGAATTCAGGTACATCACCCAAGTGCCATTTCCCAAATATTCCGGTAGCATAACCATTTGCCTTCAACATCTCGGCAATCGTGATCTCTTCTTTTGCCAATGCAGTTGATGCACCCGGAAACAATGCCCCTGAAATTCCAATACGATTGGCGTAGCATCCTGTCAGTAAAGAGGCACGTGATGCACTGCACACGGCTTGCGAAGAAAGAAAATTGGTAAGCCGCACTCCATGTCTGGCCAGACGATCAATGTTTGGCGTTTCAATATCCAGAGCTCCATAGCATGATAGGTCTCCATACCCTAAATCATCCATGAATATCAAGACCACATTGGGTGGACGATGTTCTCGGTGGTCAGGGTCTCCTGAAAAAGAGAACAAGAAGAGCAACATCACAAAAAAAGGCATCAACTTCATTCTATTCCGGCAATAGTATATTGTTCACGGTGAGGGTGCGGCAAAGTGAATTGAACGCTGCGACGTCTGTCGACAACAATCCGTCCATTGCTTTTTTGTATTCCATCCACTTGCTGTGCAATTCTTCATAGCGGGCTTGCTGACCAGCAGTTACATATGGAACCGTTCCATTCAATTCGCCGTGAATGAATATAATATTGGCGCTGAGCTTGTTGACAAAATTGATCACGTCGTCGTAGGACTGACTTTTGGGCTGGATCAATTCTTCTTCCCACTCTTTAATTTTTTGAGTAATTGATTTACCCAGTTTCACCAACGACACTTTGCTCGAGTCATGCTCAACCAGTCGCGTGAGCTCATTGATTTGCTTGGTCAATCCCCTCATGCGGGTGACCGCCACGTGAATGTCTGTAACATCGCGTTCCAATTTTTCTAGTAAATCGTTTTGCGACTGATACGCTTGCGCAGTTGCGTTTAGTCGAGGATCTGCTTTAACGACCAGTGAAGCACTGTGTTCTGCCCCATCCACCTTCAATACAACCTGATAGGTGCCAGGCATGACACGTCGTCCATTGTAACTGCCTTCAATGTACACGCCATCGATGGTAGGCATACCCTGCATGCGAAGATTCCATACAAATCGATTGAGCCCTTTTGATGCCGTCAAAACAGGTTCTCTTCGGTAGCTATTATTGGAAGAAGCCGAAACTGCGGTGTTGCTGAAAGAACGAATGGTATTTCCCTTATCATCACGTATATGAATGGATACCGCTTTTACAGAATCCGGAAGGTTATAATACATAACGGCACCCGTTGCTGGATTGGCGCCTGTCGTCACCGGATAGTTCTGCTTTTCTTCACCATTGCTGTCAAATATGCTGTATCCTGAAATGCGGTGAGCTTCTTCAATTGGATAGAGCATGGTTTTCCCTATTACCGAAGGATCGAAATACCGTAACGCATTGAGTTCATCCAGGATCCAGAAGGAACGGCCCTGTGTGGCTACAATCAAATCATTTTGATGCACGCGGATGTCGGTAATGGGTGTGATGGGAAGATTGCGCTGAAACGAAACCCAGCTTGCTCCATCGTCGTACGAAATAAACAGACCTATTTCGGTACCGGCATAGAGCAATCCTTTGCGTGTGTTGTCTTCGCGCACCACACGAACGCAGGCACCGTATGGCATACCGTTTACAATCTTGGTCCAGGTTTTACCGTAGTCGGTCGACTTATACGCAAACGGTGTAAAATCGTTTAACTTGAATTTGTGCGCAGCTATATACACCGTTGCAGGATCATGCGGAGAAACTTCGATGGCATTCACCAATGCTTCTCCGAGATCGGTCGGAGTGATGTTGGTCCAGGTAGCTCCATTGTCGCGCGTAACATGCACCAACCCATCATCGCTTCCCGTATAGATCACTCCTTTTTCTTTATCGGACTCCATCACATACGCGATGGTGCAATAGTTTTCACCTCCAGCGCCCTCATTGGTATACGGATATCCGCTGATTCCCATTTTGGTCGTATCGTGTGTGGTTAGATCAGGGGAGATGGCCTCCCAAGATTTTCCTAGATCGCGCGTTCGGAACAATCGGTTGCCTGCATGATAGAATACGCCTTTTTCATGTTTGGAGTGCAAGATGGGCGCATTCCAATTGAACCGATACGTCATGTCCTTGGGCTGCATGGCTTGGTACTGCACGGGGTATACCATCACTCCCACTCCTTCATTGGTGCGGGTATCCAACAACTCAATGGTTCCCTGGTAGCTGCCACCCATGACCAGGGTGGGATCATTTGGATCAAATGCCAGGAAAGCAGATTCGCCACCGGCAGAGTAGGTCCAGTTGCGCTCCGTCAACCCACCACCCGAAGTATTACGGGATGGAACTTTTACCGAAGTATTGTCTTGCTGGCCTGCATAGATATTATAGGGAAATAGGTCATCGACGTTGATTCTGTAAAACTGTGCCGTGGGCTGCATGTTTTGTGCAGTCCATTCATTGCCACCGGTAAAGGTAATGGCCGCTCCACCGTCGTTGGCAATGACCATGTTCTGATTATTCTCTTTATTGATCCAAAGTTGGTGATAATCACCGTGTGTACCCGAGATCGTGGTCCAGGATTTTCCGCCGTCGGTCGATTTGAGTCCCGCAGCCCCCAACACATACACCGTGTTTTCGTGCTGGGGATCAGCAAACACTTCGATGTAATACCATGCACGGGATATGAGTCGGTGGTCTTTGCTGATGCGCGACCAGCTATCGCCCCCATCATTGGAAACAAACAATCCACCCTGTTCTTTTTGTGTATCGCTTTCAACGAGGGCATAGACGCGTTGTGAATTTGCTTTTGAAACCGAGATACCCATCTTTCCCAGCTCCTTGGGAAGTCCCTCTTGTATCTTGAACCAACTTTCACCGCCATCGGTGCTCTTATATAAACCACTTCCTTTACCTCCGCTTTGTACGGCCCAGGGTAAGCGACGATGGTCCCACATCGCTGCATAAAGAATACGCGGATTGTTGGGATCCATATTCAAATCCGCACAACCGGTATTCTCATCTGCATACAAGGTATTTCTCCAGCTCTTGCCCCCATCTGTGCTTTTATAAATGCCCCGTTCTTTAGAGGGACCGTACAACGCACCTTGTGCGGCAACGTATACTACTTCAGGATCGGATGGATGTATCACAACATTTGCAATCTGTCGCGTGAGCTCCAGCCCCAAATGCTTCCAGGTCTTTCCGGCATCATTGGACCGGTATACACCGTCGCCATACGATGTCATTACCCCTCTTGGCGCATGTTCGCCCATGCCGACATATACCACATTCGGATCGGACTCTGAAACAGCCACAGCACCTACCGACCCTGTTTTAAAATATCCATCGGAAACATTGAACCAGGATTGTCCTGCATTTTCTGTTTTCCACACTCCGCCTCCGGTGATGCCCATGTAATAGGTCAAGAGATTTCCTTTTACACCGGATGCAGCCACTGAACGGCCGCCTCTGCTCGGACCCAGGTTCCTCCAAAAGACAGGCTTGAGGTAAGATTCAAGACTCACGGTTGGAGTAGACTGAACCGCTACTGCCTTGTTTGGTTTTTTCTGTGCGAATAGACTGATGGTTCCTAATAAGGCGAACCCCAACCCTGCTGCGCTCAATCTGTGTAACTGCATATTCCTATTTGTTATTTTGTTCGGTGAATAAAATCAATTAATCCTTTCATGTATGTTTCCTGATCATCGTACATGGCCATGTGACTGCCTTTTTCACAATAGAGGTAAGAACCGTTTTTGAATTGAGTCGACATCCACTTCATGTGTTCCGGATCCATAGTATCGTGTTGTGCGCCGATGACCAGCGTGGGTGTAGGAATAGTCGATAGTTGTTTGCTGACATCCCAGGTTTCAAGTCGACCTGAAATTCCAAATTCACTCGGACCCTGCATGGTTACATACAAGGATTTATTCAACTTGGCAAAGGCGCGGTTCACAGGATCTGGCCACTGGGCAGCAGGAAGACGGAGAATGTGTTGTTCATAAAAATTTGGAACAAGCAATCCCATGTAATTGGGATTGTCAAAATCGTTGCGCGCTTCCATCGCCATAACGGAGTCCAATACAACAGGATCAAACTGCTTTGCCAAAACATTTTCTGCATACTGATCGTAAGCGGGACAGCTCGACATCATGTTGGAGATGATGAGCCCTTTGAGATTGGACGGGTACTTCAATGCATATTGCATGGCAAGAATTCCTCCCCATGAATGCCCCAGCAAATAGAAATTGTCCTTAGTGAGTCCCAATGCCGTTCTCACCTGCTCCACTTCTTCCACAAACCGGTTGAGATCCCAATACGCAGTATCATCCGGATTATCGGAGTTGCCACAGCCCAACTGATCGTAATAAATGAATTCAAATCCTTCTTGGGGAAGAAAATTTTCAAAGCATTGAAAATATTCGTGTGTTCCGCCCGGACCACCGTTGAGGAGCAGGATCTTGACAGAGGGATTGTTTCCAAATCGCTTGGTCCAAATGTTGAATTTTTTTCCCAGACTCTCAATCTCTACGAGCTTCACATTTCCGGATTGAATACCCTTTTCATGCGCGGCAAAATAGTTGTTGCCCGAGGGTTCACCACAGGTAACACCAAAAACGGTGAGCAATAAAACAAATGCGAGCTTGGTCATCTGGTGTGAATTTTAATCTTAGTTTTTGCGTGGAAGTTTCTCATCGCGCTGAGCCGTATTGTAAACAAATGCTGCAACAACGGTGGCAATTTGTTTCAGATCGGCAGCGATCAAATGATCGTAAGTATCCATGTTGCTGTGGTGAGTGCGGGTATCGTATTCAATCTCATCCTGAATGAATTGAAATCCAGGTAATCCCACAGCATCAAATGCCTGATGATCGGTTCCGCCTGTATTGCTAATGGTTACGGTTTGGGCACCGAGATCATGAAACGGAACAAGCCATTGAGAGAAGATGGACCTGCAGGCTTCATTTCCCTGAAGATAAATACCCCTTACTTTTCCCGTTCCGTTGTCGATGTTGTAATACGCAGAAAACTTTTCGTGTGCCGGAAGACGGGAAGCTCCGTTGCGACCACCAAACGTTTTGGCAACGTATCCCCGGGAACCCAGCAAGCCCTGCTCCTCTGCACTCCACAATCCGATGCGGATGGTCCTGCGCGGCTGAATGCCCAATGCTTTTATGATGCGCATGACTTCCAGCATCACAGCAGAACCCGATGCGTTGTCGGTGGCACCCGTTCCCGCCTGCCATGAATCCAGGTGGGCGCCAATCATCACGACTTCCTCTTTGAGCAGTGGATCGGTCCCGGGTATTTCACCAATTACATTGTATCCTTGAAGATCGCTGGAATAAAATTTTGTTTTTACTTCTGTTTCAACTTTCACGGTTTGTCCAGATTTCAAAATCCTGCGAAGGGTATTGAAATCTTCCAGGGCCATGGCCATGTCCAAAACGTTTTCCGGATCGGTTCCCTTGTAGGAACCGCCGCCTTGTGCAAAAACGGTTCCATCGTGGTTGCGCAATGAACTGGTGAGCATGGCAACTGCTCCTTCCGACCTGGCCATTTCTTTGAGCTGATTCAGGAGGCGTTGTGGAGCCATGCTGCGTTGCATTTGCTCGCGTGCTCTTCGCATCTGTGCAGTATCCCGCGGTTGCTGTCCACCGCCCATTGTCGCAGCCGCCATCTTGGCCAGTTCATCATCCGTATAGCGGACGGCATCGGGTTTGAAACTCTGCATGTAGGCATAGTCCATATCCGGAAGAATGATCTTGCCGTTTAATTTTCCTTTATAAATGGAAAGTGAAGTTGAATCGGTGAGTCCCACCAGCACTACTTCGGCCGACTGCAATCCGTTTGTTCCCATGGTCCATGTTTTTGGATACGGAAGCATGGCCTTATAATAGGGTGCGGTCATGGCGAAGTATAATTTTTCCAGCTCCCATCCTTTTCCAAATTCCCCCCATGGTTCACGTTTTGCGTTAGCCACCCCCCATGATGAAAGTTGTTGAATGGCATACTGCGTTGCACGATCGTATCCCGGTGAATTGGCTAAGCGATTACCATTCAAGTCCGTCAAGTGCAGGGCGATGTCCATGACCTGCGAACGATTGAGCCCTTCCTCCCGGATCTTTGACATTATGGCCATGTCAATTTTTTCCTGTGCAAATGCAACTGCCGAAATACAAAGCGCTGCAACAAAAACAATGGATTTTCTCATATTCAATTATTTATAAATGGTAGCAGTTAAGATACGAAACCCTTTTATTTTTTGGTGATCCACAGGATGAGCAGTCCTCCGAAACCCAGAAAACAACCCACCGCAATCAATCCCGCTCCCAGGTCATAGTGTTCATTGAACCATGCGAACATTTCGGGACTGATGAATCCGCCCAGATTGCCTACCGAATTGATAAAGGCAATGCCCGCGGCTGCGGCCGTTCCGGACAGGATCATAGGGGGGAGCGACCAAAAAGTGGAGATGGCCGACATCATCCCGATGGCGGCAATGGAAATCATGACCATCACAAATGCCGGTGTGGTGTTGTGGAGTCCGCTGCCTACAAACCCAATCATTCCGAAAAAGCAAATCAGGGCGAGGTGCCAGCGGCGCTCTCCGGTCTTATCGGAATGACGGGCAAACAGCAGCATTCCGATCGCAGCACAGGTCCAGGGAATGGCTGCATAGAACCCAATTTTCAAGGTATCGGTAGTGATTGAATTCGAAATGATTTGAGGCAACCAAAACGAAATGCCGTAAAGGGCAATGGCCAAGCAGAAATAAATGAGTGCAAACACCCAGACGTGAACGGAGCGAAACGCATCCTGAATGCGATGCCGCCCAGCTCCCTGCTCCTGCTTTTCCTGTTCTTCCATGTCCAATCGATCCAAAATCACTTTTTTTTCTTCCTCCGACAGCCAGCGGGCTTCCTGAGGACGATTGGAAAGCAACCACGGAATGCACATGCCCAGTACGAGACTGGGAAGCGCTTCAATCACAAATAACCATTGCCAGGCTTTTATGGTAGGATGTCCGTGCGTGAATTCCAGAATCCATCCCGAAAGGGGAGATCCAAGTATACCGGCAAAATTGACTGCCGTCATAAAGACCGCAAACATGTGCGCTTTTCTTTCTTTTGGAAACCAGTAGGTCAAATACAAAATGATCGATGGGAAAAAACCAGCTTCCGCTACGCCCAGCAAAAAACGAAGGATATAAAAATGCATCGCATTATCGGCCAACGCACACAGTCCAGAAATAATCGCCCAGCTCACCATGATGCGCGTAATCCATAGTCGCGCACCCAATTTATGCATGAGGATATTCCCCGGCACCTCAAAAAAGAAATACCCGATGAAGAATATACCCGAACCCATTGCAAATACAGCGTCCGAAAACCACAGCTCCTCTTTCATGGCCAGTTTTGCAAATCCAATATTGACCCGATCGAGGTAGGCAAAAATATAGGCTATAAAAACAACGGGCATGATCCGCCAGGCGACTTTGTTGAAAACAGCCTTTTCCTGAAGTTGAGCAGCAGTATTCATCCCAACAAGATAACGCAATCGCCTCATTTATGCCGAACCGCATAAACCATGTGAACAAGTTGGACCAATTATAAACAATGCATGGGTTTGCACTGAACTTTCCGGTAAAAAATGAAATCCATTTTGCTGTTGATAGCTCCGAAAGATTTCAGGGACGAAGAAGTATTCATCACCAAAGAAGAATTGGAACGCAGGGGATGTGCTGTTCACATCTCAAAACGCATTGAAGATTTGTGTAGCGAACTTTCAGATTTTGAATTTCAACTATTCGCCACGCCAAATGAGTTAAAGCAGGCGACTTCCGTTCAGGATAATCTACTGCATGTGATCATGGTGGACAGTTCATACTTATTTACTCAGGTTAACTTCTTTCATCCATTCAATTATCCAGGTCAGATCAGGTATATAGTTCCCTTGCAGAAAAGAGAAGAAGGATTGATCAAGCGACTCCTGCTTTCTGGCGCAAACGGGTTGCTCCATCTCGAAGATGCGGTCGACTGTTATGCGCAGTGCATCAGAGAAGTCGTGCAGCATGGCGGATTCATATGTCCGAAAGTCATCACTGCACTGAACCCGGATGTGCACAACTCAAACAATCACCTGAGCAGACTCAGTGTGCGCCAAAAAATAATTGTAGATCTTCTGCTGAAAGGTAAAAGCGATAAAATGATTGCCGAGTCACTCAACATCAGCTTCCACACCGTAAAGACACACCGAAAAAATATTTATAAAGCACTACAGATCAATAGCCAGGGAGAACTTTACGCATTGCTCAACTGATAATACATTCTTAAATAAAAAAAGAGCACCAATTGCTTGATGCTCTTTGTCGGGAAGACAGGATTCGAACCTGCGACCCCCTGGTCCCAAACCAGGTGCGCTACCGGCCTGCGCTACTTCCCGAACGTCTTTACTGCGGTGGGGGCGGGATTCGAACCCGCGGTACAGAGTTACCCGTACGGCAGTTTAGCAAACTACTGATTTCAGCCACTCATCCACCCCACCGTCTGAAATCACGTGTTTCAGGGAGGGCAAAATTAACGAATGGAGCCCAAACCCCAAAGATTTATACCATTAAAGAGAAGGCTTACATGGCAGCCAGCTGGACCTTTTGCTGGAGTTCCATCACGCTTTCGCGGAACATGCTGTCGGTATCCATGAGATCTTTCACCGTCTGGCAGGAATGAATGACCGTAGTATGATCCCTTCCTCCAAAATGTTCGCCAATGGTTTTAAGGGAATTCTTGGTAAAGATCTTAGCCAGATACATGGTGATCTGACGGGCCTGTACAATCTCACGCTTCCGCGTTTTTTGCAACAACCGATCATACGGTAGATCGAAAAACTCACAAACCATCTTCTGGATCGTATCAATGGTGATCTCTTTGGAAGAGGTCTTGATGAAGTTGCGCAGTACTTTCTTGGCCAACTCCAGGTCAATCTCGCGTTTGTTGAGCGAGGATTGTGCCAATAGAGAGATCAGGGCTCCCTCGAGTTCACGAACATTGTTCTGTATATTATAAGCAATGTACTTGATCACGTCTTTGGGAAGGTCCAAACCATTGGCCTTCATCTTTTTCTCGAGGATCTCGATACGGGTTTCGTAATCGGGAACCTGCAAATCGGCGCTGAGTCCCCAACGGAACCTGCTCAGCAACCGCTCCTGTAACCCTTCAAGGTCTTTCGGAGGTTTATCGGAGCTGAGGATGAGCTGCTTGCCCGACTGATGCAAATGATTGAAAATCGCAAAGAAAGCATCCTGGGTCTTCTCGGCCCGATTGAAGAACTGCACATCGTCCAAAATCAATACATCGATCAATTGATAGAAATGGATAAAATCGTTGATGGCGTTGTTGCGGCTGTGATCCTGAAATTGATTGATGAACTTCTCAGAACTGACATACAAAACCACCTTATTGGGGTGAAGCCGCTTGACCTCATTTCCAATGGCCTGTACCAAATGGGATTTACCCAGGCCTACTCCGCCATAGACGACCAATGGATTGAACGAAGTACCACCCGGCTTTTCTGCTACGGTCTTTCCGGCACGCCGTGCAACCCGGTTGCAATCGCCTTCCACAAACGCATCAAACGTATAGATGGGATTCAATTGGGAATCAATCTGCATTTTTTTCAAACCGGGGATGACAAAGGGATTCTTCACGTGACTGTTCATCACCAATGGAAAATCCATTTCATTATTGGAATAACTGCGGAACGTATTGCCGCTGACATCCATAGTCAAAGGCTTGGACTTTGCGTTGCCACTGTCCACCATGATCCGGTATTCCAATCGCGCCTCTTTGCCCAACTCCCGCTTCAGGGTTTTGGCCAACAGATTGATGTAATGCTCTTCTATGTATTCGTAAAAAAATTGGCTGGGAACCTGAATGGTGAGCACATTGTCTTTCAACGCTACCGGCTTGATGGGCTCAAACCAGGTTTTGTAATGCTGCCATTCAACAATATCCTTTATGATCGTTAAACAACTGTTCCAAATTTTATCAAAAGGCTTCTCCATCAGTTCAAGGTCGATTAAGGCTTTTCAGGCTTTTTTTCCACAACTCCTCACCACGTTTTCAACAGGTCAGGTGGCGAATATAAACGCACTTTATAAATAAAAAAATTTTTTATTCTACTATATTTTTTACTATTAAACTGCTTTGATTTTTGTCTAATTTTTTGGCCCCATTTGCGGTAAATTCAAGATCCAACCGCCCTACCAGAAGCCCGCCCCATCCAACTTGGTTCACAATCACTTTTTTACCCGATTTATTGGTATATTCCCGAGGGCGATCAAAAAACCGATGCGTATGGCCTCCGAGAATGATATCAATGTCGTGCGACTCCTTCGCCAGCACTTCATCGCTCACTTTTCCATCGCTGTACCGATCGCCTAAATGTGATATGCAAACCACCAGATCGCACCGATGCTTGCGCCGCAACACATCCGCTGTTTCATTGACACGCACAACCGGATCGAGATAGACGGTTTTCCCAAACAATGCATCGGGCACCAATGCATCCATTTCAATCCCTACTCCGGTTACTCCAATGCGCAGGTTTCCTTTTTTATAAATCTTGTACGGCTTATAGAAGTTGAACATGGGCGTATCCTCAAATCCATAGTTGCACATCAAAATTTCAAACTTGCCAAACCGGTAGAGTTTATCGGCAAAATTTTCAATTCCGGCATCAAAATCGTGGTTGCCCATCACACCTGCATCGTACCCCATCATGCGCATGGCTTTCATCTCCGGTTCCCCTTTGAACACATTGAAATAGGGAGTACCCTGAAAGATATCGCCTGCATCGAACAACAATACATGCTCCTCTTGGGATCGGATCCGCTGGATGAGCGCAGCACGTGCGGCTACACCTCCTAATCCGGCATTGCGGGTACCGTCCATAGGAAAGGGATCGAGTCGACTGTGTACATCATTGGTATGCAGGATCGTGAGTCGCGTTGTGGTGGGTGCCGACATCCCCGGGAGCCCCGTGAGCACTCCCCCAGCCGTCAACCCTGTCGCATGTATAAAAGATCTTCTGTTCATTGAACAATTCGTTTTTCCGTTTCCACGCTCACTCCTTTTCCGGATTGCTGATGCATCATGCAGTATTCCATGATGGCGTCCCGCATCAAATACCCATCCCTTCGCTGTGGCAATTGTTGAAACCCTTTGAATCCGCCTCCCCCGTCCACTACATAATCGGAATTGGCCATCCGGTAAATTGTGGAATCGTTCAGCGGGTGACGGCCCACGCGAACATCGACCGCCTTTTTATCTCCGATCCGGTAGGTGATTCCTGCTACTCCTCCACCCCCGCCTTCGGCAGCGAGGCGGTCGACAAACTCTCGGAGGACCGATCCGGGTACCTCTACAATCACCAGTTGATTGTCGAACGGCATTACTTCATATATATGCGTGCGCGTGACGGGACCCGCTCCTATTCGATTCACCCGTACGCCTCCATGGTTCATAAACGCCATGTCCACCTCAGCATCCAATTTTTTGCGTGCCGCCCAGAGATAGGCATCGGCTAAAAAATTTCCCAGATCACTGTTGGGCATGTCCTTGATAAGTTCACGCTCATTGTTGCACAGCACTTCATTCATGCTTTTCCCCAGGCTATCCGAATAGGGTGCGATCATGCGCACATAACTCGAATCAACGCCTGCCTTTTTGGTAACGGAATAATCTTTAAAACTCAATCCCGATAATTGCCGGGTATTGTGGCATGCACCGATTCCGATGAGGAAGAAAATGACCCCCAATACATAGATTGAATGCTGAAAACGGCTCCATCTCAACCGCAGTATAAATTTCATGGACGTTCAATTTAATGATAACTTTGCACAAAATTGTATAAGTACCATGGCTTTTGATTTAACTGGAAAGATTGTCTCCAAATCCGAAACAGTGCAGCGCAGCGCAACATTCAAGACGCGAGAATTTGTGATTGAAACCAATGAAGATATCAATGGCAGAACGATCACCAATTTTGTGAAATTTCAGACGGTACAGGACCGCACTGCAGTGCTGGATCGTTTCAATATTGGCGATACCGTGAAAGTGCATTTCAATATCAAAGGGTCCCGCTGGGAGAAAAACGGTCAGGTGAATTACATCACCAACCTTGATGCCTGGAGGATAGAGCAACTGAGCATGGCGTCGGGACCGATTGATAAGTCGCCCAGCTTCACTCCAGACAGCGAGGGACAACAAAGCATTGCAGACGACCTGCCATTCTAAATCACATTCATGCAAAGGGAGCTGCCCTTGCACCTATCGCCCGCTGAAGCGGGGCAGTCGACCACCATCTTGGCCCGCATTGCAGAAGAATTGGGCCTACCCCCTCATCGCATCACCGGCTACCTGATCCTCAAACAGTCCATCGATGCCCGAAGCAAACAGGTGCGGATCAACCTTCGCGTCAAGGTCTTTGTCGACGAACCTGCTGAACCGGAAACACTGCCCTCGTTCTCTTTTCCCGCTGTGCACCGGTCCCCTCACCGCTGCCTGATCATGGGTGCAGGACCTGCAGGACTTTTTGCCGCACTTAAACTGATCCAACAGGGAATCAAACCCATCATCCTGGAAAGAGGAAAAGATGTCAGAGAACGCAGACGCGATCTGGCTGCGCTGAACCGACTGGGTGAATTGAACGAGAACAGCAACTACTGTTTCGGAGAAGGAGGCGCGGGCACCTACAGCGACGGTAAACTATATACCCGAAGCACCAAGCGTGGCAACGTGGAAGAAATCCTTCAACTATTGGTTCACTTTGGTGCAGACCCGTCTATTTTATATACTGCACATCCTCATATTGGAACCAATAAACTTCCGCAGATCATTGTTTCGATGCGCGACTGCATCCGGTCCTGCGGAGGTGAAGTGCATTTCAACGAACAGGTATGCGACCTGCAGATTCAAGGTGATTGCGTACGCCGACTGATCTGCACTTCTGGCCATGCGTTTGAAGGCGATGCCGTGATCCTGGCTACCGGTCATTCTGCAAAGGACATATTTTACCTGCTGCACCAAAAGAAGATCCTGATCGAAGCCAAGCCTTTTGCACTGGGAGTGCGCATCGAACATCCACAATCCCTGATCGATTCCATTCAGTATCATTGTCCCCCACACGCACCCCGCGACCCTCACCTGCCTCCTGCTTCCTATTCCCTGGTGGAACAGGTAAACGATCGCGGTGTGTTTTCCTTTTGCATGTGCCCGGGGGGAATCATAGCCACTGCCTCCACGCTGCAAGGCGCACTGGTCGTCAACGGATGGAGCCCCTCCAAGCGCAACAATGCATTTGCCAATTCGGGCATGGTGGTGCAGATTGAATTGAACGATGCAATGGCCCGATACGGAAACGCAGACGACCCGCTCATGCTGCAAAGGTTCCAGGAAGAGGTCGAACAAACAGCTTTCCAGGCGGGTGGAGGAAATTATGTGGCGCCTGCACAACGCATGACCGATCTGATTTTGGGAAAGACATCCTCTACCCTTCCAGAAACTTCCTACCTGAGAGGCATCCATTCGGTGAATATGAAAGAGGTACTTCCGGATTTTGTCTTTCGCTCGTTGCAAAAAGCAATGCTATCCTTCGGAAAAAAAATGAAGGGATACCTCACCGAAGAAGCCGTCGTGGTTGCACCAGAAAGCCGCACCTCTTCTCCCGTGCGCATCCCCCGCGACCCCGAAACCCTCCGTCATCCTCAGATCAGCAACCTTTATCCCTGCGGCGAAGGAGCCGGTTATGCCGGAGGGATCGTGAGTGCGGCGATGGATGGACAAAAAATTGCCGACCGCCTATCAAGTTCCTTAAAGGCCAATGCCTTTTCCTCCTAATTTGCGGCTACATAATTTTTCAATGGAGCAGTTACTTGAAATAGAACACCTGAAGAAATATTTCTCGGGACAAAAAGCAGTGGACGATATCAGTTTTTCCATTGCAAAAGGTTCGGTCTTTGGACTACTCGGACCCAACGGCGCAGGTAAGACCACCCTGCTGCGCATGATCACCGGCATTTTTTATCCCGATGAGGGAAGCATCCGATTGAATGGTCAGCCCTTTGACCCCCTGCGCGATAATGCCCAGATCGGATACATGCCGGAAGAAAGAGGACTCTACAAAAAAATGAAAATCGGCGAACAGGTCCTCTACCTCTCTCAACTCAAAGGACTTTCCAGGAAAGAAGCCCTCCAAAGCACCAAAGAATGGTTTGTCAAATTCCAAATGGAAAGCTGGTGGAATAAAAAAGTAGAAGACCTCAGCAAAGGCATGAGTCAAAAACTCCAGTTCGTGACCACGGTCATGCACCGCCCCCGCCTGATCATCCTGGATGAGCCATTCAGCGGACTGGATCCGGTCAATGCCAACCTCATCAAAGATGAAATCTTCCGACTCGCAAAAGATGGAGCAACCATCATCTTCAGCACCCACCGCATGGAACAAGTAGAAGAAATTTGCGATCACATCATTCTGGTCAATAAAGGAAAAAAGATCCTGGATGGAAGCGTGGGACAAGTAAAGCAGGATTTCAAACAACACATCTTTCAAATCGGATTCCAACAGCCCGTACTGGCTGAACATACTGCCATTCATCTTTTTGATCTGCTGCATGCATCCGATCATCAGCTGCAGGTGCGCATCAACGATGGCTATACCAGCAACGATGTTCTGCAGTTCTTCATCAGCAAAGGCCTCACCATCACCTCTTTTCAGGAAGTACTGCCCTCGCTGAACGACATCTTCATCCAGCTGGTGCAGGGCACACCGGAATCCAGACAATTTCACAACACGATTTAAGCAATCACCATGAACAAGATAGTGCTCATCATACAACGGGAATACATCACGCGCGTACGCAACAAGCGCTTTTTGCTGATGACCATTCTGATGCCCCTGATCTTTGTGGGCTTCATTGCAGGATCCGCCTACTTCGCAGCATCCTCCCAGGAAGAAACCCGCATCGGCGTGGTCAATGCACCGGACTTTTTAAGGGACAACTTTAAAAACGATACGGGCAATGTGGTGTTTGCTTTTTTCACCGGATCCGATACCTCCATGTTCAAGGGTGAAAAATTCGATGCTTTGCTGTATCCGGAAGTGCTGGGGGATTCACTGGTGGCAGAGCTCCACTCCAGTCAGCAAATCGGCTTTGAAACCAGTCGCTACATCGAACGTCAATTGAATAAATCGCTTGAAAACGTCCTGCTTCAAAACAAAGGCATCCGCAAAGCGGAACTCGACTCCATTGCAAGCGCTTCAGAAAATTTTGTGGTCTTGAAAAGCATGGTGACCGATGAGAAGGGTGAATCCAAAGAATCAAACGCCGGACTGGCCTATGGAATTGGATTTGGAAGCGGACTACTGATCTATATGACGATGTTCATCTTTGGATCCATGGTGATGCGCGGCGTGGTGGAAGAAAAAACCAACCGCATTGCTGAAGTCATTGTGTCGTCCTGCAAGCCCTTTGAACTGATGATGGGAAAGATTGTGGGAATAGCGGGCGTGGGACTTACCCAGCTGCTGCTGTGGATTGCACTCATCGTTGCCCTCTCCAGTTCCCTTTCCGCATTCATTCCCGCTGATGCGGTAGACCAGTATCAAAACATGCAGCAAAACCCTACATTGTCTGTCGCGCAAGGCAACAATGCCACCGCCATGAAAATCCTGGAAGCAAAAGATGAATTGATCGCAGGAGCCAACTGGATGGCCATCATTGCCTGCTTTCTTTTTTATTTTCTTGGAGGATATCTTTTTTATGCTTCACTCTTTGCGGCCATTGGTAGTGTTATCAATGAAGACCCTCAAGAAGCACAGCAACTCATGCTGCCCATCACTATGCCCATCATTTTTGCATTCATCATACTGGGAGGAGTGTTGGATAATCCCGGAAGCAGCCTTGCAGTGTGGACCAGCATTATCCCGTTCACATCGCCCATCATCATGATGGGAAGGATTCCGTTCGGTATTCCCAATACCGTTCCGTACTGGCAGCTGGGAGTATCGATGCTCAGCCTCATCGGCGGCTTCATCTTCACTACCTGGTTTGCAGCCAAAGTCTACAGAACCGGTATCTTGATGTACGGTAAAAAAGCCACCTGGAAAGAAATGATCCGCTGGGTTTTTGCATAGATTTTGGCGTAATCTTGCCAAATGAAATTGCTGTACAGTTACCTCAAGCCGTACAAGTGGCTGATCGTGCTCACCATGGCTCTGGCCACCGTGAACACGGTCTTTTCGCTGATCGATCCGATCATCTTTGGAAGAATCATCAAGTTGTCGCAAGACATCAACACCCGTCAGGAAAATGGCAACCCGTTCGGATGGAACGAATTTTTCAATGCCACGCTTGTGCTGCTCTTGATGTCGATGGGAACGGCCATGATGAGCCGCATTGCAAAGAACTTTCAGGACTATTTCGCCAATGTCGTGATCCAAAAATTTGGAGCAAAGATTTTTACCGATGGACTGCGCCATGCCATGAAACTTCCTTATCAGGAATTTGAAGACCAGCGCAGCGGCGAAACCCTCAGCGTGCTGACCAAAGTCCGAACCGATACGGAAAAATTCATCAACTACTTTGTGAACGCGCTGTTTGCCATTGTCGTGGGCATCACCTTCGTGTTCATTTACGCTTCGGTCTACATCCACTGGACGGTTCCGGTGGCTTACGTGGCCGGCATCGGAATGCTCTCCTGGGGCACCAATGTGCTGAGCAGAAAAGTAAAAGCGATTCAGAAAAAGATTGTCAGTTCCACCACATCGCTGGCGGGTACCACCACAGAAAGTTTGCGCAACATTGAGCTGGTAAAGAGTTTGGGGCTCACCGAACAGGAAGTAAAACGTCTCAATGCCGACACCTATAAAATATTAGGATTGGAACTGACCAAGGTAAAACGCATCCGCAGCATCAGTTTCTTGCAGGGAACCATGGTGAATACGTTACGGCAAGTGATTTTATTCCTGCTCATGTGGCTGGTATTCAAAGACGATATGCAGCCGCACGAGATGGTCACCATGCAATTCTTTTCATTTTTTATTTTTGGTCCCCTCCAGGAAATAGGAAACATCATCCTTTCCTACCGCGAAGCAGAAGCTTCAATTACCAACTATCACCAGCTGATGCAAAAAGAGCCGGAAAAAGCGCCGGAAAATCCATCGCACCTGGGCGATATCGAAACCCTGCAATTTGTCAGCGTGGGCTTTCAGCACATCACGGCCAAACAAAAAGCAATCGATGGCATATCATTTGAAGTGAACCGCGGTGAAACCGTCGCGTTTGTAGGTCCCTCGGGCTCTGGCAAAACCACGCTGATGAAATTACTGGTGGGACTCTACCGTCCACAAGAAGGAAAAATCCTCTACAACGGCATGGACGAAACGGCCATTGATTTTGAAGACCTGAGAAAACAAATCGGTTTTGTTACCCAAGATACCCAACTGTTTTCCGGAACCATCCGCGAGAACCTGCTGTTCGTGAATCCGGATGCTACACAAGAACAGCTGCAGTCGGCACTCGATAAAGCCTCCTGCCACTCGCTGCTCAATAGAGCCGATCGGGGAATCGATACGGTTATTGGAGAGGGTGGACTCAAGCTTTCAGGCGGAGAAAAGCAACGCATTTCAATTGCACGAGCCCTATTGCGCCATCCACGCGTCTTGCTCTTTGATGAAGCAACCTCAGCACTGGATTCCATCACAGAAGAAGAGATCACAGAAACCATTCGTTCCATTTCAGCCAGAAAAGAACAGATCACCTTGCTGATTGCACACCGGTTATCGACGATCATGCACGCCGATCGTATTCATGTTTTAGAAAGAGGCGAAGTAGTAGAAACCGGAACGCACACCGAGTTGCTGGAAGCCAAGGGACTTTACTACGCCATGTGGCGCCAACAAATCGGTGAGCGCAAGAAAATGATGGGAATTACTGGATAATCAACTTAAAGTCGATTGAAATATCCGTTTCCCCTTTCGTAATCGGATCGTTTGCCGCTTTTATACCTGGCTTGTGTTTGAGGGTCACATTGACCATACCTCTGCTGGGATTCAAGGTGGTGGACCAGAACGAAGTCGTTCCCAATGGAAGTTGTTTGGAATCGGTATTCAACTGACTGATCGAGACCAGCGAACCAGGAGAAGGCGTGAAATAAAATTGATGGTCATCGGCTTCTGCAACAATTTCTTTGGTTACATCATCAGCAGGAGAAACACTCTCATTCAACACAGACACCTCACAGCTGTATGCAATATTTTTCTGTAAAATGATGCTGTCGAATTTTACAGGGGCTGCGCCTCCGTCCCCATCCAGGTCCTTGAACTCATAAATCAGAGGGACTGCACTTCCTGCCGCTATGTTGCTGAATTTCAATCTGACGGTAGTGATCAACTCTACTTCATTGGGATCAATTTTACTTTTTTTACACGAAGAGAATCCTACTGCAAGAACCATGAACAGGGCAAAAACACGATAGATTTTTTTCATACGTTTGAATTTTAATTTATAAGGTGAGTTTTAATTTCAATGAAATATTTCTTCCCCGATCCAATGCGAAATACCGAAATGCGTTCATGTAATCGCGGTAAGCAACATTGAACAGGTTGGTTACACCGGCCACGACATCGATCGAATTGTTCTTCTTGATCAAGCCGGTAGAGGCCTCCAGGTTGACCAATGTATATGCAGGTGGCGGAGGCAGGTAATCCGATTGCATCGACTCCATTGCATTTGCATCAACAACTTTTATGTTTCCGGTCGGGGGTACGCGCGTCTGCCGGGTAACGTGCTGCAGGTACAGTTTGATCGTCGGCTGCTTCAGCAATTTTCCATCGGTGAACACATAGGAAACTTCTGCTTCATAGCGGTCGGATGGCATTTGAATCAACCAGGTCTTGGCTGTTTGATCATATGCCCTGAGCAAGGAGCCCTTCAACTGAACCGTCCAATGCGCAGAAACATCATATCCCACGCTCAGATCTGTTCCGCTGAGGGATGCGCGGGTTTGAGCATAATCAAACACCGGGAATGCACCGCGAATGGTGAGCAAGGGAGGATATCCCGGTTTCAAATACATAAACCCATCGATTTCTTTTTGATAAACACCCCATTCTATTTCCCATTTGGGAGAACTGTATACCAGTGATCCCATCCCTCCGATGGCGCGTTCAGGTCGCATTCCGGGATCACCCCGTTCAATGCGGGCAGCACCGTGATGCAGGCCATTGCTGAACAGTTCATTGATCTGTGGAGATCGCCAGGCAGTGGATGCAATGACCGATGCGCGCAAATGATCGTTGAAACGGTACGCTGTCAACGCCGTTCCTGACATTCCGGAAAACATGCGTGAACCATAGGGTTCGCCGGGCACCAGTACATTTCCCATCAAGCGATCAAATGGAGATTTATCGTTATCGGTGATGGAGTAGCGGTGACGGTTATCGTACCGGAGTCCCAACTCAAATTGCCATTTGTTGAGTTGGTATTTACTGGCCGCCCAGATACCAAGATCCAGTGAACGGTAGTTGGGGACAAAATACCGGTAGTTGATCGAGTTCATCTGGTGCATGGCATTGATGCCGACCGATCCCTTTAGGCGTTCATGACCATAATGCTCCCAAACCAAATCGGCCATATTGGTAAACAGATCCAGCTCGAGCTGGGGGAGAGCGGACTCACTTCGGGTGATGTCAAATTCCTTTCGGTTATTGTACTGCGAGGAGAGCGTCAGGCTGATGCGGTGATCATTGTGGTATTCCCGGTACGCTTTGAGTTTTACCAGTTGGTGCTGGACATCTTGATACGGGCGATCGATTGCATACGCAAACGATGCGTTCTTGATATAATCCGGTGGTTCTTTGAGTCGAATGATGTATTCAAGATCCGTCAGGTTGCCCACGTGCGATCCACTGAAAATGCCTATGCGGGTATTGAAGATGCTGTAAAAAAATTCGAGTCCCCGATCCTGTTTCCTCCATCCTGCAGCAGCCGATGCATTGAACTCTTCCACTCCGGAATTTTTCAACCAATATTCAGGGGTGCGGGCATTGCCTCCTCGCTTAGCCGTGGCCTGTACACGCCAGGCCGTCAATCCTTTTTTCTCAAATGCTCCTTCCAGTTGTGCAGAAACGACGCCTTGACGGTTATTGGAGAATGCAGCAAGGTTGAGTTCTCCGTTGAGCTCGTGGGAGTACCGCAACAAGCGCGGTTCAACCAAGACCACCCCTCCGATGGCATCGCCTCCGTAACGAATGGACGAAGCGCCTTTGATTACCGTGAGTCGGTTGGCCACATACGGATCAATTTCCGGTGCATGTTCGCTGCCCCATTGCTGACTTTCCTGACGAATGCCGTTGTTGAGGATGAGCACGCGACTGCTATGGAGTCCCTGAATAACCGGTTTATATATATTATTACCGGTCTGCAGCACGGTAACCCCGTTGATGCGTTGCAGGGATTCCCCCAGTGATTGACCACGAGTCGCCAAAAGCGCTTGCCCTTTCAATTCACCGCTCATTCCTTCGGATCGGACAGAAGAGGCACCGACCACCACGACTTCCTTTAAAATATTTTCCTCGTGGCTGAGTTCAAAACTTTTTGTGAGGTCTTCACGAATGTGAAAATGATATTCAGAAGTTTGGCAATCGGCATGGGTAACGCGGAGGGTGTAATCGCCGGGACAAATACCCAATAAACTGTACTTGCCTGCTGAGTCGGTGGTTACAGTGCGTTTCAACTCCACCAAGGTAACCGTAGCCTGCTGAAGCAACTGCCGTGTATCGGCATCCTTGACCAGGCCACTGATGCGCAAGACGCATTGCGACTGGGATTCCAGCTGCACTAATACCAGTATACCAATGAAAAGCAATGGTCGCATGCGTGGACCAAAGCTACTGAAAAATTAAAAATTTGCAACAGTATTGCAAATTTTTACAATCGCTCGATGATTCCCGCAATTCCTTGTCCCCCTCCCACACAGGCAGAGACCATCCCGTACCGCTTATTCAGCCGATTCAGGTCGCCGAGCAACTGCACGGTGAGTTTCGCTCCGGTACATCCCAGGGGGTGGCCCAGTGCAATGGCGCCGCCGTTGATATTGATGATGGAAGGATCCAGGTTGAGTTCGTGGATAACGGCGAGGGCCTGTGCAGCAAAAGCCTCGTTGAGCTCGATCAGGTCAATATCCGACAGGGAGAGTCCCGATTGCTTCAAAGCTTTTGGAATGGCTTCAACGGGACCGATGCCCATGATTTTGGGGGAGACTCCTGCTACTGAACAATGAACCAACCGACCAATGGGTTTTAGTCCCAGTTGGTTGACCATGCGCTCGCTCATCACCACGACAAATGCGGCTCCATCCGAGGTTTGTGAAGCATTTCCTGCAGTTACCGTGCCGTTGACAGCAAACGCTGGTTTCAGTTTTGCCAATCCATCTAGTGAAGTATCGGCCCGCACGCCTTCATCGGTATCCACCACGAAACTGCGTTGCGTGCGCTTCCCTTTTTCGTCCAGGTAGACCTCATTGACCGTGATGGGCACGATACCTTCTTTGAAGTGCCCGTGTTGAATTGCGTTCAACGCTTTTTGGTGAGAGGACAATGAAAATTCATCTTGAGCGTGTCGACTCACCTTGAATTGCTTGGCAACCGCTTCAGCGGTGAGTCCCATGTTGATATAATAATCCGGATCATCGGAAGCGATCTCAAATGAAGGAACTGTTTTCCATCCCGCAGCCGGAACAAAGGTCATGCTTTCGGTCCCACCGGCGATGATGCACTCAGCCATGCCGGCCCTGATCTTTGCTGTTGCAATCGCAATGGTTTCAAGTCCGGATGCACAATACCGGTTCACGGTGATCCCCGGAGCATGCTCCCCCAATGCACGGGCAGCGATGATGCGGCCTACCTGCAAACCTTGTTCGGCCTCGGGAACCGCGTTGCCTACGATCACATCATCAACCTGTTTGGCATCCAGTTGCGGAACGGTTTTCATCAGTTCCTGGATCACCTGTATGGCCAGATCATCGGGACGGGTGAACCGAAATCCCCCCCGTTTTGCTTTGGTAACGGCCGTACGGAGTCCCGCTACGATATACGCTTCTTGCATAAGTCAATTTTTCTCCTATCGAATGTATGGATTTTTCACCACCTTAGCATTTCAAAGAACCCCATGGAAAAAGTATTCAAACCGATTTCCGGTTACACGGCAGCCATAACGGCTTTTTTAAGTTTTGTTGCATCCATTTTTCTCTTTGCAAACAGCGGAGCATCCGATAGTCAGGGCACATTCATTCTGCTGGGCGTACTGCTGACCCTCACCTGGATGATTTTGTTGAAAGGACTGACGGTGATTGATCCCAATTATGGCATCATCCTCACGTTCTTTGGAAAATACATCGGAACAATAAAAGAAAACGGTTTGCAATTTGCCAATCCGCTCTATTCCAAAATGAAAATTTCACTGCGGGCCCAAAGTTTGGAAAGCAATAAATTAAAAGTCAACGACAAGCTGGGCAATCCGATTGAAATTGCTGCTGTCATTGTTTGGCAGATCAGCGATACGTACCGTGCTGCATTTGATGTGACCAATTTCAATGAGTATGTAAAAAATCAAAGCGAAGCCGCTGTTCGTCACCTGGCCACCAGTTATGCATACGACAACATTGAAGATGAACAGGCGCAAATTACACTCCGTGATGGAGGAGATAAAGTAATTGAAATGCTGGAACAGGAATTGAATGAGCGCTTGAGCAAAGCAGGCATCAGCATCATCGAAGCCCGCATCAGTCACCTGGCCTATGCCCCAGAAATTGCAGGCGCAATGCTGCAGCGACAACAAGCAACTGCGATTGTGGCTGCACGCACAAAAATTGTGGAAGGGGCAGTAAGCATGGTCGAGATGGCCTTGGCACAGCTTTCAGAAAAGAAGATTGTGGACCTCGACGACGAGAAAAAAGCATTAATGGTGAGCAACCTCATGGTTGTACTCTGCGGAGAGAAAGCAGCCTCGCCAGTACTCAATACCGGTTCGCTCTGATCCACCAAAACGAAGTTCGTTAACTTTGCGCCCATGTACGGGCTGATCAAACAGGTTCTTTTTCTTTTGGATGCCGAAAAGGCCCATTACCTGTCCATGAACCTGCTCCGTTTTGCCTGTTCCATTCCTCCCCTGCGGTGGGCCATTTCCCGTGCATTTACACCAACCCATCCTTCGCTCAAAAAGAATGTGCTCGGATTGGAGTTTCGCAATCCAGTAGGACTCGGAGCGGGTTTCGATAAAAACGCTCGCTACCTGCGAGAACTGAATGCGCTGGGATTTGGATCGGTGGAAATCGGGACGGTAACGCCCCTCCCCCAAATTGGAAACGATAAACCCCGACTGTTTCGCTTACCGGCAGATCACGCACTGATCAACCGCATGGGATTCAACAACGATGGACTGGAAACCATCGCCAAACGATTACACGCATGGAAGTCCGCCTCCTCCGGCGATCATTCACGAATGATCATCGGCGGCAACATCGGAAAAAATAAATCCACTCCAAATGAAACAGCCTGGAAAGATTATGAAACCTGTTTCAACGGACTGTTTGATGTGGTCGATTATTTTGTGGTGAACGTGAGCTCTCCCAATACACCGGGATTGCGTGCACTGCAAGACAAAGAGGCCCTCAAAGAAATTTTAAACATCCTCATCGCGAACAATCAAGCGCGACCAACCCGGAAACCCTTGCTGCTCAAAATTGCTCCGGATCTCACCGATGGACAACTGCAGGACATTGCCGACCTCTCCCGTGAACTCCAACTCGATGGCATTGTGTCCAGCAATACCACCATCTCCCGTGACTCACTCAGTGAACATAGTAAACCACTGGCCGATCAGATGGGAGCTGGTGGACTGAGTGGCAGGCCGCTTAAATTGGCGTCAGACGCAGTACTCTCCCGTTTGCATGCACTCACGAATGGCAGCATTCCCATCATCGCCAGCGGTGGCGTGTTCACCGGAAACGATGCCATCGATAAATTGAATCACGGAGCCCACCTGGTGCAGGTATGGACGGGATTCATTTACGAGGGACCGGGCATCGTAGCATCCATTTGTAAAAAACTCATTCACCATGTACGCTGAACTATTGACCGTTGACGCATTGATCAGCCTGATCACCCTTGCACTTTTGGAAATTGTTCTGGGCATTGACAATGTCATTTTCGTTTCCATTCTGATGGGACGCTTAAAAGAAGAACAAAAATTACTCTCCAGAAGAATCTGGATGTTTCTGGGTATAACAATAAGAATTGGATTACTCCTGGCCTTGGGTTGGCTCGTGGCCAACGGAAATAAAGAACTATTTGGTCTGGACATCAAGGACCAGCACTACGGGTTTACACTGCGCAACATGATTTTATTTTTCGGTGGACTCTTTTTGCTGTATAAAACCGTAAAAGAAATTCACGGCAAACTGGAAGGAGCTGAAGAAGGTTCTGGAACTGGACAGCAGTCAGGTGCTTCGTTTGCAGCGATCATGTCGCAAATCATCTTGATCGACATGATCTTTTCATTCGACAGCATCATCACGGCAGTCGGCATGGCCCGTCACGTTGAAATCATGATCATCGCTGTCATCATTGCCATGGTGATCATGTTCTTTTTTGCACAGGATATCTCTTCCTACATCCACAAGCATCCAACCCTGAAAATGCTGGCACTGGCCTTTTTACTCATGGTAGGATTTAGTTTGTTCTTTGAGGGATTGCAACCGATCCATGGCAGCCACATCGATAAAGGCTATATCTATTTTGCCATGGCATTTTCATTTGGTGTAGAAATGCTGAACATGCGCCTTCGAAAAAAATCAAAACCGGTCAGCCTTCGCCAACCGCTGATCAAGGATTGATCAATGAAAGAGTTGAGCAGCACCAACGACTGCAGCGGTCTCCGTTCGAAGTCGACTCACCCCCAATGAAACCGGAACGGCTCCAGCAACTTCTGCAGTACTGAGTTCTTGAGCGGTGAAATCCCCTTCGGGACCAATCAATAGCAAGACATCTCCGTCAACAGGATCCAAGCGTTTTTTATCTCCTTCCATGCAATGGGCAATGTACCGATGTGAAGGAGGTATAGTCGCAAACAGTTCATCTACACTCATGGGAGCATGCACCTGCGGAAACCATACGTTCCGGGATTGCAAGGCTGCACTCTGGACGATCTGTTGTGCTCGTTCCATGCGAAAATGCTGCCGCGTGGTCCGCTGACAGAGCAACGGTACAATTTCTGTTACCCCTATTTCCGTGACTTTTTCCACCATCCACTCAAACCGCGATGCATTCTTCAACAAAGAGCAGGCCAGGACGGTGCGTCTTGCAGGCGCGGGAAATTGAATGCACTCGGTGATTGAAACCGTGAGATTCTTTTTATCACTGGATGCAATGACCGCATTGCATTGCCGGCCTTTCCCGTTGGTGAGGGAGATGACCTCTCCCACCGACATGCGCAATACCGTCATCACATGTTTGCGGGTTTCTGCATCAAGAGAAACAGTACCAGCGTGATCCGGAAGATCGTGGCAATAAAAAAGTGGAACCGAATTCATAGTGCATCAACATCAAAAAGGCGTGTCTTCCATGTCCCCTCCGGGATCTTCATTCATCTTGCTTCCTTTTTGAATGAATAGTTTTGCGCCTTCATTCTCACCAACGGGCCGCCAGCTTCCTCCCTGCGGATACCCACCGGAGAAAGAACCAATTTGTTCCTGTTCTTCAAATTTCTGAATATACAGCTTGGCCTTGAGCTTGATGGTTTCGAGGGAACCGTTGCGGTGCTTGGCAATTTTTACAAATACATCCCCCTTGGTATCTTCACCCATTTCATTGGTGGTGATATCGTAATAGTCGGGGCGATACAGGAACATCACCACGTCAGCATCCTGTTCTATGGCTCCCGATTCACGCAGATCCGACAATTGAGGGATCTTGTTATTTTCTTTGCGCTTTTCTACTTCACGGCTCAACTGACTGAGTGCAACAATGGGTACCTGCAATTCTTTTGCCAGTTGCTTCAGGTTTCGGGAAATGGTGCTGATTTCCTGTTCACGGTTGCTGTTGCGGTGCTCAGAAGATCCACTCATCAACTGCAGGTAATCGATGATGATCAATCCTACATTGTTAATGCTTTTTAAGCGCCTGCACTTCGCACGCAATTCAAAAATGTTGAGCGCAGCAGAATCGTCGATGAAAAGGTTGGCATTGGTCAGCGGTTCAATACCCTTTTTATATAGCTGCTTCATTTCGTGATCTTCTAATCGTCCCCGCGATATTTTCTCCAACGGCAATTCACTTTCTGATGAGAGGATACGCTGCACCAGCTGACTGGTACTCATCTCCAGGCTGAAGAAGGCTACCGGGACTGGCTTTGTGGGATGCATGGCCGCATTGCGAGCAAGGTTCAGTGCAAAAGCCGTTTTACCCACGGATGGTCGCGCGGCAAGAATAATAAGATCAGAGCTTTGCCACCCGTACGTGGTCTTATCCAACGTTGGGAAGCCGGTTGGCACACCCGTGATGTCTTCATTGCGCATCCGCATTTCATCGATGCGGTTCACGGTATCCCTTACACTTTTTCCCAGCGTATCAAATTCTTTTTTGAGTTGATCGTTGGCGATGGAAAACAATTTTTGTTCTGCATCATCAAGCAAATCAAATACATCGGTCGCATCATCGTAAGCATCGGTGATGATTTCACTGCTGATGCGAATCAGTTCCCGCTGAATGAATTTTTCCTGAACAATGCGTGCGTGCGCTTCTATGTTGGCCGCCGACACAACCGCGTTGGTCAGTTTTGAAATGTAGTAGGGTCCGCCAACGGTATCCAGCATTTCCATCGACTTCAATTCTTCTACTACGGTTAACAGATCAATGGGCTTGTTGTCTAAATTGAGTTGGACAATGGCACGAAAGATACTTTGATGGGCTTCAACATAAAAGCATTCGGGTTTGAGGATATTGCCTACCACGTCAAATGCACCCCGTTCGAGCATGACCGCTCCCAATACTGCTTCTTCCAACTCCCGCGATTGGGGTGGAATTTTTCCATACGCCAGGGGATTGAAATCTGCCGAGGCTTTTCTTCTCGTCCTTCTGTCACGGTTCAGGTTCGAATCCATATGGCGAATATACCAAGGAAGCGCCAAGCAGATTCGTATTAAAAAACATTAATGAGAACATGGAATTAACAAGGCTGTACACCGAAACAAGCGGGTTATCAACAGCATACATGGGCTTGTCCACACCTTATTCTATCCCCAGACCCTCCCCGCTCATGTTTCGATTATAGTATATTTGCGCCATGACGATTTCCTACAAATGGCTCATGGATTATTTTGATGAGCCGATCCCTCATGAAAAGTTGTCGCATATCCTCAATTCCATCGGATTGGAAGTGGAAAGTTATGAGCATTTTCAAGAGGTCAGGGGTGGTTTGGTGGGGCTGATCACGGGTGAAGTGCTGCAGGTAGAAAAACATCCCAATGCCGACCGTCTTTCTGTGACCCGCGTAAACATTGGCAGTTCCGATCCGTTGCAAATTGTCTGTGGAGCCCCCAATGTGGCTGTAGGACAAAAAGTGATTGTCGCGCCGGTAGGAACAACCATTTTCCCAACCGCAGGTGACTCCCTAACCATGAAAAATGCAAAAATCCGGGGAGTGGAAAGTCAGGGCATGATCTGCGCGGAGGATGAAATTGGATTGGGGACCGATCACAACGGAATCAAGGTGTTGGATCCATCCACTCCAGTAGGAATGGCTGTGGCAGATTTGTTTCACCCCTATGAAGACCATGTGATTTCAATTGGGCTGACTCCCAATCGAAGCGATGCCATGAGTCACCTGGGTGTAGCACGCGATGTATGCAACTGGCTCAATCACCACGAAGGAAAATCGATTGCCCCTAAAACACCCGCTGCAGCACCATGGGTCCACTCGGGAACAACATCTCCTATTTCGGTTGAAATTTTAAATACAGAGGATTGCAAGCGATACTGCGGCGTGTACATCGCAGGGGTGACTGTTCAGGATGCGCCGATTTGGCTCCGCCAACGCCTGACTGCCATCGGCCAACGTCCCATCAACAACATGGTCGACATCACCAATTACATCCTTCACGATACAGGTCAGCCGCTGCATGCATTCGATGCAGATGCCATCACCGGCCAGCAGCTCAGGATTGGTAACCTGCCGGAAGGAACGCCGTTTGTGGGACTTGATGGCAAAGAACGAAAACTAAAGAGCAGTGATGTGATGATTTGCGACGGCAACGATCAACCGTTGTGCATGGGAGGGGTATTCGGAGGCAACAACAGCGGAGTCACCAGCAGCACGAAAAATATTTTTCTCGAAAGCGCATGGTTCCATCCTGTAAGCATTCGCAAAACATCGTTTCATCATTTTTTACGAACCGATGCAGCGATGAGGTTTGAGAAGGGAGTGGACAGTGGGCAAACACTGAATGTATTGAAACGGGCGGCAACGATGATGGCCGAACTGGGAAATGGAAGCATCGGCAGTGAGGCAATCGATGTGCATCCTTCTCCCGGCGAGCGTCCGAGGGTGACCTTGCATTACGATTACCTGAAAAGGGTGAGCGGAAAAGATTACGCGCGCAGTGCCGTGGAAGGCATTTTGAAAGGGATGCAATTCGTAATTCTCCAAAACGATGATCGTGCAATTGAAGTTGAAGTACCCACCTACAAAACCGATATTCAGATTGCGGCTGACTTGGTGGAAGAGATCATGCGCATTGACGGTTTTGACAATGTCAGTATTCCATCAACCATCACCATCACTCCGAGTGTAGCTGCCGCTAACGATCCTTTTGCCTTGAAAGAAAAGCTATCACAGGTACTCACCGGCATGGGATTCCATGAGATGGTGAACAATTCAATCACGCATTCGGCTTATTATTCAGAAGAAGAGTTGGGAAGGGCTGTGAAAATGCTGAATAATTTGAGTTCAGAATTGGATGTGATGCGATTGGACATGTTGGATACCGGCTTGCAGTCGGTTGCCCGCAACCTCAATCACCGCAACGTGCATTTGCAATTATTTGAATTCGGCAAAACCTACAGCAAGGCAGAGCAACAGTACAGTGAGCAAGATCATTTGGCCATGTTTTCCTGCGGGCAGTCGCGGTCCAAATCCTGGAACAGTCCCGAAGCCGCTGCCGATTTATTTTACCTGAAGGGAGTGGTTGCCGCGTTGCAGCAGCAATCATCGATTGGACAGATGGAGTACCGGGAAGAATCAATGCCGCGCTTCGCCTATTGCCTCAATGGCTATGCAGGTGAACAGTGTCTGGTGTCCATTGGTCGCCCCGCTCAACCCATATTGGAACGTTGCGGCATCAAGAGCGATGTGTGGTATGCCGATATCCACTGGGATGCTTGGTGGAAAGTTGCCTGTGCATCCTCCATCCGGTACAAGGAGGTTTCGAAATTCCCCTCCGTGGAACGCGACCTCTCATTTGTTATCGGGAAAGATGTAACTTTCAGTCAGATCGAGCACGTGGTGAATTCCCTTTCGTTGCATCACCTCAAAGGATACCAACTCTTTGATGTGTTTCAGAGTGAAAAATTGGGAAAGGATCGGCAATCATTGGCCATGAGTTTCACGTTTCAGGATGAAACCCGAACGCTGAAGGACGAAGAAGTGGAAGCCGCTATGAACCAGATCATCGGTCAACTTGAAAAGAATACATCGGCAGAGATCAGAAAGCAATGAGTGCAACACAGGCCCATATCGAGCGCATTGAAGAAAAACTCAAATCCGTATTGAGCAGACACCAGAGTTTGAAAAAAGAAAACGACAAACTCAAAAAGCAATTGGAAAAAACGGAAGAGGAAAAGGCTTCACTGGTGGATCAGCTCAAGCAATCTGCGTTACAGATCAGTATGCTGAAATCTTCAGAAGGGAGTGCTGCAAAATCTACCCGCGCAACTTTGGAAAAAAGAATCAATGCGTATGTGAAGGAAATCGACCGATGCATTGCTTTGCTCGGTGATCAGGCTTAGATGCGTTTAACCGTTTTCATTTCAACGGTGTCCTTCCCTTGAGAACATTCGACCGTGTAAATTCCGTATGGCAGTTCTCCCAATCCTTCCCAATCAATGGAGGCTGCTCCCGAGTGAATGGGGTTCTCCGTTTTGCACCAAATTTGCCCGTCTTCGCTTTTCAATGTAACTTGGAGGGGCGCTTGAACGGCACCTTCAACCTCGATGATGAGTCGGTCGATGAAGCTGAATGATCTGGTTTTTGCAAACATGATTTTTGGTTTTGGATCAAGAAGCCGATTCAAAATAGTGAATTAATTGTGAATAAACGCAATAAATATTGAAAAATGTCGACAATCATCCCCATAAATCTGATTTTAGGTGATCGTACGTACCGAATCAAGATTAAAAATACCGATGAAGCCCGGGTGCGCGACCTTGCCAAAGCACTGAACGATCAGCTGATGCAATTCAAGAAACAGTACGCCGGTAAGGACATGCAAGATTACCTGGCCATGGTGTTGCTGTCCCATGTGCTGGAAAACAAGGAGGACCAGGCATCCCCTGCAGCAATTGCCCCGGTGGAGTTCGATATTGTCCCCCACCTGGAGCGGATGGAGTCGCTCTTGAATAAGGTCCTCGACTGATCTTCCATTCATCCAAAAAAGGCAGTCCGACTGCCGTATTTTCATTAATTTCGCTCACTATTGCCCGCGTAAGGATTTTTTAATGCAGGGATTGAACATGAATAAATCGATTAACAATGGATTCTCAACTCATCATACCCATCATCACAGGGATCGTGGCCGCATTGGTTGGCCTCGGACTGGGTAGGCTCATTTTCTCCAAGAACACGGCCTCCAAGCTGGAGGAAGCACAAAAACAGGCAAATCAACTCATAGCAGAAGCCACAAGCAAGTCCGAAACCATCAAGAAAGAACGGATGCTGGAGGCGAAGGAAAAATTCGTGCAGCTGAAAGCGGATCACGACAAAGAAGTGTTCGAGCGGAACAGAAAGCTCAACGATTCAGAAAACCGCATCAAGCAGAAAGAGCAAACCATTAATCAGAAAATGGAATCGCTCGAAAAGCAGGGAAAGGAAAATGATTCGATCAAAGAGCACCTGAACCGTCAGATCGAGATCGTGAACCAGAAGCGCAGCGAGCTGGAAAAGCACCAGGAAGAACACATTCGCAAGCTGGAAAAAATTGCGGGACTGAGTGCCGAAGATGCAAAAGCCCAATTGGTGGAAAGCCTGAAACAGGAGGCACAGACCCGGGCACTTTCTCTTCAGCAAGAAATCATTGAAGATGCCCGTCAGAAGGCCAATAAAGAAGCGCGAAAGATCATCATTCAGAGCATACAGCGCACCGCAGCAGAGCAGACGATTGAAAACACGGTGACCGTATTTCAGTTGGAAAGCGATGAGATCAAGGGACAAATCATTGGTCGCGAAGGACGCAACATCCGCGCCATTGAAGCTGCAACCGGTGTGGACCTTATTGTAGATGACACTCCGGAAGCCATCGTCCTTTCCTCATTCGACCCCCTGAGAAGGGAGATTGCACGACTGGCCCTGCAGCGTCTGGTCAGTGACGGCCGCATCCACCCGGCCCGCATCGAAGAAGTGGTTGAAAAAACCCGCAAGCAACTGGAAGAACAGGTGATGGAAATCGGCGAACGCACCATCATTGAACTCGGTATACACGGTCTGCACAAAGAATTGGTTCGGGTAGTGGGCAAGATGCGTTTCCGCTCTTCTTACGGACAGAACCTGCTCATGCACAGCCGGGAAGTCGCCAACCTCTGCGGCATCATGGCCGCTGAACTGGGACTCAATCCAAAATTGGCCAAACGCGCAGGATTGCTGCACGATATTGGCAAAGTGCCCGACGAAGAAACCGAACTCAGCCACGCATTATTGGGTGGAAAGCTTGCCGAAAAATACGGCGAAAACCCTGCAGTGGTCAATGCGATTGCCGCACACCACGATGAGACTGAAATGCAGTACGTCATCTCCCCCATCATCCAGGCCTGCGACGCCATCAGCGGTGCCCGCCCCGGAGCCAGAAGGGAGATCATGCAACAATACATCCAGCGGATCAAAGACCTTGAAAACCTCGCCTTATCCTATACCGGAGTGGAAAAAGCCTACGCCATTCAGGCCGGTAGGGAACTTCGGGTGATTGTAGAGGCAGACAAAGTAACGGATGGGGACAGCGAAAAGCTCAGTTTTGAGATGGCGCAAAAGATCCAGACCGAAATGACCTATCCCGGACAAATCAAGGTGACCGTCATCCGTGAAAAACGCACGGTTAACGTGGCCCGCTAAAAATTTTGGACCTAAGCCAATTTTGACTAACTTTGCAACCCTTAATTTCAGGTTATGAATCAAGCTATTGCGTTTGTTCACGAACAGTTGACCCCCTCCAAGGAATACCCAAAGTTCAAGGCCGGGGACAACATCACCGTCAATTATAAGATCATTGAAGGAAATAAAGAGCGTATCCAGAGCTTCAAGGGCGATGTGATCAAGCGTCAGGGTCAGGGCAGTACAGCGACCTTCACCGTCCGGAAGATTTCCGATGGTGTTGGCGTAGAAAGGACCTTCCCTGTAGCATCCCCCAACATCGACTCCATCGTATTGAACAAGTCCGGTAAGGTTCGTCGCGCTAAACTCTACTTCCTGCGCAGCAGAAGCGGAAAGAGCGCAAGGATCAAGGAAAAACGCATGTAATTCCTGTTCTAACACCCTATTTCATCCCGCACGGTTTCCCGATGCGGGATTTTTATTTGGGTGCCCATCCCAAAAAATTGTAGATTTGTACTTGATCAAAAAGGTAGTATATGTTGACCAATAGCGTATTCTTGTTAGCGATGCCAGGGGGTTCTGAATGGATCTTCATCATCATCGCCGTGTTGATTCTTTTTGGAGGTCGCAAGATACCCGAATTCATGCGCGGTCTGGGCAAGGGCATTCGTGAGTTCAACGATGCCAAGTCCAATGTGAAGAAGGAGATCGAAGAAGGCATGCACGAAAAAGACAAACAGCAGTCCACAAACTGATCCTGCTCCCCATTCGCTTTTGTTTTCTCATCGTTCCATATCGGAGTTCCGACAATCATTGGCGTGCGGTGAATTCACCTGCACCCAAGTCGTAGAACATTACCTCAGCCGCATCCGGCAGCACTCCCATCTGAATGCCTTTGTTGAAGTATTTGCGGAAGAAGCTCTTCAACGGGCCGCAGCACTGGACCGAAAATTAAATGATCCTGGATCATGGGGGCGACTCTTTGGAGTTGTGGTGGGCATCAAAGATGTCATCTGCTACAAAGACCATCCCGTAAGTGCTTCGTCGGCCATGCTAAAAGGATTTACGTCCCAGTACAGTGCCACTGCCGTTGAGCGATTGCTCGAGGAAGACGCCATCATCATCGGTTCACTGAACTGCGATGAATTTGCAATGGGATCATCCAATGAACATTCGGTCCATGGAAAAGTGCTCAATGCACTGGATGAAACACGGGTTCCCGGAGGTTCTTCCGGAGGCTCAGCGGTAGCAGTTCAAGCGGGACTGTGCAGGGTGAGTCTTGGATCGGATACGGGGGGGTCTGTGCGACAACCCGCTGATTTTTGTGGCATCATAGGACTCAAACCCTCATACGGTAGAATTTCACGGCACGGACTGATTGCCTACGCCTCTTCCTTTGATCAGATCGGAATATTCTCCACCACCATTGAAGATGCCGCGACTGTTTTATCCGTCATTGCTGGTCCGGATGCTTACGACAGCACCTGCACGCAGGAAGCGGTCCCTGATTACCTCGGTGCACTCCAGCAACAAGCATCTTACCGCATCGCCTATTTCCCGGAAAGCCTGGAACACCCATCGCTGGATCCTGAAATCAAATCAGCGATTCAGCAACGCATGGCTGTACTTTCCAAAGCCGGCCATACCCTTTCCCCTGTCCGATTCGATTACCTGGATTACATCGTGCCCGCTTATTATGTAATGACCACGGCAGAAGCCTCTTCAAATTTATCCCGGTACGATGGAGTTCGCTTCGGTCATCGGTCGGCCAATGCCAACGAGTTGGAATCACTGTATACCCGATCCCGTTCGGAAGGTTTTGGAAAGGAAGTAAAACGAAGGATCATGCTGGGAAGTTTTGTGCTCAGTGCAGGTTATTACGATGCCTACTTCTCCAAAGCACAACAAATCAGAAAGTTGATAGTGCAAACAACACAGGAAATATTTGCCTCGCATGATCTGATCATCATGCCGACCGTTCCTGCTCCTGCATTTCGGTTTGGGGAAAAATCCAAGAATGCAGTGGACATGTACCTGGGGGATCTTTATACAGTGTTTGCAAATCTTGCAGGGATTGCAGCGGTTTCGCTGCCCTTGTTCCGCCATTCAAACGGGATGCCCTTTGGCATGCAAGTAATGTCCGATCGAAAGAACGAAACCAAACTACTGGACTTTGCTGCAGGTGAAGTGAAAGGATAGTTCTCCAATTGGAGTTAAAAATCATCGTCCTCGTCGAATCCGCCTCCGGATTCATCGAAGTATCCCATTTCCTTGAAATCATCATCGACTGAAAGGTCTTCGTCCTCGGATGATTTTTTTCCTCCGGTTTTTTTTGCACGGGACTTAGGCAAGTCGAATTCCTCGAAATCAGGATCCCAATTGTCCTCCTCTTCGGATTTCTCCCAATCATCATCTACCTCTGCTTCATCCACATCTTCATCATCCTCTTCTACATTTTTTTTAGAAGCAGATGCTTTCGCTGATTTGGATGGTTTTTCCTCCTCTACAGACTTGGTGCTGTTCTTTTTTTCTTTTGCTGATTTCGCCATATCGAAAAAGAAATTACATCGTAAAATTTCAGAGAGTTTTTTACTTCTCCAAATATTTAAAAAAATATTTTTCGATTCGAGTTATGCTTTGATGATTTGATCCCTTCCTGGCCCGTTGGAAATATAACTGACCGGGACCTTCAGGTAATCATTTATAAAGTGCATATAGGTGTTCATGGCAGCAGGAAGTTTGTCCGAAGACGCTATCGATGTGATATCAGTCATCCATCCGGAAAACTGCTGGTACACGGGTTCAATGGTTAATTTCCCCATTTGATAGGGTATGCTACGTTCCTCTTTACCATCTATGCGGTAATGTGTGCAGACCTGTAACTCTTCAAATGCATCCAGCACATCGGCTTTGGTCATTACAATCTGTGTGACACCATTGATCATGCAGGCAAAATCCAGGGCCACCAGATCGATCCAGCCGCAGCGGCGGGGCCTGCCGGTTGTGGCGCCAAACTCGTTACCGATTTTTCTCAACCGTTCGCCTACTTCATCGTGCAGTTCAGTCGGGAACGGCCCACTCCCTACCCGTGTGCAATAGGCTTTGGAGACACCGATCACCTCTTTAATGCGATTGGGAGCAATGCCCAACCCTGTACAGACGCCTGCCGAAATCGTGTTGGAGGAGGTCACAAAGGGGAAGGTGCCAAAATCCACATCCAGCATGCTGCCCTGTGCTCCTTCTGCCAGCACTTTTTTACCGGCCCTTATTTTTTCGTTGATGAAATACTCACCGTTCACAATGTTGAGGGACCGCATGAAATCTATGGCTTCAAAAAACTCCTCTTCCCATGCAGAAATATCTTCAGTAAACCCAAAACTATCCAGCATGCGCTGGTGCTTCATGCGGAGCTTGATGTATTGGGTGGTAAAATTCTTATCCAGTAAGTCGCCCACGCGAAGACCGTTTCTGCCGGTCTTGTCCATGTAAGCAGGACCAATTCCTTTCAGCGTTGAGCCGATTTTATCATTGCCTTTGGATAACTCGGACGCTTTATCGAGTGCCCGGTGCGTAGGCAGAATCAGGTGGGTGCGTTCAGAAATAAATAAGTTCTTTCGGCCGTCTACCCCGAATGCGGCGACCTTATCGTGTTCTTTCTTCAACGTAACCGCATCCAACACAACACCATTTCCAATCAGGTTAATGGTGCTGGCGTGGAAGATCCCGGATGGAATTTGGTGAAGGACAATTTTTTCTCCATTCACATACAACGTATGTCCAGCGTTGGGCCCTCCCTGAAACCGGGCGATGATGTCGTAGTGTGGTGCGAAATAGTCAACAATCTTTCCCTTTCCTTCGTCTCCCCATTGGAGCCCCAATAAAACATCAACCATGTGAACGTGTAATGGTAAGGGGCAAATTTAGTCGAATGGAGTACACGATTGAAAAATAAATATCCCCCTATTCACAATTAAGATTCGAGGTCGTACCGCTGAACTTTTTGAATACCCGGCAACTCTTTCAAACGGGCAGAAAGCACATCCAATTCATCTTTGTCGTGCACGTACAATTTGATGTTCCCCTCAAAAATGCCTTCGCGCGCCTCCACGGTAATGGCGTTGATGTTGATGCGAAGATCTCCGGATATCAGGTTGGTGATCTTGTGGATCACGCCCACGTCATCCAGACCGGTGATTTTGATGCCGGTGAGGAATGAAATCTCTTTATTCTTTGCCCACTTGGTTTTCACCACGCGGTGACCAAAGCTGGAAAGGAGTCGCGTGGCATTGGGACAATTCGTTCTATGAATGATCAGCCCTTTCCCGGAAGACACAAATCCAAATACATCGTCGCCGGGAATTGGTTTACAGCAATTGGCCAGTGCATATTTGATCTTATCGCTGCTTTCTCCAAATATGATGAGTTCGGTTTCTTTCTTGTTGTCTGCTCTTGTCCCGGTGTAGGCCGGTTTTTCGATTTCGGGCTTAGCCGGACGCTTGAGCTGAAGTTTATCGCCGCGTACTTCAAACTCTTTGAGTTCTTTCAAATCGATTTGTCGCACAGCAATTTTATAAAACAAATCCAGCTGTGACGGAAGTTTGTAAAAATCGACCAGGGCTTCGATGTTCTGGGAATTGAATGCCGCGCCAATTGCCGTGAACTTGCGTTCGGCGGCATAACGTCCCTCTTCAGAAAGTTTGCGTTTTTCTTCTCGGAGCGCGTCTTTGATGCGCGACCTTGCTTTTGCAGTTACCACCAACGGCAACCAGTCCTCAGAAGGTTTTTGCTTATTCGAAGTGATGATTTCGATTTGATCACCGCTGCGCAACTTATGGCCAATGGGCACCAGTTTGTGGTTCACTTTTGCACCGATGCAGCGCGACCCGATTGCGCTGTGGATGCCGAAGGCAAAATCAAGGGCAGTCGACCCAACCGGAAGTGTTTTTACATCACCTTTCGGAGTATAGACAAAAATTTCTTCCGCTAGAAAAGAGGTCTTGAATTCGTGCAGAAAATCAATCGAGGAAATATCTTCTCCTCCCATTGCTTCTCGTATTTGAGCAAACCACTTATCAAATCGGTCTTCGTCTGCTCCACCCTCTTTGTATTTCCAGTGAGCAGCGAGTCCTTTTTCAGCAATCTCATTCATGCGGCGCGAGCGGATCTGCACTTCCACCCAGCGGCCTTGGGGACCCATTACGGTGGTATGAAGCGCCTCGTACCCGTTGGACTTGGGATTGCTCAGCCAATCGCGCATCCGCTCAGGAGAGGGACTGTACATGTCGGAAACAACTGAATAAATTTTCCAGCACGCTTCTTTTTCCCGCTCAAACGGAGCATCAACAATGATGCGGATGGCAAACAGGTCGTACACCTCTTCGAACTCAACGTTCTTTTTCTTCATCTTGTTCCAGATGGAATGGATGGATTTGGCACGACCATAGATATCGCAGGGGAATCCTATTTTTTCAAGCTTTTCTTTTACCGGTCGGATGAACTCATTGATGTACCGGGTCCGTTCCCGTTTGGTCTCCGACAACTTTTTGGCAATCTGCCGATACGTATCGGGCTCCAGGTATTTCATCGAGAGATCTTCCATCTCGGTCTTGATGGTATAGAGTCCCATCCGGTGCGCAAGCGGAGCATAAACATAGACGGTTTCGGAAGCGACTTTCAGCTTTTTTTCACGCTTCATGCAATCCAGCGTGCGCATGTTGTGAAGTCGATCTGCCAGCTTGATGAGGATCACCCGCGGATCGTCGGTCAGCGTGAGTAAAATCTTCTTGAAGTTCTCGGCTTGTTGGGTGGTATTGTTATCCACCACCGTTGCAATTTTGGTCAGTCCATCAATGATGCGAACAATTTCCTGTCCGAATTCCCGTTGGACATCTTCCAGCGATATGTCCGTATCCTCCACGGTATCATGCAGCAGCGCACAAATGGTGGATCGGACACCCAGGCCGATTTCTTCCACACAGATCATGGCCACAGCGAGGGGATGGAAAATATAGGGTTCGCCACTTTTACGGCGCATTGTTTTGTGTGCATCGACGGCCATTTCAAAGGCATGACGCACCATTTCTTTGTCGCCCGACTTCAACTTGGGCTTCAGTGCCCGCAAGAGCGCACGATAGCGCCGAACGATCTCCTTGTTTTCCTGTTCTTCGGTGAGATCGTACTGCAGTTGCAGCTCATCTTTTTCCAAGGTTTCCATGCATTTCAAATTTACTGAAAATGCGGGGGATTGCCCTTTTTTGCCTTGAAACCGCTACCTTTGCTGCCCAATTTGAAAAAAGCCAAACGCCTTCGTATTGCGGGTGTGGTGAAATTGGTAGACACGCCAGACTTAGGATCTGGTGCCGCAAGGCATGGGGGTTCGAGTCCCTCCACCCGCACTTGGCTTTTTTCACAACATTGACGCTATGGCAACTATTTCAAGAACTCAGATCGCCCCCCTGCACGAACGCATTACCGTAACCGTTGAACCCAGTGACTACACAACGGGGTATGATGCATCGCTCAAAAAATATGCGAAATCAGCCAACATTCCCGGATTCAGAAAGGGCATGGTTCCAGCTGGCGTGATCAAAAAAATGTATGGAGCTTCTGTGTTCACCGAAGAAGTATTGCGCAGCATTGAAAATGAACTGATGAGATACCTGCAGGCGGAAAACATCACCTACCTGGGACAACCATTGCCGGAGGATGCTAACGATCCTGCGCAGTTCGATCACAGCAAGCCGTCTGCATACAGCTTTTCATTTGAGATTGGACTCAAACCGGAATTTGCCGTTCCAGATCTTGCCAAAGCAAAAACAACCTTGCACAAAGTAGAAGTGACCGATGAGATGGTGAATGAGGAAATTGATCGCTTTCAGCGCCGACTGGGAAAAATGACAGAACCGGAAACCATTAGCAACGAAGAAGACGTATTGAATGTTTCGTTTCAGAAATGTGCCGCGGACGGAACCGTTGAAGAAGGGACGGAAAAGAAAGATAACTCCCTGCTGTTGAAATATTTCAGTGCTGCTGTTCAGCAAGAGTTAAAAGGAAAGAAAAAAGACGAATCCATTGTAATTCAGCTGGGTACTGCATTTGAGGACAAAGAACGGGACTGGCTGTCCAGCGATCTGGGCGTGAACAAAGAGAATAACGACGATATGCAGCAGTCGTTTTTGATGACCATCACGCGCATCGCGTTCGTCGAAAAAAGAGACCTCGATGCAGACTTTTTCAAAGAAGCACTTCCTGGAAAAGAAGTCGCCACCGAAGATGAATTCCGCAACGAAATTCGTCAGCAGATTGCCGGATACTGGGGCCATCAGGCACAGCATTTGCTCGAGCACGAAATCTTCCATATTCTCTCCCAGGAAACCAGCATGAATTTTCCTGAATCATTCTTAAAAAAATGGTTGCTCAAGAGCGGAGAGAAAGAGCAATCTGAAGAAGCAATCGAAAAAGAATTCCCTGCTTTCCTGAACCAACTCCGCTGGACCCTGGTCAGCAACGAAATCGGAGTTCAGCAATCCTTGCAGGTGAGCCGCGAAGAAATCATCGACAGCATGCGCCAGCAGCTGATGGGATACTTTGGTTCCATGAACCTGGGCGGCAATTACGATTGGCTCGACAGCTACATCGATCGCATGATGGCCGATAAAAAACAAGTGGAAAGTGCTTATCAGCGCGTCTTCAGTTCCAAAGTCCTTGCATGGGCAGCTGGACAGGTAAAGCCGACTGAAAAAACGGTTTCTGCTACAGAATTTGCCGAATTACAAGGCAAGCACCAGCACTAAAATCAGTTTTCCTATACATGCGTTTCCGCAACCTTGTCAACTTTAACATGGCATTTTGTCGTGTTTAAGCACAGGCATTGGTTTTGGTCATGATTTATAGTTAATTTGCTCATCCTAAATTCAACACTGAATGAACCTCGGGAAGGAATTTGAAAAATTTGCGGTGAAGGACAGGGGAATCTCCAGCAATACCCTCCACGGGTATACCCAGCACATGGTGACCAACCTGACGCCCAACATTATAGAAGAAAGGCCCATGAATGTTGCGGTGATGGATGTGTACAGCCGATTGATGATGGATCGCATCATTTTTCTGGGTTATCCCATTACCGATGAGGTGGCCAATATCATCACCGCGCAGTTGTTGTTTTTGGACAGCACGGACCGAGCACGGGATATCCAGATGTACATCAACAGTCCCGGTGGCTCTGTCTACTCCGGATTGGGGGTATATGACACCATGCAGTATGTCACCCCGGATGTTTCGACCATCTGCATTGGCGTAGCTGCGAGCATGGCTGCGGTGCTGATGTGTGCAGGAACCGCGGGCAAACGCACGGCACTCAAGCACTCCCGCATCATGATGCACCAGCCCAGTGCAGGGGCAGGAGGACAAGCCAGTGATATTGAAATCACTGTAGCACAAGTCAAGAAACTCAAACAGGAACTGTACGAAGTGGTGTCCCAGCACAGTGGTCAGCCTGTCGACCGGATTGCAAAAGATTTTGACCGCGACTACTGGATGACAGCGCAGGAAGCAAAAGAATACGGATTGGTTGACGAAGTGCTGTTGCTGAACCCCAAGAAAAAGAAGAATGCCTAAATCGGAGATGATGAACTGGAACGATCGTTTACGGATACAGATGGACGAAGAACAAGAACCCAAAGAACCGGGAACCGTGATGGAGTCAATGGTTTCCACGGCTCGCTTTGATAAAAAATTCATCGAGCAGCGAAAAATTTTTTTGTGGGGTGTGGTAGACGACCGTTCAGCCAAGGACATCACGGCACGGCTCATGTACCTGGATGCCATTGATCCCGGTAAAGAAATTAAATTTTACATCAACAGTCCCGGGGGTGTAGTCACCAGCGGCATGGTGATCTACGACACCATGCAAATGATCAAATCACCTGTTTCCACCATTTGCATGGGCATGGCGGCCTCCATGGGGTCCATCTTGCTCAGTGGCGGTAAAAAAGGAAAGCGGTTCATCTATCCGCATGGCGAAGTGATGATCCATCAGCCATCCGGTGGTGGTCAGGGCACCTCTGCTGATCTGGAAATCATGGCGGAACAGATCCGCAAGATCAAAGAATTGGGAGCTAAAATTTTAGCCGATAACTGCAAGCAACCGTTTGATAAAGTGATGAAGGATTTTGACCGCGATTATTGGATGAACGCAAAAGAATCGGTCGAATACGGGATCGTAGACGGTGTCCTGAAAGACCTCTAAACTCATCGCCATGGCGAAATCAAATCTGCATTGCTCCTTCTGTGGCCGGAACCGCGACGAAGTAAAAATTCTCATTGCGGGACAGGAAGGACATATTTGCGAAAGCTGTGTGGACCATGCCCGCGAGATCGTACTCCAGGAAGTGGAAAATAAAGCGGGTCGCGGCTCTGATTTCAGGCTCACCGTGCGCAAGCCCATGGAACTGAAACAATCGCTCGACGAATACGTCATTGGTCAGGACGAAGCCAAAAAAATTCTTTCTGTCGCCGTATACAACCACTACAAGCGCCTCAATCAAGCACAACCCACTAAGCGCAGCAAAAAAGATGATGCACTGGAAGAAGTTGAAATCGAAAAGAGCAACGTCATCATGGTCGGCGAAACCGGAACAGGTAAAACCCTGCTGGCCAAAACCATAGCACGACTGCTCAACGTACCCTTCGCAATTGTGGACGCTACCGTGTTCACCGAAGCGGGTTATGTAGGCGAAGACGTGGAAAGCATTCTCACCCGACTCCTTCAGGTCTGCAACTACGATGTGGCTGCAGCTGAAAGCGGAATTGTATACATCGATGAAATCGACAAGATTGCACGCAAAAGCGATAACCCTTCGATTACACGCGACGTGAGCGGAGAGGGTGTTCAACAGGGGCTTTTGAAATTATTGGAGGGCACCGATGTGCTGGTTCCGCCACAAGGAGGAAGAAAGCACCCCGATCAGAAACTGATCAAGATCAATACCGGCAACATCCTGTTTATCTGCGGTGGGGCATTCGACGGAGTCGATAAACTGATTGCACGAAGGGTCAATACCAATGCCATCGGTTTCAATGTAAACAAAGACCTGCAGGACGCGATGAAGAGCAACCTGCTCAAGTATGTCAATGCACAGGACCTGAAATCATTTGGACTGATCCCCGAATTGTTGGGCCGACTGCCCGTCGTGACCTACCTGGATCCGCTGGACAAACCCACGCTCCGATCCATTCTCAGCGCTCCCAAAAACGCACTGCTCAAGCAATACAAGAAATTATTTGAGCTGGAAGGTATCGCTCTGCAGATCGATGATGACGTGCTTGATTTCATGGTGCAAAAAGCACTGGAATACAAACTGGGTGCACGGGGATTGCGGTCCATTTGTGAAAGCATCCTTACCGATGCCATGTTTGAACTGCCTTCCACTTCAACCAAGTCCTTCCACCTCACCTTGGATTATGCCATGAACAAATTCGAGAAATCGAAATTGCACATTCTGAAAGTGGCCTAATCATGAAGGAGCTCATCGAACAACTCAAGCGCGAATTGGACATCTCAGAGAAACAAGCCGTCGACGCTGTTCGCATCATCAAAGAATTCGCCAAAAAAAAATTACCGGTTTTTGCAGGGGCCATTGAAAAGCTATTTGATAAATATGCCCCCAAGCAGGAAGAGGATTTTCTCGACTAATCAATTTTCACATAAGGTAGCAACCGCTTGATGTCCGCCGAATCGGCCACCACCAATTCGAACAATTCGTGCGTGCTCGAAAAACGGACATGTGCCTTGCGGTAGGCCAATAGCGCTTTCGCCAGTTCATGCGAAACATAGGGGTGGCGACGCAATGAAGGATAGTCGACTGCATTCAGCAGCAACCGCTTGGGAACAAAACCAGGCTTCACCACCAGCCGATCGCTCAGCACTAAAAAAACTGAGTCGCGCAGTCCGTATACCTCTTTCACTTGCTCCGCTGCCACAAATCCTCCCAATCGCTCGCGGTAGCGCACAATGCGGGACGACAATTTTTCTCCAATCCCTGGAAGTCGCTCCCACGCTGCGCTATCCGCCTCATTGATGTCCAGTTCAACCCGGGGAGCCCGCGGCTGAAATGAAGAACCGCTGCGGGAAGGAAATTTTTTTGCATCCCGTGGTCTGTTTTGCTGCGATTGAAGGATATGCACTGCACTGTCGATTTGAACTGCGGTGATGCGATAGACTTCTTCGAACGATTGAGGTCGACTGAAAAGGATCGGTATCAACCAGGTCAATCCCACCAATAGTACGAGAAGCGCGATACCCAATCGCTCGCTTCGTCGAAACGTAATCCATGCTCGCACATGCTGTTGCCACATGTTCAATGCTACAACCAGCGGCAACGATACCCGCGTTTAAACCCACGGAACTGAACTGTATTTTAGTCGAGGTAAACGGTGAGCCCATCGTAGGCCAGATGAATTCCCTCGGGCAATTCCCGACTGACTTCAGCATGAAAGCCCAGCTGGTGACTGATGTGGGTAAAATAGGTCTGCCCGGCACCAACCTGTTGTGCAACGGCTATGGCCTCCTCCAATGTAAAATGGGAAAGGTGCTTCTGTTTGCGAAGGGCATTGAGGACTAAAATTTTTGATCCCATGATTTTACGGAGTTCCTGATCATCGATGTGGTTGGCATCGGTGATGTAGGTGAAATCTCCGATCCTGAATCCCGTGACATGCATGTGCAGGTGCTTGACGCGTATAGGAATAAAATGTAGATCCCCAACCATGAACGGCTGATCATCGATTGGATGCAAATCTAGTTCCGGCACTCCAGGATATTTGGTATCTGCAAATGCATAATAAAAATCGCGTTGAAGTGCGGCTGCTGTTTCGGCATTGGCATACAAGGGCATGGAAGCGTTATGGCTGAAGTTGAATCCTTTTACGTCATCCAGGCCTGCGATATGATCCTTGTGTGAATGGGTGAACACCACTGCGTCGAGTTTCTCCACCCTGGAACGAAGCATCTGATAACGGAAATCGGGTGTGGTATCGATGACGACCGTTGTCTGTTCAGACCGGATCAATACACTGCTGCGCAACCGTTTGTCGTGACGATCAGTGGAAGCACAAACGGAACATCTGCAGGCCACCATGGGAACGCCGCTGCTCGTGCCTGTTCCTAAAAACTCAATGGAGAGCGAGCTCTTCATACAATTTCCTGCTGTCAATGCTGATCTGATCTGAAATGATGTGCAGGTTGGGAATGAGATCCAGCAGGGTATTGATGCGCCCTTCTGTTTGAAGGAATTTGTTCAGTACAACCACTTTTTTGGATTCCAATATGCAGTATCCGCTTTGAAAGGTTCCCCTTTCGTAGCGAAGAATATATCCGGCTTCTGTAACGAGTTTTTCCAGTTTTTCTAAGGTGGCAGGGGTAAACTTCAACTTCATCGATCCTCTTTTCACAAATGTACTGATTTGCCGGTCATTCGTAAGACCGGCACGATCATTTCCTGCATGGAAATTCCACCGTGTTGAAAAGTATGTTTATACAGCGAAGCATAGTGGTTAAAATTATTGGGATAGCAGATGAAATCTTCGTTTCCTGCAAAAACGTAGGCAGCATTTACACCGTAATGGGGCAATCCAATCTGTTCAGGTTGTTTTGCAGCGAACACTTCACGGGCTTCAAAACTCAGGTTCTTTCCATTTTTATAGCGGAGGTTGGCTGTCGACTGCCGATCTGCAGTAACCCGAATGGGATGCTTCACCTGAATGCTTCCATGATCAGTGGTGATGACGAGCGTGCATTTCCGATCGGCTAATTTTTTTAACGCAGCAAAGAGCGGTGAATGGGTGAACCAGGTTTGTGTGAGGCTTCTGTACGAACGCGCATCCGCAGCAAGTTCTTTCAGAACATCAATTTCATTGCGGGCATGGCTGATGGTATCTACAAAATTATATACCACCACCGATAGGTCGTGATCCAGCAATTCCAGTGCATGGTCGGCTAGACGCAAGGCTTCCGCATGATCGGTAATTTTTTTGTACACGCAACTCAATGAGGCATGTCCCAATCGTTTCAGCTGCTGACGCAGGAAAAATTCTTCGTGCTGATTTTTCCCTTGCTCTTCATCGTCTCTCACCCAATGTTCTGGAAACTGTTGCTGAATGCGGGAAGGAAGCAATCCTGCAAACAAAGCATTTCTACAATAGTGTGTTGCGGTGGGCAGGATCGAAAAATAGGCAGATTCTTCCAGTGTTCGGAAATGCTGATTCAGCAGGGGTTCGATCATTTTGAGTTGGTCGTACCGTAAATTGTCCACCACGATCCACACCAATTTTTCACCCGGAACCAAGTGGGGGAGAATTTTTTTCTCAACGAATTGGTGGCTCATTACAGGTGCCTGTTCATCCGGAAACTGAATCCAGGATGCATACCTTCTGCTCACGTATTTGAAGAACAGTGCGTTGGCCTCGCGCAATTGAGCGGCGAGGATATCCAGCATTTCATGGCTATCGCCTTGTGCCATGGCCAGTTCCCAATACATAAGCTGGTTGTAAACGTGGATCCAGGTGTGCGGCAACACCTCTCCTTCGAGATCGTGCAGGAGTGTCCGGAATTGCTGTTGATATGCTGCAGTGGTGCGTTCTGAAACGAGTCGCTTGTTGTCTAGAATTTTTTTCAGCGACAACAATACTTGTTGAGGATGGACCGGCTTAATGAGGTAATCCGAGATCTGTGAACCGATGGCTTCTTCCATCAGGCTTTCGGTTTCGTTTTTGGTCACCAAAATAACCGGCAGCTGTGCATTGAGTTGCTTGATGCGGGAAAGCGTTTCGAGTCCACCCATTCCCGGCATGGATTCATCAATGCAGACGATGTCTACCGTATCTTTTCCCAGGTAATCCAGGGCATCCCACCCATTGGTGAAGGTCACCAGCTCATACCCTTTTAGTTCAAGGAAACGACGGTGTGCTTCGAGGCTTTCCATCTCATCGTCTACCCACATCACTTTGGCAACAGTCATTGCAAAAAATTTTTTTGTTGAATGCTCGACAATAAAGTTACTGAATCCCTCTGCTGCTTCCTACCTTTGTTGACCCAACCGTTCATTTTAACATACCATCCGAATGGCAGTTCGAAAGATCATCAACGACCCGGTTCACGGTTTCATCACCATCAACGACCCGTTGATTTATCAGATCATTTCCCATCCCTGGTTTCAGCGCTTGCGCAGAATCAATCAGATGGCCATGTCGTACCTGGTGTATCCCGGAGCGGTGCATTCGCGACTGCACCATGCATTGGGCGCATATCACCTGATGCACAATGCGCTCTATGAGTTGAAACAAAAAGGTGTTGTCATTTCTGCCGAAGAAGAGCAAGCCGCAAAAATTGCTATACTCCTGCACGACGTTGGACACGGACCTTTTTCGCATGCCCTGGAATCCCTGTTGGTTAAAAATTTTGGACACGAGGCACTATCCCTGTTGATCATGCAGGAACTCGACAAGGAACTGGGGGGAAAGCTTAACATGGCCATTGAAATATTTCGCAACACCTATCCCAAGCGGTTTTTGCATCAGTTGATCAGCGGACAGCTGGATGTGGACCGGATGGATTACCTCACGCGCGACAGTTTTTTCTCAGGTGTGATTGAAGGCATGATTGGATGCGACAGGATATTGAAGATGCTGACGGTACACGAAGGTGAGTTGATGGTTGAGGAAAAAGGCATCTATACCATAGAAGAGTTCCTTGTTTCGCGACGCTTGATGTACTGGCAAGTCTATCAGCACAAAACCGTACTCAGTGCAGAAATGACCTTGGTAAAAATATTGGAACGAGCAGTTCACCTGCACCGAAGGGGCGATGCGTCCATAGCGGATCAGGAGCCGATCAGTCGCTTGCTCTTTCACCCCATCACCCAACCGGACCGGAGTCACCTGGACATATTTTGTTCGCTGGACGACAGTGATGTGATTTCCCTGATCAAACGCTGGAAGCACCACCACGACAAAGTCCTTTCCGTGTTGTGCAATGCGTTACTCGATCGCAGGCTCTTGAAGCTTCGCCTTCAGAACGAACCCATCGCCTTGGAAGAAGTCCTGGAAAAACGTGCAGTGCTTGCACAGTATGCAGGCATCACGCAAGAAGATGCCGCTTATCTTGTATTCACAGGGGGTGCCGAAAACAGTCTGTACAACCCGCACAACGAACGGATTCATATTCTGTTCAAGGGAGGAAAAGTGCGCGATATTTCGCAAGTTGATTCGCCGCTCATCCATCAAAACCTCTCCGTTCCAGTCAAAAAATTCTACATTTGTTTTCACCAAGTTCCCTGAATGCAATTTTCCGCTGAACAGATTGCGCAACTCATCGCAGGCTCAATAGAAGGAGACCCTTCCGTTAAGGTCAGCAATTTTGCAAAGATTGAAGAAGCGGGTCCTGACGACCTTGTTTTTTTGGCCAATCCCAAGTACGAAGAATACCTCTACTCTACCCGTGCGGGCATCGTGATCATCAACGAACAGCAAGAACTCAGACAAGCAGTGTCCTCCACCCTGATTCGGGTCAAAGAAGCGTACAGTTCCTTTGCCACCCTGATGCAGTATTACCAGCAATTGCAGCACACGCAGCTCAACGGGATTGAAGAGCCCGTATTCATACATCCCAGCGCACAGATTGGCAAGAACGTCTACATCGGTGCATTTGCATACATCGGTGAGCAGGCCATCATTGGAGATGATACCAAAATATATTCCCATGTTTTTGTCGGCAAGCAAGCCTCTATCGGAAAGGGCACAACCCTGCATTCGGGTGTAAAGATTTACCACGATTGCAAAGTGGGCAATCAGGTGACCATACATGCCGGCACTATATTGGGCAGTGACGGGTTTGGTTTTGCACCACAGGCAGATGGAACCTATACCAAGGTTCCACAGCTCGGCAATGTGGTGATAGAGGATCACGTAGAAATCGGGGCCAATACGTGCATTGACCGGGCAACCATGGGATCGACCATCATCCGGAGCGGAACTAAATTGGACAACCTGTTGCAGATTGCCCACAATGTGGAAGTTGGCGGCCACAGTGTGATCGCAGCGCAAACCGGAATCAGTGGAAGCACCAAAATCGGGAATAACGTGATGATTGGAGGACAGGTAGGAATTGTGGGTCACATTGCCATTGCAGATGGCACACGCATCAATGCACAAAGCGGCGTCAGCAAATCCATCACGGAGCCCCAAACTGCCGTGACCGGCTCCCCTGCTTTTGAGTATGGAGCCTCCATGCGCGCTCAGGCATCCTATCGAAAACTGCCCGATTTGGAAAAACGGATCAAAGAATTGGAGTCCCAATTGCAAACCCTGATCAAAGCGCGCGCCTCTCAGCAGCACGGATAATTGATTATCAACACCTTAGATCCAATCTCGGTGTTCGCAAAATGAACTATCTTTGCACTCAATTTGCATACAGTATGCAAGCACATTCATTTAACCCCGACAAGCAGCACACCATCACCAGTCCCGCCAGCATTTCCGGCACTGGATTGCACACCGGGATTTTGGTGGACATGGTCATTACTCCTGCCAATCCCGGCTTTGGCATTCAATTCAAGCGAGTTGATCTCCCGGACCAGCCAGTATTGAAGGCTGATTGCGATTTAGTCACGGACACCTCCAGGGGAACAACACTGGAAGAAAAAGGTGTCAAGGTGAGTACAGTTGAACACATTTTGGCAGCATTGGTGGGTATGGGTGTCGACAATTGCCTGATCGAATTGAACGGTCCGGAGATACCTATCATAGATGGCAGTTCCCAACCCTTCATTGACCTGATTGAAAAAGCAGGTGTGGAAGAGCAGGAAGCTGCAAAGCATTGGTACACCATCGATACCAATATTTCGTACTATGATGAAGGCAAGCGGGTAGAAATGGTAGCCATGCCGGCTGTGGAATACAAGGTCACGACCTTGATTGATTTCAATAGTCCCGTACTCGGTACCCAACACGCAGGGTTGAAAAAAATATCCGACTTCAAAGAGGAGATCGCTCCGTGTCGCACCTTCTGTTTTTTACATGAGCTGGAAGCATTACTGGCCAACAACCTGATCAAAGGAGGCGACATCAGCAATGCCATTGTTGTCGTTGATAAGCCGGTAAGCAAAGAGGAGATGACCCGACTGGCGGGCATTTTCAAAAAAGATAAAATCAAAGTAAAAAGCGAAGGCTACCTCAACAACCTCGAACTGCGTTTCCCGAACGAACCGGCTCGCCATAAACTCTTAGACGTAGTCGGCGACTTGGCCTTGATTGGGTACCCCATCAAAGCACACATCATTGCCAACCGGCCGGGACATCATTCCAATGTGGAGTTTGCCAAACTGATCAAGCAATACATCAAGAAAAACAGGCACGTCAAAAACGTTCCGGTTTATGATCCGAATCAGGCACCGGTGTATACTACGCAGCAAATTGAAAAAAAATTACCCCACCGCTATCCATTTTTATTGGTGGATAAAATCATTGAATTATCCGACACGCATATCGTGGGCATTAAGAATGTCACCTTCAATGAACCTTTTTTTGCAGGTCATTTTCCGGGCAACCCTGTGATGCCTGGAGTATTGCAGGTAGAAGCACTTGCACAAACAGGTGGAATACTGGCGATCAACAGCCTTCCACCCGGCAATTACGATACCTACTTTGTGAAAATTGACAACTGTAAATTCAAACACAAAGTCATTCCAGGTGATACCCTGATCATGAAGCTTGAGCTCACCGGTCCCATCCGTAGAGGCCTCTGTGAAATGATCGGCACCGTGTATGTCGGCAATAAAATTGCAACGGAAACGATGCTCATGGCCCAGCTGGTCAAACGCGAAGGCACTGAATAAAAAAAAGGAATGATCCATCCCCATACCTACATCCATCACAATGCCAAGATCGCGACCAACGTCAAGATCGACCCCTTTTCCGTGATCCACCAAAACGTGGAAATCGGTGAAGGAACCTGGATTGGGAGCAACGTCACCATCATGGACGGTGCGCGCATCGGAAAGAACTGCCGAATTTTTCCCGGAGCCGTCATTGCAGCGGTTCCGCAGGATTTAAAATTTGATGGTGAACTGACAACAGTGGAGATTGGCGACAATACCACCATCCGTGAATTCGTGACCATTCACAGAGGAACAAAGGACCGATGGAAAACAGTGGTGGGGAAAAACTGCCTGGTCATGGCCTACAGCCATATTGCACACGACTGCATCATTGGCGACCATTGCATCATGAGCAACAACACACAGCTCGCAGGACACGTCGTGCTGGGCAATTACGCCATCCTTGCCGGGATGACGGCCGTACACCAATTTGTCAACATCGGTCAGCATGTTTTTGTAGCAGGAGGCTCCCTGGTGAGAAAAGATATACCACCCTATATCAAAGCCGGAAGAACACCACTTTCGTATGCAGGGGTGAATTCGGTGGGACTCAAACGCAAGGGATTCAACGTTCAAAAAATCAATGAAATTCTCGATATCTATCGCCATATCTACAACAAGGGCATGAACACCTCTCAGGCACTTGAATTCATCGAAGAAGAATTTCCGGTAACCGATGAACGCGATGAAATCATCACCTTTATTCGCGAAAGCGCAAGAGGCATCATCAAACGTTATTCGAAAAATTCCAGCGATGAAGATTTTGGTGAATAATGCCGGAAAACGATTCAACCGCGATTGGATCTTTCGCAACCTGCAACTCGAATTCAGCGCTCCTCATCACTATGCGATCACCGGACACAATGGATCCGGAAAATCAACTTTTCTTCAATGCATTGCTGGTTCTCTTCACCTCAATGAGGGCAACATTGAACTGGAAACCGCTGAGGGCCGGATTGAAAAAGAATCGGCATACCGGTTGCTTTCGCTTGCCGCTCCGTACCTGGAACTCATCGAAGAAATGACCGCGACAGAATTCCTGGATTACCATGCCTCATTCAAGCCTTTTCTGCCCAATTGGGATGCTGAAAAGATTTTGGAATACATCGGACTGAAAAAAGCAGCCCACAAACAAATCCGCTACTATTCCAGCGGTATGAAACAACGGGTGAAATTAGCCCAGGCCTTTTTCTCAGACACCCCCCTGCTGCTGCTGGACGAGCCCTGCTCCAACCTCGATCAAATGGGATTTGACCTCTATAAGGGCATGATCAGCGGACTCTGTGCCAACCGACTGGTCATCATTTGCAGCAATGACCCCGTAGAATACGAAAGTTGCTCCACAACGATCTCCATGAGTGTTCAAAATTGAACTAATTTCGCTCAAAATTTACGGGCATGGCAGCTGCGTTGGTGTTCAATCTTCTGGACAAAGAACTGAAAAGACAACGGGAAGGAATCGAACTGATTGCTTCAGAAAACTTTACCTCCCTGGAGGTGATGAAAGCGATGGGATCCGTCGCAACCAACAAATATGCCGAAGGCTATCCGGGCAAACGTTATTATGGCGGATGCGAAGTGGTGGACGAAATAGAATCACTGGCCATCGATCGACTCAAACAAGTATTCAACGCCAGCTGGGTAAATGTGCAACCCCACAGCGGAGCACAAGCAAACACTGCAGTATTCCTTGCCTGCCTGAAACCGGGAGATGCCATTTTAGGATTGGACCTGAGCATGGGCGGACACCTCACGCATGGGAGTCCCGCTAACTTCAGCGGCAAAACCTATCGGGCATTTTTTTATGGAGTAGACAGGGAAACCGGTCTGGTCAACTATGATCAACTGGAACAGATAGCCCGTACCGAAAAACCCAAAATGATCATCTGCGGTGCATCGGCGTATAGCCGCGATTGGGATTATGTTCGCATTCGCGCAGTGGCCGATGAAATCGGAGCCCTGGTGCTTGCAGATATTGCGCATCCGGCGGGACTCATCGCGGCAGGTGTTCTCAATGATCCATTCGATCACTGCCACATCGTTACGTCCACTACCCATAAAACATTGCGCGGTCCCCGCGGAGGTGTGATCATGATGCGCCACGATTTCGAGAACCCATTCGGGATCAAGGATCCTAAAGGCAATATCCGCTCCATGAGCGCCCTCCTGGATCTTGCAGTATTTCCCGGCATGCAGGGCGGTCCGCTGGAACACGTCATCGCCGCCAAGGCAGTAGCGTTCGGAGAAATTTTAGACCCTTCTTTCAAGGTCTATCAACAGGATGTTCAGCGCAACGCCCAAACCATGGCTGCTGCGTTTGTAGCAAAAGGCTATCACCTGATCAGCGGTGGCACGGAAAACCATTTGATGCTGATCGATCTTCGCAATAAGAACATTACCGGAAAGAAAGCACAGGAGACATTGGACAGCGCCCACATCACGCTCAACAAAAATGCAGTGCCGTTCGATGATAAAAGTCCATTCGTTACCTCCGGCATCCGCATCGGTGTACCAGCGATTACAACAAGGGGACTGAAAGCCGAGCACATGAATACGGTAGTGGACATGATCGATACGGTACTGATGAACGCCGATAACGAACACACTATTTCATCTGTGCGCAACGACGTAAAATCATTCATGCTCCAATTCCCGCTCTATCCGGAATTGGGTTAAATTCATGCCATGATACAACGCATACAATCCCTCTGGCTTTTGATCAGCGCAGCATTTGCGGCGATCTATATCAATTTCCCCGTTTACAAAGGAGTACTGCTCAATGCAGAAGCAATCGAAATCCGCATTCGGGAACACCTCTTGCTGCTAGCAGTTTCGGTGATTGCGGGACTGATGAGCTTCATCACCATCTTCTTGTTTAAAAACAGGAAACAACAGAAAACACTGACGCTTTTTAATGCCCTGATCTGTGCCGGAATTTTTGCCATCCAGTATTTTATTGTAGAAGAAAGAAAAGCAGCCATCAACATTGCACAAGGCGAATGGCAACTGATTGCATTGATACCGCTGTTCATGGTAATACTGTTGCTGTTTTCTTACCAAAACATTCGATCCGACGAAAAGCTGGTCAACAGCGCAGATCGCATGCGGTAATTGCTTCGGATGTCAACCCCTTCCTCATACACCTTCCCCATTGCCTTCAGGGATGTGCACTATTTCGCACTGCTCTATCGAGCAAATGCAGAAAGAGTTTATCATCATCTCATCGGTACTGATCTGAAGCCGGCTTTGTGTGCAGGAAGAAGACCAATGGTGGCGGTAGGACTGATACACTACAAGGACTCGGACCTGGGCGCATACAACGAAGTCATTCTTGCCATACCTGTTGTACCTGCCAAGCAAGACACCGGATGGAAGAACTGGATGAACCTTTATTCTTCGCGGCAGAACAGAGCAGTCGGGCAATACATCATCCATATTCCCGTCACTACTCAACAATCCGTCGATGCCGGTTGTGGCATCTGGGGCTATCCCAAAATCAAGCTGCCGATTGAACATCAGTTTGGAAAACAAGAATTGCATTCAACCATATTTTCGACAGAACACTCCCCTACCATCGAGTTCCAGGGCAGTTTGGGAATTTCTCTACCCGTGCCAGGCATGAACCTGATGACCTACTCGCTGCTGAATGGCCATTGGATGAAGACATGGGTAGACGTACAATCCAATATGCGTTGCCGACCGTTTGCAGATGTCCGCATCAACCCCCTCCAACAGTCAACTGAAATGGCGCGTGAAATTGCGCTGCTGGGCATTGCAGACCGTTCGCCTTTGCTTACTCTGGAAGCTTCTAAGTTCAGCGCCAAGTTCCATGCTCCAGAACCGATGCATCAATGAGCTGTTGCTAGAGCAGGACGAACATATTCTTTCGGCAGGTGTTCAAGCAACCGTTTCCTGAACCGATGGTAATCGACCGTAATGGTATGCCGCGGTGTATTGATCTGATGAAAATCCGGATGACGCATTTCCCGTTCAATGCGCTCCCGCATGTTAGACGGACGCGTCCACTTTCCAGCAAGTTCACGTGCCATGATTTTACTCTGCAACTCAGCACCGGGCCAGATGCATCCCAATGGCTGAAACAATCCTATGAAATACAGGTTATGCATTTCCGGGTGCATCATCCGTAACCACAAGGGTACTTCACCTTCGGAATAATCGATGAGTGATGCATCAAAAAAAGGATGTGCAATCACATATCCGGTACAGGCCACAATCACGTCATACGCTTCCCGTGATCCATCCTTGTACACAACACTGTCCCCATCCAGAGAAGCAATATCGGAACGGGGATGAATCCTGCCGTGACGAATAGTATAGAAAAGATCTTCATTGATGGTTGGATGGTGAGAACCCAAAGGTCCCGCAGGATTGGGTAATCCATAATCGCTGTTCTTCCCATTTCGAATAAAGAGGCTGAGCGCAGATACCCGTTGCCATAGGGCGCGGGGCAACCAATGAATTTTTGTACTGAATACATCCGCCGGTTTTCCCATCATGAATTTTGGGGCTACCCAATATCCGCGGCGCCAGCTCAGGTCGACAGAAGCTGCAACGCGACTGCTTTCTACGGCAACATCGCATGCTGAATTCCCTCCGCCTATCACCAACACACGCTTGTTGGCAAAACGGGCAAACCGTTTTACTTCGTGGGAGTGAATGAATTCACCATTAAATGTTCCGGGATAAGATGGCATTCGTGGCTGCCAGTGATGACCGTTGCAGACAGCGAGTGCATCAACTATTTCCTGATGTTCCTTCTCGTTGCATTCGGTAACGACTTTCCAACGCCCATCGTTCAATCGTTCACACTGTTTTACACGTGTGTTGAACTGTATGTGCGGATACAGATTGAAGGTGCGTGCATACGATTGAAAATACTGTGCCAGGTGACGGTGTGATGGATAATCGGGATAGGACGACGGCATTGGAAAGTCGTCATACTGACTCAGCGTGCGGGAAGAAATGATGTGGGTAGTTTCAAAGACTGAACTGTGACCAACTTTATCTGAGAACACCCAATTGCCGCCAACTTCTTGACCGAGATCATAGACCACCACTTCCAATCCCTCATCCAACAGGTTCTTGGCAGCGGTAATGCCAGAGGGACCGGCTCCGATAACACAAACCTTCTTAGCATTCATATGTGCAAAATAATCAATTGCATACAGTTCATGGATAAATCGAAAAGCTGTCGCCATCAAACAACCCTTTATCACTCAACTTCACATGCGGTATGACCAGCAACGCCATGAAGGAAAGCGACATGAAAGGTGCGCTCAACGTGGACCCTAATTCTTTTGCATGACGATCGATGGCGGTATAGTCAGCTGCCACCCGGTATCCATCTGCATTGCTCATGAGTCCCGCAATTGGAAGTCCCAACACCGAAACCTTTCCATTCCCAACACAGCTCACTCCTCCTCTTTTTTCGATGACCAGGTTGATGGCCTTGCAGAGGCTCTCATCGTCCACACCCACGGCCACGATATTGTGTGAATCGTGCGCTACACTGGAGGCAATGGCTCCTGATGTTAAACCAAACCGATGAATCAAAGAAAGGGCAATGGGAGCCTGCCTGTATCGGTTCACCACTGCAATTTTTAAAACGTCCTGATCCACATCGCTGCTCCAATTGCCGTCCACACGTTTAGGACGCAAGTCCAGTTTTTCAGTGATCAATTGTCCATCAATGCACCCAATAACCGGATGCGTGTAGTCGTCCTGTGCCGGCAGTGAGAGGCTGTTCGGTTGAATTGGATCAATTGAAAAGCGGTTCACTTCTTTTATCGGGATGTGATGGGTGGGGATGTTTGAATTGCCATTTGTTGCTACGCACTGTCCATTGATATAAGTAGCGATCACCTTGAAATTCTTCAAGTTTTCCAAAAGGACAAAATCAGCCGGATCGCCGACCTCAAGCAAACCTACAGGGAGTTGGTAGTGATGAACAGGGTTGATGCATGCTGCCTGCAGCAGATGGAATGCATCATATCCCAGTGCAACCCCTCGGGCGCAGAGGGCATTGATGTGTCCGTCGACCAGACTATCGGGATGTTTATCATCGGAGCAAAACATCATCTGCGATGGATGGTCTTCGATCAATGGAATCAAAGCGTCAAAATTTTTTGCAGCACTGCCCTCACGGATGATAATTTTCATGCCGAGGGATAATTTTTCCTGAGCTTCTTCCAATGTGAAACATTCATGATCGGTGCTGATGCCCCTGCCCACGTAGGTTCTCAGTCCTTCTCCGGAAAGTCCCGGCGCATGCCCATCCACCGGTTTACCCTGGGCGCGAGCGGCTGCTATTTTTTTCAGCACATCCGGGTCACCCGCAATGGCACCGGGAAAATTCATCATCTCGCTGAGGTAGCGGATATCCGCGGAGGCCATCAGTTCTTCTACTTGCTGGGCGTCCAATGCGTCCCCTGCCGTTTCAAAGATAGTGGCCGGTACACAACTGGGAGCACCAAAATTGAATTTGAAGGGAACTTGTTTTCCATTGTCGATCATGAAGCGGACCCCTTCCATGCCGCATACATTGGCGATCTCGTGTGGATCGCTCACGGTTCCGACCGTGCCGTGCACAACCGCCAATCGGGCAAATTCCGAAGGCACCAGCATGGAGCTTTCAATGTGCACGTGTGCGTCGATGAATCCAGGGCAGGCATAGGGCAGTTGGGGATCGGGGCTTTTTCCTTTTATATCCGAAATGGAAGCAATCCGGTCGTCCACAACCCGGATGAGGCTGGGCTGAATGGTTCGGCGCAGGCAATCGACCCGATTCACCTTGATTTCCAGGGATTTCATATCTCAATATATTTAAAAAGACGATGCGTCTATTGGAGGCAAACGACCGCTCATGTAGAATTTACAGCGATTTGACACGGTAGTGAACGGCATTTAACGTGTCCCCCCTATATTGCATGAAATTCTACATCGCATGAAAAAGATCAAATTCCTCTCTCTGCTGGTTGCCGCTACGTTTTTGACAGTAGCCGCGTGGGCACAATCTGCCGAGGAGATTGTCGCCAAACACATTGATGCAATTGGCGGCGCCGAAAACTGGAAAAAAGTAAACAGCATTCGTCAGGAAGCCACCCTCAGTGTTCAGGGAATGGATATTCCGGTAGTGGTTACGCTGGTGCACAATAAAGGTTCAAAGCAGGAATTCACTGTAATGGGAATGACCGGATACACGATCATCACCAATGAAGGGGGATGGAGCTTCAATCCGATGATGGGACAAAGCAAGCCTGAGCCGATGACCAATGACATGTTGAAGTATGGCAAAGACCAGCTGGATGCACAAGGCGAGTTCTTGAATTACAAAGAAAAGGGACATGCGATTGAGTCGCTAGGAAAAGAAGATGTAGATGGAACCGAGTGCTTCAAGATCAAGCTCACCCGCAAAAGCGGAACCGAGTCGGTTTTCTTCATCGACCCCAAAACATTTTATCCCATTCGGATTTCATCCAAAGTGGTAGCAGACGGACAGGAAGTTGAATCCATCATCAACCTGAGCAACTATCAGAAACTTCCCGAAGGCATAGTGGTTCCATTCACCATGGAGAATAGCCAAATGCCGGCACCCATCACCATGACAAAAATCATTGTCAACGCTCCGGTGGATGAAGTCATCTTTAAAGTCGCTCAATAACTTTTCTACTATAAATCGTAACCCGGTGCATGGCCGGGTTTTTTTTTGAAATTATGGATTATGAAAACAGGTAAACTTTTACTCGCTGGATTGTTGTTGGCGACAGCCACTGCGGGTGTTGCACAATCGGATGTCAATTCCAGCACATTTGGAACATTAGAAGCGCGAGTCCTGGGTCCCGGTACCATGAGCGGCCGCATTTCCGCCATTGAAGGCGTGAACAGCGAAAACGGAAAAACACTTTATGTGGGAACGGCCGGTGGCGGGGTTTGGAAAACCACCAATGCGGGGGCTTCGTTCAAACCCATTTTTGACAAGTACTGTCAAAGCATTGGCGCAATTGCCATCGATCAAAAAAATCCAAAAATCGTTTATGTGGGAACCGGAGAAAGCAACATGCGTAACTCTGTTTCCATCGGGGATGGGTTGTATAAATCGACTGACGCCGGCTCCAATTGGGTGAAGATCGGCGGATTGGATTCTACCGAGCACATTTCCAAAGTGCTCATCGATCCGAACAACTCCTCCATTGTGTATGCAGCGGCTCCCGGTCCATTGTGGAGCGACAGCAAACACAGGGGGTTGTACAAATCAACGGACGCAGGTAAAACATTTGAAAAAATTCTCTACGTATCCGAAAAAGCAGGGTGCGCGGATTTGGTCATCGATCCAAGTAATCCATCCACCCTCTATGCCAGCACTTGGGAATTCCGAAGAACGCCCTATTCATTTTCATCCGGAGGTCCTGGCAGTGCAGTATGGAAAAGTACCGACGGTGGAAAGACCTGGAAGGAGCTGACCAATGGACTTCCTGCTAAACCCATCGGAAGGACTGCACTGGCCATTGCGCCTTCAGCTCCCAACAACCTGATTGCAATTGTAGAAGCAAAGCAAACTCGATTGTATATTTCAGCAGACGCCGGAGAATCATGGAAATCACAAAGTGCATCGCTCAATGTGGTATCCCGACCATTTTACTTCAGCACGCTGGTGATTGATCCGAAAGATCCCAAGCGCGTGTATCGTCCTGCCTATTCTTTTGCGTATTCCAGTGATGGCGGTTATTCATTTGCCGAAGCCAGTGGTGAAGGCGGATGGGTGCACAGCGACCATCACGCACTCTGGATCAATCCGAACAATACCAATCAACTGTATTTGGGAACCGATGGCGGTGTGTACCTGAGTTTGGATCGGGGTGCAACCTGGTTGTTTGTGCAGAATTTGCCGGTGGGACAATTCTACCATGTGGATCACGATATGGGAGATCCCTATCGGGTGTTTGGTGGATTGCAGGACAACGGCAGCTGGGTGGCTCCATCTTCAAATGCAGGTGGTGTGGGCAATGGAGATTGGAAAGCCATCTATGGTGGCGATGGGTTTTGGGTTACGCCCGATCCCACCGATCCTCATATCGCATATGCTGAATCACAAGGAGGAGACGTCAACCGTGTTGACCTAAGAACGGTCAAATCCGTTGGAGTTCGACCACTGCAAACGGCAGGAGACGAAAAACTTCGCTGGAACTGGAACACTCCAATTGTGATCGGAAAAGCCAACCCTAAAAATTTATACACCGGAGCACAGTACCTCTATCGTTCCAAAGACCAGGGAAGGAACTGGACAAAAATTTCTCCTGATCTGACCACAAACGATAAGAAAAAACAAGAACAGGAAAACAGCGGAGGCCTCAGTGCCGACAATACTTCTGCCGAGAACCATACTACAATTTTCACCATCGCAGAATCTCCACTTGATGAGAACATGATCTGGGTAGGCACTGATGATGGCAACCTGCAGGTTTCGACAGACGGCGGTGCAACATGGACCAATACTTCTGGCGCAGTAACGGCAACCGGAATACCTGCACAAACCTGGGTGAGCAGCATTCAGCCTTCTCAATTCAATAAGCAGGTCGTCTATGCCACATTTGATAACCACATGTACGGTGATCATACCACCTATGCCGCTAAGTCGGATGACGGAGGCAAGACCTGGAAAGCCTTTCAGAGCAAGGAATTCAGCGGATTTGCACACAAAATCATAGAAGATCCCCAAAACAAGCAACTGCTGTTTATAGGAACAGAGATGGGCTTGTTTGCTTCGCTCAATGGCGGAGCCGATTGGTTCAGGATGAAAAATAACATACCCTGGTATGCGCTGGTTCGTGATCTCAAGATTCATCCCCGCACCCATGATTTGATGATTGCAACACATGGAAGAGGCATTCTCATTGTGGATGATATTTCAGCCATGCGCAACCTTACTCCTGATATTCTTTCCAAGGAAATTCATCTGTTTGAAACAGGCGACATAGAATTGTCGACCGGCCGCTTTGGCGATGGAGGATTCCCAAACACCGGTGGATGGGTAGCACCCAATGCACCTTCCCTGAAACCGTTTCAGTATTATTTGAAGGACCGGTTCATGTCGGGAGCCATCAAACTGGAGATCTACGATGAAGCAGGCAAGCTCGTTCAAAGTGTACCGGGCACCAATCGAAAAGGCATCAACCGGGTAACCTGGTCGCAACGCATGATGCCCCCAAAAACGGCTACAGGAGCAACCAAGCCGAATAACGGTGGTGCAGTCGCCCCACAGGTATTGCCCGGAAAGTATACCTTAAAGCTGAAAGCAGGAAGCAATGAATTGACCCAATCCTTTAACATGGTGCACGTTGAAAAGTCAGCGTTCACCCTTTCAGAGCGCAAGGCTCAATTCAGTGCAGCGATGGAATTGTATGAGTTGCATCAGCAATTGGCAGTTGTGGTGGCGGATCTAGCAGCAAAGCAAAAAGAGTACCGTTCTTCTGTGGATTCCATAAAGAACAAGAAGCTTCAAAAAACAGGGAATGAATACATCACTGCATTGGAAACACTCCGTGCAGAATTGATTCCCACCAAGCAAACATCAATTTTTGCAGATGAATCCCGCTTACGCGAAGACATTACCCAGGTCTACTTGGCAATCTGCTTCAATGAAGCGGGTCCCAGTAACCTTCAGCTGGAAAGCATCAAAAACCTAAAACAACGGGTACGTGCTGCTGAGGAAAAGGCTAAGCAACTTCATGGGCAGTTCGAAGAGAAACTAAAGCAAGCCATTGCGAAAGAGAAAAAGTAAAATCCTATACTAAAAAGGGGAGCCGATTGGCTCCCTTTTTTTATTCGTCGTCGCGAACAATTCTTTTCAGCCGTAAGCTTTTTGCAGGTGCAAGCACGAGCGGAAATTTCTCCACGGATACATTGCTGGCATCGAGCCCAAATCCCTTCTCTTCGGATAGCGAAATCTCCTTCAGCCAGAAATATATCTTCATGACCACTTTCTCAAAGAAAGGAAGTTCATTATCCAGACTGAGGAATTTTTCCATCACAATGAATTCAAAATCGCCGGCTATATTGTTTCGTGCCAAGCTCTCATAACGTGAGGTAATGTTCACTTCTTTGTTGGAAACCATTTCCTCCACTACTCTTCGGAACATGAGGTTGATTTTGGGTTGCTGACGGAAACCCAGCCGGAATTCCACCCGGATGACTTCATTGGGAATGATGGTTTGTACCTCGTACTCGCAGGTATAAGGATCATCCAGGGTATCAATGTGAACGAACCAATAAATATCTGCCCGCTTGGGCTTTTTATTTAAAATCGAATGAATGATTTTGTACTCAATCTCCTTGGGATTGTTGGCACTGGTCATGTACACCAAGTGGGTGGCATACTTATTGATGGACTGGTCGTTGCTCAGCTCCTGCAGTACAGGAAGATAGTTCTCCAATCGCGCAAACTCCACATATCGGTTCTTGATCTTCCGTGCGCGGTGCCAGACGTACATGATGATGAAGAAAATACCGCCCAGCACAAACGTAGCAAAACCACCGTGCGGAAATTTTTCAAGATTCGCGATCAAAAAACTTGATTCGATGGTGACATATACGGCAAGATAGAGATAGATCAGGATGGGCTTTACGCGGTGGAGGACCAAATAGTTGGCAAACAAGATCGAGGTTGCAAACATGCACAATGTGATGGCCAATCCATAGGCCGCTTCCATGCTGTGTGAGTTTTTAAAATAGAATACAATGCAGCAGCAGCCTACGAATAAAAGGGCATTGATGGAAGGAATGAAAATTTGTCCCCTTTCTTCCGTTGGATAAACGATTTTGAACTTCGGCCAGAGATTGAGTCGCATTGCCACGCTCACCAACGTGAATGAACCGCTGATCATGGCCTGGCTGGCGACAATAGCTGCGGCAGTCGCAATGATGATCCCCACCAACAGAAACGCATGGGGCATGATGGCAAAGAATGGGTTCTGCAATGCCTCTGCTTCAGGGTGGGTGGACAGAAATTCGGGACTTGTCATCAGGGTGCTGTTGGCATAGAGTTTGCCCTGGTGCTGGAGCAGGTACGCTCCTTGTCCCAAGTAATTCAGGATCAAACTTGTCTTCACCCAGATCCAGGTGATGCGGATGTTCTTTCGGCCACAGTGACCCAGATCAGAATAGAGGGCTTCCGCACCGGTAGTACACAGGAAGACCGCACCCAACAGCCAAAAACCCTGGGGATAGGTGGTCAGGATATGAATTGCATAATAGGGGTTGAAGGCCTTGAGCACAGAAAAATTTCCGGAGAGTTGATACAGTCCCAACACCGCCAGCATTGCAAACCAGATGAACATGATGGGACCAAACATTTTTCCAATGGATGCTGTCCCAAATTGCTGCATGAAGAACAAGGCCGCCAGGATCCCCAAAACAATGTAGACGATTTCCATTTCAGTAATGGCTGAAAACCGGGGCAGCTGTTGCAGACCCTCGATGGCAGATGTGACAGAGATGGGGGGGGTAATGATACCCTCGGAAAGCAGTGCTGCTCCTCCAATCATGGCAGGAAGGAAGAGCCATTTGCGCCTTCTTCTGACCAATGTATAGAGGGAAAAAATACCCCCTTCCCCTTTGTTGTCGGCTTTAAGGGTTAGGATGACGTATTTGACAGTTGTCTGCAGGGTGAGTGTCCAAATGATACAGGAAATACCTCCCAAAATCAGTTCTTCGCTGATGACGCGTCCGTTGATGATGGCACTGAAAACGTAAAGCGGGGAAGTTCCAATATCCCCGTAGATGATCCCGAGGGCGATGAGTAACCCTGCTGCGGTGACCTGATTGATGTGTTTACCCACTGAAATCTGAATTTGCCAGTCGTTGGCCGATCAAAGGTAGGCGGAATTTAAGTTTGTTTTAAATAATAGTTTGATCGGCATGAAGTAATTTTAGTGAACAATGCGGAGCGTCATGCATAACATCATTTTCGTCGGACTGCTACTGATGGGTAACCTGGGTAGCAGCGCCCAGAAAATCAGCTACTCGGAGGTGGATCGCGACGATTACCGGGAGATGAATTTCGAGATCATCGGAAAAATGGGCAGCAATATCAATATCTATAAAAATTACAAGAATCGACACGATATATCCATATACGACAACGAGATGCAACTCAAGAATCGGGTGAAATTTGATTTCATGCCCGAACGAGTATTTACCGTTGATTTTGTATCCTATGGCGACTTTGCCTACATGTTGTACCAGTACCAAAAACGAAACATTGTTTCCTATGCGATGGTCAAGATCAACCAAGAAGGCAAACTCATGACCGACCCGGTAGACCTGGATACATCGCATGCGAGTGGATCCAACGACAGCAAGGTATACACGATGATTACCAGCGATGACAAGAAAAAAATTTTGTTGTTCAAAATCAGGAGGATGAACGACAGAAATTTTCAGATCACCACCATGCTGTACAATCAGGACATGCAGTTGCTCAAGCGAAGCAGTTTCTATTTCAATTTGCCGGATAAGGATGGAGTATTTACAGACTTTGTGGTGGACAATGACGGAGACCTGGTGTTTGGACGCTGCTCCCGTTCCGGTTCAAGAGAGTTCATCAACAAAGTAGACCTCATGTTCAAGCCGGCTCTTTCTGATTCGCTCGAACACATTCCCATTACCTTAAACGATAAAACACTGGACGAAGTCAAACTCAAGTTTGACAACTACAACAAACGCCTAATCGTCAATTCTCTGTTCTACCAACAACGAAGGGGAAATGTAGAAGGGCTGTATGCATTGGTGTGGGACAAAAAACAACATGCGCTTCTGTCAGAAAGCAGTTTGATGTTTGACGATAGCCTGCGATTTGATGCAAAAGGCGATGATGGATCGATCAAAACAGCATTCAACGATTACTTCATCCGAGATGTCTTGCCGTTGCAGGACGGCAGTTACGCTGTGGCAGCAGAACTGTTTTACTCCTCCAGCCGTAACAATGCATGGAACCGTTTTGATTACCTCTACGGAGGATACGGTGGCTTCATTTCACCCTATGATATGTGGTACAACTACCCCATCAGCAGGATGTACGGCATGGGCTGGTACGACCCTTTCAACCGTTTTGGTCCACAAAACAACATCGTGCGGTACGTATCGGAGAATATCATGGTCTTTCTTTTCAATGAGCAGGGAAAACTGAAATGGAGCAACACCATTCGCAAAAGCCAGTACGACGACAACAACGATTCATTCTTATCTTATCAACTCTTCAATACCGGCAGTGAAGCGCGTTTTCTGTTCAATCAGCGGGAACGCAGGGATTTATTTCTGAATTCAGCAACCATAGATGCAGACGGTAAATTGAAACGACAGCCTACCATGAAAAACCTTGATCGGAATTATGATTTTATGCCCAAGTTTGGTAAACAGATCGGACTGCGTCAAGTCATTATTCCCTGCGTATACAAGAACTATATCTGCTTTGCCAAATTGGAATTATAATCTCCCGTGATCACCCTTTTCCGAAACAACCATCCCATCGCACTGATTTTATTGGTGCCGTTGGCATTGCTTTCCTTTTGGAATTTTTCATCCCAGCCCATCCCAAGCCCCGCATTACCCACTTCGATGCTGCACAACGAACTCGGCGACTTGCTCGATTTCATAGATACCAATAGCTTTTGGGGCATTTTTTTCAAACTGCTGTTGCTCCTTTCGATGGCGTTGTATCTGAATAAACTGGTTACCGATAATAAGCTGATGGACCGGTCAGGATATGTACCTGCAATGACGTTTTTAGTTTTCAGTGCACTGCTGCCCAATTCGCTTTCAATCCTAACACTTTTGATAAATGGGCTGGTGTTGGTGGCCATTCGCCTTCTCATTCAAGTATACAAACAAGATCGCCCAAACAACAATTTGGTATCGACCGGATTCTGTATGGGGCTGGTTACAGGGTTGATTGCAGCGCATTTGATGTTTTATGTTTGGATGGTCATCGCCATTTTGATCATGCGACCTTCTTCAATCAGAGAGTGGCTGATTGCTACGATTGGATTTTTTCTTCCTTTTTACTTTTTGGCTTCTATCCAGTATTTAAACGACAAACTGGATCTTGCAGCCCTGCTACCGGAGCTGCACATCTCCTGGAAATTGCCTGAACTGTCCAAGTCGGCAATCCTCAACAATGCCCTGATTGTCTTCCTGCCCATTATCGGGATGATGGCCTTCAACCAGCAGATGAATAAAATGGTCATCTTGGGAAGGAAGTCCTATCTCATTGTCTTTGTCCTTTATTTGGCCCTGCTGGTTGTAATGGGAACGGATCCGGAACATGTTCAGGCATTGACGGGACTGGCACTGATCCCTGCCGCTTTTCTTTTCGCACCATTTTTTATGGTATTTCGCAGGGAATTCATTCCCAACCTTGTGGCACTTTCCCTTTTGGCACTTTCCCTGTTCCAATAGTCCTTTTCCCGGGGATACATTGCCCGAAACCTCATAAATTTGCGCAAAACTGAACAGCATGAAATTCGGCGTGATTGTTTTTCCGGGTTCTAACTGCGACAGAGACATGATCGGTGCCCTGAGAGATGATCTTGGGCTGGAGGTGATTGAGTTGTGGCACAAGGACAAGGATCTTTCTGCGTTCACTCCGAATGACTGTATCATACTCCCCGGAGGGTTTTCCTTCGGAGATTACCTTCGGTGCGGAGCCATCGCCCGCTTCAGCCCTATGATGCAAGCCACCATCGCTTTTGCCAACAAAGGAGGAAAAGTGCTCGGCGTGTGCAACGGATTCCAGATCCTCTGTGAATCCGGACTACTTCCCGGTGTCTTGCTGCAAAATGCCAATCAGCAATTCATCTGCAAAAACGTGTTTCTGATGGGTGCTGAAGAAACTCTTCTGAAAATTCCAATTGCTCACGGTGAAGGAAGGTACCACGCCGACCAGCAAACAATGGATGCGCTGCTGAACAATAACCAAGTGATTTACCGGTACTGTGATCAAGATGGGAACATCACCGATGCAGCCAATCCTAATGGAAGCACCCACAACATAGCAGGTATTTGCAATGCCACCCGAAATGTGTTTGGGATGATGCCCCACCCGGAAAGAGCTTGCTCATCCGCCTTGAACAATACCGATGGGAAACACGTTTTCAATACGCTGTTGCTTCACCACACCACTGAACTGATCCATGCGTAATAAATATACGATGAAATCCACGCTGCTGCTTGCCGCAATTCTGATATGCCCTTTCTTCATTCAGGCACAGACAGGATCAGCGAAACAAGTGAAATGGACCTTTGCATCTAAAAAGCTGGCCGACAAAAAATATGAACTCAGCATGATGGCTACCATTGCAGGCAGTTTTCATTTGTATGCAATCAATGCAGGAGTAGAGGGGCCGGTTCCAACGACCATTAGTTTTACTCCCAATCCTTTACTTGCGTTACAGGGAAAAATCACAGAACAAGGGAAAAAAATCACAAAGGTTGAAGAAGTCTGGGGGGGCAAAGTCCACTTCTTTGAAAAAACAGTCAATTTTGTTCAGATTGTTACCACCAAGTCCACCGTGAAAACCAACCTCAACGGCAAAATAGAATTCATGGTGTGCAACGACGAAGTGTGTCTGCCTCCCTCTGAAATCGTTTTTAAAATTCCCGTAGGTGGCTAGTACCATGCGCATCGTATCGGTCATTCTTCTACTTGTATTGTTTGGATCCCCATCCATTGCTCAAGAAACTCCGATTGCATGGAAAGCTACTAGCACAAGAGTAAAGGACAATTCATATCGGCTTCAGTTTACGGTAACCAATCCCGAACAATGGCAGATTTATAGTCCCACCGCCGACTTCGACGGAATACCTGCAGGAGGATTGCAGTTGCCGGATAGCTCCATTCGTGTGATTGCTCCGCTGCAAGCACTGGAAAAAGGAAATCGCATCAACAGCCAACTTTTTCCTGAAAAGGAATACACCGTATACACGAACGAACTGACCTTAACGACAGAAATTGAATTTACTGAAGCGGTACCTGCTGAGATGGAGGTTGGACTGATGTATACGTATGGCAAAAATGAAGCGTTTTTCCCCGGAGAAGTCGCCACGCTGAACATATCATTTGAAGGTGGCGCCTCTAAAGCAGGTGCAATCAAATTAGAAAAACTAAGTAGCGCTCCACTCAATACCTGCGGAGGCGAAATCAAAACAGAAGAGAAAGGAAGCATATTCACGATTTTTCTATTGGGACTTTTAGGAGGATTGTTTGCGCTCTTGACTCCATGCGTATTCCCAATGGTCCCCCTTACCGTTTCCTATTTCACTAAACACAACGACAATAAAAAAAGAGGAAGGCAACTGGCCATACTGTATGGACTTTTTATTTTCCTGATATACGTTTCTTTTTCGATTCCATTTCACTTGGCCGGAAATGTTGATCCAACCATTTACAATGAGATTGCAACCAATGTGTACCTGAATGTTGCATTCTTTCTGATCTTTCTGTTTTTTGCAATTTCTTTTTTTGGATATTATGAAATCACACTGCCCGGCGCGCTTGCGAATTCCACTAATGCCCGTCAAGGTTCAGGTATACTCGGTGTGTTTTTCATGGCGCTGACCCTGGCCATCGTTTCCTTTTCCTGCACGGGTCCCATCCTGGGAACATTGTTGGTAGGAACGGCCACCGAAGGAGCATGGCCGCTGACTGCCGGATTAGCAGGATTTGGCGTTGCATTGGGTTTGCCATTTGGCCTGTTTGCCTTGTTCCCCCAATGGCTGAACTCACTACCCAAAAGCGGCAGCTGGCTCAATACAGTGAAGGTTGTATTGGGATTCATTGAACTGGCGTTGGCATTAAAATTTTTATCGAATGCCGATCTGGTTTCCCATTGGTCCCTCATCAAACGTGAAGTATTTTTTGGGGCATGGATCCTGATTTTCCTGGGGCTCACGGCGTATTTAATGGGGTGGATACGATTTCCCCACGATAACCCGAACGAATCCGTAAGCAAACCAAGAAAAGTACTCGCCGCTGCAGTACTGTTGTTTACGGTATACATCGCTCCGGGTGTGACCAACACCCGGATGGCCAATATTTCACTGGTCAGTGGATTTCCTCCTCCGCTTTGTTACAGCATCTACGCTCATCCGGTGAATTGCGAAGAGCCCCTCAAAGATTTCGATGCAGCTGTGGAAAAAGCAAAAAAAGAGAATAAACCGATATTGATCGACTTTACTGGGTGGGCTTGTGTGAATTGCAGAAAAATGGAAGAAAATGTATGGACCCAGCCCAATGTGCAAGCATTAATGGCGAAATACATTTTGGTATCCCTCTATGTCGATGATAAACAGCTGCTGCCGGTGGACCAGCAATTTTCGTATACTACCCAATCTGGGGCACGCGTTTCAGTAAAATCAGTAGGCGATAAATGGAGCCTGTTCCAAACCGAAAACTTCAATGCTACTTCGCAACCCTGGTATGTGGCCATGACAGCCGATCAACAATTGCTGACAGCCCCCGTTGGGTACGTTCCCGATCCTGTGGCATATGCTGAATGGCTTTCGTGCGGACTGAACGCATTCGATTCAGGCAAAAAATAAGGGGATCGTTTCCGACCCCCTGTTATGCATGAGAAAACCAACTGTTACAGTGCTACTTGATGCTCCACCATCATTTTTCGAAGATTCATCAGTCCATACCGCATCCTACCCAAAGCAGTATTGATGCTGCAATTTGTTTTTTCTGCGATTTCTTTGAAACTGAGATTGGCAAAATGCCTGAGTACAATGACCTCGCATTGGTCTTGAGGAAGCATATCCAACATCTGCCTTACTTTTTCATGGCTCTGTGAGCGCATGATGGTTCCTTCCGCCTCTTCTTCAGAGAGATTGATTGTTTCAAATATATCATAGTCATCCCCACCGCTGGTCATTACGGGCCCGCGTTTTACCTTACGGAAATGATCCACACACATGTTGTGTGCAATACGAAGGGCCCAAGGAAGGAATTTTCCCTCATCGGTATAATTACCGCAACGAAGCGTATCGATGATCTTGATGAATACTTCCTGGAAAATGTCTTCTGCCAGGCTCTTGTCTTTCACTAGGAGAACAATAGAGGTGAAAATTCTGTCTTTGTGCCGGTTAATCAGAAGCTCAAGAGCGTTGGAATCTCCGTTGACAAATTGCTGAATCAGTTCTTGATCAGTTAGGTTGGTTACGGGTCTCATAAAATGGTTTTTTATTGGATTGGATCCGTTTGCTGTTGCGGTGGTTAATCGCTATTGCATGTCAAAACTCCAGAAGAACAGAAGAGGTGCAAAATATTTACAACAGAATTTTTTTGGATTACGTAAAAAAAATTAGTGCCCTTACGTGTTCATTTGTCAACGTAATGTTAACAGCATCGTATATCTACGTGCACCCCGTAAATGCTTTTGAAAGTATATTTGCAATCTCTTATGCCAAAACCCGCACCAGTAAAGGAAAAGAAAGCAGTGCTCGATCGTGCAAATCGTTCGGATGATATTTTCATTCAAGGAGCACGCATGCACAACTTACGGAACGTATACGTAAAAATACCTAGGGGAAAACTCACGGTTGTTACGGGTGTTTCCGGGTCCGGAAAGTCATCACTGACCATCGATACTCTGTTTGCAGAGGGACAAAGACGCTATGCAGAGAGTTTGAGTGCCTATGCGCGACAGTTTTTGATGCGCATGGACAAGCCCGATGTGGACCATATTGCAGGATTATGCCCTGCTGTTGCCATTGAACAAAAAGTCATCACCCGAACACCGCGCTCCACAGTAGGCAGCATGACCGAGATCTATGATTACCTGCGGTTGTTATATGCACGTGTTGGCAAAACCATTTCTCCTATTTCCGGAAACGTGGTAAAAAAAGAAGATGTACACGATGTGATCCAACGCATGCAATCGTACACAGCAGGAGATAAACTTTTTTTACTGACAGCCTTCCCCATGGGCAGCAATCGCAACCCTTCGGAAGAATTGACCATTTTAATGCAAAAAGGATTCTCGCGCATATTCGATGATCGCACCGGTGAATTGCAGCAGATTGAAGACCTCCTCGAAGAAAAAAAATGGAAACCATCAAAGGAATCCTACTTGCTCATTGATCGGTTTGTTCAAAAGGGCTTTGACGAAGAAGAGCTCCACCGCATTGCAGACTCGATAACCCTTGCATTCTATGAGGGAGAAGGCCGACTCTTCCTCAAACGAAACGCTACCAAGCCCGTCTCGTTCTCCAATCGATTTGAACTGGACGATATGCGGTTTGAAGAGCCGGTTCCAAATCTTTTCTCTTTTAATAACCCCTATGGTGCCTGTCCCCTTTGCGAAGGGTATTCTCAAGTCCTGGGTATTGATGCTGACCTGGTCATTCCAGACCAGCGACTGAGCATATTTGATGGAGCCGTCGCCCCTTGGAAAGGAGAAAAGATGGTGTGGTGGAAAGATCAATTTATCAAAGGAGCCCGACACATCGATTTTCCAATCCATAAACCTTATTCAGCCCTCACTGCAGCTCAAAAAGACCTGCTCTGGAAAGGACATAAGCAGGCATATGGCATCAACGACTTTTTCAAAGAAGTGGAAGACAACCTGTACAAAGTCCAGTACCGGGTTTTACTTTCCCGCTACCGAGGAAGAACAACCTGTACATCCTGCAACGGATACCGTCTCCGAAAAGAGGCCCTATACGTTAAGATCAACGGCACTCACATCGGCGAGTTGTGCAATATGCCGGTAACCGATCTGGTGAATTGGTTCACACGTTTGCAACTGACCCAGCATGAGAAAAAAATTACCAAGCGCGTATTGATAGAAATTGAGCAACGGCTGGCAACGCTCTTGGATGTGGGACTCGGATACCTGACACTTGATCGACTGGCCAATAGCCTGAGTGGTGGTGAAAGTCAACGCATCCAACTCACCCGCTGTCTGGGTAGTAACCTTACAAATTCACTCTATATATTAGATGAGCCTTCAATTGGATTGCACAGCAGGGATACCGAACGATTGATCAAGGTGTTGAAAAACCTGCGTGACCTGGGCAATACTGTAGTGGTGGTCGAGCACGATGAACAAATGATGCGGGAGGCGGATCATGTTATAGATATGGGACCGCTTGCCAGTCACCAGGGTGGAGAAGTCGTTGCTGAAGGTAATTTCTCAACACTGCTGAAATCTAAAAAAAGTCTCACTGCTGCTTATTTGCGTGGAGAACTTCGCATCGAACGTCAGCATCCCATCCGAAAGAGTACATCTTCCATAACCATCCATGGTGCTCATGAACATAATCTGCAGAACCTTGACGTCACGATTCCTCTGGGTGTATTGACCGTAATCAGCGGAGTGAGCGGAAGCGGAAAAACCACGCTGGTAAAAAAAATCCTTCATCCCGCATTGCAAAAACACATGACCGGTGTCGGAGATCGCCCCGGCCTGCACGACTCTTTATCCGGAGCACTGGACAAAATAAAACAAGTTGAACTGGTCGATCAAAATCCGATCGGAAAATCTTCCAGAAGCAACCCGGTAACCTATGTAAAGGCGTGGGACAGTGTTCGGGATGTGTACTCGAGCCAGGGACTGAGTAAAATCAGGGGCTTTCAACCGCGTCATTTCTCTTTCAATGTCGATGGCGGACGATGCGACACCTGTAAGGGCGAAGGTGAACAAACGGTAGAAATGCAATTCCTGGCAGACGTCCACCTGGTTTGTGAAAGCTGCAACGGAAAACGATTCAAGGATGAAGTGCTGGAAGTCGAATACAATGGAAAAAACATCCATGATGTATTGGAGATGAGCGTAGACGAAGCCATTGAATTTTTTAAATCAGAAAAAGATATTCCGCTGCGGCTAAAACCACTGCAGGATGTTGGACTGGGATACATCAAACTCGGACAATCCAGCGGAACGCTTTCCGGAGGCGAAGCCCAGCGCGTAAAACTGGCCAGCTTTCTGGGAAAGGGGAAAGGCCACCAGGAAAAAATCATATTCATATTTGATGAGCCCACAACCGGATTGCATTTTCATGATATCAACAAATTATTGGCCTCTTTCAATGCCCTGCTGGACCTGGGACACAGCATTGTAGTCATTGAACACAACCTGGATGTGATCCGCACCAGTGACTGGCTGATAGAACTGGGTCCAGAAGCAGGAGAAGGCGGTGGACAACTGGTCTATGCAGGAGTTCCTGAAGGAATCAGAAAGATTAAGCACAGCAGAACGGCTCCATTCCTCTAACCAGCCTGCTGTTCTGAATCATTTTTTCTGTATCTTGATGATTCAAATTTCATCGATTAAAATAAGCCATATGAATCGGTCAAGAAGAGCTTTTTTACGCAACGCGGCCATGCTGACCGCTGGTGCTACCCTCGCTAACCATTCCCTTTTTGCACTCGGTAAAAAAGGAGAACTAACGGGTATCCAATTGTATTCCATTCGCACCGACATGAGCAAGGATCCAATGGGTACATTGACCAAGTTGTCCAAAATGGGATACAAGCATGTTGAACATGCCAATTACATCAACAGGAAGTTTTATGGATGGACAGCCAAGGAATTCAAAAAACTACTCGATGATCTTGGTATGTCCATGCCCAGTGGCCATACTGTGATGACCAGCAAGCACTATGATGCTTCAAAGAAAGACTTTGCAGATGTTTGGAAATATACTGTAGAAGACGCTGCAGCGATGGGACAACTCTACGTGATCAGCCCCTCCATGGAAACCAACACCCGCCGCGACCTCAATGCACTTAAAGCATTCATGGAAGTTTTCAACAAATCCGGAGAACTCTGCCAGAAATATGGAATGAAATTCGGGTACCACAACCACGATTTTGAATTCAATGAAAAATTAGGAGATCGCACCCTGTACGATATCATCCTTGGTGAGACGGATCCTAAATTGGTGATGCAGCAATTGGACATTGGCAACATGATCAACGGTGGTGCTAAGGCGCTGGACATCATGCAGGCTTATCCCGGTCGATTCGAATCCATGCACGTAAAAGACGAGATCCTTGCCAAAGAAGGACACGAAAAATATGAATCCACCATTTTAGGAACAGGCATCGTGCCGGTGAAGGAAGTCATCGACCTGGGCCGCAAATGGGGAACCAAACACTTCATCATTGAACAGGAATCCTATCAGGGAAGAACTCCACTGGATTGTGTGGAAGAAGACCTCACCATCATGAAGAAATGGGGATATAAATAATAGAGAGGCCGGTTATTCAACCGGCTTTTTTATGGATGACCCATCCACAATGCACCGCCAATACTGGACTGTCGCGCGCCGGTAACCGAAGACAATACTGTTTCTTCTTCCCTCCAACGCAACACTCCCAATAAGGCCATGATCAATGCTTCTTTGTAGAGGACAGTAGCTTTATCGGGTACTACCGCTTCAACTCCATGAGCAGCTGAATAGTGACGGATGCGATCCAGTAAATATCCATTGAGTGCCCCCCCTCCCGTAATCAGCATGGATGAAGCATTGGAAGTAGCGACTGCATTTCCGACCTGTTGCGCAATGTGTTCGGTATACGTTGCCAATGCATCCGCACTGGATATTTTCATCGCTTCAATCATTGGAAACAACTGATCCACACCAAACGAATTGTCCAGCGACTTTGGAAAAGGTGCTGCATAAAAAGGCAATGCATTCAATTGATTCAACAGCTCAGCATGAATGGTTCCGGTTCGGGCCATGTGACCATCATCATCGTAGGCTTTTCCTTCTTTATTCGCCAGAAGATTCAGCACCCGATTAGCAGGACATACATCAAATGCAACATAATTTCCGTCGGCACTACGCAGGGAGATATTGGCGATTCCCCCGATATTCAACAGGCAGGCGTGATCGGAAAACAATAATTTTTCACCCATGGGCACTATGGGTGCGCCTTGTCCACCCAGCGCAACATCCATGGCCCGGAAATCGGACACTACCGGAAGAGCCGTTTCAGCTGCAATGGCAGACCCATCTCCAATTTGAACGGTAAAGACTCCAGGCTCATGAAAAACAGTATGGCCGTGAGAGGCCAGAAGTCCCACTTTGTACTCCAACCCATTTTCCTGAATGAACCGGTTGACCACTTTCCCGACATAGTGACCGTAATCAGCATGCAACCGCATGAAGTCTCGAGCATTTAACGACGAGGCTGTTTGCAAACGACTCAACCACTCGTCTTCATAGGAATAACACTCGGCAACCTGCAACGTGTAGGTCCATTTCCCTCCCTGTTCTTCCAACAGAACATAGGCCAGATCAATGCCGTCCAGCGAACTTCCGCTCATGATGCCTATCACTCGATATAACATGGATTATCCCTATTTTAGTGCTTCCGCAAAAATAGGCATTGTATGATCACCAATCTAAGCGAAAAACATTCTCTGGTCAGCAATTGGATTGCAGAGCTGCGTGATGTAAGCATTCAGACGGATCGCATGCGATTCAGAAAAAATATTGAACGCATTGGTGAAGTAATTGCATATGAAATCAGCAAAACACTTCCGTGGGAAGAACGCGAAGTCACCACCCCATTGGGCATTGCAAAAGAGAAAATGCTGACCCAACAACCCGTCCTGGCGACCATCCTCCGAGCCGGTATGCCATTACACAACGGAATGCTCCACTATTTTGATAAAGCAGATAACGCGTTTATAGCTGCCTACCGTAAACACCATCGGGATGGCAGTTTTGAGATCAGCCTCGAATATTTATCCTGTCCATCGCTGGAAAATCGCACCTTGATTCTATGCGACCCTATGCTGGCCACCGGAGCATCGTTAGTCAAAACAATTGAATACCTCAGAAGAGAAGGAACGTTCAACTCCCTTCATATTGCATGCGTCATAGCGTGTACAGAGGGACTGGAATTCCTGAAACGGCATGAACCTACTGCACACATCTGGTGCGGGGCCATCGACGAAGAACTTACCGCAAAGGGATATATTGTACCGGGACTGGGTGATGCTGGAGATCTTGCGTACGGAGAAAAATCACAGTCCTAGTCACTACGGATGTATGCGCATCACCAGTGGCAGCACCACATACGAAGTGAGCACAATCAGCGCAATCGAAATAAGATTCAATACAAATCCTGCGCGCATCATTTCTCCCAGTTTAATGTGACCAGTTGAAAATACAATGGCATTCGGCGGAGTACCCATGGGCATCATCGATGCACAGCTGGCGGCCAGCGTCATCGGAATTCCCAACAGCAATGGATCAACATCGATGGCCACTGCAATGCCCGTCACTACAGGAGCAAATACAATCACCTGTGCCACATTGCTCATTACTTCGCTGATGAAAATTGCAATAATAACAATTACGGCAATGAGTACCAACAGGGAGCTTCCGGTAAACCCGGCCAACCATTGTCCGAGGGCGCTAATGATACCGGCCTTTTCAAGAGCGGCGGCCAGCGTAATCCCACCACCAAATAGCAGTAAAATACCCCAAGCCATTTTTGATGTATCCGACCAAACCAGTATCCTCTGTTTTGTATCAAATGAACTTCCGGAAGGAACAATGAACATCAGCAGTGCACCAAATACGGCGATCATGTTGTCATCCAGTCGTACAACCTCCAATTGATTGATCAGGTCACGGGTAATCCACAAGAGAGCCGTTGTCAGAAAAATAATCAAGACCCGCTTTTCTGGAGTAGTCATCGGACCCAACGCTTTTAATTCATCCCGAATCAGGGATTGCATGTCATTGCTGGAATCAATTCGACTGGGAAACATCCAAATCAGTACCCCATAGAGCGCAAAAAATAACAACAGCGCTACCGGTAAACAAACAATCATCCAGCCTGCAAACGAAATATCAACACCATATTCTTTGCTGATGAATGAGACATAGGCTACATTGGGAGGAGTTCCAATGATGGTCGCTATTCCTCCGAAATTGGAAGCATAGGCGATGGAGAGCATCATGCAGACAGCAAAATGCCGGAGTTGAGGATTGTGCTCGTTTTTAGCCGTGACCACGGTGATCACGGAAGCAGCTATAGGAAGCATCATCATGGTAGTAGCCGTATTGCTCAACCACATGCTGATGAACCCAGTAGCCAGTATGAATCCTAAAATGATCCTGTTTCCGTTGGTCCCAGTAAACTGCACAATGGTCAAAGCGATGCGCTTATGCAGGTTCCATTTTTCAATTCCCAATCCGATCATGAAGCCGCCCATGAACAGAAACACCACTTCATTGGCATACGGTGCAGCAGCTTCACCCAATTTTGCAATCCCCAGCAGCGGAAACAAGACCAATGGCAACAATGCAACTGCAGGCATGGGTAAGGCTTCAGCAATCCACCAGGTGATCATGAGGACAGCTGTCGCCAAAACCCGATTGGCCTGTTCTCCCAACGCAAACGGGTCAAGCACCCAAACCAGCAGAAAAAGCAACGGACCACTGGCCAGCTTGAGCCAGGACATCCCTATTTTTTCATTCTTCTTTTCCATTGAATCCGTTTGGGTGAAGATAAATCATTTGTGTATTTTGGATGACGCGAAAACTCAGGATGCTAAGAGAAATTGTAATTGCTATACAATCGTATTTTGCCGCACATGCTTTTATTAAAAAACATAGTCTGTGGCGCTGGATCATCGTGCCGGGTTGCGTGTATGCTATCCTCTTTGCAATCAGCATGTATTTCTTTTCACGCTCGGTAAATGCTGCGATTGAATGGCTGACCATCGAAACAGGATTGCAAGTCTGGATCAATAAATTGCAAAACAGCTGGATCGGTTTCTTATTTACCGTTGGAGGCATCATGTTCTGGCTCATCATGATGCTCTTCTACTTTTCATTTTTTAAATACATCTGGTTGATTTTAGGCTCTCCTGTATTTTCGTACCTCAGTGAACGAACCGCATCCATTATAGAAGGAAAGGAATTTGATTTCAGGTTGAAGCAGTACCTGGCAGATGTAGCGCGCGGTATCAAGATGGCCGTACGCAATACGCTGTGGCAAGCTGTTTACTTGTTTTCTATTTTATTGCTGTCGCTGGTTCCCTTCATTGGATGGATCGCCCCATTCATCGCGCTATTGATTGAATGTTACTACTACGGTTTTTCAATGCTTGACTATACCTGTGAGCGAAATAAAATGAATGTACTCAAGAGCATTGATTTTATTGGAAGACACCGGGGTTTGGCCATCGGTAACGGAATGGTGTTTTATTCAATGCACTGCATTCCACTCCTGGGCTGGGTACTTGCCCCTGCGTACGCCGTGATTGCAGCCACCATCAGCCTACAGGAAAATAAAGATGAATTCATGCGTGAATTATGAAAACGAAAAGCACAGTACTGCTGATCCCCATCATGATTGCAGAATCAGGAGAAAGCCATCTGCCCATGATCTTTACCGAATCAATTCGTTCGTGCTCGATTTTCTTTGCTGAAAACATAAAGACCGCTCGCAGGGCATTTCGAAAAATGGATCGTTCGTTTCCAATTGATGATAAAGAGTGGATTGAAATAGGAAAATCAGAAGAAGCTTCTGCAGCATTATTCAGGAGCAAACTGGCAGAAGATGCGACCATCGGGATCGTAAGTGAATCCGGGTGTCCGGGCATTGCGGATCCCGGACAAATACTAGTCGGCATCGCCCAAGCGCTTGGCATCAAGGTGGTCCCTATTGCAGGACCCAATTCCATTCTGCTGGCCCTCATGGCAAGCGGACTGAATGGTCAACTTTTTTCATTTCACGGGTACCTGCCGATTGATCGGACCAAACGGCAACAAGCCATTCAGTCTCTGGAACATGTCAGTCGAACAGCCGGAACATCCAACATCTTCATCGAAACTCCTTACCGCAATGCAGTGATGCTCGAAGCCTTGCTGGCCGTTCTGCATATAGAAACTCGGCTATGCATCGCAGTAGACATTACTGGAGAACAGGAATGGATCCGTACAAAATCGGTAGGCGACTGGAAAAAAAATATACCCGAACTCCCCAAATCACCGGCGATCTTCATCATCGGCCGTTGAACGTCTATAATCCGTATTGACTGACGAGATAGACCATTGCCGCCATGACGACAGTCCCCAAGTTCAACTCCCGTTCACTGACTGCTTCAAACACATCCGTTTTGGCATGGTGCAAATCCATGTAGCGCTGAGAATCCGGATTCAGTCCGATCAAAGCAGTCCCCAAAGGACGCAGGGGACCAATATCGGCACCGCCTCCTCCTTCGTTGAATTCCAATGCCCCATACGGATGAAACAACGGTTTCCAAGAAAGGATGCGCTCTTTTTGCGCAGCTGTTGCAGAAAATCCAAAACCACGAGGGGTAAATCCTCCTGCATCACTTTCTAAGGCCATGATGAATTTTTTGTTTTCGGTTTTGGCAATCTCAGCATATTTATTTCCTCCTCGTAAACCGTTTTCTTCGTTCATGAACATGACTGCACGAATGGTTCGTTTGGGACGAATGCCCAGTGCTTTCATGACACGGATCACTTCTATGCTTTGCATGCATCCCGTTCCATCATCGTGCGCGCCTTCAGCCAAATCCCAACTGTCGAGGTGACCCCCAACGGTTATGATTTCATTGGGGAATTCCGTTCCCTTGATCTCGCCTACCACATTGTACGACAAAACATCTTCCAGCATTTTGCAATTGGTCTTGAAATAAATCTGCTTGACAGACTTTTTCGCCAATGCATCGCTGAGTTGCACGGCACCATTGGTGCTGATGGCTACTGCAGGAATTTGCGGAAACTGCTCATCGTAACGGGTGGCTCCGGTATGCGGGTGATCATCCAGTACCGGAGAGAGCGTACGCACAATCACCCCCACAGCGCCCAATGCTGCTGCGCGGGAAGGTCCCTGTGAACGATATACTCCAGCTTCACCATAGGCCCGAAAGGTATTGATGTACCGAGGGTCCATTCGATAATTATAAAACACAATCTTTCCCTTTACTCCCTCCTTCCCTAAGGCATCGAGTTCCTTAAAATTGGTGACTTCGACCACCGGAGCCGTGATGCCTGCCGCCGGTGTTCCAACGGCATTCCCCAATGCCACAATGTTCAACGGAAACGATGTTCCGTTTTGAAGCAGTGCGCGCCCTACTTCCTTATCGCCCCTCACCCAGTGCGGAACCATGCACGGCTGTAAATAAACCGAATCAGCCCCAGCTTCCCGCAACATGCGTGCTGTCTGCTCTACCGCTAAGGCAGCACCCGGAGAACCGGATAACCGCGGACCCACTTTCTTGCACAAGTACTTTAAATTGGAATAGGCCTGACCATGCATGAAAATCTCATCAGAAATCTGCTTGATGACCATTGAATCGCTCTGAGCCAAAGAAATAGAAGAAGCCAGTACCAATAGACAGAACATTGAAAACATTGCTTTCATAAACCATGATTGATTGGATGAACAATCTACTCAAATTTTACTATTTATCCATTTTCTGCTTCTGTAAATGAACCGTATTATCCCTACTTTCGTTAATTCAAAAAGCATTCATGAACATCGGTATTGTTTGTTACCCGACTTTTGGAGGAAGCGGTGTGCTGGCAACTGAATTGGGCAAGGCATTGGCCGATAAGGGACATGCGGTGCATTTCATCACCTACCAACAACCGGTTCGACTCACCGGTTTCAGCGCCAATGTGTTTTTTCACGAAGTACGGGTGCCCACTTACCCTTTGTTTGATTTCCCTCCATATGAAACGGCATTGGCCAGTACCATGGTGGATGTGGTAAAAAATAACCGAATCGACCTGTTGCATGTTCACTATGCCATTCCACATGCTTCGGCTGCCTATATGGCACAGCAGATTTTAAAAACCGAAGGGATTTCCACCCCGTTCATCACCACGTTGCACGGAACGGATATAACGCTGGTAGGAAAAGATAAAACCTATGCTCCGGTTGTTACCTTTTCCATCAACCAAAGTGATGCCATCACGGCGGTATCCGACAATTTGCGACTTGAAACACTGATGCATTTTGCCATCGAAAAAGACATCAGCGTCATTCACAATTTTGTCGACATACACCGTTTTACCAAACGACCCATTGACGCATTCAAAAAAGTCATCGCCCCCAATAATGAAAAAATCATCCTGCATGCATCCAATTTCAGAAAAGTCAAACGCATCGCAGATGTGATCTATACCTTCAACAAGATTCGCAGCGAGATCCCCTCCAAGCTACTGCTGGTAGGCGATGGACCGGAACGACCCATGGCGGAGGAACTCTGCAGGGAATTGGGCATTTGTGAGGATGCACGGTTTGTGGGAAAGCAACAAGACATGGAAGAAATCTATGCCATCGCTGATCTTTTTCTTCTTCCCTCCGAATACGAAAGCTTTGGTCTTTCTGCCCTAGAAGCCATGGCAGCAGGCGCTCCGGTGATTGCAACCCAGACCGGTGGGCTACCTGAGATAGTTTCCGATGGAAAAGATGGCTACCTCAGTGAGGTCGGCGATGTTGAAAACATGAGTCGCAATGCAAAACGGCTGCTGAGCAATTCAATAGTCCTGGAACAATTCAAAACAGCTGCCCGGAAAAAAGCAGAGATGTTTGACATGAATTCTATTGTTCCGAAATACGAAGCCCTGTATGAACAGGTCATTGCAAAATCATCAGCGGCGCTTTAACCAGAGTTCGGGATTGACAAACCGCAGTTCTTCGTTTACCATGAAGATGATTTCCCCGTCGCCATCAAAATTCTCTCCTGCTCGTCCAATGGTTTGTCCCGTCTCCACCTTTGAACCTTTGCTGACATTCACAGAGGAAAGATTAAAATACGTTGTAAAGTATTTTCCGTGCTTGATGGTCACCGTCTGGCTTCCCGCCACATCATAAACCGTGGTCACCACACCATCATAAACAGCCTTGACAGTTGTGCCGCTCTCGGTTTGAATGGTGATGCCGCTATTATCTTCCTCAATACGGGTTCCTTCAATCCGCTGGCGACCAAAACTTGAGGTAATGGTTCCGCGATCAACCGGCCAGGGCAAATTGCCGCGGTTGTTTTCAAATCCAACCGATACCTTGGTCACTTCGGGCGTATTCTCCAATACCGTAACCTTGCGGGCTGCGGTCGGAGTTTCAGCGGGACCCGTTGCGGCACGAGTTGTAGTTGCAGTTGCGGCCGACTTTCGGGCTTCCTCCTCCGCTTTTCTTCGGGCCGCTTCGATCTCTCTTTTGATGATAGCTGCGATGGAATTCTGAAGGCTGCGCAAAACCTTTTTCTTCGCAGCTACTTCACGGGCAATTTCATTCTCTCGGGCTTTCAGTTTTGAAACAAACTGGTTCTTTTCTTTTTTTTCTGATTCCAGCAATTCTTTTTGCTTTTGCTGCTCTTCAATCACTTTACTTTTTTCACTTTTATTTACACTGAGCATCTCAATGCGCTGACCCAACTCTTTTTGTGTGCGGTTGATTCCCACTACCTGCTCATCGCGGTACTTGCGATAGCTCTTTAAATAAGCAACCCGCTTTACGGCGTCATTAAAATTGGTTGCAGTAAAAATAAAATTGAGCATATCGTAATTGCTCCTGTTCTTGTACGCGTATTGAATGGTTTTTGCATATTGCTTGCGCAGCGTATCCAATTGACGTTCCAAGCGATAGATTTCGCGGTTGTTGCTGAAAATGGTATTATCGATGAGTCGGATCTCATCGTTCAGGTTATCGATCACAGCATACCGGCTTCGGAGCTTGCGCTCGAGTAACTTGAGTTCAGAAAGGCTGGCTTTGCGGTCTTTGGAAACCTGGTTCTGCGTTTCCTGAAGGGAAGCAATCTCCTGCTGGATCTCCCGCCTGCGCTTTTCCAATTCTTCCTTGGTTTGTGCCTGTCCGACCAGGCATCCTGTTAACATCAGTAGAAAAACAATCTGCTTCATCGTGATCAATACAACACTTTATAGTTCTTAGGAATACTGAAGGGGAAACTTACCGGAGCATCAAATTCAACTTGTTTAAAATCCAGATTGATCTCCAGTTTATTTTTCTCGGCAAGACTGATGTTTCGGATTTCAGCAAATTGCCGGCCTCCGGCTGGAACATATGAACTGTATGCAAGACTGGCGGTCCTGCTTCTGGCCATGTCTACATCATCCAGTTTACTGAACAATAAATGCAGGTCCCCTTTTGCAACAGTTAAGTAATGCTTGAAAGACTGGCCGACCGTCGACAACGAAATCCGATCGCCCTGATCGGAATAGGCGACTACTGAACGATCCAGATAAACCGGATTGCCCATAATCAGATCTTCCAGTGTACCGTAATCAAACGGCACCTGGGTAATGCCCTGCAGATAGGAAAGTGGTTTGCGCTGAATGGACCGATTGAGTTTATCCATAATGAAAATACTGTCCGGCGTAATCATCACCCGATAGGCCTCTATGTTCAATGCTGCAATAATGGAAACCCAAATGGCACTGTCTTTTTTCATGCGCAAAAACGCATTGAAATCCAATCGTGTATTTTTATCGTCGGAGTAATCAACCCGCACCTTGGATGCAAACGTGTTGAAGGCCAACCGTTTTTCATTGATGGTTCGAAAAGTGGCACGAACGGACTTTGCAGAATCGCTGTCTTCTGGCTTCACCACGACCACCACGCTGTCTTTCTTGGCAACGACTGTACTTATTTTTTTGGTCGACCGACACGAAGCCATTAATGCTACCCCTGCTACCCCAACTATGATCGCAATTATCCGCATCGTGTTATTTTGTTCCTGTGTGTCCAAATCCTCCCTCGTTTCGCTGGGTCGCATTCAGATCGTCAGACAACTCCCATTTGATTTTTTCAACCCGTTGAAACACCAGTTGTGCAATTCGATCCCCATCGCTGATCATCTGTGGCTCATTGGAAAGGTTGATGATGATTACTTTTATTTCACCCCGGTAATCCGAATCAATCGTTCCCGGTGTATTCAAACATGTAAGACCCTGACGCACTGCCAATCCGCTTCTGGGACGCACCTGTGCTTCCATTCCCGATGGGATCTCGAGATAGAGTCCTGTTGGAATAAGGGATCGTTCGAGAGGAGAAAGCGTAACCGGGTGTTCGAGAAATGCCCGAAGATCCAAGCCCGAAGATCCAGGAGTGGCGTATTCCGGAACTGGATGATGAGAGCGATTAACAATATTGATGGCATGCTGCTGTTGTTCAAGAAGCACAACCGCATAGGCAACAAGTCCCTCTTCCCTTCCCACAAAGCCCATCTTCTCTGTAGTGGTAGCTTTTATGGAAATAGCTGAAATGGCTATATTTAAAATCGACGCAATGGTGTCACACATCGATGGAACATGCGGCTTTATTTTGGGAGCTTCCAGGCACAATGCAGCATCCACATGCACAACGGAATACCCGTGTTGTTGAATGAGCGCGTGTGTGTTTTGCAAGAGGATCTTGCTGTCGATGCCTTTAAACGTTGGATCGGTATCGGGAAAGTGGGTACCAATATCACCCAATGCCAATGCTCCGAGCATGGCGTCACAGATGGCATGCAATAGCACGTCGGCATCACTGTGTCCCAATGCACCCTTATGATGCGGAATCTTTACTCCCCCTAACCATAGCTCACGCCCTTCTACCAGTTGATGAAAATCGATGCCAAATCCTGTTCTGAACGACATGCTGTTTGTTGAAATCAATAATCCGGTTGCGCGAGATCGAACACCAATCCGAATCGGATGGTATTGGACAATGGGTTTCTGTTTACCCCCGAACCGGATGGGATGAGGTAGGATAGGTTGAACCCGATACTGGAATATTTGAATCCAGCCCCCAAAGAGAAATACTGACGATTGCCTTTCTCTTTATCCTCGTAGAAATATCCGGCCCTCACTGAAAACTGTTCGTTGTAGGTATATTCTGCACCTGCAGAGAAATAAAATTCTCTCAGCTCTTCTCCAAAACCGCCCGGAGCATCGCCAAATGAGCTGAACCAGCCGGCTACTACACTCTTGCTTCTGTAGTTGGCCAATCCAGCACTGTCGCCAAGCAATGGCGGTGTGGGCACCAATAATTTATGGATATCCAGACCAAATGAAAGTTTATTGACTTCGTTGCTGACGCTGGTGTAGACGGCACCAATGGACAGGTTGGCGGGAATAAAATCTTTTTGCGTCGCATCGCTGGTATAGCTGATTTTGGAACCCAGGTTGGTGAACGCTGCACCGAGACTGATACCGCTTCCGTCGTCGGATAAGGTATTATAATACAGTCCAATATCGCCAGCTACTGCATTACCGGGTTTGTAGGATACGCCGCTGATGGCTTGTCCCCCAGCCAAATTAGAGTTGATGTAGCGAAGAGAAACACCCAGACTCAGCCGATCAGAAAGAATTCTGGAATATCCTGCGTCCACTGCCACTTCTCTGGGACGAAATGAATTCAAGTCATTCCCCAAATTGTCTGTGAACTGAATATTTCCCAAGCTGAAATAGCGCAGTGATCCGGAAATCGCCTGGGTTTCATCCAGTTTATAATACCCGGCAAGGGATGCCAGGAATACGTCATTCAGTCCCAAGTCCTTCAACCAGGGCGTATAGGTCATTGCAATCCCAGTCGGGTTTTTTGCAAATGCATATTTTGCTACGTTGTAGAATTGAGAGTTTACATCTGGTGAAGTGGCCACACCCAAGTCGCCCATACCGCCCGCACGGGCATCAGGGGAAATTCGAAGAAAGGGGACGGCTGTGGTCACCACATTAATCGAGTTTTGGGCCAATAGTGAAGTGGAAACAAAAAAGATGCAAAAACCAGCAAGAAAGATCCGGGTAGTCCTTTTCATTGTAATTGATTGTTTTCTAAAAGGATAAGCGGGTAAAACTGGTACAATAGGCGCTGGTTTATGTGTAAAAATATGAAAATAAATGCTAAAGGATTACCAACTTTTGAGAGCGGGTGGTTATAACCCCTGAAGAAGAACGAATCAACAAGGTGCAAATATATAGTCCGGGTGGGAGTCGTGCTCCATTATTCATACTACCGTTCCACTCGATGGTAACTGTTTGCAGTCCCGTTTGATTCAGTTGGCGTTGAGACTGGAACACCATACTTCCGGTTATTGAACGCACTTCCATGGTAACCAACGCTCCGGAGGTAGGTCCCTCCAGGTTGGCCCGAAGGGAAATAGCACCTTGCGTTGGGTTGGGATACACCTGTAATGAAAGGATATCAACTTGTCGCATCTTCACCACTTCGAATTCCAACAGATATTCAGAAGCATTATTGAGCACGTCCCATGCTTTGATGCGCAAACGGTGTTTACCTTCTTCCAAATTATTCAGCGGAAATGCAATGCGACCTTCCTTATTTCCATTCAATGGTTCAAATTGATCATTCAAGACATATGCTTCCGCATAGCGCTCATCCAAAACGGCAGTGATGGAATGACCAATTCCCGAACTGCCGAGATGGATTCCCTCTGCATCACGGAGTCGGACCAACAACAGCGCATTTTCCCTCACTTTTCCGCCATTGACGAATTGTTCGTTGTTGAGCCAGGCATTGAGGATGGGACCTTTCTTGTCGTTGGTGATTTGTCCACCCCATCCTCCTATCAATAATCCATCCGACGTTCCTTGTGCTTCTACTTTTCCACCCTCGGCGTAATAATTGATGCGTCCCGCACCAATGGAAAAATCAAGATCGGTTGGCACCACCAATGAGAATGAAAATGCACCGTTGGTGACCGCCACCCTTCCACTGTAGATCAAATTCTCATCGGATTGAAAGGTAGTAACGGGACTGGAGGGATCATTGGACAGCGTAGTGATGGCAATGGGTTTATCAAATAGTTTAGGATACACAAATCCATTGAACGAGTTGTCGACCGACCCATCCGGTCGGCATACTTCGCCGGTAAACGTATAGGCATTATTGGCCTTCAAGGTGTCCACTGACCCACCCAATGGTTTGCCATTCATGGTTCGGGTTTTCACTGTGTATTCAGGAATGGCCAGCTTCAACGCAGGATCACCCAGGAGCACAAACTTTCGTATGTTGACCAGATCACCTGAGTTACGAACCGTATAATTCTTTGAACGTCGGAGTGCCTCTCCCATTGGAGCATAGGTTCCATTGGCCTGTTTCATGAAGAGAAACTGTAAAAAATCATTGTTGATTACCCGGTTGCTGGATGCAAATACCAAACGGGTAGTGGTAACCAGTCCAATCGCTCCATTCGATCTTCCCACAAACAATTCTTCACCAATGGAAAGATTGGCAGGATTATCAAATGGCGCAAAATCACAGGTAGCCGTAACAAATAAAGGCAATCGCTTGGCATTGTTCCATTCTGAAAACATCGCGCGTTCAAGAATGACTTCCTGCGCCAATCGACTGCTGCTGCCGTGTCCACTGTAATTCCATACCATGGTCCCGCGATTGATACCGCGGTTGATGAACTGATTGACTTCAGGATAACGGCTTCCTCCGGTACCACCGGTTTGCTTGAATGCATCGAGGTATATTTTTTGAATGTTCCATCCTGGATACCGTTCCGTCAACAAACGGGCATGCAATTCAGCATCATTCAAATGAAGATTGTAATCTTCGTCGTCGGCTAACAATGAGATGTTATTTTTCCAAGCACCTCGGTCGGTGGAGTCAATGTAATACAGGATCTTGTCGACTGCCAGCCGTGCCTGTTCAAAAGTTCGGGCGGGTATGCGCCCTACTGCAACATCCAACGTTGCTTGTGGAAAGGTACGGGTGATCGATTCGCCGTCTTCGAGGTATCCAAAATAATCATCGGTTACATAGGTAGCCAACGGATCCAAAGAGAAATCACTCTGATAGGAAGGAACAAGATTGGACAACGTACCCGTCTTGCCTTTGAAATCATAGGATGCTCCCCCAAAAAGCAACAGGTATTTGGGGCGACGAGATGCATCACCTCCTGCACGATCAAAAAACATCTTGACAAAATTTCGAATCCCCGTGGGATCTGGATTGCCCCCGGCAAATTCATTCCAGATTTTATCTGTAGTGGCTGTCACCACCTTCAAACCATCCCGATTGCTGTGCAGCTCCGCGATGCGTTTTGCCTGAGACAACAACAGGGGATCGGTTACAATGATCATATCCGCTGCTGCACCCGCATGCAGATCCTGATTTTCCACCCCTCCTTCCAAACGAGGCAACTTCATATTTCGGGCATCAAAGCATACATATTCTTTTAGTTGATGAGCATCATCGCTGAATTCCAGCGATGTCCCCACAAGTGTGGTGGTAAGGTTTACAGGCTGAAGTGGATGGCTCACGTCCCATACTTGATGATCCGTGCGGGCATTGTCAATTTTAAACTTGATATTCGAAGCACCCACAGATGCGATATCCCGAAAAAACAATTGTGAAGTTCCGCTCACAGCCAACTTGCGTTTGAAATACAGATCAAACGCATTCAACCATACCTGTGCATTGGAACCCTGACCAATGAATCGATAACCAAGGGTAATGGCCGCTTCTCGCAATACCCCTTCTGCCACCCCCTTGCTGGAATTGGCAAACGACTCAATCAAGGTCCCCTGAACTGATGGAGTAGTGTGCTCAAAGAGGTTGGTCCCGTTGAGTGATACCAAAACCCGGTTGGGCGATTGAAAACTTCTGCCCACCACTTCACTGTTAAAATAATACGTCGACCCCGGAATGATTCCCGGAACCGAGATGGGAAAATCAAGGGAAGTTGGTTTGCCCGGTTGATTGCTCAGCTCTTCTCCATACCATTCTTTTCCACTATTCAAAAAATTGATGGAATCCAACTCGTGATGATAGTGCTCATCAAATGATTGGATGGGTGGTTGCGTCGACGTTTCCGTGGCACGTGAGCTTATTTTTTTTGATGTGGTGCCGGATACCTGAATGAAATAGTACGACTTGTCTGAATAATGGTTTTTTATATAGGTATGCCGGCGAGCAAGGGTATCATAGATCCAGTGGTGGGGACCTTGTCCATAAAAAGAGATGAAATCATTTCCATCCAGCACTCCATCCCCACCGTCCATCACCCAGACGGCAGTTTCGGGAAGGTCATCAGGGGATGGCAGGGAATTGTCCTCCGGCAGCTCTCCTCCTCCCGTTCCAAAAACCCGAATGGTGGCACTCGTGAAGGTCCCGCTAAGGCCCGCATTTCGAAGGAGTTCGGGGGTGATGCGATAGATACCCGGTTCGGTAACGGATACTTTTATCCATTTCCCGAATGCCAATACCGAAGAAGGGGCATAGGTTTTTTGCCCCCACGCTCCAAGGGTAAGGCCGGATACGGTTAGAAAAAAGATCCATTTTTTCATAAAGCCCTGTTAACAAATTTAGCATTTAGTAAACATATTAGGCGACGTAAAGCATTGATTGAATTTAATTTAACACTTACATTTGTTACTGTACCCTAGAGCAGGTGGGGCAATATCGTGCACCAAATGCTCGTTTAAAAAAAGTGATTCTTAAAAATGTGCCAAGCATGAAGAACCTCTTGTATGTAACCGCAGTTGTTGTTTTATTTTCAGCCTGTAAGGGTGGACTGCCGTTTGTAAAAAAGAAAATGGAAACATCCTCCGTTACCGGATGGAACTATAATGATCGCAACATGGGCGGGTTTTACAAGTCGCCTGTTCAGGAACAATCCACTGGTCCTGGTCTAGTATTCGTACAAGGTGGAACCTATACGATGGGGGCAGCCGATGAAGATGTGATGGGCGACTGGAACAATGTGCCTCGTCGGGTAACCGTCTCTTCCTTCTACATCGACAAATCGGAGGTTGCCAATATCCACTACCGCGAATACCTGCACTGGATTGAACGCACGTTTGACGATCCTATGTACGAAAACGTCATCAATGGTGCAAAACCAGACACCTTGGTCTGGAGAAGTGAGCTTGCTGCAAACGAACCCCTGGTTGAATATTACTTCCGCCATCCTTCCTATAACAATTATCCAGTCGTTGGCGTAAGCTGGAGACAAGCGAATGACTTTTGTATCTGGAGAGGCAACCGCGTGAATGAACTCATTCTCGTGCAACGAGGACTTGCCAACCCCAACCAGTTAAAGAACATGCAGGGTCAGGCTGAAGAGAATTTTACCACCAAATCCTATTTACTGGGACTCTACGCACCTCAGGCTGCTCGTCAAAAGCGGCCAACGCTTTTTGATGAAAATGGCAGACCGCGCAACTATGTAAAGGTGGAAGATGGAATCTTGTTACCGGAGTACCGCTTGCCCACAGAAGCAGAATGGGAATATGCGGCGTATGGCTATATCAATCAAAACCCAAATGTGAAAAGAAGAGAGGGAAAGCGTGGAGAAGAGTTGATCATGAACAAACAAGTCTATTCATGGTCGCACAACATCAACGGCATGCGCGACAATCGTTATGGAGGCTGGCAAGGTAAATACATGGCCAACTTCAAACGCGGAACAGGCGACTACATGGGTATTGCTGGTGGCTTGAATGATAATTCTGCCATTCCAGGACCCGTAGAAGCCTTCTACCCTAACGGCTTTGGCTTATACAATATGTCTGGAAACGTGAACGAGTGGGTATCGGATGTATACCGCCCCATGTCCAGTCGCGATGTAGACGATTTCAATCCGTATCGTGGTAATGTGTTTACCCGTCCTGACAAAGATGCCAACGGAGAATATCAGCGCGATAGCCTTGGAAGGGTTAAAACCACAAAGGTCAGCGACGAAGAAGCCAGAAGCAGAAGAAATTATCAATCCGGTTACGCAGTCAATTATCAGGATGGCGACTCCCTTTCCATGGTCTCTTATAATTATGGAAGCAGCACTTTGATCAGCGACAAGTCGCGCGTCATCAAAGGAGGCAGCTGGGACGATCGCGCGTACTGGCTCAGTCCGGGTACCAGAAGGCACATGGAGGAGGATCAAGCCTCTTCTACCATCGGCTTCCGCTGTGCAATGGACCGTTTTGGCAGCCAGGAAGGAAATGGATTCCGCAATGGAATGCACTTTAGCGCGCGCCGACAAAACGCGAGAAAGCAATGACGCTTCCCATACTATTTGGAGTCATCGCTGTCATCATCATCATGTACAGAAGGAGAAGAAAAGCCGATCGCGAGTCTGAATCCAAGAAGGACTGATCTCATCACGAGCGCTTTTGCTATTATCTTTGCTCTATGCTGATGGAGCAACTTTACAATCGCTATCAACAAAGCAGCGGTATCCAAACGGACACCCGTGCATTAAAACAAGGAGAACTCTTTTTCGCGCTGAAAGGTCCCCATTTCAACGGCAATCTTTTTGCAGCTCGTGCGCTGGACGAAGGGGCGAGTGCAGTAGTGATAGACGAACCCGTTCTTGAACCTTCCGATCGCGTGTTTCTGTTGCCAGACGCTCTTACTGCACTTCAGCAATTGGCACATCATCATCGCAAACAATTTTCCATTCCATTTATCGGTATCACCGGAAGCAATGGGAAAACCACAACCAAAGAATTGATACACGCAGTGTTGTCAACACAGTTCATCACCTTCACCACCAAAGGAAATCTGAACAATCACATTGGCGTTCCCCTTACGCTGCTGTCGATAAAAAAAGAGGCCCAAATGGCCATCGTTGAGATGGGCGCCAATCATCAACAAGAAATTGCTGCTTACTGTACCATTGCATTACCCACGCATGGCATCATCACCAACTGCGGAAAAGCCCATCTGGAAGGGTTTGGAGGAGTGGAAGGCATTCGAAAAGGAAAAGGAGAATTGTACGATCATCTTGCGTCCAGCAACGGAACTGCATTCATCAACAGCGAGCTGGAGTATTTGAGGCCCATGGCCATGAATATCCAGCATAAACTATTTTATGGCAATCAGCAGGGAAATGTGCGGACGGAAGTCCTGCATTCCTCATCATTGTTATCGCTGGAAGTTGTGCATCCTCAATGGGGCAAACAGATCATTTCCACGCAACTGGTAGGTGCGTATAACCGAGCCAATGTAGAAGTGGCACTGTGTGTGGGCGATTATTTTGGGATTCCGTTTGAAAAAATGAAAGCTGCAATCGAAGCGTATTGTCCCGATAACGCCCGATCGCAACTGATTCAAAAAAGATCCAATACGATTGTGTTGGATGCATACAATGCCAACCCAAGTTCCATGTCCGCTGCCATCGATAATTTCAGCAACATGGAAGGAGCCCATAAATGGGTGTGCTTGGGGGGAATGATGGAACTGGGAGAAGATTCATTGACGGAACATCAGCTCATTGTGCAGCAACTGCAAAAAGGGAAATTTGAAACGGTGATGCTGGTCGGTGGAGATTTTTTACGCACTGATCACCCCTTCTTATCCTTTGCCAATGCAGAGGATGCAAAAACCTGGCTGACTGACCATCTTCCGGAACATACGCTCCTGCTCATTAAAGGAAGCAGAAGCATGAAGATGGAAAAGCTACTCGATGCCCTGTAAGCGACTTTTGTCACCATTTCTTTTCATCATGATCAGTAACTTGCGCCCATGAAGCCATCTTATCTCTATTGTGTGCTCAATAATAAATGTCCCCGCTGTCGCAGTGGCAATATTTTCACCTCCCGCAACGCATACAAACCCGGTGAGTTCACTAAAATGAATGAACAGTGTCCGGTGTGCGGACAACCCACCGAGATTGAAGTGGGATTCTATTACGGAACGGGATACGTCAGTTATGCGCTGACCATTGCCTTCAGTGTTTCAACGTTCGTTGCTTGGTATGTGATCATCGGCATGTCGCTTGACGACAATCGGTTCTTTTGGTGGATGGGCACCAATGCAGTGCTGATGATCGTCATGCAGCCGCTTTTCATGCGGCTCTCCCGCAGCATCTGGCTTTCATGGTTCGTGAAATACGACGAGGATTGGAAGCAGCATCCACTGGATGTTCCTGAGCGGTTCTGATGCGGACAAATCCCCGCTTTTTCCGATATTTGCCACTCCTAAAACAACCACTATGGGCAAGTACAGAGCCGGTGTATTGCATGGCGAAGAACTCAAAGCGCTATACCAAGATGCAAAAGATCATCAATTCGCACTTCCGGCGGTAAACACAACCGGAACCGATACCATCAATGCAACCCTTGAAGCTGCAGCGGCAGTCAACTCCCCCGTTATCGTTCAATTTTCAAATGGCGGTGCACAGTTCATCGCCGGAAAAGGAATGCCGAACGATAAACTACAGGCCAACGTTTCCGGTGCAATTTCCGGTGCATTGCACATTCACAACATCGCACAGCACTATGGCGTACCTGTGGTATTGCACACGGATCATGCTGCAAAAAAGTGGTTGCCTTGGATCAGTGCGCTGATCGATGCCGGTGAGCAGTACAAAAAAGAAAAAGGCCAACCGCTCTTCAGCTCCCACATGCTGGACCTGAGTGAAGAACCGCTGGAAGAAAATATTGAAACCTGTGTTCAATTCTACAAGCGGATGGCACCGCTGGGAATGGGCATTGAAATTGAGCTCGGGGTGACCGGTGGTGAAGAAGATGGAGTGGATAATTCAGATGTGGAGAATGACAAACTCTATACCCAACCCCAACACGTAGCACATGCCTATGAAGAATTGAAAAAAGTAGGCGAGCTCTTTACTGTAGCAGCAGCATTTGGAAATGTACACGGCGTGTACAGTCCTGGTAACGTTCAGCTTCGTCCCGAAATCCTAAAAAATTCCCAGGTCTACATTCAGCAGCACTTCAATACCGCAGAGAAGCCTGTATTTTTTGTATTCCATGGCGGAAGCGGCTCCCCTCAGCACCAGATCAGAGAAGCCATTGGATACGGTGCCATCAAAATGAATATTGATACGGATTTGCAATGGGCCTTCTGGGAAGGCGTTCTTCAGAACTATAAAAAGAATGAAGCTTACCTGCAGGGACAACTGGGTAATCCGGAAGGAGCCGACAAACCCAATAAAAAATACTACGATCCACGGGTATGGTTGCGCAAAGGTGAAGAGTCGTTCATCGCTCGATTAAAAACGGCTTTTGAAGACTTGAATTGCATCAACCGCAATGCCTGATTGTACGTGCGTTAAAGAGACACTCCTCTTTTCCAGGGTATAAAATCATCCTGATTCAGTTGTACCGCTTTGGGAACAACGTGTCCGCTTGCAGCCCTGATGCAGTATTCCAAAATTTCCTCCCCCATCGTTTCGATGGAACGTTCGCCATCCACGATGGGACCGCAATCGATGTCGATGATATCCGGCATACGGTGTGCCAGTGCAGAGTTGGTCGATAGTTTTATAGTGGGACATACCGGATTGCCCGTAGGTGTTCCCAATCCTGTTGTGAACAGAATCAATGTGGCACCGGATGCGGCCTTGCCCGTTGTGGCTTCCACATCATTTCCGGGAGTGCAGACCAGGCTCAAGCCCGGCAGGGTTGCCGGTTCAGTATAATCCAATACATCCACCACAGGAGATGTGCCTCCTTTTTTACAGGCACCCGCGCTTTTTATGGCATCAGTAATCAGTCCATCGCGAATGTTACCAGGAGAAGGGTTCATATGAAACCCCGATCCTACCTGCGCAGCTTGTCGACTGTACTCCTCCATCAAGCGAATGAACTTTTCTGCCGTCTGCTGCTGCACACTCCGATCGATCAATTCCTGTTCAGCTCCACAAAGTTCAGGAAACTCTGCGAGTAGAATTTTCCCTCCCAGTGCCACCAACAAATCAGAGCAGTGCCCCACAGCAGGATTAGCAGAAATCCCACTGAATCCATCGCTGCCGCCGCACTTGACGCCGATGCAGAGCTTATCCAACCCTGCAGGTTGTCGCTCTTGCCGATTGATGGCAACCAATCCTTCAAATGTTTTGGCTATTGCTTCTTTGATGAGCTGCTCTTCGCTCTGTGATCCCTGTTGTTCAAAAACCAGGAGTGGTTTATCGAACAACGGGTTTCGTTTTTTAATGGTTTCGATCATGGAGTTCAACTGCAGGTGCTGGCAGCCCAAACTGAGAATGGTTATCCCTCCCACATTGGGATGATCGGCATATGCTGCCAATAGTTGTTCCAATAAAGCAGAATCTTGTCGCGTACCTCCGCAACCACCCTGATGGTTGAGGAATTTGATGCCGTCTACGTTGGGGAAAATACGACCCGCAGCGCTCAAGTGACGATGATCATCCAACGGTGTTGTTCCGAGATGACGGCTAACGAGTGTGCGCGTGTACGATTTGTATTTTTCGGTAACGGCATATCCCAATTCATTGTGGAGGGCTTCTCGGATCACGTCCAAGTTGCGGTTTTCACAGAAGACGGTCGGCATGAACAACCAATAATTGGCCGTTCCAACCCTGCCATCCGAACGGTGATATCCCAAAAACGTTCTGTTGCGCCATGCTGCAACATCCGGTGGCGTCCAATGGGGTTGAACACCGCGATAGGCGTAAGGATCCGCAGCATGCTGCAGGTTCTGGGTGGTCATCAATTGTCCCGCTTTCACCTCACAGGTCACCTTGCCCACCAACACTCCGTACATGCGCACCTCTCCACCGATGTGAAGGTCTTCGGTATAGAACTTATGTTTTGCAGGAATGGATTCCAGCACTGGGTAGGTTTTTCCCTCCCATGAAACTTTCGTATTGGCTTCAAGCGATCGAAGAGCGACGATCACGTTGTCGGCAGGATGAACTTTTATAATCAAATTGGCCATGGATGAAAGATAAAGAAATACTTGTCGCAGGCCACCTGCAAGGGCATGAAAAAAGGGTCGGGGCGCTTCGCGCCCCGACCCTTGCGGAGACTGAGGGATTCGAACCCTCGATACCCTTTGGAGGTATACACACTTTCCAGGCGTGCTCCTTCAACCACTCGGACAAGTCTCCGGTTGATGGGCGACAAAATTAATCGTATTCAATCAGACCCTGAAGATTTTTTTAGCAGTATCGCTTGTAACGGACCTGACTTCTTCACTACTGATTCCTTTTATTTCTGCAATCTTTTCTGCAACATACTGCACATAACTGCTCTCGTTTCGCTTACCCCGAAACGGCACAGGAGTAAGATACGGCGCATCGGTTTCCAATACGATGCTGGTCAAGGGAATATCCGCTACCACCTTGGCCATCCCTGCATTTTTGTAAGTCACTACCCCTCCAATCCCCAAATGAAATCCCATGGCGATCACCCGCTCTGCCTGCCGCAGGTCTCCGCCAAAACAATGAAAAATTCCGCGCGATAACCCCTTACCCACTTCGTTTACCAGTGCAATGCACTCTTCTAAACTGCTTCTGGAATGAATCACGATGGGCAAATCCTTTTCCAATCCCCACTCGATTTGCAACGCAAAGGCCTCAATCTGCTGCTGCTTCCATTCGGTTGAATGGTAATAATCCAGTCCGATTTCTCCAATCGCACAACACTGCTCCGTTTCAAGGTATTCCCGCGCAATGGACAACTCGGTAGTAAAATCATCATCAACATGGCAAGGATGCAACCCCATCATGGGATGGCAAAAATCAGGGTGGGTACGACAGAGTTCCAGCAATGCGGGATGTGTGGCACTGTCAATGGCCGGTAAACACACATGCTGTACTCCTGCCAACCGTGCCCGCTGGATCATTTCATTTCGATCCTCATCAAATTCTTTCGCATAAAGATGAGCATGGGTATCAATCATATGGTGAATTATTTTCTTCCGCCGCAAAAATCGATAAAAATCAGTCCACCAGAAAAGGGTTGTTTTTTAAAATAATCTGTACCTTTCAAGCAGTTTTCATAGGGTACGGATTAAAAACGGGCCCGGATTTCTATCCAGGCCCTACCTTTTCAACCATTCAGTTCCTACCCTATAACCCCTTAAACGTATAACCATTCTCTGATCCCATTTTGAGCAGTGCATCCAATGCATGTACCATCCGTTGTTCGGCTTTCTCCGAATCATGGAAAAGAATGATGTTCCCATCACTCAGGTGTTGCACGCGGCGGATGCACTGCTCGGCAGTCAGTTGCTGATCATAATCCATGCTCAGCACATTCCACATGACAATGCGATAGCCCATCTCCCGCAATCGAATGGATTGCTCGCGTGTGATTGTACCATACGGAGGACGAAACAACCGTGAATCAATGTACTGTGACGCCTGCTCCACATCAGATAGGTACGCCGTACGATTGGTCTTCCACCCATTCACATGATGATGAGTATGATTGCCCACACTGTGGCCTTCAGCCAAGATGCGCGCATAGACTTCAGGGTATTGTTTTACCCGATCTCCAATACAAAAGAATGTTGCCTGCGCATGGGCATTGCGCAACACATCCAACACATGGGACGTGATCCGAGGGTGGGGACCATCATCAAAGGTGAGAAACAAAGAGCGCGGTGATCCGGTCATGCTCCAGGTGAAATGAGGGAATATCCACTCGACTGCCTTCGGTACCTGTGCAGGCCATCGGATCATGCTGCTGTATGCTTGATTTCAGAAATGGATTTCAGGATGGCTGCCCTCCCCCTTCCCTTCTCCGCACTGGTGACAAACACTTCGGGTAAGGCCTCCCACGTATTGAGCAGCGCATCCTTGAACTGCTGAACATGGGCACTCACTACCTTCTGGGTTTCCTTATCGCTTTTGGTGAACACAATCGAAAACGGAATACCCCATTCTCCCAAACGGTTGATGAATTCCAGATCAATGCGCTGGGGCTCATGTCGCGCATCAATCAATATAAACGTATTGAGAAGAGTGGTGCGACCCTTCAGGTACTGCTCAATCATTTTCTCCCATTTCTTGCGCTGTCCTACCGATACCTTTGCAAACCCGTATCCGGGGAGATCGACCAAGTACCAGCTATCCAACTTGGCCCGTTCGTTGTCGCGACTCTCTACCAAAAAATGATTGATCAATTGGGTCTTTCCGGGCGTGGAAGAGGTTTTTGCCAATTGCTTCATACCGGTGATCATGTTGATCAAGGACGATTTGCCTACGTTGCTGCGACCAATAAAGGCAAACTCGGGACGATCAGGCTTGGGACAACCATCCAATGCAGGACTGCTGATCAGATAGGTAGCCTTGACAATGTGCATGGAGATCTATTTTAATATTACTTTAAGATGGCTTGGGACAGATTTGAGTATTTTTGCCGCAATGCCGCAATTTGCCCACGATACCATCGTGCCCGATCGGTCGTCAAATCTACCAAAAAAAGAACAGGTAGCCCGTATGTTCAACTCCATAGCACCCCGCTATGACCTCCTGAACAGAACCCTTTCTGCAGGCATCGATGTGGGCTGGAGAAAAAAAGCAATTCGACTGCTGGCTGCCAATCAACCCCAGATGATCCTGGATGTGGCCACGGGTACCGGCGACCTGGCCATTACCGCCCACCACCTCCTGCATCCTAAAAAAATTATCGGCATCGACATCTCCACAGGAATGCTGGAACATGGCAACAAAAAAATTAAAGAACTGGGACTTTCCCAGTCGATTGAGCTGGTGGAAGGCGACAGTGAAGCCATTCAATTTCCTGACGGACATTTTGATGCCGTCATGGTGGCATTTGGAGTCAGAAATTTCCAACACCTTGATAAAGGAATAGCAGAAATTCATCGGGTATTGCGGCCAGGCGGACAACTCATGGTCCTGGAATTTTCACAACCCAAACTCCCCTTCATCAAACAACTCTACGGATTTTACATGAATGTGGTTACACCCGGCATCGGTGGAATCCTTTCAAACAACCGTGACGCCTATCAATACCTGAACGATTCTGTTCGAAAATTTCCGGAAGGAACCGCATTCATACAGGTACTGGAACAAATAGGATTCAAAGAAACAACCATTAAACGACTAAGCTTGGGCATATGCAGCATGTATACCGGTATAAAATAATCTGTGGACTGATCGCATTGCTGTTCATCCAATCCACTCAGGCGCAACGCTCACGGGAACTCAATCTTCAATACCACGATGATAAACTCTATTATTTTGGTATTGCACTCGGATACAATTCATCCCATTACAACATTACACATCATACTTCGTTCATTCAGCCCGATAACCCTGTTCAATTGATCGAATCCCTCAACGCTGGCAGGCTGCACCTGGGCATACTGGCTAATCTTCAGCTGACACGCCATTTGGACATCCGCGCATATCCCCTGCACCTGGTGTTCAGTGAAAAGAAATTTCAATACAAAGGATTTGCAGGTACTACAGTCGACCAGAACCCTGATCCCATGAAAGTGGAATCAATCGTCATGAGCTTTCCCATACAAGTACGACTGAAAAGTGAACGCATCGGCAACTTCAGGATCTATGCCATGGGGGGATACAAATTTGATTATGATCTGGCCAGCAACGCTGCCTCCAGCAATATTCCCAACTACATAAAAGTCAACCGTACAGATCAGGGAGTAGAGGCTGGTATCGGATGCCAATTCTTTTTCCCTTATTTCATTCTGTCCCCCGAATTAAAAATCAGTCACGGACTAAAGAATGTGTACGACCGAAACAATCAGCCCTCCCCAACCGAAGTGACCGACATCATTGAAAGCATGAAAAGCAGAATGATCATGTTCACGCTGCATTTTGAAGGCGGTGGACTCGGAGGAAGAAAGAAAAATCAATAGTCGTATTCCCGCCTCTGCATGTTGAGGCGAATCCCAATTGAACCAAACAACGTGGAGCTCCTGCCTGTAAGACTGCGGTATGAAAGATTGGCTTCCACAAACAGGTTTTCCCGCGGCTCGTAAGCCGTCCACAGGTTGATGTTCCGTCCTTTTCGTTTTTCAGACACAAAATAACTCACGCCTTCACTCAATGCACGGGTTTCGTTGCTTCTGAAAATATTGTTACCGTAATTCAATCCGCTTGCATCCGTTCCACCGGTCCATCCAATCCACCGCAATTGCATGTACCAGCGCGCTGCGGGTTGATAACGCAGCAGCACAATGTTCTCTTTTACATTGGATAGCAGTGGATGCGCAAGCGGCTGATTGAAGTGCGTATAGTTCGCAACCGTATCCACATGCGAATAGGTAAATGGTCGGATCCAGTTGGCTTCCAGTTGCAGATCCAGGTTGTTTACACCAAACACGTCGATGTATTTGAGTCCCCCCTGAAACGCCCACTTATTGCCCCACCATCCCTTTTTTTCACGAATGAACCGGGTGTAGAGTTCATCAACCATGACCTGCCCGTATACCTGCATCCGTTTTGCAACATTGGCCTTGAAATCAAATCCAATGAAGGAGTTATCGGGACTCCCCACATTCAGCTCGGCTGTCCGTAAAAAAATAATGGGATTGAGGTAATTGATCTCAAACCGATTCATGCGACCATAGACCACTCCCTCAAACAAACCGACAGTCAACCATTTCACCGGAGCTACACTCAGGTAATGAATGGCCGCATATTTTTTCCATAACAACGTATCGTTGCCCACTCCCCTTCGGGTATACTGGGGCTGTAGTTCCATCACGCGACTGCTGTAGTTGAATTTCCAGACCCGTAAATTCAAATTAAGATAGGCATGGCTGGCCGATTGATCCGTAAAGAACAAACTTCTGTATCCGTTTCCAATGAAGATTTTATCATGCCCCATCTGAACATCCAGGTACTTGGTCGCCTGAACATAGATCGAACCTCGCGCATCCATCCAATCGTACGTGTTCTTGTCGTTTACTTTATATACCCCGGCTCCTGGTACGGCACGATAGGTTGCAAACCGCTCTGATGCAAAATCAGGAACCCGCTCCTGGGTTTCCGTCACATACACCTGTAATCCTATGCGTTTCCCAATTTGCGATCGGACCGCTGCACCCCGAGCATTGATCAAGAGCATCTGATCGGATTGGTTATCCTTCATGAATTGAAATTGGAGAACCGGATTCACAGAAAGAAAGAAATCCGATTGGTGCACACGAAGCAAATTCGCTGGGTCCTTATAAACGTTCTTTAAAACAGGATGCTGACTTTGATACGATGCATCCGAGGTAACCGACCACTCCCAATTGTTCAGTTTTGCTCGATCCAGATTATACCGATCGATGGCAGATAATCCCAGCGATGCCTCCATTTTTTCCGCTGCTGCCAAACTGTGTGCCCACCATTTTCGGTTGAACGGTTTGAGAGAAGAAAACGCCAGATTGGAATCCGTCTGCATTTTGATGTCCAGGCGCTCCATCAAGATGTAATCCTTCGTTCCCTGCTGAAACAACGCGGATTGGGAAAAACCGATGAGTGGAAGAACAAAAATGATGCCGAGAAGAAAGCTTTTAATAATTTGCATATAACTCAAATCCGTTCTGAATATGGACACGATCATCATCAAAAACGTTCACCTGGTCAACGAAGGCACCATTACTACAAAAGATGTGCTGATACAGGGACAACGCATCTCTAAAATAAGTGAAGTTATCGACAATCGGTATGCGGCCCGCGAAATAGATGGATCAGGCAAATACTTGTTTCCTGGCGTGATCGATGACCAGGTACATTTTCGTGAGCCGGGACTTACCCACAAAGCCACGATTCATACGGAATCAATGGCTGCAGTGGCAGGTGGCACGACCAGTTTCATGGAAATGCCCAACACCAAACCGGCTGCATTAACGCAGGAATTACTGGAAGAAAAATATGCCATCGCTGCCAACAGTTCACCGGCCAATTATTCCTTTTTCATGGGGACCTCCAACGATAATTCGGATGAGGTGCTGCGGACCAATGAACGAAAAAATGATATCTGTGGAATTAAAATTTTCATGGGATCATCTACCGGCAATATGCTGGTAGATAATCACCTGACGCTGGATAAAATTTTTAGGGAAAGCGAAGTCCTGATTGCCACCCACTGCGAAGACGAACGAATCATCAAACAAAAATTACACGAATACCAGCAAGCAGGAAAAATTGCAACTCCTCAAGATCATCCAATCATTCGCGGTATTGATGCCTGCTTTGAATCTTCCCTCATGGCCGTACAACTTGCCCAACGCAACAATACACGGCTACACATTCTGCATATCTCTACAGCCAAAGAGTTACAGCTGTTCACCAACATGATCCCGCTGGAACAAAAACGCATTACCTCAGAAGTATGTGTACACCATCTCCATTTTACCTCCGATGATTATGCGCAGCTGGGGTATAAGATCAAGTGCAACCCTGCAATTAAAGCGCCCGAGCATAAAAAAGCGTTATGGGAAGCATTGCTGGATGATCGACTGGATATCATTGCAACAGATCATGCTCCACATACCCTGGAAGAAAAATCAGGCCCATATGAAAAGGCCTATGCGGGACTGCCGTTGGTGCAACACGGTTTGCTGCTGATGTTGCACTACCACCAACGTGGCGCCATCTCCCTGGAAAAAATAGCGGAGAAAATGTCACACGCCCCTGCAACCTGTTTTCAGGTGCGTGAACGCGGGTTCATCCGTGAAGGATATTTTGCCGATCTGGTGCTGGTCGATTTGAACCATGGTACCACAGTAACCAACGAAAATATTCTCTACAAGTGCGGATGGAGTCCGCTGGAAGGATTTGAATTCCCAGCCAAGATTGAAATGACACTGGTCAACGGACATCCGGTGTATGAAAATGGTCGCGTGGACGCATCCCACAGAGGAATGCGTTTGCAATTCAACCGGAACTGATTCATGCAGATCGATTCCACCACGCTCTACGACCTTTCGGTCTTTCATCAGGAAAGCGAATACTCCCTTTTGCACAAACTGGATTTCACCCAGACGTCCATTGGAAAAGCAGCATTGCAGCGCATCCTTTCTCAACCCTGCTCAGATGTACACGCTATTACCGAGATGCAGAATCTCTTGCGATGCTATGAAGGCAGACTCCCCCAATGGCCTTCTCGCATCACCAACGGTACGTTGCTGGTGATTGAAAAATTCCTGGATGATAATCCGGATGAGATTCCATCGCATCCAGATGCCTTGCGGTCTATTATTTATGCGTGGTTGCACCCGACCGATTATGCCATGATCGCTTTTTCAATGCGGCAACTCTTTCAATTCATCAAAGGCTTGAGCGAGATCAATGAGTTTTTTTCCGGACAATCGGTTCCCGATCGACTCACTACTGTGCTACTCCAGGTACACCGAATTCTTGCACATCCAGACTTGATTGCCTTAAGTCAAAAAAGAGACGATGCTGCACTGAGCAAAGCCGAAATCCTGTATTACGGGAAACTCTTTCATGTGAGTTTGGTTTCAGAAGTCCGACTCCTCATGCGACTGTTCGCTGAGCTGGATGCCTGGCATTCCATGGCAATGGCCAATCACCGCTATGCTCTCCACTTCCCCACTTTCAAGACCGAAGCGGAACCGGTCATTGCTGCAAAAGGGCTTTTTCACCTGCTGATCGATAAACCGGTTGCATACGATTTGACGATGCACCAACAAAGCAATTTTATGTTTCTCACCGGCGCGAATATGGCAGGCAAGAGTACGTTGATTAAATCTGTGGGACTCGCCGTATACCTTGCCCATCTGGGAATGGGTGTACCGGCTGCCTCCATGACACTTTCCCCGTTTGAAGGCATATTGACCAATATCAATGTGGTGGACAACATTGCAAAAGGAGAAAGTTATTTCTTCAATGAAGTCCGCAGGATCCGCGAAACCATTGAACGCATCTCTGATGGGAAACGCTGGCTGGTGCTCATCGACGAGCTGTTCAAAGGAACCAATATCCAAGATGCCATGAAATGTTCTGAAGCTGTAATCCGTGGAATGATCCGCATGCAAAATGCATTATTCATCTTGTCTACGCACCTTTATGAAATTGGAGACCAACTCAAGAGTTTTGAATCCATTTCATTTAAATACTTTGAAACACAACTGGTCAACAATGAATTGATCTTCAGCTACCAGTTAAAAGATGGCATCAGCCAGGATCGTATGGGCTACCTCATTCTTCAAAAAGAAGGAGTAACGGAATTACTCGATAAACTGGGGAGCAATTCATCATCGCACTCTTGATTTTTCCTCATAGCCGTCCCGTGAAAATGCGTCAGATACCGTAGGTTTTGACCCATTAGGATCAATTAGCAGCGACTATCTTGGATCCATGTTTGTCAAACTTTATGGCAGCGCAATTCAAGGCATAGATGCGTTGACCATTACGGTGGAAGTCAACTGGAACGCACAGGGTAGAGACTATTGCATTGTTGGTCTCCCCGACTCATCCATCAAAGAAAGTCTGCAGCGCGTAGAAAGTTCAATCAAACTCAATCGGTTTGAGATGCCGCGGACGCGGATTTTGATCAACCTGGCGCCGGCCTATATTCGTAAAACCGGAACTGCGTTCGATTTACCCATTGCCATTGGGATACTGGCTGCATCCGAGCAGCTGGAGCTTCCAAAAGGGTTTGATACTACGATGCTGATGGGAGAATTGAGTTTGGATGGAGTACTCCGGCCGATCAGAGGCACATTGGCCATGGCCATCCAGGCACAAAAAGAAGGATTCGATCAATTCATTTTACCCATCGCCAACCAGCAAGAAGCATCGGTCGTCCATTCCCTGAATGTAATGGGGATGGCATCGCTGCAGGATGTGGTCGATTTTATACAAACAGGCGTGTATTGTCGTTCATCCAAGCAGAGCACCTTATCAGCATCCTCGATTTCTGAGAATGCAGAAGAAGAACAAGATTTTTCGGATGTCCGGGGACAGGATAACATCAAACGAGCCCTCGAGATCGCGGCAGCGGGCGGACACAATGCCATCCTCATCGGTCCGCCCGGTGCCGGTAAAACCATGCTGGCTAAACGACTGCCCTCCATATTACCGCCGTTGAGCATAAAGGAGGCGCTGGAAAGCACAAAAATTCACAGTGTGGCCGGAAAGCTTCCCGAGCATTTGGGCATCATCAGCAAGCGTCCATTCAGAAATCCGCATCATACCATCAGCGATATTGCTCTAGTGGGCGGAGGAAACTCACCTCAACCGGGAGAAATATCACTGGCCCACAACGGCGTTTTATTCTTGGATGAGCTCCCGGAGTTCAGAAGAAGTGCGTTAGAGGTAATGCGACAACCGATGGAAGAACGCAAAGTGACCATTTCGAGAACAAGAACAACGGTAGAATTTCCAGCTTCCTTCATGCTGATTGCCGCGATGAATCCGTGTCCGTGTGGATACTATAATCATCCGGAGCGCACCTGCAGTTGTCCGCCAGGAGCAGTTTCCCGGTATTTGAGCCGACTCTCCGGTCCCTTGCTCGATAGAATTGATCTCCATGTGGAAGTCACCCCAATTGGTCTGCAAGAGCTCTCCAGCACAGCCACTTCCACCCGATCAGCGATCATCCGTGAACGCGTAATGCAAGCAAGAAAAATGCAACGGGAACGATTGAAAAACGAGAAAACAAGTTATTGCAATGCCCACATGGGCAAGTCAACTTTCAAACAATGGTGCCGGTTGGAAGATGGCAGTCAACGGATGCTGAATTCCGCCATGCAAAAATTACACTTATCGGCTCGTGCATATGAACGCATCATCAAAGTTGCACGAACCATTGCTGATTTATCGGAATGTGAAACAATACAAGCAGAACATCTTGCAGAAGCCATCCAGTACAGGAGTCTTGACAGGGCAGCCTGGGGAATGTGAGTAACCCGGACTAATTTGTCGGGGCTTCCTGCGACTGGGGTTCAGATGGAAAAAAGCGATTTTGAAACATCAATAGTGCAATCACACCTCCTGTAATCGATGCATCGGCAACATTGAACACCGGTCGGAAAAACTCAAATGCATCGCCTCCCCAAATCGGCAGCCAGTCCGGAAAACGTCCATCCTGAATGATGGGGAAATAGAGCATATCGACTACCCTACCGTGTAAAAAACTTTCGTAGCCTCCCCTGAATCCCTCCATCCAAAAAGACCGTGCCATATTTTGCTCATACACATCACTGAATTCAAAAACCATACCGTAAAACATGCTATCGATCAAATTACCAAGCGCCCCTGCATAAATAAAGGCGACACACCAAATGTATCCCCTGTGATAATTTTTCTTGATGATGGAAAGCAAATAATAGGTGCCAAAGGCGACGGCTATCATTCGAAAAACAGTCAACGCAATTTTACCCCAGGAACCACCGAGTTTCCAACCATATGCCATCCCTTCATTCTCTACAAAATGCAAACGAAACCAATCAGCAGAAGAGAAAGGAATGAGTTCTTCCCCCATATAAAAATGGGTTTTTACATAATACTTACTGAGTTGGTCGATGAGCAGCACTAAAAAAATCAGAGCAAACGCATGTTTCGGTTTCACCACGATCTGTTTTGGCAAAGATAATAAAACGCGGCCCTGGTTCTATGAAATATATACCCTCGGTACCCGCTGGGAAATGCCCGTCATGATTTCATAAGGAATGGTTCCGGCCTCTTTGGCCATCTTCACGATTGAGCGGTTGATTCCAAAGACTTCAACTTCATCCTCCAATGCAACACCCTTCAGATCGGTGATGTCGATCATGGACATGTCCATGCAAATATTTCCGACTGTTTTCGCTGCACGTCCATTGACCCACACACTCCCTGATCCGTTGCCCATGGAACGTGGAAAACCATCGGCGTATCCAATGCGAATGGTCGCAATTATTGAGTCGCGACTCAGGATGGCATTCCTTCCATAACCCACTGAATCACCCGCCTGTACCGGATTGATCTGAGCAATTGTCGTTTTCAATGAAACCGCTTCCGTCAGCTGTTGATGCGTGCCCGATGGATCAATTCCATACAAACCAATGCCCAATCGGACCATTTCATACTGGGCCTGTGGGTGACGAATGCTTGCGGAAGTGTTGGCGACATGCCGCAGAAAACCATAACCCAATGATTCCTGAAGCAAGGAACACATCTCATCAAAAGCAGCGATTTGCTGGCGAGTGAATGCATCGTGTCGCTCATCTTCTGCTGCAGCTAAATGAGTAAACACAGATCGTATGCGAAACGCTGTATTCAACATGCCACTGGACAGGAAATCCTGCAGTGCAGCAGCATTGAACCCCAATCGGTGCATTCCGGTATTGAGCTTGATGTGTATGGGGAAATATTCTATGCCTTCGCGTTGTAAAAATGTTGAGAGCGATTGGGCAATTTCTAGTGAATATACTTCAGGCTCAAGACCATGCTGCAACAACTCCGGAAATGCATCGCGCTCGGTATTCATCACCATGATGGGTAACCGAATGCCCGCCTTTCGCAACTCAACTCCTTCATCGGCATAGGCTACGGCTAAATAATCCACACGGCTGTATTGCAGCAAGTTGGCAATCTCAAAACTTCCCGCTCCATACGAAAAAGCTTTCACCATGGCCATGATACGGGTATCGGGCTTTAAAGAAGCGCGCAGTAGATTGAGATTGTGTGCCATTGCAGATAAACTCACTTCCAATCGTGTTTGGTGACGCTTGTCCTGTAAGAGGGCGCTGATGCGCTCTACCTGAAGATCTCTCCGACCCTTAACGAGCACGAGCTGCTCACGAAAAGAAGAGATGCGCAGGTGCTGCAATGCCTCATCCGTAGACGCATAGTGTTCCACCTGCAAACCCGGATTGGCGGCTTCCGTATACTGCGCTTTGATTTCTGATCCGATGGTAATCAACCGCTTCACGTTTTTTGAACGCAAGTACTCCCATACAAGTTGATAGGTTTTAGCCGGATCATTCCCAATTCCAGAAAGATCCGACATGATAACGGTACGTTCCATCCCAAGATGCTGCATCCCCATGAAATCAAGTGCACTGAAGAGCCCCGTGGCATCTGCATTGTAACTGTCGTTAATGATTTTACTGCCCAGTTGTCCTTCAACCACTGCAAGCCGCATCGACAACGGAGGAAGTTCCCGCATGCGAGGCACGATCTTTTTTGTTGCCCCCAATACACAACACACCGAAAAACAATGCATCGCATTTTGTAGTGCAACCTCATCCGTATACGGAATCTGAAATGCTGCATCTTCCCCGTAGATCGAGAGGTGCACGTTCCGCATTCCATTAAAGGAGTCAGTCGACACCACCACGATATCCGCATCGCAATCACTGCCCCAACTCACCATGCGCTGTCCCGTTCTGGCATGCATTGCTTTCATTTCTCGCTTCACCATGGCATCATCAGAACAAAAGACAACGGTTTCCGCATGCTGAAACAACTGCATCTTTTCCAATAGCTTTTGCCGACGATCCGCAAATCCCTCATTGTGCGCTTCACCAATATTGGTAAGCAGGCCAATACGCGGCTGAATCATTTCCCATAATCGATTCATTTCGTTGGTCGTGGAAATTCCTGCTTCAAATAAAGCAAGCGTATCCTCCGACTGTATGGACCACACACTGAGGGGTACACCGATCTGAGAATTGTAGCTGCGGGGACTGCGAACGATTGTGAACGCGTCTTGTAACAAAAAATACAACCACTCCTTGACGATGGTTTTCCCATTACTTCCGGTTATGCCAATCACCGGCAGGTCATACTGTAATCGGTGATGGCGAGCAATGTGCTGCAATGCATCCAGTACTGAAGGCACAGAGGCAAAAGCGGCATCGCGGTACAGGTGTCCGTCAGGAAGTTGGGAAACAATGAAACAACGCACTCCCGCGCGATAAAGATCATCGATGTACCGGTGCCCATCTCCACTGCCTGTTTTGAGTGCAAAAAAACAGGTGGTGTCCGGAAAATTCAATTTTCGACTATCCGTCAGCAGATGCTCTACCCGCAGCCTATCGGTAGTTCCCTGAACACGGGCGTCCAGTATTGCAAACAATTCAGAAGCAGTATACCCGGAGTGCATAGACGACTATTCGGTTGGAACCGGCTTCTTTCGGGGATATTTCATCGAATACACAATCGACCCCAGTAAACAAACCAAAATCACGACCAACGAGACAATAATATCGATATGAATACCGAAGTATTCAATCAGCATCTTTATGCCAATGAAGACCAGTACAATGGCAATTCCCTGTTGCAGGTAATCAAACTGATCCACTGCTCCTTTGAGTAAAAAGAACAGAGAGCGCAAGCCCAGCACCGCAAACACATTTGAAGAGTAAATCACTAAAATATCTTCTGGTGTAAACGGATCTGTCGCCCGCTCCCGAACCAGTGAAACCACCGTAGGAATTGAATCCAGGGCAAACGCAACATCCACTGCTGCCAGCATCAATACCACCACAGCGAGATTGGTAAAGTAGACCTTACCGTGCACGTTGACAAAGTACCGTCCCTTGGGTTCAATCAAGGTGACGCGGAAAAATTTATTGATGAGCCGATAGACTTTTGTCTCACCTGGATCAAATTCAGCATCGTCTTTTTTAAAAAACAACATGTACCCGGTATACACCAGGAACACTCCAAATACATAGAGGATCCAATGGAAACGATTGATCAGTTCTATTCCCAAGGCAATGAATACAATTCGGAATACAATGGCAAGAAGAATGCCGATCAACAGAGCGCGGGCAGCATCGTTTTGCTCGACTTTGAAATACGTGAAGATCAAAATGAAGACAAAGATATTGTCCACGCTCAACGACCATTCCATGAGGTAGGCAGTAAAGAATTTCGTGGCAATCAACGGACTCTCATCGAACCAGAGAAAAACACAAAAACCAACCGACAAGCTTACCCAAAAAAGAGTTTGCATCAACGCAGCCTTGATGCTGATCGAGCGATTCTTTTTACTGATCAGTCCAAGATCCACAACCAGGGCAAGCAACAGGACAATGGAAAACGTGAGGTAAGCAATTTGGGTCGAAGTCATCAACGCAGGATTGAACTGCAAAGATAATCAACCTGCGGCCCTGATCCTTGCAATCAGGCATATTTTCTCTTGCGCCAATAATGGTTCACGGCATAGAGAAAACCGAGTACAATCAAGGGCAGAACTAAATTGAGGAGTTGCCAAAACGATTGATGGGCGTCTAACTGTTCACGATCAAGCAAGCGAAGGCTATACACTTTGCTTCGGGTCGACATGATCCCATCGCCTCCCGTCATGTAAAACAACGCATTTGAGATAAAATCCCGATTGGCGTACTGTTGTCGCGTGTACGCATTCACGCCCATGCCCAAGGGACCATCATTTTCGCTGAAGCCATTGATTAAAATATCTGCGTCAGAAATCACCAAGAGGCTGGTGAACCGTGAAGTGGATTGAAACGGCATGCCCATACCTTCCAATTGCTTCAATTCTTCGGTCGTCAAGCGATTGGAAAATGCAGAGGTAAAACTTCCCTCCATGAATACCGAAACCGGAAGCGGTCCCCGGTCAAACAACTTAAGATCCTCTTCCGTTTTGATGCTGTTCCATTCTACCAATGCCGGAGTTTGCAACGAACGGGAATACGCTGAAGTAGAAAGCAATATGTGCTTCTCTGTACCCGGAGCGTTTACCGTATCGATCGATTGCGGAAATGAGCTGAGTACAAAATCAAGGTTGCTGGAAATCGGATGCCCGCTTGTGTTGCGCAGCAATGGAGCATAGGGCCATGGCAGCAGCTGTATCTGCGGTTTTCCACCCATACTCCCTACTACAGAAGGCATTTTATCGCATTCCAGGTCCTGCACTAAATCGCGGTTGATCCTCACACCATATCGAAACAATTGTTCATCCACATCCAATCCCATATCAAAAGCGACAAACGAACCCTTGCTTCGCTGTAAACTATCCATGCTGGCATAAAGCTGATCAACAGCCCATACAATTTTTCCGCCCTGCATCAGGAACTGATCGATCTTCAGCCGCTGGGCTCTTGAAAAAGGAGATGTGGGCTTGACGATGAACAACACATCAAACGCTGAAGGGATTGCAGGAACACTATCGATGGGAAGGATGGTAAATGCACTGCCTTTTCGCAAAACATTTTCTACAAGATCATACACACGTACATCCAGCGGTTGACCGTTGCCGATCAGGTACCCCACAACGGGAAGGGTATCGCGATTCAACTGAACAAGCGACCTGGCCATTTTGAATTCGAGCAATGCCTCTGCGGTGTTGAGCGACTCCAACCCATTTGTATTGCTCTGGCCTTCCAGAAAATCAATCGCCACACTTCGATTCCCTTTGGTGAGAATGGCACCGGGAAATACCAGTGATTCTTCCGTACCCTCTCCTCTTTTTTGCTGGGCCTTCACATTGGTGGGATGAATGCCCATCTGTTGAAGTGAATCAAATAACATCGCTTTTGTGGAATCCGATAATCCTTCACCGGGCCGCTCAAAGGTTACTGCAAAATTGCCATTGCTCAATGACCGGAAACGATTTCCCATGTCCTCAACCGATTGGGCCAATTGCCTGAATCCAGCGGGTAATTCTCCATTCAAGTAGACGACCATGCTGACCGGTTCATTGATCGATTGGACCAATTCAGTCGTTGGCGCCGAGAGGGTAAACCGACGCTCTGCAGTCAGATCAACTCCGAACGGCATCCGATTGGCAAGCACTGAACAGATCAGTAACAGCCCAGAGAGGATGAAGAAGGATTGTATGCGATGCGTGATCCTGGAAACCGTCAGCGATACGAGAACAACGGTGAGCGTTATGAAATACACTACATCCCGTCCGGCGATGTAGCCTTTGCTGATGCTGTCGTAGTGCGCTTTTAGTCCCACCAGTGAAACAACATATCCGGTCGCTCCCCAACCCGTCCAGTCTGCAACCAAAGAAAAAAGTACATAGAGGATGTAACACAGAAAAGAGGACGCAAGAAATGCACTGATGGCATTTGCCATCAGCATGCTGCACAGGACGCCAACCGAAGCATAGACCATGCACAGAAAAAAGAGTCCGATGTAGGATCCCATGACTGCTCCGCTGTCGATTCCGGAAGTGGATAGCTGATGGATGGTCCATACATACATCAGGGTCAGTGCCAATGAAGATACCACTACCAGCAGGACCGCCGATAGCTTTCCGAGAACGAGTCGACCTGCTCCCAACGGAAGCGATCGCAACAACTCAAATGTTCCATTTCGTTTCTCTTCGCTGAATGAACGCATGGTGAGGGCAGGAACCAACAAGAGCATCAGATAAGGCGCCCACTGAAAAAATGGATCGAGACTGGCATACCCCGAGTCGAGGATGCTGGTATCGGGTAATACAAAGAGAACGAGCCCGGTCATCAGTAAAAAAACGGCAATGGACAAATACCCGAGGGGTCCACTGAAATACTGCCTCCACTCTTTGAGAAGAATTGCAATCATCTGCATGCAAGATAACGTCAACCGCAGAAAAAAAACCGAAAAACAATCTTTAAAAACATTGTTCTTGGAGTTTAGCTATAGTAGGTTGCAGATTCACCAGTTAACATGTGTGATGCGAGGAAGAATTGTGGGAGTGATGCTGATGATTGGGCTTGCGTTATCATGCCAGGCACAGTTGATGCGCATATGGGATGGAGAAGCAGGAGATAGTGCTTGGCAGAATGCATTAAACTGGCAGCCCAATGGTATTCCTTCTGCTTCGGATACCATTGTATTGAACAATGCACGGGTAGGCAATTCCTATCAGGTAGTGATGCCCAGCGGAGCCAGCAGATCTGTCATCGCAGTTTTGATCATTGCACCGGAAAATGGAGCGGCCATCACGCTGGAAATTCCTTCAACCAACACCGCTGTGCCGGCCCTGCAGTTAGTGGCCCCCGATACCTGCCTGCGCATATACAACAAAGGCACCCTCATGAACCGGTCCACCGCCGGCACCGGTAACCCTATTTTGCTGACCGGAACCGGGCGCATTGAAAATGGCGGTAAATACATTCATCAAACGCTACGCGGCAATGCGCATATCGTATCCCGACTCAGTTGGGATTCCAAAAATGTGGAAGGCATTTTGGAGTTTGATGTTCCGGGAAACGGCGGATACATTCTCTCGGTTTCAGCAAGGCAGTTCGGTACATTGGTACTCTCTTCAACTGCAGCGGGAAGAAAAACATACAGCGGTAGCGGAAACTCAAAACTCATGATGTGGGGCGATCTGATCATTCAGCCCTCTACAACATTGAACCTGACCCTCAACAATCAGGTTGAACTCTACCGCCATTTGTCGGTGGAAGGAAGATGGGTCCATGCACCCTCAGCTTCGGATCCCACGGGAAGAAGGATCCTCTTTAGAGGCGACTCTTCCTTTATTCGTATTCCTGGGGCGATGCAATGGGGAAGCAGGAGCAACGGTATTCGATTGGAAAAGGGAAAACTTTACCTGCGTTCACCTGTACGCTTGGAGCACGACAGTTGCGCGATGGAGATCCTGCCAATGACCCACCTCCATCTCGACACGAATGCAATAACGGGACCAGGTATTTTTAGCACACAACCCCATAGCCTGATTACGCTTGGAGCATCAATTGGAATTTCCGGAGATACGTTGCACGGAAATGTTCAAACTCAAAAAAAACGAATCAGCGATTCAACAGGATTTGAATTTACGGGAGTTGGTCGGCATGCCACCGGTAGCGGTTTCCCTGCTACCATCAAAGAGTTGAAACTCTCTTTGCAGGGCGAACTGGAAACGGAAAATAATCTCACCGTACTTCAAGGAATGAAAATTGAATCCGGTAACCTGGTCATAAAGGATAGTGCAACACTGTTGCTCAAAGGGGATGCGATTACAAGCTGCGATACGTGTAGGATCAAAGGGTGGCTGTATAGAAACAACAATCAAATTACTGCAATGAGTTTCCCCATCGGCAATCAGTTTAGAAAGATTCCGATCGTACTGAAAAAAGAGCAGCCGGATACTTTACTGATCGGAATGAATGCAGTGCAGGTTGACAGTATGGCTACAAAGACTGCAACGTATCCCCTTCAGCACATCATGGATTCAACGCGTTGGAGCATCGTACGCCAAAGTGATTCAATGGGAAACAAGCAATCAATGGCAATCCCAATGGCCGCATACACTGACTCCCACTCGTTACTCAATACCATTGCTCGTTGGGACACCACCCAAAAAAAATGGTTACCCATAGCGGGTACCGGGGGAGCGGGAAATGATACTGTCCGATCGGCTCCAACCCATCTGGTATCGGGCACCTATTCACTAGCAGCATTTAACATCATTGCACTGCCGGATCGTTTCATTCACCTTCGAAGCCGTACAACAAAAAGTGGTTGTGTTTTGATGTGGAAGGTTGATCATCCTTCATCCATTGTCTATTTTTCCATTGAGCGAAAAGCGGGAACAGCATCATTCCAACGCATTGCTCAGGTCTCACCGACAAACAGGATGGATTACGAATATGCCCTTGCCTGCACGTGGTTCAATGGAGCGACCATCAGGGTTGTTGGTTACGAAGCCACAGGTGATTCAATTTTATCCAATGAGATGAAGGTCAACACCATTTGGTCTAGCGCCCGACCCTACCCCAATCCTGCATCTGAATTTCTCTGGGTGCCCGTTACTTCCTCGGCGATTACCGGAATCTGGGCCATTTCAAGTTCAGGCAAACAACTGGAGGTGGGGTATTCAAAATTGGGAGATCAGATCAAGGTATATATTCAGGATCTACTGGCCGGAGTGTACCGACTGATGATCTGGGCTGAAGGCCGAATTGAAACAATTCCGTTTGTAAAAAGGTGACTACAATGAAAAACTCTCACCGCAGGCACAGGTACGGGCTGCATTGGGGTTGATGAAATGAAATCCTTTGCCATCGAGTCCATCTGAAAAATCAAGCATGGTATTGAACAGATACAAAATGCTTTTACGATCCGTCACCAGTCGCATGCCCTTGTCCTCAAATACCTGATCACCATCCTTGATGGCATTGTCAAAATCCATTTTATAGGTGAGTCCTGAGCATCCACCGCTGACCACACTGACCCGGACAAAATAATCTGATCCTTTGCCTTCTTCTGAAAGCAAGCGATCCACCCGCGCCTTGGCCTTTTCGCTGATCTGAATACCCTGCATGAGGACTGCTGACATAATTTACTGTGTTGGCACACAAAATTACTGAATCCAACGTACTTTTAATTCGTAAGGAAATGCAAAAGATTGAACACATTGCCATAGCGGTAAAGAGCCTGGACACTTCAGTACCCCTGTATGAGAAGCTTCTGGGCACTTTGTGCTACAAAAAAGAGCAAGTGGTTTCCGAAAATGTCAACACGGCTTTTTTCAGATCCGGTGAAACGAAAATAGAGCTCTTGGAAAGCACCACCGATTCAGGCGTGATTGCACGGTTCATAGAGAGAAAAGGCGAGGGATTGCACCATATAGCGTTTGCGGTCGATAACATTGAATCCGAGATCCATCGGCTCAAACAAGAAGGCTTTGAGTTCATTTCTGAGGCCCCCAAGCGTGGAGCCGATAATAAATTGATCTGTTTTTTGCATCCCAAACACACGACGGGTGTTCTGATTGAACTCTGTCAGGAAGTATAATCTATCCCAAGCTGAGGCGTTCCACGGCCTGCTGTGCCGCAATTTGTCCCGCATCTTTTTTATTGAATGCCTTTCCTTCTGCGATCACTTCGCCATCAACCACTGCACCAACCGTAAAGAGTCGCCTTCCGTTTTCAATTCTTTCCTCCAGGGTTTCAAATTCCAGCAAACGGCCATTGCGGTTGGCCCAACTGAATAATTTATTTTTTTGGTTGATTTCTACAGACTCCAGCTCTTCCACAAAGAGATAAGGAAGAATGATTTTTTGCTGCACCCATTGTTTGGCTGCAGCATATCCTTTGTCCACATAAATGGCTCCCACCACAGCTTCTAGTGCATTTCCAAAAATCTGACTGGTCCGCAATGAGCCGTCGTTGTTGTTGAATGAGGTGATGCGTTTGAGTCCCATTTTTATCGCAATTTCATTCAGGGTTTGCCGGTTCACCATCTTGCTCCTCATCTCGGTGAGAAAGCCCTCGCCTTTGTAAGGATACTTCATGTACAGATAATCGGCAATGATACCCCCAAGGATGGCATCGCCCAGGTATTCGAGTCGCTCGTTGTTTTCACTTGCTTTTTCCTTGACCGAGCGATGCGTGAGTGCAGCAGCGTAGAGACCGATCTTGCCGGGATAAAATCCCAGGAGATGCGACAACTGACGCAGGAATTCTTTTTTACTGCGGTTGCTGAATAGATATGTGAGCCTGAATAACACAATGATGTGTTCCCTCGATTAAACTGCAAAGGAAAGTGTATTAAAGATACTTCTTTACAATGACAGAGGCATTGTGGCCGCCGAATCCAAATGTATTGCTGAGGGCTGCGCGGACGGTTCGCTGCTTTGGCTTCCAGAACGTGAGGTCCAGTCGGGGATCAATCTGATCGTCGTCGGTAAAATGATTGATAGTAGGCGGTACGATATCGTGCATGACCGACTTCACACAGGCAATGGCTTCAATCACACCTGCAGCGCCCAGCAGGTGACCGGTCATGGATTTGGTAGAACTGATATTGAGGTTATAGGCATGGTCCCCAAATACGCTGAGAATGGCCTTGGTTTCTGCGATATCGCCCAAGGGAGTCGCTGTTCCGTGCACATTGATGTAATCTATGTCCTCCGGTTGCATGTTGGCCTCCAATAGTGAAGCGCGCATCACATTGAGTGCACCTAATCCTTCCGGATGCGGTGCGGTGATATGGTACGCATCGGCTGTGGCTCCACCTCCGGCAATTTCAGCATATATCGTTGCACCGCGTTTTTTGGCGTGTTCCAACTCTTCCAGGATCAGCGCTCCACTTCCCTCTCCCATCACAAATCCATCACGGTCTTTATCGAACGGCCTGGAGGCTGTTTTGGGATCGTCGTTGCGTTCGCTGAGCGCTTTCATGGCATTGAAACCGGCTACGCCTGCATCGCACACAACCGCCTCGCTTCCTCCTGCCACCATCACATCGGCCTTTCCGAGTTTGATGTAATGAAAGGCCTCGATCAACGCATGTGTAGAAGAAGCACAGGCACTCACTACAGCAAAATTGGGTCCGCGGAACCCGTGCCGCATGGAAATGTGTCCTGCCGCTATATCCAAAATCATCTTGGGAATAAAGAAAGGATTGAAACGCGGAGTTCCATCCCCTTTTGCGTAGGCAATGACTTCTTCCTGAAACGTCAGCAATCCACCTATGCCACTTGAAAAGATCACTCCGGTGCGATCGGGATCGACCGTGTCTTTGCTGATGCCTGCATTGCGGATGGCTTCATCGCTGGAAACCAGCGCCAGCTGGGTGAAACGATCGATTTTTCTCGCTTCTTTTCTGTCCAGGTACGCTACAGGATCAAACCCCTTTACTTCGCAGGCAAACCTGGTCTTGAATTTGGATGCATCGAATAATGTGATGTTGTCGGCACCAGAGGTCCCGGACAACAATCCTTCCCAATAAGCATCAGTCGTATTGCCGATGGGTGTAATGGCACCAATTCCGGTAATGACGACTCGTTTGAGTTCCATATGTGGTGTGGAGGTGGGGGAAATTCCAGTTTACTTGGAGTGCTCTTCCAGATAGGTGATGGCTTGACCCACAGTAGTAATGGTTTCAGCCTGCTCATCCGGAATGGAAATATTGAACTCCTTCTCGAATTCCATGATCAGTTCAACCGTGTCCAGAGAATCGGCACCCAGATCGTTGGTGAAAGAAGCTTCTGCTGTTACCTCGTTCTCATCGACACCCAGCTTGTCAACAATAATTTTTTTCACTCTTGTTGCAATGTCTGACATGATTGTAGTTTTTTGGTTTGTTGGCGCAAAATTAAAGTATTTGATTAAAAAACAAGGTCTTTTAAACAAATAATGGAATTATTTAGAACGAAGCGAACATGCATAATTCCATGATTATCAATTGAAAAAACGAAGGTGCTTCAAAACACGATAAAATGTCAATAAATTTTGAATAGGATGCAGCGTTTTCGGGACTTTAGAATATTTGACTTATCTTGAAAGATGCCATTGAAAATAATCGATCACGGAAGCAAGGAATACGAGCAAATGATTGCGCTTCGGATGGATATCCTTCGAAGGCCATTGGGGTTGTCGTTCACCCCGGAAGATCTGGAAAAGGAAAAGAATGATATCCTGATCGGTGCGTTTGATGATGACGACCTGGTGGCATGTTGCTTGCTGACCAGGCTTTCCACCACTACCTGCAAGCTGAGACAAATGGCAGTCACCCAGCAAATGCAGCGAAACGGACTGGGCGCTGCCATGATGTATTATGCAGAACGGGTCGCAAAAGGTGCCGGATTCTCAAGCATCGTCATGAATGCCCGAAAAACGGCAGTAGGGTTTTATGAAAAACTCGGGTACAAAGTCGAGGGTGAGGAATTCACAGAAGTCACGCTCCCTCATTTTTTGATGCAGAAGCAAATCTTTTAACGAAGCGGCATTCGTTCTACCCTCTCTTCACGTTATTCCTTAAGATTGCGCGTGCCCGATCCAGTTGCTCTTGATCTGTGAATGCGGCTTTAGGAATCAGAAAAAATGTTTTGCTGTCGAAATACAAATGAAAGAAAGAAGGAGTTTCATAATAATTGCTGAACTCTCTCCAGGCCCAGCTGCGTTGATTGCCGTTGGTTTCAATAAAGAAATGATGATCTTCTATTCTGACAGCAAATGAATCTTTGAATGTTCTGCTTTTTCGATACACCAATGACGGCAGCCAGATCCAAAAAGCCACCATCATGGCCATCCAGAGGACCGAACTCATGAGGAAAGGGAGCGGCGTGATCAACTTGAATGCATAAAGCACTGCTGCAAGTATAGCAAATACGTTTACCAGGATCATCATCAGTTTGATTTCTCTCCTGGAAATGAAATGGTACCGCAGTGCCTGCAGTACCATTCTTTTTTCATACGATATGTTCAGCCTCACGGCATCTGATTTAGCTGCATCCCATGCTGTTTCCGCAATTCAGGCACTTGTAGCAGGTGCCGCTTCTCACAGTGATGTGTCCGCAGGTATTGCAGGCAGGGGCATCGCTTTGCATGCTCTTCATGAATTCCTGGGTACTGCTTTCTGCTTTTACAGCAGCTGCTTTTTGCGTTTTGGAAGCAGGTGTTGCAGCGGGGGCGCTGGAAGCTACCACGCGTACGTCGGAAAGCTCAGGCTTTTCAGGTGTGTCGTCCCAATCTTCGTTACCGGTATTCATTACTTCGGGCTTATCGAGCACGTGCACCAGATCGGTACGATCAAGGTATTCGTATGCCAGGCAACGGAATACGAAATCGATGATGGAAGTCGTGGTGCGGATGTTGGGGTGATCGACCATTCCCGCTGGCTCGAACTTGGTGAATACAAACTTCTCTACAAACTCTTCCAAGGGTACGCCATATTGGAGTCCCACTGACACTGCAATTGCAAAGCAGTTCATCAGGCTGCGCAGGGTTGATCCTTCTTTTGCCAGATCGATGAAGATCTCACCCAGTGTGTGATCACCATATTCACCTGTGCGCAAGAAAATGGTTTGTCCGTTGATTTTTGCTTTCTGCGTAAATCCTCTTCGCTTGGTCGGCAAGGCTTTGCGTTCTACGATACGGGAAAGCTGGCGCTTGAGTTTTGTATCCGGAGAGGCCTGCATGCGCTTTTGCAATTCATTGAGCAATTCATCAACCGTGAGTTTGCTTACGTCAATGAATGGGCTATCTCCGCTTGCTGCTTCTTCTGTTTCAACATCGTCTGTTTTCTTACTGTCGCTTTTGTTGCTGAGCGGCTGGCTGAGTTTGGATCCGTCGCGGTACAGCGCACACGCTTTGAGTCCCAACTGCCAGCTGAGCATATAACAATCTGCAATCTCTTCTATTGTTGCTTCGTTGGGAAGGTTGATGGTCTTGGAAATGGCCCCGCTGATGAACGGCTGTGTTGCACCCATCATGCGAATGTGTCCGTGAGCATGGATGTAGCGTTCGCCTTTTTTACCGCATTTGTTTGCGCAATCGAACACAGGGTAATCTTCTTCTTTCAGGTGCGGAGCGCCTTCAATCGTCATGGTACCGCAGACATAATCGTTGGCGGCATCGATTTCAGACGACTTGAATCCGAGTGCCTGCAACAGGCTCCAATCGAAGTTGAAATACTGTTCGGGTTTGAATCCAAGGCGCTGCAAGCACTCTTCGCCCAACGTATAGACGTTGAATACAAATCCGATTTCAAAAGCAGACTGCACGGCATCATCGAGTTTCTTGATCTCTTCAGCAATGAAGCCTTTTTCGCTCAGCGATTGATGATTGACGAACGGGGCACCTGCAAACGTAGCGGCACCTACGGCATACTTGATGATGGCATCTTGTTCTGCCTCCGTATAGTTCAGATTGGCCAGGGCCTGGGGAACAGACTGATTGATGATTTTGAAGTAACCGCCGCCGGAAAGCTTTTTGAACTTCACCAACGCGAAGTCAGGTTCTACACCGGTAGTATCGCAGTCCATCACCAGTCCGATGGTTCCGGTGGGTGCGATTACGGTCGTCTGCGCGTTGCGGTAACCGTGTTTTTCACCCAGCTCCACTGCATCGTCCCATGCTTTGCAGGCAGCGTTGAGGAGATAGTCGGGACAATCCTTTGCTTTAATACCCTGCGGCTTGATGCTGAGTCCCACGTATGCACCGTCGGCATCATAGGCAGCAGCGCGGTGATTGCGCATGACCCTGAGCATGTCATCGCGGTTGTCTTTGTAGCGGGGGAAGGGGCCGAGGAGTTTGGCCATCTCAGCAGATGTCTTGTAGGAAATACCGGTCATGATAGCGGTTATGGCTCCGGCAATGCCGCGTGCCTCATCGCTGTCGTAAGGAATTCCACTCACCATCAGCATGCTGCCGAGGTTGGCGTATCCCAGTCCCAACGTGCGGTAATCATAGCTCAATTGCGCAACTTCCTTACTGGGGAACTGCGCCATGAGCACTGAAATTTCCAGCACAACGGTCCACAATCGCACGGTGTATTCAAATCCTTTTACATCGAAACTGTTGTCATCCTCATTGAAGAATTTGCGCAGGTTGGCAGAAGCCAGGTTGCACGCAGTATTATCGAGGAACATGTATTCACTGCAGGGGTTGGAGGCACGGATGGGACCGCCTTGGGGACAGGTATGCCATTCGTTGATGGTGGTATCGTATTGTGTACCGGGGTCTGCACACCGCCATGCCGCGTAGGCAATCTTGTCCCATAATGCTTTGGAGGGGACCTTCTTCATGACCCTGCCGTCCATGCGACCAGTCAGCTCCCAATCTTCCCCACTGGCCAGTCGCTCGAAGAACGCATTCGGAATACGAACAGAGTTATTGGAGTTCTGTCCACTCACCGTCCGGTACGCTTCCCCTTCATAATCGCTCGAATATCCAGCCGCTATCAAGGCTCCTACTTTCTTCTCTTCTTCCACTTTCCAATCGATGAAGAGTTCTATCTCAGGGTGATCCAGATCCAGGCAGACCATTTTTGCTGCACGACGGGTAGTGCCGCCACTTTTGATGGCGCCAGCTGCACGATCTCCAATTTTCAAGAAACTCATCAATCCGGAAGAAGTACCGCCGCCGCTGAGTTTTTCTCCTTCCCCACGGAGGTTGGAGAAATTCGTGCCTACACCAGATCCATACTTAAAAATCCGGGCTTCACGAACCCACAGGTCCATGATGCCGCCCTCGTTCACCAGATCATCGTCCACACTCAGGATAAAACAGGCATGTGGCTGAGGACGCTCATATGCTGAAGTTGATTTTTTGAGCTGCCCGTCATTTTGATCCACATAGTAGTGTCCTTGAGGCTTGCCCTTGATGCCATAGCTCTCGTGCAAACCGGTATTGAACCATTGAGGAGAATTAGGAACACAGGCCTGATTCAAAATGCAATACACCAACTCTTCGTAAAATACCTGCGCATCATCGGAGGATGCAAAGTATCCATAACGCTCACCCCACACTCTCCAGCAATTGGCCATGCGATGCGCCACTTGCTTGGCAGACGTTTCTCTTCCCAATGAACCATCGGCTTGCGGCACTCCTGCTTTTCTAAAATACTTCTGCGCAAGAATATCGGTTGCAATCTGGCTCCATTGTTTTGGAACCTCCACGTTGGTCATTTCAAACACGACTTCCCCGCTCGGGTTACGAATAACCGACGTGCGGTAATCGTAATCGAACATATCGAAAACATCTTTCTGATCGGATGTGAACTGACGCTTGAATTGTAGTCCGTTATTGGTCGTTTCCGTTTTTGCTCCTGACATATCCTGTTGCAGTTAAAAAGTATTCGTTAATGGGTTGTTTTTTTCTTTTAGGGAAAGAGTACGAAAATATCCTCCGCATTCAACTTTTCAAGTGTCTAAATATCAACACCCTGTTGATAACCGCAGCAATCCGCACTGCTATTGAATTTCGTAATTTTTTCACGCTTTTGTAAAAAAAATTTTGGTTGAATTGGAGAAAATTTTTAAGTACAAAGGTCGATCTGTAAAAAGGTTAAACAAGATGACAACCCTCATCCCAAAGCACGACCATTATCTTACCTTCGCCTGAACATGAAGAAAGGAATCATTTCGTTGGTTATTGCTGCAGCAATTGTTGTACAACTTTGTTCGCTGAACACTTTACAAGCACAGCAATTCCGGCAAAGCGGTTGGTACATGGGAATGAATACATTTCGGTTAAACGATAAATTTATTTTCTTCTTTGATGCGCAACTTCGATCAACAGATAAGTGGAGGCAATCAGAAACGTTCATATTTCGTCCGGCTGTTGGATATTTGTTAAACAAAAATACCATCATCAGTCTTGGAGTTGCATCCGTCACCAATTGGAGGACGTTCACCTATTCCGACATTGGAACACCACTCACCATTCGAGACGCGGTAGACGATAACCGCATCTGGCAGCAACTGATCGTAAATCAGGCGTTCAGGAATAGAACATTGCAACACCGGTTGCGGTTAGAAGAGCGATGGCTGGGAACACTGACCCGAAATGGCCAAGAACTGGAACTGATCGACCGAAAACTAAATGCACGTTTTCGCTATTTCACCCGTCTGATTGTTCCCTTCAAAGAACAATCCCCTTTTACACAAGGCTGGTTTGCGGCATTGCAAAATGAATTTTTCTTTAATGTGATCGGCAGTGCACATGCAAACAGAAAGTTCTTTGATCAGTCGCGCACATACGGAGGCATAGGATACCGGTTGAGCAGCAAAGTGGATCTTGAATGGGGATACATGGCGCAATATGTTGTTCAACGCCAATCCCCTCATGTTTTCAACAATATTGCCCAGTTGAGCAGTTTTCTCCGTTTGTAGAAAAGTTTTCGCACTTTTGCATGTATATTGTAACGGCACCCGTCGATGAACCAAGGCGTATACCATAGCATCATTGAAAACAAAAAAAAGGGAAAGCGGTCCTTTGCTGTTCTGGTGGATCCCGACAAGACCAGGGTATCCAAAGCAGATGACCTGATTGCCCGATGCATAGATGCGAAAGTCGACTATATTTTTGTCGGCGGCAGCCTAGTGGTCAGCGACCACCTCGAGGACCTGGTCAAGTACATCAAGAAAGAATGCGACATCCCTGTGCTGCTGTTTCCCGGGAGTCCATCACAGGTAACCCCTTACGCAGACGCATTGCTGTATCTCTCTTTGATTTCCGGTAGGAATCCGGAGCTGCTGATCGGCCAACACGTGGTTTCTGCGCCGGTGGTGCGAAAAAGCGGATTGGAAATCATTTCCACCGGCTACATGGTAGTGGACGGAGGAGCACCCACCACCGTCTCCTATATCAGCAATGCCAACCCCATTCCGGCCGATAAACATGAAATTGCGGTTTGCACCGCCATGGCCGGTGAAATGCTGGGCATGCGCCAAATTTATATGGACGCCGGAAGCGGAGCCCGAACCCCCATTGAAGAATCCATGATTCATGCAGTAGCCACCCAGATCTCCATTCCGCTTATTGTTGGAGGGGGCATCCGCGAGCCGGAAAAGGCCTACCGCAACTGCAAAGCAGGGGCAGACATCATTGTCATCGGGAATGCCATCGAAAAGGATCTGTCGCTGATCAAGGAAATGGGGCAGGCCATTCATTCCAGCTCGACCGTCAGCGTTTCCTGATCGGCCCCTTTCCGATTATTTTTAGTCCCCCATTTTCACAAAAAATTGGTTTCTTTGTACCACAACAATTTTCCTTATCAGTAGAAAGTAAACAATGAACAAAAACCTGACCTCTCCATCAATAGCAGAAACGGCCATTGCCGCTTCCACGCGTTGGGTTTTTACTGTCCCCTGCGGCACAGTTTTTTTTAGGCGCCCGACTCCTTTTTTGGTGCGACGTTGATACTCCACTCCTCATCGAGTAAACGACTGCTGTCCCGGCGCGGGGCAATGCAGCCATGCATCAATCTTTTCAACCCCACCAAATGGATCAACACTTCAACATATTCATAGCCAGCGCAAACGACTTCAGATTTGCAGATGACATCTGCAGAGAAATGGAAGAATCGGCACAAGCAAGAGGCACCGGCATTGCAAAACGAAGTCCCGATTACATCCGAACCAAGATGCAGGAAGGAAAAGCTGTGGTTGCCACGACCGAAAACGGAGATTGGGCAGGCTTCTGCTACATAGAAACCTGGAGCCACGGGGAGTATGTTGCCAACTCGGGACTCATCGTGCGACCCAAATTCAGAAAAAGTGGATTGGCAAAACTGATCAAACGGAAAATTTTTGATCTGAGTCGATCTACCTACCCGGATGCCAAAATTTTTGGACTCACAACGGGACTCGCTGTGATGAAAATCAATTCTGACCTCGGGTACGAACCGGTCACCTACTCGGAACTCACCCAAGACGAGGCATTCTGGGCAGGATGCAAGAGCTGCGTGAACTACGATATCCTGATGAGCAAAGATCGGAAGAACTGCATGTGCACGGCGATGCTCTACGACCCAAAGGATCACTACGAACCTGAAGAAACGAAGAAGTTTTTTGAAGAAAACCGAAAGGGCTTTGAACGACTGTTTCGGATCCGTGAATGGAAACTGCTAAAACCTTTTTTGAAAAATGGCTAAAAAAATTGTCCTCGGTTTCAGCGGCGGGCTAGACACCACCTTCTGCGCCAAATACCTTTCAGAAGAAAAAGGGTATGAAGTTCACAGCATCATCGTGAATACCGGCGGGCTCTCGGAAGATGAACTCTCCCGTATTGCTGCCCACGCCCATGCACTGGGTGTTGCTTCGCATACCACCATCGATGCCGTAGAGGGTTACTACACTTCCATCATCCGTTACTTGATTTATGGAAATGTACTGAAGAACAATACCTATCCGCTCAGCGTGAGCGCGGAACGCTTGAGCCAAGCCATGCACATTGCCGAACACGTTAAAAAGTTAGGAGCCGACGCAGTGGCACACGGCAGCACAGGAGCCGGCAATGATCAGGTACGCTTTGACATGGTCTTCCATATCATGATTCCCGGTGTGGAAATCATTACGCCGATCCGGGACCTCAAACTGAGCCGAGAAGAAGAAATTACATACCTCCAATCCAAAGGAGTAAACATGAATGCAGAAAGAGCCATGTACTCCATCAACAAAGGATTGTGGGGCACCAGTGTTGGAGGAAAAGAAACCCTCTCATCAAAAGGTATGCTTCCGGAATCGGCCTGGCCCACTCAAATGAACCGCACCGGATCAGAAGAAGTGGTGCTGCACTTTACTCAAGGTGAGCTAACCGGCATCAACGACACCTCATTTGATCACCCGGCTGCAGCCATACAGCACCTGCAAACCATTGCGGGCCCATACGGCATAGGCAGAGACATCCACGTTGGGGATACCATCATTGGCATAAAAGGAAGAGTAGGATTCGAAGCCGCTGCCCCCATGGTGATCATCAAATCGCATCATGCACTGGAAAAACATGTGCTCACCAAATGGCAACTGCAGTGGAAAGATACCCTGGCACAGTTTTACGGCAATTGGTTGCACGAGGGACAAATTCTCGATCCGGTGATGCGCGACATTGAAGCGTTTCTCACCCGCTCTCAGGAAAAAGTAACCGGTAAAGTGTTTGTAATGCTTCAACCCTATCGCTTTCACATCATCGGAATTGAATCTCCTCATGACCTCATGAACAGCCGTTTCGGGAAATACGGAGAAATGAACAGCGGATTTACGGGAGAGGATGTAAGAGGGTTCAGCAAAATATTTGGCAACCAAACCGTGATTTGGAATGCCGTAAACCCCACCCACAACAACGATCATGAAGACTAACCTACGAGCAGGCATCATTGGATCTGCCGGTTACACCGGAGGCGAACTCATCCGCATCCTCTTGCACCACCCTGCTGTTTCCATTGCTTTTACGCACAGTAAGAGTCAGGCAGGAAAACCGCTTCATGCAGTTCATCAGGACCTGCTGGGTGACACCGAACTTCTGTTTACCGATGAAGTGTCGCACGACATCGACCTGTTATTTCTGTGTCTGGGACATGGAGAGTCTACTCAATTCCTCAGTCAGCATCATTTCCCTTCGTCGGTGCGGGTGATTGATCTGGCCAATGATTTCCGACTTGCTGATCATGCAACGTTGAACGATCGCAGCTTTGTGTATGGACTGACCGAATTGAATGCCCCACTCATTCGTACTGCAAAAAACATTGCCAACCCCGGATGCTTTGCCACCGCTATTCAGTTGGGATTGCTGCCGCTTGCTCAACAGGGTGCATTGCATGAAGTCTACACCACCGGCATCACCGGATCCACCGGTGCGGGACAATCGCTTACCGCAACCAGTCATTTCAGCTGGAGATCCAACAACATTCAGGCCTATAAAACCCTCACGCATCAACACCTGGGTGAAATCCATCAGTCGATTGCTCAATTGCAGCCGCAACAAGCAGCCGTGCATTTCGTTCCCTTGCGGGGCGACTTCTCACGGGGTATTCATGTTTCATCCACGCTAAAGACTATCCTGTCGTTGGAGGAATTGAATGCACTCTATGCGGATTTTTATTCTTCTGCCCCTTTTACCCATGTATCCTCTGCTCCCATCTCACTCAAACAAGTCGTGAATACTAATAAATGTCTTATCCATATTGAAAAACAGGGCGAGGTTGCAGTGATTCATTCCATCATCGACAACCTCCTCAAGGGCGCCTGCGGCCAGGCCGTGGAAAACATGAACCTGATGGTTGGATTGGATCAATCGACCGGACTGTTCTTAAAACCCTCTGCATTTTAATCATCCACCAAAACATGAAACTCTTTAACGTATATCCGATCAACGACATCACCATCACACGGGCCCGCGGCTCAAGGGTGTGGGACGATATCGGCACGGAATACCTCGATATGTACGGCGGTCATGCGGTGATCAGCATTGGCCACCAGCATCCGCATTGGGTAAAACGCATCACGGATCAATTGGATAAGATTGCATTCTACTCCAATTCGATTCGCATACCCATCCAGGAAGAACTGGCGACAAAACTGGGAGAGGTTTCCAACAAACCACACTTTGAACTTTTTCTCTGCAACTCAGGTGCTGAAGCCAATGAAAATGCTTTGAAACTGGCCTCCTTTCATACCGGAAGAAAAAAAGTAATCGCATTTAAAAAATCATTTCACGGTCGCACCTCCCTGGCCGTTGCAGCAACGGATAATCCCAGTATTGTTGCACCAGTGAACGCTACCGACAACGTCCTGTTCCTGCCATGGAACGATGCAGAAGCCATCACAAAAATATTTGCAGAACAGGGACATGAAATTGCTGCTGTAATTATTGAAGGCATTCAGGGAGTTGGCGGCATCCATGTGGCGAGCAACGAACTATTGCAATTGCTGCGCACCTGTTGCGACAAATATGGAAGTGTGTTGATTGCCGACAGTGTGCAATGCGGGTACGGTCGCTCCGGAAAATTCTTTAGCCACGATCACGCCGGAATCGAAGCCGATATCTATTCCATGGCCAAAGGAATGGGAAATGGATTTCCAATCGGAGGCATCATGATTTCCCCAAAGATTCCATCCCGACACTTCATGCTGGGCACCACATTTGGAGGAAACCACCTGGCCTGCGCAGCAGGACTAGCCGTGCTGGAAGTGATGCAGCAGGAGTCATTGATGCACCATGCAGCTACCATGGGCAACTACCTCATGAACGAGCTCAAGGCCATTCCGGAAATTCACAACGTGAGGGGCATGGGACTCATGATCGGGTTCGATGTACCAGAGAAATTGAACAACCTGAAAAAAAATCTGCTCAGCTCCTACAAGATTTTCACCGGAGAAGCCAAACCCAATGTAATTCGATTGCTTCCTTCTCTTGCACTCACGGAAGAGGATGCGGCTATATTTATTCAATCGCTCAAACAAGCCATTGCACATCACCCATAACCGCACATGAAACAATTTCTCTCCGTTCACGACGCAACCGATATTCCGGGTTTGATCCGGGAGGCGCTGGAGCACAAAGCCAATCCCTGGAAACATAAAAACAGTGGCAACGGGAAACGCATTGGATGCCTCTTCTTGAATCCAAGCATGCGCACCCGATTGAGCACACAGGTCGCAGCGCAACAACTGGGCATGGAATGCATAGTTTTCAATGTTGGAGCCGAAGGATGGAGCATGGAATTTGAAGACGGAGCGATCATGAATGGAACCACTGTTGAACACGTCAAAGACGCTGCCCCGATTCTTGGAAATTATGTTGATATTCTTGCTGTACGGACCTTTCCGGGACTTAAAGACCGAGAAGCCGATTACAGTGAACACATCATGCATCAGTTCATCCAATACGCCGGTGTTCCCGTTCTGAGCTTGGAAAGCGCCACCCGTCATCCGCTGCAAAGCCTGACGGATGTGATCACCATCACGGAAGAACTGCAGCAGCATCCGATTGGCAAAAAAAGACCCAAAGTAGTGCTTACCTGGGCACCGCACGTGAAAGCACTGCCGCAATGCGTAGCCAACAGTTTTGCAGAATGGGTTGGCGCATGGGGCGAAGTCGATTGTGTGATTGCTCAACCCCCCGGCTATGAACTGGACGCCTCGTTTACGCATCAAGCAACAGTTGTGCACCATCAGGAAGAAGCACTTCGCGACGCCGATTTCGTTTATGTAAAAAACTGGAGCTCCTTTCAACACTATGGTACTCTGCCGGAAGTGAAAGAAAACTGGTTGCTGAACAACGAAAAATGGTCGCTGACCCATAACGCCAAACTCATGCATTGCCTTCCCGTTCGCAGAAATGTAGAATTGCCGGATGAATTGCTGGATGGGCCGCATAGCCTGGTCACGCGACAAGCATCCAATCGCGTCTGGGCTGCTCAGGTTGTTATCCATAAAATGCTTCACCCATGAAGCCAACTCTCACCATAGTAAAAGTGGGCGGCAACATCATCGATGATGAAGCAAAACTGCAATCGTTGTTGATTTCATTTGCATCGATCAGCGGATATAAACTGCTGGTACACGGTGGCGGAAAGATGGCCACGCGCTTGGCGGAGCAGCTGCAGATTCCACAGCAACTGGTGGATGGTCGCAGGATCACCGATTCGGAGACGCTCAAGGTAGTGACCATGGTCTATGCAGGCTGGATCAACAAGTCGATTGTCGCAAAGCTGAATGCAATGGGCACCCGATCCATGGGCGTAACGGGTGCCGACGGCTGGATCATCGAATCCCACAAACGGATTCATCCGTTTTTGGACTTTGGTTATGTAGGAGATGTAGACAACGTGAACACATCCCTGCTCCACGCTTGGCTGGAACAGGGGCAGTCCATTGTGGTAGCCCCGATTACACAAGACCGAGAGGGACGCTTGCTCAATACCAATGCAGATACCATTGCACAGGAACTGGCGAAGGCACTATCTGCCCATTATACCACCACCCTGATTTACTCGTTTGAGAAAAAAGGAGTGCTCCGCGATCTTCATGATGAGTCATCCGTAATCCCTTCCATCGATTCGGAAACCTACTCGGCATTGAAGAAAGAAAATCTCATCCACTCGGGCATGTTGCCCAAACTCGATAATGCATTTACCGCCATTGCAGCCGGAGTGAACAAGGTCATCATCGGAGATGCAAGCGATTTAACGCAACTGCTCAATGGAGGAGCGGGTACTCACATTATTCATTGATATGATAGCGCAATCACTCGATAACATAAAAAAAGATGCAATAGAGTTGCTGAAGCAGATGATTGCAATACCCTCATTCAGTCGCGAGGAGCAGGCAGTCGCCAACCACATATCCCAATTCTTGTCGGATCGTGGCATTCAGTGCAAGCGCTTGCTGAATAATATTTATGCTACTCATTCGAATGTTGATTTGAGTCGACCGACCATCATCTTGAATTCCCACCACGATACCGTGAAACCCGTTCACGGCTATACGCTGAATCCTTTTGAAGCCATTGTGCAAGATGGTAAACTTTATGGACTGGGAAGCAACGATGCCGGCGGTTCGCTTACAGCGCTGATCGCAACCTTTCTGTATTTCAGTGAACGAAACGATCTTCCCTTCAATCTCTGTTTGATTGCAAGTGCCGAAGAAGAAGTATCTGGAAAAAACGGTGTAGAGCTGGTGCTGAATGATCCTGATTTTATTCAGCACCTCGGTAGGAGTGTGATCCTTGGCGGTATTGTCGGGGAGCCGACCCGCATGGAGATGGCTGTTGCAGAACGGGGACTGCTGGTGGTGGATGGATGGTCAAAAGGTATAGCAGGGCACGCAGCGCGGGAAGAGGGACTCAATGCCATCTCGATTGCACTGCGTGATATCGAAGCCATTCATGCCCTGCAGTTTGAAAAAATTTCTGCACTCACCGGTAAAACGACGGCCAAGGTCACGGTGGTCGAGACCGAAAACAAGGCACACAACGTCATTCCATCCAGCTGTAAATTTGTGATGGATGTCAGGGTCAATGAACTCTACACGTTTGAAGAAGTAATGAAACAACTCCAATCGGTTGTTCAATCCGAACTCAGGCAACGCAGTTTCCGGCTCCGTTCCACCATGATTGCATTGGATCATCCCCTTGTGAAAGCAGGTTTACAAATGGGAATTCCTTATTACGGATCACCTACTACCAGCGACAAAGCGCTGATGCGTTTTCCCGCCCTGAAAATGGGTCCGGGTCATTCTGCGCGGAGCCACACAGCCGATGAATACATTTTCATAGAAGAGATCGAGAAAGGAATTGAGGGGTATATTCGATTATTGGAATCCACACAACTAACCGCCTAAATTTCCATTCATGAAACTTTGGAGCAAAGGCAGTGCCAACACTGAAAAAAAGATTGAAACCTTCACGGTAGGTCGCGACCGTGAATTTGATTTCCTGATGGCAGAATGCGACGTTCAAGGATCCATAGCGCATGTCACCATGCTCGGAGAAGTGGGAATGATGAGCAGCGACGATGCACAACGGGCCATCGCGGGTTTGCGCACCATCCTTGCTTCGATCCAGAAGGGAACCTTTACGATGGATCCGGAATCGGAGGACATTCACTCTCAGATTGAAGGGATGCTGACCGAGCAAATCGGCGATGCAGGAAAAATGATTCATACGGGCAGGAGCAGAAATGATCAGGTGGCTGTCGACATAAAACTTTATCTCCGCTCCGCATTGACGGAAATAAAAACCAGTGTGCTCTCGCTCTTTGATCTGCTGATAGAGAAAAGCAATCAGCATCGCTCCGTGCTGATACCCGGCTATACCCACTTGCAGATTGCCATGCCTTCTTCCATTGGACTCTGGCTGGGTGCATATGCAGAAAGTTTAGTCGATGACATGGAGCTGCTCGCCTCTACGTATCGCATCATCAACAAGAATCCCTTGGGCAGCGGCGCAGGCTATGGTTCCTCGTTTCCGCTGAACAGAAAAAGAACTACTGAACTGTTGGGGTTTGATGACCTCCATTACAATTCCATCTACGCGCAAATGAGTCGCGGTAAATCCGAAAAACTCTGTTCCCTTGCGCTTGCGTCGGTTGCGGCCACATTGAGTAAACTTTCAATGGACTGCTGCCTGTACATGAATCAGAATTTCGGTTTCATCCGGTTTCCGGATGAACTGACCACCGGCAGCAGCATCATGCCACACAAAAAAAATCCGGATGTCTTTGAACTGATCCGTGCAAAATGCAACCGGATTCAATCGATCCCGAATGAACTTACCCTCTTGATGAACAACTTGCCTTCGGGTTATCACCGGGACATGCAACTGACCAAAGAAATGGTGTTCCCCGCCTTTCAAGAATTGGGAGCTTGCCTAGAGATGATGCAGCTCATGCTGACCTCTCTTCAGGTGAACGAAGCCGTTTTGCAAGATCCCCGCTATGCGTATTTGTTCAGTGTGGAAAAAGTAAATGAATTGGTCAATCAAGGAGTACCGTTCCGCGATGCCTATGTTCAGGTGGGAAAAATGATTGAATCGGGTCAGTTCAGTGTTGATGCCAGCAAGGAACTCATCCATACCCACGAAGGAAGCATTGGCAACCTGTGCAACGAAGAAATCTGCACGGCGATGCAGAAGGCAGCAGGGAGGTTCAACTGAGCATCATTTCCAGCGCAATGTAGCAATGAGGTGGCGCATATCTCGGGCAATGAATTCACTGGTCAGCGAAAGTGAATCTTCATTGGGAGTAGCATCAAAATAGAGTGCGGCCCTTAAAAAGTGGCGAGTGGTATCGGATGCAAAAAACTGTTTGGAGGTCGCAGCGTTCCCCGTTACATAAAAGAACACACCTGAGATCCCATTGGGATTGGTAAAGAACGAATCCACAATGCCTGATGCGCGCACGGAATGTTTATAGGTCAGTTTATAGGCCTCCTCCCTCAATTGCTCAAAATTGTTTTGCACGATGGAGTCGCGGTATCCTGATGGAGTTTTCACTTTGTACACCGATTGACCGTTGATCGCTTTGTAACTGATATATATTCTGCTGTTGAGCGCCGTGAAATCAAGATTGATCCAGTAAGGGTGCGGTGTGGTGCTGTCGGATCCAGGTGTAAACGATGCGTAAACGGGATATTCAAACGTGTAGGGAAATCCTGCCGAATCAAACAGGCGGTATTCTTTCGAGGGCAAATCGATTGCAAAATATCCTTTGGGCCGGGGTGTGAACGGCGAATTACAAGAACAAAGTCCGCAGAAGCACACCATTAATATGCATTGAAGCTGTTTCATGCTGGATGATACAATACGTAGTCAGTTTCAAAAGTACGCAAATCCAATTTGGGTGACCTCACTGCGATTGGCGATAGCGCGTGATCAACCGCGGAAACGCCAGCTGCGTGATTTGAGCGGCGTCCATCCATTCGTATCCGTTCACACGGATGGAGCGGGATAGGCGGATGTGGACGATCCGGGCATTGATGCGCTGATGGCTGAGCACATGAACAATTGGTTCCGATGCATCGATCAATTGCCAGTTGGCTTTTGATAATTTAACTCCCCAGAACAACGGCTGCAGCACTTCATGCTGATCGGCAGGCTCATCGGTTTCTCTCAAGAGAAATTCATGCAGTTGCGGCCATACATCCCCCTGCTTGCGTTGCCGCACCAGCATGCGGTGCTTGTGTTCCACAATCAGATAATAGAAATACCGCTCTCGAACCTTGGTTTTTTTTGATTTTACCGGGAACCGGGCAATGGTATGGGTAGTGAAGGCAACACAGTTTTTTGAGAAGGGGCATTGAGCACAATGAGGGTTTCGGGGTACGCAGACCGTCGCCCCAAGATCCATCATGGCTTGGTTATGACCGGCAGGGTTTTTTGCATCCAACAAGGCATGGGCCAGGACCTCCATCCGTTTTTTCCCCTTGGGAGTGTCGACCGGATCGTTGATGCCGAAAACCCTCGACAACACACGGTGAACATTTCCATCTACCACAGCCAATGGCAATCCAAAGGCAAATGACCCAATGGCAGCAGCGGTATAGGAACCAATCCCCTTCAACGCCAACAGGCCTTCCCGGGTAGAAGGGAAGACCCCGCCATGATCATGGGCTATGATCCTGGCCGTATGGAGGAGATTGCGGCAGCGGGAATAATAGCCCAACCCTTCCCACAACTTAAATACGTCGTTATCAGGAGCTTGTGACAAGTCCTGGACCGTGGGATAGGCCTGAATGAACCGAAGATAATACGCCCAACCCTGTTCCACACGCGTTTGCTGAAGGATGATTTCGCTGAGCCATATCTTATAAGGATCCTTCTCTCCTTTCCATGGCATTTTGCGGGTATTGAAGCCTGAATTCCATCGGTTCAGACCTCTTAAAAACCACACTTTCACCTGTTTTTCAACCACTTAGAGGAGATTTTTTTGGCAATTTCCGATAAATTACGCAATTTTATGATGAATGGTACGTTATTAGAGCTACCTGCCTGATAACTAATGTGTTTTGAGGGCTTTACCGAAAAAGCAACCAGACTATAATTAAAAAAGTACTACAATGAGAAAAGCAGATCTCATCAACAGGATTGCCGAAAAAACCAATATCCCTAAAGTGGATGTGTTGGTGACCCTGGAAACAATGTTCAAGGAGATCAAATCCACCCTTTCCAAAGGAGAAAACATATATGTTCGTGGCTTTGGTTCCTTCATCACCAAGCAAAGGGCTGCGAAAATTGGAAGGAATATCAAGCGCAATACCGCGGTGCATATCCCTGCCCATTATATCCCCGCCTTTAAACCTTCCAAGGAATTCATGCAGGAAGTCAAAAAGCTGGACGTTGGAACCGTCATCCAGGACGATGGCGCCGACGAGATGGCCTAACTCACTACATGTGCACTCAAATCTGATTAAATGCTGAAAAAACAGCAATGGCTTGCAGTAGCTGCTGGTGCAGTGCTGCTGTTGGTTACATTTGTCTTTGGCAGATTTTCTCCTGCCCACAAGGATCACCAGGAGGAAGGTCAAGTTGCAGCCAATGGACAATCAGCCGGGCCTTTTGAAATCACCTCATTCATCAATCAACAAAAGGGAAGTCTAAGCCCTACTCAATCGGCTTATCTTACTTCATTGGAAGATGCACTGACCCGGGGCGACCTAGTGACGCAGCGAAAGCAGAACTTTCAGGCGCTTTCGGATTTTTGGCGGGACAGTGCCCGAAATTTCCTTCCTTATATCTACTACTATGCCGAAAAGGCTAAATTGGAAAATTCTGAAAAATCACTGAACTTCGCCGCCCACTCCATGCTGGAAGAACTGAGGGGGGTTTCGGAACCCGGAATGAGGACATGGATGGCAACTCAGGCCAACGACCTCTTCTCCCGTTCCCTGAAACTCAATCCGGAAAACGATTCGACCATCATTGGTCTCGGCAGCACCTACTTTTTTGGTGTTTCAGGGGCACCAATGGAGGGAATCCTGAAGATCAGGGCCATTGCTGAGAAAGATCCCGACAATGTATTCGCCCAGTTCATGTTGGGGTATGGTGGATTGGTTTCTGGTCAGACCGACAAAGCAATCGAACGATTCAAAGCGGTAAGTGAATTGGATCCAACCAATACGGAAGCCATTTTCCTACTGGCGGAAGTCTACGAACGGAAGGGAGAGAAAAAAGAGGCTGTCGAGTGGTACGAAAAGGGCAAACAAAACGTAGAAAATCCAGAGCTGCTGAAAGCGCTTGAAGAAAAGATTAAGTCATTGAAATAAATTTTTTAACAAAAACTCATTGCATCATGCCTTGCGGAAAAAAAAGAAAGCGTCATAAGATTGCAACCCACAAACGTAAAAAGAGACTGAGAAAAAATCGACACAAAAAAGGCAAAAAATAGCCTTTTTCCCTGAACTGTCAAGTCATCGGTTGTTCGCGCTGTAGTCGTATATCGACGCACAGCGCATTTCCGATTTTTCGCATTCCCAATATCGTTTACGTTTGAACAAGGAACTCGTTATACATGCATCTGCGCAAGGCGTACACATCGCTTTGCTGGAGGACAAAAAGCTGGTGGAACTGCATCAGGAGAAATCCGATGCCAGTTTTGCGGTGGGCGACCTCTACCTGGGTAAAGTAAAAAAACTGATCCCGGGATTGAATGCGGCATTTGTAGACGTAGGCTATGAAAAAGATGCGTTTTTGCACTATACGGATCTGAGTCCCTACGCCCGCTCCCTTCTCAAATTCACCCACATCTCAATCAATACCCCCGTGAAGGGTCAGCAGGATTTTTCCAGTTTCACCGTAGAACCGGAGATTCTGAAAACAGGAAAGATCAATGAGGTATTGGGTCAACGCCCAAACGTGCTGGTGCAGATCCTCAAGGAACCCATCGCGGCAAAGGGTCCCCGACTCAGTTGTGAAATCTCCTTACCCGGACGATTTGTGGTGATTACTCCCTTCAATGATATCATTGCCGTTTCCAGAAAGATCCACTCAGCAGAGGAACGCAAACGCCTGCATAAGATCATTGAAGCCATCAAACCCAAGAACTTTGGGGTCATCGTGCGCACCGCAGCCGAAGGAAAAAATACTGCAGAATTGCATGAGGACCTGAATGCATTGTTTGCTAAATGGAAAACCATTCAACAGAACCTCAGCGGTGCAGTGCCACCCTATAAGGTTCTGAGTGAACAGGCAAAGACCACCAGTATTTTAAGGGACCTACTCAATGCGGATTTCAATAAAATTACCGTCGACGATAAACAGATTTATTCAGACATCAAGACCTATATTCAAAAGATTGCTCCTGACAAAGCTGAAATCATCGGCCTTCACTCAGGAAGCACTTCCGTGTTTGACACAACCGGCATCTCCAAACAGGTGAAGTCGGCCTTCGGCAAAACCGTCAATCTCCCAAGCGGAGCCTACCTGATCATTGAACACACCGAAGCACTGCACGTGATTGACGTGAACAGTGGATACAAAAGCGTGAGCAGCAATCAGGAAGAGAATGCCCTGCAGACCAATTTAGAAGCGGCTGAAGAGATTGCGCGACAACTCAGGCTGCGTGATATTGGCGGAATCATCGTGGTGGATTTCATTGACATGAAACTGCCCGAAAACAAGAAGAAGCTGCACGAGGCCATGGAGAATTTCATGAAGATCGATCGGGCCAAGCACGCGGTGTTGGCCATTTCAAAATTCGGGCTCATGCAGTTGACCCGTCAGCGCATGAAACCGGAAATGTCGATCAACACCCAGGAACAATGCCCTTCCTGTCAGGGAACCGGAAAAATCTCATCCACCCTGGTGCTGGAAGATGAAATCGAAAAGAACATCAGTTACCTCAGCGAGCAACAACACAAATCACTGCTGATCCGGGTACATCCGATTGTCTATGCCTACCTGACGAAAGGGCTGCTTTTGTCCATCAAACGCAAATGGGCTTGGAAATACAAAATCAATCTGACCATCGAGTCCAATACCAATTATCACCTGACGGAATTCCATTTCTTCGACAAGCAGGAAGAAGAGATCAAACTCTAAATTGCAGCTACCGACTTTCAGCGCAACACGTTATTCAATTCATGGAATAGCATTTCAGTAGAATATTGCATATTTTTCTAAACCCACTATAAAAAAGAAGGCTATTCTTTCGAATAGCCTTCAATTATATTTCAAACCAGAGTAAGCTTAGAGCTTTCTCATACGCAAAGGATAGGTACCATAGTTGGTTCCACTGGGAAGGGTGTGGGTCAAGCTAAGAGTAATGTTTCCAGTACAAGAAAAGAAGAATCCACTTCCTTCTGCCCTGAAATTCTCAAAGCCTGGGCCATAGCTTCCGTACGTTTGACGGGCTACAGTTGTTCCACCTGTTGCGGGATTGATGGTCAATACCAACGGAGCGAATCCGGGAGGTGCTGCATAAGGGAACGCATACGTCAATGTAGCAGAATTTGCGGTTGCGGTAACATCACAGGTTTCTCCTGATGCACCGTCCCACGTGTCGGCTGTAATGACATAAGTGCCATTGGCTGCTGATGCAATGAAGGGACAAACACAAGTGGCTTTCCAGGTCATGGCCATTTTATAGGCAGGAAGACCAGCAAAGTCAGCACCCGTGTTGGCCACGTCAAACGTACGACCGTCTTTGGTTATGATTTGATTGTAAAGGGTATACTGGTTTCCAGGAGCAGGAACCTCACCAAGAGCGGTAGAAATTTCCGTTCCACTTACTTCCAGTTTGTAGCTACCGCCTGAGTTAGTGACTTCTTTGATTTTCTTCCAGGTTGCCCTGTTCAAAGAAGTATTTCCTTTGGTAACATAAATAACGATCTTTTCTTGTTCTGAGCCATATGATGCAACTTCTATAGAGACCTTGCCAGCAAGGTTGGTTGCGTCAACGTTCAAGTTGCCTGCAGCAGTCAGTGTTACGTATGAACCCGTACCGAGTGAGTTGACATCTTGTACAACTTCACCCTTCTGACAAGAGTTCAACGTGAACACCAACGCGAGAAACAAGGTTGCGGTTGATAGTATTTTACGCATGTCTTATAAATTTTATAAGGTTATTTTAACACAGCTGGATTGGTATCCCAGAATACTTTCTTATCGAGCGCATTCTGTGGAGCTGCATTCTTGTTAAGGTTGGTGTACACTGAAGGATAGAAGAAGGAACGGATGTATGGACCAGAAGCCTGCAGTTTGGAGAACTGAAGGTTATTGGGCATACCGGTACGACGGTAGTTGTTGTGCGCGTCAGCACCGTTACCCCAAAGGGCAATGTACCATTCTTTCATGACTACGTTCAACTTTGGAGCTGTACCGATGGCTGCATCGAACGCTGCCAATACTTTGGCAACATAGTCATCAATTTTTGCCGTTGTTGGAACAGCTGTGGAAGGTACCACATATCCTATAGTTGCAGGGTAGCCCAATACTTTTGAAATGGACTTGCGCACACCTGATTCAAGCAATGCGCGAGCATCACCCGCAGCACCCAGTGTAAGCACTGCTTCAGCTCTGAGGAAATCAGTGAATGAAGACTGCCAGATGGGCTGGATACCAGCACCCTGACCGCCTCTGTTCAATGAAACCCTGCTGTTCTGATTCAGGTCCATTTCGCCACCGGCGGGATACATACCCCAAGTTGTTCTGAAGTTTCCGTCTGGTGGAATACCGGAGTTGTCTCCGTGATCCCTGCCCCAGAATCCAGCGAAACCGAGCAGACAGAAAGGCATATCGGCAGTATAGTGACCGGGAGGAGCCGATACTATACAAGAAACAGATTGAGAGTTCACGTTACCCATGGTTGCCTGTTGGCGATAGAAGTAATAACGTGTACGGGGATCCGAACGATCGTTGGCAGGAGTATTGCTGAACAACCCTTTTTCCTGAGCCAGCGTGTACATGAAGTGAGTAGCAATGTAATCACCAGCACTACCGGTTGTAATACCGTTACCGTTGTAGTTACCGTTGTAACGGGGGTGACGGCTGTTCGGGTTGGCCTGTTTGTTGGAATTCTTGAATTCAAAGTCCTGAGCTGTTCCTGAGAATGATGCAATCACGTTAGGATTAGCCAACAGGGATTCAATTTTTCCTTTAGCACCGGTATCCACCAAACGAGTGGTCATGTAAGCCCTGATCAGCATGAGCTTCGCTTGAGTAGCCCAGCGACGAGCACCAGCTGCATTGGATACCCCATAGAAGTTATCATAGAAACCAGGATAAGCGCCGTGTGCCAGTCGACCATCTGCTACAAGGTCAAGCGTATCGCTCACCTCTTGCAACAGTTTAATCGCTGCAGCATACACTTCGTTCCCTTTGCTGATGCCAGGGTTGGTTTGATCAATACCCAGGTTTGCTTCAGCATAGGGGATATCGCCGAACATATCGACGAGTGTCATCAAGGTGTAGGCTTTCATAAACTTGGCCATACCTGCCTGTACATACTTCTTTTCTTTGGTAGCAACAGGGATCAAGACATTGGCATGCTTGAGTACACCTGTATATGCATTACTCCAAATTCCATCGAAGTCGTTGGGCGAATAGCCTTCATTGTAGGTAGGACCGTACCAAATCACCATCCTGGTCAATTGCATACCAAAGGATGAATACGAGTTGAATACGCCTACGAAACTGCTCTGAATCACGGGAAGATAAAGATCCGTGTTCGCACTTTCGGGAGTAGGTCCGTTGGGGTTGACCAGCAACTCATCGAGCGTCTTGGTACAGCTTCCCAGCGTAATTACTGTCAGTGCTATGAGTGATATTTTCTTAAGTGTCATGTTCATCTGTTTTTATCGATTAGAAAGTAACCCTTATACTGGCACCGAAACGCCTGGAGGTAGGACCAGAAAGGTATTCCAGACCACGTACGTTACTTACACCGAGTGATGAAGTTTCAGGATCGAAACGTACATACTTGGGGAAGTTAGGCGCGTTGTAGAAAAGGTTTTGTCCAGAGAATGTTATAGACAATGAACCGAATGGAGACTTGCTCAACACGGAAGAAGGAAGCGAATAAGAAAGAGAAGCTTCCCTCAAACGGATGCACGTCGCATCGAAGGTGATGATGTCCGCAGTTCCAAAGAAACCACTCAGGTTATTGAAGTACGCCTGAGAAGCACTGATTTGAACCGTATTCGGATTACCATCTCTGCCGACACCTGGAAGAATCAATGGCTTCAAACGATCGAAGTCGGTGTCTTTGGTAAGACCGCGACCCACAACCGTACCTGGAGTATAGGCCAACATGTCACCGCCCTGCGTGTAATCCCACTGCATACGGAAGGTAATTCCCTTGAAGCTCAAGGTGCTGATTCCAGTGAGTTTGAAATCAGGAGTTGGGTCACCCACGATTCCAATGGTGCTGGAAGAGATGTAGTTACCGTTGGCATCCACGATGCGCTGACCAGTAGGCTTAGCACTTACTGCAGTCGAACCGGTATCTCTCAAGGCATAGTAACCTTGAATTACACCCAGTGGCTTACCGTTAATTGCAAACAGACCTTCGTTAGAGAAACCATCGACCACAATCTGCTTGATTTCTGAAGGCAGGGTAACCTTGTTCCTATTTTGGAAGTAGTTCACATCCAACTGCCAGTTCCAGTCCTTGTTGCGAACAACGGTGTATCCGAGTTGAAGCTCGATACCCTTGTTGCGAACAGAACCTGCGTTGATCGAAGTAACCGTAAATCCAGTAGAAGGATCAAGGTCGCGAGAAAGAATCTGATCCTTAGAGTTTCTGTTGTAATACGTGAAGTCAACACTCAACCGGTTGTTGAGCAACTTGCCTTCAAATCCAAACTCCAATTCCTGCAGCAACTCTGGAGCCAGATTGGGGTTAGCCAAACGGTTGGAGATGCTGTTTTGGTTGTAAATGCTTCCAGCGCGGTCGTTGAACACGTTGGTTCCGATGGCGAGGATGGGACGGGTTTGGTAAACTGAACCAAAGTTCGCAGAAGTTGAATATCCCGCACGCAGTTTCAAGTAGTTCAGAACATTGTTGTTCCTCAAGCTCTCGATGGCTGAAGTGGGGATGAACGACACACTCGCTGAAGGATAGAAGATAGAACGGTTGGCTTTTTCCAAGTTGGATGACCAGCTGTTTCTTCCACCCAGGGTGAAGTAGAGGTACTCTTTATAGCTCAATAAACCTTGAGCAAAAGCACCGATTGACAGGTACCTGCTTCTGAAGTCAAGCTGACCACCTCCTTCTGCAGTGTTATCGTGGATGATGAAGTTGTCGTGATCGAACAGACCGAATACCAGCTGTTGAGTAGACTGCTGACCGTTCTGCTCATATTGTCTGTCCTGAGAGTTCAACCCTGCGTCCACATTCAGTCTCCAATCATTGTTCAGATCGGTCTGGAAGTTGTAGAGCAACGAGTGATCCCAGATCATGTTGTATCCATTAGAAGTCCTATGCATACCCAACTGGAAATCATTACCACCTACGGTACCGCCTTTATTCTGAGAATAGAAGTTGTAGTCGCCGTATTGGTCATACCCCACGCGGTAGGTCAGGTTCATCTTCTTGCCGATATCGTAGCGGGCAGACATGTTACCGAAGATGCGGTTGATCTTTTGTCCGGTGAACGAATTGTTGATCGTCCACAATGGGTGCTGAATATCGTTAGCAGGACGATAATAGATAGATGTTCCATCGAGTGGGTTCTGATAAGGAAGTCCCAACATGTCAACCGCGATAGGCGTATAGATCAAGTTACCAAACACAGAAGAGGCCGATGGGTTAGAACCAAAGCCAGTTGCAGTGGGCGGTGCCTTATAATCAGTAATTGCATAGTTGAATGTACCGGCGATGGTGAAGTTGTTGCTCAACTTGGCATTACCACCCAGACCAAATGTGTTTTTGATCAAGCGGTTACCAGGTGTAAATCCTTCATCATCCATGTACGTATAGTTGGCGTTGAATGTACCATTGGCACCACCGCTTTGAACACCTACTGAAGTAGTCCGGATCAAACCGGTACGGAAGAAATTCTTAACGGTATTGCGGATGGGCTTGAACGCAACTTTCTTACCCTGATACTCAGGGAAAGCTGCTGCAAGGGCTGCAGTATTGTAGGGGTGGTTGACGGAATCATATGGACCAGGATCGGGCTTGAATTTTGCACCCCAGTTGGAGAAGAATGCAAAACCAACAGATTGGTCGAAACCACCACCATATGAATACTGGTATTCTGGAACGTTTGCTACTTGGTTTCCGAATATAGACTGAGATACGGTGATCTCCATCTTCTTATTCGATTTACGAGTAGCACTGTTCTTGGTAGTGATCATCACCACACCGTTGCGTCCCAACTCACCATAGAGTGTGGTTGCGCTCAGGCCTTTCAGGACGTTGATGCTCTCGATGCTGTTGGGATCGAGATCCAAGAAACGGCTGGAAGTGGTGTTACCGTAAACGAAGCTGGCCTGTGCATTGGTAGAAGCGTCAAAAGGAACACCGTCTACAATGAACAAAGGAGTTGAGCTACCGCTGATGGTGTTGACACCGCGGATGATGATGTTGGTACCGGATCCGGACATACCGCTGGCGTTGAGGATGTCAACACCGGGAGCCTTACCGTTCAAGAGGCGAACCACGTCACCATCAGGGCGCAATTCAAGGGCCTTCTTGTCGACCGAAGCCACAGCATAACCGAGGGCCTTTTTCTCCCTGCGGATACCCTGAGCTGTTACCACCACCTCCTGGAGACCTCCAGTTGAAGATTTCAGTTGAATGCTGGAAAGATTAGAACCGGCACGAACCCTGATGGCTTCGTAACCTACGTAAGAAATCTCAAGCGAAGAGTTGAGATTGCTGACGGAAAGCGAAAATGTACCGTCTGCAGCACTGGTTGTACCCGTCTGGGTTCCCGCTGCTTTGATCGATACACCTGACAAGGGAGAGCCATCGGCGTCCGATACTTTACCCTTGACAACTGTTTGTGCAAATACCCCTGGTATCGCAAAAAGCAAACAGCACATGAACAGTGTAAGTTTTCTCATGCAGTTGATTTTTGTTTATAAAACAATAAATGTCCAATGGCGAATATAACAAATAATTCACAACACGAGCCGAGATGTTAAAAAAATATGAAATTTTGTTTACCCTTTTTGTGTAATTAATTAATCAAAAAGTTGAGTGAACATGAGACATCCGGTAATTGCTCCTGGATGCTTTCCCCCGATGATTGGAAATCAAGTCGTTGTTTAATAGATATTTATTTTGTGTATATATAATAAACTATTTATCAAATAAATAAAAATTTTAATCGGATTTAATCCCCCATACCATTATTATATATACCCAATGTTAAAGTATGCAATTGCCGAAAATTTATTTTGTACTGTGGCCACAATTTGTAATTTAGTGGGAGAATTTAATGGGTTAGTAAGTACGAAAGGGTCGGCGAAAGCTGGCCCTTTGGTCTTTTATGACCTTCCCGTTTTTTTAGTCAATTGTACGGTGCAATCTCACTGCGTTTTCATTCTTCCGATCATTACCTTTAGTGCATGAACAAGGTGAAGAAGTCGTTCTTTTGTAAATCATGTGGACATGAATCACCAAAATGGATCGGTAAATGTCCGGGTTGCCAACAATGGAATACATTCATCGAAGAAATCATTCACAAAGAATCGCATCCGCAAAAAACTTCATGGAAAGAAACTGCACCGGGTGAAGCGCGCAGTGTTGCACTGCACGAAGTGGTTGCAGAAGATCAACCAAGAACCGTCACCCGTGATGCAGAACTCAACCGCGTATTGGGAGGAGGAATTGTGCCCGGAAGCATTGTGCTGGTTGCGGGTGAACCGGGCATTGGAAAATCCACGCTCTTTCTTCAAGATGCACTGATGATGCCATCCTGCCGGATTCTCTATGTGAGTGGAGAAGAAAGCGAGCAACAAATAAAAATGCGCGCCAATCGCATCAACATTGTTCACGATGATTTTCATCTGCTTACGGAAACATCGACCCAGAGCGTGTTTCAGGAGATCAAACGCATACAGCCCGATTGGGTGATCATTGATTCCATTCAAACGCTGCAATCGCCGTATATCGATTCATCACCGGGAAGTATTTCGCAAATCAGAGAATGCACCGCAGAGTTTCAACGCTTCGCGAAAGAAACACACACACCGGTTTTTCTGATTGGTCACGTGACGAAAGATGGAACGATTGCGGGACCAAAACTTTTGGAACACATGGTCGATACCGTTCTGCAATTTGAAGGCGATCAAAACTATGCGTACCGGATTTTGCGCACGACAAAAAACCGATTTGGATCAACCTCCGAAATTGGAATTTATGAAATGACAGGAACAGGAATGCGACCAGTAGAAAATCCATCCGACATCCTCATCAATCAAAAAGAAGAACAACTCAGCGGCATTGCAATTGGCGCCACCATGGAGGGACTTCGTCCGTTGCTGATCGAAGTGCAGGCATTGGTTACACCATCGGTATACGGAACTCCTCAACGAACCGCCAGCGGTTTTGACCTGCGACGCTTGCAATTATTATTGGCCGTATTGGAAAAACGGGGTGGCTTTCATTTCGGAACCAAAGACGTGTTTGTGAATATAGCAGGCGGGCTCAAAGTGGAGGACCCAGGAATCGACCTGGCCATGGTCTTCGCCCTGCTCAGCTCCTACGAAGATGTTCCCCTCTCCCAAAAAATTTGTTTTACCGGAGAAGTGGGACTCAGTGGAGAAATCAGAGCCGTCAATCGCATCGATCAGCGCATCTCGGAAGCAAAAAAACTGGGATTTGAAAAAATTGTGATCAGCAAATACAACCGAATGGCAGATGCCCATTCTGGAATTTCCACGATGCACGTGGCCCTGATCGAAGAAGTCTATCGCTCGCTGTTTCCATAATGGTCCCTACCCTGCACCCCTTGATCCGAGCAGCCCGTTCGTTAACCGACCTTTTTCTTCCGCTGTGTTGTCCCGGTTGCCGCTCCACTCCCCTGGACCCCAACGAATTCCTGTGCATGGATTGTCGCACAACCCTTCCCTTCACCCGATTTGAAGTCCTCCGCGGCAATCCCGTGGAAAAATTATTTTGGGGCCGACTCCCCCTTCTCCTTCGCAAGTACTACACTGTATTTCATCGATCACTCCCCCATCCAACACATTGTTCACGCAATCAAATACCAGCACCACACTTCCCTCGCCCGGTGCATGGGCAACCTGATGGGACATCGTCTGTGCGACCCACTCACGCAACATCCCATCGACCTGTTGATCCCCATGCCCCTGCATCGTTCAAAAGAAAAAAAACGCGGATACAACCAGGCGGAATTGCTCTGCACCGGACTATCAGAAGCAACTGGTATTCCAATTGGAAACACGTGCATACAACGCAGCCTGAAAACGGCCACGCAAACCAAAAAAAGCAGAACAGAGCGGTGGGACAATGTACGAACAGCTTTTACGGTGGACGACCCTGAACGGCTTTGCAACAAACACCTGCTGCTGGTGGACGATGTGATCACCACCGGTGCATCACTGGAAGCATGCGGACAAACCGCTTTGCTGCACGGAGCAACTTCTGTGTCCTTCGCAGGACTAGCCTTCACGCCTTAAGGAATTCACCACCGCTCAACCTTTTTCCTCTTTAATCGTTAATTTGTACGACTAAACCAATTGTTATGATACGTTTGCTTATGCTTGCTCTCCCACTGCTGTTGTTGAATCCCTCTTCCATTCATCGTTTCAAAGTGAGCGGGATCGATGGATCCACGATTGATTTTTCTAAATTCAAGGGAAAGAAAATCCTGATCGTGAACACAGCATCCAAATGCGGATACACTCCACAATATGCCGATTTGGAAAAACTCTACAAAGCACACGGCAACAAGTTGGTGATCGTAGGATTTCCGGCGAATAATTTTGGTGGACAAGAACCCGGATCGAATTCAGAGATCAACGAATTCTGCAAAAAAAATTATGGAGTGAGTTTCGTCATGGCTGAAAAGGTTTCAGTGAAAGGCGAAGACATGCACCCCCTGTTCAAATGGCTCACTCAAAAAGCAGAAAACGGTGTAATGGACGCAGAGATCCGCTGGAACTTCACCAAATTCCTCCTGGATGAAAAAGGCGAACTGCTTGCGGTATTCCCCAGCAAAGTGAATCCCACTAGCGAAGAAATCACGCGCTTCCTTCAATAATCTCTCCGCAACCCAACACGCTCATTTCGTACATTTGAGCATGCGCCTTGCAGATGTTCCTGGACAACATTCAGTAAAAGAGAAATTAACGGGACTGGTCGATGCCAATCGACTGAGCCATGCGCTGCTCTTTCTCGGCAAAGAAGGAGCAGGGGCTTTGCAACTAGCTATTGCACTTTCACAGTACATCGTTTGCGTAAACAAGCAATCACAAGATGCATGCGGAGCCTGTCCGGCTTGCATCAAAGCAACTGCGTTGAGTCACCCCGACATCCACTTCTCCTTTCCCACCATCACCCGCAACAGTGGCGATAAACCCATTTGCTCGGACTTCATGACTGAATGGAGGAGCTTCATTGCTCAAACCCCATTTGGAAATGCCTACGATTGGTTGCAAGCCATCGGTGCAGAAAACAAACAAGGCAACATCACCGCACACGAATGCGAAGACATCAACCGGAAATTGCAACTCAAAAGTTTTGAAAGCGGCTTCAAAGTGCTAATTCAATGGATGCCGGAATACCTCGGACAATCCGGCAACAAACTCCTGAAGCTTATTGAAGAACCACCCCCGAAAACTGTTTTCGTGTTTGTGGCAGAAGACGAATCCCGCATCCTGCCCACCATCCTTTCGCGAACACAACTGGTCAAGATCAATCCACTGGACACCCCTTCACTGGAACACTGGCTGATCAGCAATCAGGCTGTGCCCCGCGAAAAAGCGCGTTCCATTGCCCCCATGGCGCAAGGCAACATGCGGGAAGCGTTTCAGATACTGCATAACGCGGATGAAGACTGGCAAGAACACCTGCGGCAATGGCTCAACGCAGTACTCAAAAACGGTCCCGCCGCCCAACTCAAATGGGTGGAAGAAATAGCCAAACTCGGAAGGGAAAAACAAAAGCAATTCCTCAGTTACTTCATTCATTTGCTATCGACTGCCACCCGTATCCTGCACACCGGAATGCCCCCTTCTTCCACCGATATCGAAATTGATTTTGCAACCCGCCTCACCAAATTAGCCCGTACCGAACAGATCCAGGCCATGGTGGAAGAACTCGATCGCAGCATCTATCACATCGAGCGAAACGCCAATCCCAAGATCCTGTTCATGGCCCTGACCATCAAAATAAGCCATATCCTAAGGGATAAATCGCTAATTTTGACCCATTGAGGATGAATTCCGAATACGATTGACTACCGCGCGCAAGCGTTTAAATACTTTAGCAAATGGGATGTGGTTCATGTGGAACCGGCAGTGGTTCACCAAAAGGGTGCAAGAATAACGGAGGATGCAGCTCCGGTGGATGCAACAGGCTCAATGTACACGATTGGCTCTCCAACCTTCCGTTTACCGACCCAGCAGTTTCCTGCCGTATCGTAGAAGTTACCTTCAACAACGGAAGCAGAAAAGAATATTTCCGCAACACCACCCTTCACCATTTCAATAAAGGTGAAATCGTGAGCGTAGAAGGGGTCAGCGGTTTTGACGTGGGCGTTGTGAACCTCAGTGGTGAGCTGGTGCGGCTTCAACTCAAGAAAAAAAGAATTCCCGAAGACAGCGCTGAATTAAAAAAGATTCTCAGAAGGGCCACGGAAGTAGACATTCAAAAATGGGAAGAAAATAAATCACGGGAGAAAGAAGCACTGGCCCGTTCTCGTGCCATTGCCCGCCAACTCAAATTGCAGATGAAAATCTGTGAAGTGGAAATTCAGGCGGATGGCCGAAAGGGTACTTTTTTTTACACAGCCGATGATCGGGTTGATTTCAGGGAGTTGATCAAGATATATGCCGGTGAGTTCAAAGTGAAAGTGGAGATGAAGCAGATTGGTGCGCGACAAGAAGCGGCGAAAGTTGGCGGCATTGGCAGTTGCGGAAGAGAACTCTGTTGCAGCAGCTGGCTGAATGATTTCAAGAGCGTGACCACCGCCATGGCCCGCTACCAGAACCTCAGCATCAATCAGACGAAACTGAGTGGGCAATGCGGTCGACTCAAATGCTGTTTGAATTACGAGTTGGATACCTACTTGGATGCACTCCAGCATTTTCCGGATCATGCCGATGTGCTGCAAACGGCAAAAGGCAATGCACAGCTGATCAAAAAAGATATTTTCAAAAACCTCATGTGGTATACGTTGCCGGATAGCAGCAAGCAGTATCCGCTGAGCATTGAAACGGTTCAAAAAATAAAAGCGCTCAACGCAAAAGGCATTCGTCCCGAAGAACTGGAAACCTCGGAACCGGTCACTGCAAAAACGAAAGAAGTGGAACCGCAGTTTGTGGATGTGGTGGGACAAATCAGTTTGCGTTCACTGGAACGAAATGCCCAAAAAAGAAAATCAAGAGAAAAATCATTTTCGAATCGCCCCGGCTCCTCCGGTAACCAATCGGGTTCGAACAAACCTGGTGCACAACAACGTCGACCTCAGGGTCCGCCGCGCCGACAAGAAAACGCACAACGCCCTTCCGGCCCCGTGAAACCGCCGATTAAAAAAAATCAAACCCCTTAACGGTAGAGCAAGTACGCCACCAGCCACACCGCTGGTGAGGCTAACAGAATTGAATCAAACCGATCCAAAAATCCTCCGTGTCCAGGAAGAAAGGTTCCGCTGTCCTTCACCTGCGCCAGGCGTTTCAACCGACTCTCCAACAGATCTCCGAACGTGCCCGCAACAGCAGCAGTAAGCGCGATGACCAAGACTTCATAATTGGCCTCCCAGCGGAAATAAGCAAATCCCCATATCAATCCAGCCGACAACAAAATTCCTCCTATGGTTCCTTCCCAGGTTTTTTTGGGCGACCATTTTGTCAACGGGGTTTTTCCAATCCACGACCCCACGAGATAGGCCATGGTATCATTGATCCAAATGCTCACCACCATCAAAAGAGCGATGATCTTGCCGCTGAATACCGAGATGGCACTGGTAAAGGCATCGGAACTGTTTCCCTGCATCCAGATCCATCCGGATCGCAGGTTCACCAGCAATGCAAGAAAGACCGAAACATAGACCACTCCTCCCATGGAACGGGCCAAGTGCCTTACTGTATAGGTGCGGTCCAGCACAAACAGCACCGGTAAAAAATATCCCCCCCACCGAATGATGTGATAACCGACTTCATGAAGTGCAATGGTTCCTATCACCAATCGATCCGATGCGGCAATGAGCAGAAATCCCCAGCCCAATAGCGGAAAAAAAATTCGATTCAAGAGAGAGGATAGAGAATAGCTGGGATCAATCAATGAGGCCAGTCGTTGATACTCGTACCAACATCCAAAGTGAACAATTGAAAACAATGCAAAAAAGGACCACTCGTTCCATAACAAGCCGGTCAGCATCACCGCTGCATAAATCACTGCGGTTCTCACTCTTACTTGAAAGACCTGCTTATCGAGTGCCATCGGAAAGCTGTTGATGAAATCTTCGAATAAAAAAAAGCAATGCACCGAGTGCGATGCATCCACCCCACCAAGGAACCTGTTCAGTCAACCCATCATCGATGGAACGCCCTACGCTTCGCAGATAATATACTTCTCCAACAGCAATCGCATTGTTGATGAAGTGTGCCATAATGGGTACCCAAAGATTGCGGCTCATCCCATATAACCATCCGAGTACAATACCCAACGCCGTTCTGGCTAAAAATCCATAAAAGGAAAAATGAATGGCACTGAATAATAAAGCGGTGATGATGATGCTGACCCAAAGCTGACCGGTTGCCCGGTGCATCATATTCTGAAACGTTCCTCTGAAAAAGAATTCCTCCACTACAGCAGGAACGAGTGCCATGGTGATCAATACGATCACAAAATCAGTCCAGTTGTTCATTTGCGACATCACCTCAATCTGCTGCAGGTACTGCTCTTCCATGTCCTTGAAGTACAGTTCCATTTGAGCACTCAGCGGAATCCATTCGGTGAATTGGGCGAGCATGCTCGCGACAAAAATCATCAGGATCATGACGACCGTTCCAAATGCGTACGCCCGCCAGGTGGAATGCCGGCTCAATCGAAAATACGCTGCTGGTGTGCGGCTGACTGCTCGGACTGCAACATAGGAGGGCACTAAAAAAATGAATACCGAGAGCACCGTCTGCGCAATGCGCACTTCCAGTGCGCGGGATGCATCCTGCATCGACTCCGTCGAGAAAGGAACGCCGGTCATGGCTTCCCAGGTGAAATAGGCGACAAACCCGCCAATCAAATACCCCATCGCCATGAGGGCAATCAGTAAAAACAATCCGCTTTTTTCAGACATACCGGTCTGATCCGTTTTCTCCCATTCCATACGCTTATTTGTAACTTTGCACAGTTCATGATAAAGATAGGCAACATACACTTACCCTCGTTTCCCCTGCTGCTGGCTCCCATGGAAGATGTGAGCGATCCTCCGTTTCGTGCAGTTTGCAAGAAAAACGGTGCGGACCTGATGTTCACCGAATTCATCAGTAGCGAAGGATTGATCCGCGACGCCATCAAAAGCAGACAGAAACTGGACATCTTCGAGGAGGAACGACCGGTGGGCATACAGATTTTTGGCGGGGACGAAGAAGCATTGGCCCTGAGCGCTCGCATCGTCGAAACTGTTCAACCCGATCTGCTCGACATCAATTTTGGTTGTCCCGTGAAAAAAGTCGTCTGCAAAGGCGCCGGCGCTGCTGTACTCAAGGACGTGGATCTCATGGTGCGCCTCACCAAAGCGGTGATCGCTTCCACACAGTTGCCTGTTACCGTGAAAACGCGACTGGGATGGGATCATGCGTCGATCAATATATTGGAAGTTGCCGAACGTTTACAAGACATCGGCGTTCAAGCACTTTCGATTCACGGTCGCACCCGCAGCCAACTCTACAAAGGAGAGGCGGATTGGACCTGGATCGCAAAAGTCAAAGAAAACCCGCGCATCCATATTCCCATTTTTGGAAACGGCGATATCGATTCACCGGAAAAGGCATTGCAGTACAAGAACACCTACGGCGTGGATGGCATCATGATTGGAAGAGCGGCAATTGGAAATCCGTGGTTCTTTCGTGAGGTGAAACATTTTTTTGAAACCGGAGAACACCTGTCGCCTCCCACCCTCGAAGAAAAAATAGCCGTCATACGCCAGCACCTGCACGCCTCGATAGCCTGGAAAGGCGAAAAGCTTGGCATTTTTGAAATGCGCCGACACTATGCCAACTACCTCAAAGGCATCCCCAACATCAAAACCTTGCGAACACAACTGGTTACCTTGGGTTCACGTGCCGAGATCGAGGCAGTTCTGGATCAAGCCGCTAAAACATGCATTCATGAGTACAGCACCCTGGCATAATCAGATTGATTCCCCCGCACTGGTTGTATTCCCAGAAATAGTACGCCACAACATCGCAGAAATGGTGAGGATGGTTGGAGATCCCAAGCGGCTTCGCCCCCATATCAAAACGCACAAAACCGCTGAAGGGATTCGGATGATGATGGAGGCCGGTATTCAAAAATTCAAATGCGCAACGATTGCAGAAGCGGAACTCCTGGCGCTTGAAGGGGCACCGGATGTGTTGTTGGCGCATCAGCCGGTGGGACAAAAGCCTTATCGGTTGCTGGAATTGATGAACCGCTATCCCGGAACTGCGTTCAGTACCATCGTGGACGATCTTCCTACTGCTATAGCTGTTGGTAATTGTGCACAGGAGCATCGTGCAACCATCGGCGTGTACATCGACTTGAATGTGGGAATGAACCGTACCGGAATTCCTCCCGGTGATGCAGCCATTGCTTTGCACCGATGCATCAAAGAACATCCCGGATTACGGTTTTGCGGACTGCATGCCTACGATGGTCAGCATCGTCATCCAGATCCACTCGTACGTGAACAGGCATGCACAGCAGGATTTGAAGCAGTACGTGCACTGAGCGATCAATTGGTAAAGAGGGGCTATGATTGTCCCATGCTCGTTGCCGGTGGATCGCCCACCTTTTCCATTCATGCCAAGTATGCCGACCGCGAATGCAGTCCCGGTACCAATATTTTTTGGGACCATGGCTATCGCACCATCTGCAGAGAACAAGCGTTCACTCCAGCCGTGCACATCCTGACCCGTGTGATTTCAAAACTGGCACCGAATCGGATCTGTCTGGATCTGGGACACAAAGCCGTTGCTGCAGAAAACGAGATCACCAAACGCATACATTTCCCGGATCATTCGGATCTCATCCCAGTAGGACAAAGTGAAGAACATTTGGTGCTGGAAACAACTTCAGCAGAACGTTATGCAGTTGGTGATGTATTGATCGGCATTCCTTTTCATGTTTGTCCCACTATTGCACTCCACGAATCACTGATCGCAGTAGAGAACGGTGCAATCACTGGAGAATGGCAAGTGGTGGCACGAAAAAGAAGAATCACCATCTAGGGATGCATTTATTGCTACCTTTGCTCTCCTAACCCTTTACAATGACTATACACAAGGAAGGCTTTCGGACAATTCTGATTGTTGGCTGGGGCGTCGTGGCATTGATTTTTCTTTCACTCCGGTACCTCTACCCTGTTCTGCCTATTGCTCATAGTGTACTTTCGGTCGTGCTTGTAGCCGTTTGGGTATTCATCATTTCGTTTTTCAGGATTCCAAAGCGAACATTCACCTACAACGAACAGGCCTTCGTATCTCCTGCTGACGGCAAGGTCGTGGTCATCGAAGAAACTGTAGATGCTGAATATTACCATGAAAAACGATTACAGATATCGGTGTTCATGAGTCCCGCTAACGTTCACGTGAACCGGTACCCCATATCAGGAGAAGTCATCTACAATCAGTACCACAAGGGAAAATACCTGGTGGCATGGGATCCGAAGTCATCGACCGAAAACGAGCGGCACAGTCTCGTCATTCAAACCCCGCGCAACTCGGTATTGGTCAAACAGATTGCCGGCGCATTGGCCAAACGCATCGTCAATTATGCCGCAGTTGGGAAATCGGTGAAGCAAAACGACGAATTGGGATTCATCAAGTTCGGCAGCCGTGTGGATCTGCTCTTACCGCTCGATGCAAAGCCTGCTGTGAAGATCGGAGACCAGGTAAAAAATGGCATCACCGTATTGGCAACGTTTTCTTAGAGTATCGTCGAGAGGTCCCACAAGCTATTCAACACATAAGTAGGAACCGTCTTCCCATCGTGAGGAACAGCGGTATTGAAATAGGCCGTATCCATTCCAACCTGTTGTGCGCCAAGAATATCAACATCCAGTGTGTCGCCGATCATGATGGAAGCCTGGGCATTGGTCTGTGCTTTTTCCATGGCGTATTCAAAAATTGCAGCATGCGGTTTCATGATCCCGGCCTGTTCGGACGTGATGACAGTTTTGAAGTAAGCAGCGATTCCGCTGTTGGCCAATTTTTGATGCTGCGTTTTTTCAAACCCGTTGGTGATGAGGTGCATGGGATATCCTTTTTCGGATAGGTACTCCAGGATTTCACGGCAGTGGGGAAACAAATTGGATTTGGTAGGGAGTATGTCCAGGTAGCGTTCGCTCATGTGCTTGGCCAATGCTTCATCGGTTATCTTGTAATCTACCAGCGTGCGCCACATGCGCTTCCATCGCAGTTCTTCCCGGTTGATGAATCCTTTTCGGAAGCGATCCCAGTAGATGGTGTTGTGATGGTGATAGGTCTGGTGGAAGTGATCAAAATCATCTGTTGCAAGACGATGCAGTTCAAGTTCCGCATACAGGTCCTTAAGGGTTGCCGTGGAGTTGGTGTCAAAGTCCCACAACGTATGATCAAGATCAAAGAAGAGATGGTCGTACCGCTTGGATTTCATGGTATGCAAAGCTAAGCAAGAGAGGATTGTTACCTTTGTTTAAATTTCCCACATGAACGTAGTCATCACCGGTGCATCTCAAGGAATGGGCAGAGCGATGGCGGAAGCCTTTGCCAGAGAAGGACACGATTTGTTTCTGTGTTCACGGAACATGGACAAGACAGCGGCCTGGCAGCAATCGCTGATGAAAGAGCAAGGCATTTCCGTAACCAGTTTCAATGCCGACCTCGCGGTAAAAGAAGGTGTAACTGCATTTGCAGAGCAATTGCTGAAGGCGACTTCCCGAATCGATATTTTGATCAACAATGCAGGGACCTATGAGCCGGGGTCGACCTACAACGAGCCGGAAGGAGCATTGGACCGCATGATGGCCATCAATCTCTACGCTGCCTATCATTTGACGCGTGCCCTGATGGGCACCATGATCGCACAAAAAGAGGGTCACATTTTCAACATGTGTTCGATTGCCGCACTGAAAGCTTATGCAAACGGCGGTGCCTACAGCATCAGCAAATGGGCGATGGAAGGATTCAGCCAGAACCTGCGGGAAGAAATGAAGGCATTCAATATCAAAGTGACTACGGTGCATCCCGGTGCAACCTACACTGCATCCTGGGAAGGTTCCGGAGTGAATCCCGGAAGATTGATGGAGGCGACCGATATCGCCAAGATGGTGGTTGCGGCTAGTCAACTTTCTCCCCAAGCTTGCGTGGAGCAGATCATTGTTCGTCCTCAGTTGGGCGATCTTTGATCAGCCAATCCCTATTCGTCTGAAAATTTATATCCCACCCCTCGAACGGAATGAAAATGCCGGGGTTCTCGGGGATCTGTCTCAAAGTATTTCCTAAAGCTCAGGATAAAATTATCAATGGTACGTGTAGTGGGAAATACCTGATAGCCCCAAACGGCTTGTAAGATTTTTTCCCGGGATACCACTTCATTGCGGTATTCGATCATGAGTTTGAGCAGCATGATTTCTTTTTTGCTCAGGCTGATCAGTTCTCCTTTATGGTTGGTTGCGTTCTGCGCTTTGAAATCAATTGTATTGCCACCAAAACTGAACGACTCACCAACTGAATGCTGTTCATTGATTTTTCGGTTCTTATCGATCAACTTTTCGATGCGCAGCAACAACTCTTCCAGGTTGAACGGTTTGGTCAGGTAATCATCCGCGCCCCGCTTCAATCCCGTTACCCGATCATCTGAACCGGATCGGGCGCTCAGCATGAGGATGGGAGATTCAATGTTCTTCAGTCGGATGCCCTGGCACACATCAAATCCATCCACCTCCGGCAGCATCACATCCAGGATGACAAGATCAAAATATTCTTCCTCCACCCGTTTCAGGGCGATGGCTCCATTTTCCGCACAGGTTACGGAATAACCTTCTAGCTCCAGATTTAACTTGAGGGCGTCGCGGAGGTTGTCTTCGTCCTCGACCACCAGGATACTGCCTTTGGATTGACTCATTCTGCGGTTAGTTTGGGTAGTGTGATGTTAAAAATACAGCCATTTGGTTGATTGTCCTCCACTCGAATCATTCCTTTGTGGTTCTGTATGATGCGTGCACTCAAATAGAGTCCCAAACCGGTACCTTTTGTCTTGCGCGTCCGTTCGTCTTCGAGTCGGTAAAACTTTTCAAACACCTTTTGCTTTAATGCATCGGGAATACCGGGACCACCATCCGCAACCTGTATTTGTATAGCGTCCTGTAAAGGAGTAAGCGATATTGCAATGGGTGCATTTGCCGGAGTGTATTTGATCGCGTTTTCAATCAGGTTATTGAATACCAGCCGAAGCAGCAGTTCTTCTCCGTAGACCATCGTGCCCGAAGGAATGTTTGCTTGAATGGATCGATCGGGATAGCGTTTGGAAAAAGAAGTCACTGAAGCCGATAGCGCAATTGAACAATCGAACTCCTGTTTGATGGATTCATATCCTCCTGCATCCATTTGTGAGCTGAGGAGAATGTTGTTGCAGAGCATATCCAATCGTTCCGCTTCGTTCAAGGCATCGGACAAAAGTTTTTCCTGCTTTTCCTGAGGAAGCTGATGGCGCTTGAGGGTTTCCAAACTGAGCTTGGTCACCGCAATAGGGGTTTTGAGTTCATGGGTTACTGCCAGCATGAAATTTTTCTGTTGCAAGTGATAGCGGATTTGTCGCCGCACGGCCCCATACACAAAAATGGCACCGAGTATGGTAAAGATCAGAAAGGTCAATCCCTCGCCTAGGAATTGCTTGGCGTTTCGGTCGTGAGCATCTACGGCTTGTTCAAGGGTAAGCGAGCTGTCGTTACCTTTGAGGATTTGTTCCCGTTGAAACGCAAGCATTTGGTCATTTTGATGATCCAGCTCAATGTACCACCAGCCAAGCGCAGCAACCAGGTAAATCAACAACAGCCAGTAAACATAATTGATGAGCTTTAACGGAATGCGATCAAAAATGCCTTTCATGTTAATTGACTTTTTCAATGCGTAAGCCGAGGTTGACCACTCCTTCAAGGGGTTCTACCCGCATGTCGTGCGACAACCGAATGGAATAATCGCCGGGTTTACTGAATTTGACTGGATTGCGGTAGAGCAAGATGCGGTGATCAAAAAGATCATCCATTCCAGTTCCCAACCAGTGGTCGTCTGTAGCCAACCGCAGTTCAAAGCGTTTGGCACGTTCAACCGTTTCGCCGGGTAGCCGACTCTTTACATTGACCCATATGTTACTAAAGGGATAAGCATCGGTATGCCGCAGCAGAAAAAAGATCCGGTAGCTTGAGGCAGTATCTTGAATGGAAAAGGACATGCGGGGTTCAAATGATTTGGACCAGCGGGCATCGGGAGTGAACATAACCTGCTGATACAATCCGGTGTCTTCACACCCATATAAAAAGATCAATGCAGTAATTGTAAGGAGTCGCACCATTCGCATGCTACAAAGGTATGGATCCTTGTTCAATGCCCGGGTACTAGAGCACATTGAGCACTTGCTCCTTGGCCTTCTCCAGTTCGTCCTTCATTTCAACGACGGACTTCTGAATTTCCGCATCATAGGCTTTGGAACCCATGGTATTGATTTCCCTTCCGACTTCCTGCAACAAAAACGAAAGTTTTCTGCCCTTGGTCAGTTCCGGCTCCTGCATCAGCTTTTTGAAATAGTCGCAATGATTCGATAGCCTGACCTGCTCTTCCGTGAGATCAATTTTTTCCAGGTAATAAATCAATTCCTGCTCAAACCGGTTGGCGTCGACTTGCTCCTTTCCCACCCGATCTTCCAGCAAGCGGTTCAGCTGTTCGCGTATTTTAACCTGTCGCTTCGGAGCCAGCTCCCCAATGTTATGCTGAAGGGCAGCGATGTTATCAATGCGCAGACCCAGCTCTTTTCCCAGCACTGCACCTTCATCTTCCCGGTGGAGATTCAGCATGGCAATGGCCTGCTGCAGCGTTTCCTTGCAAACCAACCACTCAGCTGCTTCGATGCTATCGGTTGAATTGGCCACAACCTCAGGCAACCGGAGGATAGAGGATAAAAGCTGTTGGGTATCGGCACCGATCTTGCCTGCGAGTTCACTCAATTGTTGATAGTAGGATGCTGCCAGTGCAGTATTGATGGTAGAAGGTTTGGCAGATCCATTTTGCTTAACCGTGATCGTGCATTCCACGCTTCCCCTGATCAATCCTTCCGAGAGTTGTGATCGGATTTCAAATTCATACGGCTTGAGGGATGCAGGAAGTTTGAGCAGCAATTCAAATTGTTTTCCATTGAGCGAGCGAATTTCAACTACAAATTCCTTTTCAAGAACTGCTCGTTCTGCTCTTCCAAAACCAGTCATTGAACGTATCATGGTTCAGTTATTTTGTTGGTGCATGTATAAAAAAGCAGCGTCCGGTTTCAACCGGACGCTGATATATAGATGGGTTAATAAGTACCGGGAATAAATTCCCTTCACAATATTATAACTATATTTCATTAACAGAAAATTTTTTTTAAACTATTTTATTCACACTTTGAGTTTTTATTGTGAATTACATTTGCTCAAACATCCGACATGAAACTTACTTCACCGGTATCCGTTGAATGGATTGCTTCGTTCATTGGAGCACGCATCATCGGAAAACAAGATGGAATGTGTTACGGTATCAATGAAATTCATAAAGTAGAAAACGGTGATATCGCATTTGTGGATCATCCTAAATACTATAAAAAATGCATAGCGTCCAATGCATCCTTCATCATCATCGATCAACCTACAGAATGCCCGCCCCACAAGGCTTTGCTTATCGTAGATCAACCATTTGAAGCCTATAAAAAGCTGGTGAATCACTTCCGTCCGTTTCAACGAGCAACGCACCTGGTGGATGCAACAGCAACAATAGGAACCGATACCTATATCGCTCCAAATGTCTTCATCGGAGAACACGTGACCATTGGAAAGAATTGCATCATTCATCCCAATGTGACGATTTTATCCCATTGTGTGATCGGCGATCACGTTATCATCCAAGCGGGTACCACCGTCGGGTCGGATGCGTTTTATTACAATACCAAGAAAAACAGGGAACATTGGTTTGAAAAGATGCCCAGTTGCGGTAGAGTGGTAATTGCTGATCATGCGGAGATCGGAGCGGGATGCACAATCGACAGAGGCGTAACACACGATACATGCATTGGAGCCGGAACAAAACTGGACAACATGGTGCACATCGGACACGATACGGTCATCGGTAAAAACTGTTTGATTGCCGCGCAGGTTGGAATTGCAGGAGCAGTGAATATAGAAGATGGAGTGACGTTGTGGGGACAAGTAGGCGTCAGTAAAACACTCACCATTGGTAAAGATGCTGTGGTATTGGCACAATCCGGTGTACCCTCAAGCCTTGCAGGAGGAAAAGTTTATTTTGGTTATCCCGTTGAAGAAGCAATTGCGAAAAAAAGAGAATTGGTCTGGATCAAACGAATTCCAGAACTCTGGAAAGCCATCAAAGGTGCTTGATGTAATAATCACAGGTTTCTGCTATCGTTTGTTTCACGGGCTTAAAGGCAAATCCGGGCAGCGCAGTTACTATTTTAGTCGTGTCAAAGTTGACCTTTTGCTGTGCCGTTTCTGCGGTTTCTTTTGTCAACAACGGTTCTTCTCCCGTAAAAATGGATTTCAAACGCTCCCATCGCCAGACCAATGCTGCCATCCAGGGACGTACTTTTCTGTGAGGGGGTTGTTTTCCAAAACATATTGCCATATCACTGAACACGGATCGGTAGCTGCGGTTTTCAGAAGAAAGAATGAAGCGTTCGGAGGAAATGGGACTTTCCATCAGCCGTCGCATTGCCTCTGCAACATCTTCCGCATCCACAAAACCGCTGACCCCTTCCGTGTACCAGGGAAATTCCCGGTAGGCATTTCGAAATATGGCAGAAGAGCCTGTTTTCCAATCTCCTTTTCCGAGGATGATCACGGGATTGACGATGACCGCTTCGAGTCCCTCTGCAATGCCTCTCCACACTTCCAGTTCAGCCCGGTATTTGGTCCACCCGTAAAACGAAGAATTGGCGGCATCGTCCCATTTCACCTGTTCAACAACGGTTTGACCGTCGCGTTTGCGACCCAGCGCAGCGACGGAACTCACGTGCACCAACTTGCGTACTCCTGAAGTAAGTGCTGCATTGACAACATTGGTCGTTCCCTCTACATTGATCCGTAGGAGGTCGTTTCGCCGCTTGGGATTGAACGATACCAATCCCGCACAATGGTATACGCGATCGCATTCCTGCATGAGTTCAGTCAAATGATCTACATCCAGTATATCGCATTTCACCCAACGGATATTCGATGGAGAAGGTTCTACCTGTTTGGGATGTTGAGAATGATACAGTGCGATGATCGGGTCTTGGGTTTCAGACAACCGACTGATCAAGGCAGTCCCTAAAAGTCCCGATGCTCCGGTGATGAGTATTCCGCTTACCATCATGCCCCCGTGAACTGTTCCAAGAACCGAACATCGTTCTCGCTGAAAAGACGGATATCGGTGATGCCGTATTTGAGCAATGCAGGTCGCTCAATGCCCATGCCGAACGCAAACCCGGTATATATTTCTGGATCGATTCCGCAATTCTTCAATACATTGGGATGAACCATTCCGCACCCCAGGATCTCCAGCCAGCCGGTACGTTTGCACACGGCACAGCCATCGCCTTTGCACAGCATACAGCTGATGTCCATTTCCGCACTGGGCTCCGTAAAAGGAAAATAACTGGGGCGGAAGCGGACCTTCACGTCATCACCAAACATTTCCTTCACAAAGAAGTAGAGGGTTTGCTTGAGGTCGGCAAACGAAACATTTTTGTCAATGTATAACCCTTCCACCTGATGAAAGAAGCAATGCGATCGGGCGCTGATGGTTTCGTTGCGGTAGACGCGACCGGGACAAATGATCCGAATCGGTGGTTGATTCCGCTCCATCTCCCTGATCTGCACATTAGAAGTATGGGTGCGCAATAAAATAGCGGGGTCTGTCGACAAATAAAAAGTATCCTGCATGTCACGAGCTGGATGGTGCATATCCAGATTCAATGCAGTGAAATTGTGCCAGTCGTCTTCGATCTCGGGACCTTCTGCAACGGTAAATGAAAGGCGCTGAAAAATTTCAACGATGCGATTGCGCATCAGGGTCACCGGATGCCGGCTTCCCGTTGGTAAGGGATTCCCCGGAAGGGTTATATCGATTGCGCTTCGCTCAGATGAGGAGCCGAAACTCAATCGATTCTTTTCGCTTTCAAACTTTTCTTCTGCAAGCAATTTGAATGCGTTCATGACCTGCCCGAACGATTTCTTCTGGTCCACCGGAACTTGCTTCATCTCTCCCATCATGGACTTGATGATTCCCTTCACACCCAGGAATCGAATGCGAAATTGCTCCAGCGCATCTGCATCCGTTGCAGCAAATTGCCGGATCTCTTCTTGAAAAGTTTCAATCTGCTTGAGCATCTCTTCCATGGCGCGAAGATAATGAATCAAAGTATCATCCATTTACAGTAGGTTTGCTGAAAGTTCAGTGCATGTCGTTCAATTCATTGGCTGATTTTCTTGAACCCATTCATCTGGCCAGCATCCTGGGAGATGCTGAACTCAAAGAGGGCCAGTTAGGGAAAAACATCAATTATTACAGTGAGGAAATGCCCGATCTTTCGGTGGTCGACCTTGTGATTGCCGGCTGCAATGACCTTCGGGGCAATGGCGATATTTCCGGAAGAGACGCAGGCATTGATGCCATTCGAAAAGAATTGTATTTGCTCTATCAGTGGCACAAGGATATCCGTATTGCCGATCTGGGTACTATCCGATCGGGAGCCACTGCGCAGGACACCCTGGCTGCAATCCGTTCCATCGCACGTGAATGCATGGAATTGGGAAAACGTTTTCTGCTGCTGGGCGGTTCGCATGATCTGACCATGGGACTGTATGACGCCTATCGGCAAAAAGAACAAATCATCGAAGCCGTTGGCGTAGATGCCTACATCGATTTGTCGATTGACAATCCCGTGCGGTCCCGAAACTTCCTCATGGAAATGCTGACCGGCGATCCCAATTTTATTCGCCACTATCATCACATCGCCTTCCAAAGCTATTACGTGCATCCCACCATGTTGGAAACCATGGATCAGCTTCGGTTTGATTGCTGGCGACTCGGAAAGGTGAAAGAGAACATCGAAGAAATGGAGCCTTCCTTTCGAAGCAGTGAACTGCTGACGTTTGATTTATCCGCTTTGGGTGCTCCTACGTTTTGGGAAGGAAGCAGTCCCAACGGCCTCAACGGAGAAGAAGCATGCACATTGATGCGGTACGCAGGCATGAGCGATAAGATGAAAATGCTTGGGATTTTTGGATACGATCAGTCGACCGACCCCCACCATACCCTTGCCAAACAGGTATCGCAAATGATCTGGTACCTGATCGATGGCATACAGGTGGGCTCCACCGAATCATCACTCAATCAACGAGAAATGTTCCTGGAATGCCACATTGCCTTTGGAGCTGTGGAAACCACCTTTATTAAAAGCGTTCGGACCGGGAGATGGTGGATGAAAATGCCCGATCAGAAATACGTCCCCTGCTCCTACAACGATTTTCAAGTTGCCGGTAATAATGAAATCCCTGAACGGTGGCTGCGTCTTCAAGAAAGAAGCTGAGCATGAAGGTCGTTTTGATTTTCCAGCGATTGTTCCTGTTGCTCATCGGCAGTGGAATCCTGCTTGGATGCGGTACACAACACACGTTGAAGCGGGCTGCAGGACAACTGATTGGAAATGAGTTGAGCAACGCTCATGTAGGTATTGCCGTTTTTGATCCCCAAAAAAATAGATACCGCTTCACGCATCAATCCGACAAACTCTTTGTCCCCGCCAGCAATACAAAAATTGTCACCTGCTATGCAGGAATGAAATATTTGCCCGCTCGATTTCCTACTGCCATCTTTCAGGAATTGGATACGGCAGTGATCATAGTCCCCATGGGTGATCCAACATTTTTGCATCCCGAGTTTGCTGTTCATCCGTTGATGAACCGACTCAAAGATGTGAAGAAACCCATCTACCTCTCCACCACACATTGGAAGACCCTCGCTTTGGGAAACGGATGGAGTCAAGAGGATTTTTCTGAAGGCTACATGACGGAACGCAGTGTTTTTCCGGTGTATGGGAATCGGGTGCATTGGTTTCAGGAACGAACAAAAAAAGAAAATCCCAGTCATGCTGCCGATTCAATTGATCTGTTCATTTATTCCAATCCGGAAATCAGCTGGCCTGTAGATTTTGGGAAAGCAGGATCCCGATTCAGCGTGGTGCGTGCAGCACACAACAATGCATTTACACTACTGGAAGGAAAGGAAAAACAGGCCCGGGTATCGGTGCCGTATATCACCAACGGAGTGAAAACGGGTTTGGAATTGTTAGCGGACAGTCTGCATACAAGCATTTCCATTTGGGAGGGACCGAAAGAATATACTGCAAGGTTGATTCGACAGGATACCATCTATTCACAGTCGACCGACTCTCTCCTCTCCATCATGATGCATCGAAGCGATAATTTCTATGCTGATCAGATTTTGCTGATGGCCAGTCAAATGAAAAAAGGCGAAATGAATGAAGAGGGGTTCATACAGGATATGCTGGAAACGGAATTGAAATCATTTCCGGTCACCCCGCGTTGGGTGGATGGAAGCGGATTGAGCCGGTATAATGTATTCAGTCCCTCTGACATGATCCATCTCCTTGAAAAACTGAGGACAGAGGAACCTTGGGAACGGATTGCTGCAGTGTTTCCGCAATCTTCCGAAGGCACGCTGCGCTCCATTTCGGGACTTTCAGGAACATCGATTATTGCAAAAACCGGATCCATGGGAGGTGTCCTTTGCCTGAGCGGATATGTGCGCTCAAAAGATAACAGATGGCTCTCCTTCTCAATCATGATCAACAACCACACTTCAAGTGGTGCGGTTCTGAGGAAAAGAATCGGAGAATTTCTAAGTCGATTGTAACCGGTTGACTATTCAACTACCAAATACATCGTTCAGTTGTTGCAACTCGATGTGCATGTAAATGGGTCGGCCATCAAAATGCACGTTTGATTGTTTGCATGCAGACAATTGTTCAATCAGTGATTGCATTTCGTTCAAACTCATTGAAGTGCCGGCGCGTATAGCATGTTTCCTGGCCAATGTCTTGGCCATCTTTTCGCGGTAAGCAGCGTGCAATCCGGCAGTGGCATCTTTTATATCCTCCAGAATCATCTCGATGATGGCTGCACTGTTTTCATGCGGATGATCTGCAGGAGTTCCATTCAACAAAAAAGATTGTTTACCAAAGGACTCCAGTTCATAGCCCATCTGTAAAAGATCGGGACGTATGGAATCCAATAATGATTCATCGGAAGGAGCTGTATGAATGGCTTGAGGAAACAGCGACCGCTGAATGGGAATGGGTGAACCTTCCCAAGCTGCATTGAACTTTTCAAACAATACCTGCTGATGGGCCAGTTGCTGATGAATCAAGCGGAGTCCATCTGAGGTTTCTACTGCGATATATGTTTTCTGAATGTGCAAGCAGGATATTGTTTTGCTCTCTATAAGTGCATCCATTTGAATTGGAGCAGCAACTGTTTCTTTCGGAGCAGTGTCAAAAAAATCTTTCCAATTTCTAAGGTTGCTACTTGATTCGATGCGGTGCGCCTGATGGTGGTCGACAAACGTTTTATACAGTCCGCCAGATCGAGCCTGCTGTTGCTGATCAGCGGTAAAGGGTTTGCTCACGGCGTCCAACTGTTGAATAGAAGGATCCAATTCAAAGTCCAATGCAGGCGCTATACTAAACTGTGCCAGGGCATGGCGAATGGCCGATTTGATGAAGGCATATACTATTTTATCGTCGTCAAATTTTATCTCTTGTTTGGTGGGATGCACATTGATATCGATGTGTGAGGGATCCAGGTCAATCATCAGCACAAAAAAAGGAAAGCTCCCTTGAGGAAGCAGCTCCTCATACGCAGTCACGATTGCATGCTGGAGATACGCACTCCGGATGAAACGACGATTGACAAATAAGAATTGTTCTCCCCTGGTTTTTCGAGCCGTTTCAGGTTTTCCAATAAAGCCACTCACATTCAGGTAGTCCGTTTTCTCTTCCACCTGAACCAGTCGGGAAGCATAACTGCTCCCCATCACCTGAACAATCCGCTGCTTGAGCGTTCCTTTTTCGAGGTGATGTACTTCTTGGCCATTGCTGATCATGGAAAAGGCAATCTCGGGGAATGCCAGTGCAACGTGTAAGAACTCCTCCGAGATGTGGCGCAATTCAACGATATTGCTTTTTAAAAAATTCCTCCGCGCCGGAACATTGAAAAACAGGTTCTTCATGCTGATGGACGTACCCGCACTGCACGTACAGGAAGTTGAAGCGGTGACGATACTGTTTTCCAATTCAATGGACAATCCCAGTTCCTGATCGTGCGGGCGGGTTTTGAGGTGAACCTGTGCAACTGCAGCAATGGAAGCCAATGCTTCCCCCCTGAATCCCATCGTTTTGATCCGGAACAGGTCCTCGATCTCACCAATTTTTGAAGTCGCATGCCGTTCAAAGCAACGTACGGCATCTTCCGCATTCATCCCCTTTCCGTTGTCGATAACCTGCACCAAGGATTTCCCCGCATCTTCAATGATCAGTCGGATTTCTGAAGCTCCTGCATCGACTGCATTTTCCAACAACTCCTTCACTGCACTGGCGGGGCGCTGAATGACCTCACCGGCAGCGATTTGGTTGGCAATATGAGCAGGGAGTACATGGATGGAATTGGGCATCAAGAGACAAATTTCCTATCTTCAAAAATAACAAATACGCCCGTATGCGCATGAGAAAAACTGTATTGTCGCTGATAGTAGTGCTCCAGGTACTGTGCGTCGAAGCACAGGATGCCCGCAGATGGGTCGATAGCGTCTTGCAGAACCTGAACGAGGATCAAAAAATTGCACAGCTCATCATGGTTCGGCTCTCTTCGATCGACCTTCGAACACGGATCATCAGTTATTATGATACAACCGTAGAACGGGATATTCTCCGGTACAATGTTGGAGGCATCTGCCTGTTTCAAGGGGGTCCGGTTCGTCAAACACAATGGGTCAATCGGTTTCAATCGATTGCCAAAACACCGATTCTGATTGCCATTGATGGAGAGACAGGCGTGGGCATGCGCATCGACAGTGTAGCCAATCTTCCAAAGATGATGATGTTGGGTGCCCTGCGCGACACCTCTATTGCGTTTGCATACGGACAATGGGTAGCGGAACAGTGTAAACAGATGGGCATTCAGGTGAATTTTGCTCCGGTTGCAGATGTGAACAACAATCCCAATAATCCGGTCATCAATGACCGGTCGTTTGGAGAAGACAAATACAAAGTTGCAGCACTGGCTGTTCAATACATGTTGGGCATGCAATCGCGCGGAATCATGGGCAGCGCAAAACATTTTCCCGGTCACGGAGATGTAGATGTGGATTCGCACCTCGCTTTACCGGTGATCAGTAAAACCAAAGAACAATTACAGGAACTTGAATTGTATCCATTCCGTCGACTATTTGATGCCGGTGTTGGGAGTGCAATGGTCGGGCATTTGTTTGTTCCGGTGATCGACAGCACGCCCAACCGCGGAACGTCAATTTCTGAAAAAGCAGTCAACGGTCTGCTGAAAACTGAAATGGGATTCAACGGCATCACCTTTACTGACGCGCTGGAAATGAAAGGTGTAGCAGAAGCTTACCCCAATGGAGGAGCAGGTGTGGAGTCGTTAATTGCAGGAAACGATATGATGTGTCTACCGGGGGAAGTCGGTACCGTCATTCAAAAAGTAAAAGATGCTATTGCTGCCAACCGCATAGGCTGGCAGCAAATTGATGCGCATGTCAGAAAAGTGCTGGAAACAAAATATGCATTGGGACTTTCCAATTGGAAGCCGGTTCCCATTCAAGGATTGGTAGAAAGGCTGAACGAGAAGAGCCATGACTTGAAAAAATTAGTTGCAGAAAAAGCCATTACACTGGCAAAACACGATGATAAGAGCGCTTTCCCTTTTCCGATCACGGTCAGCAAACGCGTGGCCCTCTTGGATATTGCAAAAAATCGCTCTACCGAATTCAGTAACCGGATGCGCAGCCATTACAATGCAGATGTATTTCTCTTTGATCATACCCGCAGTGCATCAGAAGCCGATAGTCTGTACCGAATACTGCAAACGTATGAACATGTGGTGGTCGCCATACATGAATTGCCCCGCTACCCTGCGAATAATTTCAATATGAGCAAGTCGGCTGTCGGGTTGATTGATACCATTCTGATGACTATGCCTTCCAATCTGTTCATCTTTGGAAATCCCTATGCCGCAAAAAGTTTTTGCCAGGGGAAAAATATCATCATCTGTTACGATGACGATCCCATCACCCACCGGGTGGCAGCGGATATGTTTGCGGGAAACCGTTCACCCGAGGGACAACTTCCGGTCACCATTTGTTCATCTATGAAAGCCGGAACGGGTTTTTCGATTGAAGCTTCACCTGTTCTGACGAGCACCCCACCTTCCCGGATCAATGATCGCGTTGATTCCATCATTCAGGATGCCATTGAGCGAAAAGCTGCTCCGGGAATGGTATTGCTTGCGGTAAAAGATGGAAAAATTGTAGAACAAAGAACCTATGGACATTTGGCATACGATAAGAAAAACGCTACAACGCAGGAAGCGGTATACGACATGGCATCGGTAACCAAGATCTGTGCTACTACGTTGTGCATGATGAAACTGGTTGATGAAGGAAAGGTGAGGCTGGATGGGAAGCTGGGGGACTATTTACCCTGGACCCTTGGCACCAATAAAGCTGATTTAAGCATCAGGGATATTTTGCTGCATCAGGCGGGATTGAAAGCATGGATTCCCTTTTATAAAGAAGTTTCCGATAGTGTGACACAGAAAGCGCTTCCGGAATTCTTCAGTAAAAAGATGAGTGCCCGGTATGGTGTGAAAGTAGATGATGGATTGTACATGCGCACAGATTGGCGGGATACCTTGTATGCACGGATTTTGCAGTCGCCTCTTGAAAAAGAAAAAAAATACATCTACAGCGATAATGATTTTATTTTTTTAGGAGAAGTTGTGAAAGCCGTCAGCGGTCGCTCCCTCGACCAATATGTGCAGCAACATTTTTATGGTCCGTTAGGGTTCCGAAGTTCAGGCTTCAACCCTACCCAGTTCATCAACACATCCGTGATTGCGCCTACCGAAGAAGATCCCTATTTCAGGGAGCGGTTGGTGAGAGGGTATGTACACGATCCCGGTGCTGCAATGTTTGGAGGTATTTCGGGGCATGCAGGCTTATTCAGCAATGCCTATGAAATTGCCGTGTTGATGCAGTTGGTCATGAACAAAGGCATCTTAAATGGAAAACGCTTTTTTTCGGATTCAACTGTAAGTCAGTTTACCCGTTACCAGAGTGATATCAGCAGGCGTGGGCTCGGTTTTGATAAACCGGAAAAAGACAATGCAACACGTACTTCACCTTACCCCACCATTGGTGCATCCCCTCAGGCCTTTGGACATACCGGATTCACGGGCACCTGTGCATGGGGCGATCCCAAGAGCGGACTTGTTTTTGTATTACTGGCCAATCGGGTGCATCCGAAAGCGACCAATACATTTGGGGACCTGAATGTTCGGGGAAAGGTGATGGAAGAATTGCTCAAAGCATATTGAACTGCGTGCGAACTACTGCTTTTGCGGCTACCCAGGCTTTGTGGTAATTGGGTATGCGGATACGCTCTTCAAGAATGCGCTGTGGTTGAAGCGCTTTGATTTTCTTGAATAAACTCATGTAATACTTATAGGCAAGGTAGACGCCAAAGCGAGCTTTGAGCGGAAGCTGTATGATGCCCATGTAGGCATGCCGAAAGTCTTGTTCAATATCTGATTCGATGGCCTCTTTCATTTCAGGAGTAAATGCATTGAAATCTACTCCCGGAAAATAAACCCGGTTCAGTTGCTGATAATCGGCTTTCACGTCCCGAAGAAAATTCACCTTTTGAAATGCTGAACCCAATGATTGTGCATGGGGCTTCAGCTTCTCGTATTGTTGACGATCGCCATCGCAGAAAACAAACAGGCACATGAGTCCCACTACTTCCGCACTCCCATAGATGTATTCAGCATATCCTTGCTGATCATAGTTGGAGCGGTCCAAATCAAACTCCATGCTTTTAAAGAATGCATCAACTAACGCGAGGTCGATGTTGTATCGGTTCACAGTGATTTGAAAACTGTGCAGGATCGGATTCAGGCTGATTCCTTGAGCGATGGCTTCGTAGGTCTCTTTTTTGAAATTAGCCAGTAGGCTGATTTTATCAAATCTATGAAACGTATCCACGATCTCATCCGCAAAACGCACCAATCCGTATATGTCATAAATCGGTCCCTGAATATCCGAATGCAACAATCGGATGGCGCTGCTGAACGAGGTGCTGTAGCGCTGCGTAGTGATGCGGCTGCATTCGTGAGAAACAGTATGGAAGATACCGATCATCTTGTTGAATAAAATAAACTAATATAAAGAGTTAAGTTAAACTTAATAAACGAATCAGGGTAGATTTTGTTCAATAGGGGTAGAGTTTTAATCCGGGAACGATTTCTTTATGGACCAATCCTGCTACGACTTCGCCGCTGATCAGGCTGGGGGGAACGCCTGGACCTGGGACGGTCAGTTGTCCCGTGTAATATAAATGCTTAACCTTCTTGCTTTTGCAGGAGGGTTTCAAGTGAGCAGTTTGCATCAGGGTATTGGCCAGTCCGTAGGCATTTCCTTTGAAAGCGTTGTAATCTTCCACGAAGTTACTGTAGGAGTAGGCACGTTTGATCACCACGTGGTTGCGGATATCGACCCCGGTTCTGTTCTGCAGTCGCTCGCACAACAGGTTGAAATAATGTTCCCGAATGCTCTCGTTGTCCCCGTCCAATCCTGCAGCAATTGGAATCAAGAAGAATAAATTTTCTCCTCCTTCTGGTGCCTGAGAGGGATCGGTCACCGAAGTGGCACTCAAATAAAAGAGAGGAGCTGCGGGCCAAGAAGGGTGCGTATAGATTTCTTGCGCATGATCAGAGAAGGGAACATCAAAAAATAAGCTGTGGTGTTGGAGTCCTGGTATACGCGTATTGATACCGACATAATAAATCAGACAACCCGGGGCCATGACCCGTTTATCCCAATACCGATCGGAATAAGAACGATGGGGTGCGTGCAAGAGTTGGGTTTCAATGAAGTGATAATCAGCTGCACCGATTACGGCATCGGACAGATGGAGGGCGCCGTTCTGCAACCGTATTCCTGTTGCGGTATTTTCTTCCACTTCTATGGAGGTCACATTGCTATTGAAATGAAAGCGCACTCCTTTTTCAACCGCCAAACGGTGCATGCCCTCAACAATTTTGTACATGCCGCCAACAGGAAACCAGGTACCCAGTTTGATATCGGCATAATTCATCAAGCTATACAATGCAGGCGTGTGTTCAGGAAGTGCTCCCAGAAACAGCACCGGAAACTCCATCATCTGACGGATTTTGGGATGCTTGAAGAAGCGGGCAATGTGCGATTGGATGTCTTTGAATACATCCAATTTGAACAGTCCCCTGATGAGTTCGCCATCTACTAGTTCCATCAGGGATTGTCCAGGCTTGAAGACCAGTTTATTGATTCCTACCTGGTATTTATATTCTGCTTCGGACATGAATTGATCCAGCTGCTTGCCCGCACCGGGTTCCATGGATTCAAACAGATCCTTCAATTCCCGGTAGTTAGCCGGAACATCCATGTGGTCGTCTGACCAATAAATGCGATACGATGGATCCAGGCGATGCAGCGTATAATAGTCGTCTATTTTTTTTCCAAAAGAGGAAAAGTAATGTTCAAATACATCGGGCATCCAGTACCAGCTGGGACCCATATCAAAAGTGAAGCCCTCTTGTTTAAAATGCCTGCAGCGTCCACCGGGTTGATCGTGTTTTTCAAAAACATCGACTTCCCAACCGTGATGAGCAAGGAAAGTAGCAGCAGAGAGGCCTGCAAATCCGCTACCAATTATACTGGCTTTTTTGGGGAGCACGCTGGGAAGATAATCAATACTTGGTAATCTGTTCTTTGAGCAGTCGACGTGCAAAGTGAATACGGCTCTTGATTGTTCCCAACGGTTCATTCAACATATCCGCAATTTCATGGTACTTGTATCCTTCAAAATACAACATGAACGGTTGCTTGAATATACCGGGAAGATCATGCAGCGCCTTCATCACATTTTTCATGCCGATGTTTGCTTCTGCTGAGTTGGGGACTGCCGATTGATTGTGATCCAGAAAATAATCATTTGGTGTGCTGTCGAATATGGTATTCTGCTTCGACTTGCGGCGGTAGCTATTGATGAAAATATTGCGCATGATGGTGTAGAGCCATGCTTTGATGTTGGTCCCCACACTGTATTTCTCTTTATTGGACAACGCACGGAACATGGTTTCCTGCAACAGGTCTTTTGCGCTTTCGCTGTCTTTGGTCAGGGTCACTGCAAATGGCTTGAGGTATTCCGTGTTCTGCAACAACAATTGATTGAATTCCTGTGTAGACATACGATTTGTTTAATTTTTTTCAAAACAAATTTAAACAAATCAATTGACGACAGACTAATATTTGTTTAATTTTTTTTAAAAATTATTAAACAGCGCTAAAGCAATGATTAACAGCGAATTACAGTTGAAAATTCCTCCTATACCAGGCTGGTAATGAACTCCGTTACCTCTTGCAGGGAGCGTTTGAAGTGAATTTGGGGAGGAATTTTCTTCTCGTAAGAAGCGGCTAGTCGACCAGAAATAATCAAGGGAACCGACCCAAAGCGCTTCAGGGACTGATGAATGAATTTATCGAAACTGAATACACTGGACACCGAAGTCAGGTGGGTATAAATGAAATCAGGATTCTTGTATTTGACCACATACTCCACGTCTTCCAACGGAACATTGGCACCGAGATAATACACGCGCAGACCACGGCTCTTCAATAAGTACTGAATGAACAGCAATCCCAATTCATGGAATTCTCCCTCTGGTAAGAAAAGGAGTCCGGAACGCTTCAATTGAAACATGGGATTGACTTCCTGTGTTCCAACAATTAGTTTTTGACGAATGATGTTGGAGACCAAGTGCTCTTGTGCGGGATTGATGTGGTCGGTAATCCACAACACACCAATGCGTACCATAAAGGGGAAAATCACCTGGTGGATTGTTTTTTCTATGCCTTTGGCTCGTATATGATCATCCAGTGTTCCTTCGAAATCTTCGAGGCTCATGTCAACCATCGCCTGAATCAGCGCATTGACGATGCGCTCCTGCTGCGCTTGGACATTGGCAATGCTGAGGATCTTTGTTTTGATCTCGTCATCGTTCATACGATCGATGTGAGAAATCTTGAACCCGTATTTGTTCAGCAAAGAAATGTTGAGGATCTTCTTGAGCTCTTCGTTGTTGTAATAACGGATGTTCGTATCGGTTCGCTGCGGCTTTAAAAAACCATAACGCTGCTCCCATATGCGGATGGTGTGAGCTTTGATGCCCGTTAGATTTTCCAGGTCCTTGATGGTGAATGCGTTCATAGTGTTATAACACGGGGTTTTGCGAATTGTTGTACCCTACCTACCGGAATGATAAATAAGGCGGGAGCCGGGGAGCCTAAGAACGGAGCTAAAGTACAATGTGGAAGCTATTCAACAGATTTGTTTCACAATTGTTTAAAAAAATAGATAAAATTGACTGCAAACCATAAACAAAAAGCCCCATTTATGGGGCTTTACGCAGAAAAAATATTTTTAAAATTATTGAGCTACAGAGCCTAAAGCAGTTTGAAGCGACTTGGTAAACGGCAAGTTTCGGAGCCCCTCCAGGTGCCGTTCATGATGCAGGTCTGTTCCCAGCATCCTGACCCACCCCTGCTGGGCAATCCATTCGGCAAATTGCTGCACCGATTTTCCGTAATACCCCCCAAATGAAAGAAGGTTGCATTGCATCAGGCAACCCATTTCATGCAGCAGTTGTAAGGAAGCACGGTCCCTGGAGTAAAAAGAATACCGTTCAGGGTGGGCAAAAACCGGAACATAGCCTTGCAGCATCATTTCAAAAATGATTTCATTCAATTGATGAGGTGGTTCGATGAAAGAGACTTCAATTAAAACAAGGTTATTCCGAATGGTCAGTAACCGCGATTTCTCTTTCAGCAACTGCTCCAGCTGTTCATCGACCAGGTATTCTGCTGCTGCTTCAATGGAGAGTTCCCATCCTTTTTTGTGCAGGGTATCGACAAACATATTGCGGCACTCAACAATGGAATCGGCATCGTTATCAAACATATCGCACATCACATGTGGGGTTGCAGTTAATTTTGAGTACCCCAGTTCCAACAATCCCTTGATCAATGACTCGGCATGCACCTCATCTTTTGCTCCATCATCCAGTCCGGGCAAAATATGCGAGTGTACATCACGCTCAAGTTGATGAAAGGGAAAAATTTCTTTGTGCCGTTTTCCAAAAAAATGAAGCATCAGGAGTGCGACTTCTGGTAATCCGCATACACCATTGCCAAACCCTTATCCAAATTGATTGAATGTTTCCATCCAAGTGAATGGAGCTTTGAAACATCCATCAATTTTCGGGGGGTCCCATCGGGCTTGGTAGCATCGTATACAATGGCTCCCCGGTAACCAACAGTGCTGCGAATCATTTCAGCAAGTTCTGTGATCGTTTGATCTTCCCCGGTCCCTATGTTAACTAACCCAGCCTCATCATACTGCTGCATTAAAAAATGACAGGCATCGGCCAAGTCATCTGCATGAAGAAATTCCCGCTTGGGAGTGCCTGTCCCCCAGATCACTACTTCAGGAGCATTGGCTTGTTTGGCATCATGAAATTTTCGGATGAGTGCCGGGAGAACATGGGAGCTATGAAGATCGTAATTATCGTTTGGACCATACAGGTTGGTGGGCATCACCGAAATAAAATTGCAATTGTACTGGCTGCGATAGGCATCGCACATTTTGATTCCGGCAATTTTGGCAATCGCATAGGGCTCATTGGTATCTTCCAATAATCCGGTGAGCAGGTATTCTTCTTTCAATGGCTGTGGCGCGAGCTTGGGATAGATGCAGGATGACCCTAAGAACATCAGTTTCTTCACACCGATGGCATACGAAGAGTGTATAACGTTTGACTGAATCATGATGTTATCATAAATAAAATCAGCCCGAAACGTATTGTTGGCCATGATGCCGCCTACTTTGGCGGCTGCAAGAAAAACGTATTCGGGTCGCTCTGCCTCAAAAAACTCATTCACCCGCTCCTGAATCCGAAGATCCAACTCAGCTGATGTTCGCGTGATGATGTTGGTATAGCCAAGTGCAATCAGGTTGAGGTAAATAGCGGAACCCACCATTCCGCGGTGTCCGGCAATATAGATCTTGGAGGACTTATTCATGGGGATTGTTCACCTGGTAGCCTGCATCTTTCAATAACTTCTCTCTGCGGAACAGTTCCACATCGCTTAACACCATATCTTGAACGAGCATGGGTAAGTCATAGTTGGGCTTCCAGCCGAGTTGATTCATGGCTTTGGAAGGGTCGCCTATCAGCAGATCCACTTCGGTTGGACGAAAATAGGCGGGGTCGACTGCCACTACCTCTTTGCCTTTCTCGAGCTGGAAGTCAGGATGTGCGCAGGACACGATGTACCCTTTTTCATTCACCCCTTCACCCTTGAATTCAACCGTGATGCCCACTTCTGCAAATGCCATTCGAACAAAATCACGAACAGGAGTGGTGATGCCGGTGGCAATCACATAATCTTCCGGTTCGGGTTGCTGCAGAATGCGCCACATCGCTTCAACATAGTCCTTGGCATGTCCCCAGTCGCGCTTCGCATCCAGGTTACCCAGGTAGATTTTATCCTGCATCCCCAATGCAATTTGGGCAACCCCTCGTGTGATTTTACGGGTGACAAACGTCTCTCCGCGCAAGGGACTCTCATGGTTAAAAAGAATTCCGTTTACTGCATACATCTTGTATGCTTCGCGGTAATTCACTGTGATCCAATATGCATAGAGCTTGGCAACCGCATATGGTGAGCGGGGATAAAAAGGAGTCGTTTCCTTCTGAGGAACTTCATGCACCAATCCGTATAGTTCTGAAGAAGAGGCTTGATAAATTTTTGTTTTTTCAGCGAATCCCAGTAGACGGACCGCTTCCAGTATGCGCAACGTACCAATGCCGTCAGCATTGGCAGTATATTCAGGCGTGTCAAAACTCACTTTTACATGACTCATGGCCGCGAGATTGTAAATCTCATCCGGTTGTGTTTCCTGAATGATGCGAATCAAATTCGTTGAATCGGTCAGATCCCCATAGTGCAACTTGAGGCGTACACCCTTCTCGTGTCGATCCTGATACAAATGATCAATGCGGGCTGTATTGAATAACGAGGATCTTCGTTTGATGCCGTGTACTGTATACCCTTTCCCCAATAGGAGTTCAGTCAGGTACGCACCGTCCTGACCGTTTACACCCGTTACCAGTGCGACTTTGCTCATAGGTTGATGAATTGAGTGAGTTTGCTCAACGGTTTCAAAATTAGCGTAAAAAGATGAGGCCTCAAACCAACGATCTTCCAGGCGCGACGGGATTATCGCTGTACACCGCAATGCTGAGCTGATCTCCCTTTTGCACCTGATGATCTGGAATTTCAACCTTGCTGGTCGCGTGGAGAGGTACATCCCCCTGCAAATACTGAATGTGCTTCATGGATTCACAGGAGACCAGCAGAGCCGTTAGCACCACCAGCGTGTACCGTAAACTATATGAATTAAACTTTGACAATGGTCTTCTTTTCAAACTTGGCCGTCAACAAAAACCCGAGGCTGTCGATTCTTACTTCCACCGTGTTGTTGCTGAGTACCCGCAGGATGTGACCGGTTGCTCCCATCATCACACCGGTATTGAGCATGACACGGTCAGCGGGACGAATATCATAGGAGGTGACTTCCACATCTTCGTATTCAGAAAGGAATTTTCGAATGGCCACGATTTCTTCATCTTTCACCACAGCGGGCTTGCAATTCCAATACACATAATTCAAAACCCCGTCTACATAACGCACTTCAGTTATGTCTTTTTTGTCGACCCGAACAAACACATAGCTCTTGAAAAGCGGCTCTTCAATGGTTTTCATTCGATCGCTCCACTTCCTTAACACTTTATTGAGTGGACAGTACACTTCAATTCCCTTTTTCTCCAACTCTTTGGATACCTTTTTTTCCCACCTTGGTTTGGTGTACACCGCATACCAGGACCTCTTTTCTGTATTCATGCTAGGCTTTGTTTATGGCTTCGCCACCTCGGTCACAAATGGGTTGCAACCGCTAAACGGCATTGATACAAATATAACCTATTAAGCGGTTGAATAGGAAGGGTTTGCACTCGTATAAATCAGTGATTTCACTACGTGAAAAACCGATACGAGTGTACCGTGAATTACCTAAAAATGGGCTCCAAGATTGCTGCATCATTGCGTCAACGGTATATCCCTTTTCATCATCGCATCCCGGTTGGCCATCTCCCATGCCGTATGAAACACAAGCTGTGCCCGCTTGGCCAAAAGCGGATAGTTGATCTTATCGGGCGTGTCGGTAGGCTGATGGTAATCGGCTTTCAACATGCCATCGTAGTAAAAAATAATGGGAATTCCTTTGCGCGCAAAATTGTAATGATCGCTTCTGAAATAAATCCGATTGGGGTCTTTCGGGTCATTGAATTTATAATCGAGCATCAACTTGGTGTATTTGTTGTTGACTGACTCGCTGAGCGGCTTCAGATCCGAACTGAGTTTATCATCCCCTACCACATAAACATAGTTCTGGGTATCGGCGCTCATGCGTTCGGTGTCGATGCGACCGATCATATCGATGTTCAGGTTCGCAGTTACCTTATCAATGGCCACGGTGGGATGATCTGAATAGTATTCCGATCCCCACAATCCTTTCTCTTCTCCGCTGACGGTCATGAAGAGGATGCTGCGACGAGGACCTTTTCCTTCGGCCTTGGCTTTGGCAAAGGCTTCCGCCATTTCAATGACACTGACCGTTCCCGATCCATCATCATCTGCTCCATAATAAATGGCCCCATCCTTTACCCCTTCATGATCATAGTGGGCAGTAACAATCAGCCATTCATCTTTTTTATCCGATCCTTCAATCACACCCAGTACATTGGTGGAAGAAAGCTCCGTCACACTCGACGCGTATGCAAGCTTGACGTCCGCCTTGACGATTTCACCTTTCACTGCGCCGGATTTTCCGGATTCCTTCCATGCATTCCAGCGTTGTTCTCCTGCTAGGGATTGAGCAATCTTCTCCGTAATGATATACGTATTGGGATATTGATCGGGTTTATAGAGATCGACCACCATGCTTCCCCCATTGCTCATCATTCGTTTGGGCAAGGTGCCGGACTGTATCACAACAGCAGCCGCTCCTTTGCTGCGGGCCGCCATGATCTTTCCATATACATTGCTCGAGGAACGGAATCCGCTTTGTGAAGATTTGAATCCAGCCGGCGCACCTTCCATAATAAGAACCGCTTTGCCGGCGACCTGCAGGCCTTTGTAATCATCCACGTCTTTGTCCACTATTCCATGTCCCACAAACACGAGTTCAGAGAAATAAGAAGTTGCGCTGGTATTCCAGAGCGTGAAAGGGATAAAGTCGTTCTGGATGGCCAATGGAGTTCCATTCAGGTGAAACTCACTGGAAGTCATTTCCTGTTTGTATACCGGAAAGGCCTGCTGGTACCCATCGCCATTGCCCGGAAGGAGTCCCATGCTCTTGAACTGCGCCTCAATGTATGCCGCAGCCTTTCGTTGTCCCTCGGTTGCCGTCTCCCGACCCTGCATCTCTTTACCCGCGATGATGTAGAGGTGGCGACTAAGATCCTCCGTTGTGATGGTGGTTGCATACTTCTGTGGGTCGGTTGTTTTGGCCGACTTTTTTTGCGCGTGTGCAGAAAGGGTGAGTACCGAAACGACAAATACAATCAGGAGCCTGTTCATGGTGAGTGATTTAGATTTTATTGACTCGGGTTTGATGACGACCACCTTCAAATTCAGTGGTTAAAAAAGTATCCAGCATTTCCAGCGCCGCATCCATGGAAACAAAACGGGCAGGTAGACAAATAACATTGGCATCGTTGTGGGCGCGGGCTAGTTGGGCAATGTCTTTTTCCCAGCACAAGGCCGCACGAATTCCCTTATGCTTATTGGCCGTCATGCACACCCCGTTTGCTGACCCGCAGATCAGCACGCCCCGATCGGATTGGTGCTGCTCCACCGCAACGGCAACGGCATGGGCATAATCAGGATAATCGCAGGAAGCATCGCTGAAGGTGCCGTGATCGGTTACGGTGTGACCCATTTTTTCCAAGTGGTCGCGTACCGCTTGCTTGTATCCAAAGCCCGCATGATCCGATCCGATTGAAATATGCATATGCATTGATTTTAGTGATGATTACTCCCACTCTTCATCCTGCTTTTTTCTGACACGAGCCGCAATCAGGATACTCAATTCGTAGAGCATCACCAGCGGAATCACAACAATCAGCTGAGAGCCCCAATCCGGCGAAGGAGTAATCACAGCTGCCACCACCAGCAAGGCCACATAGGCATATTTGCGATAGGTGCGGAGGAACTGTGGACTCACAATGCTCAGTTTGGAAAGCAGCCAGGTGGCCATTGGCAATTCAAACGCAATGCCTGCTCCCAGGGTGATATCGATCAGCGAATCCAGGTAATCGGCAAGGGTGGGGCGATAATCGATCACCCCTATATTACCGATGGTATAGTTGGAAAGAAAATTAAAGGTGAAGGGAGCAAGTAAAAAATAACCGAATGCAGCACCCATGAAAAAAAACAGGCTCACCCAAAAAATCACGCCGCGGGTGTATTTGAGTTCCGTGGGCTTCAGAGCCGGTTTAATGAACTTCCAGATTTCATAAAACACAAAGGGAAGTGCGAGTAAGAGCCCCCCCACCACCGCAATGGTGATGCTGGACATGAACGTACCGCTGATGGAAGTGACTTGCAGGCTCAATTTCATCGGGGGCATGCAGAGGGAATCGCCCATCCCCAACAAATGGCTCACTTTGCAGAACGCCCGATAGGAAATGAAATCATTCCGGGTGGGACCCATGATCACCACATCAAAAATTTCATCGATGTAGATGAAAAAAAGAATGGCGCTGATGAGAATGGCCAGCACCGAACGAACGATGTGCCAACGCAGTACTTCCATATGATCGATGAAGCTCATTTCGGCCTCATCACCGCTTCCGGTACGGAGTCGCTTGAAGAAAGAGGGTTGTTCTGACAATCGCGTTCTTTTGGGAACGCTAAGTTAATCAAATAGATTACTCCCTCAAAACTCTACACCTTCCACGTAAATACGTGTAATCCGCCACTGTGCTGCATCCTGGACCAGTTCCACCTGCCAGTCGCCATCAATGATGCGGCATTGCAGGGTATCACAGCAACTGGTGCGGTGCTGCCCTTTCAACAGCATCCTTCTGGACTCGGTTTTCTTCGCGTGCGATTCGATCCATACCGGTCCGATCGATGCAAACCTTCGTTGATGGCGGTTCACCAGGTAATGCAATTCAGGTTCAGAGAGGTTGTGGAACTGATTGAGCTGGACACGGGCTCCCAAAAAAGGGAAGGGCTTTAGATCCCCTCCACCTAAGATGGACTGCAAGACTCCTGTGGCGAGTTCTTCGGGCTGATGGATGGACTCCTGCTCGTTTTTTCCGTCGTACATGAAACAGAAGTACATGTCATCGGGGTGATGGGGCAACTAGAGGTCCATGAAAAAATCCCGAATGAACGCATAGCGTTTTTTATAGTCAACCGTGGCTTCCTGAAAAACCAGTAAAATACGGTTGCTGCACAACAGTTCCTGAAGGAACTCAACGGTGTGTTGCAACTCTTCAGTCGACAAAGCATCTGTCAGTGGAAGTTCATGCTTGAGGCGGATCTTGGTTCGAATGGTCGTGTGCATAGGCATCAGGGTTGTTTTGTTAAATTTCAACCCGTAGTGCTGCACGCACAAGGTCTAAACCCCAATATGAATACTTTTGTAGCGCATGGATCACCCGAAAAACCTGTTCAGGCGACTGCTGATTTCACCGTTCATCCTGTTGATTCAACTCTACAGGATGGTGATTTCACCATGGATCGGTCCCAAGTGCCGGTATACACCTACTTGTTCTCAGTATGCGATGGATGCCTTGCATAAATATGGAATAGTTAAGGGCCTGTGGAAGGCCCTTAAACGAATATCGCGCTGTCACCCTTGGGGCGGCAGTGGTTACGATCCGGCTTGAAAGCGATCGGCAACCTTGTTCCAGTTGACAACCGACCAGAATGCTCCGAGGTAATCGGCTCTTCTATTTTGATATTTGAGATAATAGGCGTGTTCCCATACGTCCACCCCCAATAATGGAGTCCCTTTTACTTCCGCAACATCCATCAGGGGATTGTCTTGATTAGGCGTAGAGCAAATTTCGAGTTTACCCTCCTTGAGGATGAGCCATGCCCATCCACTTCCAAAGCGGGTCATGCCAGCGGTTGCAAATTTTTCCTTGAACGCATCAAACGATCCGAAGGCACTGTCGATCGCCGCTGCAAGTGCCCCGGCGGGATGTCCACCGGCATTGGGCGCCAGGCTTTCCCAGAAAAAAGTATGGTTCCAGTGTCCGCCACCGTTGTTGCGAACGGGTATGGAAATAGACCCCGCTTGTGCAACGAGTTCTTCGATGGATTTATTTTCGTGTGGCGTGCCGGCGATGGCCTTGTTGAGGTTATCGACATAGGCCTGGTGGTGTTTCCCATGATGGATCTGCATGGTCAGTGTATCCACATGCGGCTCCAATGCATCATGGGCATAGGGAAGTGCGGGTAATGTAAATGGCATGGTACTTTTTTTACAAATGTAATCAATCTGAAACGCTGCTCAGCCTCGTTTTGTTCGAAAAAAACTTTTCATCAACTGTGCAGCCTCATCGGCCAGCAGACCGTATACGATCAAGGTTTTGGGATGGAACGGATGGGTATCGCCTGTATAGACCTGATGCCCATTTTTCCGATCAGAGGTCGCCCACACCACTTTTCCGATTTTACTCCAGTGCAAGGCTCCGGTGCACATGAGGCATGGCTCGACGGTCACATAAAGCGTTGCATCCGACAGGTACTTGGAACCCATCGCATTGAATGCAGCGGTGAGCGCAATGATTTCAGCATGAGCCGTGGGATCGTTGAGTTTTTCCACCATGTTGTATCCGCGGGAGATGATGCGATCGTTCATTACCACCACTGCGCCCACCGGCACTTCTCCCTCTGCATAGGCCTTTTCCGCTTCTTTCAAGGCAAGGCGCATGTAGTGTTCATCATTCATGGGAACTGATTTTTTTCTCAACCAAAGCTAGCAGGTTCTTCATGGTTTGTTCAATGGTGGAGTAGTCGGACAGCGACGATCCCACATAAATCCAAAAAATATCCAGCTGCCGGTTTGATTGTTCAAGTGTAGTTTTTAACGACCCGTTATTCAGACGATACGCTTCGCGCATGCGGCGTTTGATCAGGTTGCGGTCGACTGCCCGCTTGAACAGTCGCGACGCTACACCAAAACCCGACTGCACCGGTATTCTGGTACCAGGACTAAACGCCAGATAACAAAGGAGGTCCCCGGAACGCAACTTCTCCCCTTTTGAAAAAAGGGTGCGGATGCGGGTGTATCCTTTTAATCGCTCAGACTTGGATAAGGTATGCCGTGTGGTCATGTGAAACAAAAATAGCCCCGGATTGGTATCCGGAGCTATTCATTTATGGAAGATGCGATCAATTTACTTAAGCTTTCTCTCGTCGGATACAGAAAGTTTCTTACGGCCTTTCTTCCGGCGACTGGCCAGAACAGCGCGACCGTTAGCGGATTCCATGCGTTTTTTGAATCCGTGAACGGATTTGCGGCGGCGACGGTGTGGTTGAAATGTACGTTTCATAATTGTTTTCCTTTTGGAGTTGATAGAACAGCGACCGGGTCACCACACCCAGGTCATGTGAAAGGACGGCAAAGGTAATGGAATTTGGTTTCCCTTACAAATGGACCTGTCGTGCTTTTAAAGGAGACCCCCAGAATTGAGAAGCAGCGCCACCAAAAACGGTGGGATCGCCGGTCGTGGTGAAGTCAATTTCCCCACCCCTGCTCAGCCGTTCCTCCATCTGAGGGTGCCGCTGCAGGTAAGACGAGAGGCTGTCTGCAACGATTTCCCCCTGTGTGACCAGGTCGATATGGGCGGGAAGTTTACTGAGGATTCGGGGGTAGAGCAAAGGATAATGGGTACAGGCCAACAAAATCGTGTCGATCAGGGGCGACTGTTCCGCCAATTGCCTGAGGCAGTCTTCGATCAGCGGGTCTGCCTTTGCTGGATCGAGGTAGTCGCCCGACTCCACGAGCGGAACCCAGGCGGGGCAGGCCAGCTGATGGACCTGAACCTCCGGGAAAAATTTTGCGATTTCAATAGCATAGGAACCGGAATCGACCGTGCCCTGTGTTCCTAGAATTCCCACGTGACCCGAATCGGTGTGGTCGCCGATGACTTCGGTGGTGGGACGAATAACCCCCAGCACACGACGAGTAGGGTCTATCCCCGGGAGGTCCCGTTGCTGGATAGTGCGCAGCGCTTTTGCCGATGCAGTGTTACAGGCCACAATCACCAACGGACATCCTTGCTGGAACAACCAGTTGACCGCTTGCAACGTATACTGGTAGACCGTTTCAAAATCTTTGGTGCCGTAGGGAGCTCGGGCGCTATCGCCCAGGTACACATAATCGTATTCAGGAAGTACATGCACCAGTTCTTTGAGAACGGTGAGTCCCCCTAACCCTGAATCAAATACACCAATTGGCTGACGGTGTGGCATGGCAAAAAAAGACCGAAACAAGTGTTTCGGTCGTGCTGATTATTTAGCCGGTGGCTTGGGTGCCCCCGCGCCCTCTAATTTCTTTTTGACCAATGGCAGCAGATCATCTGCATCAGGTTGTACCAGTAAGGCTTCCTTGCGGAATACATAGGTGTATCCGCTGGCCTTAGCTACATCGGCAATCAGCTGATTTGCTTTTTGCGCGATGGGGGTCATGAGTTCTTCCTGCTTTTGCTGCATTTGCTGCTGGTAGTTCTGCTCAAATCCCTGCAATTGAACCAACAGGTTCTTCATCATTTCTTTTTTAGCATTCTTGGTAGCAGGCGCCATTTTGGTAGAGTCTGCCTTGAAGATGCTGTCCTGACGATTCAGTTCTTTGAGGGTTTCCGCATATTGGATCTGCAGGGAGCTGTCGTATTGCGCCATGTCTGCAGTCGCTTTCTTGTATTCAGGCATGAGCTGAACTACTTCATCCACGCTCACGTAACCGGTTTTGTTCTGTGCAGAAAGAGAGGTATGGGTGGCCAACATCGCCACTGCAACCAGAACCAGTTTAAATGCTTGTTTCATTGCTGATTGTTTGTTTGATTCGAAATTATGTTTTTTTTATTTCCCAGTCAGTTCCCGAAGGACATCGTCGCTGCGGTCCAGTTTGGGGTCGGCAAAGATAATGGTAATTCCCTCACTTTTGTCGAATATGATGTCGTATTGCCGGGATACAGCGATCTTTTGAACGGCATTGTAGACTTTATCCTGTATGGGTTTCACCAGCTCCTGTCTTCGCTTGAACAAGTCGCCCTCAAAGCCAAACCGTTTCTTTTGGAGGTCCCTCAGCTCTTTTTCTTTATTGAACAGGTCGTCTTCCCTTTTCTTCAACAATTCTTCGCTCAGCATCACTTTTTCTGCTTCATAGTTGCGGTACAACTGATCCAGTACGACCTGTTTATCGTCGATCTCTTTTTGCCATTGCGCGCTGAATGCATCGAGTTTCTTTTGGGCCTCGGTGTACTCCGGGAGTTTACTCAGGATGTACCGCGTGTCGATGACGGCGTAGCGCTGTGCCTGGGCCGTTGAAGCCACCAGCAGGAGCAGAAATAACCATTTTTTCATATGCCAGGGTTTTATATAAAGTTATAATTAAGCGGATCAGTAGCCGTATTATTCGGGCTCGAAGCCGAGCATGAACGTGAAGCGAGCGGCATCACGCAGTCGAGTTGTTCCGGTGATGCGGTCCAGACCGACACCGTAATCAAATCCCAATAGTCCAAACATGGGGAGGAAGAATCGGACACCAAATCCAACCGTTCTTCTCAAACGGAACGGATTCCATTCTTTGAACGAGTACCATCCGTTTGCTGCTTCATAAAAGGCAAGTCCATAAATGGTACTGCTGGGGTTGGTGACAAAGGGATACCGCATTTCCAGCGTGTACTTATTGAAAATGGTAAAGAAATTGGTTGCATTTTGTTTCTCCGGATTGATGGTGGGATCGGAGTTGTCATAAACGGGATACCCTCTGTGAGCAATGATGTCATATCCCAATACACCAAAGTTGTTGGTCAGACCGGCGTCCCCCACCTGAAAGCGTTCGAAAGGAGAGATGGGGAGTTTGTTGTTGTAGCGACCAATGAAACCAAACTTGGCGGCCATGCGCAGTACAAATTGCCGGCTCTTGTCTTCTCCAGCTGGCTTTCCGATGGGCACAAACCACTCGGAATTAAATCGCCATTTGTGGTACTCCACCAGTTTGAATACGTCTGTTTTATTGATGCCGCGGATATAGGACCAAGGGGGTGTAAAGGTTCCGCTCAACAAGAAGTTGGATCCGCTTCTGGGAAAGATCGGCTGATCGATTGAGGTTCGCTGCAGCGCCAACTTCAGGTTGAAGTTATTGGATACTCCGGTAGAGAACGAGGGGAAGATGGCGTAATTACGGGCTTTGTATTGGATATAGCTGAACGAGGTTACCAGTGAGAAGAAATCATCCGGCCACCGCAACTGCTTACCCAAGGCAATCGTAACACCTGAAGTAGTCAGGAAGGATGAGTCGGCATACCGCCGATCAAACAGTCCCGTGAATGGATTGTAGGCATTGGAGAATTTAGTATTGAACACATTCACGGAGAATGAGTTTCTCTTTTTCCCTCCCAACCAGGGTTCGGTGAACGAGAAGTTGACCGAGCGGAAGAAACGTCCATTGGATTGATAACGGAGGCTGAGCTTCTGCCCGTCTCCCATTGGGAGTGGATCCCAAGCGGACTTCTTCCAAATATTTTTTATGGAGAAATTATTGAACGTTACACCCAGTGTACCGGTCAGTCCGATTCCACCACCCCATCCTGCACTGAGTTCGAGCTGATCGGATGATTTTTCTTCCACACTGTAGTTGATGTCTACTGTTCCATCGTCCTGATTGGGCACCGGCTGCATGCCGAGTTTTTCCTGGTCAAAATAACCGAGGTTGACAATCTCGCGCTGAGAGCGGATGAGATCTGATCGACTGAATCGCTCGCCGGGAATGGTGCGCAATTCTCTTCGAATCACGTACTCCTTGGTTTTATCGTTTCCGTCGATGTTCACATTTTTGATCGTGGCCTGGGGACCTTCCGTGATGCGGATTTCGTGATCGATGGTATCATTGTACACGGATGTTTCAACCGGATTGATTTGAAAAAATAAATATCCGTCGTCCATGTACAGCGAGCTGATATCCCCGCCCTCTGGAGAAAGTTGCTTTCCCAGTTTTTTATTCAGCACTTCCAGATTATAGGTATCGCCCTTTTTAATCCCCAGCAGCATGTTGAGCAGGCTATCCGGGTATTTGGTATTGCCCTTCCAGGTCATGTTGCCGAAATAGTATTGTTTTCCTTCTTCCACTTTCAGCGAAACATTCAAGCGGTTGTGACGATCATAGTACTGTGTATCTGCTGCAATCACCGCATCCCGGTAACCAAGAGAGTTGTAGTATTCCAGGATCTTCTCTTTGTCTTCTACGTATTTTTTATCGTTGAACTTTGCAGAAGAAAACATTTTGAATCGGAACCAGGGATCCAGGTAGTCCCTGATCTTCGAAGGCTTTAGGTAATCCAATTCCTGCACAAATTCTTTTGAACTGAGGTGGGGGACAATGCCGTAGGGACTGATAATGGTATCCCGGTACAACGTAACGCGGGTCTCTTCTTTGGTGCCCTTCATGTTTCGTTTTAACTGCAGTTGTTTCGCTGCCTCGTTGCCAAAAAAATGAATGTCAGCAATGCGCACTTTATCACCCTTGGCGATATTAAAATTGAGTATGACTTTTCCTACGGCTGAAGGATCGGGAAGCTCTTCTATATCCACCGTAGCGCCTTTGAATCCTTTTTCGGTATAGTACTTGATGATGTTTTCTTTTGCGGTCAGTCGCATGTTATCGGTCACAACGCGGGACTTGAACAGCCCTACTTTGTCCTTGAGTTCGTCCGATTCGGTTTTTCGAACGCCCTTGAACTTGAAATCCGAAAGCATGGGCCGCTCCACCGCATCAATCTCCACCCAGATATTGTCTCCTTCGAGTTTGGTGATGTAGATGTTGATGTTGGTGAACATGTTTTGCGACCAGAGCTTATTGATCGCCTTGGAAAAATTGTCCCCTCCGGGGATGGTGACTTCGTCGCCAACCGACAAACCCGATACGGATATAACAATGGCGGGATCGAAGGCTTTATTGCCCTTCACCTGAATATCCGCAATGATGTATTTTTTGGGGTATTTCGCGTTGTACAATCCCATCAGGGCCGGGTCCACAGAAGCACCCGGGAGGGTATCGTTTTGGGCCATCACACTGCCTGGAAACAAATAAAGAACCCCTAAAAAAAAGAGCGTACAGATCCTCGTCATCCAGTAGTTGGTTTGGCACGGCAAAATAACCGCTTTTTGTCTAATTCTTTGTTAAAGCCTCATTCAGCTGAGCGCTGGTTTTTCCAAATCTCCGCTCGCGGTTTTGATAGTCGATGATGGCCTCATAGAGGTTTTCCTTTCGGAAGTCGGGCCACCGCGTTTGCGTAAAATACAATTCGGCATAGGCCAGCTGATACAAGAGAAAATTGCTGATTCGGTATTCGCCGCTGGTTCGGATCATCAGTTCCGGATCGGGAAACTGGCTCGTCGACAAGTACTGCTGCACCGTTTCCTGATCAATCTGCTCGGGACTGATCACTCCTTCACGCACATCCTGGGCGATTTTGCGGACCGCCTCCACCAACTCCCATCTGGAGCTGTAGCTCAAGGCCATGATGAGGTTGAGGCCCGTATTCTCCACAGTCATGTCGATTGCCTCCTGCAATGCCATCCTGGCTTTGGGCGGCAGCATGGTGATCGCTCCGATGGCGTGCATGCGGATGTTGTTTTTTTTGAGGATGGGGACTTCCTTCCGGATGGTTTCCACCAGCAGTTCCATCAAACCGGTCACTTCCTTCTCCGGCCGATCCCAATTCTCCGTTGAAAACGCATACAGGGTAAGATAACCCACGCCCAGTTCGGAGCATCCCTCCACGATATCCCTGACACTGGCCACTCCATGATAATGACCGAACAACCGATCCTGGCCCTGTTCCTGGGCCCATCGTCCGTTGCCGTCCATGATGATGGCGATGTGTTGGGGTATACGATCCGTTTGGATGTGCTCTTTCAGAGACATGGTGCAAAATTAACCTTTTTTGAATAGCTCAGGGGAAGGAATCCTATCGGGGATCAGCGCACTTGTAGGAAGTAAAAGAGAACGATACAGAGACTTCTGCAAAAATGTATTGATCTTTTTGCGGACTGAACCCGCGCTGTTTGCCTTTGACCCCCAGTCGGGGTAAGGTGAGCGACCGGTCTTGCAAAATATAGGCTGGAGTACCCGGAAGGAAGATGTCGTCACCGGCATATACGGTGCTTACATCATCGAGGTAATCGGTGGTGGTGTTGCGATGGGTGACTTCTACTCCGATGTTGATGTTGTTGCGGAGATTGTATTTGAGTCCCAATCCAACGGGAAAGCAAAGAGCCTGCCTTGCATAAGGTTCCGCTTGCCCTTCAGTTCTTAAATCCCGCAATCGATGCTTAGTAGGATCCTCATCGATCAATGCATAGGGATCGAAGCTAAATGTACCGACTCCGAGCGTGAAGTACGGTGTGAATCGATAATAGGGACTTCCCGGTATGAATTTAAAAAAATTGAAATCCCCGCGCAATGCCGCCTCGGTAATCGTTGTGTTGAAGCTGAGATTTCGCTGACGTTGGTAATAGTTGGTATTGTATCCATCGGCATATCCCAGCCGCGCAATATGCCCACTGAGCCGCAGGGCAACATGATTACCGAATTGTTTTCTGAAGAAAATGCCCGCTGAGGGCTTGGGACTATTCAAGGCAGTCCGATTGTTGAGGTCCCCAAAATAGTGTGCGCCACCAATACTGAAACCAAGCTCTCCTTCGTGCACAATGGAATTGGGTTGTGCGACAGTAATCAAAAAGAAACATCCAAATAATACAGTAAGATGACTCCGAAGAAATGTCATGGTGTAAAGATAGTGTAGCTTTTAGCGATTTCGGGTATCAAATCCCCATGTTAACTTTTCTCTAAGGGTCCGCAAGAAATTATTCTCGTTGAGTCGCACCAACTGAAAACAAAACTGCTCTTTTCGAACAGCCAGTTGTGTAGTTCGGGATACGACTTCCTTGCGGGAGTCCAGCGTGCAAATGAAATCGTCAACGCGACCTTCTACTTCAAATGAAATGACGTTGTGATTGGGAACCACAATGGGTCGTATGTTGAGGTTATGGGGTGCAATCGGCGTGATCACAAAACTTTCACTATCGGGAAACACTACGGGGCCATTGCAGCTGAGCGAATATCCGGTGGATCCCGTTGGCGTAGCCACGATCAATCCATCGGCCCAAAACGTATTGAGGAATTCGCCGTTCAAATACGTATGGATCTTGATCATGGGCGAGAATTCACGCTTGTGGATCACAAACTCATTGAGTGCAAACGGTTCATCGCCAAACAAGTCAACGTTAGCATCCAGGTGAATCAAACCCCGTTTATCCAGCACATAGGTTCGTTCTTTCAATGCATGTACGGCCGCTTCTGCATTTTCTTTTCCCAGACTGGCCAGGAAGCCCAAACGACCATAATTGATTCCTAAAACCGGAATCTGCTTGTCCCTCACCATGCACGCCGTATCGAGCAAGGTGCCATCGCCCCCCATGGAAATCAAGGCCTCTACATCCTCTCCTAAATCATCGGCGTGGGAAAAAACAGGAAGGTCAGCAGTAGCGTCGGAAAACTGTTCGCGTAAATTCTTCACGACCAACGGCTGGATGTCGGCTTTTTTGAGTAAGTCCAAAAGACCGCTAAGGTCTTGTGATGCGATGCTGGTGCCACCGCGACTGTATATGGCGACTCTCATTTCCGGATTTGAGTAAAGGTACTAATTCCTGACTTCCCCTCTGTGGACGAAAAACCCACTCTCCCCTCGCTGATTAATTGAGTATTCGAATCGCAGGACCACGTCATATATGGTGACGATATCGATTCCTACCCCTCCACTGTACAAGAACTTGTTGTTCAACGGATTGATGTTGATGTTACTCTTGTTGTAGGCATATCCCACATCGGCAAATCCTTTTAGGAAAATGCGGAAGGGAATCTTGCCATAGGTCTTGGATTTGAGTCCGGTGTTCAGCTCATGCCTGATGATCTCTTTACCCACTGTATTTCGGATCATGCCCCCTGCCACACCATCCACAACATAATATTCCAAACCGCGCAGAAACGTTTCGTAGTAGCCCATGAATTGCTGATTGAAAAAAGGCTGATTGAATGGAAGTTTCACATTGGCTTCGGCGTTGATCGATATGTAATATTTTTTGGGCAATGGAAAATATTGTCCATACCGCACCTGCAACTGCGTAAGATCAGTTTTGCCACCAAATCCTCTTCTCAATACATCGATCTCGACCGAAGAACCCCGGGTGGGATAAGGAATGTAATTCAGATCAAAGTACTGGTACGTATAGCGTATCTCGGGAAAAGCCACCCGTTTTTGTCCCCCGCCCAAATAGTTAGGATTCATTTTGGTGATCGTATCTGCAACTTCTTCACCCTGAACACCTGCGCGGACATAATGCCGAACCACGGATCCTTTGCGGTAAGAATAAAGTCCGCCCACATAATACTGCTTTCTTAAAAACGCTTTTGGATCCTTATAGAAAACCTGCCGGTTATTCACCGTCGTATAATTGATCTCCCGGTTACGGTTATACGAAACATCAATTCCCCACCCGTGCCGGAGGGAGTTATCCGAAAATGGATTGTAGTAGCGCATGGCAAAGCGTTCAGTATACCCTCCGATCAGCCAGGCATTGAGTCGGTCGTTTCTTCCGGTCACATTCTGAACAATCAGCTTCATGCCATAGTTGACGCGATCCAAACTCAGGTCATAATCTTTTAACCAGACATTGAGGTTGCGATCAACTGGCTTCAGATAGGGTAAAGGAAAAATGTACCAGCGTTCTTTCACTTCGGCATAAATATCCAACGAATCGTTTTGCCAGTTGATAAAATTAACAGCGGCATCCACAAACAATGCGGTGTTCATGAGGTTTTGCCGACTGGTCTGGATTCCTCTGAGGATATCGGAAATGGAATACGACGAATCGCGATCAAAGGTGATCTCCCGCGAAACAATGTACTGCTTTGTCTTTTTATTTCCGCTAACCAAGATATTGCGGATCACGACATGGGAGTGCTGAAGGATCTGATCATCCTGGTGCATGACCTCTTGCTGCTGCTGTGCCCGGGAATGGACAGTGAGCAGCCACACGCAACAACATAACCCTATCCGGCGCAGCAACATCATTGAGGCAATTTACTCAAAACTACTGCCGGAATTGGCAAATAACAAGGAACTAAATGCTGAGGTAATTCAGGAGATGATCCAGGTTGTTCTGTATTTGATTGTCGTACGACTCTTCCCCATAATAATATAAGACATGGTAATCGTGCCGCTGGAAGGTTGCCACGATGTCTGAGATATCTTCTTTGTTGATGCGAATGATCACCTGCAGCATTCCCGTATGCTCATCGAGCACCGTGTTGAGATGCATGATCATGGCATCGTTGGATTCAACAAGCCGATTGATCAATCCCAATGCGTATTCATGTCGGGGCATTTCAATGATCAGCAAAGATCCGGTGGATGCCGCTCCGGTAAGCAGTGTCAATGCCGTGAGCAATCGTCCTGTATCCACAGCGCCTTCCCATTCGTTCTTTTCATTTACTACGGGGACAACATCCACATAAAACTTAGCACGCACCCGCAATGCCTGCAGCATGTGGTCGCCCGAGCGAACCAGCGGTTTCGAAAAAGAAGTAGAGAGAGAACCGATGGTTGATTGCGGATCAGCGTCTTCCAATTCTTCCAATGGCACGAGTCCCTGATAGCTGCCCGCATCCACAACAGCCAAATAATCATGTTGCATTGCGCCATTGGTGGCGAGAGCAAACCCGACGGTGTCGGTTACATCGACTGTTGGAAAATGAGGATTGAGTAGCTGACTGCAGTGCGTCATAGTATCGGGTGATAGACCAATATTAGCGCTAATTTGCTGCAGTACTTGCGTTTTTTTGTAAAAATTTGGCCAAAATCACATTGAACTCAGCAGGCACTTCCATCATGGGGGCATGTCCGCAGTGATCAATGAAGTGCAATTCACTGTTGGGAATGAGTTTGTTGAACTCTCGTCCTACAAAGGGAGGAGTAATGCTATCGTTGTTTCCCCAGATCAATAAAGTGGGGAGTTGGATATTGCGGAGTTCTTCACCCAGATTATTGCGGATGGCACTGCGGGCCAGTGAAATCACCTTCAGTGTCTTCATCCGTTCATTGACGATTTGATATACTTCATCCACCAATTCCTTCGTTGCTATATTGGGATCAAAAAACGTCATTTCGGTTTTCTTGCGGATGTATTCATAATCGCCTCGCTTGGGATAGGTATCCCCCATTCCGTTTTCAAATAATCCCGAACTGCCGGTAAGGATGAGTGATTTTATTTTTGCAGGAGATTTCAAAACGTGTACCAGCGCGACATGCCCTCCGAGTGAATTTCCAAGCAGGTGGATGCTCTCCAGTTCTTTGTGATCGATGAATTTGCCAACGAATTTTTCGAGTCCCCCCACGGTGGTATGCAAAATATCCAGCTCAAAAAGCGGGAGCATAGGGACGATGACTTTGTGGGTGTGACGAAAGTGCTCGATGATGCCTGAAAAATTACTCATGGCGCCGAACAATCCATGCAACAGCATCAGGGGTTCCCCTTCGCCTTCTTCGATGAATTTGAACTTGCCATCCTCCTTGATCTCGTAAGTCAGGCTCATGGAATGGTTGTTGGTTGAAAACTGGGTTGGTAACAAAGAAAAACAAAATAGATGAATTGCGGTGCATTTATTTATGGTTGCTTCACTGACCGTATAACCCGATCAGCCACTGGCCCCAATTCAGTAGATAATCAAGCGATTGAGCATCGTTGTTTTTTGCACGGTTCCAGCCAAAGCGCACCAAAAAAGCAAGCACGGCTGCATACAATGATCCCCATAGCACGAGGTTCACCACCACACCCATGATCTTGTTGGCTGTTCCAAGAAAAATTACTTCCAATGATTTTTCGATGATCTTACCCACGAACTGCACACCGATAATGCCCAACAAGAGTGTAAGTAAAAAAGCAATCAGGCTCAACCATGAACTGTCATCGTTCATCTGTTTTTTCAGCTCCTCCTCCACCATTCCCGAGCATTTCAGTGCCAGGAAAAGTGCCACAGCGTAAGAGAGCAATTCAAAAACGGACATGACCAGACCCTTGCTCCATCCCCGGTAGATTGCCCACACTGCAATGACCAATAAAATGATATCAATCGTCATATCAGGATAACAGCTGCTTGACCAGCGCCGAGATCATCTTTCCATCGGCTTTTCCGGCAAGATGCTTGGTTGCGGAACCCATGACCTTTCCGAGTCCACTGGCATCTGTGACACCCAATTCCTGGATGATGCCACGAAGCACTTCTTTTACTTCTTCTTCGCTCATTTGCTTGGGGAGAAAGCGTTCGATTACGTCGAGCTCCTCTTTTTCCTTTTGAGCAAGATCCAGTCTGTTCTGGCGCTCGAAGATCTCCAAGGAGTCTTTGCGCTGCTTGACCAGTTTCTGCAGCAGTTTGATTTCAGTGTCGGTCGACATTACTTCTGTGGCCCCTTCAGCGGTTTTGGCCAGCAATACTGCTGATTTGATGGCACGCAACGCGCGCATCGATACTTCATCGCGCGCCAGCATTGCTTTCTTCAGGTTTTCATTTACGGTTAGTTCGAGACTCATTGTGTTTCCAGTGATTTTTTGAATTTAGTATAAAAGCCTTTTGCAAATGTTTTCATTTCTGCCGATAATTCAGTTTGATGCGTAGCGCGATCAAACGTATCGGCCATGGTCATTATGGTTTGATACACGAAGTCCGCCATTTCATCGACCATCATTTCTTTGGTCCACAGATCAATGCGCAGCGCTGCTTTTTCTTTTCCATCCCAGAAGGAAATCATCATGGCTTTTGCGTCCTGCTTTTCTTCTGAATTGGACTGCGTAGCATTCCATTGGATCTGATGGGGTATTTTCTGATCATCCAAGTTGACATCGATGGTAATGGTTGAAGAGGTCATGTGCTGTTTTTGTAAGCCGCAAATTTAACGAAACAGTCCCAATCCCGTTGCAATCATCTCATTGCGCATCTGTTCATCGTTGTAGATGCGAATCAATTTTTCGCCGATGTCGGCAGGATCCTGTTCATTGAAATACATGCCGGCCCCTTCGGTGAGCTCCGACATGCTGCTGTGCTGAGTGGTCAGCACCGCCACGCCGGCCTGCATGGCATTGAGCAAGGGAACTCCAAAACGCTCCCAGCGGCACGGATGGATCAGGGCATACGCCGCACTGATCAACGATATATCATCGTGGATGGAGGGTTGCTGCAGCATCACGATATCATTGCGGTGACGATAGGTCTCCAATGCACCGAGAATGGAGGATGAATATGCCCCCTGTGCCCCCGTAAAAACCAGCTTCATGTTGCTGTTCGTTCTTTTTTTGAAAAGACTGAAGCCCTTTAGCAGCGAAATGATGTTGCATACTGGATGCAACGGAGCACGGCAAACAAAAAAAGCATCCCCCTGAGTAAACTGATAGCGGACAACATCCCGTGCATCTTCATCCGTTGGAAAATACATTTCACTGAATGGCGGATCCATGATTTCAATTGGTGAGACAGGGGACCCAAATGCCTCGATCAATGCAGCGCGGGTGTATTCCGTAAACACAAAAATAGGCGTGTGGGACTTCCATGCTTTTTTGATCCATTGATTTTCGCGCCATCGCTCGAACCAACCCATCGTGGATCCGGGTGACCGATGATATAGATCCTGAATCAGCAGGCCTTTCAGGGTGGATGAATAGGCATCCATGCTTTCCCGAATGCCCATGTATTCAGGTGGTACATCGTTTTTATAATAGAACCCGTCCATGCGGCAAAGATATAGTTAGTCGACCCATCTGGTTTATCTTTACTGCTCAAACCCATCGCATGAAAAAATCAACGCTCTTTATACATGCCGGAGCGCACCCGGATCCCAGTACCGGAGCCATCATGACGCCGATCTACCAAACTTCTACCTACGTGCAGGAGTCGCCAGGCGTAAACAAAGGCTTTGAATACGCCCGTTCGCAAAATCCAACGCGGCAGGCACTGGAAGAAGCATTGGCCCTGATCGAAGAAGGCAACTACGGTTTGGCATTTTCCTCCGGTGTGGCCGCTACCGACGCAGTCATAAAATTGCTGAAGCCGGGTGATGAAGTCATTGCTGCCAATGATATGTATGGTGGTACATACCGACTCTTCAGCAAAATCTTTGAAAAATTTGGAATTGTTTTTCACTATGTGGACATGAACAAGGTGGAAAATGTTGCAGCAGCCATCACCGCGCGCACGCGCTTGATCTGGGCAGAAACGCCTACCAACCCTTTGATGAATATCGCCGACATCCGTGCACTGTCAACACTGGCAAAGCAACACGGAATTCTTTTGTGCGTGGATAACACCTTCGCTTCTCCGGCATTGCAGAATCCCTTGGCTCTGGGCGCCGATATTGTCATGCACTCTGCAACAAAATACTTGAGCGGTCACAGCGATGTGATTCAGGGCGCATTGGTGATGAATGATAAAGCCTTGCGGGACGAGCTGTATTTTATTCAAAAAAGTTGCGGTGCGGTGCCGGGACCCATGGACTGCTTTCTGGTGTTGCGCGGCATCAAAACATTGGGGCTCCGCATGGAACGCCATTCGCAGAACGGTGCTGCGGTTGCTCACTACCTGAAACAACACGATGCCATACAAACCGTCTACTGGCCCGGATTCGAGGAACATCCCGGTCATGCGATCGCCAAAGCACAGATGAAGGATTTTGGAGGCATGATCAGCTTTGAATTGAGAAACGACAGCATGGAAGCAGCCAAAGCGGTACTTTCCACTACCCATTTATTTTCCCTGGCCGAAAGCCTCGGTGGTGTGGAGTCTCTCATCAACCATCCTGCGAGCATGACCCACGCTTCAATTCCAAGAGAAGAACGGATCAAGAACGGCTTGAGTGATACGCTGATTCGTTTGTCGGTGGGAATTGAAGATGCCGACGATCTGATCGCTGATCTGGAACAGGCGATACACCATTCCCTGGGTTAAATGCCGCAATCCACTACAGCAATCGATCCGGGTGTTATCCAACTGCTCAATCAACAGTTGAAGCGGTTCAATCAGCCAACGTTCATCGAAAAAGATCCCATCAGCATCCCGCATGCGTTTTCACACCAACAGGACATTGAAATTGCGGGATTGTTTGCAGCGCTGTTTGCGTGGGGCAACCGAACTACCATCATACTCAAGAGCAAAGCGTTGATGAAGCAAATGGACAATGCTCCGTATCAATTCATAAAAGGGCATACGGACCGTGATTTAAAAAAGCTGGTCGATTTCAAGCACCGCACATTCAACGCAACCGACCTGCTTCACCTGATCCGTTTTTTGCATCATCACTATCAACACCATGAGAGTCTCGAGACAGCATTTACCGAAGGGTTTTCGACGCATGACGAAACCACAGAAGGGGCATTGGTAAACTTTCATCGTGCATGCTTTTCATTGGAGGATAGTCCCCCGCGCACCCGCAAACACATTTCCACGCCTGCGTCCGGTTCTTCGTGCAAGCGACTCAACATGTTTCTGCGCTGGATGGTGAGGCGTGATCCCTCGGGTGTCGACTTTGGAATCTGGAAGGGGATACGCAGCGACCAACTGGTGTGTCCGCTCGACATTCATGTACAACGGGTAGCGGTGCAGCTGGGACTCATCACGGATCAAAAGTCGGATTGGAAAACAGCAGTAGCATTGACGCATCGATTGAAAGAGTTGGACCCACACGATCCGGTCAAATACGATATCGCACTCTTCAGCATGGGTGCGAATCCCGCGTAATGATTAACTTTGTTCCCTCAAGAACAGCTCTGATGTCAACATCTCATTTGTCTGAACAAGAAATCATCCGCCGCGAAAAATTGGCCGCCCTGCAATCGATCGGCATTGATCCCTATCCTGCACCGGCATTCCCCGTATCCACCAGTTCCATCCGCATCAAATCAGGCTACCTGGGCGAGGAGAACAAAGCAGATTTTGCAGATGTACGATTGGCTGGTCGACTCATGAGTATTCGCGATATGGGAAAAGCATGTTTTGCCGTGCTGCAAGATCATGCAGGCAAGATTCAGATTTATGTAAAACGCGATGAGATTTGTCCTACCGACGACAAAACCCTTTACGATAAACTCTGGAAGTCGCTTGACATCGGCGACATCATCGGTATCCAAGGATATGTATTCACCACGAAAACCGGTGAAACATCCGTGCATGTGCAATCCCTCACCTTGTTGAGCAAAGCGCTCAAGCCACTTCCGGTGGTGAAAGAAAAAGAAGGCGAAACCTTTGATGCCGTCACGGATCCGGAATTCAAATACCGCCAACGATATGCCGACCTCATCATCAATCCGGAAGTCAAAGAAACATTTCTTAAGCGCTCGAAGCTGATCAATTCCATCAAAGAATTTTTGAACGATCGCGGGGCCATAGAAGTCGATACCCCGGTTTTGCAAAGCATACCCGGCGGTGCAGCGGCACGGCCTTTCACTACGCATCACAATGCACTGGACATTCCCATGTACTTGAGAATTGCCAATGAACTCTATTTGAAGCGGCTCATTGTGGGTGGTTTTGATTGGGTTTACGAATTTTCCAGAAACTTCAGGAACGAGGGCATGGACCGTACGCACAATCCGGAGTTTACCGTACTGGAGTTTTATACAGCCTACAAAGACTATCTCTGGATGATGGACACCACCGAGCAGTTGCTGGAAAAAGCAGCCATCGATGTGAACGGAACGACCGATGTGGTGGTGGATGGAAAAACAATCAGTTTCAAAGCCCCCTTCCAGCGTGTCACCATGTTCGATGCCATCAAGGAACATACCGGATTTGACATCAGCAACATGGATGAAGCCGGCATTCGCGATGTGTGTAAGCAACTGGGCATTCATGTAGAGAACAGCATGGGCAAGGGCAAACTCATCGATGAGATTTTTGGCGAGACCTGTGAACATCATTATATACAACCCACTTTCATCATGGACTATCCGATCGAGATGAGTCCCCTTACCAAAAAACACCGCAGTAAAGCGGGACTGGTTGAGCGCTTTGAATTGATGGTGAATGGGAAAGAAATCGCTAACGCCTACTCCGAATTAAACGACCCCATTGATCAACGGGCACGGTTTGAAGAACAACTTAAACTGATGGAGCGCGGCGACGATGAAGCGATGTTCATTGACCACGATTTCCTTCGTGCATTGGAATACGGTATGCCACCCACTGCAGGCATCGGTTTTGGAATCGACCGACTGTGCATGCTGCTCACCAATCAGCCTTCCATTCAGGATGTTTTGCTGTTTCCAATGATGAAACCGGAAAACTAATTTCGAACTTTCATCACCCCATTCATCAACGTCCAGTGACCAGGGAAAGTGCAGACATATGGGTAATCCCCTACAGCTGAAGGCGCCTTGAATGTGAGTCGATAAGATTGTCCAGGATTGACCAACGGCGTGGAGTACAATACTTCTGCTAATGCAGGGACATAATTTTTTTCTGCTCCTTTATCGTCTTTCATCATGGCATCGCCGGCTTTCCCCACTTTCTCCATTGCGCCCGGTCGCGTGACCACCAGGTTGTGTTGCATGGCATCCGGATTCTCGAGGATGATTTCAACCGACTGCCCAGGCTTCACTGTAAATTCTTTTAGGTCATATTTCATGGCCTCGCGGATGGTCTTGATACGGATCACTTTTACATCAGCGGTTGACTTTTCTGTTTTAACAACTCCCCAGGCTTCCATTAATTTGTTCAAACGCTCATTACTATTTTTCGCATTCATTGATGTTAAGAACGTATAATCGGCTGGCTTCAACTTCACCTGTTTGTTTTTATAATTCCACCCCTCAGAAATTGCTTTGATTATACTTGCCCGTGCTTGAGGCTCCATTGCATTTGTTTTCTGGATGATGGCAACCAATGAATCCGCGGGAGCAACCGATGCATAACTTCGAATCGATCGTTCCAGCGCAAATGCATTCATATCAGGAGGACGAACGAAGCGTATTTTCTTTGAAAAATTGTTGTTGTTCTTGTTGACTTCTAAAATTTCATTGGACTTATCCAGGCGTACAGTTAACGTGTATTCGCCAACAACATCCGTGCTGAATGAAATATTTCCCACCCAAGGGCCATTGATGTTTCGGCTGATGGAAACGGTCTCACCGGCTTTAATCCCTTCTTTGAAATTGCGACTCACCTGATCTATTTTTAACCCTTGCCCTTCGAACCGAATATCCAGCGGCACAAAGACATCACCCGGCAAATCGACTGAACCCTGGTTCTTCACCTCTATTGTTACGGCAATTCGCTCACGTACTGCAGGTGAGGCAGGGTCAATTTTAATATCGGCAATCATCAGATCCAATCCCGTGACGTTTGCTGCTGGTATTTTTGAAGTGGTGCTCATTGAGTGTTTGCTATGGTCCATTGGTGGAACGGCAATTGATTGAGTTGCGCTTTTTTTGATGCGTTCTGCTAAATGCTTTTTCATCAGCTTACCACCGTTTGCGTTCAGAACAACAGCAAATGCATCGGGCATCCAGCGATCTTCGACTTCTGCCGATTCATTCATGCGTTTGAAAAAGGCCTGTTCGGCTGCAGTATTCAAGGGCGACTTCGAAAAATATAAGAGTGCGTTCATCACCACCAAAGCATCTTTATCATTCAACAAATCAAATTGCACAATGCGCGAGACGCCACGCTCATTGTGCTCCATCACTTGAATGGCATTCTTGCGCACAGAGGGGGCAGGATGCAAAAGAGCAGCTTCCAGTGTTTGGTCATCCAGCGCACCCAATCCTTTGAGGGTCCATAAGGCATGGATTGCTGTCGCGTTGATTCCAATTTCATCGAGCTGTGTATTGGCGACCATTGCTTTTAGTTGCGGTACCACATCGTTGTTTCCTCTTTCTATCAGCATTCTTTGCGCGTGCATTCGCCAGAACATATTGTCGCTTTTCAATGCAGACAGTAAACTGTTCGCATCATTGCTGTTCAGCTGCATAGGCAGATATGGAAGAGCCTCCTTGTAGGAAACTCGGTAAATACGCCCGTGAGTGAAGTCGCGAAGATCGGTTTCGTAGGCATTGCCGGAACCATTCACAAATCCTTGCGGGACCGGATTGTGCTGAACGATATAGCTGTACCAATCGGCTACCCACACTGCACCATCCGGTCCCACTGCTGCAAAGACAGGAGCAAACCATTCATCTGCACCCGCCATCAAATTGAAAGCTTCTTTATCGCTGTAGTCGGTCCCTTTTCGTACCAGGTTGTTCTGGTGCAGAACATGCCCGGTAGGTTCTGCAACAAACGCAATGCTGTTCCAGTATTTTTTTGGAAACGCACGAGCGGTATAAAAATGATGTCCTGCTGCTGCAGTGAATCCACCGAATGCATCCACTTGTCGCACTTTCTCCGTGATGGGTTTCATATCCCGATGGGTATCTGTACTCCTGCTGCCGTTTTCTATATTGTTTGCGGAACTGAAGTACCGGTTGGGAATCGCCATGTACCATCCGTGCGAATTGTTGGCAGTCGACCCAAACACATCATTCGTTTCATTGAAACCAAATCCCCAGGTATTGTTGGAGGTAGAGGTCATCCATTCCAGCTGACTTCCATCAGGTTTGAATCGGAAAAATGCCTGACCGAACTGCAGGGTATCTTTAGAGTGGCCCACTTCCCCCTTGAATCCCGAATACCCAACGCAACCCCAGATCCAGTTGTCGAATCCATAATGCAGATTCGAGGGACCCGCATGGGTATCGAAGGTTCCGAATCCGGAAAACAATATTTTCTTTTCATCTGCAACATCATCTCCGTTCGTGTCTTTCAAAAACAGCATATGAGGCGCCTGTGACACAATCAGTCCACCATTGGCAAACACCATTCCGGTCGGTATGCTCAATCCCTCCGCAAATCGGGTAAACTTATCTGCCTTACCATCCTTGTCTGTGTCCTCACAAATAAGAATATAATCGCTTCCGCCATTTTCTTTGCGTTCGTTGGGATAATCTTGGGTGATGAGTACGTACATTCTTCCTTTCTCATCCCAGCTCATGGCAATAGGATGCATCACATTGGGTTCTGCTGCGAAGAGTTCCAGTTTAAAATCAACCGGGACTTGAATGTGTTTCATTGATTCTTCCGGCGATAGCGGAAGCTGCTGCAGCTGGGCACCCGGACGTTTTTCATAATTGGGAAGCGAGGCCTCTTTGTAGTCAAACGGTTGTGGTTTTCGTGCGATATAGGACATATACGCGTTATCGTTTAACGTCCATAAAATTGCATAATACAATAGATCCTGAAACCCTTTTGCGCCCCATGTGCGTTCATCGTGTCCCAACGCTGTATAAAAAACTTTTCCTTGTCCGTATCGGCGCGTCCAGGCATAAGGCTCTGTTTTAGCATCAGGACGGTCACGGTATTGATCTGCTTTGATTTCCCGGGTAGCCAGCACAGCATTATCGGGTTGAAGGTGGCTGTGCAAATAGGTTTCATCATACACCGTGAACGGTTGCATGGATTTCATGATGCCACTCTCCGGTTGTACAATATTTAAGGTTATGGAATCCATGGTATGCCGCCAGAATTGTCCCCCAACCAATTTCACGTACGCATCCGAGTTTCTGAAACAATACGATGCACAATGGATGGGAAGAAATCCCTTGCCGGATGCCACAAAATCCAGCAATGCTTTTTCAGCATCGGGTTGGATGCTGTCCCAATTGGCATAGATCATCAACGCATCATACTTGCGCAAATTGGCCCCGTTGAGATCGGATAGCTGATCGGTGTAGGTGATGTTGATTCCTTTTGGACCGAGTGCAGCCATCAGGGTTGGTACACGCTCAATGGGACGATGATGTCCGTTATCACCCAGAAACAAGACTTCAACGCGCCGACCTTTCTGTGCAAAGACAGAAGTGGAGAGTAATAAGAAAATCCATAAGCGAGTAAACATAACGGTTGTAGGTTGTAAGTTGTAGGTTGTTGGTTAAAGGTTGAAGTTGGGGACTTGAATCAGTGCACCACCCTGCAAGGCCGATTCATGCGCGAGGATGCCCACAGAAGTCCAGTTCGCTGATTGGGCTGCATTGGGAAACGGATCTCGATCTTCAACCAAGGCCATTAAAAATTCATGAGCGAGGTGCGGATGTGAGCCTCCATGTCCCGCTCCCTGGGTAAAACTCAAGTGGGTATTTTCAGCAACATCATACACACCTTTTGTCGTGAAATCCCGGATGCCCTCTGGAAGCAGGTGCGCATAATCAGGCACCTTCACCTTTTTCGGAATTTCATGTTCAGGCAACTTCGCCGTATGCAGCACATGTTCTTCATCTTCAATCAGACTCCATTCAAAGGATTTTTTTGATCCGTAAACTTCAAAACTTTCGCGGTATTGTCGCGCAACATCAAACAATGATCGATAGACATAGGCACTGAGATCAGAATTTTTGAACTTGATGTGCGCTGATTCAACGGCAAATGGTGAATTGTGAATTTTTGCGAGCTCTTCACGAATGGTCCCTGAACCAAAACAAGAAACATATTCCGCTTCAAGTTTTAACAGACCCGCGACTGGTCCTACACAATGTGTTGCATAATGCATGGGGGGCAATCCCGGCCAGTAATCGGGCCATCCGTCCATGTCCTGTTGGTGTGATGCTTTCAAAAACTGCACTTTTCCCAACTCTCCTTTTTCATGGAGTTCTTTCACATACAGAAATTCACGCGCATACACCACCGTTTCCATCATCATGTATTTCTTGCCTGTCTTTTTGCATGCTTTCACAATCTTCATACAATCTTCAACACTGGTCGCCATAGGCACCGTGCAGGCCACGTGTTTACCCGCATACAAAGCCTTGAGCGATTGTTCTGCATGATTGGGAATGGGGGAGTTGATGTGGACCGCATCCACATGAGGATCGTTCAACAAGTCATCGTAATTCGTATATCGTTTTTCAATACCAAAGGCATTGCCGATGGCATTGAGTTTGGTTTCGGTACGCTGACAAATGGCATACATGTTGGCGTGAGGATGCCGTTGGTAAATGGGAATGAACTCTGCACCAAATCCGAGTCCTACTATAGCCACATTGATCTTCATAATTAGATAAGTTGTTTGATGTATTGGATGCTTTGTTTGGCCAACTCCATTTCCGAATCAAACATTTTTCTCCAGATGTTGGCAGCAGTGAGTCGGGTACTGAATGCTTCTACACTCATCATGCCGGTATAGTGGATGGACTGCAATGCAGCGATCGTAGATGCAAAATCGATTTGACCGCTGCCGATGGTAGAGCGATCGTTTTCGGAGAGTTGCACATGAACAATGCGGTCGCCTGCTGATCGAATCGCTGACAACGGATCTTTCTCCTCAATGTTGGCATGGAAGGTATCGAACATCATTTTACAATGGGGGTGTTGAACCGCATCGATCAATGCAATCAGTTCAGCAGTCGACGTTACCAGATAGCTTTCAAACCGGTTCAGGTACTCGAGTCCGATGATAATACCCATTGACTTTGCATGTTCTGCCAACTCCCACAGTTGTTCTTGTGCCCGGCCCAACTCTTGAGCGGTGGGACCCTTTCCCGAAAAAACAGAAAGGGAGGAGTGAAGCGGTCCCGTAAGCAACCGCGCGCCAAGTGCAGCGGAGCAGTCGACTATGCGCTTATTGTACTCCAGGGTTTTCTTCCGCATGGATGCATCAGCACTGATCAGTTGATGTGCTGCTGTATTCAATGAAACGGCTACCCGGTCCATTTCCAATACATCGAGCTCCCTTCCCCATTTTTTCCATTTCCCTTCATCGGTATCCAAAACAGGTACTTCTACTCCATCGTATCCCATCTCGCGCAATGCAGAAAGGAGCGGCATATGCGAATCATTCATTTCCGTTCCCCACAGCAAAAGGTTCATTCCGATTGAATTGGGCATGGTAGTTTTTTGGGATTTTCAATATAGTGATATAAATTCATTGAAACAACCGACTGCTTATGCCTGCCGCACAACGTTTTACCGCACTGGACGTGTTCAGGGGGATGACCCTCTGCTTCATGATCATCGTCAATAACCAATACGGTCCCATCGCCTATGCACCCCTTGAACATGCGGAGTGGGATGGATTTACACCAACCGATCTGGTCTTTCCCTCTTTTCTGTTTGCAGTCGGCAACGCCATGGCCTTCACCATGCCCCGTTTGCAATCGATGGGGAATGCAGCCGTGCTGACCAAAATCCTGAAGCGAACCTTCTTGATTTTTTTGATTGGTTTCTTGCTGTACTGGTTTCCGTTTGTGGACAGGCCCCTTGAAAACACGCGCATTCTGGGTGTTTTGCAACGGATCGCACTGTGTTACGGAATGTGTGCCTTACTCATTCACTACTGCTCAACGCGCACGGTGCAAACCATTGCCGTATTGATCTTGATTGGTTATTGGGCGCTGTTATACGCTGGAGGAGATTATACGATGCTGGGAAATATTGGCACAACAGTCGACAAGCTCCTTCTGGGCGAAAGCCACATGTACAAAGGCGAGGGTGTTGCATTTGATCCGGAAGGATTCCTGAGCACTTTTCCATCGATGGTCAATGTGCTGATTGGGTACTACGCGGGTGTGGCGCTGAGGGACAAGGGGACCGAATGGGAGACCATTACCAGAATCCTTATAGCAGGAGTCGTCCTGATGGCCATTGCCTATTGCTGGAATTATTGCCTGCCGATCAATAAAAAACTATGGACCGGTTCGTTTGTACTCTATACCTGCGGAATGGACCTGATGCTGATCGGATTTCTGGTATTCCTGCTGGACAAGACTCCCTATAAAAAGAACTGGACCTACTTTTTTGAGGTCTTTGGCAAGAATCCTCTGTTCATTTATATTTTATCGGGACTCATCCCGGACATCATGGGCATCGTTAAAATCGGAGAGAACAGCCTCAGCCAAACCATTGCCATTGGGTTCTACCAGGGCATTGCTCCGGGCGCCCTGGGTACATTTCTTTACTCCTTCAGCTTCATGTTTTTGTGCTGGCTGATCGGGTACATCATGGACAAACGGAATTGGTACGTCAGGGTTTAACAGCCCTAAATCGCTTCAATTCGTTATTTTTGAGGTTCGCAAGAAATCAGTATGGAATACAATACCACAAGAGGTCACCTTGAAATGAGGGAATATGGCCGGCATGTTCAGCAGATGGTCGACCACCTGTTGACCATTGAGGACAAGGAAAGGAGGCAAAAGAATGCGCATGCTGTCATTGAGTTGATGGGCTTCTTGAATCCCCACTTAAAAAACGTAGAAGATTACCGCCACAAGTTGTGGGATCACCTGTTTTTGATATCCGACTTCAAATTGGAAGTAGACAGTCCCTACCCCATCCCCACCCGGGAATCCTTAAAAGCAAAGCCCAAGCCGCTTCCCTATCCTAAGCGCTATCCCCGCTATTCGCATTTGGGTAAACACCTGGAGCTGGTCATCAACAAAGCAATGGCCGAACAGAACGAAGAGAAACGTTCCGGATTTGCGCACATCATCGCCTACTACATGAAGCTGGCCTATAATACTTGGCACAAGGAACTCATTCCAGACGAAAGCATTCGCAGTGAATTGAACGCCATTACACAGGGACAACTGGAATTCACCAGCACCCCGTTTGTAAAAGCGTACCGTGAATTCGACGACCGTTTCGCAAAACGCGGCAAAGGCGGTTTCCAGCAACGCAACAACCGCATGGGCGGCGGAAAGACCAGGCCTCCACAAAAGTTTCAAAAGAAACGATTTAATTAAGCGCATTCCTTAACCCGATCGCATGAAAGCCTTTGAAGTGCACGGCGGCAATCGACTCAAGGGCAGCATTGTGCCCCAGGGTGCAAAGAACGAAGCCCTGCAAATCATCAGTGCTGTATTGCTTACGCCCGAGCCGGTTACCCTGCACAATATCCCAGATATTCTAGACGTGAACCTGCTCATTGACCTGCTTGCAGAGTTGGGTGTGAGCGTGGATCGCCGCGATCATCACACCGCCGTGTTTCAGGCAAAAGATGTCATACTGGAAAAACTGGAAGACCCGGCATTTCAAAAAAGCAGTTCCCGTTTGCGCGGATCGGTGATGATTGCTGGTCCCCTGTTGGCCCGATTCAAAAAAGCCTTCATCCCCAAACCCGGTGGCGATAAAATAGGAAGACGACGCCTTGATACACACATCATTGGTTTTGAAAAACTGGGCGTGCGTTTTGAGTACGTACAGGGAGAAGGATTTTTTCGATTGAAGGCCGATGCCTTGAAGGGCACACACATGTTATTGGATGAGCCATCGGTAACCGGCACAGCCAACATTGTCTTTGCAGCAGTCATGGCAAAGGGTACCACCACTATCTACAATGCCGCCTGCGAACCGTATATCCAGCAGCTGTGCAAAATGCTCAACCGCATGGGCGCAAAGATCAGCGGGGTGGGTTCCAATCTGCTCACCATTGAAGGAGTGGAAGCATTGGGAGGGACGGAACATACGATGTTGTCCGACATGATAGAAGTCGGTTCCTTCATAGGACTCGCAGCCATGACGCAAAGCGAGCTGATCATCAAAGATGCAGGCATTGAACACCTGGGCATCATCCCGGAGAAGTTCAGGCAACTGGGCATTGATCTTGAATACTCCCATGATGATATCATCGTACATGCGCAGGATGTATATGAAATACACAAGTTCATTGACGGATCGGTATTGACGATTTACGATCATCCCTGGCCTGGAATGACACCGGATTTGCTCAGCATCATATTGGTCGTTGCCACACAGGCGAGGGGCAGCGTGCTCATTCATCAAAAAATGTTTGAGAGCCGATTGTTTTTTGTCGACAAGCTCATCGACATGGGGGCGCGCATCATCCTCTGCGATCCTCATCGTGCAGCGGTGATTGGACTGGAGCGGGAGCAACCGCTTCGCGGCATCACCATGAGCAGTCCAGATATCCGTGCAGGCGTCGCATTGCTGATAGCCGCACTGAGCGCCGAAGGAAAAAGCATCATTCAAAATATCGAACAGATCGATCGCGGTTACCAGTATATTGATAAGCGGTTACTGGCATTGGGTGCAGACATTAAACGAATCGAAGCCTGATGCCTGATACCGCTTCGCATAAAATCATCATACTCGCAGCTCCTTCCGGTGCAGGAAAGACCAGCATCAAAACGAAGTTGATGGAAAAGATGGGAGACCACCTCTCGTTCAGCATTTCTGCTACTACCCGTGCCATAAGAGGCAATGAAAAAGACGGCGTAGACTATTTCTATATGGATGAGGCCGCCTTTCAATCCATCATCCATGCCGATGGATTCATTGAACACGAGATGGTGTATCCGGGACTGTATTACGGAACCACCAAAGCAGAAATGGATCGGATTTGGGGAGAGGGGAAATACCCGCTGCTGGACATCGACGTAAAAGGTGCGCTGAATGTGAAGAAGAAATTCGGGAAGGATGTACTGGCTATTTTCATTGATCCTCCTTCTCTCGACGTATTGCGTGAGCGCCTTCAGAAAAGAGGAACCGATACTGAAGAACAGATTGCGATGCGCGTAAGAAAAGCCGAATACGAACTTGATTTTCGGTCCCAGTTTGATCATTGTGTCGTGAACCACGATTTGCATTCTGCAACAGCAGAGGTGATGGAATTGGTCAAGTCCTTCATCGGATGAAAAAAGGCGCAGATTACTTAATTTCGTCCCCTGCCACCGAGCGGGTCCCGTAGTTCAATGGATAGAATAGAAGTTTCCTAAACTTTAGATACAGGTTCGATTCCTGTCGGGACTACAGTATTTCATTGGTTTTCAATGTATTATGAAATTATATTGAAATAAGGGGTACTTACACTACCACTAAAGCTCCTGGAACAGCTTTAATTTTTTTTAGCGAAGCTACCTGATTGAATGCTATAAGAATACTCAAACAAATAAGAGTAGTTATTATAATACCCAAATGTGAATAATTAAAGGCATTGACTAATTCGTTAAAAAATCCCAAATCTTCTTTAATCACTAGACTGAAGTTGAAAAAATCACCTTCATGCTCTATGTCGTAACCTATCGCATGAGGTATTTCTTTTTTAATAATTATGATTCCAATCCCCGTTAGCATTCCATCAATTACGCCTGATGGAAAATAATTAGAGATATTGCCTGCTTTGGCAAAACCAAGTATTATTTGGAAAAGACCTGCCAACATTAGGGATAATATAAACGCCTCAAATCCTAGATCATTGATCGCAAGCAGTACAATAGCAATTAGCCCAGCCGCTGGCCCACTAACACTTACATTTGAGTTACTCAGAAGACCAACTACTATTCCTCCAATGATCCCTGTAATTATACCAGCAAGAGGGGGAGCCCCACTTGCAATTGCAATTCCTAAACAAAGAGGTAGTGCTACCAAAAAAACTACCAAACCTGACTTCGCGTCTGCTTGTACGGATGAAAATAATTTATTTTTCATTAAAAATCTTTTAGAGTACTTGATCAATTATAAAGTGTGATGCTGCCTTAACATAGATGCATTTCAAATCTTATCTTACCTAAAAAATCAACTAGTAGCTGAATTTGGGTTGTAGGGAAGGGAAGAGTGATGTAAGCAAATTTTTACTTTTTTTGATTTTTCATCTATTTTGAAAACAAAACTTTTATTGACAAAAATTTCTCTTCGGGTTGAAATGAAATGAACATTACATTGTACAATTGCCAAATCCGCTCTCAGAATATAATCTACATCGGTAAACCAGACCTTTAACCAAGGTTCTAATAAAAAACCATGGTCATTCGGATATAAGTTATTTTTTCCAATAAAGTAAGACAATGCTCCCTCTTGCGTTGGTCTAAAGGTTTGCTCCCCTGATGTGAGGGTAGGCTTGAAAAGGACCTTTCCATTTTCGTAATCATATGCCGCATTTAAAACCTGTTTTGCAAAAGCCATAACATCCCCTCCATCGGTATGAACTTTCCCTGTGGCAATTACTGCATCGCACCAGGCTTGTAAAGTTATTTCTACCATTTGCTCATTAAATTGATTCTTGATGTTTTCCATTTTTTATTTTTTAATTGATTTTATAAAAAGTTTTTAAGTTGAATTGAGATTGGCATACACTTAGTTTGAAGAAATTTTTTTAAGATATTAACCAAAAAAAATTCTTAAAAGGATGTGCTCTTTAATTACCTACGTTTAAACAAGTATTTGGAACCGTGACAAGTACTCAGGTAGGTAATGAAAGCTCAGCAATAATTCGGAGGAGGAGTTGATTTTTCCAAGCTGGGAGCATCAGGCATGTTCAAATGCAGCGGACAAAATGGAGGAAGTAATACGCTAGAAAGTGTTGTGTTCAAATAAAGATAAAATTGGTTAGTGATATCTTTTTTTTCTTCCTTAATTTCATTAATTTGATTTGAGCTACTTTTTTCCTCGCCTAATTCAAGAAGAATTATATGGCTTTGTACGAGGAACGAATTTGCTAATGGAAGTGCAATGGTAAGGGAAAAAACAACCAAAAATATGGAAGCGGCTTTTTTCATCGTTTTCAAAAATATTCATTTTCAGGCTTTATGTCAAAGAATTATAAATAATTAATTTGAGCCTTACTTACAGGCCCCTAAGGCACTGAATTTCAATTTATGTCTAAAAATTCCACCGTTACTACCCACAATCTGGTCATAACCCGGCTTTTTTTAGACTTTTTTAAAAGTGAAAAATTTTCAGGGTTTTTACTAATTGGATGCACCGGACTATCGCTCTTATTGGCTAATTCTTCCTGGGGAGATGCCTATGCACATTTTTGGCATCAACCACTGGCTGGTTTAACGGTAGAGCTGTGGATCAATGATGGATTGATGGCCAATAATTCGAACGCATTCCTGTCAGGACTACTTGCTATTTTAGAAAATAATAATGGTTTAAAAGAATAATTTATAGACCACTAAAAATCAATCAGGCAAGTCAAATCAGCCCTAACTTCGTTAGAACCAACGGTAATCAAGTCTACACTATATAATTGATTTTCTATTTATTATATAATTATGTAGATATAAGGGGGCCTAGTAATCGTCAAAGAAAGTGGGTAATATAGTTGTAAAAATTTATTATTTAAATATAGAAATATCTTTTTAAAAAATAATTGTTTCGTCTATAAAGCACAGAAAGGTGCACAGTTTTTTGAATGTTCCCTGAAATCTTCTCTTTCGAATTATCCATGTTATAAGATAAGTGAAGAGAGGGGGAAAATAAAAATTAACTTCCTCTCGCACCACCTGTTTTGATAGGCTTCTTTATTCCGCCAGATGATTTGCTGTTTGATTTTGTAATAAACTTTGAAGCTCCAGACTGAGCGTTGGCTTTGGTATTTTTATTAATGCTTTTCGCCTCAATCTTTTTATTGATATGAAATCCCATGTTATTTATTTATCCATAAGGTAGTAAAAATTTAAGATTATGGAGTATCTAATAGTGAATTGTAGATAATTATTGGTATATTCATTAACAAATTCATTCAAGCATGTTTAAAAAATTCACTGCTGCAGATATATTAATGCTGGTTGCTGCTTTTCTGTCTCTGATATTTTCAGAACTATTATGGTTCAAAGGAGAGCAAGAATCAGCCATTTTTGTTGGCTTGTGGGTACCTTCTATCTTGGGGTTTGCTATTCTGCTTAAATTGATTCAAAACCAGAAAAATGACTGATATCATACCTATTTTCGCTGCAGTCGTCACTTTTTTATTTTCTTTGGGATTCTTGCTGATCCTACGAAGCTTGAAATCAGATAAATAGATCTAGCTGCCCTCTATGTATTTCTCCTGCTCAAAACAGCATTGAAACAATTAATCTGTTTGATTCCTGCTTTGTGCACCGCGAAGACTGTATAGGTAAAAAGATACAATGGCAAACATAAAGCCAGCCAATACTGAACTGCGGGCGATTGCAGAAGTATATGCCTGCGAGGATGGGAAAACAAAGTTTATGAACTATTTTGCAGCAGCCTGGAGCAAAGTGTTGAACCTGGATCGATTCGATTTGCAGTAAATTGAACTAGCGTCGTATATTCCTCAAAAGGAAAAATATTTTGAAAACGTCTAACTTTTAGTCATTATAAGTTAATCGAAAGATAATTGACTACCTTCATCGCATGATCGCAAAGTGGCTCCCCTTTTTCATGCTTCTGGCGGGAGCTATCCCCTCATCGTCCCATGCTGAATCTCAACAGGATACCCTAATCTCCAATAGCCTGCTCTACAGCGGGACCGAGTACATCAAACAATTCAATCAACTAAAAGGAACTCCGTTTCTCCCAACTGCCTCCAATAAAGGATCAGTCCGCTACCAGGATAACTGGTACAAAGACATTGATCTGCTGTACGACTGCCAGGACGACTGGGTCATCGTGCGAGACGCACAGGGTTTGCTTAAACTGCGACTGGTTCACGAAAAACTACAGGCCTTTGATGTAGATGGACATTCATTTATCAAACTCAAACTGCTCACCAAAGAAGGAGAGTTCTACGAAAAATTCTATGAGGGTCGCCGCATGCTCCTCATGCAATGGAAGAAAAATCTTGAACTGGATGCAAACGAACAACCCATCTATGACCTCAGAAAAACGCTGTTCATCCTCGATAAAGGAACAATCGTTCCCCTGGACCGGTCCTCCGACCTGCTGACCATCGCTTCTGCTCACAAACGGGAATTGAAACGGCTGATTCGGGAAAATAAACTCTCTTTCAAAAAAGATCCTGTCAAGGCCGCCCTTGTACTGATCAAAGAAACAGAGCGAAACAATTGGTGAAAAAAATCATTTCCATACTGCTGTTCATCGCACTGGCTAAGGTGGGCCAGGCCCAGAAACGATCGCCGTTCGATAGCCTGATTACCGTGCTGGAACAACAATTCAGGGTTACCTTTTTTTATAATCCCTCTCAAACCAGTGGACTGAGCATTCCTCCTTCCTCAGGCAGCCTGGAACAGATGCTTCAGATTACACTCGAAGGAACAGGACTGAACTTTTACCGCTCGTATCAGAACCAGGTCTTCATTTATAGAGGAAACACCCCCTTATTTACACCTCTGGCCAAAGACTTTTTTCAGCCCAAGCCCAATCAAAAAATCGACAGCTCCCAATTCAACATTCAAGAAGAGGTAGCTACCCCGATTGAAAATAAAATCTATATCATCGGTACGAAAGGAGGAGCGGGATCTACTGCCGTAGTATCGGGCTATGTTCGTGATTCCCGAAGCGGAGAACCCATCGGCTCTACCTCCATCACCCTGGAAGGCAGTCAGGCCGGAGTTTCTACAGATGCATTTGGATTTTATTCCATCACCGTCCCTAAAGGTCGGCAAACCATTCGCATCAGCAGTGTAGGCATGAAAGAACTAACCCGACAACTCAATGTGCAGGGAAATGGAAAGTTGAATATAGAAATGCAAGAAGAGATCCGCAGCCTCAAAGCAGCGGTGATCATTGCACAAAAACAATCGAATGTCCGGGGCATGCAAATGGGTGTTGAACGATTGAGCATGCGAGCCATCAAGTCCATCCCGGCCGTACTCGGCGAAACCGATATCCTTCGGTCCATTCAAACCCTTCCCGGTGTTACCACTGTCGGCGAGGGTACCGCTGGCTACAACGTACGCGGCGGCGGGGCAGACCAAAACCTGATCCTGCTCAACGATATGACCATCTTCAATCCCACCCACCTGTTTGGCTTCTTCTCTGCGGTAGATGCTGAAGTGGTGAGGGGACTGGAACTCTATAAAAGCGCCATACCCGAACGCTTAGGAGGCAGAATTTCTTCCATCATGGACATCAGTACCCGCGATGGCAATGCCAAACGGTTCACCGCCAGTGCAGGCATTGGCCCCCTCACCAGCAAGTTCACAGCGGAAGGTCCACTCGGTTCGAAAAAAACCACCTTCCTGGTGGGCGGTCGGACCACCTACTCCAACTGGTTCATGAAATACCTTCCCAACAGTTTTGATAAGAGCAAAGTGGGATTCAGCGACCTGATGGTGAATATTTCACATGAACTTTCCGAAAAAGATCACCTTTACCTGTCCGGTTACATCAGCAATGACATGTTCCGCCTCAATCAGGATTCGACCTATTCCTATTCCAACCGGAACGTTCGACTGAAATGGAAACACAATTTTACCGACAAGTTCTACAACGTGCTCTCTGCCGGTATCGATCAATACGATTACTCCGTTAAAGGCCGCAACAATCCAAAAGACGCTTTCGATCTTCGCTTCGGTATCCATCAATTCAGCGTGAAAAGCGATTTCAAATACGCCCCAAGCAACCGCAACGAAGTCAACTTTGGATTCCAGTTTATTCAATATGACCTGAATCCGGGTTCGCTTAAGCCCACCGATCCGCTATCGGTTGTTACAACTAAAATTCTTCAGCAAGAAAAAGCAAGCGAATCATCGCTCTACCTCGGCGATCAATATCGGCTCAACAATAAGATTTCTGTGCAGGGCGGAGTCCGGTACAGCTTTTACAGGACGGGAGGACCCAGAGAGTCTTTTGTCTACGAGGAAGGAAAACCCCGGTCTGTAAACACCATCGTGAATTCGGTAACCTATACCCCGGGGCAAACCATTCAAACCTATCATGGCCCGGAGATTCGTGTCTCTGCACGTTACCTGATCAGTCCCAAAACTTCCCTCAAGCTCAGCTACAACACCCTGCGCCAGTACATCCACATGATCACCAACACCACTGCTCTCTCACCTACCGATATCTGGAAACTCAGCGATCAATTCATTCAACCTCAAATCGGTCAGCAAGTTTCGCTTGGCCTCTATACACAACCGGGATCCAAAGGAGATGAATTTTCCATTGAGGCCTACTATAAAACCAGCAAAAATTACCTGGACTATAAAAGTGGCGCCTCTTTGATCATGAATAGCAACCTGGAGCAAGACGTGATCAAGACCAGAGGCAAGGCCTATGGAGTTGAAGTGCTCTACAAAAAACCCAATGGGAAGCTCAACGGCTGGATCAGCTACACCTATTTAAGAAGCTTGTTGCAGGTGGATGATCCTATTGCCGGTGAAACCATCAATAAAGAAAATTTTTACCCTGTAAACTTTGATAAGCCGCATATTGCAAGCGTCGTAGCCAATTACCGGTTCAGCCAACGGGTCAGTGTTTCACTGACATCGAGTTACAGTACAGGTCGACCTGTAACCTATCCCCTCGGCGTTTTCTACATGGGTGGCGCACAACGGGTGTATTACTCCGAACGCAATGCGTTCCGCATTCCTGATTTTTTCCGAACCGATGTTTCCATGATCATTGAAAACAATCACCGACTGACCCAACTGTTTCATGGAGCATGGAGCTTTGGCGTCTATAATATTACCGGAAGAGATAACCCCTATTCAGTATATTTTGTAACCGATGGAAGACAGATCAAAGGATATCAATTGTCAGTCTTCGCCACTCCCATCCCATTTGTCACCTTTAACCTGAAGATCCGATGAGAATGTTTGGTGTCATAGGTTTTTTGATTGTACTGTTTGCAGGGTGCACCAAAGCGCTTGAATTGCCGGATACAAGACCCGATACGTCCATTCTGGTCGTGGAAGGGGATATTCGAACAGGCCCACAGACCGAAAACCGTATTCGCCTGAGTCGACTCAAACCTCTGTTCCAATTCGACGATGTTCCAGAGCGCAATGCTCGCGTTGAAATTGTAGCACAATCAGGAAGTCGGTGGCCCTTGGCGGATAAAAACAACGGGGATTATGCATCCACACTGCAATTGCCCGATAATGTACCACTCGCATTGCGCATCCAAACTGCCGACGGAAAGATCTACGAAACTCCGTTTCAAAATTCAGTGATCGCTCCTGCGGTAGACAGTGTGACGTGGCGACAAGAATCGGATGGTGTTCGGGTATTTGTCCACTCAAAAGATCCGGGAAACAAAACAAAGTACTACCGATGGACCTACTCCGAGACATGGGAAAGGAGAGCATGGTACTATAGTCTTTATGATTTCAAAAATGGGTCAATCGTAGAACGCCCTGCCAGCGATCAGGTCTATACCTGCTGGAAATCAGAAGACGAACAAAATATTCTGGTGAACAACACCGAAGAACTGGGGCAAGACCTGATCAGCTACCAACCCGTTTCGTTTATTCCCAATCAGTCGGAAAAATTATACGTACGATACAGCATCATTGTACGGCAAACCGGACTCACCAAAGAGGCCTATGACTATTGGCAGATCCTGAAAAAAAATACCGAACTCACCGGTTCCATATTTGACGCTCAACCCTCGCAGATGCCGACCAACATTGCATGCACCAACGATAAGTCGCGTGCAGCCATTGGATACATCTCCGTTGGACGGGTTTCTGAAAAACGACTGTTCGTTTTGCACTCCTCCCTCAACCTCTGGCCCATCAGAAATGAACAACAAGGATGCGACGCATTTGAATACCCTCGTTTTTTTGCGGAACGGTTTCTGCAGCAAAACACAAATTATTTGCCTGCATACTTCGTAACTGCAGGCGGTGGATTTGGAGTGGCTCCGAAATCGTGCGTGGACTGCCGACTCACGGGTGGGGATACTGTAAAACCTGATTTTTGGTAACATGTTGAAACGAATTTTCTATATCGCATTCAGTACAACCCTGAGCGGCCTGTTGCACGCACAAGAGGTGAGAACTACTGCTATTCATCTCTGGAACGATCAGAAAGTACACGTCGCAGGGGAAGACGTGTGGGTAGACGGCATTGCTGGACTTGCTCCATTTCAAACAAAAACAATTGTACTTCGCATCATCAACAGAAACGGTACTGCAGTTGCTGAAACAGAAATAATTCCAGAAAACAACCGCATCCAGGGCGTTATAACCCTACCGGAAACACTGGTGAGTGATTATTACTTCATCGATGCATACATCAAGGGAATGTCCTCTACTACTTCACTGTGTCCAATCATGGTCATTCACCCTAATTTACCACCCGTCGAATGCACGCCTCAATTGACAAAAAACGCAAGCATATCTACATCGCCCATTTCAATACAACTCAAAAAGAACAGCGTCGCACCAAGAAGTGCGATAGAGTTCAATACTTCAGGCACTGACCTGCTGTCGCAGATTTCCATTGCTGCAGTTCTCAACGACCGGCTATTGGAGCTTTATGACGAAGATGCAAAAGCACAAACCCTAACAATTGAGCATGTGCAAACGGGGGAACTCAATCAGGAAGGCAGAATATTCAGTGTAGTTGCACTGCAAAATGGTGGCCCCGCCAAAGGAATCAAATTAGTGGCCGCTCATAAAATTCCAAATAGCGCCATCGCTACAGCCCTTACTGATCAAGAGGGAAAAGCACAATTCATCCTTCCACTCAATTTCAATGATGCTGATCTGGTCATTCATCCTGCCAGCAAAGACCAAAAAAACATTCGTATTGTCTTGGCCAATGTAGAACTGCCAGCGACTGCAGTATCTTACCCATGCCTCAAATTAAATGAAAGCATGCGTACAGATTTGGAGTCCAGAATTTTCAACAGCAGAGTAATGAAACGCTATTACGGCAACGCGCTCAGAGCGGTTGAATTGAGCGAGCCCGATAGCAGCGACTTCTATGGCAAACCAGATGTTGTATTTTTTCTGGATGATTATGTGCGTTTTCCGGTTTTGGAAGAAGTGATTTCTGAAATCATTCCGCAGGTAAGGGTCAAGAAAAACAAAGATGAGGTATTGATTCAGGCACTGAATCAACCGCTGAAAGCCTTCTTTGAAGGGCAAGCATTGCTGCTGGTAGATGGCCTCCCCATCAGCAACGCACAACTACTGTTGGATACCGACCCCTTGCTGATCCGATCGATTGAAATTGTGAGTCGCAAATATATCCAAGGAACAATCGAATTCAATGGCATTGTGCATTTCAAAACGTATAAGTCCGATTTAGCGGGACTGAAACCGGATGCTGCCTTACACTACACCTTGAAAACCATACAAGCAAAAACAACCTATTTGCCGGCAGATCATTCCGCAAAAAAGAATCGCATGCCTGATCTCAGGAACATACTTTTTCTGGAAAGAGATGTTGTACCGTCACAACTCAGGGACGGCTTACGTTTTTATGCATCTGACGCGGAAGGAAAATATAAAATCATCCTTAGAGGAATCGACGCACAGAACCAAAGCGTAACGGCATCATCGGTGATTGAAGTCAGAAGGCCGGATTGATCTCTTCTATTGCAATCGATTCAACAACAGTTTCATCGCATCACCTACCCGCAGCTTACAATGTCCAACAGGTTTGGCCGATTCACTCAATTGCTTATTCAACTGATCCACCGCCTGCTGCTTATCCACGCCGCGTGTATTGAGCACCTGTAGCGCACTGGTTGCAATCGCACGGAGATGAGAAGCATGCACCGCTAGGTCTGCAAGAGCGGGACGGGTTTGTGCGATCGACTGCACTTCACGATCACTTGCAATCCATTGGTAAAATAGGTCCCGAACCTCCTGTTTCCATGCAGTATCGGTACGCTGCACATAGGACTGAACGTATTTATGCAGATCCCGAACTGCTTTTTGATCTGGGACGGCAATATCAACCGTTAGTGTATACGGCGAGAAGCGCGTAAAATTATTCAGCTTGTTGCGTTGATATCCTTGAACCGGTTCGAGCCACTGCACAACAGAAGAAAGTGCACGTACATCTTGCAGGCCGGTTAATCGCCGCAGCATCATGTCCCGGTTCTTGAGGTGTGTGCATCCCAAGGCTTCAAGCTGAATGGAAATCAGGTCCATGCGGCGGTACATGTCGTCTACATCCCGCACGGTTGGTGCCGACCATAACCTCTCTGCTATGGCTGCTGTACGTGGCCAGATGCGTGAATCCATGGTTTCAGTCGTTACGTGTTCCGTCCACATGGTCGCCTCCCCACCCAAGATCAATTGTTCTTCCTGTTCGGTGAGCAACCGCTCTCCTTTTTTTATTTTTTCAATAATATCCGATTCAAAACGATTGAAGTTGGCTTCGCTATCGGGGATGATTACTTCATTGCGAAAGGGTATGGGATCGGTGAGGTAATGATACGATGCAGGCTGAACCAAGTCGATATAATACCCTTTTGAAAGGATACTCTTGTAGCCGTTTTTGGCAGACGAGAGTAAAGCTTCCATCCCGCGCCACGACTGAATCACCATGTCTTTGGGCACAGCCGTTTCAATGAGCTGATCGTATCGTCCTGTTTCAAAATAATGCTTGGCGGCAGAATCATTGATTTCTTTCATCAGCACTTCATCCCAGCCGACAGCCACCTTTCCATTTTTTTCCAGAATACCGCGTACGCGTTTATTGAAATAGTTCTGCAGCGCCAAGGTGGTTGTCAGTCCGTTGGCTTTCATGAACGACTGAATCTCAGGATTGCGTTTCCAGTCGCGACCCGTATTCTCATCCCCTCCAATATGAAAATACCGATCGGGGAAAAGCGAGGCGACTTCTGTGAGCAGCCTATCCAAAAAAGTATAGGTCGTTTCTTTTGTTGGATCCAGCGTGGGATCAAACACGCCCCAGTGATCCTGTAACGTGTAGTTGCGCTGCACAGAAGCCAAATGCGGATACGCATAGATGATGGCAGTAGAATGCCCGGGCACATCGATCTCCGGAATCACGCGGATGCCCCGTTGATGAGCATAATCCAGCATCTCATTTATTTGCGCATGCGTGAAATACAGGCCATCCGATGCCAACTCATGCAAGCGCGGAAACACCTTTGATTCAATGCGGTAACCCTGGTCATCGCTGATGTAAAAATGCAGGACATTCATTTTTACAGCTGCCATTGCATCCAGCGTACGCTTGATCACATCCATGGTCATGAAGTGATAAGGTTGTGAGATGAGGAGTCCCCTCCACGCAAACCGGGGGCGGTCTTCTATCTGCGTTCCGCGAAAAAAATATCCGTTGGTATCCGACGCTGTTAGTTGCAATAAGGTTTCAAGTCCCCGAATCGCTCCAATATCGGTTACCGCATGCAGCTGAATGCCGTCGGGCTTCACTTCAAGTCGGTACGATTCATCATCTCCCAACTCCACTTTCCCTTTTCGGTCCACGCGAATCAGCAATCCTTTGTCGCTGATGCGACTGTTTTCATTTACGATCCATGTTTTGAAAAAGATGCCGGTCCGTTCCGATAACCGTTGAAAAAAACGAGTGGCCTCTCTGAGTACCCGCGGATCTGCATCGCCCTTCACCTCAATGGCAAATGATCGCGCAATGCGAAAATCCTGTTGTGTCATGGAATACTGCTGAGGCAACGGCATGAGATCTGGGGTCTGCGCAACAGCACCCACCGCACAACACCATGCAAGAACAATCAGTGAGAGGTGTTTCATGAAAGCACGGCTTTAGCAAGGGATTGCCAGAACGCAGGATATCCGTCCCAATACACAATATTGCATCCCCAGTGTGGACTGGGATCGGAGGTATAGACCAGGACTTTCCCTTTCCCCACAGTGCTCACTACAATAGCCGGATCACCGGTTTCCTTGAAGCGGGCAATCACTGTGCTGTTGTCCAGAGCAACTGTTTTATTGTATCCGAGGATGGGAGGACAACCGGTGAGATCGAGATCGGGACAGAGTTGTTTTCCTTCGGGAGTGATTTCCATTGAAAATCCTTCGGTTGTTTCCACCAGATCTTCGTAATCCAAGCAGCGAACAGGCAGTATTTCAGCGAGCCGGGTTCTTCCCCATCCTCCCTTCCCCAGTTCACCGGTAAAGGAATACCATCCACCCAGGAACATGTAGCGTCCACCTGCGTGAGCATGTTCTACGGATAACCGAATACGATCGGGAAAGGTGAGCACCTCTTTGCCGAACTTGCTGCGGTCAAAGAATTTGGGCGAGAGCTGAAAAAGCTTGGCGTCGACATCGCTGAAGATGATCAGGTCATTATCGATGAGAATATTTTCGTAATCGCCTGGACCCAGCTGATTGTAAAAATCCCAGGCAGATACAGAATTGACCTGGTACTGGGGATCTTTTTCCAACGCGTCTTTGAGCCAGACGCCGTAATTGAAGATTTCGAGTCCTTTGGGACTGTGATGGAATGGGGTTTCAGCGAAAACAGGACCGGTCAACACAGCCCAGTCGCCAACATAATACACTTTTTTCATGGAAAGAAATTGAGTACTCAATATATTGATTTTTATGCTAGATGTGGGTTTTTGTATCTTTGTCGGCTATGAAATTGTACAACTTCTACATTCGCTACCGCCTGATGATCGGCATCATTTTTCTGGTTCTGGCAGTGGCCTCTAATTTGTTCTTTGGATTCTGGCCATCATTGGCGCTGTATATTATTTCGGTCCTCAGCATCTTTACCCATTATTTTATCGGCCCCCTGCGGGTGATTCAGGAATACCTGGAAGAAGGCGATTTTGACGGTGCTGAAAAAATCCTCAACAGCATTCAATACCCCGGACTCCTCTACAAACCCATCCGTTCGGTCTATTATACGCTGAAAGGAAATATTGCCATGACCAAACAGGACTTTGACAGTGCTGAAAAGCACATGAAGAAGAGCCTGGATCTGGGACTTCCCATGAAAGAGGCAGAGGGAGCCAATAAGCTTCAACTGGGCATGATGGCGATGCAGAAAGGCAACATGAAGGAAGGCGAAAGCTTGATTCGGCAAGCCATTCGGTTGGGCATTCCCGATAAAGAAAGTTCAGCCATGGCCTATTTGCAGATGTGCCAGATCATGATGCAAAAAAGAGAATTCAGGGCTGCAAAAGATTTTTTCAGAAAAGCAAAAGCGCAGAAGCCAACAACTACTCAGGTAGTGGACCAGATCAAGCAGATCGAAAAATACATTTCCCGCATGCCGGGATAAGCTTTCGCAACTAGGGCTTTCCAAAAAGCTCCTCGACTCTCTTTTTTCTAAACACAAATATTTCTTCCAGCTGTCGCTTGATGAAGAGTGCAACAGCAATGTCTCCCAGAAATCCCAACGGCGCTTTGTAATGCACGATGTCGGTCATCTCTACCCCGCCATCGACTTCTTTAAAATGGTGCTGATGGTGCCAGAGGGCGTATGGACCAAACCGTTGCTCGTCGACAAAAAATTTACGGTCCTCCACATGCGTGATCTCCGTCATCCAAAACAGAGGAATCCCGAATAAAGGGCGAACTTTATACGTAATAACCTGACCCGCATACATCCCATCGCCATACAGCTCATTGGTGAACTTGAGATGGAGATAATCGGGTGTCATTTGGGCCAAATTCTTAGGATGCGAAAAGAAATCCCAGGCTGCATCGAGGGAGATCGGGACGAATTGTGTTTTTTGAAGTTTGTATACCGCCATGATGCTATTTAAAACAACGCAATGGACAAGTTGTTGTAATTTTCAACCATGACGAGGGAAGAACAACGGGAACTTTTTTTGAAGCAATACGAAGGGTTGAATGCTGCCCAACGGGAGGCCGTCGACAGCATTGAAGGTCCCGTCATGGTCATTGCGGGTCCCGGCACCGGAAAAACCCAGATCCTGGCCATTCGCATCGGAAGAATTCTGATGGAAACGGACACGCGACCGGAAAACATTTTGTGTATGACCTTCACCGATGCGGGTGCAATCGCCATGCGCAGGCGACTGCTAAAGATGATTGGTGCAGATGCCCACCGCGTTCACATCCACACCTACCATTCGTTCTGCAATCAGGTAATCCAGGACAACCTTTCCTATTTTGAAAAGAATGCTCTCGATCCTGTTTCCGAACTCGAATCGATCACCATGGTCCATGAGCTGATCGATGGCTTTAAACAGGGCAACCCGCTGAAACGCTACCGCGGGGATGTCTATTTTGAAACCACCAACCTGCTGAAACTGTTCAGCACCATGAAGCGAGAAGGATGGTCGGCGCAACAAATCAAAGATGCTGCCCGGGACTACCTGGCTTCATTGAAGCATCGCCCGGAATTCATCTACCAGAAAAAATACAAGGAGTTTAACGCGGGCGATCTGAAGCCTGAGAAATACCGCGAGCAGGTGGAAGCAATGGATCGCCTCTGTGCTGCAGTAGATGAATTTGATCGCTATCAGCAAAAAATGATGGAGCGCAAGCGGTACGATTTTGATGACATGATCAACTGGGTCATTCGGGCATTTGATGAAAATAAAAACATGCTCGCCAACTACCAGGAGCAGTTTCAATACGTACTGGTGGATGAATACCAGGACACAAGCGGTATTCAAAACAAGCTGGTCAAGCATTTGATCAGCTACTGGGAGGAGCCCAACATTTTTGTGGTGGGTGATGACGACCAATCGATTTTCCGATTCCAGGGAGCCAACGTGGAGAACATGGCCACCTTCCTCCAGGCCTATCCCGGAATGAAGGTGATCATGCTCACTGAAAACTACCGGTCGGTACAACCCATACTGGATGCTGCCCGCACGGTGATCGATTCCAATCAGGAACGCTTGATCCATCAGGTGGAAGGATTGTCAAAAATCCTAACTACTGCAAAAGAAGAGCTGAAAGCAATTCAAACATTGCCTTCCATTCACGCGTGGAATACGCCACGAGAGGAAATGATTGGGATCACAGACGCCATTGCCCAGCTGGTCGGCAACGGTACCGACCCGCACCGTATTGCGGTGATTTACCGAGAAAATAAATATGGTGAAGAGATCAGCGAATTTCTCCACGCAAAAGGTATTTCGTATTACAGCAAGCGAAGCCTGAACCTGCTTCAGATCAACCTGATTCGAAAACTGATTCGATTATTTGAATACCTGGATGCTGAAATGGATATTCCCTTCAGTGGTGATCAAATGTTGTTCGAGATACTGCATTACGATTGGTTCGGTATTCGTCCCTTGGAAATTGCCCAACTCAGCTTGGAGAACAACGAACGGGGATATAAAAAAGCAGTGACTGGATTTCGCAGGATCATTGAAGAAAAAAGAAAGGGTGCAGGTGCAACACTGTTCGATTCAGCCATTTCTCCTCAGCTTTCAAAAGCTGGAGAGGTAGTTGAAGGATTGATTGGAGCAGTTCACAATATAACCCTACAGCAATTGCTGGATCGCATCATCCGCGATACCGGTGTGCTGTCTTCCATCATGCGTTCCAATGATCCGCACTGGGAATTGCAGGTCCTCACGACGTTCTTTGATTTTTTGAAAGACGAAACCCGAAGAAACCCTTCGTTGAGTCTTGCTTCATTCATGAAGATCATCCGCATGATGAAGAAAGAGGAGATCGCGCTTCCAATTGTGCAGGTAGGCGGAAACGAAAAAGGAGTGAATTTACTTACTGTACACGGTTCAAAGGGACTGGAATTTGAACATGTGTTTGTAGCCGGCACCAATTCGGTATTCTGGGAAAATAAAAAAGTCAACAGCGGAGGATATAAAATTCCCGATACATTATTTCAGGTGCACCAAGAGGGAGATCGGCTGGAAGAACTCAGGAGATTGTTTTATGTCGCCCTCACCCGCGCCGAACAACACCTGTGCGTTTCCTATGCCAAATCTCGGGAGGACGGCAAAGGACTGGAGCCCAGTCAGTTCATAGAAGAAGTTCGGTCAGGGCGCGACTTACCAGTAGAGGAACCTCAGCTGAGCGAAGAGACCGTGCATGCATTTCGTTTGGTGCGACTCACCGCGACAGAGGCGCCAGTGGTGAATCCATACGACAGCGATGTGATCAACACAGCACTAGAAAAATTTGTGATGAACGTGACCGCGTTGAACAATTACCTGAATTGTCCATTGGAATTCTTCTACCACAACCTCATCCGCATTCCTTCTCCCAAAAATGAAACACTGGAATTTGGATCCGCTGTGCATTATGCCTTGGAGTCGTTTTTCTCGAAAATGAAAAACAGTCCCACCAACACCTTCCCCTCAAAGGATACCTTGATCAATGATTTTATTTCCTATTTATACCGTCACCGCGAAAGTTTCACCAAAGAGGAGTTTGAACGAAGGATGGAGTATGGTAAACAGGTATTGGACCAGTACCACGATGCACGCATCCATACGTTCTCCAAGATTGTATCCGTGGAACGGAATGTAAAAAATGTGGTAGTCGATGGAGTTCCCCTGAAAGGAAAGATTGATAAGATGGAGTTCGATGGGCATTTGGTCAATGTAGTCGATTACAAAACCGGCAATCCCGATCGGGCAAAAGAAAAAATGAAAGGACCAAACGACAAAGAACCCAATGGCGGTGATTACTGGCGGCAAGCCGTTTTTTATAAGTTGTTGGTTGACAAAATGGACCAGGGCAAATATTCGGCCGTGAGCACTGAATTTGACTTCATCGAACCCAATGCCAAAAAAGAGATTGCCTCTGCAAGAATCACTATTACGGAAGAAGATACGTCCATCGTACGCAAGCAAGTCCGGGAGGTATGGGAGAAGATCCAGGCCAAGGAATTTTATACCGGCTGCGGCGACAAAGATTGCCACTGGTGCAATTTTGTCAAAGCCAATCCAACTCAATTTGCATCCACATAATCGGTTACCTTTGCACCACGGTATGAGAAGTTGTTTGTATTGGCTGTGCATTGTGTTCATCTGTTCGTGCGGACAACAAATTCCGCCTACCGGAGGACCGCGGGACTCCCTGCCTCCAAAACTCGTTCTGGCAGAGCCAGCAATGGGAGCCAAAAATTTTAAAGGCAATAAAATCACGCTCTTTTTTGATGAATATGTTGCGCTGGAAAATCCATTTGAGAAACTGACCTACTCCCCTCTTCCGAAGTCGAATCCCAACGCAGAAAGCAAACTCCGTTCGGTTACCATTAAAATAAAAGACACACTGGAAGAGAATACCACCTATTCCATTGATTTCGGACAGGCACTAAAAGACATCAACGAAGGAAACATCCTCAAGGATTTTCATTATGAGTTTTCAACAGGACCGTACCTGGATTCAGCCTTTTTAACTGGCCATATCATTCTAGCCCAAACCGGAGGAGTGGACAGCACCTTGATTGTAGTACTGCACCGAAACCTGGATGATTCTGCAGTTGCAAAAGAAAAGCCCCGTTACTTTACACGACTCAAAGGAGATGGAAGCTTTTTGTTTCGCAACCTGAAACCCGGTTCCTATGGCATCTTTGGCCTCAAGGATCAAAACGGAGACAGAAAATACGATCAACCCAGTGAATTGATTGCTTTTAACGACCGACCCCTACAGGTCGGCTCCGATACTAGCTTACTGCTCTATGCATTTGAAGCAGAGCGAGTGGACACCAATCCAGTGGTGAAAAAACCAACTGTTACCGCAAAATCAAGCGACCGGAATGCAGATGATAAACGTCTTCGGCTGACCAATAACCTGGATGGGATAAAGCAGGACTTGATGAAAAAATTTATCCTCCGTTCCGAGCAACCGCTGAAACAATTTGATACATCAAAATTGTTTTTTGGCGACGCAACCTTCAACCGCTTGGAGGTAGGCATTTCCCTTGACTCCACTGCAAAAGAAATCACCCTTTCCCATACATGGAAAGAGAATACCCGGTATTCACTTATCCAGGGAAAAGAAATGGCCATGGATACGTTAGGCAATTTCTTTACAAAAGCAGATACCCTGGTGTTTAGTACCAAGCGGATTGCAGATTATGGCAGCATCAATTTGATCATTGAAAATCTTGATACCGCTCTCCACCCCATCGTAATCTTCATGAAAAGTGGAAAGGAACAGTATCGACAAAAATTAGGAAAGCAACAATACAGAATTGAATTGATTGATCCAGGCGACTATGACGTACACATACACTTTGATGCAAACAATAATAACAAATGGGATACCGGCGATTATTGGAAAAAGATGCAACCCGAGATTATTGTCGCTCGTAAAAAACCCATCTCCATTCGTGCGAATTGGGACAATGAAGTCTTGATCGATTTGAAATTGATCAACGAACAATAACCCTTATTGCTTGATGTAATTATCCACCGGCAGTCGGTTGCGGATGCTCTTGGCCAGTGTCATTTCATCGGCATATTCCAATTCGCCGCCAAATGAAACTCCTCTGGCTATTGTGGTAAATTGGAGTCCCAGGTGTTGCAGTTTTTTTCGGATATAATAAATAGTGGTATCGCCTTGAATGGTGGGATTGAGGGCAAAGACGATCTCGCGAACAACTCCCCCTTCCGCTCGCTTGCAAAGGGATTCGATAGTGAGCTGATTCGGTCCGATACCATCCAAAGGCGAGATGATTCCCCCTAGCACATGATACAAACCATTGAACTGATCAGTGGTTTCAATGGCAATCACATCGCGGATGCTTTCCACCACACAAACCAGGTCCTTGCGGCGGGAGGGCTGTTGACAGATCTGGCAGGTTTCACCGTCTGCGATATTGAAACAGGTTGAACAAAATTGAATTTCCTTTCTCAGTCGGGAGATCACTTCACTGAACTGCTCCACATCGGATCTGTCTTGTTTCAGCAAATGAAGCACCAGTCGCAACGCCGTCTTTCTCCCAATTCCGGGCAGTTTACTGAATTCCTTTACGGCGGCCTCCAAGAGCTGGGATGAGAGGTTCATAGACCTGCAAATGTACTATCTTTGCCACTCTTAAAACGTGAATGAAAGACATCTCTACACTGCTTCGGGAGCGAATCCTCGTCATCGATGGAGCGATGGGCACCATGATCCAACGGCGCAAACTGCAGGAAGCCGATTACCGGGGGACCCGGTTTGCCGATTGGCCTTCGGATCTCAAGGGCAACAATGACCTGCTGTGCATTACCCAGCCCGAGATCATTCGAAATATTCATCTGCAGTACTTGGAAGCCGGTGCCGATATCATTGAGACCAATACGTTCAATGCACAAGCGGTTTCGATGGCCGATTACAACATGAGTGAATTGTCAGCTGAAATCAATACGGCAGCGGCCCACTGTGCCCGGGCAGCAGTGGACCTCTACCTGCAACAGCATCCGGAGCGCGCCCATGCAGGCGGTCCTTTTGTTGCCGGCGCGCTGGGTCCCATGAACAAAACCTTATCCCTCTCTCCGGACGTCAACAATCCCGGCGCTCGTGGTATCCGCTTCGATGAAGTGGCTGCAGCGTATTTGGAGCAAGTCATGGCATTGGTGGAAGGAGGCGTAGACCTGCTCTTAATTGAAACAATTTTTGATACACTGAATGCAAAAGCGGCCATCTATGCCGTAAAAAAATATTTCAGAGAAAGTGGTCGACCTGAACTGCCGCTGATGATCAGCGGAACCATCACCGATGCATCCGGGAGAACCTTGAGCGGACAAACGCTTGAGGCCTTCTACATCAGCATCGAACACGCTCGTCCACTGAGTGTTGGACTAAATTGCGCGTTGGGTGCAGATCAGATGCGTCAGCATATCGAAGAACTTTCCCAACTGGCTGGCTGCTATACTTCGGCGTATCCGAATGCCGGATTGCCAAATGCGCTGGGAGAATACGATGAAGAGCCGCATCAAACTGCTCATTTCATTGAAGAATGGGCGCAGCGGGGATACGTCAACATCGTGGGTGGGTGCTGCGGCACTACACCGGACCATATCCGGCACATCGCACAGGCGGTAAAGCAACTACAACCCCGGTCTATTCCAATCATCGAAACAGCAATCGGATAGCCCATGAGTGAACAGGTACACATTCAACCCTTCATGCGGTTGTCGGGACTCGAACCGTTGGTGGTGCGACCCGAAACCAACTTTGTGAATGTAGGCGAACGCACCAACGTAACCGGTTCAAAAAAATTTGCACGCCTCATCAAAGAAGAAAAATACGAAGAAGCACTAAGCATAGCCCTGCAGCAAGTAGAAAATGGAGCACAGGTACTGGACGTGAACATGGATGATGCCCTGCTGGATGGAGAACTGGAAATGGTGCGGTTCTTGAATCTGCTGCAAAGCGAACCCAACATTGCGCGGATACCGATCATGATCGATTCCTCAAAGTTTTCGATCATTGAAGCGGGACTCAAGTGCGTTCAGGGAAAATGCATTGTGAATTCCATTTCGCTAAAAGAAGGCGAAGAGAAATTTTTACAACAGGCCATTGTCTGTCGAAGTTTCGGAGCAGCCGTGATCGTAATGGCCTTCGATGAGCAGGGTCAGGCCGATACACTCGATCGCCGAGTTCGCATTGCCGAACGGGCCTACTCGATTCTCACGGAACACGTCGGCTTCCCTCCTCAAGACATCATCTTTGACCTCAACATTTTTGCAGTCGCAACCGGCCTGGAAGAACACAACAGCTATGGAGTCGACTTCATCGAAGCTACCCGCATCATCAAACAACGTTACCCACTGGTTAAAATTTCCGGTGGCGTAAGCAACCTTTCGTTCTCCTTCCGCGGGAATGATCACGTTCGGGAAGCGATGCATTCGGTGTTCCTGTACCATGCCATTCAAGCCGGAATGGACATGGGGATTGTGAATGCGGGACAATTGGTGGTGTACGATGAAATCGAACCCGAGTTGCGCAAGCGCTGCGAGGATGTGATCCTGAACCGGAATAACGACAACAATGAAGCGACTGAATCGCTGATTGCGTTTGCTGAAACCGTCAAAGGCATGGGAACCGGTACAAAAGAAAAAAACGAGGAGTGGAGAAATGCATCGGTGCACGAACGCCTCAAGCATGCACTGATCAATGGCATCACTGAGTACATTGATGCCGATACGGAAGAAGCACGGAAACAGTATCTGCGTCCGCTGGATGTGATTGAAGGTCCCCTGATGGACGGCATGAATGTTGTCGGCGATCTTTTTGGTGCCGGAAAAATGTTTTTACCACAGGTGGTAAAAAGTGCGCGGGTGATGAAAAAAAGCGTGGCGGTGCTGACGCCCTTTATCGAAGCGGAAAAAAAAGAAGCATCTTCTGTCGGTAAAATTTTACTGGCAACCGTGAAAGGCGATGTGCACGATATTGGAAAGAACATCGTTGGGGTAGTACTCGGATGCAACGGATATGAAATCATCGACCTGGGTGTAATGGTTTCTGCTGATAAAATCCTGAACGAAGCGGAGAGGCACCAGGCAGATATCATTGGATTGAGTGGATTGATTACCCCCTCGCTGGATGAAATGGTGCATGTGGCTGCAGAAATGAAACGAAGAGGCATGAATCAGCCACTGCTGATCGGCGGTGCCACTACTTCCCGGATGCACACGGCATTGAAAATTGCGGAGCAGTACGACCATGGGGTCATTCACGTGCTGGATGCTTCGCGCAGTGTATCGGTGACGGGCTCCCTGCTCAATCAACAGAAAGAATCATTCTTGGAAGATACCCGGAAGGACTACAAAAAACTCCGGGAAGAGTTCGCCAACAAAAAGAGCAATAAAGAATTGCTGCCCTATGAAGCAGCTGTAAAGAATAAGCTGCATTTGGATTGGACTTCCTCATTGACAGCAGCACCGTTAATTACCGGAGTAACCGTGTTAACGGATATTGCATTATCTGAATTGGTTCCCTTCATCGATTGGAATCCTTTTTTCATAGCATGGGAAATGCACGGTCGTTATCCGGCCATCTTTGATGATGCAATCATTGGAAAAGAGTCACGCAAGTTGTACGATGATGCCATGGCCATGATTGAGCAGATGGTAAACGAGCAATGGCTGGAGCCAAGGGCGGTGATTGGATGCTGGCCGGCCAACAGCAATGATCGCGATACGGTTACCTTGATTGATCCGATGCAACACGAAAAAGTGCAGTTGGAATTTTTGCGGCAACAAACCAAAAAAGCAAGCGGTCAACCCAATTTGTCGCTGGCTGATTTCATCACCCCGGAATCTGCGGGGGGTCAGGATCATATCGGCGCATTTGCCGTTACTATACAAGGCATCGAACCCCACATCAAACGGTTCGAAGAACAGCATGATGATTACAGCAAGATCATGTTGCAGGCATTGGCCGATCGATTTGCAGAAGCGCTGGCTGAGTATGTTCACATGAAAGTGAGAACCACGTATTGGGGATACGCCGCAGCAGAACAATGGAGCAATGAAGAGTTGATCACAGAATCCTATCAGGGTATTCGTCCAGCTCCCGGCTATCCGGCCTGTCCCGATCATACCGAAAAAGAGAAATTATTTCAACTGCTGAATGCAACCGATTCCATTGGCATTCAATTGACGGAGTCACTGGCCATGTATCCCGCTTCATCGGTTTGCGGCTGGTACTTTGCACATCCGGAAGCCAAATATTTTGGAGTGGGAAAGATCACACAGGATCAACTCATTGATTATGCCGAACGCAAAGCGATGGGCAAGGAAACAGCAGAGCGGTGGCTGCGACCGGTTCTTGCGGAAAATTAACCTCATGCGGATCATCTCGTATAATGTCAACGGCATTCGCGCTGCAATAAAAAAAGGATTGATCGATTGGCTCAAAACGCATCCTGCAGACATCATTTGCCTGCAGGAAACCAAAGCCACCCAGGAAGATGTTGACATGCAGCCGATTCGTGATTTGGGGTATAGCGATTATTGGTTCAGTGCACAATCGAAGAAGGGATACAGCGGCGTAGCAGTGCTCACGACGATTCAGCCCGATAAGGTCCATCGCGGAAACAGCCATGCACAAAGCGATGACGAGGGACGCGTCATTCAACTCCAATTTGGAAAAATCCTGCTGATAAATGCCTATTTTCCTTCCGGAACTTCCGGAGAAGAGCGACAGGCCTTTAAAATGGAGTGGTTAGAAAAATTGCTCCCCTACGTGAATCGTATCAAAAAGAAGTACGAAGGGATCATATTGTGCGGGGACTACAACATCGCGCACAAGGAGATCGATATCCACGATCCCAAAGGGAATAAGCAAACTACCGGATTTTTACCTGAAGAGCGCGCCTGGATGGATGCATTTTTTGCTTCAGGCTGGGTGGATACGTTTCGGTGTGTTCACACCGAGCCTCACCGCTATTCCTGGTGGAGCCAGCGTTTCCCCAGTGTGCGGCTGAATAATAAAGGCTGGAGGATCGATTATATCAATGTAACAGAGGCCCTTAGGAGCCGGATACAGGATGCAGAAATCTTTCCTGACGTGAAGCACAGCGATCATTGTCCCGTGATGCTCGATTTGGATGTTGCTTCATTTTCATGAATTGTGCAGTACCTGTGGATAACCTTAAGAAAAATGAACCCTCGGAAATTCAGTTGTGGTGCATATTTCAGGACATTCGAATTGAAAAAAATTTTTTGTTAGAATCAAAAAGCATCTAAATTTGTCGACACAAACCAATTAAATTTTCATTTATGAACAAAGCAGAATTGATCGCAAAGATGGCCGATGATGCTGGTGTAACCAAGACACAGGCCAACGCTGCTCTTAACTCAATGATCAGCGCAGTGACCAAAACCCTGAAAGGTGGTGGAAAAGTAACCCTTGTAGGATTTGGTACGTTCTCTGTTAGCAAGAGAGCAGCTCGCACCGGTCGCAACCCCCAAACAGGTGCTGTGATCAAGATCAAAGCTAAGAAGGTAGCACGCTTCAAAGCTGGTAAGGAACTTTCATCAAAGATCTAACCCTTACAAAAACATTAAAAAAAGCAAGACACAAAGCGTCTTGCTTTTTTTTCTTCACACAAAAAATCAATCCCATGGGAAGAGGCGATAAAAAAACCAAGAAAGGAAAAATTTTTAAGGGCTCTTTTGGAAGATCACGGCCCGCTAAGACTACGAAGAAGTCGGCGAAGAAGGCTTAAGGAGCCAGTCGACTGGTCCGCCAGGACGTTTCGTTTTTTTCGTAGAGAATTCGATCGTGTAAACGATTGCTCCTCCCCTGCCAAAACTCAATTCGATCCGGTTGTACCCTAAATCCTCCCCAATGGGGTGGTCGCGGTATAGTATCGTGTGCATACTGTGCTGTCAGCTCTTCCATGTTGTGTTGCAATATATCGCGGTTCGGAATTGTGCGGCTTTGCGGAGAGGCCCATGCGCCCAACCGACTTCCCAATGGTCGGCTTTGAAAGTATTCATCGCTTTCCTGATCGCTTGTGCGCGAACAGGTTCCTTCGATGCGAACTTGACGTTCAAGTTCTTTCCAAAAAAAGACCAGCGATGCGTACGGATGTCGCTGAAGTTGAATTCCCTTGTCGCTTTCGTAATTGGTAAAGAAAACAAACCCTTTTTGATCAAATCCCTTAAGCAGAACGATGCGCGCTGAAGGTCGACCTGCCGCTGTGATGGTTGACAGCGCCATGGCATTGACTTCCAGAATTTCAGATTGAAGTGCCTCATCCCACCACTGAGCAAATTGTTGAATAGGATCCTGGTTCACTTCGTGTTCAGAAAGCGAACGCATCTGGTAGTCCTTTCGTATGGAGGCTATTGACATGAGGAGTTGAACGAAATAACCACTAATTCTTCACCAATGTTCCAATTGCATCACCGCAAACCAGTTTGACCAGATTGCCTTTTTGATTCATATCAAAAACAATGATGGGAAGATTGTTTTCCATGCACAGGGTGAATGCCGTCATGTCCATGATCTTCAAATTCTTTTCAATGCACTCTTTGAAGGTGATGGTCTCGAACCGCGTAGCACTGGGATCCTTTTCCGGATCAGCCGTATAGATTCCATTGACGCGTGTACCCTTGAGGATCACGTCGGCTTCAATTTCTATAGCACGGAGTGATCCTGCAGTATCGGTGGTGAAGTAAGGATTTCCTGTACCGGCACCAAAAATGACGACTCTATTTTTTTCCAGGTGACGAATGGCGCGTCTTCTGATATACGGCTCTGCTACCTGCTCCATTTTGATTGCACTGAGCAAGCGTGTATACATGCCCACCTTTTCCAACATAGCCTGGATGGCCATTCCGTTGATCACAGTGGCCAACATGCCCATGTAATCACCATGTGCGCGTTCAATGCCGGTCTCCGACTCATTCATACCTCTGTAGATGTTTCCACCGCCGATGACGATGGCTACTTCAACTCCCAAATCGACAATGCTTTTGATCTCACTGGCATAATAGGCCACCATATTGGGGTCAATGCCATAGTTGCTGTCGCCCATCAGGGATTCTCCGGAAAGTTTGAGAAGAACGCGTTTGTATACTGGTTGCATGGTGCAAATATAGCGCCTTAACCCAGGTTGATGCGTTTGAATCCAACAACGGCCAAGGAGCTATCCTTTGATTTAATATAATCGCCAACCGACATTCCGCCATCTTTTACAAAGGCCTGTGCCAGCAAGGTGCTTTCCTTAAAGAAAGCATTGAGTTTACCGTCGGCAATCTTGGAAAGCATTTCCTCTGGTTTACCCGCCATTTTAGGGTCATTTTTGATGAGGTCCATGATGATCCCCTTCTCGCGCTCGATCACCTCTGCTGAAACAGAGGAGGAATCGACGGCTACAGGATTCATGGCTGCGATCTGCATGGCAATGTCCTTCCCTACTTCAGCGTTGGAAGCGTTCAAGCCCACCAATACACCCATGCGATTCGTCCCGTGAATATAAGAAGCTACAAATGCTGCATCGATGCGGTCAAACTTAGAAATACCAATCTTCTCTCCAATGCTTGCAAGCTTGTCGTTCACCAGATCGGCCACTCTTGCTCCGTTGATGCTTACTTCATTGAGTTCCTCGACGGATTTTACATTGTGTGCAATGGCTGCATCAATGATGGACTCAGCAAAAGAGATGAAATCGGCATTTTTGCTCACGAAGTCGGTTTCACAGCTCAGGCACATGACGATTCCGGTCTTGTTATCGGATGTGGTCTTTGCAAAAATGACTCCTTCCTTCGCATCACGGTCACCACGCAAAGCGGCTACCTTCTGACCCTTCTTTCTCAGCCAATCAATCGCTGCTTCAAAATCACCGTTGGTCTCTGTCAATGCTTTTCTGCAATCCATCATACCGGCGCCGGTCATTTGGCGAAGCTTGTTGATTTCAGATGCGGTTATGGTTGCTGTCGACATACGTATTAAAATGTGTTGATTATGAATTGTTACTTTTTCTGAGCCGGCTTTCTTCCGCCACCGCCTGCTGAAGGAATGCGACGCTTGGGAGCTCCGGTTTTACCTTTCTTTCCGCCATCCGCAACGGCCTCATCTTCAAGGGAGAAACGCAATGCGTTCTCAGATGATTCTTCCGCTTCTTCCTCTTCTGCTTTCTCAGCCTGACGCTCAGCCAAACCTTCTGCAATGGCTGCTGTGATGTAGTTGGTTATGATGGCAATAGACTTTGTTGCATCATCGTTGGCCGGAACCGGGAAGTCCACTTTGTTCGGATCGCAGTTGGTGTCCACCATGCCAAATGTGGTGATGCCCAGTCGCTTGGCTTCAGCCATGGCAATGTGTTCGTGCCCAATATCAATGATGAACAAGGCAGATGGAACACGCCCCAGTTGAGCAATACCGCCCAGTACTTTTTCCATTTTGTCTTTATCGCGCGACAACTGAAGGCGCTCTTTTTTGGTGATGCTATCAAAGCTTCCGTCATTCAACATCTTCTCAATGCTCTGCATCTTTTTAACCGACTTACGAACGGTATTGAAGTTGGTGAGCATTCCACCCAACCAACGCTCTGTTACAAACGGCATGTTGATGCGCTTTGCGCATTCGGTCACGATTTCCTTGGCCTGCTTTTTAGTCCCCACAAACATGATCTTCTTGCCACTCTTTGCAATGTTCTTCAGAGCAATTGCTGTCTCCTGCAAACACTCAACGGTCTTATTCAGATCAATGATGTGGATGCCTTTCTTTTCTGCATAGATGTACGGCAACATCTTGGGGTTCCACTTTTTACGAAGGTGACCAAAGTGAACACCGGCCTCCAAAAGTTGCTGTTGCAGTGTAGTATTATTTTCCATTGTGTGAAATGTGTTTTTGTACGTGTGTGATGAATGCTGTTAACGCTTGCTGAACTGGAAGCTTCTTCTCGCTTTCTTCTTACCAAACTTCTTCCTTTCCACACCGCGTGGATCCCTGCGAAGCAAACCTGCTGCTTTGAGTGCAGGCCTGAATTCAGGGTTGAGCGTAATCAGTGCACGGGCAATGCCAAGCTTTGCGGCTTCTGCTTGTCCCTTTTTTCCACCACCTGCAGCATTGACTTTGATGTCGTACTTGCCAGCACCTTCAACAGCTTTGATGGGAAGTTCCACCTGGTTCTGGAGATATACCTGGGGGAAGTATGCTTTGTAATCCAGATCGTTCACGGTGATGTTTCCGTCACCTTTGCTCAGGAAGACGCGGGTTACCGCTTCTTTCCTACGACCCAGTCCGTTTTTTTGTTTTTCCATTATTGATTGATTGAAATCGTTTTGAATTAGAATTTGATCGCTACCGGTTGTTGTGCACCATGAGGATGTTGGTCGCCCACATACACAAATAATTTCTTGAACATTTTACGGCCGAGGCGGTTTTTGGGAAGCATTCCCTTAACAGCACGCTCAACAATTTGCTCAGGCCTGCGCTTTTGCAAATCTTTTGCGATCTCGATTTTTTGTCCGCCAGGATACCCGGTCACGTGCTGGTATTCCTTATAATTTAGTTTGTTTCCCGTGAACACTACCTTTTCGGCATTGGTCACAATGACAAAATCTCCGCAATCAACATGGGGGGAAAAATACGCTCTGTTCTTGCCGCGCAAAATTGCTGCGATCTTGCTACAGACACGTCCCACAGTTTGATTGGTTCCGTCCACAACGTACCACTTACGCTGCACGGAAGCTGCATTTACATGCTTCGTGGTGAAATGAAGTTTACTCATTGTTTTATTTTTTGGGCCAGGCCCGTTTACAATACCGTTTTCGCCATCCCGGAAACGGACCACCTTATTTAGATGGGAGCGCAAAGTTAGTTAAGCTGTGGGCCAAAAAGAAGAAAAAAGGAGGGATTTTAAAAGACACCCCTATAACTAATTGATTTTCAATAAATTTTTTATCCCTTTTTTAAGGTCACTCAAAAAACAGGGTAACTGATGCGCACCTTGACGACTTGGTCATCGGTGAAACCGTAGCCGGGACTGACATATTTAATAAAAGGGATGGCCATACTGACCAGTTCGTTGTCCTGCTTATAGGCCTCCAATACTGAAAACAATTCCTTGGCCTTCCCGTACTCCCCTTCATAATCCATGACCAGGAGTTTTTTACCATACGGCATCATTTTGTATTGAATGGGTTCGTGCGGACCCGTTGGGGTGTACTGTGAAACACCGATGGATGCAAACAAAGCAGTTTGTTTTTTATTGACATACTGCCGATAAAAAATACGTACGCCCGTATAGCCGGCATTTCGCTGCTCTGCATAGGCAATCAAAGCATCGTAAATTTTTTCTGTCTCGATGGCCTCGTTTTCGGTAGGTACAATCTTGGATAAAAACAGGAACGAGCTATCCACAACGGTTGTCGTGACAATCTTATATCCATAGACGTATTCGCTGCGCTTCAATGAATCACCCAAATGCTCCAAGGCCACTGCAGTATTTTTTGCCAGTGCAGACTCTGTTGGGGAAAGCAAGGAGGTGGTGTAACGATACACCATCTTGGTAACCTTGGAATCGCTGGTGTCAGGACTCACCACTATGTGTACAGGCGTTGATCGACCTTCCTTCTGATGATCGAGAATAAATTCAAATGGATTGGCTTTTGAAACGACAACCCGGGTACCCGATGCCTGCATAGGCGCATACCAACGCATGAAGCGGGCAGTGTCTTCAAATTCCCGCATGACCCGTTCCAGTGGTAAGGGTACACGAACTACCAATTCCTGGGTGGATGACCGAAGCAGAAAAAAAAGTCCCCCTGCTACTATCACCCCAATCACTCCTAATTTCAATCCTTTGTTCATGAGACGCTGGTAATTATTTACTTTTTTGAAGAATGGATGCCGATGCATTGTTGCGAATCAACAACAGCTTGTCATGCAGAGAAATGATTTTTCGAATCTGCCCCTTGAGTGCTGCACCTTTCATTGGAACATAAACACCGGTTGAGTTGCTTTGGTTCAATAGAATCCCCCCCTGATCCGCGTCAGCCCTGCCCAGTTGTACGTTGTTCTCATAATAATTTCCTGCCAACAGTACATCCATCCGTCCATCTTCGTTTACATCCAATGCAACACCCGCACGAAGAGAAGATAACTGAAACTGCCAGGGCAATGCTACTGTCCGAATGCCTTTGCTTCCTTCATTGAGGTACAACAGAGAACGGTTTTCTGTAACGGTCCATGTGACGGCTCCTGCTAATTTCTTTGCATCAAAAATATCATTGAGACTGGCTTTAGCAAAATCTCCTGCATAGAGAAACTTTTTTTTGAGTATCGGCATCTGCCGTTCGAGATCCGACTTTACTGCAAAGCAAATCTCTTTCCCTCCCACATAATAGGTAACCACTTGTTCACCAACTCCATTGCCATCAAAATCGTTGCAATACATTCGAACAGGAAATGCAGTGCTGGCTTTCAAACGCTGGTTGGATCCATTGTTTCCTGCAATCCAATCCATATCCCCATCCCCATCCCAATCTACTGGAATCAACACATTCCACCAGCCGCTTTCACCAATTGCTGCAGGAGCAGTCAACCTCCCATTTTCATTGGCGTACAACACAGATACACGATCCCATTCTTTTGCCAAAACAAGATCAAGACGTTTATCTCCATTCACATCCAACCACTGTGCATCGGCTACCATCCCTATGTCCTTCAATACTGGAGCAAGGATCATCGTTTGATCGGTAAACCTGCCCTTCCCATCATTGATCAAGAGATAGGAGGAAACGGCCTTTCCATAACCAAAGGGCTGCGCACGTCCTCCCAGAAAAAGATCGATACACCCATCACGATTCACATCAGCGGTTCTCACACACGAAATCGTAGTGCTCATTTGTGGAAATGCATCGGTTCTGCGCACCAACGATGCACCTCCTTCATTGTGGTACAGGCGTGGTGTGAGATACGGTGTCTCTCCATAATATTCATTGCCTCCGGAAACCACAATCAGATCCTGCCATCCATCCTTGTCGATATCGGTCCATACGGCATCCACGTCTTCATACGTACTGTCAGCATCCAACTCTGGTAGTCGAACAATTTTTTTACTGCCGCCTGCATCCAACACGATAGACGACTTGTACCCTTTTGAAGATCCTAAAAACAGATCGGGCTTTCCATCGTTGTTCATGTCGCCCATTGCGGCAGCGGGACCCTCAGTGGAAAGCATTTTCAACAACAGCGGCTCACGATCAAATTCATTGAATCGGTTTTCTTGGTGGATCCATTCTGGAACGGATGTTTCTCTCCACGCAGAGGATCCCGGATCGAAGGTTTGCCCATCCTGTTTTACCGACCAAATGGGGAGATCTGAATGGTATTCAACCTTCAGCAGTTTTGTGGATCCAAGATTCTTAATAACAGAGTACCGAAGATCGGGCCAAATGATGGTGATTGAATCGATGGGATCCCTGCCTGCTCCAATGTATAGATCGGTTTCCATGGATGACTGAAATCCGCGGACAGGATATTTATCAGCATACCGCCTGCTCTGGGATTGGTAAACGATTGCCTGAGCGCCGACAGCACGCGGATTCATCGGAGATCCACTCAACTGAAGGGTTATGGCCGCCGCACTGTCCTGAGCAGCATGATTACGGTAAATGAATGGATGATCATCGATGTTATTGACAACGATATCAAGGTCGCCATCGTTATCCAAATCAGCATACGCTGCACCATTGGAGAATGTTTCCTTGTCATTAGCGATGCGCGATGCAACATCCACAAATCGCATATCACCTGAATTGCGGTAAAATTTATTGCGCAGCTTGATCTGCGGAAATTGTTCGACGATCTTCAGTTCTTTTTCACTCATTTCTCCTGAACGGATGCGCGCTTGTATGTCGTCGTTGGAAATAAAATTTACATAATCGATGTCATTCAACCGACGCGGTATGCCGTTGCTAACAAATAAATCCTTGAACCCATCGTTGTCAAAATCGGTCCACAACGGCGACCACGACCAATCCGTGGCGTGCACACCGGCGTAAACACCGATTTCACTAAAAGTGCCGTTCCCACGATTGAACTGCAAATTGTTTCGGGCATACTGATGATTGTATCCGTACCGCAATTTCATGTTGAAGAGGTTGTATTCGTCCTCTCCCAAAGAGCGCTTCAATATATAAGGATCTTCCGGTAGCATGTCCATGGAAATGAGTTCCGGCCAGCCATCGTTATTGATGTCTGCTGCATCCACGCCCATGGAAAATTGTGAGGTATGAGCCGTAGCAGTTTCAAGTGTTTCTGCAAACCCACCTTTCTGATCGTTGAGATAGAGGTAATCGTTTTCGTGAAAATCATTTCCAATATACACATCAGGATATCCGTCCCGGTTGACATCCGAAACAACAATACCCAATCCATAACCGATGATAGAGGAGTTTATTCCAACCATTCGGGTTTGATCCACATAACGTCCTGCTTCATTTCTGAAGAAGCGATCGCCTGACAAACTATCATAGGTATTGAAATAAGTATCGCGAGAATTGAATGTGCTGTTGTACCGAAGTGAGTGATTCAACAGGTACATATCCAGATCGCCATCCAGATCCTGATCGAAAAATGCTGCCTGGGTACTGAATCCGCGGAATGTCAATCCATATGCATCGGTTTCATCGGCATAATACGGTATCCCGTTCGCAGAAATGCCTTTGCAGATCAGCAGCTGGTTTCCCTGCTGAAGCGTTTCGTAATTGCCGACGCGGCAAACATAGAGATCGAGAAGACCATCGTGGTTGATATCGACTACCGAGACGCCGGTCGACCACCCACCATCGTTGGGTATCCGGGCTTCTGCGGTAATGTCGCGGAACTGCATCTCCCCTTCATTGAGGTACATGCGATTTTGATCTTGGTTGGAACAGAAAAACAAATCGTATTTCCCATCCTTGTTGAAATCGCCTGTGGCCACCCCTGCACCATTGTAAAAATACATGTAGGTGAGCATATTGACCTTGCTGGTTGGTCGGAGTGCATTGACAAATTCAAGTCCTGTGGTTCGTTCATCCAACAGTTCAAACAAAGGTTTCTCTGCAGCGGTGCATCCCAACAGCAGTGAAAAAAAAATGACACGGTACAGTCCCTTCACCCTCATGGACGATTTGTGTTTTGATAGAGAAGAGGTCGACTTACTGACTGTACAAACAGATAATTGGTCCTACCGGCAATCGTAATGGTCTGCAGATCGCGCGTTTCACCCACCACCTGAATGCCGGAAACATGATACGGCGTCCATGTAAGTTGGCGACTGCCTTGGTTGAGGATCAATCCTCCATAACCGGCATCCATTCTTGAAAACTGCGGCAGCCAATCGTATTGATTGAACCCAAGCAGTAGATCCATTTTTCCATCACCGTTTACATCACGAGGCAGAATGGCCATGACAGAAGAAAGTTGTGCATCCAAAGGAAGTTCCTGCAAAGCGAACGACCCATTTCCTTCGTTCCAGGCAATGACGGAATGCGGATAGTTGTATTGGCTTACGCTGCTGGATTGAATCAGCTCCGGAGAGAACAATTCCTGAATGGATTTATCCGCATATGCGTCGTGGCGCAGATTTTGTTTTTTAAGCGTGGGAATCTGATCGGTCAACTCTTTTTTCAAAAAAACAGGTACATCTTTCCCATTGATGGTGCGGGTGAAAATAACCTGTCGGTTCTCTGAAGGATTGTATTGATTCACCCACATCTTGACCGGATGCTGTGCATCCGGGCGCAAATAGTTGTTGCGACCGGTATTGCCGATGATCAAATCTTGATCACCATCGTTGTCCAAATCCGCGGAAGCAACGGAATGCCACCACCCCAATTTATCCTGAAGTGAATTGGAGATTTTTTTGAACGATCCGTTTTGGAATTGATAATACGAAGGTGCTAACCATTCCCCCACCAGCACCAGTTCTTTTTTGCCATCGCCGTTGAGATCAGCAAGCGTAGCGGCCGTATACATTCCTGCCGGGATGTCGCCCAGTGCTTTGCTTAGTTCGGTGAATTCTCCCTTCCCATTGTTGACATAATAAGAAGGAGCGGGCAGGATGCCGTATTGCACCGGAACCGAGCAGCTGGCAGTGAAGAGGTCTTGATCGCCATCCCCATCAAAATCATGGGTCAGCAAAACATTGGTGTTGCCAACAGCAGGAGGAAATGCATTTTCTTTCTTTGTAAAACTTCCTTTCCCATCGTTCAGATAGAGGCGGTGTTGCATGGGTGCAGAGCCGGTTGGTCGATTATTTCCCCCACTTCCTACTATCAGGTCAAGATCCCGATCACCATCTGCATCCACAAGTTGTACTGCTGCATCTTCCGGTTCACGATCGGCCAAGAACACGGCTTCGTTCGACTTTTTCAACCCGTTGGGGGTTTGGATGTACAGGGTGGCAGGTCGACCAGCAGCGCCTCCAATGAACACATCTTCTGCTCCATCACCGTTTACATCTCCCACAGCTGCACGCGGACCTTCCCTCGAAATGAGTCGCGGTATATTGCGCTCCTGATAGATGTCGACATAATTATCTTCCTCATGCACTTCCAACTGCACCGAAGCGTTTTCACGCAACATCGCAGGCGGTAGTACGGGAGCAACATAAGGAGCCGACGCTGCATCCTGTCTGATTTGATAGGTGGAGTCGGCTTGTATACCGAATAAAGTAATGCAGGTGCGATTGGGCCAGCAGATGCGCAATGAGTCAATTGTAGCATTGGCACCCAGGCCAAAAATGAGTTTGAGATCAACAGAAGACTGAAAACCTCTGTTGGGGATCAGTTCGCGTGATTGCACGGTTCCGTTCTGAAAAAGTTCCACTCGGGATCCTATCGCAAATACATTGGGAGAAGTTCCACGCAGTTGAACACCGAGGAAGTGGTTGCCCGTGAGTTCTCGACTGTTATTGCGGTAGACAAAAGCAGGCTGGTTCAGGTTGTTTACAATCAGGTCCAAATCCCCATCGTTGTCCAAGTCGCCATACGCTGCACCATTGGAAAAAGATGCGGTCACAACGCCGGAAGAATCACCGGCGTCGTCGAATGTAAAATTGCCTTTGTTGAGATAGAATTTATTTTTGATGGGGCGAGAAGGCATTTTTTTGATGACTTCATCCACTTCCTCTTTTTCGCCGGTCACAACCATGCGCTGCACCACTTCATCGGCAAAGAAGTCGATGAAATCCTGATCGGTCAGATCGTGATAAATTCCGTTGCACACATAAATATCATTGAGACCATCATTGTTCGCATCGAACAGCAAAGCGCCCCAGCTCCAGTCGGACGCCGCAACTCCTCCGTAGTGCGCCACATCACTGAATACTCCTTTTCCATTATTTTTCTGGAGGGTGTTCTGCATGAACTGATAATAGAAATCGGATTTTATCTTGTATTTGAAAACGTCATACGTCTCAAACGTGGTGGTCATTTTTAAACGTTTGTCATCATCTGGCAGCATCTCTGTGACGAAAATTTCGTTCCACCCATCGTTGTTCATATCAGCCATATCGGCACCCATTGAAGAATGGCTCAGGTGTTGTACCCGTTTCGTCAACTCCTCACTGAAGGTTCCATCGCCTTTGTTGATGTAGAGGTAATCGCGTTCAAAGAAATCATTGCTTACATAAATATCGGGACGAAGGTCCCCATTGACATCTCCCACCGTAACTCCCAATCCAAAACCAATCAGGCTTCCGTAAATACCCGCTGCTTCACTCACATCGGTAAACCGTTCACCATCGTTGCGGAGCAATTTATCTCCTCCGCCTTTGAGCACATCGGCAACTGGCCAATCGTTTGCACGGAGATCGCGCTTATTGGAATAGTTCAGGGTGTTGACGGGAATAAAACTGTTGTTGAGAATGTAACAATCCAAATCGCCGTCGGCATCGTAATCAAAAAATGCCGCATGGGTCGTAAAGCCCGGATCATTCAATCCGTAGTGTGCAGCCTGTTCTGTAAAATGCAACCGACCATCGTTGATCCATAGTTCGTTTTCGGTATCAATGCCCGCTTGGTTGCCTGCGTTGCAGACATAAATATCGAGGTACCCGTCGTTGTTGATGTCGACCAGTGCAACCCCGGTGCTCCATTTTTTCTTATCGGTAAAGCCTGCTGCAGTTGAAATATCCTCAAACTTCCAGTTGCCCTTGTTGAGGTAGAGTTTGTTTGGGCCCATATTCGCTGTGAAGAATACGTCCGATAATCCGTCGTTGTTGATGTCACCAATGGCAACACCTCCGCCGTTATAGAAATTGCGGTAACTGAAAATATTGAATGCCTTGGTATTGACTGTTTTATTTTCAAAATCAATGCCCGTACCCTTCATTTCCTGAAGGAGCTGCTGTTCGGGTGCAGAACAGGCCCCTAAAAAAAACAGAGCGATCATGAGGATTCTAGGCATGTGTGCAAAGTTAAATCAAGTCTGTAGTGCAGAACGTATAACAATGAAGAAAGGCCGTTGTTGAGAACGGCCTTTCTTGCATATAGAACACGAGTTCGATTAGTAGCCAGGATTCTGAGAGAGGTTGGGGTTAACCGCCAACTGCTCTGAAGGGATAGCAAAGAGCAAACGCTCATCACCGGAAGCAGGCTTCTCCGTCCATGCACCGAGGAACTTGCCAAAACGAACCAGGTCATTCCTTCTCCAACCTTCCCAATACAACTCACGGCTTCTTTCGTCCAGGAGGTTATCGAGGGTCAATGAAGCGAAGGCGGTAGCACCACGCTTAGCACGAATGCTGTTCACGATGGTCAATCCTTCTGCAGCCTTACCGGTTCTAACCAGGGCCTCAGCTTTCATCAGCAGGACGTCAGCGAAGCGGAAGATTACGTATTCGTTCTCAGCGGGGAACTCTTTTACATAATCAGGCGGGTATTTCACCACGCGGATACCGGTGATTTCGAGGTCGTTTCCGATCTCTTTCAGCTTTACTGTTTTGGTATACGAAAGGTTGTTTCCTTTTCTGTCTTTCAGAACAGTTCCGTTTTGGTCAACTTGCTGACCAAACAACAAACCTACTTTCAAACCGGATACATTGGTTACACCAGGATAATCAGCGGTACGACGCTTGTCAGCAGCCTCAAAACGATCATAGGTTTCAGCAACAGTTGTGAAACCGTTCCATCCGCTAGGACGCTGATTGTAGTGCAGGGTGCAATACCAGCGAGATTGGTTGTTACCGCCGCGCAGACCGTTTGTATTTTCCAAAGCATAGATCATTTCCTTTGACTTCGCAGAGTTATCCGGACCGAATGCATCGAAATAATTATCATCCAGTGCATATCCACTTGCGATGATCTGATCAGCCAAGCTAATAACTTGGTTCATATCCGCTGCATCGAAGGTTGGAATCTTTCTGCTACCAGCGTAGACACCCTTGTTGAGGTACAACTTCATCATGAGTGCACGTGCGGCGTTCTTGTTGGCTTTGATAGCAGGACCGTTAGGCAGTCCGGCAAGCGCCTCCGTGAGATCTTTCATGATGAAATCATAGGCTGCTTTCCCTTTCAATACTTCAGGAAGAACAGTCACCTTGTCAAGATCTTTTCTTACGGGAACCTGATCCCATCCATCCAGGATACACCACATGGAGAGTGCACGGATGAACTTCGCTTCAGCAGCTTGCTGGGCAGAAGGGCTCAATGCGAGAACGTTTGAAGCAGCATACTGCGCTTGCAACAGTTCACGGTAGGTATCGCGAAGGAACAGGTGATCCGCATCCCAGTTGTGGCTGTGGAGTACGCGCCATACACCGTTGTCATCCCAGTCCGGACCGCGAGTGGGGCCGATGGTTTCATCAGTGGTGTGCTGAGAAGCAGCCCAGAACCTGGACTGATCCTGGAAAGGGTTGTTCAGTGCGTTATAAGCACCCTGCAGAACGTCGGCGACATTAACCCCGCTTTCTGCAACCGCTTCAACACCACCCCTATATTTTTCTTCCAGCTTGGAGCAAGATGCAAGTACTGCAGCTCCAAAGAAGATGAACAGAAGTTGTTTGATATTCATAATCGTGTTTTTTTATTTTTTTAGAGTCCGAATGATACGCCGAGGAGAATGGTTCTAGCAGTTGGATAAGGAATGTATTCGATACCGAATGAAGGAATTCCATCTACTTGCTTGTCTACGTTCACCTCTGGATCGAAACCAGAGAACTTAGTAACCACGAACAGGTTTTGACCAGTCATTGAAATGTTCACGTTACGGAACGTCTTACCGAGGTTGCCCACGTTGTAAGAAACAGTAGCATTCGCCAGTTTCAGGTAGTTGCCACTTTCCAGGTAACGGGTGGATGGAGCGATGGGGTTAGAAATCGCTTCCAATGCCTGACCGTCTTTCACGAGCGACTTGGCAATGTTCCGAGTTCCGAGGTTACCAATGGGAAGAACCGTGTTGAGGGTATTGTTATAAATAACGTGACCGAAAGCACCGTTCATATTGATAACAGCTGAAAACTTCTTATAGTTCAAATCGGTAGTGAACCCTAAGAGAGTCGTTGGGTTGGGATTACCGGAGTAGAACAATTTGTTACCGTCATTCGCATAAATGCTCTGACCAGTTGCTTTGTCGATGCCCTGGAAATCACGCAGGTAGAACACGTTGATCGGCTGACCAGAAGCCAGGCGCTGAGCACGTGCTCCAGAGATACCTTGTCCGCTGAGTGAACCAGTCTCGAAGAACTGGTTGCCAAAGTCGCGGAGTTCATTTCTCAGGAAGGAAGCGTTAACGCCAACGTTCCAAGAGAAATCTTTACCGCGAACCACTGCTGCATTCACTGCCAATTCAACACCGGTATTCAAGATGTTACCAGGAAGATTGATCCAGTACTTAGCAGAACCGGGAGGACCAGGCTGGGCTACGATCTGCTCGAACAATACTTTAGAGGAAAGTTTCTGGAACCAGTCGATTGAACCCCAAACGCGGTCTTCGAATAAACCGAAGTCCACACCGGCATTGATCATATCCGACTGTTCCCATGTAAGATCGGCATTACCGAAGTTAGAACGGGTTACGTCATTGGGACCATTGATCTGATAGCGGTTCAGTGAAGCGCCAGCAGGGAATTCTTGGTTACCGGTTCTGCCCCATCCTGCACGTACTTTCAAGTTGCTGATGAACTTGTTGTTCGCAAGGAACTTCTCATTGGAAACGTTCCATGCCAATGCAAATGATGGGAATACACCATACCGGTTATTTGAACCAAACTTGGATGAACCGTCAGCACGAACTGTACCGGTCAACACCAAACGGTCTTGCCAATTGACTACCGCGCGAGCGAAGTAGGACTGGAGTTCTACGATGGGACCTGCACCAGAACCAATTCCACGACGGTTACCGGGGGCATTTTGAAGATAGTTATAGTAAGACAAGCCGGGGAAATCGGTGTAATCCGATCCACCCATGCCATACGAAAGGTTGTCGTATTTCATGTACTCATACCCCACAACTGCATTCAAGTTGAAATCAGAAGTGATCTGATTGTTGTAGGTCAGGGTATGGGTCAGCTGCTGGGTGTTTTGCTCAGCCAGTCCAATGGACGCAGAACCGAGGTTACCCTGCAGGTTGAGGAAACGCTTGATTTCGTTTTTCCGTACACCGTTACCGCGACGAACAGAGTACAGCATGCGGTATTCAAAATTATTATTGAAGCGATAGTAAGGAGATACACTCGCCAAAACTTCAGTAGTGTTCACGTTGTCGTCATATGCCTCAAGCATGGCCAATGGATTCACACTGGTGTTACCGAACTGAGGCTCTACCCAAAGTGAACCATCTGCTTTGCGCAATGGGTGAGTGGGATTCCACTGCAACGCATGGCCAATCAAACTTCCCTGGAAACCTGCATCATTGGAGATAGGAGCAACATCTTCACGGGTTTGAGCAGTGAAGAGATTGAAGTCCAATCCCAATTTTTTGCTGTCGAGAAACTTATATGAACCACTCAAGCTTGCCGTCGCACGCTTCATGCCAGATTCTTTGATGATACCTTGCTGATCCAACCAACCCACAGAGAGACGGTATCTTCCTGTTTCGTTGCCACCGCTTACAGAAGCATTGTAGTTCTGTGTGATAGCAGTTTGAAGAATTTCATTCAGGGCATCTACATTGCCACCATAATTTCCGGAGTTCTGGTTGTACTTCTGAAGTGCAGAACGGTATTCATTGCCATCCATCACTTCAAAACGCTTCATGATGGAAGCTGCACCCACACCTGCATTGAATTCAATCTTTGGAGTACCTGCCTGACCTTTCTTGGTGGTGATCAGGATGACACCGTTTGCACCGCGTGATCCGTAGATCGCAGCGGCAGATGCATCCTTAAGGATTTCCATCGATGCGATATCGTTCGGATTGATGAAATTAAGTGGGTTTGCACCGGGGATTCCGCCGAGGTTATTTCCCAAACCGGGACGAGCGTTGCCGCCATCCAAAGGAACTCCGTCCACCACAAACAGAGGTTGATTGCTGGAACGAATAGAAGCGTTACCACGGATACGAACCGTAGTTCCACCACCGGGAGCACCGGAGTTGTTTACAACTTGTACGCCGGCAACTTTACCCTGGATCAACTGATCTGCTGCAGTCAGCACACCTTTGTTGAAATCCTTGGCCTTCACTTGCGCAACAGCACCGGTTTGATCTTTCTTCCGGGCGGAGCCGTAACCGACTACCACAACCTCGTTGAGGTTGGAACCGGTGGAAGCAAGCACAATGTTCATGTTGTCGGTGATGTTTACTTCGAGTGTACCGAAGCCAACAGAAGATACCACCAATACTCGCGCATTGGAGGGAACGCTGAGCTGGAATGATCCATCAGCAGCCGTTGATGTGCCGGTTGTAGTTCCTTTCGCAGCAACAGATGCGCCAACAACAGGCGATCCGTCTTTGCCATCGGTGACCTTACCGGAAACGGTTTTGTTCTGAGCTACTGCAACCTGCAATGCAAACAGCATCGCAACGGAAAGCATCGCTTTGAATAGACGTTTTGGGGTCATATTACTTGGTTTAAAATTTTAAATACGAGGAGCAGAAAATAATTAAGCAATGCAAAATATGTATTTTTTACATAAAGAGCATTTTTGTTGAGTTTTTCTGAAATTTTTTCTTGCTCAACGTTTATAAAAAATTGACAGATTTTATTAAACAATTTAGATCTTACTGACATTTAAAACGGAAATAATTGAAATTCAGTCAATTAGAAATTCGATCTTTTGAAGACACCCCTATAGATAATGAACTCCCCTAAAGTGCTGCATCAAGCCGCTGAAAATTTAATTGTTTAAAAGATTTTTATAAATTGCAAAGGTTTGCGACAATTTTTGCAATAATCATACCGATGCATATGCGCAATAAAGCAACACTAAAAAATATAGCTAATCAGTTGGGTATCAGCATCTCCACTGTTTCTCGTGCGCTCAAAGACCACCCCGATATTGCCACATCTACCAAGAAAAAAGTCAGGGAATTGGCCGATTTGATGGACTTTGAGCCAAATGCTTTTGCGGTATATCTGCGCACCAACCAAAGCAAAGTCATCGGGGTGATTGTCCCTGAATTGTCCAATTTCTTTTATCATTCTTTTGTAACCTCTGTAGAAGAGGAGGCTCGAAAAATGGGATATAGCCTGATCATACTTCAGTCGGCAAACGATCCAGTAGTAGAAGAGGCAAATCTTAAATTATGTAAACTGAATCGTGTAGCTGGCATATTTGTTGCATTGACACCTGAAACAAAAGACCTCTCCCCTTTCGACCGAATCAATGCTTCGGGTATTCCAATTTTATTTTTTGATAAAGTCCCGGATGATAATGAGTATATAAAAGTTTGCATTGCTGATCGGGAAGTGGGTAAAATTGCCGCACGAGCAATTATTGAATCCAAACGAAAAAAAGTTTTTGCACTTTTTGGAAACGCAAACTTATCCATAACACGCAAAAGAAAGCAAGGGTTGGTGGATGAATTAAAAACACTATCACCATTTATAGATATCACAACACTTACTGTCAACAATAGTCATGATGCAAAGAAGGTGACAATAGATATGCTGAAATCAAATCAACGTGCAGAAGTAATATTTTGCATGAGCGACGAAATACTTACCGGCGTCATCATGGCAATCCATCAATCTGGCTTCGTCATACCCTCTGATGTAGGACTGCTGGCCATCAGCAATGGCTTCGTCCCTAAACTCATGAACCCTGAAATTACCTACATTGAAACAAGTGGAGATCAACTTGGAAGAAGAGCCATGAAAACATTTGGAGAAGTTCTTGAAAAAGGAATCACAAAAAAACTAGACATAATTGAAAGCAGACTGATCAAGGGAGGATCGCTATGACCCATTGATGGCCGGCAATTGCTTCAATCCGTTGATCAAAACTGTAACCCGACAAAACTCTTTTTCTTGATCTGATCGTACGCTTCACGATTGAAGGAGTACAGTTTACCGGGACGATGCTTGACGTTTCGTTCCATTTCGCCCTGATCGACCAGCAAGCCTGTGGTGAACAATTTTTTGCGGAAATTTCGGCGATCAAACGACATACCGAGAATTTGCTCAAACACAAGCTGTAAATTCCGAAGGGAAAATTTCTTCTCCAATAAGTTGAAGATGATCGGCTCCTCCTGGATCTTGCGTTTGAGGACAGCCAGGCAAGCATCCAAAATCATTTTGTGATCGAACGCCATCGTATCGATGTCGTTCACCGACCTCCATTGCAATGCATTGTCAATCGACTTCAATTGATGATCGCGTACATTGACCAAAGACAAATACGCTGTGGTGATGACCCTTCCCGCCGGATGACGGTCCACTTCTCCAAAGGTCTTCACCTGCTCCAAGAACATATCGGTAAGTCCCGTCCGCTCCCGCAGCACCCGGTACGAAGCAGCATCCAGATCTTCGTTGGGCCGCAACAAATCGCCCAAAAGCGACCACTGACCACGGTAATCGGGATGATCACTTTCAATCAGCAATACATTCAACACGCCTTTGTCGTATCCGAAAATCACGCAATCGACTGAATGGGCAAATTGAAAATGCGGCGCCATCTCCACCAGATCCGTGTTGATATTGGGCAGAACTGAAGTATTCATCAGAGCAAATGTTGTTTTGGGGTCTAAGCAAAAATAATTTCAATCGACAAATAACAAAAAAGAAAATCGATTATTCTACATTTATCCCAGTTTAAAGAGCCGAAAACAGTGGATGCAACAATTGTGCTGAATAAATCAAGGGAGTTTCTTCAACACACCAATGACCCGGAAGCTGCTTCAGGAGCAATCGAACTCCTGAGAGACGTGATCCGCTTTCACGAACACCGCTACTATGTAATGAACGATCCGTTGATCGCGGATGGAGAATTTGATGCCTTGTTCAAATTGCTTGAAAAGATAGAATCGCTGCACCCGGAATTGATTCAACCCGATTCACCTACGCAGCGGGTGGGACCTGGAATGACCAAACAGTTTCAGACGGTTCAGCATCTTGTGCCTATGCTCTCTCTTGAAAATTCATACAACGCAGAAGACCTGATCGACTGGGATCGAAAAGCCCGCGAGCTGTCGGGACTGCCCTCTCTCGAATACTGCGTGGAACCTAAATTTGATGGCGCTAGCATATCCCTCATCTACGAAAACGATCGGCTGGCTCGAGGTGCCACACGAGGCGATGGCGTGGAAGGAGAAGAAATCACCCTCAACCTCAAGCAAATCAAATCACTTCCGTTAACAGCCCCATTTTCTGCATACGGAATCAAACAAGCAGAAATCAGAGGAGAAGTGCTGATGAACAAACATAACTTCATTCGCTTCAACGAACAAATGGCAGAACACAACCTTCCGCCACTGGCCAATCCACGCAACGCAGCATCCGGATCACTCCGAATAAAAGATGCCACACTGGTCGGCAAACGCAACCTGGAAGCATTCATCTACCAACTCGCGTTTGTGAATGCAACCGACTCCACCCAACTGCCACACTCACACGGTGCCAGCATCGATATGCTATGGGACCTTGGATTCAGGAGCCCCAAACACGAAAAGAAAATTCTTTCCGGCATTCAGGACGTGATCGATTACTGCACTGCATATGAAAACAAGCGAGATGATCTTCCTTATGAGATCGATGGGCTCGTGATCAAGGTCAATGCTGTTGAACTCCAGGAAAAACTGGGCATGACCACCCACCACCCGCGTTGGGCCATCGCGTATAAATTCAAAGCACGGCAAGCAACCAGTATATTATTAAATGTTGAATTTCAAGTCGGCCGTACCGGAAGCATAACCCCCGTTGCAAAAATTCAACCGGTCCCTATCGGAGGAGTGACCGTGACCTCGATTTCCCTGCACAACCAAGATTTCATCCGCGAAAAAGATATTCGCCTAGGCGACACAGTGCTGGTGGAACGCGCAGGCGATGTGATTCCCTACATCGTTAAATCATTTCCCGAACTGCGCAAGGGATCGGAAGCACCAATCCAATTCCCCACGCAATGCCCGGCCTGCACCAGCAATCTCGTTAAATCCGAAGAAGAAGCGGTGTGGCGCTGCGTCAATGAATCCTGCCCCGCACAAGTAATCGAACGCATCATTCATTTCACCAGCAAAGACGCCATGGATATTCGCGGATTAGGAGAAGCCAATATTCGCAAATTCAATGAACTGGGCTGGCTGACCGATATCCCATCCATCTACACACTTCCCTTTGATGCCATTCGCTCGCTGGAAGGATTCGGTGCAAAATCTGCAACCAACCTGGAGGAAGCGATTCGGAAATCAACCACGCAGCCGCTGCACCGACTGATCAATGCGTTGGGGATTCGCTACGTAGGAGAAACAACTGCCAAAACCATCGCTCAATCCATTCACCACCTGCTCGATCTTGCTGAAATGGACCAGGAAGCGCTTCAACACATGGAAGACGTCGGTACCAAAGTCGCAGAAAGCATCCACCACTTCTTTCATCAGCCCCGCAACATCGCCATGCTGAAAGAATTGGAAACAATGGGACTGCAACTGACCAGCACCAAAAAAGAGGCGGTTCAGGGTTCCCTCAGCGGAAAAACATTTTTATTCACGGGTACCTTGACAGAATTGAAACGTTCCGAAGCAGAAGCACTAGCCGAAGCACAAGGGGGAAAAATCCTTTCAGGAGTGAGCTCCAAACTCGACTTCCTTATCGTGGGAGAAGACGCAGGATCAAAACTGGAGAAAGCAAAAAAAATCCCCTCCATCAAGATTTTGAGCGAAGGGGAGTTTTTGAAAATGATGCGATAGAAATACTGTTGTACGTTGTAGGTTGTACGTTGTACGTTGTGGGTTATAGGAGGCGGTGTGCTACCAAGTACTCGGCTATTTGCACGGCATTGGTTGCTGCTCCTTTTCTTAAGTTATCGCTCACGATCCAAAGGTTCAATGTATTGGGTTGCGTTTCATCCCTTCTGATTCTTCCCACAAACACCTCATCGCGTTCGTGTGCATCCATGGGCATGGGATACTGCTGGGCCGATGGATCATCCACCACCACTACTCCTGGTGAAGCAGAGAGCAAGGAACGCACTTCATTCAGATCAAAATCTTCTTCAAATTCAATGTTCACGCTCTCGCTGTGTCCACCCATCACCGGTATACGCACCGTGGTGGAAGTCACGCGGATACTGTCATCGCCCATGATCTTCTTGGTCTCATTGACCATCTTCATCTCTTCTTTGGTATAGCCGTTTTCTAAGAAGACATCGATCTGTGGAATTACATTGAGGTCAATGGGATACTTATACGCCATCTCGCCTTCAACTCCTTTGCGCTCATTCATCAACTGATTCACGGCCTTCACTCCTGTGCCGGTCACGCTCTGATAGGTACTCACGACAATGCGCTTGGCAGTATAACGCTTGTGCAATGGCGCAAGCGCAACCACCATTTGAATGGTGGAGCAATTTGGATTGGCAATGATTTTATCCGCGGGGGTCAATTCTCCGGCATTGATTTCAGGAACAACCAGCTTCTTTGCAGGATCCATTCTCCAGGCCGATGAATTGTCGATGACGGTTATCCCGGCAGCGGCAAATGCAGGTGCCCACTGTGTAGAAGTACTCCCTCCTGCCGAAAACAAGGCCACTGCGGGTCGCATATCGATTGCGGTTTGCATCCCCACAACGGTGTACTGCTTTCCTTTAAAGGCAATTTCCTTGCCTACCGACTTCTCGGATGCAACGGGAATGAGTTCTGTAACGGGAAAATTTCGCTCCTCCAGTACCTGTAACATTTTGGTGCCAACCAGTCCGGTGGCTCCGACAACTGCAACCTTCATAAGGGCGCAAAACTACACTCACCGCTTTTTTCCTCCAAATAATTGTGATTCTCGCTTGGCTTCACCTCACTGGCGCGCGTAGATTGGCACAACATGCGGATCCTTTTTTTCTTACTGATCAACTGCATCGCCGCTTCTGCTCAAGTGGAGCGTTACAGCGTTCTCATCCACGAAATCATGGCCGATCCTTCCCAAATTGTCGGTCTCCCCAACGCGGAATATGTTGAACTGCGCAACACTTCATCTCAACCCATTGAATTGTTCCGGTGGAAAATTGATAACGGAACCACTACCGCCACCATCTCCTCGTATTATTTATTGCTCCCCGATAGTACCGTCCTATTGTGCTCCCGATCCCAACTTCCTTTTTTTTCAGGTGTTCCCAATTGTATTGGACTGAACGCATTGCCTTCTTTGAGCAATGCAGGCGATCGCATCACACTCCGTTCCTCAGATGGAAAAACCATTCATGCCGTTGAGTATACATTGTCCATGTATGGAAATGCAGTGAAAGCTGCAGGAGGATGGAGTTTGGAAATGATTGATCGGCGACAACCTTGCCACCCTGAAAACTGGACGGCCAGTATTCACCCATCCGGAGGCACCCCCGGTAAGCTCAACAGCAGAAACGGTACAACCCTGCAACCCCGCAACAACGTTGTCCTGCAATGCACCGCACTGTCGGATAAACTGCTGGAAGTGGAATGGGAGTTCCCGATGGACAGCCTCTCGCTGGCACATGCTCCAAATTATTTTTTTGACAGCACCGCAGCACCAATTCGAAATGCAGTGGCTGTGGGATCCCTTTTCAAGTCGGTGCGACTGGAACTTGCTCGTCCTCTGGATAGCCAGCGGCTCTATACCCTCCGCACCAATCCAATCTGGCATTGCCGTACTGTTTCCAAACAATCGTTCTCGGTGCGCACCGGTTTACCTCAACCTCCACGCGATGGAGATGTGGTGATCAACGAGTTGCTGTTCGATCCTCCACCGGAAGGCAGCGATTACATAGAACTGTTGAATCGTTCCTCGTCGATGTTGGATCTGCGGCAACTGGCCATCACCGCTCCTGATCCGGTTGGAAGACCCACCACAATCGTTGCACTGGCAGATCGATCCATCAACTTTTTTCCGGGTGAACATCTTGTATTCACTACCGATACCGGATACCTGCTCCGCAGATGGACTTCGGCACAACGCACCCATCTCTTTCAATTGAAAAGCATGCCCACGCTTCCCGACAATGAAGGCAGAATAGCCGTACTCAATCTGCAAGGCCATGTTTTGGATCAGGTTCAGTATACCGCATCGATGCATGCACCGTTGATTCAACACCGCGAAGGAGTCGCCTTGGAACGCATTCGAGCAGATCGGCCTTCAACAGAAGCTGCAAACTGGCACTCTGCGGCGTCTTCATCGGGATACGGCACTCCCACGCTCAAAAATTCTCAGTCGCGAACGGACAGCGCAACCGTGCACCCATTTTCAGTTCAACCGGATCTGCTTTCGCCGGACAATGATGGGGTGCATGATTTTATTCACATCGCATATGCGTTCAAAGAAGCGGGACATATGCTGACTGCTTCAGTGTTCAACCGGCAAGGCCTGATGGTAACAACGATCATCGATAATCAACTCTGTGGAACTGCAGGGGCATTCAACTGGAATGGGACAGACGCAAATGGTCGCCTGCTGCCTCGAGGCGTGTACATCCTCCTGATCGAAACATTTCATCCGAGCGCGAAAAACATTCGGTATAAAAAAGGATTTGGAATCAGATGAGCTTGATGTCAAAATTGACGAGCTCCGCAAATTGTCCGATGCGCCTTTGAATATCTTCTTTACTGATCTCCTTTATACGCGTGGTGCCGAATTTTTCTACGCAGAAGGAAGCCATCGCGGAACCAACTATGATCGCATTCTTCATGTTGTTGAACGAGAGATCACCTGTGCTTGCCAGATGACCAATGAACCCCCCGGCAAACGTATCGCCTGCACCGGTGGGGTCAAATACTTCCTCCAGGGGGAGTGCCGGTGCGACAAAAACCTTATCCTCATGAAAAAGCAAGGCACCGTGTTCTCCTTTTTTCACCACCAGGTATTTTGGGCCCATCGCCATAATGTGTTTTGCAGCTTTCACAAGTGAATACTGTGCGCTGAGCTGACGCGCCTCACTGTCGTTCACCAGCAATACGTCCACGTGCTTGAGCAATTCTTTCAAATCAGGCATTGCAGAATCCATCCAGAAATTCATGGTATCCATCACGACCAGCTTGGGACGCTTTTTGAGTTGCCGCAACACGCTGTGCTGAATGGAAGGCATCAGGTTTCCAAGCATGACGAACTCGCAATCCTGGTAACTATCGGGTACCACGGGAATGAAATCGGCCAAAACATTCAATTGAGTATCCAACGTATCCCGCTCGTTCATGTCCAGGTGATAGCGCCCTGCCCAGAAAAACGATTTCTGATCTTTTTTTATTTGAACGCCTCCCAACTCCACCCCTCTGTTTTGGAGTTCATCCAATTCTTCTTGTGGAAAATCTCCACCAACGACCGATACCTGTTTGATGGGTTGAACAAAATTGGAAGCGCTGAGCGCGATGTAGGTAGCAGCTCCACCAATGATGCGGTCGCTTTTTCCGAAGGGTGTTTCAATGGCATCAAACGCCATAGTTCCTACTACAAGAAGAGCCATACAAGAAGATTTGGTGGCGCAAATATACGGTTATCGGCCTGCTTTGGCGTAAGCAAAGCGAGCAAGCGGTTGAACGGAATAGTAACCATCGATGCCCCCGCTGACAACTGAACCTGCTTTGGAGAGATCGATGTATCCGTCGTCTGCAATGATGGATCGTTGCACAAAGGCATGCAGTAATTTTCCCACCACCAGAAACGTACCGTTTTGTCGGATAGGAATGATTTCAGAAAGCTCAAGTGCATATTGAATATGGCTCTCCAATACAAACGGAACCGGAAAATCCGCTTTTCGTTCCTCGGTGAGTCCCACTGCTGCAAATTCATTCACTCCCGCTGGATACTTGGCACTGGTCTGATGGGCCTTGTCCATGAAATCGGAATGGATGTGGTTGATGGTGTAGTGACCGGTCGACTCAATATTCCCAATCGTATGGGGAGCCGCTTCCCTTGGACGATTGATGAACGCAATGAGAGCAGGGTCAGCGCCTACATGGACAATATTGCTGAATATGGCCAGGTTGGGATTCCCATGATCATCTTGAGAGGCAATCAGACTGACCGGCTTGAACCCACTTAAAGAATTCACAAAATTGGCCCGGCAGAACCGGTCCCAACCCTGAATTTCCTCAATGGTAAAATGTTTCACAAAACGTTTAACGTACTTATTTTCAAAAAGTTGAAACTTGCATGACAATAATCCCACCTATTAAAACGTTTTAGAATAGCTGGATCCAACCAACCCCATATGAAGATCGTGAAGATCGGTGTCGTGGTATCTCTTTTTCTGCTGGTCCTGGTTTCCTTCCTGGACGCTGAACACGAACCGAAGCATCGCATCTCAACGGTAATCTCCAAAAACTTCATGGGAACAGGACTGGTTCAGCTCATCAGTCGGGAATTGAACTTGGCAGGTGTGCAGCTGTCGGATAACATCTTATCACTGGCGTTGCTCGGTTTCAACCGCTTGCATGCACAGGATCGGTTGAACCGCGACAGCATACTGACCATCATCGATTTCTCCAGATCGTCTCGCGAAAAACGACTTTTTGCAATCGATCTGAAAAAAAAGAAACTGCTGATGAACAGTTGGGTCGCTCACGGCAGGAATTCGGGAACGGAATACGCTACGCAGTTTCCCAACATCCCTTCCTCCCACCAAAGCAGCCTGGGATTTTACATCACGGCTGAGGCATACGCGGGTTTCAATGGTTACTCGCTGGCATTGGAGGGACAGGAAAAAGGATTCAATGACCTGGCCAGAAAACGAGCCATCGTCATACACGGAGCAGACCACGCAAACGGTGAATGGATCAGCAACAACGACTACCTGGGAAGAAGTTTTAGATGTCCGGCCCTTCCCACGAGCATCAACAAAAAGGTCATTGATTTAATAAAGGGTGGAAGCTGTGTGTTCATCTATCACCCTGAAAAAAAATATGTAAACGGATCCAGACTCTTGAACGGATCTAAACTTTTGAATGGTTAAAATGGGATCTTAGAATGGTTAATCCGACCCGGTCTTTCCAGACTGGGTCTTTTTTTTATAGCCATATCCCGATGCATTGGGCAATAGCCCCTACCACCACTCCGGCAATCAACTCAAACCAATTGTGATCCGAGATCATCCTGCGGGCAACGAGGATTACACTTCCGATGCATCAAGGGGAAGATATCCTTGCACCATTCCCAATATCCATACACCCCATAGCGTCCCTACTCCCATGCCATGCATGCTGATCTTGAAATAATTGTTGAAGAGCAGCGCTGCAGCAGATGTAAAAAAGAGACCGCGACAAAATTCAACCATCAACCGTGGGGTATCGGTTTGATTGCGCAAAACATAATAGGTCCAGAAAAAAAAGATGGTCGTTGCCATATACGGCACGATGCGTTCTTTCTGGGTATGCAAGATGATGGAGGAACTGAATCCAAGTCCCTTCAGTAACCCCACCACCAACAACGGAAAAATCAAATTGTTATTCGTGAACATCATGAAGAGCCGCATTCGCTGCTGTGCTGTAAACGATTGAAATAAATAGGGACCTCCAAAAATCAAAAAGGCTGCAATAAACACGCCCAAAAACAATGGATGAAATACAATAGAAATGGCCTGCGCAAACCATCGCTGGCCGGTTGAAAGTTCAGAAGAGCGTTGTTCCATGTTCACGGTTAGAGTTCTTTTCTCAATCGCGCAACCGGCACCTCCAGGAGCTCCCTGTATTTGGCCACGGTTCTGCGTGCAATATTATACCCTTTCTCCTGAAGCATTTCAGTCAGCTGATCATCACTGAGCGGATTGCGTTTATCTTCCCCGTTGATCAGCTCCTGTAAAAATGTTTTTACTTCATGCGTAGAGACCTCCTCACCGGAGTCGGTTGATAACGACTCACTGAAAAAATGCTTGAGCCGGTAGCTGCCAAACTCGGTTTGGACAAACTTGCTGTTGGCAACGCGACTGATTGTGGAAATATCCAATCCCGTTTTTTCAGCAATATCCTTGAGGATCATCGGACGCAATGCGGAATCATCTCCGGAAAGAAAAAAGTTGTGCTGATGGTCAATGATGGCCTGCATCGTAATCATCATCGTATGCTGACGTTGACGAATGGCATCGATGAACCATTTGGCCGCATCGATTTTCTGTCGGATGAATGTTGCAGCCTCTTTTTGTTTTTTATCCGACTTCCCGCCTTTTTCATAATCCTTGAGCATGTCGCGGTAATCACTGCTGATGCGTAACTCCGGTGCGTTACGGTGATTCAACGAGAGCTCCGGTACTCCATTGGAATTGTAGACGATAAAATCAGGGACAATATAATGTTCTGCCTTGTTGATGTAGCCTGCTACCACTCCTGGACGTGGATTCAGCTTGCGGATCTCGTCAATCGAAGCCCGCAATTGCTCATCGGTGAGTCCCAGTGAACGCGCAACTTTCTCAAAATGACGTTTTGAAAATTCGTCAAAATGAAACTCGACTATTCTCAATGCGTTTCGAACATCAGCCGTTCCTTGTCGGATGACCTTCCTTCTCAATTGCACCACCAAACACTCCTGTACATTACGGGCCGCAATTCCGGGAGGATCGAACAGTTGTATTTTTTCAATGATTGTTTCTACCTGTTCAGCTTCCACGACAACATTCTGCTTGAACGCCAGATCATCAACAATCGAAAGGGTTTCTCTTCTGAGGTATCCATCGTCATCTATGCTCCCAATGATCTGTTCTGCGATCAATACGTCTTGCGGACCCAACTGCAGCAATCCCAATTGCTCAATCAAACTATCGTGCAACGATGTTGCTGCCGGATGAGGAATGGATCCACTGCCGGGCAATTCCGGTACTGCATCTTCCCGTGTTTTATAATCGGGTTCGTCGTCGTCACCATAATTATCATACGCTTCAGCATCGGCATCCGTCCCTTCACTGGTGGCTTCGGGTTGATCGTCGTCTTGTCCTGCTTCCCCTGCTTCGGGATCCAGTTCCAGTGCGGGATTGTCTTCGATTTCCTCTTTGATGCGTTCTTCCAGTTGCGCAGTGGGCACTTGCAAGAGTTTCATCAACTGGATCTGTTGAGGAGAAAGTTTTTGCTGAAGCTTTTGATATAGTCCTTGGGATAGTGCCATGAAAGGGGAGCCGTTTTAACTTCGAATGTGATCCAGCAACTCATTCAGTCGCTTAAGATCCGATGATGACAGTTTTGATAAGACAGCATTCATTTCTTCCATGCGCTTATCCATTTTTTCCAATACGCGTTTGCCTTCTTTGGTTATGCTCACATCCACCAGTCGTTTGTCGTTGCTGCACGTGCGCTTATTGGCCCATCCTTTGAGAACGAGGCGGTCTACGATGCGACTGGTGTCGCTCATTTTATCAAGCATCCGTTCCCGAATGGTTAACGTGGATAGTGGTTGCGGATCGCTTCCTCTCAAAATGCGCAGGATATTGAACTGCTGTAAAGTGATGCCATCTTGCGCCAGCAACGTTTTAATTTTTTCTGTTACCCAGTGATAGGTGTAAATCAGGTTCACCATCGCCTTTTGTGATTCGCTCTGAAAATGGTGCTGCTGTATGTCTTTTTCAATCCCCATGCTTCAATCCTATAAGGGTCGTTTACCGGGTTCTACAAATTCATGCGCATAGATTTTAACCAAAATGATGGCGTAGCTGAAAATCAGGGGACCAAAAATAAAACCCATGAAGCCGAACAGTTGAAGTCCCACAATCACCCCAAACACGGTAATCAAAGGATGCACATTGCCGATTTTTTTCATCAATCCCACTCGCGCGAGGTAATCAACATTGCCGGTAACCAGCAAACTATAGATCAGCAAACCGGTTGCAGGCGCAGTGGCTCCCTGAGAAAAAAGATAAATAACCAGCGGCACCCAGATCATCATGGTTCCCACAATGGGAAAGAAGGCAAATACTCCTGTCAAAAACCCCCACATCACGGCATCGTTGAGTCCAAAAATCAGATATCCCAACCAGGCGGCAATGCCTTGAACAATGGAGATCAAGGGTATGCCGACTGCATTTGCTTTGACCATGTGCTTGGTCTCCAATGCCAATGCATGGACACTGTATTCGTGCAACGGAATGAATTGCCGAATGGTTGCTTCCATGTACCGGCCGCCGGTCAGCATAAAGAACAAAACAAAAAACATGACCAGCATATTGCTGAGGATCATCGCTGAACTGTTTAGAAATGTCGGTATAAAATTGGCCAATGATTTTTGCATCGTCGCCAAATTTTCATCGGTGAGCAATTCTTGTCCCGTCAATTCCCTGACCTTTTCCGACAGGGCCTGCGCACCGACTTTTAGCTCATGGGTATGCGAAAAAATGGCATTGACTTTGGGAGATACCAGCACTACTGTATAATAAATGGGAGCGGCAATGATGAGCAAAAAGAGGATGATCATCATCAGCGCTGCAAGTCCCGGTTTCCAGTTTCGTTTTTCGGTGAGCAAAAAGAACTGTTCTCTTCCCAAAATATAAAACGTCAACGCCCCCATCAACCCCGGCAGAAACACATACAATTCTTTGATGATGAGATAGGCCAGAAAAGCAATCACCAGCAAGAGCACCACCTGTCGGATGCGGTTATTGAAATGCGTCATCGATCAAAATTAGTTCTTTTCAAGTCGCACATGCAACCCCTCGCTGCAGTTGGAGCAAATATCTATATTTTTCCTGCCCTTCATCAATTGATAGCGAAAACGATCGTAGGGTTCACTCCTCCAAATCGCCTTCATGTCATCGCTGTTGAGATCGCCCATCGCATACTGGGCATCTTTATCGAAACAACACGGCACCACCTTCCCATCCCAGGTAGCCACATTACCGTGCCACATTCTCCAGCATCCCGCATGGTCAGCATTTTTGGGCCTTCTCCCATCGCCTGTATGGGAATAGCGGCTGTAGCGGTTGTTCAATGGAATCAAATCATTGGGATCCTGTTCGTAATCGCATACCTGTGCCGATTTGAACCAGATGTCGTCTACCTCCAGTTCCCTGGCCAATTGACGCATTTCTGCCAGAAGTTATTCGTTGTGTCGGAACACCACGCACTGAATGACCACATATGGAGTAGTGCTGTTGAATTGTTTTTTCCATTTCATGATTCTGCGGGTTCCGGCAATGACTTCAGAAAGGCTTCCTCCTTTTCGGTATGCACTGTAGGTTGTTTCGGTTGGACCGTCCACTGAAATGATCAAGCGCGATAATCCACTGTTAACCGTTTCCTGTGCAATCTCATCACTTAAAAAGTGTCCGTTGGTTGAAGTACCGGTATAGATCTTCAGCGATGCGGCATAGCGGACCATTTCAAGCAGGTGTTTATTCAAAAACGGCTCTCCCTGAAAATAAAATCCCAGGTACATGAGGTGGCGATGCTGTGCGTGGATGATTTGTTGGGTAAGTTCAAGCGACATGCTTCCGGTTTTTCGGGAAAACGATCGGAGTCCGCTCGGGCATTCCGGACAGCCCAGGTTACAGGCGGTGGTGGGTTCAATCGAAAGCGATAGGGGTTGACCCGCATGAAAGTGTCGCCCTGAGAAACGACTCACGCCATAGGAACACCACAGCAGCACCGCGTTCGTCAGTTTTCTGAAGGTGAGCGTGGATACAAAATGAAGCGAATCATATAGCGTAGCTTTGTTCATCGGTTATAAAATTAGATCAAAGCGAACCAACCTCCATTCAAATTGTTCTCTAACCATGGATCCGGAAATAAGAGCCTTCATGCAGCGCATCATCTGGTCGCTCACTGCAGCCTTGGTGTGGTTGATGATCAATGCAGTGGCGGGTCTACGATTTGAATTGGCGTTGATCGATGGTACGCATACAACCGGTACCATACTTTTTTATTGCTGGCTGGCAGGAAGTTTTGTCGCGCTGATGAAACTGTTCAAAAAATTATGGCGGGAGCACCTGTAAAGCGGATCAACTGCTGTGGTCAGAAATGATGACCCACTTCCCTTTCTTTTTTTCGAAAATGAGCGTGTAGTGTCCGCCTACATTACCTGCGTTTCGCTTCAGGAACCATTTGCCCACTACCAGGTAATGATGCTTGCCTAACTGCTTCAGGTGGAGAATGTCAAATGTGAGCTTACCCATTCGATCCGCACCGGCATAGTTTTTTTTATAGTTGCTGAGTGTGGGAGCAAAACCATAGGTCACACCCGATTTTCCGATGTACATCAGTGAATCATTTTCCCAGTATCCATTCATGAATCCCTCAAAATCGCCCTTGTTCCACGACTGTGTTTGACGATCCAGGATGTTCAGGATTGCTCGCTCGTCGTTGGACTGAGCATGGAGCCATGCAGGAAATAAGAAAATAAAAACAAGCCGCTTCATATCAGGTGGCCCAGGCCCTTTCGCCCTTGGTATACGGAACGCAACCTTCGTATTTGCCCGGTATGGCTACATAACGCAAGGCCTGCGTAGCGCCAACTTCCGATGTAAAATAGCCCAACAAGGTCAGCTGCTTCATCATGGCGAAATAATGCGTAGGGTCTTGCTCTTTTTTGGAAGCATTGTATTCTTTCAATTCTTTGTTGATGGTGTTCAGCAAAGCGGTGCGCTGTTCCGGAGTGGCTTGAAGGAAACCTGTTTTATATACTTCATTGCTGCGTTGATCCAGGGTGGCGATGCCTGTGCTGAAGATCAACTGATCTTTTTCTTCGTAACAATCGGTGACCATTACGTTCATGAATTCGCCGACCTTAGCCGCTTTGGCTCCGGGCGTGGTGGTTGCCGGAATAATCGTCTCGGCCACTTCGTCCAAAAAGGCAATTTGTTCCGGAGTAAGCGAAAAAGCTGCAGTGGCAGGAGTTGATTTGCATCCTTGCAGGAATGCAGCCCCTCCTACTACGGTGCCGCCCAACAAGAGGGCTACTCGTTCCAGGGCTTCTCTTCTGTTCATATGCGTTGCGTTGAATTCTAAAAGTACAAAAGAATAACCGAAAAAATCAAATGGTGTACATTGCAGTGCATGCCATTATTTGAGATCAGTCTGCCCAAATCCATTGCGGCCGCTCTTCGCTTGGCCGAGAATACTCCTGCCCGACAACAACGTCGGGTATTGAAGAAGCTGCTGAAAAAAGCGCTCTTCACCCAATTTGGTCAGCACCATGGTTTCGGAACCATCCTTCAAACCCGACAACCCGAAAAACTATTTCGGCAAATGGTTCCCACCCACGATTACAACAGCATCTATGAGAACTGGTGGAAGCAGACCCTGGAAGGAACTTCAGACGTCTGCTGGCCCGGTAAAATAAAGTACTACGCGCTGAGCTCTGGAACTTCCGGCGCAGCCAGCAAATACATTCCCGTTACCAACGATCTGATGAAAGGCAACCGAATTGTGATGATCAAGCAGTTGCTTTCGTTGCGCAATTATGAAAATATCCCCTGGCGGTCGGTAGGCAAAGGCTACCTGATGCTGGGCGGAAGCACCGATCTGCAAAAGGGTCCCGGTTACTACGCAGGTGACCTCAGCGGGATCACAGCAAAAAAATCCCCGTTCTGGTTCTCCCCTTTTTATAAACCCGGAAAACGGATAGCTAAAACGCGCGATTGGAACAGGAAACTGGAAGCGATCGTGGAAGAAGCTCCGAATTGGGACATTGGATTTGTGGTGGGCGTCCCTGCCTGGATTCAAATGTGCATGGAAATGGTCATTGAACGCTATCAGCTCAATCACATCCATGAAATTTGGCCCAATCTTGCTTTTTTCTGCCACGGCGGGGTGGCCTTTGAACCCTATAAAAAAGGATTTGAGCGACTCCTGGGCAAGCCCCTGACCTACATTGAAACCTATCTGGCATCGGAAGGTTTCATCGCCTACCAGGACCGCCAATTCCCAGACGGAATGAAACTTGTCCTCAACGAGCATATCTTTTTTGAGTTTGTTCCTTTTGACGACGTGAACTTTACGGGAGATGGTGAACTCGCTGATCACCCCACTACGTTATTGATTCATGAAGTAGAAGAAGGTAAAGACTATGCGATCCTGATGAGTACTTCTGCCGGAGCGTGGCGCTACCTGATCGGGGATACCATCAAGTTTGTAAACAAAGAACGATCTGAAATCATCATCACCGGAAGAACCAAGCATTTTCTGAGTTTGGTAGGCGAACACCTCAGCGTGGACAATATGAACCGTGCCATACAAATGGCTTGCGAGCGCTTCAATGCATCCATAACAGAATTTACCGTTGCCGGTGTTCCCCATAATGGTTTCTTTGCCCACAAATGGTACATCGGTTCCAATGATCCATTGGACTCCAATTTGATGAAGTCATTCATCGATGAAGCGCTGATAGAGCTGAATGACGACTATGCGGTAGAACGCAGAAGTGCTTTAAAAGATATCACGGTAGATATTCTTACGGAAAAAATATTCATGGACTTCATGGCTAAAAAGGGAAAGGTGGGCGGACAACACAAATTTCCGCGCGTGCTCAAAGGATCCCTTTTGGAAGAATGGAACGAATTTTTAAACATGCATAATTAGTCGCTCATGCTGGAAGCCATCATGCAGGGCATGGGTTTGGGATTGGTGCTCGCGGTTTCGGTTGGACCCGTAATTTTTACCATCCTCAAGCAGAGCTTGAACAGCGGTCCACTAGGTGGATTCAGCTTTGTAGCCGGCGTATGGTTCAGCGATATTGTACTTGTATTCATCAGCAACATGTTCTCTTCATTGATGATGGATGCACTGGCTTTCAAAGCAGAGATTGGTTACGTTGGATCTGCATTCGTGATTTTTCTGGGCATTTATTACATCTTCTTCAAGAAGATTCAATTGGCCGATGATGCGCGCGCGGTACTGATTCAGTTTGGAAAACGCGCCTTCACCAAAGCATTCATGTCGGGCTTCATCATCAACACACTGAATCCCAGTGTAATCCTTTTCTGGCTGGTGAATGCAACGGCATTTGCAGTGACCCACAGCTTGATTGAACGGATACTTTTGTTTGGTGTATGCTTGGCTGTCAATATTCTGGCGGATGTTGCAAAAGTGCTGCTCGCTGCAAAAGTTCGACACAGCCTCACCCCACGAAACATAGGCATCATCAATAAAATTTCAGGATCCATTCTCATCGTATTTGGGATTGCCTTAGCTTACAGCATCAAATTCTTAAATCACTGATATGGCCAAGCTGCTCATTCTTTTCATCATCGTTGTGGGGTGGATGAACGTGATGCCCGTTGCAGTGCACGCACAGGCTTCCGACATGGTGGTGCTTAAGAAAGGTCCTGAAAAAACCATCAAAACATTTACAGCAGGTTCGCAGATTCAATTCATTACTCGTTACGGGACCGTAGTAGAAGGAACCATTAAAGTCATCGAGAAAGACAGCATCTATATTCACACCTATGATGCCCGCTCGGGCTATACCGTGTGGGGAACAAGCTTCTGGGATACGCTTTCAGTCAGCCTCTCCCGTTATCACGTTTCAGAAATCACAGATCTGATTCGCCCAAACAGAGGGTTTGGATTCATCCGCAATGGCTGGTTATTCATTCTGGGTGGATTATCTTATGCCATCCTTCACAGCGTAAATGCTGTATACCTGAAAGAGCCCATCATTCCCTCCACTATATTGATTTCAGGGGGAGTGGCAGCAACGGGACTGGTACTGAATCGTCTTCACAAGAAATCGGTAAAACTTGGTCACGGATACCATCTTCAGTATGTTCCACTAAAATGACTTCATGCTGAGGATCATTCGGAAAATACTCATCGCACTTTTTGTTCTGCAACTTGCCTATATCGTGTTGCTGCGATTTGTGGGTCCGCACATTACCCTGACGCAGCTGGGAAGTATTCTCGAGGGCAATGGGTGTAAGCGTACACATGTGAGCATGAATGCGATATCCCCACATGCTGCTCTTGCCGTAATTGCAGCAGAAGATCAGCTGTTTCCCGATCACAACGGATTTGACATCAAGAGTATCCAAAAAGCATTGAAGTACAACAAGCGAAAACCGGGAAGGGTGCGGGGGGCATCAACAATCAGTCAGCAGGTTGCAAAAAATGTTTTTCTGTGGCAAGGGAGAAGTTGGATCCGGAAAGGATTGGAAGTCTATTTCACATTTATGATTGAACTCATCTGGGGGAAAAAAAGAATCATCGAGGTTTACCTCAATGAAGCAGAAATGGGCAAAGGAATCTTTGGTGTGGAAGCAGCATCGCAGCGCTACTTCAAGCACTCTGCTGCCAAATTGAGTCGACGAGAAGCCGCCTTGATTGCAGCCGCGTTGCCCAACCCCGTTCGCTATACGGTGAAACCCCTCTCGCCCTATGTTTCAAGAAGATCAGAATGGGTGATGCGACAAATGAACAATCTTGAATCGGATCCAGATGTTCAAGCCATCATTTACGCAGGTCGTCGTTGATCAAGGTGTACGCGCGACTATTGATCGTTGGTTCCGGAAAACTTCCGGTTAATCCCCACCGCACCGTATAGGTTTCATCTGTAAGTCCGGGCACCGGCATCCGAATGAAAAGTAAGTTTTGAAGATCCGGAAATAATCGCTTCCCCGTTGGGAATACAAACGGCGGTTGTTTTGAATGGGTATACACCAGTAAAACGATTTCTGGACGATGGTACAGTGCCGAATCCAGCACCTGCTGGCTGAGTGCATCTCCCGTTAGTGTGGTCTCTAAGCGACCGTTTACCACCCGCATTGGTTCAATTGCCGATAAGTAAATCTGAGAATACGAACGAAACCGATCCCATCGTTGTCCTGCAAACACCCCGCGAGGTGTTTGCAAGGTGTCGCTCAGTTTAACTGCACCCAATGAACCTACCGCATATACGGATTTGCCCTGCAAGGGTGTTTCCAACGGCCAGTAATTATAATTGCTTCTCCTGTAGCGCATGGTGTTCAAGGAAAAACTTTTTTCACCGGTATAAAACCAGTACTTGGAAGCCCGTTGGTATGAATCGGTAAAAACAACGGTTGATGAACCGGCTTTTTTAAGGATCGCTTCTGCCCACGCTTTATTGGCATGGAATTCGTCTTTACTCAAGCCTTTTATCGGATCTATATCCAGTACCATGTAGACGCGAAGCAGGCACACCAACGCTACGGTAATGGGCATCAGCCGATAGAGCCAGGCAGAACGTCGCGGATCCTGAACCAAGTGCCGATAGGACAGCACAATCAATGGAACAAAAAGCGGAACAGTCCAGTTGGCCTCCGTTCGTGTTTTGAATGAAGAGAGAAAGAAGAAGCCATAAAGAAAAAGTATGGACCAGCGCATGGATGTTTCAGTGGCATTTGTTGGGCGATAAGCAAGTGCGGCATAGATGATTATCCAACCGGCGAGTGGCCCGGCAATCAGCAGTTGCCCCAACAGATAATCCGTGGTAAACGAGAACGAATAAGGCGGGTTCAGCCGCTCGAACAACTGGTACTGCAGCGAAGGGAACTGATGATCAATTTGCCAAAGGATGTGCGGCAGATAAAGCGCAACGGACAAAAGAATAACCAAATACGTCGTCCATTTTTTTAAGAGTCCCGGTTGTGCAAACAAGCAAACCACTACCAGAATAATTCCGTGGTACTTGCTGTATAAGAGAGCTGCTATGGCAAAGCTCAGGAAAAGGGACTGCAGTATTCCGGGGTGGGTTGAAAATCGCTGATAGGTGAGAAAGAAGAGGGCAGTAAAAAAAAGCAAGGGTGTATCGGGCACGGCAAGAATGCCCCCGATCTGGAGAACAGCAATGCTGAGGACAATGGAGAAAAAAAGTTTGGGTTGCTGGGGTTGAACGAGCAGCTCAATCAGTCGGATGGTTGCAGTTCCCAACAACAACACCAACAACCTAACGCCCAGTTCACCTCCTAACAGCAATGTTCCCAGTTTGATTAACCATGCAATCATGGGCGGATGATCAAAATAGCCCCAGTCGGGGTACTGAGCATAAACCCAATAATAGGCTTCGTCGTCAAAGAGTCCCGTGAAATATGCCTGTATCAACGAGACCAGGAGCCATCCGCCGTAAAAAAGTGATGTTGACTTCTTCATTGTTTACTCACTATAGTGGTGACCCAATTAATGGCCTGTTGGGTGCGCGCATCTCCTTCACCACTGACTTCCAGCCATGGTGTGTACTGGTTGATCAGCGCATCTTTATACAAATGATACAGCGTATCGCGGGTGATGGTATCAGGATATTCCCTCAATTCATCTTTTACCCATGGAAGATCGGTCTTGCACAGCAGGTATCCGTCGTAGGTTCTTTTTACAATTTCATTCAGGATCATCGGGTGGCATTTGCCAAAAACAAATTCGCTCCAGATTTTCATCACATACATATCAGTATCCAAGAAAAGCAGTGGTGGCTGTGATGCATGAGGATATTCCTTCCGGCACCTTTCAGTAGCCTCGTCCTCCAACGCCAGTTGACCTTTTGCAATAGTGAGCAGGTCTTCGTAGCTGTATTCCATACCGTGCTGAAGCAGAAATTCCCGGGCATATTCTCTGCACCAGAGTGTGTGAAAATGATCAGCAAGAGAGGCACACAGCGTACTCTTTCCGGTAGATTCGGGTCCCACTACCACTATTTTTATAATGGATTCGGATCGATTCATGCAGCATTCTGTTTTGCACGTGACCCCCATTCCACCCATCCGGCGACTGCCAAAACCAATAATATAAAATAATAGCCGGAAGTAAACTGCAGATCTTTTACATAATACAGAGGGATGGAGACAATGTTGGTTATGATCCACCAGATCCAGCCCTCGACCTTCTTTTGCGTCATCAACCACATTGCGGTGAATGCCGAAGCCGTTGCCAGTGCGTCTGCCCATGGTATTGCTCCGGGAGCGAATGCTTCTTTTACGGTGATCAGTGAACCAAACAGGACACCATACGCAACCAGGAAGAACAGCAGTTGCTGCATCCATTGCTGACGGTTGGAAAATGTGATGGTGACCACCCGCTTACGGTATTGATCTTTTCTCAACCAATTGTACCATCCATAGAAGCTCATTATTGTGTAATAAAAATTCGCCAGTGCTTCGCCAAAAAGATCGGCATCAAAACTGAGGTATACGTATACAATCGTGTTGACCAGTCCTGTGGGATACACCCAAATATTTTCCTTCTTTGAAAACCACACGGAAAGAATGCCAAACGCAATTGCGACCAGCTCGAGCCACTGATGGAGGTGCATACTGCAAATGTCCTTCGGAAATTCTATATTGCCTAATATGTCGAAAATCACCACATCTGTCGTGCTCATCACCGGAGGAGCATCCGGCATCGGCAAGCTCATGGCGGTGGAATGTGCACAGAGAAAACCATCGTTGATCGTGATCCTCGACATCAATGCAGGAGAAGGCAATCGCGTGTGCGAGGAACTGAATAGTAGAGGTTGCAACAGCCGTTTCCTTCACGCCGATTTGTCCAACACAGACTCCATCACCAAGGTCATTGAATGGCTGGATCAGGAGAGCATTTCGATTGATGTTTTGATCAATAATGCGGGTATCGTACGGGGCAGCCTGTTTACAGAACATAGTGCAGACGATATTCTCCAAACAGTTGCTGTGAACTTGACCGGACCCATGTTGCTTACCCGTGAGCTCGTGAAGCGCATGCTGGTCCATCGCAAAGGTCACATCGTCAATATCGCCTCCTCAGCGGGTATGGCTGCCCACCCAAAATTGTCGGCTTACGTTGCCAGTAAATGGGGGATGATTGGATGGAGCGAAAGCATGCGGTTGGAACTGGAAGGAGCACAATCTGGAATTCGGGTAACAACCGTAACCCCGTATTATATTGATACCGGCATGTTCAATGGGGTCCACTCGCCCATCATTCCGTTGTTGAAACCGGATCGAGTTGCACGGGCTATCATTCGGGGAATCGAAAAAAACAAAACGTTTGTTCGCATGCCTTGGCTGGTCTATGCCATGCCGTTTTTCAAGGGCATATTGCCGCAACGGTGGTTTGATGTTGTGGTAGGAAAACTATTCAGGGTGTATCGCGCAATGGATGGATTTACTCCGCCTCCGCCACCACCTCAGTGACTTCCGGAATCATGCGCTTCATCATGCCCTCAATTCCCGATTTCAAGGTGATCATGGAAGAAGGACATCCACTGCAGCTTCCCTGCAGCATCAAGGTGACTACTCCATCTTCGAATTTCTTGAACTGGATGGCCCCGCCGTCCATTTCAACCGCTGGTTTCACATAATTCTCCAGCAATTCTTTGATGCGCTTTACCACGTCGCCGTCCTCAGACAAGATAATATTGCCGTCCGCCGATTTTGAAGCTGGAAGTTCATCTTCGTTGACAATGGTCTTCCCATCTTCTAAATAATCTTTCAGGAATTGACGTATAGAAGGCTTAACGTCCTCCCAATCGGTTTCGGTCGTCTTGGTCAGTGTTACAAAATTGCTCGCGATGAATACCCCCCGCACAAATGGAAAACTGAATAATTCAAGAGCCAAGGGGGATGGTTTGGCCGACTCAATATCTTGAAAATCAACGCTTTTACCAGGATACAACAGTTTGTTTGCCACAAACTTCATGGTCTCCGGATTAGGGGTCATTTCTGTATAGATACTCACCGTTGCATTTCCAGTCTTAATCATAATCGCGATTTGACGCAAAATTATTGACAATACGGGAATCTTTAGAAAAAAACTCCGTACTCATTTGGTGTTAGTTAGGTTACAACGGCTAAAAACGAGCTTCAACAATCAGAAGTTGGTCGGATACCAACTTGCTCTGTTGCTGTAAAATTGAATCAGTTCTGTTCAAAAAATAGGTCACATGTGAGAATAATGGTACTGAAATTGGTTACAAATGATTTAAGTGAAAAACCAAGATTAATATTGCCAAACAGCTATTTACATATTAGTGATATACGTTATTGATTAAAATACATACTAAAATGAGGTTTTACCCATGTAGGTGAAAATTGAGTGAGACGATATTGCGCTCATGTTGAGAATACTTCTCCTCTGCCTAATTGGTAGTATTGTTAGTGAGGTCACTGCCCAAACCACAAAAATTCCGGCAATTGTAGAGCGATTGTTCAACGAAAAGAAGTCGGTCACTGTATTTACACGTACAACTCAACAGCTATTCTTCCCTCCCGATCTTCCCAGCAATTTTAGAACCTCCAGTAACAAAATAGTGAAGACAGATGAGAGACTTTTTCTCAATATTTTAGGAACGGGTAGAATCTATCAACTCATCCGGTCAGATTCCGCATTTACGTGGAAGAGGCTGGATTCCACCTATTATACCGGCTACAACTTTTCATCCTTGTTTTTTCATTGGGGTGATAAATTATATTCATACGGAGGCATCGGGTTTTTCAACTACAATGGCAACCTTCGGTATTTTAATTCAAGCAGCAGGGAATGGGCATGATTGCAGTGTGGCTACGATTTCGATCAAGAATCAACCGCATCAAAAACAAGTTGAATGGAAACGAGGAGCAAGAAGAGCTTTCTCCTTCAAAATCGGATCGTGAACAACAGATCATCTACCGATCAGGTAAAATCATGGACCTACTGGATGAGTGTGAAAAAAATTTACTGGGTTATACTTTTAACCATTACAAGGAGGAACGCCTCACCAGTATTGATGAGATCAATCGAGTAATCGGAGCTTCTCAACGCAGTGTAGAAATTCAAAAACGGCTGAGGAGTGATTTGATTGGCTCAATCAATTCATCCCTCCGGATAAAATGGAAATAGCAGAGCGCGTGTTGGGGGGAAAAAATCAGCTGAGTGCCTGTTCAATTCGTGCAATGATTGCAGCAGGCTCAATTTGATTCATGCAGGCGTGGTCGCCTCTCCAGCACTCCCGATTGCCAAATACTGAGCAGGGACGACAGGGCAAACTAACCTGTACGGCATCCGAAAGGTCTTGTCCCCAACCATAAAATCCAGCATGAGGGTGGGTAGATCCCCAAATCGAAACAACGCGAACACCCAACAGGGATGCAAGGTGCATATTGGCTGAGTCCATGCTCACCATCAGGTGCAATTGCTTGATCACATCTGCTTCCTCGTTCCAGCCCGCATGACGGTCAAATGATACAGCATGCGTGAATCGCCGTTTCCACTCCTTCATAAACGCCAACTCTACTGGTCCACCGCCAAAGAAATACAACTCATACCCTTCTTTATCAAAATGGGTCATCACGTCCAGCATTTTATCCAGGATGTACATTTTTGGCAGGTGCTTGGCAAATGGTGCAAACCCGATACGGGTGATTGCTCGGGTAGACAAAGCGGCATCAGTACCTTGCTGAATCGGCAAGGGCATGGATAATTCAAGTGAATAGCCCAACCTGCGAAATACATCGGCGTACCGTTCTGTTGTGTGTTTCAGTGGACGATAAATCTTATTTTCTTTTCGGGTGAGCGCAAATTTTTCAAATCGACCTTTATCGATGGTGGCCATGGGGTTTTTTTGCGTACGCAATAACCATCCTAAGAGATAGGTTCGGATTACGCCATGCAAATCGGCCACCGCTTCAAATGAATAATTGCGTTTCAGCAGTTGAAAAATTCGGTAGATCCCAATCAGGCCATTATGCTTACCACTGAGATCGGCACCGACAAAAACCAGTCGCTCGATTCCGGAAAATAAATCTGCCCGGGACTGATCCGATAAAAATAGAATACGCTTATCGGGATGTAGCTCAAGAAATCGCCTGATCACGGGCACCGTAAGTGCAAGATCCCCCAGCGCAGAAAATCGGATGACCAATATAGTAGTCGTTGTACCCTCCATTTACTGATTGCCCTGCTTGTATAGAATGGGATTGAGAGAAGGATCATTGTACATTTTCATTTGTCGATACACCTTCATTCTTTTTTTACCGTTGGCAATATCGTGCAGCAACTCGTTGATGGAGCCGGACAAATCGGTGCGCTGTTCCATCAATACAGCAAGTTTAATGCTGCACCGATCCCGGTGTTCCTGACTGGCGTCAGAACGCTCAACTTCTTCCTGCATGTGCCAAATCTTAAGTACCAAGATTGAAAGGCGGTCGATAGCCCAAGCGGGACTTTCAGTATTGATGGGAGCACCGGGTTCACATGTTACGTTACTGTAGAGTGCTAAAAAATAGTCATCGATTTGTTCCACCAGGTCAGTTCTATCCTGATTGGACCGATCAATCCTTCGCTTCAACAACAAACCTGCTTCGGGATGGATGGCAGGATCCCGCACGATATCTTCCAAATGCCACTGCACTGTATCGATGTATGATTTACGGTACAACAGTTCTTCCAATGTTTGAGCAGAGAACGGAACGATTACAGGAGCATCCACATTGTTGTGGGCATGGTATTCACGAACGCTACGCTCGAAAATCTGAAGACACAGTGCACTGGTATTCATGGACCAAAGGTAACGCGGGAAGCTATAAGTTGCCTTTTGCCATTTCACGCATGGCATGATCTGCTGCTCGTGCGGTCAGTGCCATATACGTAAGCGAAGGGTTTTGGGTCGACGTAGAAGTCATACAGGCTCCATCGGTCACAAACACATTGCTACAGGTATGGAGCTGGTTCCATTTATTCAAGAGTGAAGTTGTTGGATCATGGCCCATTCGAACACCTCCCATCTCATGAATATCCAATCCTGGTGGTTGTTTGGAATCGCTGGTCTGAATGTCATAAAACCCGGCCTTATCAAACATCTCGGAGATTTGCTCCTGATAATCCTTGACCATTTTATCATCGTTGCTGTCGTAATCGACACTGATCTTCAACAGCGGTATTCCCCAATCGTCCTTTTTGTCTGCATCCAGGCTCACATAATTGGATTCTTTCGGAATGGTTTCACCCATCATGTGTGAACCCACGTACCAAGGCCCCCACTCTTTTTTCTCCAATTCCGACTTTAATTCAGTCCCAAACCCATCGGTATCGCGTTTCAATCCGCGGCCTCCGGAAAAACCGGCTGCATACCCGCGAAGAAAATCGGTCTCTTGTTTCAGCACATTTCTGAAACGGGGAATGTAGGCGCTGGTATGTGATCGGCCATCGGTTATTTTATCCGCGAATCCATCGTATTTGGCACTGACCCTCGAACGGTAATTGTGAAATGCAACATATTTCCCCAACAAACCATTATCATTCCCCAAGCCTGCGGGAAAGCGATTAGATATGGAGTTCAAGAGAATCAGGTTGGTGTTCAGCGCAGCGGCATTCACAAATATTACGCGGGCAAAATATTCGGTCGATTGCATGGTGTTGGCATCGATCACCTGCACACCAATGGCTTTTCCCTTTTCTTCATCGTAAATAATGGAATGAACGACTGCATCATGAACCATAGTGAGGTTTCCGGTTTTTTCGGCCCAGGGAATTGTGACCGAATTTGAACTGAAGTACCCACCGAAGGGACAACCACGCTGACACAGGTTTCGTTTCTGACACTGTGCCCTACCTTGTTCAAGGTGAATTTTTTGGGGAACCGTGAGGTGCGCACAGCGGGCATAAATAACGTGTCGATCGGAATAATTTTTCTTCACCACATCACTGAAATAATTCTCAACGCAAGAAAGTTCCAGGGGGGGAAGAAATTCTCCGTCCGGCAGTATGGAAAGATTATCCCGGTTACCGGAGATGCCTGCAAACTTTTCTACATAGCTGTACCAGGGGGCCAGGTCGTTGTAGCGAATGGGCCAGTCGACCGCAAAACCATCGCGTGCCGGTCCCTCGAAATCATATTCACTCCAACGCTGTGTTTGGCGGGCCCACATGAGCGACTTCCCACCAGTCTGATATCCTCTGATCCAATCGAACGGTTTCTCTTGCACATAGGGATGTTCGGCATCCTTTACAAAAAAATGCATCGCGTCCTCTTTGAATGCATAGCATTTACTAATAACAGGATTTGCATCACGGATTTCCTGGGTCACTTCATTGCGATGCGGAAACTCCCAAGGCATCTTGTTGGTGGTCGGGTAATCCCGGAGATGCTTGACTTCGCGGCCCCGTTCAAGGACAAGCGTTTTAAGTCCCTTTTCTGTAAACTCCTTAGCAGCCCATCCACCGCTCAGTCCTGAGCCGATGACGATGACATCAAATGTATTGGTTGTAGGCATAATTCACTTTTTAAGCGGGAACGCATCCGTGATAGCGACCGGGCACCAGTTCATACACGTGCACCTTGGTCAGGAAAAATTCAGAACTGGTATAGGCCTGAATTGTCCTTCGTTTCACCGTATCGAGAAATAACATCAAATCTTCTTGATCAGAGGCGGAAGCAATGGCTTGGGTAATACTAGTGCGCTCCTCAGCAGTGCAGTCTATCAAAGACTTTCCCGTTGTCTTGGTACATAGGGATGTAAACTCCTCCATTCCTTTCTTAAACCGCCGTTGCTGATCGGCACTTGAACAATCATCCACCATCGTCAAAACAAACAAGTGTGCTGAGATATCCTTTGCCCCCGGCGTTCCGGTCTTTGGTAAAATGATTTCACAGAGTTCTGCCAGCATGGCTTCCTCTTCGGCAGAAATTCTCAGATGCTTGAGCAGCATTGAGCTCTTGCTTTTGTCTTGCATGCAGGAAGGAATCAATGCCATTCCGATAGAAGCGCAGGCCAGTTGCCGCAATGCGTGTCGCCTACTTACATTCATGATTAGTAGAATTATGGATCAATATACTAAAATTTATACGCGCAGCTGGGGTTTAAAAAAGAAGCGGGACAAACCCGCTCCTCTGGTGGTTCTACCAGCTACAAAGAAACCATTAACCATCAATGGGTCTTGTTATAGGAATTGTCAAAAGGCAAATGAATTATTTTTTCTCGAACTCGATGATGTACTCGGAAATATATTGGTGATTATTTCCTTCCATGTCTTTGACAAATAAGCGCGCACGCTTTCCCAATTTCAAACAGGTCCTTTTTGCCTGTATATCTTCTGGGGTATTCATGGGCTGGAGTGAAGGGTACCACAATACATGTCCAGGTTTTTGTAATACCAATTGGGGCTTACTCCATTGCTGAGAATTATCGCCTTTCCCCAGGTCCTTATTGGTATTGAACGATAAATAGATTTTATCTCCTACCCATTTTTGACCTTCCACCCTTCCCATCATCATGACCCAGCAATTCAAATATTCGTTCCAACTCACTGAAGGTCCCCAATGAAAATTTCCGCCAGCCCGCGATGCAGCACCACCTTTGTCTTCTTTGGGTATTTGCAAAGAAGCAATTGGTTTTCCAATAGCATTATAGGCTGCTGCAAACGCTTTACCATCCCAGCGTTGTGCTTTGCCCTGTGGATCATCAAGGTCTTTTAGTTTAATTCTGGCTATACTGATACACTGACCACTTGCTTCAAAAACAGAGTCATACGTGTTTGCCTCGTAGACGCCTGGATAACTATACTCGCCATAAAACAAATACAAATATTCGCCACTGGCGACTGCTGAAGGATCCCCTACTCCACCAGCAAAAGTTAGAGAAGTGTTATGAGGCTTAGGAATCATTCTGGGTTGAAGATCTTCTATAAATAGTCCTTTGTTTTCCCATGAATGCCCGCCATTAGTCGATTTCATGATACCAATGCGACAAACTGCTGCAACAGACTGTGGTCCTGTCAATCCCTCAGGCCACAAGGTATCAATATACCCTTCACCTGTCGCTGGATCATACGGTAAGGTTTCAGGATAGTTTTCATTATGATAAACTGCATATAACGTTTTACCAGATTTATCTTCTTGCGACTGATATACAGTTTCAAACCAAACTGCACCATGTAAACCAGGCGTACCTGGCCTTGTATTAGGTGGCATGATAGGATCTGTAAATTGATCGTGTGGTGTTAGAAAAACTTCGTCGGCGTTTTTACCACTTGCAAACTCTAGCTCATTGGAATACCCCCAAACAGGATCTTCGCCATATTTACCCGGAAAAATTCTAAACGTATCCCCTACCCACGCTTCCGCCATATTGCAATCGACAAACGACTTGAACACAAACTTTTCAGATGGTATGAGGGTAAAGGAAGGCGTATTCGATTCCTCTACATTTTTACAGGCAGCAAATACTCCAATGAACAACAAAAAAAATAAACTATGTTTCATAACTATTTGGGTTGAAATCCACTTTTTGCAAGGTCATCAAATAACTGCTTGACTTTAACAATTCCGGATGCATCATTGATATCGTAATAGCGGTACAGTTCAAAATCGGTTCGATGAATCCCATTCTCTTGAATGGCGCCTTGCGACTTGTACTCGGCAATGACCCAGTCTGCCACAATCTTATAACTCAACTTATCGTTTTCTTTGAAACGATAATCGCGATCCAGGGTGAAGGTGGGTGCAGATTTCATGATCCGGGTTTCGGGAAACCCTTCCAGCATTTCAAATTCTGTAGGCTTGGCATCCCGGCGCATGGGACTTCCCGCAATGACAATGGGTTTGTTCGGACCTTTATAGCGTTGAACAGCACGAAGGGCCATCAATACAGATGTTTTGTGATGTCCGTGCTGTCCCGGATGGGGCAACATCGTGATGACAAAATCATATCCTCTTTCTGCCAATAACCGATCCATTCTCCTTTCCACATACGGTATGTCCCAGTTCTTTCCGGAGATATACGGAGTGATATCGGTAGTGTACCAGTCATCGGGCTGTTCCATAAAATAAATATTGCGCACCCCCATGATGCGGGCAGCTGCTGCTATCTCCTGTTTGCGAATCAGGGGCAAATGGGTTCTGGCGGTAACCGAGTCCAATAAATTCACACCAATCAGCATAGATCCTAATTGTGCGTCCGCAAATCCACCACCACCGTCGGTCATCACCGCCATGTCGACTACCCCTTTTAGCTCATGGGTGATTTTGAAGAGTGCAACAGAAACCCCGGTTTCATCGTCGGGATGTGCAGTGACTACGAGTACTTTCGGACCTTGCGCCCATACCAAACAAGCAAAAAATAAAAAAGGGAGGATGGCAAGCAATCGTTTCATATGTTTTTATTTAAGATTATTCCTTTACGGTGGTAGTGACTTTTGGCGCAACACTTTCCCATTCGCTTCTGTCGAGTTTCTTTTGTGCAGGAGCCACTTCATCACCGGTAGAACCGTTGTACAGTCTTCCGTTCTTCATTACGTATTTTACAGAGTTGGTATTCCGAATATTTTCAAGTGGATTTTTATCCAATATGATCAGATCGGCCAACTTTCCTGATTCAACAGTTCCCAAATCGCCTTCCAGTCCCAGCGCCTTTGCCCCGTGAATGGTCGCCACTTTCAATGCATCGTGGTTGCGCATTCCACCGCTTTGCATCGCCCATAATTCCCAATGGAAGCCGAGTCCCTGCAACTGCCCATGTGATCCAATTCCGGCAATTCCTCCCTGTTCCACAATCGATTTCATGCTTTGAGCATGTTTCTGAAACACATGCTCTTCCGGCAAGAACCATGTAGCACGGCGGCGCGATTTTGAAGCCAGCTCTTCGTAGGGAGTGAAGAATTGCAGCTTTTTATCCCCATAGGGATTGTCGTTTTCGTAATAATAATTTTCTGCCCATGGACCACCATACGATACGAGTAAGGTCGGCGTCACCGCCATCTTAGCATCAGCAGTCACCTTGGTTACATCCTTGTATAAGGGAAAGATTGGAATGGAGTGTTCGTGACCAGGATATCCATCCAACAAGTTGGTCATGTTCAATTTAAAATCCAATCCACCTTCGGTCGTTGGCATCAGCTTCTGGTTCTTAGCAGCATTGATGATCCACTGACGCGTCTGACGATTTCCCGTCAAGTACATTTTGATGTACTGTGTATTGTAGTACTTGCTGTATTGTTTCAAGATACTTTCCGCCTGTGCAGAATCCTTCACATTGTAAGCCCAGTAGCCAACACCAGGACCCGTTGAGTACACACGTGGACCTTCCATCATGCCCGCTTCCACCATATCGGCATATGTCAACACATCCGTTGTAGCAGTTTGAGGATCCCGTGTCGTGGTCACGCCATAAACCAGATTAGCAGCATAGATCCAAACCTGGTTCTTGTGAATGCCCCAGCTGGGCCACATATGCGAATGCACATCCACAAAACCCGGTATGATCGTTTTCCCTGTTACATCCATCACCTTCGCACCGGTGGGTGCAGCGATATTTTTTGCGACGGATTTGATGCGGTTGTTGACCACCAGCACATCTCCTTTTGAGAGTACTTCATCCCCTTTCATGGTGATGATCCGAGCACCTTTTAGCAGAATGGCGGACTGAGGAATATCTTTTTTGTAATACACACTTACCCAGGTCTCTTCAGGCACATATTTTGGATCCTCTTTTTTGGCCATCGACTTTTTCGAAGAATCCGATGAAGCTTTTTTGGCCGTATCGGTCATGGCAGTGAGATCCGCTAATTTTTTGGCCATCTTCAAGCTATCTTCTAATGCATCCGCCCTATTGATATCATAGACAAAATGGGCGGCACCTAAGCTGTAATGAATCTTGGTGCCATCTCCAGACCATGCTGGAAACTCTCCACCGATTTCAGTCAGCTTTCTCGAAGGAAACTCTGCACTGCTCGCATCTGCTACTGAAACTGAAATCATTTTTCCAGTCGATGGCACGGTTACAACATACACATTGTTGTTCACCTTGGCAATGGCTTTTTCACCTTTGGGCGATAACCAAATTTCACTTGCGGGAGAAGGAGGATTGTTCTCTCTGGCTTCATCATCACCCAACGATTCTGGAATAATGCACGCATCTATCGCAGGCTTCCCTTTGTGTTGAGGTATTGACCCATAGGTAGTGATGCCGCTGATCTTGACATGCGATTTTTGATCCGTGCCATCCCACTTGATGGAGACCAAGGTACCCCGAGCATTCAGGTAAATGCGCTCATCGTTTACAGCAAAATGCGGGATAAACCGTCCGTTTGCTTTATCAATTACATTTTCTGCTCCCCCGGCAGCGGGAATCCAGCACAATACGTCTTCTGAATCATCGTATCCGGGATCGAAAGCATCTCTGAATTTCTGATAGGGTGCCCGCACATACACGATCTTATCCCCTTTGAGCGTGAAGTGTGGTGTTTGAAATAAACCCTCTTCCTGCGTCAGTTTTTTCAAGCCCGACCCATCCGCATTGATGCTGTAGAGTGCGCCGCCAGATGCATTCCAGGTGGAGAAAACAATTTGCTTTCCGTCAGGACTCCATACCGGTTGTGCTTCGGTGAAGTCATTTGAAGTCAGGCGTTGGGGTGTACCATTTGGATAATTCATTACATACACACGATTCAAGACAGTAAACACCAATTTTTTATCATCGGGCGAAGGAACAGCATCTCGGATTTGCGAGGCCTTGACAGCGGCAGTGTCTTTGATGGGATATTTAAACAATACTTCGGGACCCAACTCCAGCTTGCCATCCACCTGGTATGCAATTTCCGTATACCCGCCTGTCGCGATATCAATCTTATTGATTTTACCGCCAAAAGAGGCGACTACATATTTACAATCGGGCGTGAATGCCATTGCGGGCAGTACCCCCGAAACAGCAATGGATTCCTGATCATCACGCTGTACGGGATAAGCCAGCCATCGTTCGTTTCCTGTTTTCAACTCACGAATCACCAATCCTGTTTTGTCCTCATATCGTGTACCATACACCAGCCAGTTGCCATCGTTGGACAATACCGGTGTAAATGCAGACCCATAGCGACTTGTAAGGCTGCTGGTCCGTGCCGTTTTTCTATCGTATACACCAATTTGGTACTGGGGCAACTGCGCATTATAATTCCAGGAGCCGGTTCGATAGGAATAATAAATGTACTGGCCATCTGAACTCACCGCAGGATCAATGGTTTTTAATTGTGCCGGTTCCTCAATCAACTGAGACCCGCTTCCGCCATCTTTGTGGATCATGTAGAGTTTGTTGACGCGTCTTCCCTTTGAGTACACAATGTAATTTCCATCGGGCGTCCAATCAGCTGAAGGGAAATTCTGGTTGATGTCTCGGGTGAGCTGGACGGTATCTTTTTTTTCGGTGTCGATGTACCACAGGTTTTCAGCTCCGCTTTTATCGGAGACGAAGAGGATCTTTTTGCCGTCGGGACTGTACCGTGGATGCTGATCAAATGCCAGTCCCCTGGTAATCTGTATCGCCTTCCCCCCTTCCATAGGAAGTGTATAGAGGTCGCCCATCATATCAAATACAATGGTTTTTCCATCGGGACTCACATCCACTGAAGTCCAGGTTCCTTCCGAGGTCCTCAAATCAAACATGCGCGAAGCCTTAAGTGGAAGATTTTTGTAAACCGTAAATGCCGTGTCTTTCTGTGCCAGTGCTGCAAAAGATCCCAACAACAGGAAAACTGCTACCCATCCGAGCCTGTAATTATTCATACCCAAAAATTTATTGGTTAATTTACGACTTAAATAGATTGAGATGCGATTCCTCCCCTTTTTGCTTTGCCTGATCACGGTTTTTGGATACGCTCAGAAGAAAAATGAGTTCTTGCCCGCAGATCTGAAGATCGATTGGCGCTTGATTCGGAACAACTACAACGGAAAAGACCAGTACCTGTTCTCGTTTACCCTCACCAATACGGGTAAGAAATTCCTACCGGCTGGTGGCTGGACTATTTACTACAATGCCAATCGCGACATTGTCAACAAACAACTAATGGGCCCATTGGAATCCTTCCGCTGGCATGGCGATTTATTTTACCTGAAGCCCGCACAAGACTTCAAGGGACTTCCCGCCGGTCAAAGCATAACGGTCGAAGGAATAGGCGATGCCTGGGCATTCAATATTTCAGATGCACCTTCCGGCTACTACTGGGTATGGGATGTCCGGCCTTCTACCGCCATTCCCATTACTCAATTCACGGCAACTCCCCCTTCTGACATCAACGCGTTTAAACGTTCCCCGGGTGAGAAAGGAGACCAGATCACTCCTGAAATGGTTTTTGAACAAAATGCTGTAATTCAGGACTTACCGGAAGCAGCATTCCCCCGGATACTCCCAACACCCGTTTCTTATCAGTCGGCCCCCGGCTCATTCACGATTCACGACAAAACAACATTATCTGCCTCACCTGAACTGAAGAATGAGCGGAATGCGCTTCAGTCGGCACTGGAAGCAATGATGCAATCATCCTCTTTGGCAGCAGTAACAACAAAGGGAAATATTCACCTGAGCACTGATGCATCGTTGAGTAAAGAGGCATATATACTGGATATATCGACCACCGGCATTGAAATCAAAGGAGGAAGTGCTACCGGAGTGTTCTATGGAATTCAATCATTGAAATCGCTTCTTCCATTAGAGGCCTGGAAAGAGAAACAAATTCAACTGTCCGTTGCATGTGCCCGTATTGAAGATCATCCCCGTTTCGGGTACAGAGGACTGCACATGGACGTGGCCCGAAATTTTCAAACCAAGGAGCAAATCTTCAGAATGCTGAACTGGATGGCCATGTATAAACTGAACAAATTTCATTTTCATTTCAGCGAAGACGATGCATGGCGTGTTGAAATTCCATCCCTTCCCGAACTCACCACCGTAGGGGTACAGCGGGGTCACACACTCGACAGCAAAGAAAATATGCCAGCCGCATATGGATCCGGTGGCAATATCCAAAATATTCAAAGCAGTTATTATAGTCGCGCTGACTACATTGAACTGCTTCGTTACGCAAAGAATCTTCATATTGAAGTGATTCCCGAAATAGAAACACCTGGACATGCACGAGCAGCCATCAAAGCCATGGATGCACGCTATAGAAGATTGATGAATGAAGGCAAGCCCGAAGAAGCAAAACAATACTTATTATCTGACCCTGATGATCAATCAACTTATTTATCTGCACAAAATTTCCGCGACAACGTAATGTGTGTAGCACAACCGGGTGTATACAATTTTATTGCCACAACCGTAGATGTATTCATCAGCATGCACCATGAAGCAGGTATGCCGCTGAAGACAATTCACGTAGGAGGCGACGAAGTGCCTCAAGGCGTTTGGGAGAAATCGCCTATTGCTCAAAATTTATTAAAGACACTACCAAAAGAAAAATACCGACAAACAAGTGATTTGTGGTTGTATTACTGGGACAAAGTCCATGCCATTTTAAAGCAACGCAATCTTTATTTATCAGGTTGGGAAGAGATTGGGATGCGAGAATCAAAAGTGGATGGCAACAAAGTGATGATGGTCAACCCAGAATTTGCCAATAACAATTTTCATACCTATGTATGGAATACAGTTGTAGGGTGGGGAGCAGAAGATTTGCCGTATCGATTAGCCAACGGAGGATACAAAGTGATTCTTTGTCCCGTTTCCAACGTATACTTCGATTTGGCTTACCAAAAAGATTTCAATGAAGTGGGATATTACTGGGGTGGTTTTGTTGACATCGACAAGCCATTTTATTTTATTCCTTATGATTATCTGAAAAACACGGCTGTCGACCGATTTGGCGTACCCATTGACCCAAGCATTTTAAAAGGAAAAGACAAACTCACCGATTATGGCAAAACAAATATTGTAGGGATGCAAGGAGAACTCTGGAGTGAAAATATCCGCAGTGCTTCAGATCTGGAGTATTTGGCATTCCCAAAAGTGCTGGGATTGGCTGAACGCTCATGGGCCGTGGATCCTGAATGGGCAACGACAAAAGATGCTACCGCGTCAGCCACCCTGTATAGAGAAGCATGGAGCAAATTTGTCAATACCGTTGGCAAACGCGAACTGACCAAACTCAACCACTACCAGGGCGGAGCAACCTTTAGAATTCCGACCGTTGGCGCAAAACAAGTCAACGGACAGATTCATGCCAACATACAACTTCCTGGATTAATCATTCGCTACACAACGGATGGAACAGAGCCTTCGATGAGCAGCAACCACTACGGGCAACCCATCAAGGAAAAGGGAGTAATCAAATTAAGAGCATTTGACAGCAAGGGAAGAGGAGGACGAACAATTGAAATCAATAATTAAAGCTTCTATTTGAAGATTTCAGAATACGTTAACGGCAATGCGACTTTCAATCGCTGATACGTTGCAGATGAAATGTTTTGATCATCGAATGGGACGAAATTCACATATTTTTTACCCTCCCCTTCTTTACGGCCATATTTATACTCGTAGGTAAACCAACCGTCCGATTGCAACTTCACTTCATTCAACGAAGCATTGGGAACAGTGATAAAAAATAAGTTCTTTTGCTTGGCAGATTCGTTTTGCAATTGAAGTGCGCGCAACGCAACATACGCTTCTTTCGCAGTTTCTACCGCAGGATCAATCAGTTCCACTTGAGGGGCTAACACTGAGCGATACCGGTAGTGATCTCCTTGCTTAAAATTGTACAACTCTTTCAACACATTGCGAATGGTATCGCGCATGAATGGGTAATGCGTACAGCCCAGAATCAATGTGTTCATCGGTGTTGCAACCTGTTCTGCTTTCATTTTTTCCAAAAGCGAGACCAAATGGTACCGCACATAATTTTCTGGATCATTCAACTGAATATCGAGACAATTGCCTTTATCATCAAACTCACACAATAATTTGTTCGCGTTTTTATTGAAATTATACTGCAGCATCAGTGCCGTATCGATTCGCCAAGATGCGTTGAACACAGAAGGACCTCTGTATTCTTTTCGGTATCCTTTGGCCTGGTCATCAAAAAAACTGTAATCACGATCAATTGCATCGGCTAGTCCGTGCCCACCCTGGCTCACCACAATGGGCTGCGGCAAACCTTTCGTCTTCGCCATTTCCAGAATGGTACGAGGATATCCATTGGATGCAACCGTTCCGGCAGTGGCAAAAATGCCAATCGTACCTGGATGATCAACCTGAAATTCCAAAGCCGCTTTCACTCCAGCATTGATGACGCCGATGGTTGGCGTGGTGTACCCGGATTGGGCAACATGTTCTTTGACTTCGTTGAGTGCAAAAGCTGTCGCCGTGTTACAAGCCAGCACCAGCATTTTTACTCCTTGTTTGCGTGCAGGCATCATCTGATTGCCTTTTGCAATTTCATATTTGGATTGAAGGAGAAAATCCATGTTCTTGATGACGTGTTCCTGCAGCAGTTTGGTTTTCTTTTCTCCAGCATAATTTCCATACGGCATGTTGGCCTGATCCGCGAGGTATTGAAAATATTCTCCGGTAAAATCCGGTTTCCCATCGGCTCCGGGTGCACCGGTTTCATTGTTAAATGCATCCAGGTTCAGGATGGCTTCAAGGACCGTCAATCCACCGGTCCCGGAATCAAACACTCCAATCGGAAGCGTTTTTTGCTGGGCAGTACCAAACAACCCGATCCATGAAAACAGAAGAATAAAAAATTGTCTTTTCAACATGAAGGAAGCATTGTAACTTGGATAAAATTAAATGAAATATAATGGTAAGAAAAACATTTGTAGTACTGATTGCCTTGATTTCCTTTTCCTGCGGAGGCAATGAGGCTCCTGCTGCGGAAGAATCTGCGCCTTCGGAGATGATTACTGAAGTGAAGTATACTCCCGAAATGGTAGTGAACACAAAAGATTATACCTGTGGCATGCCGGTCACCGCAGGCATCAGCGATACCTGTCATATTGATGGCAACGCCTATGGCTTTTGCTCTAAAGAATGCATGAATGAATTTAAAAAAGACCCCGCCAAGGTACTGGCGCAACAATAATCACAATGTCAACCATACAAGCATATGGGGCAGCATCGAGCACAAGTGCACTCGCACCCCTCACGATTGAGAGAAGAACAATTCGGCCTTCGGATGTACAAGTAGAGATTTTATACTGCGGTGTTTGTCACAGCGATATACATACAGCCCGAAATGAATGGGGTGGCAGTACGGTCTATCCGGTAGTTCCCGGTCATGAAATCATTGGAAAGGTAAAAGCGGTAGGGTCATCCGTTTCTCGATTCAAGGTTGGTGATACGGTAGGAGTCGGTGTGATGGTGGACAGCTGCAGAACCTGTGAGAACTGCACCCAGCATCAGGAACATCACTGCGTGGAGGGAATGACCGGAACCTACAATGCTTTGGAACGGGATGGATCCGGTTGGAGAACCTACGGCGGGTATTCAAAAGAGATCGTGACCGATGAACACTACGTATTGCAGGTAAAAGAGCAAGACAACCTCGTAGGAGTAGCTCCTCTACTCTGCGCTGGCATTACAACCTATTCCCCATTGCGCTATGCAAAGGTGGGGCCCGGTATGAAGGTGGCTGTTGTGGGACTGGGAGGCTTGGGCCACATGGCCGTCAAGTTTGCCGTCGCATTCGGTGCCCACGTCACCGTCATTTCTACCTCTGCGTCAAAAGTGCAGGAAGCAAATAAATTGGGAGCCCATAATTTCATTCTGGCAAAAGATGCATCTGCCCTGCACCCACACGCAAGTTCATTTGATATAGTGCTGGATGCGATTTCTGCTGATCACGACTATACGCCCTATCTGAATCTCTTGCGCCTGGACGGCAAACTACTGGTGGTAGGACTTCCCGAACATCAACCCAAGGTTTTACCGTTTGCATTGATCAAAAACAGAAGAAGCATCATAGGCTCGATGATTGGAAGTATTGCAGAAACCCAGGAGATGCTGGACTTTTGCTTTGAAAAAAAGATCTATGCAGAAGTCGAAAAAACAGATGTCGCCTACATCAATGAAGCCTATGAACGCATGATCAAATGCGATATTCAGTACCGCTTTGTGATTGATCTGTCAACATTATAAGATGGGGTCAGTCGACAGAAGAGATTTTCTTGCAGCCCTTTCCGGAATTCCACTGGTTAGGGGTGACTCTTTTTCTTCTGTCCCATTGGCAGCAATGCGACAGCGATACAACATCAGCCTGAATGCCTATTCGTTCAATGCCATGCTGATGGCAAAGAAGATCTCCCACAGGGAACTATTGGAGTTTTGCTCTCAAACAGGTTTTGACGCCATCGATATGACCGGTTACTATTTTTCAACCTATCCGGATACACCCAATGACAAAGAAATTTATGCATTCAAGCGCAATGCACATGAATTGGGACTGAACATTAGCGGGACAGGCGTCAGAAATGAATTTGGAGTTGAACAAGGAGTGGAGCTGCACAAAGAAATTGACCGGGTTGTTCGCTGGATAGAGGTCGCCGCAAAACTCGGCGCTCCCGTTCTTCGTGTGTATACATCAAAATCCTATTCAACAGGTGAGCAACGAAAAAAAATAACCGAACGCATCTTGCAAGCAATGCAACCCTGTTTGGAGCAGGCCGCAGCACATGGCGTAATTCTGGGAATTCAAAATCACAACGATTTTCTCAGAACAGCAAATGAATGCAAGGAATTGATTGCAGCATTGAACAGCCAATGGGTGGGACTTGTATTGGATACTGGAAACTTCATCGCACCCGATCCATATGCCGAGATTCAACAAGCAATACCACTGGCTGTTAACTGGCAATTGAAAGAAAAGTTGCTCGTCAACCAGGTACAAGTACCAATGGACCTGGAGAAACTTGCACACATCATCAACACTTCAGCATATAAGGGAACTATCCCTATCGAAACACTTGGCATGACCGATCCCGTTCGGGATGTTCCTGTTTTTTTTGAAAAAGTAAAGCGATTGCTCAATTCGTAATGCATTGTTATGCTCATGGAATCATCATCACAAAAGAAGGCAAAAGAATATTTCCTTGAATTTCTCATGTTGTTTTTAGCCATCACACTGGGTTTCTTTGCAGAAAATATTCGAGAGTATTACTCAGAGCGGGAGATGGAAGCTAAATTCATTGAAGTAGTACAGGAAGATTTACAAACTGATATAAAAACATTAAAAAATACAATCTATACACAAGAACAACGCATTGCCTATGAGGACTCGCTGATCCAATTGCTGACAACACGTGATTATTCAAATATGAAGGACCTGTACTATTTTGCTCGGGTAACTTCTCTTCGGAATTTTTTTCAGCCCTCTATTAACGGATTTCAACAGCTTAAAAATGCAGGTGGACTCAAAATGATTGAAAAACATGATCTGATCACAAAAATCCAAAACTATGAAAACGAGGTCCAGCGGGTGCTAGAGCTTCAAAACCTGACAGAAGGATTGGTTGAAAAATACAGAGATCAGGCTGCAAAACTATTTGATGGAAGAGTATTCAAAGAAATGTTCATTAACCCAACCGTTCCAGATATTTATAAAAAATTCCAAAAGCCTTCTGGCAATCCTGCACTCATGGATAATGATGTCCATAAATTGAATGAATTATTGATTCGCGCTTTGTATATCAATACAAATTCCAACACTTCACTGAATCGGTATCGGATTATCTTAAAAGAAGCAGAAGAATTGTCGCTTCTGCTCAACGAGCACTATGCGTCAGACGATAAATGAGTAAGGCTGCACGTTTGATCAGGTAAGGCAGATCGTTTAACTTAATTTTTTCTCCGGGTGCATGCGCCCCACTTCCTGATGCACCCAGTCCGTCAACACAATCCACATAGGCTGCTATATAAGAAATATCCCCAGCTCCGCGTGCTCCTGGGTTTCCGGCAACCGTTTTTCCTTGTCCCAACGCAGAAGATATACCATCAATCACGTCTAAAATTTTAGCATTCCCAGCAGTTGGCTCCATGGATGGAATGCCATCTTCAAACGTTATGCTGGCAGACGTCCCTGTCAAGTTTTTTGAAACAATTTCACGCATCGTTGCGCGAGCACTTTCTTTTTGGGCTTCCGTCAAAAAGCGCAGATCGCCTGTAACCACAACCCGCGGAGAGATAATATTGTCTTTACCAATTGCCGATCCTACTGATTTGGTTGGGTCGTATTGCATTTCAGAACCCCCCAGGATCAGTCCCGGATTGAACGTCAGGTACTGTTCTGAACTCAGTGCTGTCCTGAATTCATTGATGATCCGAGCCGCTTCATAGATGGCGCCAAAACCGGTACGGGGACTAAATAAGGTCGATGAATGACCCGTCTCTGAATTCACTTCCAACGTCCACCCACTTGCACCTCTACGAGCGGTCGCAACTATATTCAATCCGGTTGCACCCTCAAAACCCAGTGCAATATCGGATGATTTAGCTCGCTCAATGAAATCTCCTCGGGTTACAGAAATGGGACTGCCTGCCCATTCTTCATCACCGGTAAAGTACGCTGTGATGCTGACATCATCCAATAAACCAAACTGGTGCAACGACTGCAATGCTTTGATGATGATCACATCACCGCCTTTCATATCATTTACCCCCTGCCCGGTTGCCGTTGAATCATTCAGCAACGTAAAAGGAGTAAACGGCATGTTTGGCTCAAACACTGTATCCAAGTGGCCAATCAGAAATAATCTTTTCCCTTTTTTCCCTTTGCGTTCGGCAACCAAGTGCCCTGCTCGTTTAACCGAATCGGGCAGATTTACCCACGTACAAGTAAATCCCGCTTTCTCTAACTCGCGTGCATAAATTGCCCCGACTTGTTTAACACCTTGGCTGTTCAATGTGCCACTGTTGATATTGGCGGACGTTCGCAACAAATCAATTGCAGTGGAAAAAGAATGATCAATGAATTCGACTACTTTCATTTCCTGCTTCGATAGTCCCTCTTGTGCAGTTGAAAAATTAAAACACGCCAGTTCAAAAAGCAGTAGTAAGATTATATTACGCATACAGTTGAATCAATGATGAACGATAAAAGGCAAAATATAATTTTTTCCGTTGTTCTGAACGGATAAAAAATAGGTTCCATTCGACCAGCTGCTGACCGAATATTGAATCCGACGTTCAACTGAGCTGGTCAGCAAAACTCCACTTCGATACAAGACATCACCGCCAATAGAATAAACAGAATAGCTGTATTTGCCTGCTTTGGGCGTAAATTGAGCAATGAGTTGATTACTAACGGGGTTACCCAACAGTCGTAAGTTTATTTCCTGCGGGGCATAATTGACAAGAGCAGTTGGATTCGTGGAGCTTGAAAGAAGAAATCGGCTCATTAAGGGAAAATGATCTGAAGTAGTGGTAGCATAATTATTGATCCATTGCTGGACATCCATAATGAGTCGACTCGACCCGGGTATATAATCAGGAAACAGCTCATTCGAGACCAAAGCATGATCTACAACATCGGAAAATCCAATGACTGAATTCATGCCGTTCAGGCTCTGAGGCAAACTCAATGCCTTCACATGGTCTCCATCCGTAGAATCTGCTACCCATATAGCATATGATGAAATGGCAGGAGTAATCCCCTCTGAAATTGTTGAATCAAGGTCATCATTATAATCGCCCAACAGCATATAGGGTCGGGCAGCAAAAGCAGCATTCAGCGTATCTTTTAATTCATTTGCAGCGTCTTTTCGTCGCTGATGATCACTGCTGGTGTTCCCTGCCTTTCCGTGTACAACAATAAAAGCTATGCGTGTAGACCCCGAACTGAGGTTTACATCAGCCTCAACCAAAAAAGGGAATCGGCCACTTGCCCAATTGGCAGATGCACTTGTACTGGTCCTCAATAAACCCCTGGCAGTCACATTGGACACTACCGAACGTCGATACACCAGCGCTAATTTTTGCGAAACGGCATATGCGCTGCTGTTTGCATCGCTTGCATTCGAAGCATAATCAGAAATCACAAAACCGAAACCATTCAAGGATTCAACTAAATTTCTAAATCGATTGATGTCCACTACCTCCTGCACTGCATAAATATCGGCATCGAGGCTATCCATGATGCGCTTGACATTGGCTTGAGCGGCATCATCGTTAACGGGACCCTGACCAGTTGCAGCACTACCAAACCAAAGTAGATTCCAATTGACTACATCCAATGTTTTTGTTCGCTCGTAGGTATTTCCGGTTATCGAACCACGCGTTGTATCAGATCCTGAAATCACCGTTATCGTCCCTACGGATGCTGCTGCATTCACCGTTGGCACATACCGCAGATAAAGTGTTTTTTCCTGTCCTATTATTTCACTCGAACCAAATTCCGCAGAGCGTGAATAGTCCTGATTGTTCTTGGATAATTCAAATGGAGCCGTAACTGTAACATAGAGATAACTTGTGGGGTTATACACCCGTACTTTTATAGCTTTGGATGGTGTTGGGGCCGACCCTGGTACTGCCTCAAACTGTACTATCGAGGGTGTTGTAAAAATAATTTTGGATGCTGGAGCATTGGATCGATTTTCAATCATCACATCGTCAATGGTAACACGTGAAGCGCCTAACGCGGGACTTGAAACATATTTGACAGCAATGAAAACAGTTGCAGATTTGAAGGGAGTAAGATTCACATCGTTTACCAACCACCACTTGTCAGCATTTTCCGGCGATAAATAGGCATCGAGCGGTTTCCAGTCAGTAGATCCCGGTGAAGGAGCTGCTTGCACACCAGTGGCCACGAACAGTTGAATAGGAGGACCTGTGAACCGGGTGCGATGACGAAAACGGAGAACAGGAAATTGATAAAGGGATAAATCCATTTTTGGAGAAACCAACCAGTCCTCGTTATCCACGGCCCCTACTCCAGTGGTGAATCCATTGATCTGCCACCCAAAACCTGTGCCAAATCCAAATGGAAGCAACGACCAACTGCTGTCGCCTCTTACGCTCACCGATTGCCAGGTGTTACGGGCCACATCATTGAAATCGTATGAATAAATAGGAATGGCCGTTGTGGTAAACGACCAGGTTGTATTTCCGGTAAACCCGACAAATCGATTCTGGGCTAAATCCACAAAACTACCCTCCGGTAGCTCAATGTAGTATTGGGTAGATAATGCCAGTCCATTCAACTGGATAAACGCTTTATTGCCAGAAGTGCTTACAAAATTCCCTGCTGGATCGATGCTAAACGCTGTTGAATTATCAGAGAACCGCTTGACCTGAATCGCAGCAGTGCCCCGTTGTATGGCTTCATTGAACTCAACGATCAACATGGGATCGGTTGCCACATTTGTTGACGTATTTGCAGGGGAAACACCTACTAGAACAGGTGGGGTCACATCTCCGGCACTGGTTTGTGTTTCGATGATAAAATCGTCAACTGCTAATCCATCATCCGATCCGGTTGCATTATAATCCACCCATCGAATGTAAAATGTTTGTCCCACAGCAATTGCAAGTCCCGTAATGGTAAAAGAGACCGTTTTTCTGTTGGCGAGGAGATTTCCATCCAATGGTCCGATCACTCCCGTAGTTTGTGGTCCCGAAAAACCAAGTTGATCAATCGTTGACCAGCTCCCATTCTGCAACGAAGTAGCGTCGCTGCTGAACTGAAACTGAAGACTATCCACCCTGCCTAAAGCTCCTATCCTCCACTGTTCCCCGGTATAACTGATTTTCAGAGAAGTGATGATGGATCCACTCACATTTGAAAATGAAGCTCCCAGCAACGGCACGAGAGAGCCAGATTGTAGACCACCAAATGCACGGTCCGTATTTGTATCGGTGCCGAAACTATAGGTATCGCCACTGGTAGACGTTCCGTTTCCTGCAGTGTAATTCGAATTGGCATTGGTTCCGGTCTCGACAAATACCCAACCGATTGGCAAGGTAGATCCTGCTCCGGTATTGAGCAGTCCATTGAAATCCTGAGCATAGAGACCAGTATTTAGTTGTACCTGCCCCTGCACATGCAGTTTGGTAAAAACCAAAAACAAAGCAATGAAAATTAGCCGCATATCGGTATTACGAAAATAGAAATTAATAGCATACAGTATATTTGTAAGTAATGTTCAAGGGGCTGGTAGCGTTTACGCTGATTTTCACATGTTTATCTTTCTCTCATGCACAGCCGGTGCGGACCATGGAGCATCTGCTCGACATTGGTTATTTTGCCCGTAAAGCCACAGAGCATATCAAAGTCGACGGCAACCTAACTGAAAACACGTGGCAGTCAGCACAACGCGCAACCAACTTCATTCAAAATTTTCCAAACGATACCATGATGGCATCTGCTAAAACAGAAGTCATGGTATCGTATGACGATCACCACATTTACTTTGCTGCTATTGTACACAATTCAATCGACAGCCAACAATACATTACGCCGTCTTTGAAACGGGACTTCCGGGGAGAAGCCAATGACGCAATCGTAATCAGCATCGATCCCTTCATGGATCGCATGAATTCGTTTTCCTTTGGCATCAATCCTTTTGGTGTACAAAGAGAAGGGCTGGTTGTAAATGGTGGAGTAGTGAGCGAAGATTTGAGTTTGTCGTGGGACAATAAATGGTACAGCGAATCAAAAATTCACGAGGATTACTGGACAATGGAAATGGCCATTCCTCTCAATACCATTCGTTTCAGAAACGGCTCCTCAACCTGGCTGATCAATTTCTATCGTATCGACAGTCACAATGGAGAACGGTCCGGTTGGGCAAGAATACCCAATCAATATGCGATGATTTCTTTGGCATTTTCAAAGCCACTTGAATTTGAGACTCCGATAAAGCGGAAAGGCCCAAACATTTCACTAATACCCTACCTATCCCCCGGCCTTTCCCGAACTCCTTTAGCCGCCAATAGCAGGAACAATCAATTCACAACCGCATCACGATTGAATATTGGAGGAGATGCAAAAGTTGGCATAGGTTCATCGCTCAACCTTGATCTGACCTTCAATCCTGATTTTTCACAGGTTGAAGTAGACAATCAGGTCATCAACCTCGACCGATTTGAAATCTTATTTCCTGAAAAGCGGCAATTCTTTCTGGAAAACGGCGATTTGTTTGCCAATTTTGGTATTGAAGGCAATCGTCCTTTCTTCTCTCGAAGAATTGGTGTAACCCGAGATCCAGGCACCGGACAGAACATTCAAAATAAAATTGATGCAGGTCTCCGACTCAGTGGAAAAATCGGAGACGATACGCGACTAGGTCTGATGCAAATGCGGACTGCCGCAATCGATTCAATCAATCAACCCGTAAACGACTTCACTGTATTGGCCCTTCAGCAGAAAGTGTTTCACCGCTCCACCGTAGGAATGATTTTTACCAATAAAGAGATTGGGAAGAGCAATGACTTCAATCGAGTTTTGGGATTGGATTACAATATAGCATCCAAAAGCAATGTCCTGAATGGAAAAGTTTTTTTCATGCGCTCATTTGACCCCGGAAATCCAAAAGACAATGCCTCATTTGGCAGCAGCCTGGTTTTTAATACACGATTCATTGAATCCCGACAGCGACTGTTTTACATTGGGCAACATTTCAATCCGGAAGTAGGGTTTTTAAGAAGATCCGGATTCTGGAAATACGCCGGTGATGTTCAATTCAAATACTATCCATCGAACAGCAAAATCAACCGCCATGGACCCATGTTCGATTATGATTTTACGGTCTTTCCAACAATCGGAATGACAGATTACGATCTGAATATTATGTACAATGTCGCCTTCAAGAATTTAACCCAATTGATGATTCGGTTCAGAAGGGATTACACCAAACTGACGGCTGATTTTGATCCCACCAATACAGGCGGGACCAAATTATTGGCCAATCAAGAATTTGTTTATTATTCCTTGATTGCAAGTTTGATGACCGATCAGCGGAAAAAACTTGCAGCGCGACTTCAAACACGATCGGGCGAATACTTCAATGGAACCCGAATCAATTTAGAGGGAGAACTCAATTACCGCATCCAGCCATTGGGAATCGTATCTACCGTATTTTCATTCAACCGGCTTCGGTTCCCTCAACCCTACAAGAGCCTTGATTTAATTTTAATTGGGCCAAAAATCGATTTTACATTTTCACGCTCTGTTTTTCTATCAGCACTCTTCCAGTACAATAATCAAATCAATAACATCAATACCAACATTCGGTTTCAATGGAGATTTGCACCGGCATCTGACTTATTCATCGTATATACAGACAACTACTACGCCGATACCTACCGCTCAAAAGGGAGTGCATTGGTACTGAAGGCTACATACTGGTTCAATCTTTAGCAACAGGGACAAGTGCAATGATGCGCAACGGTCCGCCACTTCCTTTCCCAATTTTCATTGGAAGTGCCACCACATAGGCCCCTACTGCAGGAAGCTTATCGAGATGGGCTAGATTCTCAAATCCAGGTTTGTTTTGACCATGTAAAATTTGATGGGTTTTAAATTCCTTGGACTGCCCATAATCGGTGTTCGGCGTATCCACACCCAATGCTTTGATGTTTCTTTTTTCAAGCAACCACTGCGTGGTAGCCGGATCCACTCCGGGAAAATGAAGCATGGGAATTGCTGCTACTTCTATCATATCCGTACCCAACACTTTTGCCCGATCGGGATAGAAGTCGCCATACCCTGTTCGAAACAAAACAATTGTGTTGGGCGCGATTGGTCCGTGCTCCTTTTCCCATTTTTCAACATCTTGTATAGAGATGAGATAATCACTATTTTTTAATGCATTTTCAGATACATCGATGATGACTGCATTACCGGTCAGGCTTGATAATGGAATTTCATCTACAGTCAACCCTTCCTGATAGAAATGAATCGGCGCATCGAGGTGTGTACCCCCATGTTCAGGTGTTGCCATTTGATAAGAGGAGTAAAAATAACCAGTGGGGGTAATCCCCTTTGCATCCGTTATGTGCTGAAATCCGGAAAGATTATTAGGCCAATAGATGGTTGAAGAATCAAAGGAATACGTCAAATCAATCCATTGTAATCCATCAAACAAGTTGACTTCTTTTTGTTGCGAACAAGCAGTCAACATCAATAAAGCAAATGCAAGTCTTTTCATTGTAAATTTTTTTGTGCAGGTGATTTAAAAAAGATGAGTTGAATGATTATAATGAATAGTACCGCAACGGCTAACCACGCAAAGTCCGTTCCCAAATTTCCGGCATCCGTTGATCTTCCTAAAAATTCGGTAATGAATGCTCCTGCTGTAAAACCTGCGGTATTGAGTAATCCATACCCAGTTGCGCGGTGTTCTTCTCGAATGAATTGACAAAGAATGGGCATGTTATTGCAGTCAAACATTCCAAAACCCAATCCAAATAGAACAGCGCCAACTAAAACTGCAGGTAAGGTGCCTATAAAACCCAGTAATATCAGCGACGGAATGGTCAGAGCAAGTCCAATGGCACTGGTATACATACGTCCCTTTGGATGAACGGAAAACCATTTATCTGATAGCCATCCCCCGAACAACACGCCTCCTAACGAAGAGAGTGAAATGGATACAGTGGTCAACGGTCCGGCTAGTGTCATATCGATGTTCAGCGATGATGAGATCAGGGTTGGGGCCCAGTTCTTTACCGCCCATCCCGGTAGACTGGGTATGGCAAAATATACCACCATGATCCAAAATGGAAATGAGTGAAAAAGATCTCTGAGTCCTTTGAATGGAGAAGACAATCCAACCTTAGCAGACCGCCAATTGAGTTGTTCACGTGAAGGATCATGCAAGGTGAATAACAGGAAGAGCGCATACAGCATTCCCACTCCGCCAAAAGAAATGAAAGCCATTTTCCAGGAAGTCAGCATAGAGACCGTCGATCCAAATCCACCCAGTGCTTGTCCCAGGTAGATTCCAGAAAGATGAATTCCCATGGCACGAGAACGCGTGCGCTCACTGTGGTGATCGGCAATCAGCGAAAGTGCAGCAGGAAAATACAAGGCTTCACTCACCCCCATGATGGCACGAAGAGTATATAGCGTATCCAATGAAGAGGCCAACCCCATGGAAAGTGTCACCGTTGACCAAACCATTAAACTTCCAATGATGAGTCGTTTTCGATTCAGGCGATCGGCCACCCAACCAGCAAAGGGACTCATGCATCCATATACCCAAAGGAAAACGGCCATCAACCTCCCAAAATTGGCGGCTTGTGCCAAAGAGGGAAAATCCACTTGCATGGCAGGCCGCATGGTGGCAATCATTTGCCGATCCATGTAATTCAACAAAGCGACCACCCAGAGCAGGGCTACCAAATGCCAGGGATACTTGGCCGATAATTTCATCAAAAAAATCGATTTGACCTCAATATACCCAATTCCACTCACGCACGATATAGGTATACGGGTTTGGAAATTTGAATTTCATTTTTTAGATTTGTCTAAATTATTAATTAGATGATATGAAATTGACGGTCAGTGAGGAAAATCATATCAAGGCCATCTACCATTTGCAATCGGCCATGGACCGTGTTACTACCATGGAATTGGCCGCGCGACTCAACACCAAGCCGGCTTCCGTGACGGATATGATGAAGCGGTTGAAGTCGAAGCGACTGATTGACTATAAACCATATTATGGCTTTAAATTGAGCGCAGAGGGCAAGCGGGTGGCCGTTGGAATCGTTCGCCGACATCGTTTATGGGAATTCTTCTTGGTAGATAAACTTCAGTTTGAGTGGGACGAAGTACACGAACTGGCAGAAGAGCTTGAACACGTCAGCAGCAAGGAACTGATTGACCGGTTGGATGTTTTCCTGAACCGTCCCAGATTTGATCCACACGGCGATCCTATTCCGGATCAGGAGGGAAATTTTTCAAAAGAAGAAACTATTCGGCTTACAGCATTACGATTGAATCAAAAAGGCAGGGTGAGCCGGATCACAAAAAATAACAAAGAAGTGATTGATCTCATTGCATTAAAAAATATCAAAAAGGGGTCTCGTGTAGAAGTAAAACGAATTTTTGCAATCGATGGATCCATTGAAATTAAAGTGGATGGGGGATACCTTGAGCACGTTTCACCCCTCCTCGCACACAATATTTTAATTGAGCATGAACTTGGGAAAAAGTGATAAACGCTCTTTGAGCGAAGTCTATCAAAGTGTGGATACCACTCAACCCATGAAGGGCTGGAAAAAGGTATTTGCATTTCTAGGTCCCGCCTATATGGTAAGCGTGGGCTACATGGACCCGGGCAATTGGGCTACCGATCTTGCCGGCGGCAGCAAATTTGGATATCAACTTATTTGGGTACTGTTGATGAGTAACCTTATGGCCTTGCTTTTGCAAAGCCTATCAGCGCGATTGGGAGTGGTGCGAGGACTGGATCTTGCCCAAGCCAATCGAGAGACGTATCCACGATCGGTCAATTTTGTTTTTTACTTGCTTGCGGAAGTCGCTATAGCTGCAACAGACCTTGCAGAAATTCTAGGCATGGCCATCGGCGTGCAATTGCTCACTGGTCTACCATTGATATGGGGTGTATTGCTCACGGTAGCCGATACCTTTTTATTTCTGCTTCTTCAAAGATGGGGCATCAGAAAACTGGAGGCATTTATTATAGCACTTGTTGCAATCATCGGGGGGAGTTTCCTGATTGAAATGTTTTTGGCCCAGCCCAACTTGACGGAAGTATCCAAAGGATTTATCCCTAGTTTACAGAATGAAGAAGCCTTGTATATCGCAATCGGAATCATAGGCGCTACCGTGATGCCGCATAATTTATACCTCCATTCAGCATTGGTTCAAACTCGAAAAATCAATCGCGATGAATCATCTATCCGGAAAGCATTAAAATTGAATTTCATAGACAGTGCCATAGCACTGAATATGGCATTTTTTGTCAATGCATTTATCCTCATTCTTGCAGCAACTGTTTTTTATACAACCGGCAGAACAGATGTGGCAGAAATAAAAGAAGCGTATCAGTTGTTATCCCCTATGCTGGGGACACAGATTGCTTCTACTCTATTTGCGGTGGCACTCATCGCTTCTGGACAAAGCTCAACCATTACAGGAACACTTGCCGGGCAAGTGGTAATGGAAGGATACTTGCAACTCCGACTCCCCCCCTGGATCAGAAGATTGATCACACGCTTGATTGCTGTCATACCAGCCGTAATTGTTATCTTGATCAATGGAGAAAACAATATCGATAGTTTGCTGATCCTTAGTCAAGTTATCCTTTCTCTTCAGCTTGGATTTGCGATCATTCCATTGATTCATTTCACCAGTAACCGGTCGGAGTTGGGTGTGTTCACCGTAAAACCGTTTATCGTTGTTTTGGCATCGCTCATTACATCCATACTGGTTTACTTGAATATTCGTATGGTTTACGAGCAGGCTTCTTTATTTTTTCAATCTTCATCCTCCTTCTGGGCAAAAGCATCCATCATTGTGGCAGGTGGAGTTTACGTTACGCTTTTAATCATCGCCATTGTCTATCCCCTGATCAAAAACAAAAAATAAAGTACCTTAGGAAATGATAAAAAAAATCATTCTTGCGGTTGCCTGTATTGGGTATGCGGGATTAGTCAGTTCACAGTCGACAACCATTGATCCGATCCTGCGTAAAGGCATTGTAGTCGAACAATTCATATACGAAGAAGCTCCATTTCCTCAATGCCACGCTTCTACAATTGCAGAGACGCCTGGTGGTCTTGTTGCAGCCTGGTTCGGGGGTTCAAAAGAAGGAAATAAAGATGTTTCCATATATGCCAGCAGAATGATGAACGATAAGTGGGAAAAGCCTTATCTGGTAGCCGAAGGAATTATCGATGAAAAAACAAGATACGCGTGCTATAACCCTGTTCTGTATCAGATACCAAGTGGAGAACTTCTTCTTTTTTACAAAGTGGGTCCACGTGTCGTTGATTGGACGGGTTGGGTAGTACGATCAAACGACAATGGTAAAACGTGGAGTGCACCACAGCAGTTGCCTGACGGAATTTTAGGGCCGATCAAGAATAAACCAATGCTGATAGACAATACGCTGGTATGCCCTTCGAGTACAGAACGTGACGGTTGGAAAGTGCACTTTGAATACAGTACCGATTATGGAAGAACCTGGAGCAAAGGACCTGATCTCAATGATGCAAAGCCCATAACAGGAATTCAGCCTTCTATACTTCGACACGGGCCGCAAACCCTTCAAGCATTGTGCAGGAGTACAAATGCTACCATCAATGAAACATGGAGCTATGATAATGGAAGTACTTGGTCGGCATTATCAAAAACCAATTTACCCAACCCTAATTCAGGCATCGATGCCATTACGCTTTCAAATGGTAAGCATTTGTTGGTCTACAACCATGTAAAGCCGGATGAGAAAGAGAAATTTGGATGGGGCGATCGCTCTTCACTAAATGTTGCGATTTCCAGTGATGGCAAAATTTGGGATCCACTGTTGATCCTAGAAAATGAAAAGGGAGGAGAGTTTTCTTACCCGTATGTTATTCAAGATAGAAAGGGTCGAGTCCATATCACCTATACGTGGAAAAGAAAAAGAATTAAACACATCATCGTAGCTGTCCCATAGCCCATTGAACGCCAATAATGCTCTTAAAAAACTTGGCTTTCAAGTCAATCAGTTTCTGTGTGGCAGCAATTAAATTATTTTCCCGGGCATTGACCAAGAACATGCTGGATTCACCAACGGAAAAGCGAGACTCTTCCGCCTTCAGCAACAGTCGCTGATTCTCGGTATTGGATGATCCAGTTAAACTTTGAGAAGCACTGCCACTGGTGATGGGACGAACAGCAGCACCGCATGAGCTGGAGTTAAAATTATTGCCAGGAGTTGCAGGACTCAAATCCAAAGAAGGCGTACTGACAGTTGTGACCGTACCGCCCCATGCTGGACCCGAACTAAAATCCAACATAAAATAAGCACCATTTGCTGCATCAGCACCTACCATAATATCCAAAATACTCACTTCATCATACTTCACCATTACCCGATGGGGATCAGCAGTAGCAACGGTACTGATGTCAATGATCATGGATCGAAACTTTGTCAATCCCGATACAGTATTATAAGAAGCCGCAACTTTTGTAGCAGGATTTGCACTCAGTGTATAGGTAAAAAAGCCACCAAATTCATTGTACTGATTTGAATTTGAATTACCATTGCCATCATAATCATACGTATTCAATACAACATTTTGTAAAATGACAGGCGTGCCTTTATTTGTTGTATTATTGAAACTATTACCCAATATAAATTCGAAACGGAATCGGACATTTCCCCCACCATTTCCAAACGACAACATAGGAGAAAAAAATCGGTCCTGGTTGTCCGTTAGACCACTCCCTGTTGCAGAAGAGTAATCAAATGGAATAGTGTTGTTAGGCGCTCCTCCCGGAAGTGTAAATGTTCCATTGGTGACACTGGTGGTGCGAACAATACAATCAATGCGCTGACCGGCTACCGTAATCACATTGGTATACAATGTTACATTTCCGGCAGCACTTCCATTGGCACCTACTTTGTGGATTTTATTTGCAGCCAAAAAACCAACAATCCCTGAATTGACATTGAAAACTGCCTGCGCCTGTGAGGCAAAACTTCCCAATTGGAGAAGCAGGTATACGGCACAAGAGAGCAGAATAGCTCTTAAAGCACTGGTTTTCACGGAGCTGGATTTTGAAAACTGAAAGCAGGGCTTGCAGTCTACCCTTATTTAACGTTTACTTTGCATGGCTTATTGCAAAACGTCAACCCAACTGAGAAAAAAATTGAATCTTCTGTGACCTTAAAACGGATGATTGCTTCGTAAAACTACGTGATCAATCCTTTTTAACGAATACTTCCCTACCGCCCATGACTGTTCGCAAGATTTTCACATCTTTGATCAGCTCAGGCGAAATCGTAAAAATATCATCGTTTAAAACCGTGAAGTCGGCTTGGTACCCTTCTTTGATTCTTCCGGTTTTACCATCCATAAAAGTGGCGCGTGAATTTGAAACGGTATACGCACGCACTGCTTCTTCTACCGTAAGCTTTTGATCTGGAAACCAACCGCCAGGATTTTTCCCATCGCCCGTAATGCGTGTCACAGCTGCATAAATTCCATATAAAGGATCGATCGGAGCAACCGGCCAGTCGGAGCCAAATGTCACCTGCACGCCTTTGTTCAACATGCTCCTGAATGCATACGTTCCTTTTAAACGAGAGCTGTCCAATCGCTTTGCTGCCCAAATACCATCATCAAACAAATGATAGGGATGCATGGATGCAATCACTCCCTGCTCTGAAAAATGTTCTATTGTTGCTGCATTCACATGCTGGGCGTGCTCAACGCGTGAACGCCGATCGCGCTTTCCGTTTAATTTTTCGGCTTCATCGTAAACAGACAAAATGAAATCATTGGCTTTGTCGCCAATCGCATGTACAGCCAAATGCAAGCCTGCTTTATCCGCCCCCACTACCCAATTCCGTAATAACGTTGTATCCGTGATGTATAAGCCGCGCGAACCGGGATCGTCCAAATAAGGCTGGTGGAACCAGGCAGTAGTGGATCCGAGTGATCCATCCACATACCCCTTTAATCCACCCCACTTGACCACATCATCTCCCCTCCCGTTTTTTTGTACAAAACTGTCCAATCGCTCCCAAGTCGCCAAAGGAACAAACGAATACATCCTCACCATCGCGCGATCCGTTCCAGACACCCTGCGATAGGTCTCGAGGTCCAGCCAGCCTCCATAGGATCCCATATCATTAACCTGCGTCACCCCTCTCATGACAGCATACCGGGCCGCTGCATCATAATATTCATCCAATTCTTTCTCCGTTGGATCGGGAACCGCTTTCAGGATCAACGACATAGCGGCGTCCTTAAAAATACCAGTGGGTACTCCTTTTGAATCCCGCTCGATGACTCCTCCTTCAGGAGCAACTGTAGATGCATTTACTCCTGCTAGTTCCATAGCCTTGCTGTTTGCAAATGCCATGTGGCCATCGTAACGGGAGATGAACACGGGATGGCCTCCGGTTACAGAATCTATCCACTCGCGACGAGGGAGTTCTCCTCCCCAATTTTCATGATCCCATCCCCCTTCCATTACCCAGGTCTGATCGGGCTTGCTTGCACAAAACGCTGCGATGCGTGCAATAAATTCCTGTCGCGTCATCGCATCTTTCAGCTTTACACTGGACAACCCGTATCCCGCAGAAAGAAAATGAGTATGGTTATCGGTGAATCCGGGCAGCAGCAATTTTCCTTCCACATCCACTGTACTGGAGGCGGCAACAGCAGCTGCATCATCGCCAACATAAACAATGACTCCATTTTTTATGGCAAGAACAGATGCGGCAGGCTGACTGCTATCGCCGGTCCAAATCTTGGCATGTATATACACGACATCTGCCTGTTGCTTGCAGGAAAAAGCAAAAACAATCGCTACAAAAAATAAATAGTTACGCATGTCTCAAAATTATGAAATGAATTGCTGAATCAACAAGACGCCCAATAGTCCCATTACCGATACAATTGTCTCCATCGTACTCCAGGATCGAAACGTGTCTTTAATGCTGAGGTTGAAATATTCTTTAAACAACCAGAATCCGGAGTCGTTCACATGCGAGAACATCAGGCTCCCGGATCCAACTGCAAGAACCATCAGGTTGGGATCAGTGCCCGTCGTCAATACAAGCGGAGCAATGATGCTGGCCGTTGTGAGTCCCGCCACCGTTGCTGAACCCATGGCTACTCGAATGATGGCAGCAATCATCCACCCCAACAGCAACGGAGGCAATTGAAATGAATTGAACGCATCGGCCAGTTGAGCACTGACCCCGCTGTCGACAAACACCTGCTTCAATGCACCCGCACCAGAAACTATCAAAATGATCATCAACACATCTTTTATAGAACTGGCATAAATCTCCATTATTTCTGGAATGCGCATTTTCCGAAAAACCCCAAGCGCAAACGTTGCATAACACATCGATACAAACATCAACATCCCTGGATCCGATAAAAATCGAAGTACCGGAGAGGGTGAAGCAGTGGACTGCAATTGAATGAGCGTAGTGATGAGCAAAATGATTACCGGTAACAGACAAGTGAGCATGCTGTTGACAAACCCCGGCATTTGATCACTTGCCATGATGCGAGGCGTGAACGTTGAGAGCGGCTCGCTCTTGATTCCTTTGAGGGTATTGGCAAAAAGCGGACCCGCTACAATAATCGTAGGTACCGCAATGATGATTCCATAGACCAACGTTTTTCCCATATCTGCATTGAGCTGGGTCACCAAGGCAGCTGGTGAAGGGTGAGGGGGAAGCAACCCGTGAGTAGTAGATAGTGCGGCCAACATGGGGAGTCCGACATATACTGCCGGCAATTTAATGCGATAGACAATTGAAAAAATTAGCGGGACCAGCAACACAAACCCTACGTTGTAAAAAAGAGGTATGCCTACTATAAATCCTGTCAGCACCAAAGCCCAAGTAATGTACCGCTCTCCAAAAATGCCGACCATCACATCACTGATTCGTTGTGCTGCACCAGACTCGGCAACCAACTTGCCAATCATCGCTCCAAAAAGAATCACCATCAACAACGAACCCAGTGTATCCCCTACCCCTTTTTGTATCGAGAGTGGAATCTTCTCCGAAGGAAGTCCCAATGCCAACCCTGCCAGCAGTGCAACAATTATAAAAGAGACAAACGTATTGACACGTAGCCCTGCAATCAGGAGAATCAAGGCAGCGATCGCGCCTACAATAATGGCAAACAACATGGAATGATTCGATTGATTTCTACGAAAACGTTGTATCAATTTAAGCCAATTGTTTCAGCTTCCGTGTCGATTTTTTTATAATTTGTGGGATATACGAACACTTAAAACACGCCATATGTCTACTCGTCGTTTATTTCTCCAGCATGCGGGCTTGGGACTTGCCGCTACTGCTGCAACTCCGGCTATCGCTCTTGCCTCCACCAATACCGTCCCGGCTTCAGCACAAGCACTCCCCATGGGATTCGCTGGATTTTCATTTTTACGCTTTGACCTCGACAAATCAACAGCGATGATGAAACGACTGGGAGTCGTGAACCTGTCCCTCAAAGAATTTCATCTTCCACTCAATAGCAATCAGGATGCTATCAATACCGTAAAGAAAAAACTTACCGATGCAGGCATCAACATGTATACAGTTGGCGTAGTATACATGAAAAGCAAAGAGGCCGTCGATCAGGCATTTGAATATGCCAAGATGTGTGGGGTAAGCATGATTGTGGGAGTACCGAATCCGGAATTGCTTTCACATGCAGAAGCAAAAGTGAAAGAAACCAATATCCGACTGGCCATTCACAACCATGGCCCTGAAGATAAATTATATCCCAGTCCCAAAGACGTATACGACCGGATCAAAGACATGGATCCGCGCGTCGGACTCTGCATCGATATCGGGCACACCTACCGCGCAGGCGTGCTTCCGGAAAAAGCGGTGAAAGAATACAAGGATCGATTGTTTGACTTACACGTTAAAGATGTGACCGATATGGCAAAAGATGCAAAAGTCATTGAAGTGGGCAGAGGCAAAATCAATTTCCCTGCATTTATAGATACTCTTCGGAAAATCAATTACAGTGGTATCTGCAGCCTGGAATATGAAAAAGACATGAACGATCCTTTGGCAGGCATGGCCGAGTCCGTCGGATACTTCAAAGGAGTAATGAGTCGATAAACGATTTTTAAATGAACTCCCGACGCAGAACATTCATCAAGACCTCCGCATTAGCCGGTAGCACTTTTTTCATTTCTTCTTTTGCGGATCAACAAAAAGCAATCGAAAAAAAGATTCGCTTCTCGGTCATCAACATCAACCATAACCATATCTACGGCATGTGCAACGCCGTGATCAAGGGAGGAGGTGAATTGGTTGCTGTGTATGCAAAAGAGCCTGACCTGCTTGCTTCATTCGTCAAAGCATTTCCACACGCAAAAATTGAATCCGATCCAAAAGCCATTCTGGAAGACAAAAGCATCCAGCTGATCATGAGTTCCGGAATTCCCGACGAACGAGCTCCCCTTGGAATCGACGTAATGAAGCACGGGAAAGATTACCTCGTGGATAAGCCGGGGATCACTACGCTAGAACAACTCACACAGGTAAAGAAGGTCCAAAAAGAAACAAAGCGGATCTACTCAATCATGTACAGCGAGCGCTTTGAAAACAAAGCAACCGTGAAGGCCGGCGAGTTGGTGAAACAGAGAATGATTGGTAAAGTGGTGCAAACCATTGGAATGGGTCCTCATCGGATCAATCCAGCTTCGCGACCCGCATGGTTTTTCGATAAACAACGCTACGGAGGCATCATCACCGATATTGGATCGCACCAATTCGATCAGTTTCTTTACTTCACCGAATCTACAGAAGCGGATGTGGTTGCCGCTCAAACCGGAAACGTTCATCATCTGCAGTATCCCATGTTTGAAGACTTTGGCGATGTGATGGTGAAAGGAAATGGTGGGACCGGATACGTACGAGTCGACTGGTTCACGCCGGATGGATTAAAAACCTGGGGAGACGGTCGACTCACCATTCTCGGCACAGATGGATTTATTGAAATCAGAAAAAACATCGATATCGCCCGCTACCCCAACGGCAATCACCTTTATATGGCTAATAAGAAGGAGACAGTGTACCTCGACTGCAACAATGAGGAACTACCTTTTGGTCGCGAGTTTGTCGATGACGTCGTCAACCGTACCGAAATTTCCATGCCACAAGCACATTGCTTTCTGGCAATGGAGCTCGCCTTGAAGGCTCAGAAGTATGCACGAAAACTATAATCGAATTTCTTGTACTCCCGATTTCAGCGCCTGCTTCTTCCCCTTCCAAACAAACTCTCCGTCGGTATTCGCGGGTAATGCAATGCGCGCAAAAATTCCATGTGTTCCCTGACGTTGCAACTCCACCCGAATGAATCCATTGGGATGCGGAATATATCCCGTTGCAGATTGCAGTTCACCCAATGCCGGCTCTACTCGAACAGAAGAAAATGCCGATCGCATTGGCGTTATCCCACAAATGATCGCAAAGAAATCGTAGTTGGGACTTGAACTCCAGGCATGGCAATCGGACCGGGTGGGCTCCGGCTCCTCTGCAAAAGTGGTCAACCCAATGTTCAGCATATCCCTCCACGGCTTGAGTTCACTGTAGTACCGATCAGCAAGACCGACTTTCTTCAGCGCCCGGTTCAAATAAAAACGATAATAAAAGGTGGCCTGACTCAACCCAGTATCCACCAGCACCCGTTCCATGATGCTTCGCTGCTCCGCCAGCGGTGCCCCATCGGACAAGACGGCCATGATGCTGGCATGCTGACTGTAACTGATTTTCTCAGGAGTGTTCGCTACCACTCCTTTATTTACATCATAACACAACTGGAATGCTTTCGATCCAACTTTATTAGCCAATGCACGATAGTGCTGCGATTCATTTGTTTTTCCAAAATAATCAAACAGTTCCGCGGCCTGTAGCAACGTATACACATACTGAAAAGATATCACCGATGAATTTCCATCGGTTGCACCATCCGGTGTTCCGCTTTTGAACTTCAGGTTCCAGTCGACAAAATTCCACCACTTCATGGGACCAAGCACTTCTCTGGTCGGATCAATTCTTCGCTCGTACCAATCCAATACCCCCATCACTCCAACCAGCATCTGGGAAATAAATGCATCATCCTTTCGGTGCATCCAGTAATCGTGAAGCATGGAAATCCAATACAATGAAAAAGGTGGAATGACCTGAAACCGATTACTCGGATACCGTCCCTGAGTAAGACCTTCGGAGTCGCGCGACTGAAAAAAATCCAGAATAGCCTTTCGCATCAACCGATCATCCCCCGTTACATACAACGAAATCAGCGATTGAATGCGGGTATCGCCTTCGTACTGCAACTGCTCATAATAGGGACAATCAAAATACGTTTCCCCTGCACACAACTGCGCTGTCCGCCAACCCACATCCCAAATCTCCTGCAACGATGGATCATTACTTGCAAAAGATGCCTTTACTTCAAAGGGATATCCAGTAGCCATACCCGAAAGCGAATGCACCACTAAAGGCTCTGATCCTGTTTCAATATCCAATTGCACATAACGATAGGTCCTGAACCATAAGGGACGAAACACTCTTTTCGCTCCGCCGTCGGCAATGAACACATCATGATTGCCGATGATTTCTTTTCCTTCAATCTCGTTGCGATTCCCCTTTTCAAAATTTTTATTGAACAATGCTTCTGCATAGGTAAGTTGAATTGTAGAGGACGCCCCGCCGCTCACCGTCAGTTCAGGATACGCTACCGTATTGAATTCCTGATCAAGCAGAATGGACACTTTCGAATGAGCTGGAACCGTAAGCGCAGCCGATAACTGCGCGGGTGCATGAGCGAGACCGCTGACCCTTCGAATTTTCTGAATCGATTGCGGTCGCTCAAACATCAACGGAATATTACGGGGCTTCAACGTCCACATGTTGTCGGTCCCATACCCTGTCGCAATAGGCTGTGCAATTCGAATGGGTGTGCTCCATGCTGCATCAGCATAATTCAGCTGCTCCCATCCCCAAGGATACCTCGATGCATCTACCCAATCACCGGGACCAATCACCATGTAACTCCTGGTCTTGGCGCCATTGTCAAGTGAAGTAGGGGTATACGACTCATTGCGCAGGACCTTCCAGCTAGAATTGGTGTTCACCTCTTTTTCTGCATCCGTATTCCCTTGTAACACAAATGCAGTTTGATGCGAAATCTGCGCTACAGGCGCATGAACCCCCATGTTCCAGACCATTGCTGCAATGATATTCTCTCCCGCCTGAAGATGAGGTGCAAGATCAATGGTTTCAAAGTACCAGTTGTGCAAATCCCCCCTGGCCGGTCCGCTGCAGACCGCATGTCCATTGACAAACAAACGATAGCGGTTATCGGCTGAAACATGTACGATGAAACGATCAGGTTTATCTTTTACGTTTAACTTTTTTCTGAAATGATACACGCCGTAATCGCGCTGGACCGCTCCGGGATGACTGATCCAGGAGGCCGACCAGCCTTTTTTGAGTAAATCGGGATGGATGACCGAGCTATCCTGCGCAATTGAAAAGAAACCTGTACAAAGTAAAAGAAGGAGTACTGTTATACGCATGAGCATTGAATTGTGTCTGATCAATTTAATTAAATAATTCGCGACCTCTTTAGATTTCAGAACAATTTTTCACTAAATTAATCATCCAACCACAAAACGATCTGCCATGTCAAAACAACCACGTCGTCAATTCATCCGTAACAGCTCTGTAGCAGCAGCCGGATTTTTCATTGTCCCTCGCCACGTAATCGGAAAAGGTTACACCGCACCCAGTGATAAACTCAATATTGCTGCAATTGGTGCCGGAGGAAAAGGCCAATCCGATTTGCTCAATGCCTGGAACAATGGCGCAAACAACGTGGTGGCACTGGCAGATGTCGATTGGGATCGCTGCAAAGCATCCATTGATAAATTTCCCAATGCAAAAAAATACCGCGACTTCCGCGTGATGTTGCAAGAAAGCGGAAAAGATATCGACGCAGTTACCATTTCAACTCCGGATCACTTCCATACCTATGCAGCAATGGCCTGCATGCAAATGGGCAAACACGTTTACGTTCAAAAACCATTGACCCATAACATCGCGGAAGCTAGAATTCTGACCGAAGCAGCCCGAAAATATAAGGTAGTCACACAAATGGGCAATCAGGGATCTTCCAACCCTGCACAGCAAGTGGCCGTTGACTGGTTCGATAAAGGCATGATCGGCACCGTGAATAAAGTGGAAATCTGGACCAATCGTCCTGTATGGCCACAAGGCATCCCGGTTCCAACCGATAAACCCGCTTTACCAGCGAGCATGTCGGCTGCCGATTGGAACATCTGGCTGGGACCTGCACAGTTCGTAGATTATAACCCGCTGTACCACCCATTCAAATGGAGAGGATGGTGGAATTTTGGTACAGGTGCATTGGGTGATATCGGTTGCCATACGATTGATTCTGCTTTCCGCATTCTGGGTTTGGGCTATCCCACCGAAGTAGAGTGCAGCGTTGGACAGGTGTTCATCAAAGACTGGACTCCAGAATACATCCCCGAAGGATGCCCTCCTTCGTCGCTAGTAGAAATCAAGTTCCCTGCAACGAAAAAAAATAAATCCCCCCTGAAAATGGTGTGGATGGATGGAGGACTTCGTCCGTTTCATCCTGATCAACTTCCCGCAAACGATCCATTGAGCACAGATACCGGTGGCGCCAACGGCGTATTCCTGCACGGTACCAAAGGATTGATGGTGATCGACATGTACGGTAATCGTCCGCGCATCTACCTCAACAGCGGCGAGAAAATTGAAATGCCGCCAGCCGATCCAAACGCAGCACGTTCACTTCCAGAATGGGGACATCAAATCTATTGGACGGAAGCCTGCAAAGCTGGTTTCAACAGCAAAGAACACAAGGGATTGACTTCTTCATTTGATTATTCCGGTCCCCTCACCGAAACGGTGCTGATGGGCAACCTAGCGATCAGAAGCTATATGTTGCGCAAAGAAATCAAAGGCGCAAGCGGAAGAAACGCATTTGATTTCTACGGCAGAAAGAAATTGCTGTGGGATGGAAATGCCATGAAGATCACCAATTTCGATGACGCCAACCAGTTTGTTTCGCGCAGCTACCGCGAAGGCTGGTCGATTGTCGATAAATAAAAGCTGCGCTTAGTTCAATACTGACAACGCCGCATCCACGTAGGTGTAATTCTCCGGTTGATGATGGTGAATGGGTTTAATCACTTTTGATTCTCCCAAACGAACCACCACTGCATTCCGCTCAGGTATGATGTATACGTATTGACCAAACAATCCGTTCTGCGCAATTGCTTTGACGCCACTTTGATTCACGATCCAATACTGGTACCCATAAAAATCTACCGGCGCATTGTTTTCATCGCGGTCCTTCAGGAAACTCGCTGGAGCGGTCGCTTCGCTGATGTATTGCTCTGAAACAATCTGTTTCCCATTCCAGTTTCCTTTGTTGAGTACCAGCTGACCAAAACGTGCATAATCACGGGCAGTTGCATTGTAGCAACAAAAAGCTTTTTCGCGTTTTTCTTCTCCGTCCAATAACCACAAGGCATCGTTCTCAGCGCCCATAGGACCGGTAAAGCGTTCGGCCACCAAGGTGGACAGATTTTGTCCAAATACTTTTTCCACCACCAAGCCCAACACCTGTGTATCACCGCTGCGGTATTGCCAAAACACCCCAGGCTCTTCTTTTTGCTCCATTTTCTCTACCATGAATTCCAGGTCGTCGCCGTAATACCCATATGCATTCAAACTGAAGTATCCTTTATCTGCCTCGTTGTAGTTGGTCCCTGAGCTCATGGTGAGCAAATGCTTGATGGTCACTTTTTCCAATCGATTGGTCTTAAAATGATCCAAATACGTTGCAACGGGTTCGTCGAGCGACTTGATTTTTCCTTCATCCAATGCGATGCCAACAAGCAACGACACTATACTCTTTGCAGCTGAAAACGATCCGCTGATTCTGGCTGAGTCATATCCATCCCAATACCGCTCGTAAACAATTTTTCCATTTTGGATAACCAGAAATGCATGCGTATCATTTGAATCGATCACTTCCATTAAAGAAGCCGGTATCTCCTTGGTATTGTAACTGGAATCGATCAACCACGGCTGTGGCTGATTGCTTTTGGGAACATCGCGCGTAGGATGCGTCCTGTAGTCATGAACAGTATGGACACCCCAGGTGACATAATTCTTCAAATGCGCAAGATGATCCGTAAATGCTAGTCCAATCACAACGAGTATCAACGCAACTAAAACAATAGCAATTTTTTTACACATGGCGATTATTTATGAATGGTTGGATAGTGAATTCCCAATTGATCCAAGTACGTTCCGTACTTCGTTGGGTCATAATAATATTTCTTCAATTGATCCCGGTATTGATCCATGATGCCTTTGTTCAAATGAATAGCAGGCGGATCTTTTTCGGTGATGAACGGCTTGTACTGTACATCTTTTGTTTGCACTTCTTTGAAGTACTTTTTTGCTTCCACCATCACGGTCGGATCGTTGAAACAGTCCAGCAATGTCAATGCAGTTGCTTTTGCTCCGGCCAGTGAGCCTTTGTGTGCAATGGGAGTAGCCATTGCGATAGCATCTGCCCAGTGGTGACCTTTGAGTCCCGGTATATTCGCAGGAAAGCGCAGAACCACCGTGGGTACATTCCACGAAATATCCGCGATGTCATCCGAACCACCGCCCCATGAGAACGACACCGATCCTTTTATGGTGTCTGTTTTTTGCCGAAGTCCGTCAATCGGTCTTCCAGTATTATCTTTCTTTGGTGCTTCCACCAGCTGCTGAACGGCACGGGCCATGGATTGGTCCTTTTCATCCCAAACCGGCATGCCGATATTCTTAATGTTCGCATACATGGCTTCAGCCAGCGGTTTATTGAAGTGCCCGGGCCATGCAGTCCCTAAAATCTGATAGCTCACCTTGGTATTGGTCATCATGGCTGCACCATTGGCAATTTGAATGCCAGATTCATAATTTGCTTTGATGTCTTCATAGGTCCGCTCCCGGAAATAATACCATACACTTGCTTTCGAGGGCACCACATTGGGTTGATCTCCACCATCCACTACCACATAGTGAGAACGATTGGTAGGCTTGAGGTGCTCGCGCTTGTAGTTCCAACCCACGTTCATCAGTTCCACTGCATCCAATGCGCTTTTTCCTCTCCACGGTGCACCGGCAGCATGTGCAGCATCACCCTCAAAATCAAATCGCACACTCACCAAACCGTTCCCTCCATTGTCGCCGTAATCGCAACTGAAATCGCCACTCACATGCGTAAAGATGCAGGCATCCACGTCCTTGAAATATCCATCGCGTATGTACCAGGCTTTGGTACCCACCAACTCTTCGGCAACACCAGGCCAAATACGAATGGTTCCGGGCATGTTATTTTTTTGCATCATCTCCTTCATTGCAATGGCAGCATAAATGATCACCGCCTGACCGGAGTTATGCCCTTCACCATGACCCGGTGCTCCATCCACTATGGGTGCACGGTAAGCCACACCCGGCTTTTGTGAGGCCTTGGGAATACAATCCACATCGGATCCCAATGCAATAACGGGCGAACCGCTTCCCCAGGTGGCCATCCATGCAGTAGGCACACCGGAAATTCCTCTTTCAATTGTGAAGCCATTTTTCTTCAAAATGGAAATGATGAATTCCGAAGTTTCAGTTTCCTGAAATCCCAATTCAGAATAGCTGAAGATCTGATCAACCATCACCTGGATGTCTTTGGCGTGTTTGTCGACGGCCAATGACAATGATTTTTTCATCTGCTCCAATTGCTCACCGCTGTATTTTTTTTGTGCGGATGCTTGCGTCAACAACGCGACCAACGAGAAGAAAAGAAAAAGTATTCTCATATACTGCTTTATGGTACAAGTTACGCAATCCCTCCCTTTTTATTACCATGGAAAGTAGCCAACATAAGGATTAACTTTGCACAATGGAGCTCATCAGAATCAACGAACTGGTTCGAAAAGAAGGCGAACGGAAGATTCTCAATCTCCCGAGTTTGGTGATTCCATCAGGACAACGGCTGGGAATCATGGGCGAAAACGGATCAGGCAAAAGTTCGCTCCTTAAATGCATAGCAGGACTCCTTCAACCCACGTCGGGCACCATTTATTTTAAAGGAAAACGTGTGGAAGGCCCGGATGAGGTGCTGCTCCCCGGTCATAAAAAAATTGCATACCTCTCGCAACATTTTGAGTTCTTGAACAACTATAAAATCTGGGAATTGCTGGAAATGTCGAACAAATTGGATGATGCAACAGCAGAACAGTTGTACACCATCTGTCGCATCGACCACCTCCTGAACCGAAAAAGCAATGAAGTCTCTGGTGGTGAACGCCAGCGTATTGTACTGGCAAGAACATTGACGACCCAGCCGGAACTGCTGCTCCTGGATGAACCATACAGCAATCTGGATTTGATCAGCAAGAACAAGCTTACCCATGTGATTCACGATATCAGTCGGCAACTGAACAGTACACTCGTCCTGGTAACACACGATCCAAAAGATATACTCGATTGGGCCGAGCGATTGCTCATCATCCGAAACGGATCCATAGTACAGGACCATACCCCTCACCGCATTTTCCAGCATCCTGCCAATGAATACGTGGCAGGCATCATGGGATCCATCTCTACCATCGCGCAATCATCTTAGTTATGGAACTCACCATTCATCCTTCTGCTGAAGTGTTGGGAAAATCGGCCGGTTCGGAAGCCATTCGGATGATCCGGCATGCACTGGACACAAAAGGATCAGCAACCATCATCATCGCAACCGGTACGAGTCAGTTTCTGGTTTTGGACACCCTCACAAAAGAGAGGAGCATCAACTGGAGCAAGGTCACGCTTTTTCATCTTGATGAATACATCGGACTACCTCTTGAACATCCGGCAAGCTTTAGAAAGTACATCCAAGAACGGTTCATCCAGCAGATTGATCCTCTTGAGACTGTATACCTGATCGATGGCGAGCAGGATCCAAATCAGGAATGCATGCGATTAAAAAACGCCATTGAGCCATTGGCAATCGATCTTGCACTGGTGGGCATCGGTGAAAACGGTCACCTGGCATTCAATGACCCTCCGGCTGATTTTGAAACAACAGAACCTTACATCGTTGTCGACTTGGACGAAGCCTGCAGAAAGCAACAATTCAATGAAGGCTGGTTTGCATCCATGGAAGATGTGCCGAAAAAAGCCATCAGCATGTCGATCAGAGAAATCATGCGCGCAAAACACATCATATGTTCAGTCCCGGACCTGAGAAAAGCAGAAGCAGTTCAGCATTGTCTTGAGCGCGAAATCGATCCCCACTACCCGGCCAGCATGCTGCGCTTGCATCCTTCTTGCACCCTGCACCTGGACACCGCATCCGCTCACTTCTTGAAAAAATAATCGTATGAAAAAATTCTTGCTGCTCCTGCTCGCAATAGTGATCATCGGTATGGTCGTGCTCTATCGCAGCGATGTTCCGCTGGATGATTTAACGGCAACGTATGCCCCACCTCCTTCACAGTTCATGCGCCTCTACAATGTGGATGTTCACTACCGGGATGAAGGAGACAAAAGCGACTCGCTCCCGATCGTATTGGTGCACGGTACTTCGTCGAGTTTGCATACCTGGGACAGCATCGTTCCAACGCTCAAACAGCACCGTCGCGTGATCCGCATGGACCTGCCTGCATTCGGACTGACAGGGCCTCATCCGGATAACGATTATTCTATCGCTTTCTATAATCGCTTCATCGATTCCATGATGATTCGAATGGGTGTGAACCGTTATATCATTGCCGGTAACTCACTGGGGGGAAGCATTGCCTGGAACCAATCGCTCTACACCCCTCAAAAAGTTGCAGGCATTGTATTGATCAATTCAGGCGGCTATCCTAAAATCAACGAAAAAGGAAACATGGGATTCAAGCTTGCTGCAACGCCGGTGGTGGGCGACCTGCTTTCAAAATTCACTCCCAAACTGCTGGTCAGAAAGAGCATTGAAGATGTATACTCCGATGACGCGCGCATCACCGATGCATTGATCGATCGGTACTTTGATCTATTGCTCCGCGAAGGAAACCGAAAAGCTACCATTGAAATTTTCAAACAACGAAAATTCGGTCAGAGTGAAAAAATCAAACTCATCCAATCACCAACGTTGATTGTATGGGGAAAGGACGATCAATTGATTGATGTGAGCAATGCCTTCCGTTTTGAAAGCGATATCAAAGGAAGTAAGCTGGTGATCATCCCGCATTCGGGACATGTTCCCATGGAAGAAACTCCAAAAGAATTCCTGACTGCCCTTATGGATTTTTTGAAGTGAGTCGAATGGTCTGACCCGGACGATACATCACAAACGGTTTGTAAACACGTCCCCATTCTTTTTTCTGCTTTTCCCAGTCGGCCGGATCGTAAACCATCAGATAGGAAGTGCCAATCACCTGAATGCTATCACGAACGACTACCGCAGCAGTCGATTCATCAATCGCCATGCCCCAAACACCGGGGTGGCGCTCCAACACAGGAATCAAATCAAATTGGCGGTTGCGCACCAATACATGCTGATCAATGGCAGTGCCCTCCATGAATGAAAATCCAATGGCAAAGGTTTGTGGGAGCTGTGGCGACTTCCGATGGTCGCCTCCAATCAACAACGATCCCATGATCGTAGCACCTGCGGATGTTCCCATGATCACACCTCCTCGCTCAAGCAAGGCCACCATTTCTTTGTGCAAGCGCGTTCCGCCATATGCATTGGCCAGATTGACCTGGTCGCCTCCCCCCAGAAAAATTCCCTTTGCTTTTCGCACTGCATCGATGTATTCAGGAAGATCTGCTTTTGATCGATCACGCGTATGAACGGTGACCAATTGCGTAAATCCACGGTCACTGAATTTCAACAAATGTTTTCCCTGCTGAATCCATTCTTCGTCGTCAGTAGCTGTCGGAATGTAAACAATCAGCTGATCCTTGCCGCCAATTTCTTGCGCAAACCGATCGTATACCGATTCAGGAATGTCTCCACCCCCGATGATGATCAGTTTTCCGCCATGCGGATAGACGGATTGTGATTGGACTGTTGCGACCCACAACACATATGCAAATCCAAAAATAAACGCCCGCATCATGGAATCAGTACTTCGCAGGTTGATTGGGCCTGGGAAGTGTCTTCTTGATGAACTCTCTGAGGCTTTGGTTGCTGGATTCCAGGTCAGGGCGACGCAAATACATCATGTGCCCGCTTTCATATCCCTCCCAACTGAGCCGATCCTTCATCTTCCCACTCGGATCAAGCTGCCACATGCTGTACTTCGCATTGAAATAATCACAGGCCCCATCATAATATCCGGATTGAATCAATACGTTCAAATACGGATTTTCTGCCATAGCCAACCGCAGATTTTCTCCGGTACGATCCCCCGTGCGATCCCACGGTTGAACGGGACCAAACACATAATATTTTAAATCGGTTTTGTACTTCAGTTCTTCCCGCAAATAAATATTGATGGCTGGAGTAAAGGAATGTTCCCAGGAAATCAATTCTGCATTAAAGTCAGGCTGCTCTCCTCCATCCCGCTTATCGATTCCTTTGTAACGCGAATCCAATCTTCCCACTGTATACCCTTCATTTCTCAGCAACTCTTTCCAGAACAGTTGCAACGAAACATCGAGGTTGTTCTGTAGCACAACTTTCTCAGGAATGCCTGCAAAACGGGAAATCTTTGCTGCAATGTGTTTCTTGCGAGCATCATCCAAGAACCCTCCCATCGTAAGTGCCGGGATGAGCTCGTTGACCGTGAATTGTTCTACTTCGGGCAACATGCTGGTGAGTGATTTTGATTGAAGATCATTCGACAACTTTTTATGATACCACGCAGTGGCAGCATAATAGGGTAGTCGCAACGCAGCCGCTAAAGGACCATCCCGCTCAATACCCAATGTGGTAGGAGAAACAAGAATGACACCGTTCACAAACATCCAATGCGCATTTTGTAACTCAAGTGCCAATCCGGAAACCCGACCTGTTCCATAACTTTCTCCGATAAGGTACTTTGGCGAGGCCCACCGGTTCATGCGCGAAACAAACGTATTGATCCATTCGGCCAGGTATTTTATATCGGCAGTGACTCCAAAAAATCGGGATGTGGGAATGTCTTTGCTCACCGCACGCGAGAAGCCCGTGTTCACCGGATCGACAAACACAATATCAACAGCATCCAAAACAGAATGCGGGTTGTCCTTCAACCCATAAGGCTGAAGCGGATAGCCTTCGTCATCAATGTTGACGATGCGGGGACCCGTATATCCCAACTCCATCCAGAGGGAAGATGTACCCGGACCACCATTGAACGAAATCAGCAGAGGACGGGCTGCGCGATCTTTCACATCCGAACGCTCATAATAAGTATAAAAGACTCCGGCCTGCACTTTCCCCTCCGTATCCCACACTGGCATCATGCCCGTAACAGTTTTATAAGGAACCTTTACTCCCTTGATGGTGATTTCATGATCAGCTGTCACGGAATGATCAGGATTGAAGGGGATGTCATTCGCCCGAAACCGAGGATCTGGAGCAGAGGACGGTGCAGGAGCTGGCGATTGCTGCGGGGGAGGGACGGGTGCCCCTGGACGTTGTTGCGCTATTGCTGCAATGCCCATCACGAATACGAATAAACTGAACAGGATCTTTTTCATACGCTGCTACTTATTTTTTCTTTTTGTATTGACACGCTGAAGGCTTGGACTTCACATAATAGGATTTGTAGTTGATCGCTTTAGGATCCATGCATCCTTCCAAATCCAATAGTTCAATATTCCGAAATTCAACCGGATGACTTTCACTTTGCAATGAGATGGTTCCGCCAGTCAGCAATTGTGCCGAACTCCCCCATTTTGACTCCTGTCCATCCACATTTCCACCACCAACCTGCGGCTTCTCATAGGAAAGCACCTCCACTCCGTTTGCATAATGTTTGATGACAGAATCGCCCAGAACCAGCACTTCAGCCTTCACCCACTGGTCGCCATGAAAGGTTTCGGAAGTTGAATTGATGCAGTGCATGGTGACCAGCTTGCCTTTCATTTCCACATGCGTACCGGGAGTACACAGATTACAGGTAGTGCGCTTGTTCTTTCCATCTCCCCCGAGCAATTGTACTTCAATGCTGACTGGAAAATCCTGGTCCTTTCCCATGCTCTCAGGAGTTTGTCCGTGCACCATGATACCGCTGTTGCGGGTTGCCCATCCCGGACCGCCTTTTGATTGATCACCGACAAACCGGTATTCCAGCCGAATGCGATAATAACTGAACGGCTTGTAATAAAAGAGATGCCCAAAGGTCTCGTTGAATTGATCATACGCATCATAACGGACTACCAACTTACCCTCTTCCACCCGAAACGTATTACCAAAATTATCTCCCGAAGCATGATGGCGAATCTTGGGCTTCCATTTACTCAGGTCTTTCCCATTGAACATGGATTCCCAATCCTCCTGAGATGCTGACTGACCAAACCCTTGCATCACAGCAGTAAAAAAGAGTACACAAAGTGAAATCCTTGAAATCATGGTATATGGTTTGTTGGAAGATTGAAATTATTGATAAAATTTAAAAAATCTTCAGATATTGTATCCATGAAGCCACTGTTCACCTTACTCGCGGTCGTTTTCCTTACCCCTGTTGTGTTTGCACAAGATCATAGCGCCGATACTGTCGCTAAAAAAAATACCATCCGACTGAATCTGAGCAATCCGTTTGTATATGGGAGAAAAGCTATCATTTTAGGATACGAACGGCAACTGGGCAATAATAAAAGCTTCAGCGTAAACATTGGCGGGATGTCGCTACCCCGACTCAAATACATTGGGAACAGTACAGAAGACAGCGTGATTCTGCTAAAGAATGTTATGGACGGTGGGTTTCATTTCTCGACCGATTTCCGGTTCTACCTGAAAAAAGAAAACAAGTACGCTGCACCCCGCGGCCTCTATGTGGGTCCTTATCTATTGTACAACCGTATGAGAAAGACGAATTCTTGGGACTATACGACCACTGCGTTTGTTGGCGACTTCTCAACGGATCTGAGCACAAAAATGTTGGTGGTGGGCGGACAAATGGGCTATCAATTCCCCATCGGGAAACATTTCTCTATTGATATGGTGATGATCGGACCGGGATTGGGATTCTATAAATACAACATCGAACTGAATACGACAATGAAAAAAGAACAACAGTCGTTTCTGTTCAAAACCCTGAATGATTTTGTTGGCCAATACATTCCTGCATATCGAAAACTGAATAACGAAGGAGTGCTGAATTTTACAGGAGAATCCAAAAAGGTGAGCTGGGGGTATCGCTATATCATTCATATTGGCTATCGGTTCTGATCACTGATCAACTGAATAAACATGAAAAGTATTCTGCTGCATAGTCTTTTGATCTGCAGCCTGATGAGTACAGCTCAAGTCGCTCCCAAGGAAGAATTCATCAAACTTAAAACCAGTCATTACCTGATAAAGCCCAGCGATCATTTGGGAAATGTAGGTGTCTTCAACGGAAAACAGCGGTTGATCCTGATTGATGATCAAACCAGCAAACAAGCAGATCGGATCAAACAACTGCTAAAAAAAATTACACCCCGCAAGCCATCGCTGATCATCAATACCAGTTTTCATCCGGATCATACCAACGGAAATCTCATATTTGGCGCGGATAACACCTCCATTGTTGCACATGAAAATGCCAGATTACGCATGCTAAAAGGTCGGCCTACAATCACCTTCATTGAACGCATGCAGCTCTACGACGACCTTGAAACCATCGAGCTCACCCATGTTAAGCAGGCGGTAAGCGACGGCGACATCATTGTTCAATTCAAACAGGCCAATGTCTTTTATACCGGAGATCTTTTCGTCCGTAACGGCCTCCCTCCAATCGATGAAAAAAATGGAGGCGACATATACGGCTTGATTCATGCCTTGAATTATCTCATTAACGTTGCAAACGAACAGTCGATCATCGTTCCGGGACACGGAACGCCATGTGGACTGAAAGAGTTAAGAACCTTTCGCGACATGATCACGGGCATTCGAAATACACTCATCCAATTGGTACGACAAAAAAAGAATGAAGAAGAGATTTTGCGTGATATGGAAAGCTTTATTGAAATCAACTCCACACTGATTTCAAAGAAAGCATTTACATTGCATGCACTGCGGATGGTACAAAAACATGAACGCATATGACACCTTATCCATATGCAATCGGACTCGATCTTGGTGGAACACGGATCAAATCCGTTGCCATTGACCCTATAGGTAATATTCTTCACCAGTCGTATCAACCAACCGACGACGGTGACGATCAGGTATGGAAACAGTCCATCGCCCAAACTGCATCAAACATTGTTGCCGTGCTCGGAGGGGATCCGGTCGTAGGTATTTCAGCTCCGGGACTCCCCAACAACGAGAACAGCTGCATTGCATTCATGCCGGGCCGACTCCAGGGACTTGAAAATTTTGATTGGTCGACTCACCTCAATCGCCCCACCTGCGTCATCAACGATGCTGTGGCTGCCCTAATGGCGGAAGCGGCATTCGGGGCTTGTCGCAATGCCAAAAATGCAGTCATGCTGACGTTGGGTACGGGAGTGGGCGGTGCCATACTGATCGAAGGAAAGGCCTATCAGGGAGCCTTCAATAAAGCAGGTCACATCGGACACATGGTCATCGACGACGAAGGCGAACAAGATGTTACCGGAATGCCCGGAAGCCTAGAAGAATGCATGGGCAATTGCACCATCGTCAAAAGAAGCAAAGGCAGATTCAACTCTACGCATGAATTATTGGAAGCGTACCGACAAAACGATAGTGAAGCAGCAGCAATCTGGTTAAAATCAATCCGACAACTGGCACTGGGCATTGCATCCATCAGTAATATCCTTTCACCTGAATGTGTAGTGTTGGGAGGAGGAATCACCGAAGCTGGCAACGATCTATTTGATCCGCTGGAACAATTCCTGGAACGCTACGAATGGCGACCCGGAGGTGCACGAACAATGATCCGTAAGGCGGAACACGGCGATCTGTCCGGTGCAATCGGTGCAGCTGCATTTGCTCTAGAAGAAATAAAATCATGAGTGCTCATTTAAACAACCTACTTGATCGGTATCAAAAAGGATTCAGCCTTGAACAAGCCTTCTATGTTGATCCTCTCGTATTGAATGCAGAATTTAAAGCCATCTGGAGAAAGCATTGGATCTATGCAGGAAATTGTGCACAGGTAAAGAATACAGGTGATTTTTTTATACTGCAGGTAGACAAGGATGAGATTATCATCATCCGGGATGATGATGGAAAGCTATATGCACATCACAATACCTGTACCCACCGCGGATCAGCACTATGCTCCGAAACTTCTGGCAATACAGCGAAGTTGATTTGCCCTTACCATCAATGGGTGTTCAACAAAAACGGAAAATTATTCAAAGCCAGAATGATGCCTGATGATTTTTGCAAGGACCACTATAATTTACACTCCGTTCTTCTAAATGAAATAGCAGGATTGATATTTATATGCCTGGATAAAGAACCTCCTTCATTTGATCCAATACAAACTGCACTTGAACCCTATTTGATTCCTTTTCAATTCAACCAATCAAAAATTGCGGCGTTAAAAACATTTACCCTGAATGCTAACTGGAAACTTGTAGCTGAAAACTTCAGAGAGTGCTACCACTGCGGTGGCGCTCATCCAGAATACTGCAATGCTGTAATTGGTGCCAGCCTAACAGAAGAAACCCGTACGCTCACCGAAAAGAAACATCAGGAATGGACAGAAAAAGGGTTAACAACTGTACTGGTAGAGCCTGATCATACCACAACAAGTTATACGGTGCGCTATCCTCTACGACCGGGAATTGAAAGTTATACAGTAGATGGTAAAAAAGCATCACTTCCGATGGGAACGCATACAGATCACGATGCAGGAGTTGTGGGACTCGTCAACTATCCAAATTTTTGGTTCGATGCTGTAAGCGACTATGCATGGATCATGCGCATCACTCCGATTGACCCTGCACATACCCAGGTTGAATTCTGTTGGCTCGTCAATCAACATGCTCAAGAAGGAAAAGATTATAACCTGGCTCATCTACTGCAATTTTGGGAAGTGACCGGCGAACAGGATGGTATACTGTGTGAAAATAATTTTAAGGGCATTTGCTCCAGCTCTTATCAACCGGGACCGTATGCTCCCGTAGAAGACCAAGTGATTAATTTTGTGGATTGGTGCGTATCGCAATTGCGGAAAGGACAAAAGCAAGAATAACAAATACCATATTTAGTTGAAATACGGTATTCAGCTCAACGCCCGAATCGAGCATAAAGCCTGCCCAAAGGTTTCCTGCAATTGCGCCTATTCCGTAATATGACGCATAGAGCAAGGATTGCCCCGTAGCCGTCCACACGGAAGGAACAATTCGATTCACAAATTCTACACCTACTACCCAAAATAGTGACCAAGATACTCCGTGCAACAGTTCAATCGGCAACAAGAATAATGGATCACTGATCCAGCTGTATAAAAATAAGCGGAGGGCTGTGGCAAAGATTGTGATCAATAAAGTAAACTTTAACCCGACACGTTGAATAATCCACCCCGAAAAATAAAAAAATGGAATTTCACATAACCCCTGTAATGATAATCCATAACCAATTAATTGCTGATCTGCGCCTTTGGATTTCATAAAAAGTGAATAATAATTCCAAATGGCCGTACCGGCCAAAGACACAAGAAGAACAGCCAATAAAAATAACAATAAAGGGATATTACGAAGCAACTGAATCGCTCCACGCATCTCGATTTTCTCCAGATCATACTGCTCGCGATCTGAAAATGGTAAAGTAAAGATGGAAAGAAAACACAAAAACATCGTGATACTGGAAATCCAAAAAATAACATCAAGATTGATCTGTTCAATCATTTGTCCCGTTATCCAACCCGTAAACGACCAGCCAATCGCACCGGCTACCCGGAGTTTGCCATAGCTGATCCGGGAATCTTTCTTTGAGCATTGCATAGAAATACTGTCCAAAATGGGCTGAACGGCATTATAGAAAATTGACATCGCAACCGCCACCAGTACAATAGTTGTAAAATCGTGTACAAGGAGAAATCCAAGATAACTAAGTGCTGCAAGAAAAGTTGAAATGACCAGGGCCTGCTTGAACCCAAATCGATCTGCTAATAGGCCTGCCACCGGTTGAAACAAAAACATCGATACAGGAGTAATGCTCAGTACTACGCTCACTTGTACGGGTGTCAATCCCCTGCCTACACAATAATCTGCCAGTAGGGGCAACCAGGATGCTGTACAGCAAAAAACAAGAAAATAAGAAAGCCGTATACGAGCAGCAGGACTAATCATATACTTACTTTGAAAGAAGCGAAGCAGCCTCCGTGTCGATTGCAATGATGCCACTGGAATGACGTTGCATGATGCTGGCAGGAAAATCCGATGATACTGGACCTTCTACTGCACGCTTGATCACTTCTGCTTTTTTTGTCCCGTTGGCAATGAGGTAAACACACTCCGCACGGAGCAAATGATTGAATCCCAGCGTTATTCCATATTCGAGTTGCATGGGCTGATCAAAGTATTGCTGGCCGGTCGACTGCGTCATAGTATCCAAAGGAACAATGTGCGCAAACCGGTCCATGTCCACGCCAGGTTCATTGAACCCGATATGCCCATTCATGCCAATTCCTACCACCATGCAATCGATGCCGCCATGTTCCTGAATCACCGCATCCATCATTTCGCATTCTCCTTCCAGATCCATCGACGTACCGTCGAATAAATGATATTGATGATCTTCTATTCCCAATGGCTCGAACAAGAGGGTTTGGAATTCATAGGCACAACTGCCGCGAACATCAGCAGGCACACCTACCCACTCATCCAATCCAATAAAAAAGAAACGGGTAAGGTCGATGGACCGCTCTTTGACTTTGGAAACAAACAACTCGTAGGTTCTTCGCGGCGAGTTTCCAGTGGGCATGCAGATTACGGCATGCGGCTTATCTACAAGGATGGCTACCAATGCTTCAGCAATGTGGTCAGACAACTGCTCGTAATCGCTGAAAATATCAATCTTCATTTGCTGGTCAATTTTTACTAATTTATGCTATCAAAAGCACTTGCCATGAAAAAGATCTTCTTGTTTTTTGGAGTCCTGCTAACGACTGTCTTCTCTGTTGTGCACGCACAATCACCCGAAACAAAATCGCGCGTCATTGTGATCGGTGCCCATCCGGATGATTGCGACAGTGATGCCGGGGGAACGGCCGCGCTGCTGGCAGCTATGGGACACGCCGTTAAATTCGTTGCCGTTACCAACGGCGATGCCGGCCACCATCAAATTCAAGGAAAAGCACTCGCCGAACGGCGCTATGCAGAAACACAGGAAGTGGCCAAACGACTGGGTGTGACCTACGACGTTCTTGACAACCACGATGGCATGCTTACGCCTACGTTGGAGGTGCGGCTCCAAATCATTCGCAAAATCAGGGAATGGGACGCAGATGTAGTGATTGCACCCCGACCCAATGATTATCATCCCGACCACCGGTATACCGGAGTCCTTGTGCAAGACGCCGCATACATGGTAGCAGTGCCCAACATCGCCTACGATGTTCCCGCACTGAGAAAAAATCCGGTATTTCTGTATACACGCGACCATTTCCAGCGACCCAACCCGTTTCGTCCCGATATCGCAATCGATATCAGCAGCGTGTTTGAAAAAAAGATGTCGGCCCTGGATGCACACGTATCACAGTTTTATGAGTGGATGCCCTGGATCGGTCACTACGATCAGGAAGTCCCTAAGGGCAAAGAAGATCGCTTCAAGTGGCTGATGAAACGATACGATGAAAAGATGAAACCAGACATCCGAGCTTCACTTGCCAAATGGTATGGTGAACAAAAAGCTGCTGCTGCTAAATATGCTGAAGCATTTGAGGTTTGTGAGTACGGTACTCAACCCACCGAAGACGATATTCGAAGACTATTCCCGATGCTCAAAAAATAATTCATCATGAACGTAAAATTTCATTCAATTAGTATTGCACTTCTCCTATCGCTCAGTGCTGCAGCACAAGTAGGTGCTGAATTGCACGTCAAAAAAACAAACGACTTTGAATTGGATGGAAAGGGCAATGCCCCCGAATGGCAAAAGACAACATTCTTGCCCCTGCAAAAATTGAGAGGAAGCGATCTCGCTTATTCCACCAACATGAAAATCCTGTATTCCGAAAAAGGGATTTATTGTTTGTATACCTGCCAAGACAGTAAAATCACCTCAACCATACGCGAAGATTTTGCAGACATTTACAATGAAGATGTGGTAGAGGCCTTCTTTTGGACCAATGAACAGTCGCCTATTTATTTTGAATACGAACTTTCCCCTTACAACTATGAACTCCCCATTTTAGTACCCAACTACAACGGAACGTTCAAAGGCTGGCTTCCGTGGCACTATGAAGGAGCGAATAAAACCCGTCGACTTGCAACCATACAGAGCGAAAATGGCGCAGTAACAGGATGGACAGCTGAATTCTTTATTCCATTCACCCTTTTGGAGCCCCTTCAGAATGTTCCTCCACAAAAAGGAACCAAATGGCGCGCCAATTTTTATCGGATCGATTACGATAAAGGTTCCGCATATTGGGCGTGGCGACCCATTCGAAAAAATTTTCACGATTACGAAAGCTACGGAACGCTGATTTTTGATTAACGCCAGTTGAAAATCCCCTGTGTGTACCCGCCTACCATGAAATTGTAGAGCGGTGAACCCGTTCCGTTTTCAAAAATCCCCCGCTTCGTATAAATAGCAACAGCACCGCCATTGGTCAGGGACTGCAACTGAGCAGGCGGAGGATAGACCTTGATCAGCGCAATATCCATAGGATTGATGTTGAGGTCGTTGATGCCGACAGGAAACTCATTGATGTAAAAATCAACATTGGCCCCCCTCCACGTCGCTGTTGTTACAATTCCATCCGACCGTATGAATAGTCCCGCTACATTGCTTCTCAAAAAATTGAACAGATTATTGCTGCGCATGAGTTCATTGTTATCCAATGCATCAAACGTGCGGGCATCAGGAAAACTCCTGAACAATTGTGAAACAAATCGCTCTTCGTATTTCTGAGCATTGGTCTTGCCCGATACTTTGATTTCTTCAAGCGTTTTGGCTTCGGGATACGGATCAGTAAAACTGAATTCATAGTGCATGCTATCGGGTGCCGCTAAGGTAGAATCAGGCTTGAGAGATTGAACAGCAATGAACACGGTAGTTGAATGAAATGGCGTAAATGCAGAGTCGAGTGGTGTTACAATTTCTATCCAATACGATCCTCTGCCCTTGCCTGGATCAAACAGCATTTGAGCAGTGTCGCCAAAGATGATGGGCGGTACGTTGAAGCGACCAGCACTGTCCACCCGAACATAATCATTGTGCAAAATATCTTCCCGATTCAACAACGTATACCGCATTTCTTTGCCCGTCAATTTTGCCCGTTCAAATACTGCCAACGTATCGCGTTTTTTCTGCTTATAGTTATAGGCGGTTTTGATGCGAACACTTTTTACAGTTCCCTCGATCGATAAAAATTGATCCGTAGCCATGAAATTCAATGCATAGGTCCCATCCGGCAAATCGTTACCGATGATCAATGCCCCATCAGAGGCTCCATTGATGATGGGATAGCGAAATTTCCATCGCCTGCCGGTTGCAACATGATCGGCCCAGAGATGCAGAGAAGCAGCGGCATAGCCTTTCCCGATTCGGTTTCCATCCCATATGAATTCAAGCGTATCTCCGTGCACAAAAGCATTTCGTTCTAGAAATACTGGGATAGAGTCGTTGGCAAACGACCTTGAACCGCATATCAGATAAATGATGATGAACAATTGTAGTTTCCAGCCCATGATACTAAACAACAAAGGTTGGTGATTTCGGATTAACTTTAAAATAAAATCATCCGCGTGCAGCAAAACAGCCGAAGATCATTCATCCGCAACAGCAGCGCACTTTTTGCGTTTGCTTATATCAAAGAGCTCGGTTTCTCAACATATGTTCCGTCGACCAAGAAAAGGGTAGCCCTGATCGGAACAGGCTGGTATGGAAAAAGTGATTTGTTTCGGTTGATGCAGGTAGCACCTGTAGATATTGTTGGGCTTTGTGATCCGGATGCACGACAATTAAAAGAGGCGGAACACCTGATCAAAGAACGCTTGCGATCGTCTGCATCCGTCCCACAGTACAAGGACTACCGAGCATTGTTGAAAGAACAGTCACCCGAGCTGGTGGTCATTGGCTCACCTGATCATTGGCATGCTCTCATGGCCATTGATGCAATGAAATCCGGGGCACACGTGTATGTTCAAAAACCCATCAGCGTGGATGTGCTGGAAGGCGAAGCGATGGTAGCAGCCGCGCTGCAATACAATAAGGTGGTGCAGGTTGGCACACAACGACGAAGCACTCCTCATCTAATTGAAGCCAAGCAACGCTTCATCGATTCCGGACGAATTGGAAAAGTGCATCACGTTGAACTATGCTGTTATTACCACATGCGCGACAATCGGAATCCTCCTTTGCAAGCTGTTCCGGATTTTCTGGATTATGAAATGTGGACCGGTCCGGCTCCGCTTCGTCCATACGATGGACTGCCGCACCGCAGTTGGTGGCGCGCATTCATGGAATACGGAAACGGCATCATGGGCGATATGTGCATCCACATGTTCGATACCGTTCGCTGGATGCTGAATCTGGGCTGGCCGAATCGCATCAGTTCTACCGGAGGTATTTATGCCAGTCCCACCACCAGCAAAAGCAACATTGCAGACACCCAGACAGCCATTTTTGAATACGCCGGACTGAATTGTGTTTGGCAACACCGTACGTGGGGCACTTCAGTCGATCCAAGCTACCCCTGGTCGTTCAAGATCTATGGAGAAAAAGGAACGCTCTGCGGCAGCACCATGCAATATGATTTCATCCCCGTAGGAAAGGGCGAGACGATTCACCAGGATGTTTATTATGAACGTGAACAATTCCCGGAAGACCTGAAAGAAAAAGACATTGAATTGTTTGCTGCACCGGCCACGCGGAATCACATGAAGAACTTGCTGGAGGCCATTGAAACAGGTTCAACACCTGTAGCCAGTATTCAGGAGGGACATATCTCAACCGCATCCTGCATCATGGCAAATAGTTCAATGAAGCTGGGCCGACCGCTGATCTATGACCCAACTAAAAAGATAATTGTCAACGACGCCGAAGCAACTGCATTACTCAAACGCACGTACCGAAACGGATGGGAACATCCTCATCATTGATTCGATATCAATCCACCATAAAAAAGCGCATTGAGGAATAGTTTATTGGTCCCGTACCAGGTCCCCCTGAAATTCGGTTCATCCGCAAACAGCACTACCCTGCCGGATCCTTCACTGCCCACCAGTATGGAAGGAGCAGAACGGAGTTTTGTCAAGGTAGTAGGATGAACATACCCGCCAACAACAGGATCGCTGGTGTATTGCGCAACAGTATTGTATGCACTTGTGCTTTTTTGAAAGAAGGTCAATCCATTTTTATAAACAGACAGCTTTCTGCGCTGGTAACCGTATCCAATCGGATGAGTAGTGTCCAGATCCACACGAAAAATGGAACCGCCCAATGCTTTAGCTCCCTCGATTTCAGTGGCGCGATCGTAATCGTGTCGACCACCCGTTACGGAACTGTCGACTACCAACTTGTGTTTGGTCAACCCGTTTCGAATGGCCCACTCTGCTCCGGATTTGATGGTGATCAAGGTATTCCCATTCTGAACCCATTGACGAATGCGCTCCACGCTGTTTTTATCGAGGAGGGCATACATACCGGAAACCATGACCAATGTGTTGTAGCGGGATAAGTCCGTGCGACCCACATTGAGTATATCGATTTTAGTGATCGGCATCCCAAGTCGCTGGTCCAATAAGTGCCACACTTCCCCTGCCTCGGCTGCTGTTACGCCCGTCCCGATGATCATAGCCGCCTCAGGTTTCTTGAGGGTGCGCACATAATTGCTACCAAGATCCACACCGCCGATATTGTATCCCGTTCCGACAGTATATACGTTGATTCCACATTCCTGTGCAGCTACTTGAATGGCCGCAAACACAGCATCTCCACTAATGCGTTGTTGCTGCACGGAGATCACCAGACTCCCATAACCAAATTTCATCTCCTTGCCTGAAACAGTTGTAGTGAACGGACGCGTTGCAGTTTGAACAATGACGTTGCTCGACTGCAATCGATAGATGAACTTATGAATATTGTAATCGGTATTGCTGATCAGGTATGCATATTCACTTTTTGCAATCAACGGTGATACAACCAGCGGCGCATTGATCTTGGTCAATCCGGATGGAACTGATTTTACTTCTGAATAAGGAAGTCCATACGCATGAATCAAGCTCCAGGTAGATGCATCGTAGAATGAGCTGTCGCGATAGGTAATCTGATTTTCAAATATGGTACGCACCATGATGTGGTTATCCTGAACGGTTGGGACAAAAAATCGTGAATCCGATAATCGATATACATCAATCCGATGGAGCAACAGCATATCGATGAATGCCTTCGCGCGATTGAGATCGTTATCGTCTTCAACCACATAACCCTTTATGACAGCGGCTTCCGACTGACGTTTGGCCACTTCGTAAAATTGCTTTCTCATTTCCAGCAACATCATCTTTTCAGCATACGATGCACGAATGGTGGCCAGTGATGCCGTAAACTGATTGCGAATGGTAAATGCAAATGTGATGGGGATGGTAGTCGTCTCCTGCACATGTCCCCTGCTGCTCGCTTGCTCAAATAAAAATCCTGCACCGCCATAAAAATTGATGTAACTGCTTCCGTATCCGGGATAGAGTTTATCGAATGCTTCTTTGGTAAAGTACATCGAACCGATTCCATTTACAGCTTTTGTGAAATATTCGGCATACTTGGGATAAACCTTCTTGTAGAGATAATCCGGAACGATGGGGTTGTTGCTCGCTTCTTCACCCGGATCAAAATAAAAACTGGAGTTGGTCCCCATCTCGTGATGATCCGTCTGCACGTAGGGCTTCCATTTGTGAAAAAAGTTAACGCGGTTGCGGGTTTCTGGAAATGTTCCGAGGAACCAATCGCGATTCAAATCGAACCAATAGTGATTGGTCCTGCCTCCCGGCCAAACTTCATTGTGTTCCCGATCGTTGGGATCGGCAACCGGTGGAAATGCCTTGTGCATGTTGGCCCAGTGGGTATGGCGGTCGCGACCATCCGGGTTGATGCAGGGGTCCATGAGCATCACCATGCCCTCCAACCATTGCACTGTTTCTGTGGATTCTGATGCAGTGAGGTAATAGGCAGTAAGCATGGCAGCTTCGCTGGAAGAGGGTTCATTGCCATGGACATTATAGGCAAGATGAACCACCAATGGGACCTGTTGTGTCGCTCCTTTTTTCTCTCCTTCCAGGTGTTCTTTACGAATCGATTCAAGTCGGCTCTGATTACCAGGCGAAGAAAAAATACCAATGATCTGCTCGCGGTTCTCAAACGTTCGACCAATGACTTCTGTCGATACCCGATCGGATAACCGATCCAGCACCCGGAAATACTCTACAATCTTATCGTGCCGCGTATGCTGCTCTCCGATCGCATATCCCAAAAACTGCTCAGGAGTAGGAATGGTAGGATTGAATTTCCCTGAATTGGGGTAAAAATAGGTTTCCTGTGCAAAACCAAAACCTGTGGAAATCAGGCAAACGAGGGCAAAGCAGATACGTGTGATCATATTATAATGAATTGTATTTCAATTTAATCAAACTTGCCGAACCAAAGCAGCTGGAACAACATTTAGTTATGAACGCATGTTAATAATCTCCGCATAATATGCGGAGATTAGAGAATATATTTACATGAAATAAGGTCAAACCCGTGTACATCTATCAACATAAAGGCTGGCCTGCTGTAGATTGGGACCATGATGCTGTAGATCAGCAGCTTTCGGATACCCGAAAGGAAGTAAATCGGCTGTCTGAGCGGGTGGCCTCCATTCCTGAATTCTTGCAGAAGCAGGTGGATCGACAGGTGTTGGATCTGGAATTGGAATCCTCCTGGAGTTTGGCCGATACGCCGATCACAATCCTTCCTCCCGAATACGTCACGCAATTACGGCAGATCGTTGAAGATGCTGCGCATCATTCGGTTGCGCTTCTGACGGAAGAAAGGATCTTCCAGTGGCACCGCGCACTCTTCCCCAATGGAAGAAGCGGTCCATATCGTATCCGAGTGGGTGCCTGGAGGGACAACCCTGTTGAGCGACCTTTGGAAGTTGTAGTGGGAGAAGGAGCGCAGGAACGGGTAGCCTTTGAAGCACCGCCATCGTTTATGCTGGCCAAAGACATGTTTCGGTTTACGGGGTGGTTCAATACAAAGTTCCAGGTTGATCCCTTGATCAAAACCGCAATTGCACACTTGGGGTTTGTCACCATTCACCCTTTTGAAGATGGAAACGGAAGAATAGGAAGGCTGATAGCCTTGCTTCAATTGAGCAGAGCAATTGGAACACCTTATCAGATTTTCAGCATGAGTGCGCAGCTGGGAAAAGACAGGAACTCGTACGGGGAAAAATTGGAACAGACGCAAAAAGGCGACTTGAACATTACCGACTGGCTGATCTGGTTTCTGCACACCACTAAAAAAGCAGTTGCACATTCAGAGCATTTGTTGTCGCCTGTTTTCGTCAAAGCAAAATTCTGGGAGAAGATTACAGGGATACCGTTGAACAGTCGGCAAATAAAAATGATCAATGCGCTGTTGGATGGAATGGAGAAAAAACTCACAACCACTGTCTGGGGTGAACAGTGTGGATGCTCGCAGGATACTGCCTTGCGGGATATTCAGGATCTGTTGAATAAGAAAATTCTGGAGAACGGACTGGGCGGTGGTCGAAGTACGCACTACATTCTTCGGAATGCGTAGTGCTTACACCGTTTTCAGAAATGCTCGGATCTGTTTCAGATGTTTATATTCCAAAACAGCATCACTAATTGAATCCAAGCTTTCAACCAATAGATTTCTTTTCTCACGATCTTCCCAGATCGCCGATAACGGTTGATGTTCTACTTTGACAAAAAAATAACAGGCATTGCCATCAATGCCAACAGTCGTTTGTGTTTCAGTCCGAAAGTAAAGGTCTGTCAATGCAGTAGGAACCGGCCGCTTATAATAAGGAAGCTGACTGAGGGAATTCAAAGCAGTGAGGGTCCAGACATACCTTCTGTACAGGGCATTTGGTTTACAAATCACCTCCATGATTTTTTCGCTCGATGCACGAAGCCGCTCTCCATCTCCAACAGGTGCATGCAAATCAAAAAAAGAGCGGCCTAATTTAGCTGCCGGGACAAACCCGCTGGGAAAACAAAAGCAAATAGCCGCGAGCTTCCCATTCAACATAATGGCCAGATCCTCTTCTACTTGCAGCGCAATGGTCTGAATGGATGATGCGGGAGGCAGTCCGCAGTAAGTTGCCAAACTGCTTATATACGGTTGAGCTTCTTGAAGTTGAGCACATACATCGTCCTTCCATTTCGACAGTTCACTGTTTTTCTGTTCCAAATAAGCAGGATGGGGAGCTGAGTTGAAAACAGTACCCGAGTACTTGGTGATATCAGCGGTTACGGTGTAGGGGACTTTAACAGGAAAAATCATAGTCGGGTGTAAACAAAAATAAGAATTAAATTCTTTCACTAACTTACAGGTAGGTATGCGCACAGTCTTCACTCTTTTTTTGCTGAGCATCGCTCTACATGGATGGGCACAGACCCAAAACAAACCGCGTGATACTTACATCATTGATCTACTTGATACCTATTTCAAAGAAGTCATCTCTTCTTCATCCATGGTGACATCCCAGGGCGATAATTCGGTAAAATTACTCTACGGCAGTCGATCGTATGTCATCAAAAACGATACCCTATTTATCTATACATACGATCCAAAAGATATTCTCACGCAAGCCCCCATGAACGACACCAATATGATCGCTCTGCGGGAATTGGAAAAAGTAAACGTTGTGTATGGCAAATCACAAACGGGTGCCGCTGGCCTTGGAATGGAGTTTGTCAAAAAAAGATCCCTGGCGGATCCCGTACGATCCAACAATAACACTACTTCTTCCAATACAACCATCGACGATAAACAGCTGTCCCAGGTTCGCTCAGGCAATGTTACCCAGCTAATTGCGGGACAAGCACCGGGCGTGATGGTAAGCAGCGATAACAACCCTGGGGCCACATCACGGATTCGGATTAGAGGATTGGGATCAATCAATTCAAGTAGCAACCCGCTTTATATTTTAGATGATGTCCCCATCAGCAACATCAACATGATCAATCCGGACGATTTAGCTTCTATTACCGTTTTAAAAGATGCATCTGCTACTGCGATTTATGGTATTCGGGGTGCAAACGGTGTAATCGTGATGAAATCAAAAAAAGGCGGAGAAGACAATGAGTCGTTGGATAAACTGACCAATGGTCAGGATGTATCATTCACTTTGTGGACATTTGGACCAAAAGCAAAAGAAATGAAAAAAGCTAAAGATCATATTCGGTTATCGGATCTCTTTCTGGCCAGAAATTCTCAATAAAAATATTTTGCATACCCCACATCCTTCAGTTAATTTAGCACGTGCCTTCAGGCCCCCTACCGCATGAATCATTTTTCAAGAAGAAATTTCATATCCTTAGGTGCACGTTCCTTAGCAAGTGCATTTCTTTTACCCCCCGCTGCCGGACTTATTGAGAGCTGTTCAAAGGTTCCTCAGATCACCAATTTAGATTGGACACAGCTGGATAATTTAATCATGGGGGAAGTGATTCTCCCTGATACGAGTATACGTTGGCAAGAATATACAGGTCAAAAAAATGGAGATGTAACACCATGGGCACGTCAGTATGGGATAATTGCTCCTAAGGCTGTAGTGCGTTGTGTGAATGAAAAAGATGTTGCCAATACCATAAAGTTTGCTCGTGAACGGGAATTACCGTTGGTCGCTCGTTCAGGTGGATATTCATATGCCGGTTTTTCATCTACCTACGGAATTCTTTTGGATTTATCCATGATGAATGATGTCAGCATTGACCTGGCTAAGGGACTGGCAACAGTTAGCGGTGGAGGAAGGAACAGAAATGTGTATGCCGCATTGAGAGAACCCAGTCTTGCCGTCACCCATGGTCGATGCAAGGCGGTAGGGGTAGGAGGATTGGTCTTGGGCGGCGGCATTGGATTCAATATGCGACTGCATGGATTGACGTGCGACCGCTTGGTTGAAACCACAATGGTAACAGCCTCTGGAGAAATCATCAAATGCAGTGAAACCGAAAACAAAGAAATCTTCTGGGCACTTCGGGGAGCAGGGGGTGGAAACTTTGGCGTGAACACTTCTTTTGTGTTTAAGCCTTTTCCGGTGACAACCGTTACTTATTTCAAAATCAGTTGGAGCAGAGATCAGTTTGCCGTGTTTAAAAAATTACAAGAGGTACTGATGACCGCTCCAAAAGAATTAGGAGCAAAGGTTTCGGTTGAGGCAAAACTTGCCCGTACCCGTCCAGGCAGCTTAACTACGACAATAGGCATTTCTTTACTCGGACAATTTCATGGAAGCAAAGCAGCATTTGAAGCACTCATTAAACCGATCAATGATGTTTCACAATCTGTAGGTCCAATAGAAGAAGGTTTGTACTGGGATGCACAAGAATTTCTTTCAGATGAAGGATCACCAGAATATGCCCATGAGCGGTGTCGTTTTGCGATGGATTGGCTATCGGATGAAGCCATCAATACTGTTTTTGAAAATATTTTAAAATGGCCACAGACTTCGGGATATGCACAGTGGAAATTCTTTCTGACCGGCGGAGCCATTGATGATGTTGCCCCTGAAGCAACCGCCTATTTTAACCGTGGAGCCAAGATGATTACTTCCATTGATTTAGGATGGGATCCTAGAACCGACAAAAATATTCCTGAAAACCTGCTCTGGATGGATACGTTTCACGACCAGATGGAAAAATACACTTCGAAATACAGTTATGTGAATTTTATTGACAGGCGTCAAAAAAATTACTTGGATGCTTATTACGGTCCAAATCTGGACCGCTTACGCTCCGTAAAACGATTTGTCGACCCAACAGGATTCTTCAACTTCCCGATGAGCATCCCCCATAACTGATCATCAATTCTTGATGATGCGCATCACATGGTGCTTCCCTGTTTCTTTTATTCGGAAAGTGATTAGATATAACCCGGATTTCAATCCAGTTAAATCAATCATTGATCCACTGTTCATTTTTGATCGGTGCCATACGACTCTACCTTGAGCATCAGCAACTTGAACCTCCACGCGTGAGGCACCATTCAGAACAAATTCAACAGCTGCCCGCTGCTGAACAGGATTGGGTGAGATGCGGATGAATTCTCCTGCTGATAGATCACTCAATGCAGTTACCACAAAGTAATACGTATCCGACATGGTACTCGTGCAACCATTTCGGGTTGTTTTTACTGTATAGTAAGCTGCATCGGTCGGTTTGAAGGATCTTCCAGTCGCCCCCTGAATGAGGGTATTTTCTCTGTACCACTGGTTTCCGGTTGGAGAACTGGATACCAGATTGCCATCCACATCGCGGGAAATAGTGGGTGTTGAAGGAATAGGGTTAACTACCACTTCAATTGAAGCCCTAGGACCCTCGCATGCAGTCGTTCCATTCTTCTGACTTACATAATAGATGACCGTACCCGCATCTGCAGTACTCGGCGTAGGTGCAGTGCTAGAAGCCGTTCCACCTGTTGCAGACGTTCCATACCACTGCAATGCATTGCCATTTGTACCCGTAGCTGTCAATGGATTAGCCGAACCACCTTGACACAACGATACCGCTGAAGCCTGTGGCTTAAGTGGGACAAGCGTATCGATTAACTGATAGGTTGTTACGGCATTCGCATTCCCAACTGTATCCAATAATATGCCAGCCTTCAACTCAACGCCAAGTGTATCCGCACACGTCCGTGTCAATGTGATCTTGAAGTTTTTTGCATCCAATTTTTCTACAGCAGTAATGGTTGCATTTTTTACACTCAACTGTGAGGCATTTACTGAATTGGAAACAAACTCATTGGTCGTGAGTGAAACAACAGTATTCAACCCTGTTTGCGATGTTTTCTTGAAACTGATTACAGGATCTTTTGTGTCTTTATAAAAAGTTTTCTTTACTGCTTCTCCAACATTTCCAACCGAATCAATGAGATAAAACCGCAGTTCAATGACCCCGTCCAACATGGATTTTATCAGGGATACAGGAATTTGAAAATTACCATTAGTAAATGTACCCGATAAGGTCACTGAATCCCCTGCAGCTCCAATAGTTCCCGATGCCAACGTCATTACGCTACCGACTCCACCAACTGCACTGCCACCCGGTGTTACCGTAGTCTGCACAGCAACCAAATTATACGATCCATTCTTTTCAGTAGTTTGTATGCTGATAATCAACGAGTCCAAATTGCTTTTCCCAAAATTGGCCAGATTGGTCTGCAACTGCTGACTTCGTGGAATTTGCGTATCCTTTGTGTAAGTAGCTCGACCGGTTCCGATCAGTGCTTTAGTGCTATCAAGTATGAATACAGTTGCGTATAAAATTCCATCGTTGACTCCAGTTAATTTAAGATTATTCAATGTAATGGTGTCTGCTGCCATAGGGCCTTCGTACACTACAGAATTGCCACCCATTGAACTATACATGCGTATTCGATAGTTCTGAGACTTACAGGATTTACATCCAATAATAACACTCATGGATTCTGCATTAGCGGCATTTACTTTTTTACCAACAATCTCAACATACGGATTGACCTGGAGCACTTTTGATTGCTCCACATCAAAACGAACGATTTCAGTGAAACTGTTATACTTTTTGTTCTTGGCGTGATCCTCAAGAGTTATTGAAGAAACACCCCATAAGCCAGGAGGAGATCCTTGTGGTAACAATGTTTTAAAGTAGTAACGCTTGAAACCATATATTGAAGAGTCGGGCTTAATTGTATATAACAAGTTGGGCAAATCTGGTTGCATTGAATAAAAACGCTCAAGCCCTTGTGGGTCGCGAAGCGTATATGATCCATGTGCAAACCCCGATCCAAAACCTGGAAAATCAGACTCGTCCTTAATCCAAGCCCACATTTCAAATAAGGTTTCCCCATTAGGTGCTTCAGGATTAGTTGGGGTAGCCTTAATCTGTATATCATTTAAATCTAATACAGGAGGCTTCATATCGGGATATTTTGTCTTGAAGTATATACTATCCCGTAAAGCACGCTGATTAATGTAAGAAGGCGGAATAAAAAAATCTTTATTAGCAGTGTCCTTATCAAACAACACTGATCGATAATTTAACGCTAAATCAGACATTGTTAGTGAAGAAACTGCGTAATACCCAGAGGGATAATAATCCGGTATTGGAAAATAAAACTCTACTGTTTTCATGCTATCTGGAAAATCATTCTTAATTCCATTACCATTTATTTGAACTTCAAAGCTATATGGCTGAATATTGTATTGGTTAGTGCTATCAAATGTTGGTAGAAACATGCTAACTAACGCTCTTCCATCAGGATTGATCTGATTTTTTTCAATCATATCAAAATTGACTTTTATTGCATTGATGGGCGTGAGCGTATCAGCACAAGGACCACATCGATCCACAGCAAGACTACCCGTAAAATCAATAATTTTTGCCTGAACACTATCTAATTTCAATGTGTTCTGTTTATACAATGGCGCAACTACATCTTCCATAGGATTATTTATAAAACACTTTAATCCATAAGTAGTATTATTTTCAAGTCGCATATTTCCATTACGATCGCCTATGACAAGTTGAGGGACAATCCAGTATCCACTCTTGGCATACTTCGAGAGTGTCATCTCGCCTCGTAGAATTGACTTTTCAGCATTGACAGGTGATAATGAAATATCTTTTATGGTTCCAATTGAGCTCTGAAACCTTCCTGATGCCCAATCGCCACCATCAAATGCTTTATTCATTATAGTAAGCTCAATCTCCAAAACAATTCGTTTATCTTCATCAACTTTACCGTAGACATCTATTTTTGTTCTTTTTATTTTACCTGGATAATTATAGTCAGGGAATAAATTATACACTTGGAACGTAAGGTCAGGACGGATAATTGAAATATAGCGGGTTCCTTTCATGATGCGATCACGAACGAACTCAAATTTCTTTATCGATCTGCTTCTAAAAGCATCTGGATTGGTTATAAAAAAAGCTATACTTTCAGCCATGTCTTCATCAGGATTTTTCAGGTGCGCATAAGCCGATACAAATTCTGTTGTATTACTGGTGCTCCAACCGGACAAAGAAGTTGGGTCCTTGAACCAGCCACCCAAAGTAGCCCAATCATTTTTTGTAGTGGTATCAAAAGTGTGGGCCCATAAAAAATGGGCCTTTTCATGCAATACCAGCCGTTGCATGTATTCAATACTCTGATCGATGAAGGCGCCTTCCATCCATTCAATATTTTGATTCGTCACCCATGCAATTGCTGGTGCTTGTGGATACAATGGATGGGGCTGCCCATTGATTCTTCGGACCATATACTTTAGCTGATCCTGACGCTGCATGGCATCTGGAAACTCTTCAATCATTGAAAGAATAACGAGTTTTTCATCGCTTGTAAATTCTTGAAAGTTGGTTTCGGTCTCACTCATCAGCGTTTTTAATTCAGGAGATGGTACCATAAACGAAAATCCATATCTCGTTCGCGCAATCTCATCAATCAAATTCTTATTTATTCCTTTATCAGTATAGAAATAAACTATAGCTGTAAATAAGCGCTTTGAAAAAAACTTCCCTTTTACACCATCAACCGTTACGACCTGTGGAGTAGCATAAGTAAAAGCTAATCTGGAAATGGTCACAAGAAAAACTCCATTTTGTATTGTGAAATCTATATCGCGATCTACATTACTGTTAGTAATTACCCACTTTGATTTTACTCGAACTGAATCACGTTCCCCAAACTTTGGAAAATTCAATTTCTTAACCATTTGATATAAGCGATACGCATCTTCACTGGTCCATGGTGTTACTGCATCGCTAAGCAAAAAACCATATTCATTCAATAAATTGATTGCATTAAAATCATCTGGAACTTTTTCTGCAACACCCAATACATTGATTTCTACTTTGTCATTGATATATGCTTGCTGGGCATGCCCAACATAGCTACTATCATCTTGCCATTGATATGAAAAGTTACTATCGCTTGGCGCTTTGGTTAATGTTATTACATTATCAAGGGTATTGTTATTTAAATCCAATGCTTTTGCCACAGGAAACAAGTACCCTTTCGCATCAATGCTCAGCGCCCATTTGCCGTTTGAGAGATTTGGAAAATCAAATGGAACATCGGCGTTGGTAGCATTTCCTCCAATTTTTTTAAAGAAAAAGCTTTCGCTGGCTTTTTGAACCCTTACGATTGCTGAATCGCCATTTGCCAATCCTTTCACAACTCCTGTAATTCTGGATTGGGCCAGGGCTGCTGTAGTAATTGCAAAAGAGCATAGGACTACAAAGAAAAACACGAGGTATTTTCTCATATTAGGTTGTTTGGCAATATAGATTTAGGCTATTTTAAGAAAATCTAGAAATACAGAGAACTTTATTCAACCGAACAGACTCGAATGTATTGCCGTTTTTCAGGGGAAGGACTGTACGCCTTGCACTGTGCGCACAGGGGATTAACATTTGGATATTCAACTGTAAAATATATAACGGTATTTTCTTTGATATCGCCAGGAAAACTGCAGTAATTGAGATTACCCATGACGTTTTCATAGACCGTACCGGTCATGGGATCCTTCCAGCTGGCCTCGTAAAAAGTGGATGGCATATTGGGATCCAATACCTGCACTACGGCATTCCCGCATAACCCTCGCATGATGAGCTTGCCCTTATAACAAATTGGATCAACAGCCATGTCTGTACTGTCCACCTTGTTACAGGTCATCCCCTGACACAGGCATGCAATCAAACAAAAAATAAGATAGGACCGTTTCATGGTGCAAATTTAAGTATCCTGATCGCTCAATCCAAACCGCTTATTGAGTTCAAATACCTTTTCTGGAGAATACTGTTGATCGGCTACCATGGCCAACTGCTCTTCGAGTAAATTCTTTTTTTGCGGAAGTGTGCTGCGATTCAGATCCAAAATCTTTTGGGAAACCTCGTCTACAGGTCGACCAATTTCATCGATCATACCCATCACATCTTCCATCTGATGCATTACAGCCTTCAGCTGATTAGGCAACCAACTGGTAATAGGAGTACCGCCGGTTGCTTTCGCATAGGGCGTGTTGGCCATGATATACTTCTGTACGAATTGCCAGTGACCATTTCTAAAATGATACACCTGCTCTAGTATACCCAATAACCGAACGAGTCCAACTGCACTTTTTACATCATATAAATATCCAGCCAATCCATTTGAATGAACCCTACGTACTGTCGATTCCAAATCAATAAAAAATTCCTGAATGCACTTGGGTCGATACGTTCTCAGGTCCAACAAGTATTTTGTCAATTCATTTTGGGGATAATAATTGATGACGCCACTGAAAATATCTTCCATTGGAATGATGTCATCCTGCGCGCCTGTTTGTCCCCTGAATTGTTGAGGCTCCTCCCACACTCCTTCATATACTACACCAGGACCAAATAATTCCTCGTTTCCTTTTATACCCATGATGAATACGCGAAAATCATTGTAATGCTGCCAACGCGATGCCTTCCACATCTCTTTTCGTCGAGCATTCATTTCTATGATCGTTCGCATGTTGCAATCCAGTGCAGCCTCGGCTTTAACGATATCATTTTGATCAATCGCATGCAACGCATCCATCACAGAACCTACAAGCGCCGGTGAATACTGATTGATGTCCACATGCAACATGATGAAACCAACTTCATCCGGTTGACCAGAAAATCGGACACACATGTCTAAATTTTCCCACGTCAAACCACCTGCAGCATTTTTTTTCCTGAAATTTCCCAATGAATACGCATAATGATAATCCAACCACGGATATGCATTCATTTTTACAGCGACTGCAACAAACGGTTGCGCTACTTGTGCAGGCAAATGAGTTCTGGCCTTTCCATAGTGACCAGTCGATCGGTACGCCTGAAAGGAAGACTCCAATGTATACGCAGAAGCTAAAAAACAGTACCCCCGGTACAGGGCCTGTACGACCATGGTATCGGTTTCTGCATTGACGAGATCGATGTAGTTGGGTAATCGGGCGACCGCTAATTCGATTTTTCCGGACTCATGGAGCAGACCAGGCTGACCATCCGATAATACTACAGGCATTGCATCCAACAAGGCTTGCAAATCAGCATACCGTTCTGGTAATTGTTCAAGGGGTAAATGAGCAGGAAGAAATCCGTGATGAGCACCTACATCAAAAAATCCATCGGTATACGAACGCTTCAATTTTTCCATAACAAGCAACAGTTGAGTTCAGAATTGTCTGCTAAAGTAAGACGCAATTCAATACCTTCAACCTGAAAAATATATGCTCATGATCCGCCTGATCACCCCCCTCCTGCTGCTCTTATCCTTCAATTCATTTACTCAGTCATTCACCGAATCCATTAAAATCAACCAGCTTGGGTTTTATCCCGGATCAAAAAAAATTGCATTGATTACCGGTGCAACGACTGCAACAGATTTTTACATTACATCCACCAATTTACGCGACACCGTTTTCAAAGGAAAACTCGGTGATGAAAAAAAATCCATTCATTCCTCAACCACAACACGATCCGCAGATTTTTCTTCACTACAGAAACCAGGAAGCTATGTGGTGCTTGTCCCAACCATTGGCCACTCTTATGTATTCAGAATTGGCGCGGATACGTATTCAGATGTGGCTTCATCAACCCTCAAAGCATTTTATTACCAACGCGCATCCATGCCGCTGGACATCCGCTATGCCGGAAAATGGCACCGCTCCGCTGGTCATCCGGATACGCACATTTTGATTCATGCGTCTGCTGCCTCTTCGGTGCGTCCTGAAGGTACAATCTGTTCATCCCCTGGTGGGTGGTACGATGCAGGTGATTACAATAAATACATCGTCAACTCCGGTATTACTACCAGCACCTTGTTGTCTGCATACGAACAGTATGCACCTTATTTCAACGAGAAAAAAATCAACATTCCCGAATCCTCAAATGCACTACCCGATATTCTCGATGAAGTCATGTATAATCTCCGGTGGATGCTTACCATGCAGGACCCTTCTGACGGTGGTGTGTACCATAAATGCAGCAATGCTGGATTTGACGGAATGGTGATGCCCGGTATAACACAAGCTCCCCGCTACATGATTCAAAAAAGCACTGCCGCCGCCTTGAATTTTACTGCAGTCATGGCGCAATCTGCCCGTGTGCTAAAGCCATTTGCAAAAATGCTTCCAGGCTTGTGGGACTCCTGCCAGCAATCGGCCAACAAAGCCTGGCAATGGGCAAAAAATAATCCGGCAATCCTATACGACCAAGATGCGAACAACAAATTATTTAAACCAGAAATCGTAACCGGTTCGTATGGAGATGGAAATGTAACCGACGAATGGTTCTGGGCTTCTGCTGAAATGTACCGCAGTACCGGAGATCTGCAATACCTGAAAGCAATCGAGTCACTGCACCAACAACAACTGATCCTTCCTACCTGGAACAATGTTGCCTTGCTCGGCGTGTACGCTTTTCTGCATTCCTCATTCCCGGTACAACCGGAGTACAAGGACGAATGGGAGCTGATGAAAAATACAATATTCGTGCTGGCAGATCACTATTCAGCATATGCACAAACGAGTGCATTTGTAACCGCAATGGGTTCTTTGAAATCTGATTTTGTATGGGGCAGTAATTCCAATGCGGCGAATCAGGGTATTCTCTTGTTAGAGGCCTATCGCATGAGTAATAAAAAAATGTACCTGCAAACTACGATGGACAATGCCGATTATCTTTTGGGGAGAAATGCAACAGGATATTGTTTTGTTACGGGATTTGGCGGAAGATCACCCATGCACCCTCACCATCGCCCATCGGTTGCAGATGGCATCACTGAACCGGTACCGGGCTTTTTAGTCGGCGGACCGAATCCTTTTCGCCAGGACCAGTGCAGCTATGCATTTACTGAAACAGAAACCGCCTATACCGATGACGATTGCTCATACGCCAGTAATGAAATTGCAATCAATTGGAATGCTCCAGCTGTCTACTTGTTCAATGCCATCGAAGCGCTGAAATCGCATTTAAAATAAATGAAATGAGGGAATCAAAAAAATTGAAAGAATATGTTTTAGAGGGACTGATGATTTTTGTTGCAGTTGTTTTAGGATTCATTGCAGAAAATATTCGGGAAAAAATGATTGACGATCAAACAGGACTGGCGTTCATGAACAGCATGGTGGAAGATTTGAAAATTGATACTTCGAGAATGAGGTACAGCATAAGTCGACTCGAAACCAATATTGCACATACCGATACATTATTTGCATACTATGAATCAGGAAAGATTGGGAAATCAGAAAGCAAGCGACTTTCTTTACTTGCGCTTCGTGCAGGTTTCAGCGTAGATGTAGTATTCAATGATCGCACTTCCTCACAACTCAAAGAAACTGGTAGCATGCGACTCATTGACAATAAAAGCGTGGCCGACTCCCTAATGATGTATTGGAACAATCAGATCAAACTTGAACAAATCCACGCTCGGTATGAAGAAACACGACAACGTCAGCGGGATATCGGATTCAGAACATTCGTTTGGCACATCAACTATTACAAGGGGGCAGGGGGAGAAATTGATATTGACGTAGACAACAGAAACTTTATCATCGACCATTCCCAACTGGAAGAATTCATGAACGCCACCGGCAATCTCTATAATGTTGCCCGCACACAATACATACGCGCATTGAGAGAACAACAAGAACTCGCTATCACCGTGATAGAACAAATCAGAAAAGCATATTCTCTCTAAATTTTATTGCATTTATCCACTCTCCAGGTCGAAGATTAGGTAGATTTGCACAATAAGAAAACCGCATGCAAACAGTACTCGTTTTTGGAATGGGGAAGGTCGGCTCGCTCGTGGGCATCCTTCTTAATAAATCATTCCGGGTAACCGGCTTTGATCGTTTTACTCCTCAACCTGCGCCTGGATTTGAAGTGATCAATGGAGACATCAACGACGAATCACTTCTTGCTTCCATTATCCCCCAATACGACGCTGTGGTTTCGTGTATGCCGTATAACCTCAACCTTCCTATAGCGCGCATCGCGCATGCCAACGGAAAACATTACTTTGATCTCACTGAAGATGTTCCCACCACACAGGCGATTTTAGAAATGGCAAAAACTTCAACAGGAGTGATGGCGCCACAATGCGGGTTGGCGCCTGGACTCATAGGAATCGTTGGAACAGATCTTTCAAAACGATTTACCCGTTTGCGCGACATTGAATTGCGGGTGGGTGCATTACCCATGTACCCCAACGGACTTCTTGGATATTCATTTACCTGGTCGCCTGCCGGTGTAATCAACGAATACCTCAACGATGCAGAAGTGATTCACAATGGAATTAGAAAGATGGTTCCATCACTGGACGGAGTAGAACTAATCAATATAGAAGGACGTGATTATGAAGCGTTCAGTACTTCAGGTGGACTCGGAACCATGTGCGAAACATTCGAAGGGAAAGTCGACACGCTCAACTACAAAACCATTCGCTATCCCGGTCACGCTCGACTCATGCGATTTTTGTTGTACGAATTGATACTCAAAGACAAACGTGAACTCACGGAATCCATATTGACCGAAGCAAAACCTCCGGTAGAAGAAGACGTGGTCATTGTATATGCCGTAGTAGAAGGCTGGAAAGGCGAGGCACTGGCCCGTGAAGAGTACTACCGTTCCTTCCATCCGATAGAAGTGGAGGGCAGAAAATGGCGCGCTATTTCCTGGACGACCGCTGCATCCATTGCTGCAGTTGTTGAAATGGTAGCCCAGGGAACACTGCCCAACAAAGGATTTTTAAAACAAGAGGATATCGATCTTAAACAGTTTCTCAAAACCGAAAACGGAAAACTGTTTGACCGCTCATAGCATGTAAAAAATATTTTCATGATCCGTGAATCACTCAAAGCGCTTGGAATCGAAGCCACCAATCCCGGTTGCTCAACCGGTACTCAACACTGGAACGGTAACAATACTGTACTTGAATCCTATTCCCCAGTTGATGGAGAACTGATCGGGACTGTTCACACCGCTGGTGAGGATGATTATGAAAAAATAGTGACACGTGCTCAAGAAGCCTTTCTGAGTTGGCGAAACATACCGGCTCCGAAAAGAGGGGAAGTGGTGCGACAAATGGGCGATGCCTTGCGGAAAAACAAAGATCATCTTGGTCGACTTGTCAGCTATGAAATGGGAAAGAGCCTGCAAGAAGGTTGGGGTGAAGTTCAAGAGATGATTGACATCTGCGATTTTGCAGTGGGGTTGTCGCGACAACTCTACGGACTCACCATGCACTCTGAACGTCCCGCTCACCGCATGTATGAACAATACCATCCACTGGGAGTAGTGGGCATCATTTCTGCATTCAATTTTCCGGTTGCTGTATGGTCCTGGAATGCAATGATTGCATGGGTATGCGGCAACACCTGCATCTGGAAACCGTCCGAAAAAGCTCCACTCTCTGCCATTGCCTGCCAACAGATCATTTCAGAAGTCCTTGCCAACAACCAACTTCCGGAAGGCCTATCCTGTCTAATCATCGGTGATGCAGAAGTCGGAAAAAAAATGGCTAACGATTCCCGCATCCCGTTGATCTCTGCCACGGGTTCTACACGAATGGGGATTGCCGTTGGGACGGCCGTCGCAAGTCGATTAGGAAAAAGTCTCCTGGAACTGGGCGGCAACAATGCCATCATCTTATCCGAACATGCTGATCTGAACCTGGTCATTCCTGCAGTTGTATTCGGAGCAGTGGGAACCGGCGGACAACGATGCACTACAACACGCCGACTCATCATTCACTCCAGCATTTATAAAAAAGTAAAAGAGAAATTAGTCGCCGCCTATCAACAATTGAAAATTGGAAATCCACTGTTAACTGAAAATCATGTGGGACCCTTGATCGATCAACACGCTGTGCAGCAGTTTCTGCACGCAATTGATCAGGCAAAACAGCAAGGCGGACAATTGCTCTGCGGAGGAAATCAACTCACGGGAAATGCATACACTTCAACATGTTACGTTGAGCCCGCCATCATCGAAATGCCTCATCAAACAGCAATTGTCAAAGAAGAAACCTTCGCTCCTATTTTGTATTTGCTTACCTATAATCAACTTGAAGAAGCAATTGCATTGCAAAACGATGTGCCACAAGGACTATCGTCTTCTATTTTTACATTGAACATGCGTGAGGCCGAGCAATTCCTTTCTGCAGCCGGTTCTGACTGCGGCATTGCCAACGTGAACATCGGAACATCCGGTGCAGAAATTGGAGGAGCATTTGGAGGGGAAAAAGCAACCGGTGGTGGTCGCGAAAGCGGATCCGACAGCTGGAAGGCCTACATGCGCCGTCAAACCAATACCCTGAACTACGGAACTGAACTCCCACTGGCGCAAGGCATACGGTTTGAACTATAGGCATATCAATATCTCATGTTCTCTCTGATTGGATGCATTAAAATCGCTTGGCAATTTTTTTGATCAATAAGATGATTAAGTATATCAAGCCTACACAACCAAGAAGCCCAAGGATAAAAATTGCAATGAGCCAATAGGTCCACTCAGGAGCAGGGGTATCAAAATCGGCCTTCTCCATTTTGGTCAAGTTGGTCAACTGAAGAATCGATGTATCGGTTTGATTGATGCGTGTATACAATTCCGCAGGTACAAGCATAGCAATGGAAGTATCCGATGATCCTTCATACCAGAGTATCAAATCATCTTCGGGCGAAGGCTTGAGGTTTGAAATGGAGTATAGAAGTTGATTTTGCGCATATACTGTTCTGCCTACTGGTCGGACCCCTAAAATCTGGTCCACTGAAAGACCGTCCCTAAGGCTCACAATAATGTTGCCATCCATAATTCTTCCTGTCCATGCTGCACCAGTCTGAACGATGTACTCAAATGCATTCGCCTCTTTTCTCCCATACCCTTGCGTCAAGCTTGCAGGTGTTTGTACAATAAAATAGACATCTACCCGGGTAGCCATACCCGGAGGAAATTGCATGTCCCATACGTACCAGTTGCCAACAGACTCCAGGATTTGAGGAGAGCTGAATTCCTGCTGCCAGGTGGTGTCTGGGTAATCTTCTAATTTATAATGCGGAACAACCATTCCATTGCTTTCTACCCGCAAATGGTAAAGATCTTTGAACGTGACCTGATCTTCATTCTTGACCCAATATTCACCGTTGATAGGATACCCGGTTCGAATTTTTTGGGTGGTGGAACTGTGATTATAAAACCAATACGACCCTTTTACCACAGCATAGTGCTTGTACAGATCGATGAATATCAATTCTTTCTGCATTTGAACCTGCCGAAGTGCCGCAGTATCGTTTTTGAAAAGCGGGACCAGGGTTGTACCGTGCCCTACATCCCAGAAACCAGGAGGCGCAGCATTCCCAAAAGATGCAAGCGGGAGAACACAACACAGAATGAGCCGAAAAACTGAATGCTTGATCATACAACGGATTGTTTAATGCTGCGTACTAAAAATACACAACACGTTTCACACCCGCAAAATCTTTTATAAATTTATGTATATTAGCGAAGATGAAAAACAAATCGCAATTTTTATTCTTACTCGCCATGGTGCTGACCACCGTTGGTCAGGCACAGAAAAAAGATACTCTTTGCTTCATACAGATCAATGATATCTATGAGATTGGCCCACTCCAAGGGGGTAAATCCGGCGGTATTGCTCGCATTGCCAGTTTTATTGATGAATGCAAAAAGAGATATCCTACCTATACGTTTGTAGCGGGGGATTTTCTGAGTCCATCGGTTATGGGAACTGCAGTAGTTGATAACGAGCGGTTAAGCGGAAAGCAAATGATTGATGGACTCAATGAATTGGGAGTCGATTACGTCACATTCGGTAACCATGAGTTCGATATTGGAGAAGCTGCATTGCAGAAAAGAATCAATGAATCCAAATTCACCTGGTTCAGCTCCAATGTGTTCAGAAACGATGGAACACCATTTTCAAAAGGTGTTGCTGGAAATAATACTCCTTTTCCTGAATATGTAAGCATTACGAGTCCCAACAACCAATTCACCGTTCACTTGCTCGGGTTAACACTGCCCTCCAATACTCCTGCTTACAGTAAATTCATCGGATACGACGAGGCCATTGTCAAATGGCTTCCAGCACTGAATGTCAAAGGAGCTGCAGTTATGGGATTGACACATCTTTCAGCAGCAGAAGATTTACAGGTATTGCAGAAACACCAGGGCATCCATTTTATCATGGGCGGGCACGAGCATGAAGACATGTACCTTACTTCACCGTCGGGTTCGCATGTAGCAAAAGCCGATGCAAATGGTAAATCCATTTATAAACACCTGTTGTACCGCGACAAAAAGAAAAACATAATTGTATCCAGCGAGTTGGTCAATATGAATGAGGCCATTCCATTGAAACCTACTATCACAGCCTTGGTAAAAAAATGGGAGGATGCGGTATACAACTCCTTTCGCAAATCCGGACTAGAGCCTACGCGCGATGTGTGCAGACTTACCGACACCCTAAAAGGCTTGGAAGCTTCCATACGGTACGAGCAAAATAATTTGGGGAGCATCATCAATAAAGCCCTGATGATGGGATCAGAAGCCGATGCCTCATTCATCAATGCAGGTGCGATTCGAATTGACGATAATGTAACCGGTACAATCACCGAACTGGATGTCATTCGCATCATGCCATTCGGCAACAAAATAATAGAGGTCGCTATGAAAGGTTCATTGCTGGAGCAAATGATTCGCTCCAACGATGAACGAAAGGGATTGGGTGGATACCTGCAAATTGGAAACGACATCGAACAAAAAAATGGGAAAACCACCTTGAAAGGAATTCCAATCGAAAAAGATAAAGTGTATAAAATCAGGACTATAGAGTTTTTGATCTCGGGCAAGGAATTAAGACTGGAATTTTTCAATGAAAAAAATCCGGATGTCTTAACTGTCTCACAATCAAAAGATAGCAACGGAAATGCGCTGGACCTTCGATTGTCATTCATCCAAATGCTAAAGAAAACATACCCAAATCAATAATATTAAGGTAGTTTTAACCAGCCAAACCCTACCTGCTTTCATGAAAAAGTTCGCCCTGCTTCTCCTGGCATCGGGATTATTCCTGATGGCCAGCGCTCAACGCAATAATACCTGGACCGGTCACGGCATTGATGATATTGATGCTGTAAAAGAATCAACCAAACGATCAACATTTCCAAAAGAAAAAAAACTATTTTTAAAGAACGAAACTCTCTACAACCAAAAGTCTACATTGGCTTGACGACGTACACACTTAACTCAACTGCACATGGAACAGAAAAAGAAAGTCCCCAAATGGCTCCGAATTGTCAGTCTTGTTATTTTTTCACTCATCCTGACCCTTTACTTATTGATTTACATCGGTAAAGAAGCACAAAAGGGTGATGTCAGCGAATACGTATACGATTCCAATCACAAGATTATCTATACCCCGGGATATTTTGATGAACGTTATCTCAAAAATGTAGGCGATTCACTCAAAGGATTTGGGCTATTTGTCCCTTCCCTGGGATTAGACGTTCAATTGGAACGGTCAGCTGCACTAGGCGATACAATTGTAGTGGCATTTTTCGTAAAACCAGAAAAACTGACGGATGAAGCCAAAACAACCTTTTCACAGGCCATTTACTACATGAGTCCTCTTTTGCAGACCTATGTAAAACTCCAATTCAAGGACCCTGAATACAATCTAGTAGGAGAGCAATTGATTCTTTAAATTAGAATACAATGAAAAATTTTATTTCAAATAACCTCATTACAATCGTCATCGTTCTTTTTGTACTAGGGGGGCTTTACCAAATGAGAGATAAATTTAACTTCCCATCTACAGGGGATGATGAAGAACCTTCTCAAGATGGATATTCGTTATTTAATCACTCAGCCATACATAGTATCAAGTACAGCGGGGATATATATGATCAACAGCTTGCATCTTTAGGACAATACCTGCAACAAGTGGGTGAGTTTAAGAAGTACAAAGCAAAGCAAGTAGCATTCCAAAAAGAAAATAATGACTATAGTATACGCATGCAGGCAACTGCATCTTTTATTGAGAATCCACCAGGATGTATGTCGTCAAAGAAAGTGGACGGTTTAGTTGTAGAGGGTTTCGTTGTTTAAATTTAGGATTTTTTCTTTTAAAAATAGTTGTTTTCGTCTTTTTAGGGACTGTTGTTTAATGATTGCTCTTTTCTGTAGGATTTGTTCTTGCCTTCCAT